>Ga0164241_10000007_pt1 | contig 549790 bp, 483 predicted proteins | sample OricomyardsoilBY_FD_108780 | JGI IMG/M metagenome (GOLD analysis project Ga0164241, IMG submission 108780) | Backyard soil microbial communities from Emeryville, California, USA - Original compost - Back yard soil (BY) | ecosystem: Environmental > Terrestrial > Soil > Unclassified | place...
CTTAAACCAATTGACATTAAAGCCACCCGCATCCACGGCGAGCTTGAAATTATGCTCACCACTATTCAATGTAATCTCTTGCGTAACATCAACCCAATTTTGCCAGCCCGATGTTTTAGGAACCGTAATAGAGCCCAGTGCAGTATCGGTACTTAACTCTTTCAAAGTTAAACGCCCACCACCGTTGAGACTGGCAACCCGATAAGTAATTCGATAACGTCCTCCAGACGCGACATTAACCGCAGCATTGTCATAAGCCATCCAATCGCCAGTATCTAACCAACCCGCATTCCGGCCACCACCCACGTCACTGGTGTTTTCTGTTTGTACTCCGCTCATGGAGGTATAGTTTTCTGCTTCAATAACGATTGAAGTCAGATTGGGCACAGTTACAAGAGGCGCAACAATAACTGCTGCAGATGAAAAATTGCCCGCTGCATCTCTTGCCGTAACCTCAACAGTTTCTTGATTAATTAATGCTGTTGTTAAATTAACAAGGTAATTACCCGTTGAGGCATCCGCAGTTGCTGTACCAATTTCTGTTCCAGCAGAATCTTTTACAATGACGGTACTGCCGACTTCTGCAACACCGGTTATGTTTGACCCTGTAGAATCAAAGATTGCGCTCGGAATCTCTGGTGCTGTCAAATCCATCATTGATGAACTTGAACCATGAAACATTCTATAGTCTAAATCAACGTACTCAGAATTCGATGTATTTATCAAATCCACTATGAAAGTATGTCCAGCACCAGTATCCCAATAAACTATATCAACAGAATGTCTTCCTTCGCCTAACGAAAATTCTTGATGATCACGCCATTCCTCAACATGATCGCCAGAAAATGAAGCAACAACTACGCCATCAACTTTTATGCTATATCCGTCATCCGCAAGCACTGAGAAATTATAGGTGCCTTCATCCAGTTGAAGATCTCCATAAAATCGAATTATGGATTCATCATAAAGCTCCGGAAGTGTATCTAAACTATTTGAATCCTCTCCCAGAAACTCTATTAGATCAAAACCTATACCCGATTCAGAAACAGAAGCTCCGTAACTAATATAAGTTGAAATAAATTCTGCATCAGGAGTTTCATTATTTATAACAGACATTACTTGTGACAGATCTGACAACCCAGTTCCGCTGTTGTCAGCTCGATTATAACCATAGTAACTAGCCTTCAATCCTACATCTGCGGCAGGCGCAAAAATTTCAACAGAAGTGGAGACATTACCTGCAGCATCAATAGCCGTGACACTGAGTTGCTCACTGTTTTTTAAAGCTGTATCTAATGTTATATAGAACCAACCCCAATCAGGAGTAACTGTGCTCGCAATCACCGCGTTTTCAGCATTGCGAATAACCACAGTACTATAGGCTTCCGCTTCACCGTATAAATATTTACCAGTAGGCGCAAAAATCACGGTTGGTTGCGTAGGAGCTGTTAAATCTACTGCATGCTCAGGTCCCGTTATCGTGAGAGCTTCAGACGTATTTCCAGCGATATCTTGTGCCACTACATAAACCAATTGTTGGTTCACTACTGGTGCTGGCAATGAAATTGTAAAAGCACCTGTAATTCCATCTGCAACTTCTGCAGCAATCGGAGTATTGGATGCATTCCTAATAAATACTGTGCTACCCATTTCTGCAATACCGGTAATTATTTTTCCTGTTTCATCAAAACTTGCTGTTGGTATTCCGGGTGCAGTTTTATCAGGTGCCGTAATAAAATTTGATGTTGAAACATTTCCAGCAGCATCTCGTGCAGTAACATTTACCAATTCTTGATTAATTAATGCTGTACCCAATGTAATACTGTAAGAGCCAGTCGACACATTTGCGGTTGCAATACCAATTTGTTCACCCGCAACGTTCGTTACAATTACTGTACTGCCTTGTTCAGCAAAACCGCCAATAAAATTCCCGTACAGAGAAAAAATAGCCGTGGGTATATTAGGTGCGGTTTTATCCGGTGCAGTAATCAATTTTGATGACGAAATATTTCCAACAGAATCTTGTGCAAATACACTCACAATTTCACTATTAATCAATGGAGAGTGTAGCGTAATTGTAAATTCACCAATCTCATTTGCGATAGCGCTTGCTACTTGTGATCCAACAGAGTCATTTACAATCACCCTCATATTAGGTTGAGAAATTCCGGAAATTATACTTCCATTGGAATCAATACTTGCAATAGAAATTCCGAAAATTCTTGAAATCAAATCATTTTGACTCCATGTTGTTCCATCAGCAAATTGAATACTTCCAACAAAGCCATTTTGAAATGCGTTAACTAATCTAATTGAATCATTAGCACTGGTTTTAATTAATAGATCAGTTCCATTTGAGTTGGGATTTCCAACAACATCTACTCTTGATACAGATATGTGATTCGTTTGAATTGAAGAGTCGAATACAATTTTATTTTGGCCCCATCTATCCTCAATTCTGTCTTTTCCGTGGCCAGCACTGAATAGATATGTATCATTACCTGAATCCCCCTTCAAATCATCATCATCCGCGCCACCATTTATCCGATCATCAGCATATGACCCAAAAATTGTGTCATTGCCATCAAACCCTTGATACTCGGAAAGATTATAATGAAGAAGAGGAGCATTTATTGTGTTATTCGAATTATCTCCAGTAACAGATTGTCGTAATATTGCATCACTATCCCAGGTGGTACCATCAGCAAAACGAACCGATTCAATTCCACGGTCACCCAACAAAGTGGAAACAAAAGTAGTGTCTGCAATAGAAAATTTTAAATATGGACTTCCTACCCTATATGTCCCTATTTTGTTATCGAATAGATCGCCTGGAGTAAAAGGTACTGGATACCAGTAATATTCTTCATCAATAGAATAAGAGGAAACTTGAACCATATCAGGTGTGATACCTAGCCCAAATTCCAAAATATCATAACCACCACTTGGTCCACTGTATAAATTTGCCTTTCTTACAGCCCCTTCAATTATATAATTTTCCCCAGAACCGAAATAAATTTGATACGTATCGTCTCCTGATCCTCCGTCCAAAATATTAAAAGTTGAACTTCCAAAGCTTATATTATTCGGATTTAGCACGATTGGATTTCCGTATTCATCTAGAACAATTTCAACATTTGAATACTGGCTCAAATCTGCTTTTACTGACGATATTAACTTATCATTCCCACTGCCCCCATCTAGCCAATCGGCAGAACCTGTTCCAGTGATCAAAACGTCATTGCCACCTAACCCATATAAAGAGTCACTCCCTCTGCCGCCATCAATCACATCATCTATCGAATCCCATCCTTCAATCACATCACCATTATCGGTAGATTGTATTGCGCGAACATAAAGCTCCTGGCCGGTTAATATCACACCATCAGAGAAAACTAGCTTCTTATTTAAATCTAAATTTTCAATCTGAATCACTGAGTCTGCAATAGTGATAGATCTAGCTCTAATGATGACTTCAGTACTCTTTATATCTGCGAAGATTATTTCATCATTGCCCAAACCCAATATTAATTTATCGCTTCCATCTCCTTTTTTATAAAGGAATTTATCATCACCTAATCCGCCATTGATTGTATCTGAGCCTATATCACCTATTAATATATCGTTTCCATCATCACCATTTAGCAGGTCATCATCGGCTCCCCCATGCAACCAATCATCCCCAGCACCACCATTAATAGTGTCTTTACCTAATCCACCAAAAATCTCATCTATACCTGACAACCCATTAATGAGGTCATTTAAATTTGAACCAATTAGGTTATCGTTTTCAGGTGTACCAGTTATAGAATTAATGGAGTCTGGGAGTACTACGGAGCGATCGTGAATATCTTGAGCACCCCATATAGTTCCATCAGAAAATTGAATATTATCAATAACATTCAATTGTGAAGACGAGCCACTATATTGTCGCAACAAAGTGATAGTGTCAGTCGGTGACAATACGATAACTAAATCTTGATTACGACGAACCAATGAAATTTGATTGGTTTCAATTCCATTTAGAACTAACGTATTTGCTTGATTTCCATTGTATGAGTCACTAATAACATCATGACCATCCCCTAATTGGTAACTGTAAGTATCAACTCCTAATCCACCATCTAGAATATCATTTCCTTTTTTACCCACAATAAGATCAGCAGTCTCATATCCATAAATCACATCGTTACCATCGGTTGAGGAAACTAGTGCTTTAGACTTTATTTGAGAAGAGGACCATACTTCGCCATTAGCAAATTGTAATGTGACTAAACCAACAGAATATCTACTAAATTTAATAGATGAATTTTCACCAGTAACCAAAATAAAATTTGATGCTGTATCCTGACGAATCATTATCGAATCGGAATTTATGGACGACAAAACAAAAGTAGCTGCTGCTGTGCCAAGTTGTACAGCATCATTGCCATGGTCAGCATCGAAAATATAAATATCCGCATCTGCTGAATTGCCAGGTGACTTTCCTGATCCTCCTTCTAAATAATCATCACCTGCGCCACCAATTAAAATATCAGAATCACGGCCACCATATAAACTATCATTCCCTTCACCACCATCTAATTGGTCAGCACCGTCTTCTCCGTATAATTTATCAGCACCCGCATTTCCAAATAAAAAGTCGCCTTTATCGTAACCACTATACATCTGATCTTGGTATCGATTATTTCCTCCATACAATTCATCGTTGCCGTTACCGCCGTGTAGTGAATCTACTCCATCCCCACCTTGAATTTTATCATCTCCATCAAACCCAAAGATGGTTCCATTATTATTATTAAAATCATACAAAATATTATTTTTTGAATCACCATTCAAACTGAGTCTAGGCAAAATATCCGATGCGTAAGTCCACTTGACCCCATTAGAAAACTCTATTGCAAATTCATCCATGCCGAATCTGTAACGAAAGTTTCCAAATAGCTGAGATTCCTTTAAAGAATTACCATTGAATGTATAGTAATTATATATAACGCTACTGGAATCATATGAATAGAGGCTTACATTTGAAGATACAGTAATTGAATCAACCTCAGAATATTTTATGATTAATGCGCCGGAATCCATAGAAAAAGAAATATCTTCAGGATTAATATTATTTCCAAAGACAACAGTGCCAACAGAATCTACTCTATCCTTGCCATCCCCAATCTCAAAAAGCCATTTACCAGTTGCTGGGTATCCGAACCCCATCACATCATTTCCTAATCCTCCTCGAATCACACCTCCTTTATCATTCAATATTAAATCATCACCGAGCCCACCATTTACGTAATCATTTCCTATACCAGAAAAAATTGAATCATTGCCTGACAATCCATGAATATTGTCATTTAAATTAGTTCCATTGATTCGATCAGAATTTTCTGTTCCCACGATATAATTTTCAGGATTCAATACTTTTGATAATATTTCTGATTGAGTTAACATCGAGCCATCTGCAAATACAATTCTCTCGATGGAATTTTGACTGCTAAATACTTGATTACTTGCATCATACATTTCATCGATGCTGATTTTTTGTAGATTTGGAAGATAAATGACAACCTGTGAACTTTCAGTACCTATGCGAATATTATCGCGTGTGATTCCCACACCAAACCGAATCTCATCTACACCCGCTGTATCAACAATAGTGTCATTACCATCACCCAAGTTATAGATATAGCTGTCATTACCTGCCAAACCATTTAACTGGTCATTACCTGCAAGGCCGGTAATTTGGTTGTTGCCGTCTGTTGCAGTTATGACGTCGCTAGCTGGAGTGCCTGTAAAACTTCTATTTAAAATTCGATCTATAGTATTTTGAATTTCAACTAAAACTTGCGACTGATCCCAAACCGCTCCATTAACAAACTCAATCGTTTCAATCACACCATTAATCTGTGGCGATTCAATATAGTTTTCCGGAACAATTAATTGCAGGCCAGTGGATGAACCTATACTGATGTCGGACACAATTGTTTCGGCATTGAGCACAGCATTACCAAAATCTGAACCGGCAATGGAGCCTGTGTCGGCATCATTAAGATTGAGTAAGCTTGGGTATTGTGAAAAACCTACGGCTTTAAAATGATCTTCGAAGCTGGTGAGGTTTGTCCAAGCAGATTGCAATCCAGTATGTGCCGTGCTGACTGCCGTTAATGCTTGATCAAATGTATTACCGGCTTTCAATTGATCAAAAACTTCTTTGATCCCAATACCACCATTGTTGCGAATTTCTTTATCCAATAATTTAACAGCGATATAGCTGACAGAATATCCCGCGGATATTGAAGGGTTCACTATTGTGGCGTTGTGAAATAAATTCACAAAATTTTGTTCAATACTCAGAATGGACAAATCGCCATTAACGCGCTCGTCTGCGCCGTGAATGAGTTCGGCTGCACCTTCTTTAAACCAAGCAGGTAACGCAGTCATGTCCATCTGTGAACCCATAACGGCATGTACCATTTCGTGAGCGATGATGCGGTCAAAATACAGTGGCCCCGTTCCATTTGCATTATTGACCGCATCGGCAAAATCTGTGAGATCAATTTCCAATACAATGGAATCCGGCGATGATGATCCATTCACGTAAGTAAATTTAACCTGTGCGGCTTCAGGACTATCGACATTAGACACAAATTCAAGACGGATTTGTCCCGTTGCAGTTAAATCATACTGCTGTTCAATTAATGTTTCTGCTTGTGCTAACCAACGATTTTGCAGTTGATCAATAATTGCCGTGATTTTCGGGTCAACAATATTAGCTGCTTTAGGTGCAAAATAATTTTTAATCGTGATGACTGAACCATCGATGGGTGTGAGCGTTAAATCGTCACTATTTCGTTCAACCAAAATTGATGAGGGATCAGTGATATTGGTAAATTGCAGCTTATCGATTCCGTTAGTGTCTTGAATCACATCATCGCCATCACCCAAGGCATATTGGTAAACATCGTTGGCTGCACCGCCTTTAGTTGAATCATTACCATGACCACCAATAAAAATTGTTGATGCATTGTCGCCAATCAGTTGATCGTCTGCCGATGTACCTTGTTGAGTTAGCTGTAACTTCAGAGCAATTTCGCTTTCAATTTTTGCAGCATTCCAGAAATTGCCATTAGCAAATTCAATATTTTCAATTGCATTCGCGTTAAGCGTACCGTTCGCATTAACTGCATTTTTAATCGTAATCGAATGTGTTCCTCCCCCTGGGAAGGGGGAGGCTAGGAGAGGGTCAACAATGTTGATCAATAGATTATTCTGCGTATCACGGCGAACAATTATTGAGTCTTCATCCACTGTACTATCAAAAAGAATTCGATCATTCCCTTGTGTATCAATAATAGTATCTTCACCATCGGTTGCACTGAATTGATAGGTGTCGTCGCCTAATCCACCTTGCAATAAGTCATTGCCTTTTTTGCCATTTAGAGTGTCATTACCTTCCGCGCCGATCAGCATTTCCGCATAATCGGTGCCAACAAAATTACGCGGCTTGATAATTTCCAGTTGTAACTGAGTTTGATCCCAAACATCACCACTCGCAAATTGAATTTGTTGAATGGCATTGGCTTGAATAATCGCACCATTAACATCAAACATATTATTGACACTGATCACTTGCCCATTGCTGATATGCAATTGCAAATTGCCATTCACTCGTTTGACATCGACCATGTCAGACGTAATATTCGCTGCAAATGCGATGGTGTTATTGCCGCCTTTTTCGGTAATTGTGTCGTTGCCATCATTTAATGAATAACGATAAGTGTCATCGCCAATATCACCGTTTAATTGATCATCGCCTTTGCCACCGCGTAATTGGCTACCGCCCACATTTGCAGTGAGTGTGTCATTAACACGACCGCCGACAATTTCGGTATTAGCATTTTGTGCAGTGATGCTGACACTGTTTGAAATAGCGTCGACAAGAAAATCATTGATCTTGATTTGTTGAGTCGTTTGGCCTTGTGCAATAGCCTCTGCACTTTCGCCCGAAACAATATTATCAACAGCACCTTGCATGCCATTTACAATATAAATATCAGTATCGCCTAGTGTTAAAATAACATCGTCGTCTTGTGCCCTTGCTGAAATAGATGAGGTATTACCACCCACCACCGCCAAGGTGTCATTACCATCAATATCATCTATCGTAATACTATAAATTGCATTTCCGTTTTGCGTACCAACAAGGTAGGGCGATACGTTAGGATTGGAATTGTTTTGATTCACTTGTGATTCGGTAAAAGCAACATCGTTGATAATAAATAAATCATTGCCACCTTCGCCGTAAGCGGGACCGTCTTCTTTGCTGATGACAAATACATCATTGCCATCACCACCCCAGTAGGAATCTTTGCCTGCGCCACCGACGAGATAATCATTACCTATACCGCCATTTAATTTATCGTCATCATCGCCACCAAAGAGTTGATCGTCGCCGTCACCGCCCCAAAGGCTATCTTTACCTTCGCCACCCAGTAAAACATCATTGCCTCCTTCACCATAAAGATAATCATCACCTTTTCCACCATCGAGAATATCGTGTCCATAATTGGCAAAAATAAAATCACTATCATCACCACCGGATAAATAGTCGGCAAATAAACTTCCCCATAACAAATCTCTACCTTTGTCACCATAGAGATTCACGCCTTTGTAACTGGCGACTGTTTCTGCATCAGTAGAATTGGAAAGTTGGTATTGCGAGAAATAAAAATCAACGGGTATTGAATTGGCGCTGCTTTCCGGTGTGAGTCCATTATTATTACTGTAGTTATAAGTAAATTCATAACGCCCGGAAGTAGAATGTTTCAAGCTACCGTTATCAACAACAACCGGATTATCTATCACTCGTGCAATAAATTTTTCGCCGCTGCCTGCGCCAGTAAATTCTTGATATTGATTAGTGAAACCTTTTGTGTAACTGATGGAAATAACAGGCTTTTCGTTTTCAATAACAAAACTGAAATCCATGTGGGCTAATATGTCAGCGTAAATCTGATCGCGTGTAATCGCACCATGCGCACTTTGGCCGCCATAAGCACCTTGCGGGTTTATGTTGAACTTGGCGTAAGCATTACCCATCAATACATCGTCGCCGTCATCACCATGCGCAACTGATCCATTGACCGATGCAAAAATAAAATCCTGATCCGCTCCACCACTGATGGTGTCTTTTTCGATTTCCCCCAATCCATTTCGCAATTGATTAAATGAACCGTCGCTGGTAAATCCGCTGGAAATAATATCCTTACCATCACCACCCGACAAAGTATCGCGCGAATCCGCCATTCCCATAATAGTGTCGTTGCCATCCATACCATTAATAACAGTGGCTTCAATTGCGGTAATATTTTTGGTGGGATCGGTGTCGCGAAGGTTGTACGCACTCAGTGCATTATTGTTGTTATCACCATTAATTGTTTCAGCTGTAAAAGCGGATACCTCAATAGTATTATCCAGCGTAATCCCTAAATTACTCCCCGCCGTTTCATTCCAATCCCTGACTAAAATTTGTCCGCCACTACTACCCAGCGCAGTAATCAATAAATCAGTCGTCGTACCGTTATTGATTTTAATAATTTCGAATTTTGGATTATCAATAGAATCGCGATAAATAATGTCAGTACCTTCGACAAGATGAAGTGTGCCGAGTGTGACGCCGCCAATTTGAATAATGCCTTGACCATCTGAATCAATGATTTGGTCTTTGCCGAAGTTTGCGTCAAAAATATAAGTGTCGTTTCCTTTTCCACCTTTTAAAATATCGTAGCCTTCACCACCATTAAGCGTGTCGTCGTCGGCTCCGCCGTCTAGGAGGTCGTTGCCTTTGTTGCCATAGAGTGTGTCTTTTCCTGCCAAACCATAAATGTGATCATTACCATCGAGTCCAAATAATTGTCTAGTTGATGAATCACTAGGAACTTCCATATCATCGAAAACAATTCGGTTTATATTATATAGTGCACTTCCATCAGTATTTCCATTTACATTTCCTACATATAATTTTGTTGCATTATTAAAATCATTATATTGACTTGAATAGACAGTATCCTCTCTATTCTCATAGATACTATTATCAGTAAGAATATCATTTTGGTTTCTTACTCTTAACAAATAATAGTAGTCAAGTCTATCTTGGTACCATTCATTACTAAAATAGGATTTTCCTTCTGCCCGCTCTTTCTCCGTTAACGTAGTATCCGCTTGCCATGCCGTATAAAGTTCCGGCTGAAGTGTTTGCAAATCACTATCGCTAGCCAAAATAATAAAGGGCAAACCAAAATATAGAGTTAAGAATTGATCAAAATCTTGTTTGGCATCTTTTACAGTGACTGTGCCACCATTAAATGCAATTTTCTCAATTAAATTTTGAAATTTTGGATCAGTCTCTAATAGAGAATTAAGTTCTGCAAGGTTTTGATGAAATGCAACTCTTGAGGTTGGTGAGTCACCCGCATCACCAACGGGTGTCGAATCAACAAAAACACCAACCAAGGTTCTAAGTGAATCTAAAAAATATTCGTAACGGCTATCTGTTGTATTTAGATTAGAGTCCGTTATTTCGTTTGAGGCTAGACCCAATAAATAATTGAATTTTTGTAACGTGAAGGATGGATCAATTTTTGACATCAAATCAGCTAGCGCCAATAGATCAGTTATCTTATACATAAAGTGATTATTCATTTCACCTAAAATATACTTTACGCCGTTATAAATTGTATAAAGTGGCTCAGCAGCTACTTGCGGGTTGCTATCCGTTGTATATTCTTGGTTTAATCCTATTCGAATTCCCTTTTGTTCATTTATCCATTCCCGAGTTGTAACCTCAATACCGCTCTCACCGTAAAAATTCAAATGCGTATAGCCTGATTCGCCAACCGAATCAGGAAGTAATAATTTAATATTAGCTAAAGCGATATTTGAAAAAGCACCATAACCAGCGGAGTTAAACGTGATAACTGAATCAATAGTTGTTTGAGCATCTGGGCTGTTGAACAGCAATGCAAATGTACTTGCTAAACCCCCACCCAAGCTATGCCCATTTACTGACAATGAAGCAGGATTGGTTATTAGCCCCTCACCTGCGACACTGAGTGTAGGTAAAAAAATGTCGATGAACGGCGGGACGACATTTTCAACTGACATTATTTGTGTTGCCATTTCGCCAATAGGTGTTGAAATTCGCAACCACCAATTGACCATATCGACTACTTGATCTGATGGAATTCCCGTCCCAATTGTTAAATCCAAGTCTGTTATAAAGTCAGCTAAGCCTTTTGTTCCTTGAGTCGACACATACAATTCACCTGTTTTACTTTTCCAAACAGTTGCATCAAAACCACTACCATATACATCATTTGACTCAAAGTGATCAACAACTGTGAAATTTTCAGAAATGTATTTGGCGAGCTCGGGAGTCATGCGATCAGACAGCAAACTCATCAAATCTACGCCTGTCAAATTATTATATCTTTTATCCTTTAACGCATATGTTGCATCGGCCAATAGTGCGTTTATATAAACAGTCGAAGTATCCATTATTTATTAATCCTTGTATCAATTGAAAACTTTTTGTTACTGTATACATAATCAAGTCCACCTACAGCTAAACAGCTCCCATCAAAAGTATAAGGAGGATGCCCATCTGGAAAACCTATAAAATTAGATAACCAACCACCATTTGATTTAAAATCTTTCCAACTTATTAGTATTTCATTTGTATCCGGATCCTTGTATGCCCAATATTGTTCTTCTGTTCGCAACACATAACCCGACAATACTTTTTTACTTAAACCTAATGGTATCAACAGTTTCCCAGCTGCTTTTTCCTCGTCAGCTTTCATTGTTGCCTGAGCAGAACACAACGCCCTAAATTGAAATTGCCCCACAATCTCATCTGAAACCGGCAATAAAAAAACTATCGGAACAAAGATAAATTTTAATATCTTTTGCTTACGCTGATTCGACACTTTTTGTACAGCCAATCGCACACCGTGATAAACAAAAAGCGCCCATCCTGTTAAAACAGCCAATAAAATTAAGCCTGCCATAGTGAAGCCCTATAGTGAGTATTGATGAAATGAGATTGCGGCCTAGGTGGCCAGTAAAAGGATTAGATATTGAAATTCTGTTCATATTTGAAAAACATCCATTTGCACATCCTAGTTAAATCGGGGGAATCTGCCAGTGGGTTTATAGTTCCTTCACTATTGCCGCCACTGTGATGGTGCCGATAATAACAATTAAATTTTGTAAATGTAAAGAGTATTTCTGCTTTTTGCTTAGAGTTTTTTCTCAATAACTGTGCAAGCATTCATGGCCTGCAGATAGCTTTCGCTATAAAGAATCTCTGTATCATTATGCTGCATTGTTTTGTTGTATTGAATTTTCACCCCCTAGCCTCCCGTTCATAAACCATATCCCTATGGTTTCCCCTTCGGGCAGCTCCGCTGTGCAAATTGTTCCTTCAATTTGTAGCAAGGGGGAGGAACAATATTGAATGAGCTAGCTCAACTTTTTTAAAAGGGCGCAGTAAGCAGCGCCCCTACAATAAAAATAAAATATTTATGCCGCTAATTTCGCATCAAACATATCGATTGTAATATTCGCTGCAAATTCATAACGCCCGGAAGTCGAATGCTTCAGGCTGCCGTTATCAACAGTCACAGGATTATCTATCACTCGTGCAATAAATTTTTCGCCGCTGCCTGCGCCAGTAAATTCTTGATATTGATTAGTGAAACCTTTTGTGTAGTTGATGGAAATAACAGGCTTTTCGGTTTCAATAACAAAACTGAAATCCATGTGGGCTAATATGTCAGCGTAAATCTGATCGAGCGTAATCGCACCATGTGCACTTTGGCCGCCATAAGCACCTTGCGGGTTTATGTTAAACGTGGCGTAAGCATTACCCATCAATACATCGTCGCCGTCATCACCATGCGCAACTGATCCATTGACCGATGCAAAAATAAAATCCTGATCCGCTCCACCGCTGATGGTGTCTTTTTCGATTTCCCCCAATCCATTTCGCAATTGATTCAGCGCGGAGTCACTGGTAAATCCGCTGGAAATAATATTCTTACCATCACCACCCGACAAAGTATCGCGCGAATCCGCCATACCCATAATAGTGTCGTTGCCATCCATACCATTAATAACAGTGGCTTCAATCGCGGTAATATTTTTGGTGGGATCGGTATCGCGAAGGTTGTAAGCACTCAGTGCATTATTGTTGTTATCACCATTAATTGTTTCAGCTGTAAAAGCGGATACCTCAACAGAATCATCCAGCGCAATCCCTAAATTACTCCCCGCCGTTTCATGCCAATCCCTGACTAAAATTTGCCCACCACTGCTACCCAGTGCAGTAATCAATAAATCAGTCGTCGCGCCGTTGTTGATTTTAATAATTTCGAATTTTGGATTATCGACAGAATCGCGGTAGATAATGTCAGTGCCTTTATTTTTTTCAATAAAACTGGACCGTTAAAAAATGACTCATATTTTTTAGTTTTTTTTAAAAAAATAAAAATAAAAAAATAACCCAAAACACAACATTCTCTTAACCATTTCCTTTTTTTAGTCGCAACTCTCCTGCGCCTGATCAATTTCCCGTTGCGAAGCAAATCCTCGTTAAGCTATTTACACTGCAAAATTAACCACATCTGACACCTTTTAAAGGTATGGCCTCAGGTTTGGAAAGCACCAAGGTTCGGAGTGTTCTGGAATTTCCCATCGAAAGGATGACAATGAGTTTCAAAGGTATGCCTTGTTTTTTGAGTTGAATAGACCTATTATTCGAATCATAATATGAGCCGAATTGTAATTTATTCGGCTCATTAGAGTCCCAACTCACTAGCTATCCAATTCAATAGGCACCTGGATGAAAGAATCTATCCCTAATTCCTGGATTTGGCAGCATGCAGACTGGCCTGGATTTCGGTGGCGTTTGGAGCAACTCCAAGTTCGCTTGAGTGAGGTTAATAAATCTATGGGTGTATTGCTCGGACGCATGGGCAACTTTCATTTAGGGATAGATTCAGAATCTGCATTAGATACATTGCTGCAAAATATCCTGACGTCATCGGCTATTGAAGGCGAAACCTTAAATGCCGCCTCGGTACGATCATCACTCGCAAAACGTTTGGGTATTTCCGCTGAGTCACCTATCCCAGTCTCCAGTAAAACAGAAGGGCTCGCCGAACTGATGCTAGACGCTATTCAAAATTGCCAACAGCCACTCTCATTAGTAAGGCTAGAGCAATGGCATCACTGGTTGTTTCCTGATGATCAGCCCCGGCTGATTCATCTTCGTGTAGGCCAATTGCGTGGCGAAGATCCCATGCAGGTTGATTCAGGTCGAATCGATAACCCTCGCCTGCATTTTGAAGCTCCTCCAAAAGCCGTGCTCGAGTATGAGCTTGCACAATTTATTAATTGGTTCAATCAACCAGCGAACCATGCTACTGACCCCTTGATTCGTGCGGCCATTACTCACTTGTGGTTTGTTACTCTGCACCCATTCGACGATGGTAACGGCCGCATCACTCGTGCGCTAACCGATATGGCCTTGGCTCAAGCAGATGCTCAGTCCATACGTTTATTTGCCATGTCATCCAGCATTTTGGATAAGCGCGCAGATTATTACCGCATACTCGAACAAACCCAACGCAGCGATTTGGATATTACGGATTGGATTATCTGGTTTTTAGAAACGCTCAGTCAGAGCCTGCAAAAAGCCAATACACTCACTGATGCAACTTTGAATAAAAAACGATTTTGGCAAACCTTTGCGCAAGAAAATTTTTCACTAGAACAACGCAAAGTACTAAACCGTTTATTAAATGGTGGTGAAAAAGGATTTGAAGATGGCATTAGCGCAGCGCAATATCAAAAAGTCGCCCAAGTCAGTAAAGCCAGTGCCACGCGTCATTTGACGGATTTACTCAATAAAGGCTGCTTACAAAAAACGGCGAGTGGCGGTCGCAGTACACGCTATAAAATTAATTCTGTATTTTTATAAGACCGAAAATAAATTTTTTCACCAGTCGATTTCACAAAAACCTAAACGACTATAAAGTAGAAATCACACTTCTACTCAATCATCTACAGAGGAAAACCACAATGAAAGTCATGGTAATGGTAAAAGCGTCCCCCGGTTCTGAAGCAGGAAAAATGCCGACTGAAGCATTAATGAATGCAATGGGGCAATTTAATGAAGAGCTGGTGAAGGCTGGCATTATGGAATCGGGGGATGGGCTTAAACCCAGCAGCCAAGGCTATAGAGTTAGATTCAGTGGTAAGCAACGGATTGTCACCACTGGGCCATTCACTGAAACCAATGAAATTATTGCGGGCTATTGGATATGGAATGTGAAGTCAATGGAAGAAGCCATTGAATGGGTAAAGAAGTGCCCTAATCCGATGGAAGATGAAGATTCAGATATTGAGATTCGCACCTTCTACAGCGTGGAAGATTTTGCAGAAGCTGATGCTGATGGCAAATTTGCAACACAAGAAAATGCCTTGCGTCAAACTCTCGCTATGAGCAAGGTTGAAGTTAATAATTATTTATTTTTCTCAGGTCGTTGTGACGAAGCTTTGGCATTTTACAAACAACATTTAAGTGCAGAAATAAATTATTTAATTCGTTTTAACGAAACCCCTGAGCCAATGCCGGAAGGCGTGCTGCAACCCGGCTTTGAAAATAAAGTCATGCATTGCGATTTCAGTTTGGGTAATGTTCGCGTTCTGGCATCTGATGGCTGTAATGACGTTGATAAATTCTGTGGCTTTCGATTAGCACTCAGTGTTGCTGATGAAGCTGAAGCAAACCGAATTTTTTCTGCACTGGCCAGCAATGGTGGCAAGGTTGATATGCCTTTATCGAAGACTTTCTGGTCGCCTTTGTATGGCATGGTGACTGATCAGTTTGGTGTGGGTTGGATGGTAATGTTGCCTGGCGATCCTGTTATGTAAAAAATTCTGCTAATGCTACACCCGGTTCATCGGCACGCATAAACGCTTCGCCGACTAAAAATGCATTGACATTTTTTGCTTGCATGGCTTTTACGTCTGCTGATGACAATATTCCACTTTCGGTTACGACGATTCTGTCTTTTCCAATCTGTGGTAACAAATCGTAAGTGGTATTTAAGGTGACATCGAATGTATGCAGGTTGCGATTATTGATACCAATAAGTTTATTGGGCAACTCAAGCGCGATTTCCAATTCTGCTTGGTCGTGTACTTCAACCAATACATCCAACCCGATTTCCTGCGCGAGTTGATTTAATTCTTTAAGTTTTGTAGTTTCCAAAGCAGACACAATTAACAAGACACAGTCTGCACCCAATGCGCGTGCTTCGTAAATATGATATTCATCAACCAAAAAATCTTTGCGGATAACCGGCAAACTGACAGCCGCACGCGCTTGCTGCAAATAACTATCCGCCCCCTGAAAAAAATCAATATCAGTCAGCACTGACAAACAAGCTGCACCACCCTTTTCATAAGAGACGGCAATTTCGGCCGGATTAAAATTCTCGCGAATGACGCCCTTACTGGGCGATGCTTTTTTTATTTCTGCGATAACGCCTGCTTTACCCTGACTGATTTTATTTTCAATGGCGCGAACAAATCCACGTGTTGCAGTTTGTTCAGCGGCACGTGATTTTTGATCAGCTAAAGAAGTTGTTTTCTTTCGCTCAGCAATTTCTTGCCATTTGCGATCAATGATATTTTTCAGAATTGTGGGCGTATCAGACATAGAAAGTTTCACCGTAGGTTGGGGTGCAAACCCCAACATTTTTTTATCGAGATCCAAAGTTGGGGTTCGCACCCCAACCTACATATTTACCCAACATAGTGAGTAAACGCCGCCAATTCATTAATTTTTTCGCCCGCCAAACCGCTGGCGACTGCATCTTTTGCCATTTCAATACCGTGTGCCAGATCCGGCGCAACACCACTGACATAAATTGCAGCGCCTGCATTAAGCGCAATAATATCGGCGGCTTTTTTACCTGCATCTGTTTTACGTTTTCCCAGCGCATCTTGAATAATCGTTAAAGATTCCACAGCGCTGTTAACAGTCAAACCAATAAGGCTTTGTGAAGACACTCCAAAATCTTCCGGCTTCAGCATGTACTCAATGACCTGACCATTTTTTAATTCAGCGACGCGTGTTTCTGTGGCCAAACTAATTTCATCCAATCCATCTTTTGCATGTACGACCATTACCTGCTCACTACCCAATCGCCTTAAAACTTCTGCCATTGGCTTGCACAATTCGCCATTAAAAACGCCGATGACTTGTCGCTTAACTTGCGCGGGGTTGGTCATTGGGCCGAGCATATTAAAAATTGTTCGCAAGGCTAATTCCTTTCGCGGGCCTATGGCATGCTTCATTGCACTGTGATGCGCTGGCGCAAACATAAAACCTACACCAATTTCTTTTACGCAACGCGCAACTTGTTCCGGTGTGATATTTAAATTAATGCCCGCGGCTTCCAATACATCTGCACTGCCAGTTGAACTGGAAATAGATCGATTACCATGCTTGGCAACTTTTCCACCTGCCGCCGCAACAACGAACGCAGCTGCTGTCGATACATTAAATAAATTGGCCCCATCACCACCAGTGCCACAAGTATCAACTAAAAAAGGCAGATCAATTTCAACAGGTGTTGCTAACTCACGCATAACACTCGCAGCACCGGTAATTTCATCGATGGATTCACCTTTCATGCGAAGCGCAACTAAAAACCCGCCAATCTGTGCCGGCGTCGCTCCACCCGTCATAATTTCGCGCATCACCGCAATCATTTCTTCTGTCGAGAGATCAATGCGATTAACGAGTTGATTTAATGCTTGTTTAATATTCATAGTGTTTTATTTCCACATTCATCAATTATCACCCGGCTGCGGACCTTCATATCCTTCAATAATAGTGATATCTATTTTACAGGCGCCATCTCGTAAGGTTTTAGCAGCTTGATAAGCTTCACTATGCCAACAATCAAGCGCTGCTTGATAAGAAGGAAACTCAACCAAGGTATTACGTGAACGAGTGCTTCCTTCAACAGATTCAAAAGTTCCGGAGCGCGCCAAAAAGCGTGCGCCATATTTTTTGAAGGGCTCAACATTCGCCGATACATAAGATTTGAATTTTTCAATATCCTGAATGTCGACATGCACTATCCAATAACCTTTCGTCATGGTCTGCTCCAGTTATATATTAACTTGGTAATTGAGTTGGATCTCGTCGCCATTCATACCGCGAAAGCCCCAATTTTCCGCAGGGCTTTCGTAGATGCAGATTTCAACATCCATAGGTTTTATACCGACAACTGCTTCAATTTTTTCAAACAATAGTTTCACTAATTTCTTTTTGGTTTCGACACTGCGGCCTTCGATCATGGTGATTTCCAAAATAACGTAGGCTTCTGTGCGTCCTGCCGGCATAAAAAAATCATCTGCGTCCAAACCAATAAAACGATGCGCACGTTTATTGGCTGGAAACTGCAAGGCTTCCATAACACAGGCATGAATAGTGTCAGACAAACGCTGCTTGATAGGTGCCAGCGATTCCTTCAAGCCATAAATTTTAATTTGCGACATGATCTATTTTCCTTCGAGGAAATTTTTCAACATCGCATGCCCTTGTTCGGTCAAAATCGATTCTGGATGAAATTGCACGCCTTCTACAGCGAGAGTTTTGTGTTTTACACCCATAATGTCAGCCATGCTGCCATCTTCGTTTTGCGTCCAGGCAGTGATTTGCAAACAATCAGGTAAGCTTTCTTTTTCAATCACCAATGAATGGTAACGTGTCACCTGAACCGGATTATTAATACCGGTAAACACACCTTGATTGGTGTGATAAACCATAGAGGTTTTTCCATGCATAACAAAAGGAGCGCGAATAATTTTTCCACCAAAGGCTTGACCAATACTTTGATGACCGAGACAAACACCTAGCAAAGGAATTTTTCCAGCAAACGTTTTAATCGTCTCGACCGAAATACCGGCTTCATTGGGCGTGCATGGGCCAGGAGAGATCACAATTTTTTCTGGAGACAGAGTCGCAATCTCACCAATAGTGATTTCATCATTACGTACGACTTTGACATCCGCACCCAGCTCACCAAAATATTGCACCAGGTTGTAAGTAAACGAATCGTAGTTATCAATCATTAAAATCATTTTGCGTCTCCCTTAACCATATCGACAGCTTTAAAAATTGCACGTGCCTTATTCATGGTTTCTTTCCATTCGAGTGCAGGAATTGAATCTGCCACTACGCCTGCACCCGCTTGTACATAGAGCTTGTTGTCTTTAATAACGGCCGTGCGAATCGCGATGGCAGTATCCATATTGCCATTCCAACCTATATAACCCACTGCGCCACCATAGACACCGCGCTTTTCTGTTTCCAGTTCGTCGATAATTTCCATCGCGCGAATTTTTGGTGCCCCCGACAAAGTTCCCGCTGGCAAAGCTGCGCGCAATACATCCATTGCCGCCAAACCACTTTTTAATTTGCCGGTAACGTTAGAGGTAATATGCATCACATGCGAATAACGCTCGACTACCATTTTGTCTGTGAGTTTAACGCTGCCAATTTCTGCAACGCGACCCACATCATTACGGCCCAGATCAATCAGCATTAAATGTTCAGCAATTTCTTTGGGGTCATTAACCAATTCCACTTCAAACGCTTTATCTTCTTCTTTGGTATGACCGCGACGACGCGTACCGGCAATCGGGCGTACTGTGACTTCACCATCTTCCAGTCGCGCTAAAATTTCCGGGCTGGAACCCACGACATGATGATCACCCAAATTTAAAAAATACATATAAGGTGATGGATTCAAAAGACGCAGTGCACGATAGAGATTGATAGGCTCTTGAGTGAAATCAATCGACAAACGTTGCGAAACCACCACTTGCATAGTATCGCCAGCCAGTACGTAGTCTTTTATTTTTTCAACCGCTTTGTGGTAATTGGCTTCACCCGTATGGGATACAAATTCTGCCTCACTGTTGCCAGTATTCGACAAATTTAACATAGGCGCTGAAGGTAATTCGGTTTTTAATTTTTCTTCCAGCTCATCCAATCGCGCAACGGCTTTTTCAAAAGCATTATCGATTTCAGGATTGGCATGAATTACCAGAATAATTTTTCCAGCGAGATTATCAAATACCAAGACTTCGTCTGACACAGTTAACAAAATATCCGGCGTGCCAATAACATCTTGCGGCGTTGATTTGCGCAAATGCGGTTCAACATAACGCGCGCAATCGTAAGCAAAGTATCCAACTAAACCACCAGTGAATCGAGGTAAGCCAGGTAATTCAGGCGCACGGTATCGCTGCTTGAATTCTTCAACAAAACTCAAGGCATCTTCAACTTGGTGTGTTTCAATAATTTTGCCGTCTCGCTCCACTTGAATTTGATCGGCATAGGCACGCAGTAAAGTGCGCGCTGGCAAACCAATCATGGAGTAACGGCCCCATTTTTCGCCGCCCTGCACTGATTCAAATAAATAAGAATATGGCGCTGCGGCCAGTTTGAAATAAGTAGAAAGCGGGGTATCCAAATCGGCCAGTACTTCGCGTACCACAGGAATACGGTTATAGCCTTCTCGTGCTAATGCAGAAAATTGTTCGATATTCATCTTGTTACCTTTTACAGCCAAGGTTGGCTTGAAATTTATTTTTTGATAGCGACATTGCGGATAATCAATAGGTCAGCAATGCACAAAGACACCAGACTGAAATCAGCCGGTAAAGGGAACTAGCGACGCCATCGAGCGACGAGGGCATACTCTGAATGGGATATTGATGGTAAACGCAGATGTTGCACGGAGTCGGCTCCTGTTAAAAGTTGGCTCCTGATATCGGTTTGGAGAGTTTACTCAAAACTTTTCTTACTGCCTAGTCGAAATGTTAAAACTCCCTTTTTTACTGATTCACTTCAGCGATTTCTGCCCTCAATGCCTTAATCGTCGCCACATAATCATCCGAATTAAATATGGCGGAACCCATGACAAAGGTATCTACACCCGCTTCTGCGAGCTCAGCTATGTTAGAGAGGTTTACGCCACCATCTATTTCGAGTCGAATATTGCGGCCGCTATCATCAATTAATTTTCTCGCTTGACGGGCTTTTTCCAATACATAAGGAATAAATTTCTGGCCGCCGAATCCGGGGTTAACCGACATGAGCAGGATCATATCGATCTTGTTCATGACGTAAGCGATTTGATCCAGTGAGCTTGCAGGATTCAATACCACACTCGCATTGCAGCCTTTATCTTTGATGAGCTGAATGGAACGATCCAAATGACGCGTGGCTTCGGGATGAATGCTGATATTAGTGGCTCCAGCGTCTGCAAACTGTGATATCAAGTCGTCCACTGGCTCAACCATCAAGTGCACATCCAAAGGCGCGGTAATACCGAATTTACGCAGGGATTTGCAGATCATAGGACCGAAGGTCAGATTGGGCACATAATGGTTGTCCATTACATCAAAGTGGATGATGTCCGCGCCTGCAGCAAGGACTGCATTGACCTCCTCGCCCAATCTGGCCAAATCAGCCGAGAGAATAGAGGGCGCGATCCAGATTTCTTGCTTACACTTATGCATAATTCACCTGACCTAATCAATTTGGACTCATTCTACTCAAACTTATGCACTATCTGAAACCAAGTCTTGCAATCATTGATAAGTTTATCGGCCTGATTCTCTGCTGCTGCCTGTTTGCGCCGCTCACTTTTGCTCAAACTGAGCCTGCAGAAACTCCCACCGCTGCAACGGCGGAAGCCACTGCTGAAGCAACCGATGCTGCAAAAACACCTCCAGATAAGCAAGAAAATAAAACGCAATCAGCGGAAGATTTGGCATCCAGTCAATTAATTGCCGATGCCAATCCAAAAGAAGCGGTTTGGTTAGAAACGTCACAGGGAAAATGGTTAGCCTTTTACAAGGTGACTGAATCCGCGGAAAACAAAGGCGTGGTGCTCATGATTCATGCCAGCGAAAAACCACAACGCTGGCCTGCGGTATTGGAAATTCTCAGACGAAACCTTCCCTTATCTGGCTGGGAAACTTTTGCCCTGGCGATTCCAGCAGAAAGATTGCAAGACAATAGTGTTGCAGAAACGCTAACGGCTGCAATTGACGATTTACATCAAAAAGGAAAATTTAATTTGGTATTACTAACCGATAATCGTTTATTGAATCCTGCAACAGCGCATTTACTGCCACAAATCAAACCTAACCCTAAAGATCCAAAAACCATTGATGGCCCGCTGCAAGCTTTGGTATTACTGAATATAGAAGCGCAGTTTCCGCTGACACAAGATCAACTTGAAGCTAGCTTCTCATCGCCTGAATTACCCCTGCTCGATGTATTTTTTAATCCACCTTTTACTACGCAAGAACAAGATCAACGCTTACACAAAACCACTGCTGCACGCAAAAAACTTAAGCACTATCGCCAACAAATTTTTGCTTACCCGGATGAAAGCATGCTCGACCAACCACAACAGTTTTGGCTGTCTAACGTGCGCGGCTTTTTAGATAAAGAAGCGAAAGGAACCGAGATTAAATAATAACTGACTGATGAATCTAAAACTTTTTTGTGATGGCAGCGTAAACAATCAATCAGGTGTGGGCTACGGTGCATATTTGTATGTGGACGGCGAACTAAACAATTTGGAAGATTTAACCCATAAAGTTAAGCTACACAGATTTGAAAACACCAGTTCAACGCGTTTGGAATTGCAGATTTTGCTGCATGCACTGCACGCCTTACCTTTTCCTACAACGGCCGCTCTCAATATCTACACCGATTCTCAAAATATCACAGGGCTTATTGCACGGCGAGAACGACTGGAAGAAAATAATTTTTATTCATCAAAAAATACACTTCTGGCTAACAGCGATCTCTACAAGGAATTCTACTCAAGAATCGACAACCTTAATTGTCACATTATAAAAGTAAAAGGCCACAAGCCGCAGCGAGAAAAAGATTCTATTGATAAAGTGTTTAGTTTAGTCGACCGGGCTGCGCGTATCGCAACCCAGACACTGAAACGCTCAGTTAACTATTTCTAATTTGATACCTGACTAATAGCTGAATCATTTTTTTTATCGGCGAGCCACATAGTGAAATAAGCCAAACTGCTCATGATTAAAAACCCACAAGTTACAGGGATCAGCGTGTTGTTATAGGCTTGACCAATGCTGGTGCCCAGGATCAACGAAATAAAAGAAGAACACGAGCCAATAATGGCTGAAGCTATACCGGCAACATGCCCCATAGGCTCCATCGCAATTGCATTCATGTTGCCAAATAGAAAGCCGAAACAAAAGAAAATTAATCCGGCAAAAATTAAAAACATCCACAAACTGATAGGCGTGACGGCATGTAGCATCAGAAAAATGGCTGACGTAGCTATCATGGTTTTAACTGCCAAATAACAAATTCTGTGCATACCAAATTTTTCGACAACAAATGAATTGGTTAGTGAAGATGCGCCAAACACCAAGGCTAAAAGCCCAAAATAAATAGTAAACATTTTTCCAGTATTAAATTGCACCTGGAAAATTTGCTGCGATGAATTTAAATAGCCGATCAAGCTACCGAAAATTAATCCCATGCAAAGGGTATAGCCTATAGTGACTCTATTGGTTAACACTTCCTTAAAGCCAGCCGCAAAACTGCTCACTGAAAATGCAATACGTTTTTCTTTAGGTAAGGTTTCTTCTAACCGAAGAAAAATCCAACTGGTAATTAAAATGGCATAACCCACATAAAATAAAAAAATACTTTGCCAGTCAGCCAATAACAAAATAGCTTGACCCAACGATGGCGCTATGGCGGGAACACCCATAAATATCAACATCACAATTGACATAATCTTGGCCATTTGCCTGCCAGAGAACTGATCGCGAACAACTGAGATTGCAGTTACATAAGGACCAGATACGCCCAGACCTTGAATAAAACGACCTATCAACATAGTGTTGAGATCTTTGGCGAAAAAACACACCAGGCTACCAATTAAAAATAAACTGATTCCAAAGTACAACACTTTTTTGCGGCCAGTTGCATCAGACAGCGGCCCGCAAATAAGTTGTCCAATCGCCATACCAAGAAAGATAGCGCTGATAATTAGCTGCGCTTTGTTAGGGTCAGTAATATTCAGATCCTGACGAATCATACCCAAGGCTGGTAATAAAGCATCAATCGAAATGGCGATGATCGACATCAATAGTGCAATCAGTATGGTAAATTCTGTGGTGGAAATTTTGTAGCTTGGAGATGGATTCGACATAAAATTCTCTATTGGGTTTTCTCTGATAAGGGATTCCTTTTAGTCGAATACTAATCAGGAAATTCGACAGCTCCATGACAGACTTTAACTTTTATAATTCTCAAATAATACTCAAATTGGTGAAACCACACCTAAGCTGTTGGCTTTGGTGGCGGTGCCTGATGATCGGACTGTTCCAAAGTCATATCAAGACAAGCCCATTTAGGTGCACTGGTCGTCCATATATTCATATTGGGCTTGATCGACGAAGTGTCATCCAGATTACCAGCTCGCACAACGCGAAATTGAGGCCGCACATCGACTTTTGCGAAGAGTTGTGTACCACATGTTGGACAAAATTGACGTGTAATAGTGTTACCACTGTCAGCCTTTTTGGTGAATTCAGCAATCTCACCCTCGAAAGTTAAACTGTCCGCAGACACCAACAAATTAGCTACCCCATTTGCCGATTGATGCTGACAATCACGGCACCAACAGATTCGTGTTACCACGGGGTCACTCGCTAATGTAAAACTCACCGCACCACACAAACACCGACCATTTCTTTCACTCATGATAAAGCCTCATTCAAATAGATTTACATCAAGTCGCTATTTTGCAAACGTTGAAACATAAAGACTCTCCACCTTATCTCTCGCCCATTGAGTTCTACGTAAAAACTTCAATGACGACTTTATCGACGGATCACTCTTAAAGCAATTAATATCAATCCGCTGCGCCAACTCCTCCCAACCATAATGCTGTTCCAGATCAGTAACAATCTTTTCAAGCGTAATGCCATGCAATGGATTCTTCGATTGCTCGCTGCTCATTTAGGGAATTCTCTGGTGTTAGTGTGATGTGTCAATAGAGACAGAATTGGCAAACCCGTTCTCTCCGATAAATCAACAATTAAGTTGAGTTCTCAGTAAGAGGTGATTTGAAATATTGAGGTATATACAGGAGCAGACTTTAAGATTTATTTGGGGTTTTGTCGAGCCGTCACTTCAGCGGGTTCTATACAAGGTCCAGCCTCTCAATATACGATTTGACTGTATATTATAATCAGAGAAATTTAAGAATTACGGTGAACATTCTAAGGTTGAGTCAGCTCCCTTTTTTTAAGGGAGCTTGTTCTCAATTAAAGTTTCCAAGAAAGGCTGTGTCCTGCTAATTACACGTAAATCTGACGACGTAATTAGAACATTTACCATCATCCTGATCTTCGTTTTTACACAATAGGCCTTTGTTATCAAACTGTCTGAAACGATCACGTGGCCCATAAATCGGATCTACCCAAGGCGCTCCCGATACCGGTGCTCTATATCGCGCTTGAATGTCAGTTGGATTGGAGCATAAGCCTTTAAACCTGCTGCGCGCTTCATTGTCAGCTTCTCCAGTAGGAGAGTCAGTGCTTTGCCAGCCAGTCCATTCGCCATCGCATTTATAGCGAGTCTGATAGTCAAAACAGTTATAGGGATGTTTATCTGGAAAATCAGAGTTATAACAAACTAGTCCATCTTGCAAATTGAAAGTTCTAAGATAAGCGGGTGGGGAGAACTTAATACCGGAGTCCACTCTATGCATTTCCATTTTTGATGGATTGTCACAATAGAAAGCAGAATAATCGCTTTTCCCATTGGCTTTGTCATCTTTAAAATCTTCCAATCTTTCAAAATCACCATTTCCTCCCTCATTGTCTCTATTTAGCCAGCGATAGTCACTGTGAGGATCGGTCGGAGCCATGAAACCTCTTGCAATAACGTCGTCAATGATAAGATTGATTGATGGCAGTCTTATACTGCCAGGGAAATCTTTGTCAGATGAGACTTTGGTACTAGCCAATACATGACACTTTCCAGCACAACCAGAATCGGTGGATTTAATTTCATTATTCATTACTGGGTTGTAAAAATATATTTCACCCATTTTGTCGTAGTTATATTCCGGCTCAATTGCGTAGTAGATTTTTGCGAAAGTGTCATGACCATCATTTATTAACCCAAATTTTTGGAGTGCTCCAACAATTTGTGGGGATGCTATATAGGGGCCAGCGCTATGGCATGCAGTACAGATAGTTGTTGTCTCCCAGAATTTTCCGGCATCCCTATGAGTTGGTGAAACAGGATCGGTTGTTTTTATTATTCTACTCAAGCCGTTATTAAGTATGTCTTGTAATTCGAAAAAACATGTTCCACCCGTTTTACGGTTGTGAACAATCATTTCTCCACGAGCTGCTCCCGAATTGCCAGTGTTATTATCAACCCAGCGACAGGCAAAAACGGCGTCTACAGAGTCATTTATTCTACGATGAGCAACCCAGTCGTTAGATTGGTCAAACTTGGTGTTGGGTACCGGAGTACGGAAATTTACACTGCGACAATCCATTTGCGGAATGGAGTCAAATCCGAGTTCACGTTTACAAGCGTAAATATAGTCACTGAATGAACCAGCTTGACTTATGCAGGGAACTCCTAACATACAAACAAAAGCTACAAGGGGAATAGTTATTTTATACATTTTATTCTCTCAGAGTTTATTATTAATTTAAAATTCATCATTACTTTTTGCATAAAAATCTCAAAGTGAAATTAGGAATTTACTCTAATCGTCACTTTTTATGTACCACCCAAACGCTAGATTCACTAAAGTCTAAACCTAAAAATCCTCTATCAAAAGGCAATCATTGACTTACACTTTTATAACTAAATTTGGGAGCTTAAATAAAACCAGCAGGTATTTTCACTTTTCAACTTACTGCAAAAATGTTTTCACTGAAATCATTACTTGTGAAAAATTTAACTAAGGAGAGAATTTAGATCGAATAAAAAAATAAATTTTTTGTCGAATTATCTCTAATTATTATTTTACTTAGAAGTTGAATTTACAAAAATCAAAGTGGACCATTCGTTGTAACAAATCAGTCTGCTAGATAGCGTTTTTATAATTCATTGAATCCACCTATCCAACTCTTCATGAAGCACAGTAGCTAGATGCGGAATAAATATAACCCAACCCAACCTTTATGTAAACAATTACAAAGTGCAGGGTTTGATGTAAGCAAACGCAATCGGTTACGCATAATAAAAAAGCCCCAACATCTTCCCGGATGTTGGGGCTTGGTTTTAGGACGCTTCCTTTGGCCTTGCTTGGTCAACAACACTTCCTTGGTGACCTCCTTGTGACTCTCATTATGGGAATTTCGGCTTTGGATACCTAGTCACAAAAGTCGCTATTTGTTGTGAGATATTGACCTCGGAATTACGGCGATTTTGTCTCAGCCATTTGTATAAATGCTGACATTCTCTGGTGAACATCAGTGATTTCAGGGGTGTAGCCGCCTCGCGTGGCTAGATAATGCAGGTTAAAGAGATGGAAATAATCCCTTAATACATCGGCTGACTGATCCTGCCCCACTAAATCCAGACAAAGCGCAGCTGCTTCTGCAGTGGATAAATAGGTTTCCAGGTGCGACTTGCGCACTGCATAGTTTTTGGTGGTGACATCTGGCAAAGATAAACAACTTACCTGATCTAACCAGTGGCTCAAATGAAACATACGCGCACTTTGTTTCCAGGTGGCATCTAACAAAATAAAACTAATTATTTTTTCTGTATTTTCTAGCAAGAATTTTTCGTTTAACTCCACAAGCGTTGACTTTCGTCGTTGGCTCCCTTCCACTGAGTCATCAGGAAAGACCAATAAATGAATTCGTGAGGGATCGCTTAATAATTCAAGTAAACTTTTGTCAGGTTCAGTTCTTGTCCAACAAAATGTACGTGTTTGATCAGGAAAAACATCGGCAATTAAACGTCCGGTATTGGTTGGTTTAAATAATTCATCCCTATGCATCAACAAAATAAATTCACAGTTGATTTTTTGCTCGGGTCGAAAAGTACAAAGGCAGGCTTTTTGTGCTAACTGACAAAGTTCACAACGCACAACAGATTTACCGCGTGCATTAAAAGGACGTGTCGATTCAACAAGACAAGCTTGTCGCAATTGATGATAGGAATTCAAAGCTTCACTCGATTATTGGTATCTTTATTATCGGTGATTGATCTTTCAGCAATTGCAGTTGCGGGATTTTTTGCCATGCGATCATATAACACTACGTTGACCGTTGCCGCTAAATTCATGCAGCCATTCGTGGGAATATAAATCACCGCATCGCAGATATTTAATACTGACTGGGAAACTGAACCGTCTTCAGGACCAAAAATATAAAAAGCATTTTCGGGATGAATAAAATCCATTAGTGGAGTTGCGCCTTCAACCAATTCGACTGCAATGATTTTTGCATTTGGAAGATCCAGGTTTGATAGATCTTCCAGCCATTGCAGTGGAATAGTTTTATTTCGATCTTTGGTGTCAGTGCGAAATTGGCGGGCGCGATCAAACCTCTCGCCAGTATAAAAAATCTTATCCGCGCCGTAACAACCCGCTGCACGCAACACCATACCGACATTTTCGGGGCTTTTAGGGTTTTCAAGACCTATAGATACAAGCGAGGTTTTCATTTCAGGGTTTATTTATCCAATACAAATACATCTTTAATTTCCCATTTTGCTTTTTTGTTTTTATCTTTTTCAACCCATAAGGGTTGTTCACTTTCAGGATTATTTACCCAATAACGGTGTACATCATCTATCCCCCATACATAACCGTGCAATCTGCCTTCTCTATCAATACGAAAGCGTACAAAACTTTTATAACCTTCGTAGCTGAGCGGTGAGAAAGCGTTATTGGGTAAAAATCCGAACAAAGAGCAGAGTGAAAAATAAATGCCGGTAAAAAGTCCCGCCACAATAAAACAATAAAAAAACAACACACACTTCCAAGAGTATTCACCCATATTCCAGTGAAAATTTTCAGATAGAAATGCCGGTTTTATAAAATTGGAAGGATGGTTTTCCATTAACAAGACTAATCCCAGTCCTGCTAATCCACCGACCACGGCCATTCCAGGACTTTTTTCATGACTGATCGCGGCAAACAATAAAGTGACAATTATTCCTGGAATAAGTGAATCGGTTAACATGGCACCCAATAACAATATACCCAACATTATAGGAAACATCACGTTGCCTTGAACTATCGCACTCAAGGCAACGGTTGCGCGCTCCCCTAGCGTTTTACAATCATGTAATTGTTTATAAATATTTGCTGTCGAGCGAAAAAATGAGCCGATATTTTTTATTAAGAGCCAACGACTCGCTGACTGGCTGGGATAGAATTTTTTTTCTGTGTATCGACGTACCGGCCCATCAGTTATATCCTTTACCACGCCAATACGCACACGCTCGCGAAGATCTTCTGTCATAGCCCCTTCTTCGCAATCCAGGCTAAGCTCTTTAATTTTACTGGAGTTACAGGTATGCGTTGGATGTAAAAATGCACCACCACCACCGGCGATAACCAACATATCATCATAATTAAACTGTTGATCTGGTTTTGCTGTTTCGCGAGCATAATGATGAAGGTCACCCGCAATACGCATGCGAATACGACAGCCCAGCTTTAGCATTATGGCTTCCAGGCGTTGATAACGTTTTGGATAGCCTTCTCGTGCATCATCACCTAAATGACGCGACCAATAAGGTTCTGGATAAAGTAAAATTAAATTATCTTGCTGAGTAATCTGCCCCGAATGAAATAATTTATAAAATGCTGCGAACTGTTGGCGATCAATATCAGCCACTAGTGCGAAATCAAACCCGAGAATAATCCAATTATTCGGCAAGCGCGCAGCAAAATAACTCTGCTTTTGCAATTTACGTGTACCTATTGGTGTGACATCGGGCTCTGTCTCAGACGACAACTTTGTTAAACCTATTTCATCTCGACGTGTGTCAACAAAATAACGCGTAAAAGTTGAAATATTGTCAAACCAATCGTGATTTTGTGGAATCACCAAAGAGGGTTTTAATGAATCACGATTCTGCTGTACTCGTGGATTGGAACTGGCTGCTATCCACATTTCCGTTAATCTATATTGGTATTCTTCTACGCTGGATCCCGGGTAAGCTAAATCACCCCCCAAGACCAACAATTCACCGGATGGAAAAACTTCAGGCAAACTTTCTGTTGTTTGCAGATCAGCACTGACAACACAAGCCAAACTGTCTTTTTGCATTTCACGCGCAACTGTATAAGTCGCGTTGCCACCATCGCCCATATCTGAAACAAAATCCCACCAAAAATCGTCGTCGCGCTTCTCCTCTGCAACCTGTATTAACCGCAGATGAGGTGAATACATTTCACGTCTATCCAAATTGCGAATTTGATCACTGGTTGACAGCATTTCCCTGGCCGAACGCAACAATACCCATGGGTTATACCAAGCAATTGGCCAACGTTTATGAGGGGGTTGAGTTTTACCGAAAATATAATCTGGCATTTGATAGTTCCTTGGTTATCTGGCGTTATTTTTACTCCAGCCCGATCATAAAATTTTAATCGCAAGTAAGATAGTCCAAAATTAAAAACGACAGAAACAAAAAAGCCCCGAATAACGGGGCTTTGGGGGACGGTTTGAAAAGTCGTCAGCTTTTTTTGGTACCCGAGGCCGGACTCGAACCGGCACAGCTTACGCCACTACGACCTCAACATAGCGTGTCTACCAATTCCACCACTCGGGCAAAAAATCCTTAATTATTCACTCTTTCCTTCAGAAGACGCAGTAACCGGCACGTCACTTGATGTAACAGGAACTGTCTCTGCTTCTGTCGGTTGCACAGGTACTTCTGCTTGTACTGGCACATCACTGGTACTGAGAGGAACTGTTTTAGCCGCTGGCACTTCCGCAGCAGGCACTGTTTGTTCAACGACTGGCCCCTTAACTGCTGCCTGTGCATCATGTTTGGCGATAACAGCCAAACCAAAACTGGTGCAGAAAAATAATGTAGCGATAGTCCAAGTAGACTTGGTAAAGAAGTTACCACTCCCTTCACTGCCGAATACTGTTGAGGATGCGCCAGAACCAAACGAGGCTCCCATGGCCGCGCCTTTGCCTTGTTGAAGCAACACCAGACCAATAATGATCAAGGCTGCTACGAAATGAAGAACTACAACTATAGTTGTCATATCACACTCGCTGTTTTACAAATACTCACAAATTCTTTCGCATCCAAAGATGCGCCGCCTAACAAAGCACCGTCTATATCAGGTTTCGCAAACAATTCAGCAGCATTGTGCGATTTCACACTGCCACCATAAAGTATGCGAATCCTATCGGCGTTTGCGCCTAACTGTTCACGTATAAAACAATGAACTTCTGATGCCTGTTCAGGTGAAGCTGTAACTCCAGTTCCCACTGCCCAGACTGGCTCGTAAGCCAAGACTGCATCAATAAAACATTCTTTACCTGTTTGCGAAAAAACCGCATCTAATTGCGCTTTAATCACTTGCAACTGCAAACCTTGTTCGCGTTGTTGCGAAGATTCGCCAACACACAAAATAGGAGTCACTTTCCCTCGCTGTGCGGCGATAAATTTTTGGGTGATTTGTGTATCCGATTCGTGCAACAAACGACGACGTTCGTTGTGACCGATAATCACGTATTGACACCCAATGTCAGCCAGCATTTGCGCAGAGACCTCACCTGTGAAAGCCCCCTGCCAAAACTCACTCACATTTTGCGCACCCAATAAAAGTGGCTGCGCTAATAATTCTGCTGTGTGCTGGAGATAAACATCTGATGGACAAATCACGGCTTCTACGCTGAGATCATCTTGCCATTCAGACGCTATATCCTTGATCAGGATCGCATTTTGCTGACGATTACCGTTCAGTTTCCAGTTGCCTACAACTAACTGGCGACGCCCCGAATGGCTGGATTTATTCAAGAATTGAGCCTCCCCCAAAGCGGGCGCTGATCATAGCCAAGATGGTTTGAACATACAACCCGATCATGCCTAAGTTTTTGATTTTTTTAGCCAAGTGCCTTTCACGCAAGCGCTTTCTAGCTCAACGCCTTTTCGACGACTGCCGCCAGCTCTTGAGCTAACTCTTTAACCTGGTTTTTGTTCTCGCCTTCGACCATGACTCGTACTACTGGCTCAGTTCCTGAAGGCCTTAGCAATACACGCCCGGTACCGGCTAACTTGTCTTCAGTCGTTTTAACCGCTTTTTGAATATCGTCATTTGAAGAAAGATCAACTCGTTTACTGATATGTACATTGATCATAACTTGCGGCAATTTTTGCATGCCCTTTTTCACTTCATGCAGAGATTCGCCCATAGTAATAATCGCCAACAACACCTGAAGTGCAGCAATAATGCCGTCGCCTGTAGTGGTGACATTGCTACAAACTATGTGTCCGGAGTTTTCACCGCCCAGACTCCAATCTCTTTCACGCATCTGCTCTATCACGTATCGATCACCGACTTTGGCGCGAACAAAAGGAATGGATAACTTCTTTAATCCCAATTCAAAACCAAAGTTACTCATAAGAGTACCGACTACACCTGAGCAACCATTGCTATATTCTTGCTGATAAGCAGCAATGATAAATAAGAGCTCATCGCCATCAACCAACTCACCTTTGTGATCAACAAACACTACCCGATCACCATCACCATCGAAGGCAATCCCCAGGTCAGCTCCGACTTCCAAAACCTTTTCTTGCAAAGCCTCAGGTTTGGTTGATCCGCAGCCCCGGTTGATATTGGTTCCATTAGGTTCATTAAAAATCGGAATAACCTTTGCCCCCAGCTCGGTGAATACATCTGGTGCTATGTGGTAGGTGGCACCATGAGCGCAGTCCAGAACTATTTGCATTCCATTAAGGCTAAAGCCCCAAGGTAATGTACCTTTGCAGAATTCAATATAACGACCCGATGCATCAGCAATGCGACGCGCCTTACCTAATTTCTCGGCTGTCACCATCGGCTGATTAAGCTGTTCTTCAATTTGCAATTCCCAGTCATCAGGTAATTTGCTGCCTGATCCACCAAAAAACTTGATGCCATTATCTACATAAGCATTGTGTGACGCGCTGATAACGATACCCGCCTGAGCCTTAAACGTCCGCGCAAGATAAGCCACACCGGGGGTTGGCATGGGACCAAGCAAACCCACATCAACACCGGCGTTAATTAAACCTGCTTGAATTGCTGACTCAAACATATAGCCGGAAATACGAGTGTCCTTGCCAATCAAAATCATATTTTGACCTGGGTAACGATCTTTCAGCACACATCCTGCAGCCCAACCCAACTTCAACATAAAGTCGGGGGTAATGGGATATTCACCTACCAAACCGCGAATGCCATCAGTACCAAAATATTGTCGGGACATACATCCTTACTCCAGTTATTAAAATGAACTTACTGCATTTAATACTTTAAGCACATCGACTGTCTCAGCCACGTCGTGCACCCGGATAATACTTGCCCCTGACTGCGCAGCCAAAAGGGCAAAAGCCAAACTACCTGCCAGCCGTTGGTCAACAGGTCGACCCGTTATTTTTTCCAAGATCGATTTGCGGGACAATCCCACCAAAATCGGAAACCCCAAATCAGCCAACTCTGGTAGCTGTCTTAAAAGGGCGAGATTATGCGCGAGAGATTTGCCAAAACCAAATCCCGGGTCAAGGACAATACGATGATTTTCAATGCCAGCCTGATTTGCAGCACCCACTCGCTCCTTTAAAAAGTCGCTAACATCATCGAAAACGTTTCGATATTCCGGATTTTGCTGCATGGTTTGCGGTTGGCCCTGCATATGCATCAAGCATAAGGGTAAGTCTGTTTCTGCGGCTGCGTTTAAAGCGCCATCAAGGGTTAAGGCACGAACATCATTAATTAAACTGGCGCCCTTGCTAGCCGATTCACGAATGACGCTGGCTCGACTGGTATCCACAGACACTAAAGCATCTAACCGGGCCACTAGAGCTTCCACTACTGGAATGACCCTATCCAACTCCTCTTGCACGGAAACCGATTGAGCACCGGGCCGGGTCGATTCTCCACCCACGTCCAGAATACTGGCACCTTGTTTCAGATAGTTTTCGGCGATCCGCAAAATATGGTCGATATCGGGTTTCCCATTTGCCAAATACTGACCACCATCCGAAAAGGAATCGGGCGTGATATTAAGTATCGCCATAACGTGTGGACGGGAAAGATCCAAGCTGTGGTAACCACAAGAGAGCTGCATAGAGGAGGAACTTATCAAAAACAACCCAAGTAGGAAAAAAATAGCCCCGAGCGAACTCGAGGCAAGGCTGCAAAGAGGGTCATCTTAATGGGTATTGGCGGGTCCGCCAATAGGACTTTCGCCAGAAGGATCATTATTTTTTACAAATCCAGATGAATCATCGTCACTATAATCACGGGGAGGACGAACCTGACGACGCGCCATCAAATCCGACACCTGATCCGAATCAATTGTTTCGTATTCCATCAACGCATCTTTCATAGCTTCGAGAATATCGCGGTTATCCGTTAGGAGTTTTTCGGCTGTTGAATAGCAATCATCGATAATCAGCTTTACCTCATCATCAATAATCTTCGAAGTTGCCGCTGAGTAGTTCTTGGAGCCAGTTCCTGGATAAGCACCTGGCTCTTCTCCAAATAACAATGGACCTAATTTTTCAGACAATCCCCAGACGGTCACCATATGACGCGCCATACGAGTAGCATATTCAATATCCGAGGATGCTCCGGTAGAAACACCATCCGCTCCCGACACCATTTCCTCTGCAATTCGTCCACCATAGGCAGAGGCAATTCTTCCTAGCAGGTAACGTTTGCTATGACTATGTTTATCGTCTTCCGGTAAATATTGTGTAACGCCCAATGCTCGACCTCGAGGAATAATAGTGACCTTATGAACCGGATCATGTTCAGGCACTAAACATCCGACTATGGCATGACCAGCTTCATGATAGGCGGTCATAATTTTTTCCTTCTCACTCATGACCATAGATTTGCGCTCAGCGCCCATCATGATTTTGTCACGAGCTTTTTCAAAATCTTCCATAGATACCAAGCGCTTGTTGGAACGCGCTGCAATCAAGGCTGCTTCATTAACCAGGTTAGCTAATTCTGCGCCCGAAAATCCTGGCGTACCACGAGCAATAATGGACGGACTAACCCGCTCATCAAGAGGCACTTTACGCATATGAACTTTAAGAATTTGCTCGCGACCACGAATATCCGGTAAGCCAACATAAACTTGACGGTCGAAACGACCAGGACGCAATAATGCATGATCCAGCACATCAGCGCGGTTTGTGGCCGCGATAATAATCACACCATCATTGCCTTCAAAGCCATCCATCTCCACCAATAACTGGTTGAGTGTTTGTTCACGCTCGTCGTGACCACCGCCATGTCCACCACCACGATGGCGTCCGACAGCATCAATTTCGTCAATAAAGATAATACAAGGCGACTGCTTTTTCGCTTGATCAAACATGTCGCGCACCCGGCTGGCGCCCACACCAACAAACATTTCAACAAAATCAGAACCGGATATAGAAAAGAAAGGCACCTTGGCTTCGCCCGCAATTGCTTTAGCAAGTAAGGTCTTACCCGTACCTGGTGGTCCTACCATCAACACGCCACGCGGAATCTTACCGCCCAGCTTTTGGAATTTCGACGGATCGCGCAAGTACTGCACTAGCTCTGAAACTTCTTCTTTAGCTTCATCAACTCCTGCCACATCAGCAAAAGTGGTTTTGATTTGATCCTCACCTAAAAGGCGTGCTTTGCTTCGACCGAAGCTCATCGGACCACCTTTGCCACCGCCACCACCTTGCATCTGGCGCATAAAAAACCAGAAGATAGCGAGGATAATCAGAACCGGTGCGATTGAAATTAGCAGGCTAGAGAAAAAACCTGCTCGCTCAACTCTCTTACCCTCCACCTGTACTCCATGGTTGAAAAGATCGTCCATTAATTTTGGATCTGAAACGAGTGGTCTTACAGTGACAAATTCTTTTTGATCAACCATAAGTCCAGTAATTCTGTCGTCTTCTATAACTGCACTACGCACGCGATCATCTCGCACAGCCGCTATAAAGTCAGAGTAAGACATACTGGGTGTGGTCTCACTACCACCAAAGCCCTTAAAAAGGGTCAGCACCACTAACAACACCAACACCCACAAGAGCAGGTTTTTCGAGATATCGTTCAAAAAATTCACCTCATCAACATGTCAATTTGATCAAATTAGCAACATCACTGGATGCTGGTTCCTGCTCACTCCTAGGATATGGGGCATTTACCACTAAATACAAGTCACAAGCGTCACAGACTTTCTGTAGAATACGCAAACTTTTGTAATTTGGATTGGATAATACTATGCCTATTAGCATCGACCGCAAGAAGCAGTTTCGCACTCTCGGACACAAACTCAAGCCCATTGTGACTATAGCCGGTAATGGCCTAAGCGCCGGAGTCATAAGCGAACTTAATCGCGCCTTGGATGACCATGAACTGATTAAGATCAAACTTGGTATACCGGAACGTGAAGACCGCAAAGAAATCGTTGCTGAATTAGTTAGGTTGCCTAATGTTGAACTGATTCAGGAAATTGGCAAAGTAGTTTTACTCTATAGACCCAATAAAAAACCCAATCCAAAATTGTCCAATGTATTGCGGGGATAATACCCCGAGCAAGTAACATTATTAAAAATAAAAAAATAAAAAAATTTAGACGTCTATTAATTCAAAGAAGTTGGATTTTTTGTCTAGGCTTGGATTCAACTGATATCCAGGATATTGTCGAATCTCTCACAATAATGACAAATAACACAAGTCTTACAGCTTAATATTATAGCAAGAAGGTAAGATACTCCTCTGTGCAATAGTAGTGATTTTGCATTCATGTAAAGATCTTAGAACTTTTAAATTCCTAAGAAATAATAAACCAAATATTTTACTAGAGAAAAATCATGAAAATAATAAAATTTATTTTATTAATGTTTTTTAGTATTTCAACTTTTTGTTTTGCCGAAAGCTTAAAAAATTATGTAAACACTTGCCAACAAGAATTGGGTTTTACCAATATACCCAATATGAAATGTTCAGACGGAGTGCTTTTTGCGCCGCCCGACAACCAGGCAAATGATCCTCAATCTTCAGATCTCACTAACGACTATCTGGGATATAAGCGATTAGGTGAAAACCTTGATCTCACGTTTGCGTGTCGCTGGCTCGCAGCAAACGGAGCAGCGACTGCTTTTAGTATTGAATTAATGATTCACAATCGCCAAAGTGGCAAAACATGCTTTTTTCAAGCCGATGATAATGCGAGTGATGGAAGTAAAACTACTGTATCCAGCAATATTGTCTCGCCTACAGTTGCGGCCAACGCCGCTTCAGGCACAACAGAAGCCAAGTACTGGAAGTCACCTGCCTTAGTCGATAGCCAATTGCGGTGCGTGAATTGTCACACTGTTGGACCTTATATTGCGTCCGCGCGAATTGCTCCATATTTAACTCAGTACGGTCTTTTGAATAATGGACATGATAATTTTGCGACGCGTTACCATGCTGTAGGATCGACATTCAACCAATGGGATAGTATTGCAAGCGGCAATAACGTAATACCCAATTGTTCAAAGGCTTGTCACTCAATCGGCTCCAACTCTACTGCTACTTCAGAAACAGCCTTTGGTCGAGTACTCATTCCTTCTTTAACAGCGACTATTGCAGATATTGCAACAGCCGGCGTGATGCCACCCAATGCAAATAAGCAAACACTCAATGAATACCGTTGGGTGAATATGGATACACCAACAAATGATGACGGAGAATATGAAACACTGGTTGGATTGGAACAGCAGTATCCCAACCTTTATTGTTCATCACCTTCAGTATTGGAAGCGCATGTAGTCGGTTCAGGCACAGCTGCGACAGGTAAAGATGCAAGTTTTCGACATGATTATCTAAGTGTATTTCCAGATAAATTGCGCTATATCGACATGCGCAACGGTGTGAAATGTTACAACTCTGATCAACCTTTATTAGCTGATGGCTCACATAGAGTGTGTCGGGATTACGAAATTGCATTCCAATGCAGTGATTTACAATGGACCTCTTATTACAACAAAGATAGACCAGATGATGGCGGCAAAGGTGATTTCGAATATGCATCCAGAATCCCAAATTTGTGTCAAAACACTACACCAATCGCAATGAAAGTCAGAGCTAAATTAAGTTCTGGAGTTAAAGTAGCTACTGCGGTTCCCAATGATCGTTTATCTCAACTCGACAACAAAAATCTTATTTGCCTTAACTCTCAACAGGGGTCAGGCAATAGCTGTTCAAATTATGTAGTGCGTTTTGGATGCTCATCAATTACACCTCCCGCCTCTGCAGTTCCGTTATCAAATCACCAAAACGCAAACAATATTGGTTCATCTCGAGTGACTTTTGTCGTTACTGAAAATATTTCCGGCTGGACAACATGGAATATGAATGGAAGACAAATATATGTAAACGGAATTTTGGTGAGCCCTAATCAAATGCCACTTCCTCCTAAAACGATGGACGGCAAATACTACTTCACATTTGCTTCAGGTGGTTCAGCTTCCGCCGGTTGGACTTTTTGGTAATCAGGTTAATAGCCACCATTAGTTATAGTTAACTAATGGTGGTATTTTCTGTTAAAAACAATTCGTCTTCACATTATTTTTTCTGATGCGCCCTCGCGTACTTCATCACATTGATAAAAGTATCCGTCCAGTAAATATCTTTATGCTTAGCCAAATATTTCAACAATTCTTCGTGAGCCTCGTTACTTACTGTCAAATAATCCCCACCAATACCGTGAAAAGTAAAATTCGCCATAGTACCTTTGGCTGCTGCGTCTTCAACGACTGCAATTAATTGTTTACCTGTGACTTCAGAAGGCAAAATAACATTTACATAGGCTGGATCGAGTGTGTTCATATCGGGAGTAACACCTGAGCCGCCCACATCACGAATACCAACAAACATTGTCTTGATTGCTTCAACATAATTTTTGCCCCCCGCAACTTTTTGATCAAGACACGGTGTAGTCATAGTACGTTCTGTTTTACCATCTATTGCAAAAAGCATAGTGTTTGACAGTGTGACTTGATCAATCATTTGCTCGAGAGACATTTGATCCAAATCGTGTTGTGGCAATACCCATTCGCGGCCTGCACCAGCATGTGAACATTGATGAAAGAGTGTGTGGTTGGCAAGCTCATGACCTTTCTTTGCAGCCTTACGCCATTCAGGCAAACGATTCGCAATAGTTGAGCTAGCAAGTTTCACAAAAAATGTTCCTTTGAAATGAAATTTATTCAATGATGGAATTGCATTATCCAATTGGGAATCCAATGCATCATCATAGCCCAACACCACTGCAGCTTTTGCGCCGTGCGGCCATTTAAATCCTGTATCGTCTGCAATTACGAAACCGCTTGCCAACATACTAATCCCCAGCATAACAAATAAAAACATGCTGCTTTTTTTTACGGTTTTAATCATTTTTTATCTCCGGTTTGTGTTTTGATTTCTTAACATTTCACCCTCTCTAACATTTCACCCTCTCCCCCCAACCCCTCTCCCATCAAGGGCGAGGGGAGCTATCTATTTAAATAAATTACATGCCCGATAAATTGCACATTCAGCTCCCTCTCCCCTTGTGGGAGAGGGTTAGGGAGAGGGGGGCTATTAAATAAAATTATTTCAACTTACGAGAATTACCCGCTGGGTGCCATGGATCAGGAACATAGAGAACTCGCGCTAACATTTTGTAATATTCCAAATCATGCGCTGGTTTTTCCAAACCATCCGGGATTGGTCTTTTGGAAATACTTTGGAAGTAAACCACACAGGAATCTCGCCAACGAACGGCTTCACCTTCCTGAATTTTTAGCAGAGCTTTGACCTGTGCAAAACGTTCAGCATCAATTTTACCTTCAAGTTGATTCCATTCAGTTTGCATAGTTCTAACTTGATCAACACCTTCGTAATATTTATGTACCAGTTCGTCCCAAAGAGTACGACCGGATTTCATTTCTCGATCCCAGCTCACATGATGGAACCAAAGAATTAAATCTTCAGGAACTTTGTCGATGTCTGCATAGAGCTCAGCAATTGTTTTAGGATATTGTGCAATTGCGTTGGAACCTGTTTTAGTACGGTCAAAACCAATGCCATTCGCATCTGCACGGTGATAATAAATTGCATTCCAATCAGCTCGAGGCATATCAGAAGTCCAAGGCGCAGGACCATAATGATCACCTTGCGAATACAAATGCGTAAGTCCCAGCGGATCGCGATAATTTACGCCTGCTTCGCGCGATACCATCATAATTTTTGTCAACAAATCCAAGGCCTTTTTATCGTTGGTAAATGTCATGCGCGACCATTCTTCCGCAATTGCTTGAGCTGATAGGTTGTGATCCCAAGCCAAACGTCCAAATGCATACCAACTTGATTGCACAAAAGGATGCCCTGTCCAATTTCGATCAGTTCCGGGATTCACAACTGCCGCCATTCCAGTGCGTGTATGTTTGAAAATTTTTCCTTCAAGAATATCGCCAATATCCGCTTTGCCACCTTTTGCATGGGTATCCGTGCGCAATGATTCTTCGTACAAAGGACCTTGATATGTTAAATGCGTATTAAAACCAAAATATTCCTGAGTAACTTGAAACTCCATCATGATGTTAGTCTTTTCCATTGCCGCAAAAAGTGGAGAGAAAGGCTCGCGTGGCTGAAAATCTATTGGACCATTTTTAATTTGCAAAATAACATTTTCCGCAAATTTTCCATCAAGTGGCTTGAATTCATCATAAGCACCACGGAAACGATCACCTATATCCGGATGGTAGACAAAAGCACGCCAAAAAATTACACCTCCGTAAGGCCTGACATCATCCGCCAACATGTTGGCGCCATCAGCGTGATTACGACCGTAACCTTGCGGCCCTGGCTGTCCTTCAGAATCTGCTTTTACTAAAAAGCCTCCAAAATCAGGAATGATGGAATAAATTCTATCGATACGTTTTTTCCACCAATCACGTACTTTTGGATCGAGCGGATCTGCTGTTTCCAAATCACCAAAACCACGCGGCGCGTTGTAATTCAGCGATATATACAATTTAATTCCGTATGGGCGAAAAACTTCTGCAAGAGCCGCAGCCTTATGAATAAATTGATCGCTCAGCATACGTGGATCGGCATTTACATTATTGAGTACAGTTCCATTAATCCCGAGTGACGCATTGATTCGTGCATAGTCAACATAACGCTGGCTTTTATATTCTGGTAATGTCCCCCAATCCCAAAGCGAAAGCCCCGCGTAACCACGCTCAACAAGACGATTTAAATTGTCCCAATGATTCACCACCCGATATTGCAATTTGGGTTTACTGACGATCGACAAATTATCCAGTGACTGTTCTGTTTGTATTAATCGCAAAAAATGAAAGGCTCCGTAAACCAATGCGGTATCAGTATTTGCCGCTATGACTAGTGCATCTTTTTTATTCAGTTTTAATTTGCGAATGATGTAGCCTTCATCACCCAGCGCTTCTAACTCTTCCTCCAAACCCAAACTGTCGATCAGCGCTGAACTCTTTGGTGTACCCACCACCAAATTGCCAGCCACTTTTTTATAAGCAGAATGTTTAATTGGCTTGGATAATAATCCACTCAACCCTCGTTCTAACTCACTGGCCACAACAGACATTTGCGGAGATTGACCCTCGACAACCAGTCGACTGATTGATTTTGAATAGTCCTTTTGCAGCTTCCGGTCTGAAATCGGGTTGTAGCGTAACCACATTTCATAGCCATCTTCCGCGTAAGTATTGACTGAGCCAAGCAGTAAATAACAGCAGAAAAATCCTAAAATAGCCTTTATTTTCATAGTCTTACCTTAAGGGTCTGGGGAGTGATAAAAGAAGATTATGACAAGTTTAGCACTTGTATACATGTTAAGAATTTTAAATTACTTGAGATTTCACCGAATAACTAGCCAAAAGTGTAGAACAACCATCTATTTTAGAAAGACAAAAGGTCCCGCCACAACCCGATTTCATAATCATCATTGTTTTAATTGGCTAAAAATCAGCATTTCATCAACTTCTGTAGTGACATGCAGGTAAAGAATCCCCCCATCGAACAACCTCAACACAACAAATTTCTATAAAAAAAATTAGGCTGAATAATTTATCTTTTATCTGGCAATAAATTGTAATTCAAAAGCTGAAATCGGTCACAGAAAAACTAAGTTTTTCAACCGGCGTAATTTTGTTACCAGATAAATGGTATTGAGTGTACATGAATGGACTTAATGACAGAGTCTTTGGAAAACAATTCAATAAAAAAATTGAATTGCTCATTCACATCTATTAAAAGGTGTCAGTGTGGAATTTTTTATTCTTCAAGAATTTCATGAACAACCTGACGTAGCTGAAGATTACTTATTAAATCTTGATCAAAATCGAGTGCAGTTTTTTAGCCACACATCAGTCTCATAAAAAACTACACGTCAGCGCAAACAAGTATCCATGGAATTCTAGTCAGTTAAATGGATACTTGGATGGTGCAAGCTTAAGGATAATTGAAATTAGAATTTATAAACCAATGTCACTGATGTCGTGGTATCAGTTTTCTCTTTACCTGGCGCCACTTCAGAATCACTCTCTACAGTAAACGCGGCTTTCATTTGCATGACTTCGCTTATTTTTGTGCTAAGTGATGTTTCAGATAAAGTGCGACGATTGTCTTCTGAAGATTCAACACTGAGCGATTGTTTGAATTCTGCATGGGTTGTTATTTGCCAAGTCAATACACCAGCAACACGTAACATGGTGCCGCTTTCAGTTACCAATATTTCTTCATTGGGTAGCAATGGATCTTCGTAAACTTTTTCTCCACGCACATAACCTGGACCAACCTCGGCATCAAATTGTACTGTTTCTTTTTCAATGAAGCGCGAACCATAACCAAGCGATAAAGTGGTATAGCGTCGATAGGAGCCAAATTTATCTTCCGCATAGGATCCAAATAAAAACAAATAATCTGATTCCTTTCCTATGTCATATGCACTTTTTAGTGAACCGAAATATTTTTCAGCGGTTTTTTCATTGCTCGTTGTACCGTCATCATTTTCAACTTCACTCTTATTTGTTAACGCCTTAAATGCATAGGTGTTAGTCCATTTTTCCAGATTTTGGACTGCATCCACTTTTGCTTGCACGCTAGTTGCTGTAGAGTTGCCGGACGTAGACACCACACCTAATTCAGCTGAAGCTTTCCAGGGCTTTTCTTCCTCGGCAATTGCTAAAGGCACTATCAACAATACTGCCAATCCCAATAATAAATTCTGCCTAATTGTATAAAATTTCATCTTCCAAATTCCTGATCACTAAAAGGTGTTTTGAATCATAACCTGTTTCTAAATTAAATTAATTACATTTGCGGATAAATTTAGGTAAATTAGATCATGCTATAGAAAATTACTGTGAAAGGTATAATTGTTTTTTGATTAACGGATCTCATCAATGAACCGACCAAAATTTAATTTTCGTCTAGTTCTACCTCAATATTGGCTGACCTGGCTAGGGTTTGCTATTTGGTGGCTGGCAGCCCAACTCCCCTATAAACTACAAATCTATTTAGGAAAATACTTGGGGAAATTAATGGCATTATTTGCAAAGCGACGTATTGCCATTGCCAAACGTAACTTACAACTTTGTTTTAGTCATCTATCCAATGAACAACAACAAGACTTATTAGATGGTCATATAAAGTCACTCGGAATGGTTTTTTTTGAAATTGGTATTGCCTGGTTTGGTTCACGAAAACGTCTTGAAAAACTGGTGACCTATGAAGGGATTGAGCACCTAAAAGCTGCAGAAGCAGAAGGTGTTGGTGTCATATTAATGACTATTCATTCAACCCATCTGGACTTGGGTGCATCATTTATGAACTTGCGACACTCGATTGATGGTAGCTACAGACAACATGACAATCCCGTTTACGATTTAATTCAACATAGGTGCCGCGAGAGATTTAATTCCGACTCCATGGCAATTGAAACAGAAGATGTCCGCACTCTCGTTAAACATCTTCGAAAAGGTCGTGCGGTTTGGTACGCACCTGATCAAGATTACGGACGAAAACGGTCAAAACACAATATTTTCATTCCCTTTTTCGGAGTAGAAGCTGCGTGTATTACAGCCACATCTCAATTGGCACGAATGGGTCATGCTCGGGTCATTCCCTTCGTTTGTGTTCGCAAAGAAACAGGTGGATATCATTTAATTATTCAGCCTCCGCTTCAGGATTTTCCCAGCGATGATGTAATAAACGATACCAAACAAATTATGAAAGTCGTTGAAAATTCTATTTTAATGGCGCCAGAGCAGTATTTGTGGGTACATCGCCGATTTAAGACTCGCCCTGAGGGCGCTGCCAGCCTATATGCCGACCTACCTAAAGCATGATGGGTCCTTACCAAGCTTACGAGAGTAGATCCCCGGTATTTTGTGATAAGATGCGCGGCTTTTTCCGACAGACCACAGGCATACCGCTATGGCAAAGAAAGTTGCAGTCATCATGGGATCCAAAAGCGATTGGACAACCATGCAAGCCGCCGTCGAGATACTGGAGCAAATGGGTGTTGAATATCACTCCGAAGTCGTCTCTGCCCATCGTACACCGCAAAAACTCACCGAATTCGCAGAATCAGCAGTTGATAATGGCTATGCCGTAATCATTGCGGGTGCTGGCGGCGCAGCGCATTTGCCTGGAATGGTTGCCGCTCATACTCGCTTGCCCGTTCTGGGCGTACCTGTTCAAAGCAAAGCCTTAAGCGGGCTTGATAGTCTTTATTCCATTGTACAAATGCCTAAAGGTATAGCCGTTGGTACTTTGGCGATTGGAGTCGCGGGCGCGTTTAATGCCGGACTTCTGGCTTGTCAGATTCTCGCTGTTACTGATTCTGCATTGGCGGATAAAATTGATCAGTTCCGTTACGATCAAACCCAAGCTGTGTTAGATAATCCCGATCCACGCGATCAATAATCTCGTGAGTCTTTGAGCATGAATCAGCGCATTTGGGTGTTAGGTGCAGGTCAATTAGGTGCCATGTTAAAACATGCAGGCATGCCTTTATCCCTGGATGTTTGTCCGGTAGATATAGATGAAGCCAAAGCACCGGATTTATCAGATTCAGATTTAGTCACAGCCGAACGCGAACAATGGCCCAGTACTTTAGTTACGCGAACGCTGGCGCAACATCCTCGATTTATTAATCAATCTATTTTTGGTCGATTAGCTGATCGCAAAACACAAAAAGAATTAATTGATTCTTTGGGATTAGCAACTGCTCCCTGGCGAAATGTCGTCAATAATATTTCAACTAATGAATTACGCAATCAATTAGGTGATCGCGTTTTATTGAAACGCAGAACCGGCGGTTATGATGGTCGCGGACAACATTGGTTACGCACTGAAGATGATCAAGTTCCCGACGATTGGCAAGGCGAGGCCATTGCCGAACAAGCGATTAATTTTAATGAAGAAGTGTCATTAGTCGGTGTGCGCAATGCACAAGGTGAATGCGTGTTTTATCCACTCACACTCAATTTACATTTGAACGGAATTTTATATTCTTCGATTGCACCACTTGCAAGATTACAACCGCTGCAATCGCAAGCAGAAAAAATGTTGAGCAGTTTATTAAACGAACTCAACTACATTGGCGTTATGGCCATGGAAACTTTTCGTGTCGGCGATACATTATTAATTAACGAACTGGCTCCACGAGTACACAATTCCGGCCACTGGACACAAGCCGGCGCCAGCATCAGTCAATTTGAATATCACCTGCGCGCCATCGCCAATATGCCCACACCTGCCCCACAAATTGTTGGTCAAAATGTCATGGTCAATTTAATCGGCACCGACTACAATCCCGAATGGCGTAGCCTACCCTGCGCAAGAGTTTACTGGTACGGTAAAGAAGTTCGCCCCGGCCGAAAAGTTGGTCACATCAATATTGCCAGCAACAACATCACCGAATTACGCGAAACGTTAATTTTGTTGGGTGATTTGTTGCCTGAGAAATTTTATAGTGAAGCGATTGAGTGGAGTTTGGCGGGATTAAAATAGCTTTTAAAACTACTCATCCCGAGTCAAAACATCCAGCAACTCAATCTCAAAAATTAAATTGGAATTAGGTTTAATTACTGGACCCATTTGGCGTTCGCCGTAGGCGAGATGGGAAGGGACGGACAATTTTCTTTTGCCACCAACTTTCATGCCGATTAATCCTTGATCCCAACCTTTAATGACGCGACCAGTTCCGATGACGCATTGAAAAGAACCGCGATTATGGGAGGAGTCAAATTCAGTTCCATCTTCAAGCCAACCAGTGTAATGAGCTGTGAGGAGCGCGCCTTTGGAAATTTCTTTTCCGCTACCTTCAACAAGGTCTTGGATTTTTAGTTCATTCATAATTTCAGCCCCAATACATCCTGCATATCGAACAAACCGGATTTTTGTTGTTGCAACCAAACGGCTGCGCGAACTGCGCCATTGGCAAATGCTAAACGGCTGGAAGCTTTGTGAGTGATTTCAACGCGCTCTCCATCAGCCATAAACATCACAGTGTGATCACCGACTACATCGCCGCCGCGTACAGTTGCAAAACCAATTGTGTCGCAAGGACGCGCACCGATTTGCCCTTCACGACCATAGACGGCAACTTGTTTTAAATCGCGATCTGTTGCATTGGCGAGAACTTCGCCCATGCGCATGGCAGTGCCTGATGGCGAATCGACTTTATGTCGATGATGTGCTTCGTAGACTTCTATATCGTATTCATTACCGAGAACTCGCGCAGCAATATCCAATAATTTAAAACACAAATTCACACCCGTTGAAAAATTTGCGGACACCAATAAGGGAATTTGTGATTGATACGAAAGTAATTCTGTTTTTTCGACATCACTAAACCCCGTGGTACCAATTACAATGGGTTTTTTATGCGCAGCGCACAGTTTTATATTTTGCAAAGTTGCAGATGGAGAACTGAAATCGATTAGCACATCAAATTGCGACATGACTTTTGCTAAATCGTCAGCCATAAGAATTTGATTTTTTCCGATGCCACCGAATTCTCCCAAATCAACTCCAGCCAAACTGCTACCAGGGCGAACTGTAGCGGCGCCTAATGCTGTTGCAGAATTCATATTGGTTGCTGTAATTAAGGCTTTGCCCATTCGGCCAGCGGCACCGGCGATTGCAATTTTTGTGGTCATGTTTTTTTAACCTTTTGTAAAAAATTTTCCAAATTTTCACCCCACCCTAGCCCTCCCCTTGGCAAGGGGAGGGAACAGATTTCACTCCGCATTGATTAAGTAGGGAGTAAAGTCCCTCCAACTCGGCAACTGCTCCTGCGTTGCTCTACCTTCTGCATCCATGCAGTCGTTGCCAAGGGGGAGGCTAGGAGGGGGTGAAGCTTTTAATCTTCATCCAAAAACAAATGCCCCAACTTTCCTTTTTTTGTTTCCAAATATTTTGCATTATGTGGATTGCGACCTGTTTGATGTGAAATGCGTTCCACAACATTGATTCCCATACCTTGCAAGGCTTCTACTTTGCGTGGATTGTTCGTCAATAACTTTAAGGATTTTATCTGCAAGTGTTCCAGCATAGGTTTTAGAATGGAGTAGTCACGCATATCTGCACCAAAGCCCAATTGCTCATTGGCTTCAACTGTATCTGCACCGCAATCTTGTAATGAATAGGCGCGAATTTTATTAACCAATCCAATACCGCGACCTTCTTGTCGCAAGTAAAAAATCACACCGCGACCCACCACACCGATCTTATGCATAGCGGCTTGTAATTGTGGACCGCAGTCGCAACGCATACTGAAAAGTGCATCACCAGTTAAACATTCTGAATGCACACGAGCCAACAAGGGCTCGTCACCACTGATGTCACCCAAGGTTAAGACTACATGCTCTTTTTCCGTTTTGTCATCAGAAAACCCATGCATAACAAACATGCCAAAAGGCGTGGGTAATTTACAGGACTCAATAAATTTAATTGTCACTCTTACCTCGTTATGAACTTCACCCCCTCCTAACCTCCCCCTTGGCAAGGGGGAGGGACTTTACTCCCAACTTAATGCAGAGTGCGATCTGTCCCCTCCCCTTGCCAAGGGGAGGGTTAGGGTGGGGTGAATTAAATTAAATAAACGATCAACTGCAACACAATCAAGGCATAAATCCCTGCCAGTAAATCGTCAACCATAATACCGAATCCGCCTTTCACTTTTTTATCTAACCAACCAATTGGCCAGGGTTTGATAATATCGAAAAAACGAAATGCAATAAAACCAATAAAAATCCATAACCAACCTTTGGGTGCAAAAAACATAGTCACCCAATAACCGACAAATTCATCCCAGACAATGCCGCCATGATCATGCACGCCTAAGGCTTTTGATGAGCGATCACACCAATAAACTCCTAAAGCAAAAGTGACGCATAACCAAGTGAGATAAAAACTCCAATGCAAATCTTGTATCAACCAAAAAATAGGGATAGCCGCCAGTGTGCCAAAAGTACCTGGCGCTTTAGGTGCTAAGCCACTCCCAAAACCAAATGCAAATAGATGATCAGGGTTACGCATTAATTCTTTAAATGTGGGTGTATTTTTCATGAGAAATGTTGATACCCCATTTGCATCAGCGGAAAGTCTTCGCCATGCCATTCGCACTGCACGGTTGAACCCAAGTGCATTTTTCCGATAACAGTAGCGTTTAATTTTTGTTCGGCAATTAACATTGCAACCTGTGGCATCTTATCAGGCGACACAGTAAAACACAGTTCGTAATCATCGCCGCCAGTTAAGGCATAACGATAGGCTTGTTCAGCGTCTGCAATATTTTGCAGCGCAGAAGACAATGGAATATCTTCGACAAAAATCGTCGCACCTAAATCACTGCGATCACAAATATGTTGTAAATCTGCAATTAGACCGTCTGAAATATCCAAAGCGGCACTGGCAACACCACGAATGCATGCCGATTCTTGCAGACGTGGTTTTGGTCGATAAAAACGTTCGTGCAAATATGTCTGATCGACTTCGCTGAGTGTTAATTCTTTTTTCATTACGGCCAATGCTGCCGCGCCATCACCCAAGGTATGAGTAACCAAAATAAAATCATCTACATTAGCGGCATCGCGGCGCAAGGTTGATTGCGTATCGATTGCGCCCATCACTTGAATAGTGACACTCAGCGGCCCAGATGTGGTATCACCACCAACCAATTGAATTGAAAATTCACGAGCACAGGCAAACAAACCTCGACTGAATTCTTTTAACCAGACTTCGTCTGCTTGTGGCAAAGTCAGCGCCAAAGTAAACCACAAAGGTTCAGCGCCCATTGCCGCCAAATCACTTAAATTGGTTCGCAAGGCTCGCTCGGCAATTAAATTGGCGGGCGCATCTTTTGGAAAATGGACATCAGCAACTAAAGTGTCTACGGACACCGCCAATTGTTTATCAACAGGAATTTGTAACACTGCACAATCATCGCCAATACCCAACACAACTGATTCAGAGAGCAAGGCCTCTTGCTCATCTTCAAAAAATTGTTTAATCAGTTGGAATTCGTTCATTTATTTTTTATTAGCTTTCACTTCGACGGATCGAGTAACGGCGGCGGTTTTGTCCAACACACCATTGATAAATTTGTGACTGTCTTCCGCGCCAAATTTTTTCGCTAAAGACACAGCTTCGTTAATCACAACTTTATAAGGCACATCCAACCGATACATAAATTCGTAAGTCGCCAAACGCAATAAGGCATGAGTAATTGGATCCAACTCTTTTACACTGCGCTCAACTAAAAAAGGTTCGAATGTCGCTTCTAATTCTGAAAGATGCGCAGGAACACCGTGCAATACGTCCTGAAAATAATCGACATCAACATTGGTCATATCATTATCAACACGAAACTCTGCTTCAATCGAATTCAAACTGGACCCCGCCATTTGCCACTGATACAAAGCCTGCATGGCATAGTGACGCGCCATGCGACGTGTTGCCGCCATGACAGCAGTGGGTGATGAAGCGGATGAAGATTTACTCATGAGAAATACCTGAAAATATCACCCCACCCTAGCCCTCCCCTTCGCAAGGGGAGGGAACAAATTCCACTCCGTATTAAGCAGGGAGTAAAGTCCCTCCCCCTTATGAAGGGGGAGGTTAGGAGGGGGTAAAAATGTAGAAAATAAAAACTAAATCTTGCCCAACTAAATTTTTCCTAGCAACGAAACCATTTCCAAAGCCGTTGAAGCAGCTTCAACACCTTTGTTACCGGCTTTAGTTCCAGAGCGCTCAATTGCTTGCTCAATAGAGTCGACAGTCAATACGCCAAAGCTAATAGGCACGCCGAATTGCAATGATACTTGCGCAAGACCTTTGGTACATTCGCCAGCGACATAATCAAAATGTGGTGTGCCACCGCGAATCACAGCACCTAAAGCAATGATGGCATCGTAAGATTTTTTTCCAGCAATTTTTTGTGCGACGATTGGAAACTCAAACGCGCCAGGTGCGTAATAAATTGCAATTTGTTCATCTTTAATTCCATGACGACGCAAAGTATCCAAAGCACCATCCTTTAAACTTTCAACAACAAAACTATTCCAGCGGCTGACAATCAACGCATACTTACCTGCACATGCTGAAAATTCACCTTCGATAATTTTTATATTGCTCATAACATTTTCTCTGATGATAAAAATATTTTTCACCCCACCCTAACCCTCCCCTTAGCAAGGGGAGGGAACCGATATCACTCCGCAATAAATAGGGAGTAAGGTCCCTCCCCCTTACCAAGGGGGAGGTTAGGAGGGGGTCATTCCGGACACAAATATTCCACAACTTCCAAATCAAAACCGGACAACGCCGAGTAGCGCATAGGTGCCGACATCACGCGCATTTTACGAACGCCCAGGTCACGCAAAATCTGTGAGCCGGTGCCAACTTGTTTATACAACACATCCGCATTGCGTCGTTGTTGTTTGCCTGACAATAGCCAATCTATGCCTTCTTCAACATCGGTTGTGGACTCATCATGGCAAATCAGCAACACAACGCCCTTGCCTTCTTCACTGACAAGTTGCAATGCTTCTTGATAAGTCCAGCTTTTTCCACCGGCAATCGAAGGACGTTTAATCGATAGCACATCCCGCGCCGTATCCAAAACATGTACTCGCACCAATGTAGGTGAATCGTCGATCTCCCCTTTGATCATCACAAAATGAAGATCACCGCGAGCCAGGTCGCGATAGGTGCGCAATTCAAATTCGCCGAATAGCGTGTCAACCATACGGCTATTGACACAGACGACTGTTTTTTCTTTGGTATTTCGATAATGAATCAGGTCGGCAATGGTACCGATTTTCAGATTATGTTGCTCGGCAAATTGTTCAAGATCTGCTCGTCGCGCCATAGAGCCATCGGCGTTCATGACTTCAACAATCACCGCGGCGGGTTCAAACCCGGCCAATCGAGCCAGATCACATCCTGCTTCAGTGTGCCCCGCCCGGCTCATAACACCACCGGGCTGCGCCATCAGCGGAAATATATGCCCAGGTTGCACCAGATCAGTCGGCTTGGCATTGGCTTTAACCGCCGCTCTCACAGTTAACGCCCGATCGGACGACGAGATCCCTGTACTCACGCCCTCGGCAGCTTCTATCGAAACCGTAAAATTGGTGGTGTGTTGCGATTTGTTGTCGCTGACCATCAAAGGCAAATCCAATTGCTTACAACGCTCAGGCGTAAGTGTCAGACAGATCAAACCACGCGCATGGGTGGCCATAAAATTGATATCATCTGGCCGAACCTGCTCGGCAACCATAATCAGATCGCCTTCATTTTCACGGTCTTCGTCATCCATCAAAATGACCATTTTGCCGTGGCGCAGGTCATCAATCAGCTCATCTATGGTGTTCAATTGCATATACAATCTCGAGGATTAACCAGCTACAAACTCATTTGAAAAGTAAAGCACAAAAATCAATCGCCGCATTTTACAGAAGCGAGCGCGATAAACACAGGAAAAAGAGGATAAATCCTTGTTAAAAATTCTGCAGGAAAAAAAGCGAATGCTAATTGGCTTGTTGGTTATCCTGATAATGGCATTAGCCTATTATCAGATGGCATTTGTGATGAGACCCGGATTGCTCAATGGAGAAAATTCATTAGAGGAACGACAAGTCTTTATCCTCAACCATCTTAATCTCTGGCAATTTGGTTGGCTTAGTTGGATACTGGCCGCCATAGCACTTCTGGTTTTCTTTAGTTTATTACTCAAATTTATTCCCGACTCAACCATAAAAACACTTGGATTTTTACTCGTTGGATTGGGCACACTACCTGACATCTCCGCTGAAATTATCTTTGGCTGGTTAATTCCGCAAAGTCTCGACACCAATTCAACAATCACCTCCACGCAAACTTTGGAATTACTCGCATTTTATCTTACCGGGTTTTTAGGCAACGGATTTTATTCACTTGGCGGTTTGCTGATGACCATTGCGTTGATGAAAAATCTACATATCAATCGTTTGTTAATTATCAGCGGACTCCCTGCTTGGATATTTGGGTTGGTACTCAGTTACGCCTGCCTAACACAGCATTTTTTGCTCGCAACAATTTGTACAGGTGCCGCAATGGTATGGAGTAGTTTATGGTTCTTTGCAATTTCATTAACAGTTTTTCGAAATGAAACCATTTATAGTCATTCGTAGATTTTCACTAAATATATTATGCCAATAGAATTTTTCATTACGTTTAAAGTCATCCATATAGGCTCGCTAATATTCTGGCTGGGGCCAAGTTTGGGTGCATGGTTTTGTTTGCTTTCGTTACGCAAACAGCAGGGAGAATTTTCTATTGCGACGCAGAGTATTTATAAAATATTTATCAAGATGCTCATTGTCGAGCATGTTGCTTTTGTTACTCTATTGATTACCGGTTTTTGTATGGCCTATTTTTGGTTTGGCTTTCAACAGGCTTGGATACAATGGAAGTTACTGATTATTCTCTGCTTGATTGTTCCGTTAGAAATTTTTGATATCTGGTATGGCAATATCAGGCTTGGAAGAATTTACTCAGTAACCGAGAGGAATAGTTATACTGATGATGAAACAAGAAGTCTGTTTGTATATCATCGCTACGTGACATCGGCTGCCATCATCATAATTCCAGCATCGGTGCTATGTATTTTCTGGTTAGTGATAGCAAAGCCAAATTTGATTCTTTTGTAGGCTGGGTATTGCCCACTTCAAACATAACGCTGAATAAATAATTGGTGGGCATTGCCCACCCTACGGAGCTAGCATGAATCCACGAACCATTACCCTCGCTATCACCGGTGCCTCAGGCGCGCAATATGGATTGCGGTTGCTGGAATGTTTATTGGCGGCTGACTGCAAAGTCTATTTGATGATTTCATCGGCGGCGCAGGTGGTGATTCGTACTGAAACGGATTTGGATCTGCCGGAAGAGTTTGAAGATCAGGAAATGTTTTTACAGCGCTTGTATTCGGCGGATGAAGAACAGCTGCAATTGCTGGCAAAAGACGATTGGTTTGCGCCACCGGCGTCAGGCTCCAGTTCGCCGGCTTCTATGGTAATTTGCCCAGCGAGTGGCGGTACGCTTTCGGCAATTGCATATGGTGCCAGCAATAATTTAATTGAACGCGCTGCCGATGTTGCATTAAAAGAAAGACGTCAATTAATTTTAGTGCCGCGCGAAACGCCCTACTCACAAATTCATATCGAAAATATGTTAAAGCTCACGCAAATGGGGGCGATGATTTTACCTGCCAGCCCCGGCTTTTATATGCAACCGCAAAGTATTAATGAACTAATTGATTTTATTGTCGCACGCATTTTGGATCAGCTAGGTATCACACAAGATTTAATGCCACGCTGGGGCGAAAATTAATCACGATAAATATAACTTGGATTAACAATGAATTTTCCTAAAAAAGTCAAAATTGTCGAAGTCGGCCCTCGTGACGGATTACAAAACGAAAAACAATTAATCTCCACCAACACTAAAATTGAATTAATTCATGATCTGGTTGATGCGGGATTAACCTATATAGAAGCCGGAAGTTTTGTCAATCCAAAATGGGTTCCGCAAATGGCAGATAGCGGTGAAGTGTTTTCATCCATTCAACGCAAAGACAATGTGACTTATGCAGCGCTGATTCCTAACTTGCAAGGATTCGAGCGTGCAATAGCGGTAGGCGCAAATGAAGTTGCGATTTTCGCTGCAGCTTCTGAAGCTTTCAGCCAGAAAAATATTAATTGTTCTATTGCAGAAAGCCTTCAGCGTTTTGAAAATATTATGCAAGCCGCACAAGAAAAAAATATACCGGTACGCGGTTATATTTCCTGTGTGGCAGGCTGCCCTTATCAAGGAGAAATAGATCCACTTCAGGTTGCACAGATTGCGCAAGATCTACTCACTATGGGTTGCTACGAAATTTCTTTGGGCGATACCATTGGTGTAGGGACGGCCAATCAAATCAAGCACTTAATTGATCTCACCTCCAAAAAAATCGACATCAATCTCCTAGCAGTACATATGCATGACACTTACGGACAAGCACTCGCTAACATTTATGCGGCTTTGCAAATGGGCGTTAGTGTCGTCGATTCGTCTGTCGCCGGCCTGGGAGGATGCCCATACGCCAAAGGCGCGACCGGTAATGTCGCTACAGAAGATTTGGTGTATTTGTTAAATGGATTAAACATAGAGCATGGCGTTGATCTGGAAAAATTAATTGTTGCAGGTGACAAGATTAGCCAGGTGCTCAACAAACCCAACCAATCCAGAGTCGCTAAAGCAACGCTGTCAGCCTGATCTCTCTAACACCGATGTGAAACCATTAAGGTTTTACTATATGATTGCCAGTCAGATTCAAGCAGGAATAACGAAAATGCAAAATGCACTTATGACAGCACATCTATCCAACAAACTGGGTTTATAAGCGACTTATAATTAATGTTTAACTTTCAATTTACTTATCATGACCGATTCACTTTCTGAAAAATTAAATCTCGAAACCGCGCAGATACGCTGGCATGATCTCCAGCGTTATTTTGCATCAGGCAATGCTATCTCTGTTGACCCAAGTCTGGATTTAATTCAAGTCGCTACACAAATCTCGGAAGACAATGCGGTACAAATAAAAGAGTGGATGCAAAACGGTCTACTTGATGTGGTAAAAGATCAGCAGGCATCAGAATGGTATGAGCAAGATACCTTGGTTTGGGCCTTGGTGATTAAGCCCTGGGTGCTGGTTCAACCTATTAAAGAAGTTTAATTTTCAAATTACAGGAAATTGTTTATGACTCTCACTAGCTCCGGCGTTGCCATTAGATTTCTGTTTGCATTGTTATTGGTCCTGCTCAGTTATAACCCAAGTGGCTATTCGTACTTTCACTGGGTCTACCACAGCATGTCAGAAGTCACGCCCTATATTGTTATTGCGGGAATTATTTTACTCATTGGTTGGGGCGTTTATATAAAAGCCACTCTAAATTCACTCGGCTTTATCGGCATTGTGATTCTTGCAGCACTCTTCGCCAGTTTAATTTGGCTTTTTGTTTACTGGGGCTGGTTAAGTGTCAACAATATCTCAGCATTAGCCTGGATAATTGAAATTTTACTTTCTGCACTACTCTGCGTCGGCATGTGTTGGTCACACTTAAATCGTCGCTTGAGTGGTCAAGTTGATGTAGATGAAATCGAAGAGCAATAAAAACGGGGCGAGCCCCGTTTTATTCAGAAATTTTTTCACTAATCTCCATCATTTTCTTACGCATTGCGTCATCAACTTCATGGGGCTTGATGCGTGAAATGATATTGGATAATACTCGCATTTCATTGTTATCAATTTTTCCATCTTTCTCGGCAATATCTAAAATCTTGCCTAGCTCTTCAGCATCCAGCTTTCCATCATCAGCAAAACATTCAAGTGAACGAAATGACATTTCTAAATAATCACGAGCTTCTGATATATTAACTCCTTAGGGGTTAGTAACAATTATTCCGGTAAACTAATTAAATACTGTTTGATCGATTCTTTTTTAAAGCTCCATCACACAGGTTTTACATTGAGTACAATTCATTCTATTTACCTCATTATTAAGAAAACTCTTTCCACAATCCTTCAAATTCTTCTAAATAAGCAGACACCAATTTAATTTCATCCGTCACCAAAATATTTTCTTGATTATAATCGGTGGCAGATCGAGTCCAATTGAAACTGCCATTGACCAGAATATTTTTATCAATCACTGCAAATTTGTGATGCATATGATTGTCAGTTTTATCCATTCGTATATCTATGCCTTGATCGATTAAAAAGTAAATATCACTCCCTATATCATTGGCCTTGTCGTTATCGGTAATAATTCTGACTAAGATTCCACGTTGATGCGCCGTATTAATGGCTTCTGCTAATCGATCATCTGAGATTGTAAATACGCTGATATCAATTGACACTCTCGCTGACACCAACAGATCCAATAATTTCCGGCGGCAATCTTCACCGGGACTAAAATGCGCAGAAGATTCAATTAGATCTTTTCCAAGACGCGATGAATCAATAGTCTTAACGATTTTCTCCAACCAGATTAATGTAGAGACTGCATTGTCGCCACCCAAGTGAATAATCTCTCTCGCCAAAGAAAAGGCCTTATTGCGTACGAAGGACGTTTGATCGCTCGACAACTGCGGCAACAATTCACGCAACTCCAAGACTTCAGACTGAGACAATTTGAAATCCTCAAGCGTTTCACTTAACCAATCTTCTATAGAACTTTGATCCATAAGTTACCTATTGCATTTGTATTTTTAATTCCCCCCTTTGAAAAAGGGGGGCTAGGGGGGATTTAAAATCTCTCTAAGACTGACCATCTAAAACCCGTCCCCGTCTCCCTTTGTTAAAGGGAGGAGCCAGATCATTCTTTTTTATTCGGCTTAATTTTTAATTCAGTTTCCAAATGACGAATACGATTAGCCACTTCAATAATTTTGTCGTGATTCCGTAAATCAATATCTAACTTCTTATCCATATTACGTACCAATGGCATAATTGCATTTTCCAAGGTATCTGCAATCACCATCAATACTTTATCCAAACCTGGCATAGGTTGATTGATCACTTCTACTTTCGGGTTTTGCATTTTGGATAATTGTTTGCCAAGCGTTTCAATATCTGACGTATTTTTTGTAGACGAAGACTTCTCGGACTTGACTGAATTCGCGGCCATAGTATCTGCTGATTTTTCAGCACTGGTCACCAATTTATTTAAGCCTTCAGCCATATCAGCCAGTTGCACGACTACTTTTGCACCTGTATCAGCAGAATCTCCACCCATGGCTTTGTTGCGCAAGAAATCTTTTTTGATTTGCTGCCAACGGGTTTTTTGCTCTTCAGTCATATTGCCGCGCAATTCGGCGAGCTTAAGTAAATTGCTTTCCGCGCCTGTGGTTAGCATTTGTGCCTCACCTAAATAGTGGTCGGCAATCATTTGCATTAACTCAGCTTCATTCATAACGGCAGATATTTTTTCTGTCATCTTATTCATATTGCGATAACTGCCTTGCAATTTGAACGAAGGTTCAACGCGATATTTTTCATCTTGTGCAGCGGAAGCGATATATTGCTGATTGATTTTCAAAATCACTTTTTGAATCTCGAAGGCCTTCTTCAACACACCGACAATTTCATTAACTTCTGCACCGGAATAGGAATGACTCAAATCAGTTGTCGCAACTTCTTCGCCTTTTGTCATAGCAATAAATTTATAGACGTCCTGCATATCGCGCAACGCCAAAGGTGCCAACACAGCATTAGAGGTCAGCGCATTTTCGATATAGCTCAATGCAAATTGTTCTTCCATCCCACCAAGAATGTCACCCAGATTATAAATATCTGCGCGGTTGGCGAGCATATCAGGCACTTTAAATGCTTCACCCGATTCTGTGTAAGGGTTACCAGCCATACACACAGCAAATTTACGACCACGCATATCATAGGTTTTGGTTTTGCCTTGCCACACACCTTCAATACGACGAGTGCCATCACACAAGGAAATAAATTTTTGCAAAAACTCTGCGTTGGTATGTTGAATATCATCCAGATACAACATCACATTATTGCCCATCTCCAGGGCTAAATTAAGTTTAATCAATTCTTGTTTTGCAGTTGCATTCGGTGCTCGCTCTGGATCAAGCGATAAAACTTCGTGACCTAAAGATGGACAATTGATTTTCATAAAAATCAAACCCAATCGATTAGCGACATATTCCATTAAAGTGGTTTTACCGTAACCTGGTGGCGATATCATCATTAACATACCCATTAAATCGGTACGTTTATTTACGCCTAATGAACCCATTTGTTTAGCCAGATTATCACCAATAATCGGCAAATAGGATTCATTAATTAATCGATTGCGAACAAATGAACTCAAAGGTTTAGCTTTAAATTCATGCAGTCGCAAGTCATTACGCTCTTGATCAATAATCTGCTGACGGAGTTGCAAATACTCTTGATACTGAGGCACCACTTGGTATCTATGCTGCGCTAAACGTTGCACAAAAGAGTCCACCGAAAAAGCGAGGCTACGATTTTGAATTAACGGATGTTCACCCATTAAACTATCTACACGTAATTCCAATTCAACTTCCGTAAAACGGCGATCCAATCGTTGATCGGTTTTAAGAATCGCAACCGCTTCAGGAATATAGTGCGCCAATGGCAATTGTTTATCTTTAATTAACGCTTGCAACCAGGCAGCAGTAAGACTCCAGCGCTCTGCTGGCCAACCTTGCATTTTGTCGGCCACATCTTGATAGTGACGCAGGGTTGCGTCATCCAAAGATCTTTTAAAACTCTCGACCAACTCCACAGCATACTTACTGGTAATAAATTCCGTTCGATCTCTCGCTAACTCTTCGACTAAATACTCTGAGGCGCGACGAATATCCAAAGCAGTTACCGAAATAGGATGTCGCTTGATAAATTCACAAAATGTTTCTTCCACCTCTTCAATCAAGATATTGATTGCATCGAGACTGGCAAAGATCCGCTGCATATGTTTCGCTGACACAGCACGATCTTTCCAGGTTTCAAAAGACAAGGAGCTACCTTGCGATTTGGATTTAATAGCAAACTCTTTTAAATTTGCCCAGAAAACTTGAGCTAATCCTCGCGAAAGAGGATCAAATTTTAATAGGTCAGCGGAATCCAATGCTGGAATCATGGCTTTAAGAATTGAAATGGCATCCTGATCATGAATACCTTTTTGATAACCTTCTTTATATCTCGGCGCGCTAAATTCACGAACAATTTTTGCAAGCTTCTCCTCATCCAATAATGCCTGATGAAGGATATCTTGTGAAAGGTTTTCTTTATGCTGATCGGCCGCTTCAATAATCAAAGCCGCCAAATATTCGGCGCGATAAACTTTTTCTGTTTCAGACTCTAATGTCATTGACCAAAAGTCTTTTAAGGCCAAAAGTCTTTCACTTACAACCGGCGAGTAATAATCTGTGCCTGTCAGATGAAAATTTAATTCGCCTTCTCGCGGAATAATGGTGAGGTCTAAATCCTGAGTATTAACACTGAATTTGTGTCGTCCCAGTTTTATAACATTTCCACCATCTTCAAAAATATCAGTTTTATCACGCAGCCCACGCAATGCTTGACCTTTTATAGCTTTGAAGCGCGCATCTATATCATCAGCTTTTACCGCACTATCCAATGTTTTTAACTGCTCAATTAAATCGTGAACTTTTAACACCAAAGCATCAGAAGCAAAATAAGTATTCAATTCGTCTTGTGCATTAATAGTCTGCGAACGCTTTTCAATGCTCGACAATATACGTGCTGCTGCATCGGTGATGCTTTGTGCCTTTTTCTGACGCGCATCTAATAAGCGCTGTTTGTGTTCCTGGAAACTTTCATAAATTTCCTCGCGCTTCGACATAATATCAGACAAAAATTGGTCGAACTCACTGAACTGACCCTCTAACTCTTCTAACCTAACCAGTGATTTTGATAACTGCTCATCACATTTTTCAGGTGTGGTGGAAAGCCCAAGTGCGTGGGAAATACTTTGTGAAAACAATTTAAACTGCGCACCAAATTGCGCAATTGCTTCAGTTGAACCAAAATTCTTTTGTTTATGTTTGGCATTGGCGCGGCTTTGATTAAGTTTGGCATAGACTTCTGAAATAGCGTCAACTATTCGTGTACGCTGTGTAGCATCATCAACTTTTAAACTGCCCATTAATTCAGATAGCAAATCCAGTCCAGCAGCGGTTTTTTCGATGGTTTCAATTATCGGCGTAATAGCTGCATTGGTTTCAGCTTTTTCTACCTGACTATTCAACTCATCTAATTTTTTAAGATAAGGCGAAAGAGATTTTTCGTCAGCAAGATAAGTAACGGTTTGTTCGCTTAGGGCTTGATTAGCAGTAACCAGCTGCTCATCCAGTAGCGCAATTCGTGCCTGATCTATGTAGCGAAATTCTTTAATTGTCGCCAGTTGTCCGCGCTGTTTGCGTACACGCCCTAAAGCATCAACATATTCTTCAGGGCTGGACCAATTTTCAGGGCGAAGAGATTGCAAAATTAATTCTTGTTCGCCTTCGGCTTCCTGCATAGCTTTAGCCGATTGCTGACGAATAGATTCAACTTTTTCAAACTCGTCAATTACCAACTCGGCCGTGGCAGATATATCTTTTAATACAGCGGCAATTGAGGTTGTTTCTGCTTCATTTAACCAATAGTAATTATCAAATGCCTTTTTTGACGCCTGACTTAATTCTTCATAAAGCCTGACAGAAACGACTTGATTGTTGATGATGCGGGTAATGCTGAAAAAATCTGAAATTCCACGAACTAATTCATTATTGCCGATACGACCATAAAAATTTTGACGCGGTGGTGCTTTGCTCGCAAATTCAGTACTGAAGTAGGGGGTTTCCCAAATCTGCATAGGATGCACACGAGTCGGTTCCGATTCAGCAGAAAAAATAACGATTTCACCGTTGTCTGCTAATGCATAGCCATTGCCATAAATGGGATTCTGAATTTTCTTTTCGATAAGGTTGTATGCGAGTAACGATACCTCACCATCGACGGGTTCGTAAAATACGTAGAGAACATCTTCACCGTTAGGTGACCGAATAGTACGCTTAAATCGAAAGTCACTATTGTCTTCGTCAAATGTTTTATGTTCGCCGGTATTTAAGTAATAACCACCGGGAAAAATAATACCGTGATTTTCCGGCAACTGCACACAGCTTTGACCAATTTTATCTATTCGTGTGACTTGTTGTGTCAGTGTATTAAATATGAGATGTCGATAGTCTTCTTCCTGATAAGGTCGAATTTTCAATAAAACCAAGTTACCCAGTTCGACATAGAATACACTGGCATCATCCAGAGACTGGGTTTTGTCTTCGACGTCTTCCCGATAAATACCCAAACCATCTTCAGTATTGTTTTCAATTTTGATGGTAAGGTCACCACCAATAGTTTCTACAAAAACCTTATCAAGAATATTCAGATGTGGATAACGACCATGTACGGCATTTTCACGTGTCGCAGCTATCCATTCAAAATCAAATGCTGGCGGCAATTCAATATCTCGCTCACCACGATTATCAATATACTTAACGGTTTTGCCATCAGGTGAGATTGACCAGCGAAATACACGCAGGTCATCCAGTCGTTCGCCAATCTGGAATCCCGCCAGTAGTTTTCCGTTGTTGATGGTGAGTTCAACCAGACGTGTATTTTTGTAATAACGATAGAGCTCATCAAAATCATTAACAAAGCTGGACTCAGCAAGAAAATTTCCTGCCGGATTAACTGTTTCTAACTCAACTCCAGCATCAGTTTTTTTCTTAACAAATAGTGAAAATACATCTTCAACTTTTGTTTCTTTTTTTAAACCAATAAAAACGTTGTAGCCAAATAATAAATAGTCACCCACTTGCACTATGTCGCGAGGAACACAATTATTTTCCGTACGTACTCTCACACGCGCCGTTACCAACATAGCTGAACTGCCAAATTCAGCCACACGCTGTTCGTTTAAATGGCCAACCTGCTGCGTGAGTTTCTGTCCTTGATCCAGCAATCGCTTACGAATAATTTCATAAGCGCCACCTTCAGCAACAGCCTTATCAACAATATTGTCTGCGGGTGCATTGCTGTTATTTGTTTCTGTATTCTGCGACATGGATTTATCCTTTATTAACCCCCTCCTAACCTCCCCCTCCACGAGGGGGAGGAACTTGACTCCCTACCAAATTGATACGGAGTAAAATCTGCCTCCCCTTTATAAAGAGGAGGGTTAAGCTGGGGGTGATTTCTTTGGAAGTTTTTACTTAACCAACAACCTCTGCATCAACAGCCTTATCTTTTTTCCCGGCTGTTACATCAGCGGCTGGTTTATTGACAAAACGTTCCAACACCGCCTGAATCACACCACTCTTACCTGCAAGACCGTCAATGGCTTTACCGATTGAAAGTGATTTTGCAAAATTATCGAAGAATTGTGCTTCACCACCGACAATATCGATATGCGCTTTTTGTAACGCGATTGCCAGAATATCTGCATTTTCTTTCGCAATTTCTTTACCGGCTTCAATGCTGGCAAGTGTTTCTTTAAATGCAGTTTCCAAACTCATACGGAACTCTTCATGTTCACGCGCCTTGTCGCTCATGGTGTTCATTGCACCGAATTTTTCAGTCAAACCAATTGCTTCCGCTTTGAATTGTTCTTTGGTCACTTCGGCACCCGCGAATCCAACATCTTTTTTCGCTGTAGCTTCTGATGCACCTTTTAACGAAATCACTTCTGCTTCTGCCGCACCTTTTGCTGAAATGACTTCAGCATCTGCTTTACCTGCATCCGCCTGGGCTGTACCTTTCGCTCGAATAACTGAAGCCTCGGCAACACCTTCTTTTTCCAATGCAATCGCTTTTGCTTCTTGCACTTTCGCATCTGCCAAACCTGGTGCAGCTCGCTCCGCCTGAACACCTTCTGCCATTTTTTTCATGGCTTCCGCTTCTTTGGAAGACGCTTCCAATCTCGCTTGAGCCATAGTCATGATTTCACCGGCTTTATGTTTTGCAGATTGCTCTTCCGCTTCTGCTGCTTTCACTTGCTTAACTTTTTCTTCTTCTGCTGTCGCTTCTGCATGAAGAACTTGTACTTGTTTTTTACGATCAGCATCTGATACTTCACGTACCTCTTTAATTCGCTCTTCTTCAATAGCTACAGTTTTATCAACTACTATGCGCTCACGAATCACGTTAGCAATTTCTTTCCTTTGTATTTCGATCGCTTTTTCAGCTTCGATGGTTTGCAATTCAACTTCACGCTTGCGGGAAACCACTTCCAAATCACGCGCACGAGTGACTTTCTCCTGCTCAATAACTACAGCACGCAAACGATTCTGCTCTGCCACTTCGATTTCGCGTTTTTGATTTTCAGTTTGCACCGATAAATCCTGCGCAACCTGAATTGCTGTTTGTTCGTATTTGCGACGCTCCTCTTCTTGTACCTTTTTAGTTTCAGACTCTTCGCGCGCCTGTATAGTGGCAATCTCACGTTTTTGGCGAGCTTCAGCGTCAGCCTGTTGACGCTCAAGAGCTAACATAGCTTCTTTAGTTTCCACATTCTTTTTCTTGATCGCTAACTCTTCATCCCGCTCGTACATATTAGTACGAATATTTTGCGCAGCCGTTAACTCGGTAATCTTACGAATACCTTCAGCATCCAAAATATTATTAGGGTCAAGTGAACCTTTAGACGTTTGCTCGATGTAGTCAATAGCCACATCCTCCAGCACGTAGCCGTTAAGATCATCACCAATGACTTGAATAATTTTTTCGCGAAATTCCAAACGATTTTCGAAGAGCTGGATAAAATCAATTTGTTTACCCACAGTCTTCAAGGCTTCCGAAAACTTGGCTGCGAACAACTGATCAACCGCATCTTTATCAGAAGCACGGTCTGCACCTATAGCTTTAGCAACACGCAATACATCTTGTGGCGTTTCGTTGACACGCAAATAAAATGCAACCGTAATATCAGCACGAAGATTGTCTTTACAAATTAAGCCATCGCGACCACGACGATCAACTTCCATGGTAATTAATGAAACATTCATTAATTCCTTTTTGTGAATGATGGGATAAACTAAAGCACCGGTAAAATGCACCTTTGGTGTTGAGCTCATATCATTGACTATTAAGGCCGTACCCTGCGCAACCTTGTAATAGAATGCTTTAAATAATGCAGCAAATCCTATTAGGAACAGGAAGAAAATTGCCACTCCCCAGAAAAGCATACTACCTGTTAATGCATCAAGACTCATATCAAACTCCTTAGTGTTTTTAACAAAACCAAAATGACCTTTATTAAAGGCTGCTTACACAAAAACCTTCATTAACGGCGCTCAGAAACTTACCGGAAATCATAAGCTTCTGAGTGCTCTACCACATAACAGGAATATTCAATTGACAGGATCTAAAAAATCTTTCTCTGAAATAACTTTATAAATATTTTGATTAGTATCATATTCCAGTAGTACAACTTTATCGCCATGAACGAACTCTTTCTCGTCTCTTGACCTTACTTTTAAAATGAGACCTGCACCACCGTCATCCAAAATCGCTTCACCAACATACTGGCTTACACGAGTGGATCTGACTGTAGCAGTTTGACCCAATATAATTTTTTGAATTTGCTGCTCTGCTTTAGCAAAAAATTGTCTCAAGGGCTTTATTATCTGAGCTGTTAACAAAACAGAGGTATAAAGAGAAGCAAAAAAGATGGGAACACCTGTAACAAAACGCATCCAACCCGCACCGAACAGGGTTACTGAAAATCGACTTAAGTAATAACTTATCATCCAGCCCAACAATGCTATCAAGCTGATAATAATTGTTACTGGGACGCCATTTAGCCCCAATCTTAGTAAAAGACCCGAGAATATTTCGGCAACACTATTCTCTCCGTGGGCATTTAAACTCATCTGACCGTCAAGCTCAGGAATATCGACATCCAACGCATCGATTTCTACAAAACCGAACATGGCAAATATCCAGTAGAGGACAGCAACACCTAAGACGAAAGTGAATATTGCAGTCGGAAAACTTGAAATCATCAGCAGAAGTTCTTTCATATCAATTTCCCTCGGATTTTCATTTTAATACTATTAATCCACTAATACTGACAGGCAGTAACTCAATAAATTTGCCTTTCACTTTTTATCAAAAAATAACTCTACCAACGACACGCATCACCATTAACTGCAGCGGTCTTAGTGTTTCTTCATAAATAGAAGATTGCAAATCAAGTACAAAAAAGAAACACTAAAACCGCGCATCGAAGATCAAACCCATTAAATAAATAGCTCCGAAGAAATTAAGCATTTGCTGATCCGGTTTCGGATGCTTGTTGGCTTTTTTTAATTCGCTCCAACACAGCACTCGATGAAGAACCGGTTGCAATACCTGCCGCTTCAAGTTTGGTTTTTAAAGATTCATCGTAGCCAGTAGTGGCCGCCATCTCGTCTGCTGCTTTTATTTGTGCATCTTTTAACGTTTGACGCTCTTTTATTCTCTCTAGCGATTCCATAGCTGTTCTCATTTTGGAATTCGAACCGCTATGGCGCTCCGCTACAGCTGATTGCGCCTTTTGCACCTGCTCTGTGGCTTTAACTGTATCAACTTGTTGCTTTAAACGCTTGAGATTTTTTTCTGCCTGATTAATAGCCAGACGCAACTTCTCAATACTTTGTGCATAGTTTTCAGCGGCTTCTTTTTCAGATCCCAAATTGTTTTCAAGGTCAGCAATACGCTCAGCCACCTCGAGTGCAAGCTTCTCATCACTTTTTTCCAAGGCCTTAATTGCATAACCTTCATGCTCAGCAATGCCTTTTTGAAGTTGATTGCATTTTTCATCGGCCAGCTTGCGGCGCGCCATAATTTCCGCAAGGCTATCTTTAGAACGTTTCAATTCCTCGGATGCATCACGTATTTCCTGATCCAGGATACGCAAGGCCTGACTATCCACTATTGCCTCACCAGCTTCGTTTACGCCACCTCGTAGAGCTGTGACCATTTTCGACCAAATGTTCATACATTTACTCCTCGGGATAAACCCATTATTTAACTAAAAAGTCACTGTAAGCCTGTGTTGCCTGAATCACATTGGATGCCAAAACTTCAACTTCAAAAATGACATCCTGTGTGCTTGAGGTAGAACTCAGCGCACCATACATTTGAAAACAATCATCGCCATCAATTCTGTCAAGACTGATATCCGACAAAGGAAAATATTTTTGTGTACGCAACACAGTTTCGTTAAATGCCTGCAAATCCTTAACTTCAGATGCAGACCACAACATAGCTTCCACCAATATCTGCTCGCCAGATACACTCAAAAATAGCGGTAAATCGCCGTACTCATTCATGACCATATGCAAGACCGGCTCAACACCATCAATCAGCTCTATCTCTGCCCGACCATCCGTAAACATCTCGGCTTTCGCAAGCGAATCGAAAAGACTTTGTGCGGTCCAACGATTAACAGAATCACTCATTCGACTATCTCCTTTGCTTTTTGATAAAGGGTTGGATAAAGCGTTAATAGACAACTTGCTTTTAGCAGCTAATCTCAACTCCATTTCGACCTCGGTTAGACGGCGCGAATTCTCTGGGAGAATCCAGACTTCTTTTTTTACCAACCCCTGCTCACGCAGGCGATTTCGGTATTCACGTTGATAATGGGCTGATGATTTTTTCTGCATGTGCGAACCTTAATTTATTACATGTGATATTTCAAGAATTACATGTAACATTTTTATTTATCTAAATAGTTAACTAACTAGCTGATTTTTATAGAAATATATAGATCGCAGTCAATTTTTAATAACCTGACCACGAATTTACTTAGCTTTGGAATAGCAAAAGAGTCTAACCTTCCAGCAATCCCGAACCCTCAGTCACGCAGTGAGCCACTTTAGTTCGAGAGAGCAATAAACGAATTCTTAGTAGGCAGTTCTTTCAACCAAGAAATTTGCTTCAATTTTTTTGGCAAGCTTTGTTAAAGCTTCGTCTATATCGACAAACTCAATATGTGTGCTGCGTATTTCAATGCCTGTACGAGCATCTACTAAACTCAGTTCAAGATTGTAAAATCCTTCGCTATTTCTTATACGACTTTCCAGTACCCAGGTAGCACCAAACTCTTTAAAAAAATAAGGGAAAGGATTGTGTGGGCGTGAATCCACAGCCGATTTAGAGAGAAGCTTTATATCGGGATTTTTACGCAAGACTAACAACATATTTTCATTCAGGATTTTGGCTGGCAAATCAGTCTGCGGCATTTCGGATTGAGTAGGTAAAACAACCATTTTGATCTGGTTTTGATTCGGCTGACTAATCCACCACATCACGAGAAATGCCAAAAACACAGACAACATGAGATCAACAACCGCATTTCTATAGTTGTAATGGGTTTTACCAGCCAATTTCGCTTGCTGCTTCGAAGTTGGACTCACTATGGGTGACACGGAAAAATTATGCGTTGAAACAACTTCAGCTACCCAACGGTAGCCTCGCTTGGGTAAGGTCTCTATATATTTAGTGGACACATCCAATTTGCCAAGCAAGGTGCGAATATCCGAAATAGCACGGGTTAATACATCATCACTTACTATTTGGTTTGGCCAGATCGCATCAAATAATTCTGTACGGGTAATCACTTCGCCATGATGGCTAGTCAAGTATGCCAATAACTTTAGATTGATTGGACTTAAACGCTGTGTTTCGCCAACGGCATTTTTCACTGTTCCCAATTCAAGATTGAACTCAAGGGAAGCACATAAAAAAGAAGTAAGTTGAAGTGAGTTATTAGTTGTCATGCCCGCAGTTTAACAATTTAAACATCCCTGCAACATGAGGATTTGAGCAACCGAGCTTTTGCAGAGGTTTTCCTCATGCGCTTTCCCATAGCGAATGCGAGAGTTAAAGTGTCATTCACAGAGGAGAAGATCATGAGCCATAGACATTCAGTATTATTCAAAATTGTCACTCACGGCGCAGTCGTTCTTGGGTTAGGAGCGAGCTTTATATTTATCCCGAACCTTTCGTTATTTGATGAGGCTTTGTTGCCAGAGATTAGCCAATATTTGAGCAAACCAGTTAATCCAGAAATCGAAGGTAATGCTCAATATCATCTCTATGGTCTAGCAGCTGCGTCAGACAAAGATCCTTATGCGGTCGGCAAAGCTGTTATAGAAAAACTCCATTCAAAACACGCGAATGGAGAAATGGCCAATCTTACAGAACAAGAAACGCTTGACCTTTATGGAGGCTCAGAAAAATGGGATAGTCAATGGCAAGAAATCTATAATGCAGCAAACTGTAATCCTCGCGAAAATACAGAATGTTTTGCTGATTTGCTAGCGCAAATTGAAGCGCAGCCATTTACAGATCCTCGCTTGCTGGTGCAGCTTGAGCGATATAACAACACCATTCAGCTACCTCATCTAATTGAGAATGTCGAGATCATGGATTGGACAACGCCTCTTCCGAGTTACTACATCATTATGCAGATGGGCAAACTTAGCCAAGCCAGAGCTTATCAAGACTTCGGTTTAGATGGATTGATAAAAAGCAGTCAGCTGGACATGAAATTTTGGCGAATGGCTTTAACCGAAAGTCAAACTATAATTGGCAAAATGGTAACCATAGCGACATTACGTAGAAATTTAGCAGCACTTTCTTACGCAATAAATAACGAAACAATTCTCACAGCCACTCAAATCAATGAATTAAAAACATTGCTTAGACCACTTACAGCAGAAGAAATAAATATCACTGAAGCCCTCATCGCAGAGCTTCGCTTCAGTGCTGAAAACTGGAAGACATCGATTTCAGAAGGCGAATCTACTGTTCTATGGTTCTTAACACAACCGACTGCAAACACAAATTTATTCTACCTACGCACTGTAAAACCGGCTCTTGCGCTCAGCCAATTATCGTCAAAAGATTTCTACCTACAGGCACAAACCTCACTGAGCTCGCTGGAGTTTTCTCACTTTAATCCTTACAACCTGGGCGGGAAAACTTACCTTGCCAAAAATAATTGGCAGTTCACGCCTTACATTGGACGCGCTCACGATTTGGCTGGACTCTATTCTTTGTTAGCGCTCCAGTTGGAATTAAAGACAAATCCTCCTCAGGATTTAAATACCGCAATAAATTTATCACCTCACAAAAACCCTTACACCGGAAAGCCACTCAACTTTAATCCAAACACTAAATCCATTAGCTTTCCGTGCTTCGATATAAAAGACGTCTGTAGAATTACTTTATAAATAAAAAAAAGCCAAATCACGATTATGAGATTTGGCTTTTTTGGATTTTCCCGGATCTAATGTGATCCTGTCGATCCTCTTTTCTTGATTTCATATCCAACGTCAATCACTTTTGGTTGATCCAGCTTGCCCATCAAACGTCCAAGAACCAACTCTGCAGATTTCACGCCCATTTCATACCGGTTTACCGACACACTGGTTAAAGAAGGAGTCGTAAAACGGGAAGCTTCCATATCGTTGAATCCGCAAATTGCCATATCATCGGGAACTTTAATACCCATGCGAACGCTTTCAAACAATGCTCCTAACGCAAGATCATCATTTGCACAGAAAACGGCTTCAATCATATCGTTTGCTGACGAAACCAATTCTTTGAATAACTCTACACCTAAGGCTACTGAAGATGGATCAGGTGTATTGAGCATAAAGTTTTTCCAAAACTTGCCTTTTTCTTCGAGTGCCGTTCTAAATCCGTGCATACGATGCTGTGCACGTATGTCCATTTGCGCACCAATAAATCCAATACGCGAATAGCCTTCCTCCATTAGATGTTGAGCAACATCATAACCAGCCTGCCAATGAGAAAATCCCACATTCATATCAATAGGATCATCCAAGATCTCCATCATTTGCACTAAGGGAACCTTAACGGCTTCCAATGTTTTGCGGCAGTGTTCTGTTTGTTCGCCGCCTGTAATAATGAGTGCATCCAGTGATTGCGCCAAAAGCGTTCGCACCATTCTTTCTTCTTCAAGCGCGGAGTAATGTGTGTCGACAATTAATACTCGATAACCTGAACTGGTAGCCACATCACAAATACCCCGCAATACTTCAGTAGAAACAGAGTTATTTAAGGATGGCACTGCTACGCCGATAAGTTTTGCAGAATATCCTTCTGATTGAATTGACATACTAGACTCCAAATAAATGACCGATAAATAAATTATTGTTGTTACTACTTGTTATAAAGTTCCCAAGTTTCTAATTTCTTTTTTTCACTTTTGCAAAGTAACACATAAGTAGCACCTACCCATCCATGTTGCTTTTGTGCAGAGTGAAAAGCCAGTACTCCCTTAAATTGGGGTAGCCAATGCGCAAGACAGCTTTTCAACTGTGCGGGCTGATCTCGCCCCTCGCCTTTGCCATGGGTCACCAAGGCGCAGCGAATGTCATGTGTCATGCAATCTTTAATGAATTGAAATACAGCGTTTCGTGCCTGATCTACTGTCATATTATGTAGATCGAGTCTGGCATCAATTTGATATTTGCCCAAACGCAAATTTCGATAAACTCCATTTTGAACACCGTCACGCTTAAATTCCAGCACAGACAAAGGTTCCACAGGCTCAATATATTCACCCGATAAAAAATTTTTATTTTCCGCTAATTCGGCAGTGGCTGCCTTTCGACGCTGCGATGCGTTCAATTTATCCTGATGCGGTGACGCCAGCGAAACCTTCTCTTCAACTGAGATTGGCTGAACGTCTTTCATCTGCTGAAGGAACAAATTGTGATCATCTATTGAGTCTGACATAGGATTAATACTAGTCGATTATTTCAAAAAAATCATACATCAAGATGCCTTGGCTATCCATGCTATTAGTCTGGTAATTTTATTGATACCAACCAGATCAGTGAATTCTGTGTACTTGCGGAAAAGGTATATTAAAGCACTCGAGATAAGTCGATTTAAAAGCCTCGATCCGCTAGAATCACACAATATCCAGCCAGCAAGAAGCTTATCCATGAAAGCAAGATTCCAATATTTAATCGCAAGCCTGTTCGGACTCTCTGTAACTATTCCCGCAAATGCGGGAATTTTTGATGTCTTTAGAAACCCTGATGGATCTACTCGCTGGCAATATGTTGCCAATTTTTCTAGCAGTATTTTAATCATTACTTTATCCATTTTTCTTATTTTCTTATATTTTGCGCTGCGTCGACTATCCAAATCCAATCGTGAATTGCGCAACATGAAGGAAACTTTGGAACAACGTGTAGCGAAACGTACTGCAGTTCTACAAGAAACGACTGAGCAATTACAGGACCGTGAAGCCTATATCACCAGCATTGTTGATTCTATGCCTTTGATGTTAATTGGCTTGAATCAGGATTTACAAATTACACAATGGAATCGTGTAGCCAAGGAAATTACTGGCCGACCACTCGCTGACGTTGTTGGAAAAGACTTATGGGAAGTTTATCCCGCCCTTACTTTCACACCAGAACAAGTTAAAGCCGTTTTCGATTCAAAACAGACAACGACTATTAAACACAGCCAACAAGGCCAATATAATTTTGATATTACCTTTTATTCCTTGCACAACAAAAATGAAACTGGCTTGATTATTTTGATTGACGACATTACCAAGCAAGTTAAAGCTGAAACCAAATTGGCAGAACGCGATAAAGTTTCAGCTATGGGCGAATTAGCATCCGCTATGGCTTTTGACATTGAATCGCCTTTGCAAACTATCTCAACGGCAATCGCTTCGAGTCAGGAATATTTAGCCAAACTGCCCGATGATATAAAGTCAACTATAACCAATAACATCCAACGTGCAGAAACGGCACGGCATCAAGCTTCCGCTATTGTAAATAATCTGTTGGAGTTAGCGCAAAGCCATAAAGAAGAAAAGCAGCAAATCGATTTGCGTCCTGTTATGGACAACTCTATTGAACTTGCGCGAAAACTTTTTTCAAACCTGGATGGTTTAAGTTTTGATGAAATTAAAATTTCACGACAATACAGCAGTCAGTTGTCTTTAGTTTCTTGTGTTGCCACTGAACTTTCACAAGTTTTTGTGAGGTTATTGCGAGGAGCTTTCTACGCATTAAAAGCTAAATCATTCGATAATAAACTGCCTGCCATTCATATTGAAATCAGTGAGTTTTTTGATTCAATCTGGATCAAGATTCGCCACAATGGAATTTGTTTATCTGCTGATGAGCAATTAGATATTTTCCAACCTTTTTTTGCTATAGATGCCGATGCCAATAGTTATCCTGTCGAACAGCGGCTTTCCTATTCTTACTTTATTGTGACCAATCACCATAGAGGCCATATGGCGGTGACGTCCGATGAAGTTTATGGAACGACATTTAATATTCAATTGCCGTTGAATTAAATATTAAATATTTTAAAAAGGATGAAGAATCAGGAGTGAACTTTTTGATCTGGGTGGCTATTGTTTTCCAGATAGTCGATAATCAAATCTGCAATATTTTTGCCTGAAGCTTTTTCTATACCTTCCAAACCTGGTGAAGAATTCACTTCCATGACTAAAGGTCCACGACTGGATCTGAGCAAATCGACACCAGCAATTTTTAATCCCATCGCCTGCGCAGCTTTTACAGCTGTGCTGCGCTCAAGAGCAGTTAATTTCACAGCAGTCGCACTACCACCACGATGCAAATTGGAACGGAACTCTCCAGCTTTTGCTTTGCGTTCCATAGCGGCGACGACTTTATTGCCGATGACAAAACAACGTAAATCACAGCCATTGGCTTCTTTAATAAATTCTTGCACCAGAAATTCTGCTTTTAATTCTTTAAAGGCTTCAATCACACTTTCTGCGGCTTTGGGTGTTTCCGCCAGAACTATTCCGCGACCTTGCGTTCCTTCACTCAATTTGAGTACCAAGGGAGTTCCGCCCACCAATTTTATTAATTCATTTGCATTATCGACGTTGTGCGCAACGCTGGTTTTCGGTAAACCCAGACCTTTTTTTGACAGCAATTGTAATGCGCGTAATTTATCTCTTGAACGTGCCAAAGCAGTGGAATCTGTCAGGCAATAAACACTCATCATTTCAAATTGACGAATTACAGCTAATCCATAATGAGTGACTGACACACCTATGCGAGGAATAACTGCATCGAAAGACTCCAGTTTTTCACCTTGATACCAAATAGCCGAATTGTTTGAAGCAATGTCGATATAACACTTCAAAATGTCGATTACCTTGACCCTATGGCCCCGGGATTCACAAGCTTCAACCAACCGCCGGGTTGAGTAGAGATTGGGGTTGCGCGATAAAATGGCAATGTTCATAAACGAACTCGAAGAAGAAATAAATGATTGCGAAACTTATTCATCACAATCCGAATCGGGGGCTAGTAGTCGGCTGCCGCCCAATAAAAATGATTTTTGACAATCTATCCAAAAACGGCCTTTTAATGCACTGCGTCCTAATAACATTCGAAAACGCATGCTATCCCTGTCGGTCAGCGTAATTTCTATGGGATAGAGCAAACTATTAATTAATAATGACGTTTCTATGACAAAACGATTTTCAGTATGGCCACCGGAATCGGTTACGGGTCGCACATCCTTCACCTTTGCTACACAATCAACTTTTGTCTCATTGTCGTTTTGCATCGGCGCCAAACCAAATTTAACCCAGGTTTGACCTTGGTCTTCAAAAGGTAAAATATAGGTTGCATGTAAAGCACTGGTCTTGGCTCCAGTATCTACCTTGGCTTTAATCGCATTGATGCCAAGAACCGGGAGACTGACCCATTCCCGCCAGCCCAACAAAATCCGACCTGGTCGACTATCGTCCAGTGCCATAAACCACCTCATAAACCTTTCTTGCACTAAGTTTAACAGTCATAGATCAATTCAAACTAAAAAGAATAAGAAAAGGATACGAAAAAGATTTTTCTTTTTTTTTTTTAGTGTCTATGGTAAATAGCGCGGGGTCTAAAACTTACCTGAAATCAACTTTGGAGCACCCTTATGTCTGTAGATGTAGATCATTCACAAGATGCTGACTTGATTAGCGATTCCATAGAATCCGATGACGATGAGGCGACACCAAAGCTGTCGGCCAAAGAAGTCAACGCCCAGACTCTGGAAACACGTCGCAAACTGGAAGATCGACTGGAGCGTCGTCGTATTAAAGATGCCTTGGGCTTCGACGACTACGACCATATTGATTTTTGATCGACGTTTATACTGGCAGGCGCAAACCTGCCAGTATTGATTAATCGGCACTCAAATAGATTTTTTTAACCTGTAAATCCCTTGCTTTGCCATCCTCGGGCAAAAACAATTCCAACAGATAAATCTCATCCAAGTTCAAGCTTCGACCAGCAGGCGATTGCTCAATATCTTGTATTCTAATTTGGATTGTTTGTTCGCCCGGTTGAATGCTAATACGTCGGTTAAATCTGTCCGAGTATTGCTGATCAGACATTTCATGTTGCTTGTCCGAAATACGCAGAGTTAGATCAAAAACGTCATTTGAAGGATTATTGATTTCAAGCTTCAGTGTTTGAAAATCTTTCCAGGATTGAATAAAACCCATCATATCAATCGAATCAAATGCCTTACCTTTAAAATGCAATTGATAGCCCGTTTTCGGGGTTGAATGAATATCCCCACTCCAGGCATTTAATTCCCATTGATAGTCGCCACCCAGTAAAACCGGAAATTGCCACCATAAATTTACACACAACAATATACTTTTGACTAAATTCCATGTACTGGGTAATAAAGCGACAAATGAAATAACAACCAACGAATATTTTTTTACAGCAGAGACTTGTAGCACTGCGTAACCTAATAAGAAACCGGCCATATTATCCAACACATCTAACCAGCTTTCTTCCCTGCCTATGTAACTCTGAATCTTTTCAATTAACAAACTGCTGGCAAACACCAATACACACGCCACCAGAAAACGCTTGGCACTATTCACTAGGCCCCACCAGATCAGACTCATACTTAGCAGAGCAAAAAATATGGGGTGACCCAAATCCCAAAAGCGTCGATAAATTTCAGGAGAAAAAGCGCTGGGACCACTGACAAAAAAAAGCGGCACTATTAACAATAGTAAAATTAAAAACGCTATTTTAAAGCGAGACAAATCAAATCCGAAGAGCTTCATTAATATCTCGACTCACCCAAACCATTAAACTGCTTAGCGAGGTTAGTTGCATAATTATCTGTCATGCCACTGATATGATCGATTACTGTCATTAACGCCAAATAATGATAATTGCCTTCTCTTTTAAACACATCGGGATGAAAATTATTTTCACCGATTAACGCCATAACGCGATTGTCTTTATAAGTCATTTGCTCAGGCGTATGCAAAAATGCATAAACAGCTTCGCAAATTGTATTGAGCAAGGTTCCAATAACGGCATAGGCCCCTATTTCCAATTCCACGCGACGAGAATGATTGAATATTTTTCTCTTGGCTAAATCTTTTGCTGCTTGCACTGCAATCTTTACCTTGTCGTCGCAAAGAGAAATTAAATCCTCTTCTACTTCACCGGCCAAAAATGCTTCCTGATTTTTAACAAAAGCAGCAGAGCCCGCAGCAATAAACGCATCAATTACTTTACCTCTTACCAATGCAGGCTTTCTTCCGTCATCTACTTTTTTGAGCAATCTTTCTAACTCAGCTAGCTGGGAAGAGTCGGCAATAACCGGCAACAGCAAGTCGTAGATTTCTTGCCACTGTAAAATACCCATTTCCAATCCATCTTCCAAATCAATAATGCCATAACAAAAATCGTCAGCTGCCTCCATTAAATAGACTAATGGATGGCGGCAATACCAATTTTTACCGCGTTCAATAAGTCCGGTTTTATCCGCTATCTCGTGAAAATAATTCAACTCCGTTTGAAAGATTCCATACTTATTCTGTTTGGGACGCTTACCTAAAATAGTCGGTGTGGAAGTCCAGGGATATTTTATGGACGAGGCCAAGGTTGCATAAGTTAACCGCATTCCTTCATGAAACTGATGGTACTCGGAGGTGGTGAGAACACGTAATCCCTGTGCATTGCCTTCAAAAATTCGAATATCATTTTGCTCTTCAGGCAACAGATGCTGTAAAAAATTTGCACCTTCCTTTTGAAACCAGTTTCGAATGGCATCTTCTCCTGTGTGACCAAAAGGAGGGTTGCCAATATCGTGTGCCAAACAACTGGCTTGCACTATATCGCCAATATCAGTCGGTAAAATTGACGCAGGTAAATGTTGTTTATCTCGCAAGGCTTCGCCAACACGAATACCTAAACTACGCCCGACACAAGCCACTTCCAAACTGTGTGTCATACGATTATGAATATGATCGTTAGTTGCCAAGGGATGTACTTGTGTCTTACGCGCCAATCGACGAAAAGCTCCAGAAAAAATGATTTTGTCGTGATCTGAATGGAAAGGTGATCGCCCTTCTTCGTCCTTGGCTATACGTCCTCCCAATCGCTCTGCACAAAGCAGCTGATTCCAATTCATTGTCATAAATTATTTCCAAATTTTTTCAAAAATTTTATTGCCCTAAACATACTATTGAAAAAGTTCGGGGACATATTGTTGTAGAACCTGATCAACTTTTACTTTTCGATCACCGATCACTCTGGGGTAACTGACTTGGTCATACAAAAACGGCGCCACCGACTTCCAATAGCTATTCGCACCAAAACCAAAAAATGCGTAAGTATTTGCGACCGGATCTGAAAACGCCTTTTCAGATGGAATAATTTGCCAGCCACGTTTATTTAACTCATCAACCAATGCCACTATTGAATAAACAGTTACATCATTTTCTTGAAGCGTTAGTATTTGAACCGGTGAGTAGCCAAGAGTAAAGCTGGCGTAGGCATTATACAAATCCAAATCATCAGCAATTAACTTGGCGTAAGCTTTCCCTATTTTTTCTATGCTAACTGGTTTATTAATCCTTTTTCGTTTCTGATAAAGCTGGTTGATATATTCATCTGCAGCACGCATGGGTAGAATTCCTGAAAATGCCGGTTCGAATTCATGGTCACTTATAAATTGAATTAACTTGTTACGCGCATCCATATCGGAGGTTTCATTTAACCAGTCCAGATGCAGATTTTTTTTGTATCCTAAATAGGGCCTAAGATAAGCATCTGCCTTTAATAAATTCATCTGGATTCGATAAATATTCTTTCGACTCATTAAGAAATCATTATGACCAGCATTAACCAAAAGGTGCCCAGCGTTGCTATACAAAGCCAGCCTTTCTTCATTTTTTGCATCCAAACCATAGGTATCAATTAAAAAAGCGGCTTGCTTCACATCAACCATTCGCAAATTTCGGACTAAGAGTTGCGATCTTGTCACCGCTTGCAAACTGGTCGCAGGTTGCAAGGTATTATCAAATAAAATAACCAATTGCGCCGCGTTCACTAGCGCACAATTCAGTATACCTAGCAGAAAAGCCATGCAGTTTACAATTTTCCAGGACATTGTGATTTTTCCGAACCCAGTCATAATCAAGCCTCAAGTCGCGAACTACCTAGAGTATAACGCGTGATAGGAATAATAGATTTATAAAGCACAAATTCAACGGATGTAAAAATCTGAATTGCGTCAGATGGTTAAATTGAACTAGTCTAGTCAAAATAACCGAACTCACAAAAATAGATAAAAATTGGAAAGACTATGCTATTAACTCGACGTCATTTTTTACGCAACGCCAGCGCTGCCACACTGGCATTAGGCGGCTTTCAAAAACTTGCCCAAGCCCAAGTCTACGCAATGGATCCTGAGCGCGGCACTGATCCCTTTGGAAAACTGGTCACAGACCCCAAGGGCATACTGAATTTACCTGCAGGATTTAGCTATCAAATCATTAATCAGACTGGGCAAGCTATGTCAGATGGGTTAATCACTCCCGGATTGCCTGACGGCATGGCAAGCTTTTCAGTCAAAGGCAAACCGGATCAATGTCTTTTAGTGTGCAACCATGAGCTAAATTCAAGCCCTGGGCAAACTGATGCTTTTGGCGGCGACCTTAAACTTGCACAAAAAATTTGTGCTGATAAAGCCTATGATTATTTTCAAGACGGTATGCCTGCCAATGGGGGGACTACGACGCTGCACTACGATATAAAAAACCAAAAACTTTTATCCTCTCATCTGAGTTTAACCGGCACTTCCCGCAATTGTTGTGGCGGGGCAACCCCTTGGGGAAGTTGGCTGACCTGTGAAGAAACGCTTTACGGAAAAAAACAAGGATTCAACAAAGATCACGGTTATGTATTTGAAGTCAAAGCCAATACCAAGGGATTACAAAAAGCCGAACCTCTTTACGATATGGGTCGTTTTGTACATGAGGCCTGCGCTGTCGATAATCAAACCGGCATTGTTTATATGACAGAAGATTTAAGTGATGGACTTTTTTATCGTTATCTTCCGCATCAACCTGGCGCTTTAGAAAAAGGCGGAATACTGCAAGCTCTGGTGATAAAAGATTGGTCATCTGCTGATACTCGCAATAAGACAAACGCAGCTCGCACTATCCACTATCACGAAAAATTAGCCACTGAATGGATCACGCTGGACGACGTCAGATCGCCCAATGGCGATTTAAATCAACGCGGTGGTGCACAAGGCGCGGCCATATTCGAACGATGCGAAGGTTTAGTGCTGAGTAAAAAAGGTTCTCACAAATCTTTTTATTTTGCGGCAACCACCGGTGGTAAAGCAGGATTAGGCCAAATGTGGCGCTATGTTCCCAGCCAATATGAAGGCACAGCAAAAGAAAAAAATAATCCCGGCAGTTTGGAATTAATTTATGAATCAACCGACCGTGCTTATTTAGAGTCTTGCGATAATTTAGCTGTAGCACCTTGGGGCGATATTCTTATTTGTGAAGACAGTTATTCGACTGTGAACGATCAAATTAATTATTTACGCGGCATGACACCGGAAGGAAAAATTTATACTTTGGCAATGAATGCAGACAAAAGACAGGGAGAATTTTGTGGAGCTTGTTTTTCAGCTGATGGCAGTACGCTTTTTGTGAATATTCAAAATCCGGGTTATACCTTTGCGGTAACGGGGCCTTGGCATAAAAGGAAAGTTTGAAGTAAAACACCCTCTCCCCAGCCCTCTCCCATCAAGGGAGAGGGAGCAGATTGGATTTCAATTCAAATAAAATTTCATTTCAAATTCTGGCACATTCTGTCCCCTCTCCCCTTGTGGGAGAGGGGAAAATAAAAATCACTTCGCAATCTTCGCCTTCCTCACCAACTGAATAAATTCGTTACGATATCCATATTCATCTGCACCTTTATTTTCTTGTGCAAGTTTGATCACATCATCGTAGGCAAAATTTTCCATAAAGTTTCCGCCTCGCAGTAGTTGAGCAAAACCGGCAACCGCCACGCTGAATTTAACTTCTGATTGCATTGCACCACTCATTTCTTTTGCTTTCACTGGCACAGGAGTTTCAACCAAAGTCGATTTATCTTCTTTCGGCAATTTGTAACGCAAGCGAACAAAAGCGTATTCATTTTCTTGCTTGTCAGAAATACTGGATTTGGATTGATAGCGACTTGGTTCCAATAATCCACTCTTCGCGTCTTTAGGCGTTATTTCATATATCGCTGTCACGCGTTGGCCTGCACCGATTTCACCGGCATCAATTTTATCGTTGGCAAAATCTTCACGATTGAGTGCGCGAGTTTCATAACCAATTAAACGATACTCCGAAACAGTATTGGGATTAAATTCCACTTGAATCTTTACGTCTTTAGCAATTGGAAATAAATTGCTGGTGGCTTCAGTGACCAATACTTTTTGTGCTTCACTCAGGGTATCGATATAAGCCGCTGTACCATTACCATTTTGCGCCAGTGTTTGCATCATCGCGTCTTGATAATTACCTTGACCGAAGCCCAAGACTGATAAAAAGATTCCTTTTTCACGTTTTCGCTCAACCAAATCCTGCAAACTACTGTCGTCTGTTTGGCCTACATTAAAATCGCCATCAGTTGCCAAAATAATACGGTTAACACCTTTTGCATTAAAGTTGGCTTCAGCTAATTGATAAGCCAAATTGATACCCTCTGCACCCGCCGTACTACCACCGGCTTGCAAATTATTTAAAGCCGCCAATATTTTGGTTTTATCTTTCACTTTGGTGGGTTCCAATACAGTGCCAGCGGCACCTGCATAAACCACAATGGAAACTGTGTCTGTAGGTTGCAAAGAATCCAGCAATAAGCTCATGGATTGTTTAACCAAAGGTAATTTATCAGGATCACTCATTGAACCTGATACATCCAATAAAAATACCAAATTAGTTTGCGGAATTTCGTTTACTGGAATTTGGTAGCCCTGAATGGCAACATGAATTAATTTATTGCCTCTTTTCCAAGGTGAATCCATTAGATTGACACTGGTTGTAAAGGGTGTTTTACGACCTGAAGAGACGGGATAGTGATAATCAAAATAATTAATTAATTCCTCACTGCGCACTGCATCTTTTGAAGGTAATTGACCATTATTCAACATGCGGCGAACAAAACTGTAAGACGCCGTATCCACATCAATTGAAAAAGTGGATACGGGTTCTTCAGCAACGGCTTTTACAGAATTGTCTTTGAATTCTTCAAATCTATCACGAAATTCTTCTTGTTTTTGTACGACTGTATCTTGCGAAAATTTATCAACACCACCAATCAACGATGGTTCACTGAGTGATTGCGGTGCTGGGGCTAATGCGGGTTTGGCTGGAACTTCACTTTTCGCAGCAGCTATCCACTGTCTAGCAAGTTTTGCCTTTCCTAATGATCCATTCTCTTTTGCTTCTTCTCGAGCTTCAGCCATACGAACATCGAATTCTTCTCGAGTCATTGGCTTAGTTTTTTCTACTACTGGGTTCGGAATTCTATTCATTGCTTCTGCAGCATTTGCATCAGGAAACTTACCAATATCTTCTGATGAAATTGCATCAACAACTCCATTAGCATCTCTTTTAACGTCTATTGATTTAGCTAAATCTGCTCTAATACCGGTTAGAATTACTTCGTCGTTCTGAGCGTCATCCTTTACCTCACTCACCACAGTAGGCGAAGCTTGAGTCTGTGGTGCTACATAATTGTCATTAACAACTAATGGAGTGTGTTGGGATTCAATAAACGGGCTATTGGGTTTTTGCAAAATGACCAAACCGATAATGGCAACGCTGGCGGTTGTTAAGCTGCCGATAAAAAACTTTTTGGATATTTTCATGGTGTCGCTCCTGGAAGAGTTAGCTTGTGGATGATTTCCACTGCTAAGACGACACCATTCTAAAAATCCTTGGAAAGAAAATAATTTTTTTGCTCTAGTCGCATTTTCAGCCTCGGCTATTTGCTCAGAGGATTGATTTTTCGCCAGATCAAACTCTGCCATTGCTAAAGCAATAGCGCGTTTTTTCGCCGACGAATCCGCTGCCGGCGCAGATTGTTTCAGCGAGTCGATTAATGGATTGTCTTGTTGATCATCATCTTTCATGATCGACCCCCCTTGTGAATTGTCGATTGCTGAAATGCATGAAGCTGTTTTCGCATTTCATGTAATCGCCAGGAAATTGTGCTTTCTTTCACCCCCAGTACCTCTGCTGCTTCAGCGTGGCTTAGGCCTTCGGCGTGAACTAATAAGGCGGTTTCTTTAAACCCTTCTGCCATCTGACTCAGCAGTTGTAGAATCTGTTGCAAATAAATACTGGTTTCCATTTCGGTTGAGGCTGAAAAGTTTTCATTGAAATCGGGATCTTCTGATTGCTCATCACTTAATTCATCTCCTTGATGTCGATGCTGACTTTTTTGCCAATCCTTTGCGCAGTTGATTACCAACCGATACAACCATGAACTGAATTGTGATTCAAACCGAAATTGCGTAATTGAACGCGCCAATTTAATACAGGCTTGTTGCGCCACATCTTCCGCATCACTTTTGTTGCCGCACCATTTAAATGCAAATCGATAGAGCGTGTCGTAGCGGGTCTCCAGAAGAGACTCAAATGCATCCGCATTCCCCGCTTGCGCGCGGCGAATTAATTCAGATTCATCCATTCACTAGACTCGTTATGGCTTGTAGGTAAGACGACATGAAATTGGAAATCCTTGGTGGTTATTATTTTATAAAGTCTAAACACCCTCTCCCCAGCCCTCTCCCATCAAGGGAGAGGGAGTTTGGCACCTCCCTTTGACAAAGGGAGGTGGGGAGGGGTTTAAGATGGCGATAATATCCGAGAGTTTAAATCCCCCCTAAGATTTTAAATCCCCCCTAACCCCCCTTTTTCAAAGTGGGGAACTTTACTCCCTACTAAATTCAATACGGAGTGGAATCTGTTCCCTCTCCCCTTGTGGGAGAGGGTTAGGGAGAGGGGTAAATTTACTTCGGCATCTCACTCGGCGAAGGCTCACTGAAATCCTGACCTTCCGTCATTCTTTCAAGTTCCAGCTCAATCGGCAACTTATCGCCAAAATCAGGGGCTGATGAATTTTCACCCGTTGCAAGTGAAGATGCTGAAGACGAGGATTGAGAGGTGGCTATCTCTTCAGCTTGCTTTTTAAGTAAGGCGACTTTGTCTGCATTTTTTTTGCGAATACTTTCATCTTCCAAACGTACGGTGATCCGGCGATTTTTGGCGCGATCTTTTAGTAAAAAATTATTCGCTACCGGATATTTATCGCCATGCGAACGAACATTTAATTTATCTTCTGCCACACCTTTTGCTTTCAAATATTCGGCAACCCAATCCGCGTGATTTTTGGCCAGACTTTCGGCAACAGCCGGATCTGATTGAACATCACTGTGCCCATCAACAATTACACCTAAAATACGATTTGGATCTGCTTGCATATAACGCACGATCTTATTCAGAATTGCCTTATTGGCTGACGATAATTCTTTTTCATCGACCTGATAATAAAGTGTATTACGGGTGATTTGATCAAAGGTGAAACCAATCAGTTGAGCAGTACAGGATTGATATTGTTTGTAAGACTCCTTGAAACTATAGGGCTGAAATTGAATTCTAATCGGCTTGTTGTCCAGAGACGAAATCATCACCGGTGTAGATTTAGTTAAGGATTGAAATATTTTGTTTAATAGGGATTTAGGAAAAACCAAATCGGCATCAATTTTTTGCGATGTTAATTCACCTAAGGTTTCGGCTGTTTGTTGAGGCTTCCAAGCGGGTGGCGCGGTAGTAATTTTGAACTGAGATACAGGGAGATGAATATTTTTTTTCGCAAGGGATTTGTTGATAACTAACACGGCTGTTTCGGCTTGACGAGATCTTTGACTGATAGTCAAAACTCCAAAACCATTAATCTTGTGTGACATCTCACAACTAAAAGCACTGGACTTTACTAACCATCGAGATTCAGTAACAGGTGTTGAAAACACCTGCGCCCATGTGGGTATGCATAACAACACACAAACAAATCCAGCGACTATTCTCATTGTTGACAAGATTAACCTATAAAATTTACGGTGATTTGAGTATAGACACTAATACTGGTGTTGATTATCTACTGCAGTCAAAGCAAGGGTTTGTTAGCATAGGAACCCTAGTCTATTTGATCTTTGAGTCCTCTATGCTTCAAGAATTAATCCTGACCCGCCCGGATGATTGGCATATTCATTTACGCGATGGCGTAGCGCTTCAACGGACAGTCGCCGACGCATCTCAACAGTTTGCTCGGGCCATAGTGATGCCCAACCTCGTACCGCCGGTTATGGACACCGCCCAGGCCTTGGCTTACAGAGATAGAATTTTGGCAGCACGCCCTGCTGGCAGCCAGTTTGAGCCGTTAATGGTGCTCTATTTAACCGACAATACCCATCCATCGGAAATTGCCAAGGCCAAGTCGGCTGGTGTAGTCGCTTGTAAGCTTTACCCTGCTGGCGCTACAACTAATTCCGCTTCAGGAGTCACTGATCTTAAAAAAGTCTATCCGGTGTTGGACGCCATGCAGAAAGAAGGCATGCCCTTTTTACTACACGGTGAAGTCACTGACTCTGCGATTGATATATTTGATCGTGAAAAAGCCTTTATTGATCGAAACTTGGCACCACTGGTGACCCAGTTTCCTTTCCTCAAAATGGTGTTGGAACATATCACTACACAGGATTCAGCAGAATTTGTCGCGGAGGGGCCATCCACATTGGCGGCAACCATCACCGCTCACCACCTGCTCTATAACCGCAACCATATGCTCGCGGGGGGCATTCGACCTCACTACTACTGCTTGCCCATACTCAAACGCAACACTCATCAAGAAGCATTGATTAAAGCCGCTGTTAGCGGCAACCCCAAATTCTTTCTTGGCACAGATTCAGCACCACATGCCAAAGACAAAAAGGAAGCGTCCTGTGGATGCGCTGGTAGTTACACGGCTTACGCAGCGATGGAACTTTATGCAGAGGTTTTTGAAGCGGCTGATGCATTGGACAAACTGGAAGCTTTTGCCAGCCATTTTGGGCCCGACTTTTATCAGCTGCCGCGCAATCAGGATCAAATACGACTGGTAAAAAAGCCTTGGCAGGTACCGGAGTCTCTGACTTTTGCTGATACACAACTAGTACCTTTACGTGCTGGCGAAACATTACAGTGGCAATTAGCTACTCCAGATACTGATATACAACTTAAGGCATTTGCGTGAATCCACCTGAGCATTCCAAAGATCCAAACTCCCCTCTCGCACGAAGGTTTCGGGGTTATCTACCTGTGATTATCGATGTTGAAACCGGCGGATTTAATCCGCAAACCGATGCTTTATTAGAAATCGCTGCTGTTACATTACGCATGGATGAAGAGGGTCTGCTACACAGACACGAAACATTTTCGTTTAATATCGAGCCGTTCGAAGGTTCCAACATCGAACAAGCGGCATTGGATTTTACCGGTATAGATCTGGATAGCCCGGATCGAATGGCCGAACCCGAACTCATGGCTATGCCGGATTTGTTTCAAGCTGTTCGTAAATCCGTAAAAGAAAATGGCTGCACTCGCGCATTGATAGTGGGGCACAACGCACATTTTGATCTCAACTTTCTCAACGCCGTAGTTGAACGTTGCGATATTAAACGTAACCCATTCCACCCTTTCAGTGTATTTGATACAGCGACGCTTGCGGGCCTGGCCTTTGGGCAAACTGTGCTGGCTAAAGCCTGCCGCGCAGCCAATATTGATTTCAATAACAACGATGCACACTCAGCTGCTTATGATGCAGAAAAAACTGCAGACCTTTTTTGTGTGATTGTTAACCGATGGAAAGAGTTGGGTGGATGGGATCCCATGTTTGATGACAAAGAGTGAATTCGACTGTCATTCAATGCCGCAGATTGCTATGCTAGGCCCACTTATTTTGTCTTAAACACTTAACTTAAAAACACCTATATAACATCCAACATTCAGTATTTAAGGAGGCTTTATGTCAAAACCTGCAAAATTATTCGTTGTGGTTGACCCCAACGACGACACTCATATCGCTCTTGAGCGCGCAATTATTACGTCTGCATTGCATCCCACCAAACCTCATGTTCATGCGTTTGTTGCGGTTGATGGCGATGCAGTTGACACCCGCTCCAGCAACGATCGTCTATTTCGCGATTTAACTTGGTTCGAACAAAATATTAAGTCACCACTAGCGAATGCAGGCATTGATTACAGTTTGGAAGTGTCATGGTCAGGCGAGTGGCAAAAATCCATTGTTGATTCAGCAAAACGCTTGGGTGCAGATTTAATTTATTTGCCTGTACATGCCAAAACCAATGTCAATCGCTTTAGTTTCACCGAATCCAAATGGGATTTGTTAAAAACCGCATCATGCCCAGTCGTATTGATTCGCCCAGGTGCCAACGCACAACGTAAAGTTATTTTAGCTGCCGTGAATTTCCAAACACAACGCGACGTGCAAGTTGAACTTAACAAAAAAATTATTGCGCAAGCCAAACACTTCACAGAAGTTTATGGTGCTGAATTACACGTAATTAATGCCTATCTGGATTCCATGAATTATCCAGATCGCGCCAAGTTAATTAAAGAAACCGGCTTAGCTAACGATAAAATTCACGTTGAAAATGGCTTTACATCTGAAGTCGTTTCTGCACTCGCAGAAAAAATTAACGCCGATCTTATCGTAATGGGTACTCTCGGCCAAAACGGCATGACCAAAACCCGTCGTGGTAATACAGCAGAACGTTTAATTGCCGCTGCCGATACCGATATGATGGTTATTAATCACGAGTAAATATTTCTTGTTTTATAAATAAAAAAACCGACTTTATGTCGGTTTTTTTTAATCAATAAATCCAATCAAATATCACATCAACTGCTTTTGCAATCTGCTTGCCCAAGCGCTAAACGCAATTCGTACTTTTTGATTAAAGGTGACACGATTGTTTTCTTCCCATAATTTTCCGAGATCACGCTCATCCGAAATAAGTGCTAATATTTTTCCGCTCACTGCATCACTCACTTCTATTTTTAATGTCATAGTACCGACACCTTCGCTATATACTTTGGTCATCAGCGGACGACCTTTGGAATCATCTTTACTTCCAAGCGGTGCAATTTCAACCAAAGTCGCTTTCACTTTTAACGTTTGTGCAGTGGCCTGTGTTGTTTGCATTAACCCGCTTTTTTCAAACCATTCTTTCTGCATAGATAGACTATACCTCTCCTGATAAAAACGACGATCCTGATCGTTTAACTCCCAAGGTGTGTCATGCACAGAATTGATATTGCTGGGCTTTCTAATTTCTACCGATGACATATCCAAAGGCTCGAGTATGACCTGTTTGTAACTGGTAAATGCGGGATTGTCAGCTATATAAACTGCATCCAATTGCTGTGACGAAACTTCTTTCAAGCCCAGAGGCTGAGCTTCATTCGCAAGATTTTTTTCATGAGGCTTGGCGACTGAACAACTCGCCAATGCAAGAATTGAAACTATTAGCCATATTGGCATTTTCATAACCAGCACCTCGTTTTAACGATTGATAGGACAACTAGTGTGAACCTAAATCTTTTCTTAAGTTGCAATTAATGACAGAGACTTTGTAAATAAATGTAGAAATTAAAGTAGAAATTAAAAGGGCAGCCACTGGGGTTGCCCAAATAGTAGACATTTTTATTTAATTGCACGATTGGCAATTAACTCTTTTACTACCGTCGGATCAGCAAGCGTGGATATATCACCCAAACTATCTAATTCATTGGCCGCAATTTTGCGAAGGATTCGACGCATAATTTTACCAGAACGCGTTTTAGGTAATCCTGGTGCCCATTGAATGATATCCGGCTTTGCAATTGCGCCAATTTCTTTCACGCACATAGCCAGTAATTCCTTTTTCAATTCATCAGAAGGTTGTTGACCAGCCATCAAGGTGACATAGGCATAAATCCCCTGCCCTTTGATATCGTGTGGATATCCCACAACTGCAGCCTCTGCCACTTTCTCGTGCAGTACTAAAGCACTCTCAACTTCAGCTGTACCCATACGGTGACCGGAAACATTCAGTACATCGTCCACACGACCAGTAATCCAATAGTAACCATCGGCATCACGGCGCGCACCATCACCGGTAAAATAATATCCGGGATAGGTTGAATAGTAAGTATCAATGCATCGTTGATGATCACCATAGACTGTTCGAATTTGGCTGGGCCAAGACGCCTTAATACAAAGGTTTCCTTCACCTGCACCAATAATCTCCTTACCTTCTGTATCTACCAGCACTGGTTGTACACCAAAAAATGGCAGAGTTGCTGAACCCGGCTTGAGGTCGATAGCACCCGGCAGTGGCGTCAACATATGCGCGCCGGTTTCGGTTTGCCACCAGGTATCCATAATTGGGCATCGACTGTCACCTACCACTCGAAAATACCACTCCCAGACTTCAGGGTTAATCGGCTCACCGACGCTCCCTAAAATGCGCAAACTTGCACGAGAGGTTCTGGTTACAAAGTCATTTCCAGCTCCCATCAGTGCGCGAATAGCGGTAGGTGCTGTGTAAAAAATATTGACCTTGTGCTTATCGACAATCTGCCAACAACGGGATGCGTCCGGGTAAGTCGGTACACCTTCAAACATCAAAGTAGTGGCGCCATTCACAAGTGGACCGTAAACAATATAACTGTGCCCAGTCACCCAACCCACATCGGCCGTACACCAATAAATATCACCCTCATGATAATCAAATACATATTTGTGGGTCATGGCGGCTTGCAAGAGGTAACCCGCAGTGGTGTGCAAGACACCTTTAGGTTTGCCGGTTGAGCCTGATGTGTAGAGAATGAACAGTGGATCTTCAGCATCCATGATTTCCGGTTCGCATTGGTTTGATTGGCGATCAACCAAATCCTCGTACCAAAAATCGTGGTGACTATTCCATTGAATATCTCCACCCGTGCGTTTCACCACCAAACAAGTATGAACATTGGGGCACTGAGCCAAAGCAAGATCAGTATTTTTTTTCAGCGGGACTTTTTTACCACCACGCAAACCTTCATCTGCCGTAATTACCACACGGCAATCGGCATCGTTAATACGATCTTTTAAAGCTTCCGGCGAAAAGCCACCAAACACAACAGAATGTACCGCACCAATACGAGCACAGGCCAACATGGCATAACTGGCTTCTGGAATCATCGGCATATAAATACAAACACGATCACCTTTTTTTACACCGCGTTCACGCAATGCGTTGGCTAATCGACAAACCTGATCATGTAATTCCTGATAGGAAATATGTTTATCTTCGGAGGGATCATCCCCCTCCCAAATAATGGCGGTTTGTTTTGCGCGTGCAGGTAAATGTTGATCGATACAATTCACACTGACATTAAGCTTCCCATCCAAAAACCAAGCTACCTCACCTTTGGTTAAATCACTTTTCATTACTTGGGACCAAGGTTTGTGCCACGTCAAAAATTCCTTTGCTTGCTTGGACCAAAAACTGTCTGGAGATTCTATCGATTCTTTATACATAGCCTGATACAAGGCTGCATCAATATGCGCATTTTTCTTGATGTCCGTTGTGACTGGATGAAGATGAACAGTAGACATAATAAATTCTCAGAATGTATTTGTTATAAGAAAAGTTGAAGCGTAACTCTAAGGGGAAATGTCGAGGTCTACAAGGTTTCTTGCGGTAAATGAGACCATGGTATAAGGGGAAGGGGGCAACATGCCTCCCTGGAACGGACGGAAGTTATGCAACCTGCATGGGGATGGTATTCGTGGTTCTTTCAACTTTGTTGTTTTCATCCAGATAAACCAATTTTGGTTTATGGTTGACCAACTCAGCTTCATTAAAATGGCCATAGGTCGCGATAATCACGCGATCACCAACTGAGACTTTACGCGCAGCCGCACCGTTCATCGATATAGTACCGGAACCAGGTTCAGCCAGAATGATATAAGTATGAAAACGCTCGCCGTTGCTCACATTGTAAATATCAATCTGCTCAAACTCACGCATACCCGCCAAAGCTACTAAATCTGCATCTATAGCGCAAGATCCGTCATACCAAAGCTCTGCTTGAGTCACCTTGGCCATGTGTAATTTGGCTTTTAAGAAATTGGATAGCATCTCTTTACCTCCGGAGACTTATTCGTCAGCTCAATACCACAGATATATTATCTATCAAACGTGCGGCGCTAGTATACATTGCACCCAGTACTGTGATCTCCAAATCGTCGTGTGCAGCCATTTCCAAAGTACGGCTATTGCAAATACTGATGTAGTCAACGCGAAACCCTGCTGCTTCGATTTGCTGTTTGGCATCGACTATTAAATCGGTAAAATCCCGACGACCTTGTTCAATAGCACTTTTGATCTGATTCAAACTGTGATTTAACACATTGACTCTGGGACGCTCGGCGGCGGTTAAAAATCCATTTCGCGAGCTCATTGCCAATCCATCTGCTTCGCGAAATATTTCACCAGCCGTAATTTTAATAGGGATACAGAGGTCTTCCACCATCCTGCGAATAACTGCTAATTGCTGAAAATCCTTCAAGCCGAAGACCGCCTCATCTGGCTGCACCATATTAAACAACTTGGTGACTACTGTAGTGACGCCTTCAAAATGCCCGGGACGACTGGCACCACAAAGGACATCCGTCATGCTTGGCACTATCACGCGAGTCTGTTCAGACATACCGTTAGGGTATATTTCTTTTTCGTCAGGGCAAAATAGATAATCACAATTGGCAGCTTCCAGCTTGGCTGTGTCTTCTGCCAAGGTTCTGGGATATCTATCCCAGTCTTCATTGAGACCAAATTGGAGAGGATTAACAAAGATACTGGTCACCACTATGTCACAATTTTTTTGTGCAATTTTGACCAGCTCGATATGAGCGGCATGCAGGTTCCCCATAGTAGGCACAAAACCAATACGCTTCCCGTCTCTACGCTCTTGCGCTAAAGCTGTTCGTAATGAATCTATGTGATGAAAAACTTGCATAGGATCTCCGGTAGCTGGCCTTCAATCGGCCCCCCGCTTGGGCGCGAGATAATACAGGGTTGACGAAAGCTTGTCATTCACACCTATCTTTTAAAAATAACAAATTTATACAACAAAAAATTCCATATAACGACACTTATCTGCATGATAAATTTAGACGCCTCCGGACTTAAACCATTTGAAATCAATAAATACATGCATAAATCTACAACAAACATATTAGTAACCAACAACAGCACCATGTAAAAGAAGGTGCGAACCACAAACACATTCGATTTAAAAACCCAATAGTGGTAAAGCGAAAAACCAAATATAAATCCAGATAACATCGCTACTACGTTAGCGACACTAACAGTGAAATGCAAAAATTGGTAACAAAATATAAACGAAAGAAAATCGATCACAAAAGCAGCAACGCCACTTGTCGCATATTTTACAAACTGAAAGGACATAAAACTTAATATTCTATTTTGCATTATATTTTTCTAATAAGAATAAGTTAATTAATAGCGGGTACTGAGTTTAGTTTTAAAATCGGCTCTATCCAATCCGCGTGATCCCAGGTATTTTCACCATGCGAATCAACTTCAAGAGTTAAACTACCGCTACCATTTAACGGGACACTAATAGATTTTGCTTTTTCATAGCCATAAACTACTTCTGATTGCCACAAACGTTTATCTGCTTCCCATATTTCAAATACGACTTCAGCAGCACCTACTTCGTCATCCAATCCATAGTGAACATTGAGTTCCGTAGCTTCATGAGGGATTGAAAAAGTAATAATAGAATTAGCATGCGTTCCTATTCCGTTTGCATATCGTTTTTCACCAACACTTATAGCTTTTCCATCTACACTTGCATTGATTTTATAAACACTATATTCCTGATGAGCAAAAGTGACAGAATAATCAGTTAACAATTTTTCATTATTCTCCAAATTAATTTTATGAATCATATGTCGATCCACAAGATAATACAGGGTTATGCCAATACCCATCATAAACACAAAAGGAAAGGCCAATCTGGCTTCGAATAACCACGAAAAGACATCAATAACAAACTGATAAAATTTTTCTCCTGCCAATAATTCAATAAAACTGAATATTAGCACCCCGGTAACAGCCAAGGATAATCCCAACCAAATATTGGAACCATTAATACCTAATATAATTAACATATTAAACGTAGCGATGATGCTGATGAGCGCAAAATAACCCATCTGTTTTCCTCTCGCCGCCGCGAAAAACGCTGCCGCTATTACAGCAGGAAATATATAGCGCTCATGCATTGCGGGTAATAGTGCAAAAAAAGCTAGCGCACACAACATTGCGTAGAAAAATGCGTACCCCATTAATGTTTGTTCTGACAGCTTCATTTTCGAAAAATTAAATTGATAGAAACCAAATACCACGACGAACAAACAAATAGACGAAAACAGGTACATACCAAAATAATTAGCTTTAGCAAGCTGTGCTGGAAAAACCGAATGCAATTGCGGCAAAATTTGAATATTGTCCGGCGCATTATTGCCAATCAACCAAATCCAGATATTTGCCGCATTCATGGTAATCACAGGATATTGACCCAAGGTATCAATATAAGCCTGCTTAAATATCTGCTTATGGTAATCGACCATATAAAAAGGCAAGAAAACCAATCCAGATACAAACAGAGCCAATAAAATACCAACAAGATGTTGTTTGATTTTTTGGAAAAATAAAATGCCGATGACAGGAGCAAAACAAATCATCTGCAGTTTGGTAAGAATTGCCAAGGCAAAAAGAGGCAGCATAAAAACTGCAAAGCGTTGACTGAAGTGAACAAATATTGCTGCCATAGCAAAACTGCAAGGCAATAAATCAATCTGCCCCCAAACTGGGCCATTAATTAAAATGGCGGGGTTAAATACAGTCAACAGCATGAGAGTCTTATAAAAACTCACATCTGAATTAAAACGCAGCAGTAGATGATGAACAAGCCTAACAATAATTAGATGAGCAATAGATACTGGAAATACCCATAAAAATTTTAGTAAATCATTATTTTCAATTGGAATTGAAAAATAATTAAGACTTTTTGCAACCAGATAAAGCCAATGCAAATAAACAGGTGGATAATTGCCATTAAAGTTTTGATAGCCATGATCAGCTAACTGGCTGGTCCAACTCAGCCAATACCCAAGGTCAGCGCCATAACCGCTAAAAAATACGAAGAGACAATTGACTAAGATAGTTGCAGAAAGAAATATTGATAGCAGTGGATATTTTTGAGTGATTGTCATATCTCAGGTACTGTTATTGGATAAAATTAATATCCATCCTGTTGAAAATATTCAGGCGCTAAATTATCAAAGCGCGTGTACTTGCCGATAAAGGCAGCACGACAGGTACCTATCTCACCATTACGTTGTTTACCCAAAATCAATTCAGCTATTCCTTTATCTGGACTGTCTTCATGATAATACTCATCGCGATAAATAAATAAGATCACATCAGCATCTTGCTCAATCGCGCCGGATTCACGCAGATCAGAATTCATCGGACGCTTATTGGGACGCTGTTCAACACCACGGTTTAATTGCGAAAGCGCAATCACTGGGCAATCAAATTCTTTTGCCATGGCTTTAAGTGATCGTGAAATTTCTGAAATTTCTTGCGTACGCCCTTCACTGGAACCTGCAATTTGCATCAACTGCAAATAGTCAACCATGATCATTCCCGGGTTACCATGTTCGCGTGAAATCCGTTTGACACGTGCGCGCATTTCTTGCGGATTTAACCCGGGCGTATCGTCGATAAATAATAATTTATCCTTCATTTTGGCTACAGCTGATGAGAGTTTCGGCCAGTCCTCTTCGGTTAATTTTCCATTGCGCATTTTGGTTTGATCGATACGCCCAATTGACGACATCATCCGCATAATCAATGCAGCTGAGGGCATTTCCATACTGAAGACAAATACGGGTTTTGGCTGTGAAAAGATTGCACTTTCAACAAAATTTAACGCCAGGGCTGTCTTGCCCATCGATGGACGCGCTGCGAGGATAACCAATTCGCCCGGCTGCCAACCAGATGTGCGCTGATCCAAATCCGTTAACCCTGAGGTTACCCCAGTGATATCGCTGCCCGAGCGAAACAACTCATCGATACGCTGAACTGTCGCCTTCAAAAGGTCATTAACGCCAACTAAACCACCTTCTTTGGGTCTATCTTCAGCGATTTCAGCTACACGCTTTTCTGCGAGATGTAGTAAATCATCCGAATCAAGACCCGAGGGGTTCATGCTGGACTTACTGATTTCCTGCGCCGCTTCTATCAGCTGACGCAAGGTGGATCTTTCGCGGACTATATTGGCGTAGGCGATAATATTGGCCGCACTCGGGGTGTTATTGGCCATATCCACCAAATAACCCAAACCACCTATGCGATCCAATTCGTTGTGTTTATGTAACTCTTCGGACAGCGTGATGACATCCAAAGGTTGTGTAGCTTCTTGCAATGCCAGCATCATTCTGAAAATAACCCGATGATCCTGACGATAGAAATCCTGCTCTGTAATAACCGCGAGGACAGCGTCCAAACGTGAATTATCCAGCATCAATGCACCTAGCACCGACTGCTCAGCTTCGATTGAGTGCGGCATACTGGGGCCATTAGCCAGTTCATGCGCCAGAGTTTGTTCAAAGGTTATATCGGACATGCAAGAAAACCAAATTTCAAATTATTAGGCAAAAAAAATCGGGCACTATGCTAACAAGAACTCTTGTCGATAGTGCCCGATTCGGTGGCAATTGTCAGCGAAGAATTACTCGGCAACTACCACTATTTTTACAGACTGAGTCACTTCAGGATGAAGTTGCAGATCAATATCGTATTGACCTACTTCACGCAACGCACCTTGCGGTAAACGTACTTCAGCTTTAGTTACTTCAACACCAGCTGCAGAAATTGCTTCAGCAATGTCCCGGGTACCAATTGATCCGAACAAACGGCCTTCATCACCAGCATTAGCTGCGATGGTTACCGTCAGATCAGCCAACTTGGCTGCGCGCGCTTGTGCTTCAGCATTTTTAGCTGCTGCGTTTGCTTCCAGTTGAGCGCGACGCGCTTCAAAATCAGCAACATTTTTTGCGGTTGCTGCAACTGCTTTACCTTGTGGTAACAGGTAGTTGCGGCCATAACCAGACTTAACGGTAACCTTATCACCGATAACGCCTAATCTACCTACTTTATCGAGCAGAATAACTTCCATCTCAATTACCCCTTACTCGTGACTGTCAGTGTATGGAATCAAAGCCAAATAACGCGCGCGCTTAATGGCTGTCGCCAATTGACGTTGGTATTTTGCTTTGGTGCCAGTGATACGGCTTGGAACTATTTTGCCGGTTTCAGTGATGTAAGCTTTCAAGGTTTCGATATCTTTGTAATCGATTTGCTTGGTGCCTTCAGCAGTAAAACGGCAGAATTTACGACGACGGAAAAAACGTGCCATGGCTTATACCTCCTGATCTTCGAATTCGTCAGCATCAAGACCGTCTTCATCAGACAAATCTTCCAGATCTATGTCGTCATCACGACGCTCAGAACGGGCTGGACGAGATTTACGTTCACGACTTTCTTTTTCAGCTTTCATAATGAAAGACTCTTCAGTAATCGCCGCGTTTTCACGAATCACAAGACTGCGCAGGACAGCATCGTTATAACGGAAGTTAGTGTTTAACTCTTCCAACACAGCATCTGTACACTCAACATTCATCATGATGTAGTGAGCTTTGTGAATTTTGTTGATGGAGTATGCCAATTGACGACGGCCCCAGTCTTCTAAACGGTGTACAGCACCGCCATCAGCTTTGATCGCAGAGGTATAACGCTCTACCATCGCGGGGACCTGTTCGCTCTGATCTGGATGAACCAGAAATACAATTTCGTAATGACGCATTTTAGCTCCTTACGGGTTAAGTCTCCCAGCGACGCCAGTGAGACAAGGAGTGATCAGAATTACTTCCGATCGGTTGGGGGCGCAGATAATACGGACTTGCCCAAGTAAAGGCAAGCCACTAAAGAGGTTATTTCGGGCAGGAAAGCTATTTTAAAAGGGGGCTTTGAAGTGTTTTCGAATTTTGACCTATTATGTCTTGCACAATCTCCTGCAAATCATCAAGAGACACCTTACGTCGCTTCATCAACTGCCGGGTCACCTCATCAAGACTTGATCTTCCTTGTGTAATTAATTTTATTTCCTCATCTAGTTCTGCCATCAAAACGACTGCTCGCGCCGTGACAGGGCCTGAAGATTTTGACAGACGCAAATGTTTTATGTCTTTCCCCCAGACCGCCAATTTATTCAGAATTTTCTTTTTTCGAAGCTTGGAAATACCGTGAGCCTTATACAAAAGCTCAAAGGAATAATATTCGGCCAAACCTTCCGCTATCCAATCATCGTTAGTCGTTGCTGTCACTACACCACTGATTCGCGTAATCAGATGCGTAATTTCATGAAACAAAGGACTGGTTCCATTTTCACTGACCATAGGACGATCAGCATGAAGATAAAGTGAATTAGGTGCAGACAAACCACCGCGCCACATAGGATCGGGAGCGCCTGCAATCAATAATTTTTCAGGCACAGTCCCAAAGGTCTTTTTCACTTGCGGCCAAACAAACGAGAAAAATGTTAAAGCATCCATACGCCGTACACCGGATTTTTTCGGCGCGGCAACGACCAGCGAAGTACCGGACACTTTCGCACGACGCGAGCCTATATCCCCCAACAAAATCCAACCAAAAGGCCGATCAAATTTTCGCTCGGGATTATCAATGACATAAGTATTATGTGTTTTATCCAACTTGCTTTTTGGCCAAGCTGTTTCGCTTTTCCACCCTTGGGGCAATTTGATTGTCATGATTGACCGGGATTCGGTGTTATCTTCATAATCAGTGATGACAGTAGGTATCACATCATCTCCACGAAACAATGCCCAGGTTGACGTCATATAAGCATCGAACTGCTCCTTATTCTTCGCATGATTAATCGGTACAAAATAAGCCAAAGTTGATTTGCCCTTACCTGGTGTCCAATGCACTAGCTGTCCGGTTTCGACCAATTTTCCGTTAGCCTTTAAGTGTTGAAAACGAAGATTGGTATTAGTAAATCTGAGAGAGTGAACCAAATCAGCTGGCTCTATGGAAATCTGAACATCCAACCCCTGCTCCTTGAGATTGACGCTCAATTGATATTCAACCGAATAAGTAAGAGGAGAAGTGGGTAATTTGGATTCTGCAATAGCCTTGTAACCAGTGGCCATGAACATCCCTAAAACCAATAATTGAATTGCACGATTTGCAGTCATAAAATTTCTCTGGGAATTTTTAACCCACACAATATTCAGAAAGTTTCCGGTTTTTTGAAAACGGCTCAATCCTAAGAAACGAGAAAGGGCTGAATGTTCAGCCCTTTCGCAAAAAAAACATAAAATTTAAAAGTTATCGCGTAAAAACTTTTTCGCTAAACGCGCAGCATCTGAGCTACCACCAGCCACATCTTGCATAATGGCCTTGGCTTCAATTTTTTTGCCCATATTAAAATAAACTCGACCAAGATCATATTTTGCATCAGGGACTTTTTGTGCGTCAGGATAATCACTGATTAACTTGGCAAACCAGGATTTTGCTTGTTCAAGATTTCCATTTTGATTTGCAATCTTACCCAACCAATAACAACTATTACTGGCAAACTGTCCTTGGGGAAATCGATTCAAGTAATGTTTGAATTCTTGTGTTGCCGCATCATAATCACGTTGATTTAATAAGTCATAGGCAGCGGTATAAACTTCTTTTTCCGTTCGCGTATCGTCAATTTCCATAGGCGGATCGACTGACAGTGAATCAACAGAAGTCGAGGGAATATCAGCAGGTAAATCAACTGGGGGAGGCGTGCCTGTAGAAAGACGGCGATCCAATTCCATATAATTGTCTAGCTGTAATTGTTTTAACTTGGAGATTTCATGCGCTTGCACTTCAATCAAACCACGAAGGTTACTAACCTCGTCTTGCAAAGCACGAATTTGGGAATAGACATCAGGACTGACATTAGCATTGAGGGTTTGAGCACCCCCGGAGATTGCTCCCCGGGGAGAAGACTCAATAACCCGTACTTGTGCCAAGACAGGAGCTGTTACAAAAACTGCAACAGCAAAGAACAGCTTTAGCATACGGGTTTAGACTCTTAGTATTTAACTTCTACACGACGATTTTGAGCCCAAGAAGCTTCATCGCTACCCATAACGGCTGGTTGTTCTTCACCGAAGCTAACAACTTCTAATGATGAACCACTTACACCTTGAGTTACGAGGAAGTCACGAACTGCATTAGCACGCTTCTCGCCCAACGCCATGTTGTATTCACGTGAACCACGCTCATCCGCATGACCTTCCAAACGAACAGAAACTGAAGCACCTTTCAGTTTGTCAGCATGAGCCAACAATACAGCACGGCTTTCAGCAGTCAGGTCGTACTTGTCAAAGTCAAAGTAAACAACGTTAGTCAAATTAACTTCCTGTACTTGCTCAACTTGGTTGGCGCTGTTATCAATTGGTGGAGTAGTTGTATCAACAGGATCTTTTTTGCCGCTGGAAGAACAAGCAGCTAAAAAAGACATAACAAAAACCAAAGTTAATCCGTGTTTCAAAGTTTTAGTAATCATGTGTGTGTGGCTCCAATAAAGTTTGTGATCTAGTTTACGGGGAAATCAATTGAAAAAAGGTGACCATGCGGGTTCTCGCACATCACCCCGTTTTGGAGGCTGAAGCATTTTAACTCGCGCGTCGAGTGACACTGCCGCCAAAACTCCTTTACCACCAGAACGAGTTGCATACATCAGCATGGCACCATTGGGTGCAATACTGGGCGACTCATCCAAAGCTGTTTCCGACAGAATGCGTAAATTACCAGTTTTGAGATCTTGAGCAGCGATATGGTAATTAGTACCAGGACGCTTATTCAACATTACTAAACTTTTACCATCTGGAGAAACACGACCGCGAGCGTTGTAATCGCCGTCGAAGGTTACACGTTCTTGCTGACCGGTTGCAAGAGATACTTGGTAAATTTGCGGTTTTCCGCCGCGATCTGAAGTAAAAAATAATGATCGACCGTCAACAGACCATGAAGGCTCGTGATCAATTGCGAAGTGATTTGTAATTCGACGAAGTTCCCGAGTTAAGACATTCATCACATAAATTTCCGGATTGCCATCTTTTGATAATGCCATCGCCAACTGTTGTCCATCAGGTGACCAAGCCGGAGCGCCATTTAGGCCCTTGAAATTAGTCATCTGCTGGCGACGCTGAGTCGCTATATCCATAATATAAATGGACGGTTTATTACCTGACTCAAAGGAAACATATGCAACTCGCTGGCCACTGGGTGACCATACAGGTGACAAAATCGGGAAACGTGATGTCAGCAATGTGCGCTGACGTGCGCCATCAATATCGGACAATATCAAATTGTATTGTTGTGGTCGCTTGAACTCCTCAATAAAAATTAATTTGGTTGAGAAAATACCGCGAATATTGGTAATTTTTTCATAAACTTCGTCACTTATTTTGTGCGCAATATCACGCAAACTCGCTTCCCCACCATTTACTGATGCGATAGACGTTAAGCGCTTTTCACGGACCACATCAAAAACTTCATAATTCGCATAGTAACGACCATCTTGAAAATTCAGCGATCCTATTAATAAATACTCTGCACCTAAAATTTTCCAATCGCGATAATGTATTTCTGCTTCTGAATGCGGTAACGCCAACATGCGCTCAGGGGCTATGGCTTCAAATTGACCCGAAAACCTGAAATCAGATCGAATAATTGAAGGTATATCTTCTGAAATACGACCACCATTCCACGCAAAAGGCACAACTGCTATTTTGATTGGTTTATCCACACCTTGGGTAATGATAATTTCGTTCATTTGTGCTTGAGCAAAAAAAGCCACACCCAACAAAAGCGCTATTAAATATCTCACTGGCGTAAATCCTCTGGGTTAAATACAAATTTGAAACGACGAAAATACTTTTCAAAAACGTCAATCGGTATATTTTTAATTTCTATAAATCGTTCAACACGTTTTATCGCTTGTTCCGCTGATATGTCATAAGCCGCATTACCACTTGATTTGGTTAATGTGATGTTAACCACTTGCCCATTAGGCAACATATCAATTACAAACTCACTCACCATTCCCGTTCTAGCTGACGGAGGCCGACTCCAATTTTGTTCAACTCTTTCTCTAATTAATTCACTGTAACTTTTTACATTGGAATCATCTACTGTATCAGCAATATGTTTCTCAAGCTCCTGTCTCGCTGCTTCCTGTCGACGTTTTTCTTCTTGAGCTTCCCGCTCTCGGTTCCGCTTTAACTCTGCTTCCGCTTTTTGTTTTTCTTCTTCAGTTTTTTTCTTTTGCTCTGCTTCAGATTTAGCTTTGGCCGCTTTAGCTTGTTCTTCTTTCTTTTTAGCTTCTTTCAATTTTTCGGCTTTATTGGCTGCTTCTTTGGCTGCTTGATCTTTTTTCTTTTGCTCCTGCGCTTCAGCCTCTCTTTTCTTTTGCTCTTGTTGCTTCTTTAAGTTTTTAAGATCTTCGAAATTCTTGGCATCCAGGTTTTGTTCTTTGGTTTGCTGCGGTTTAGCCACAGCCTTGGGTTTAAGATCAACAAGCGTTGCCATTACAAAATGCTGAGGAAAATCTTCCTCTTTTTTACTTTTGAAAAAATCCCAGTTAATTACAAATGCGATCAGTATTGCAATATGCAGCAACACACTGGCCATAACAGGGATTGAATAACGATTTTCGTTCATCAATTTTCGATTGCTCGTTACTTGCCAGGCTCAGTGATTAATCCCACTGAGGGCGCACCTGAATGCTTTAGCTCCGCCATTAGCTCAACCACCGAACCGTACTGCACTCGCCTGTCAGCTTGTACAAATACCAATGTATTGGGCTTTTCGGCAAGAATTTTTGAAACTATGGATTTGATTTCAGCGAGTGGTCTTGGTTTTTCAGGGTCGCCCGCAAACTCAATATAATAACTACCATCTTGCTTAACAGAAACTGTAATGGGCTCATCGTCTTTGGTATCGACAGGATCGGCTGAGGCCTTTGGCAATTCAACTTTGATACCTTGCGTCATCATAGGGGCTGCGATCATAAATACAATTAGCAACACCAACATAACATCAATCATGGGAACCACGTTGATTTCTGCTTTTAATTTCTTTTTGCCTTGCGAACCAAATCCTGACATAACAAAACCTTTAGGACCAAACAAATACAATTGTGTAACTGCAAGTATTTAGATCAATTATTTACTGTGGACTTGTCGATGCAAAATTGCGGAAAACTCTTCAGCAAAAGTTCGATAGTTACTCATCATAGTTTCTGCACGCGCAGCAAATTTGTTGTAGGCCAGGACAGCTGGAATAGCTGCAAACAAACCAATAGCTGTTGCAATTAAAGCTTCAGCAATCCCGGGAGCTACTGTTGCCAATGTAGTTTGATGCACATTCGACAAACCCAAAAACGATTGCATAATTCCCCACACTGTACCGAATAAACCTACATAAGGACTTACTGATGCAACACTCGCCAAAAAAGGTAAATTCGCTTCCAATTTTTCTTCTTCTCTTGCCAAGGCAACACGCATAGCGCGCTGACAACCCTCCATAATCGCATCAGGATCACCACCTGCCTGTTGACGCAGACGGGTAAATTCTTTAAAACCTGCACGAAAAATATTCTCTATGCCTTCCGCGTACTCATTACGGCCATTGCCTTGACGGTACAACTGATTTAAATCAATTCCAGACCAGAACTGTTTTTCGAAAGAATGGAAAGCTTCTTTTGCCCGGCGCTGATACGTCGCTCGCTGAAAAATCATCGCCCAGGAAATGACTGATGCTACCAGTAAACTCAGCATCACCAATTGAACAACAAAACTGGCGTGAAGGACCAAGTGCCAAATGGATAAGGTATTGTCGGTAGCCGGCATAAAATAAACTCTTGATCAGGATTAATTAACTATTTGTAATTCTTCTTGCAGCTGCGAATGCATGACGGATGGTAAAGCACAGGGTCTCATAGTAGTTGAATGAACACATGCCACTCTGACCATTCCATCACATAATAATTCATCACCGCGAAATACCTTTTGTTGAAACTCAACATAAGTACGCGCCAATTTAAGGATACTGGTTGTCACTTGCAATTCATCGTCGAGCTTTGCTGATCGCCGATAATTTATTTCAGCAGCGTGCACTACCAATAACAAACCCTCATCCAAAATAGCGACCTTATGATACCCGAAACTTCTTAAAAATTCTGTACGGCTTCGCTCCATAAATTTGAGATAGTTAACGTAATAGACTATCCCGCCTGCATCCGTATCTTCGATATAAACCCGAATCGGCAAACTAAAAGTCATTCCGTCTCATCCTGCAATCGTTTTGGCATAGGCATAGAAAAATAAAGATAAGCATTTTGTGTCAGAACTCGCCCTCTGGGTGTGCGAGCCATAAATCCTTGTTGAATCAAATAAGGTTCAATGACATCCTCAATCGTGCCTCGATCTTCACTAATCGCAGCCGCCAAACTCTCAACCCCTACCGGGCCACCATCAAAATTGTGCATCATGGCGGATAACAATCGTCGATCCATTTGATCCAGGCCTTTTTCGTCAACATTCAGCATGTTTAATGCCCTGTCCGCAATATCAGAAGTCACTGTACCGTCACTCTTGATCTCTGCGAAATCACGCACCCGCCGCAACAACCGATTGGCAATACGCGGAGTACCACGCGCTCTTTTGGCAATTTCTGCTGCACCCTGCAAATCCATTTTGACACCAAGTAATTTTGCTGAGCGACCGACTATGTGCGTTAAATCAGCGACATTATAAAACTCCAGTCGCTGAACAATACCAAAACGATCACGTAATGGGGATGTTAATAATCCCGCTCTGGTTGTAGCTCCAACGAGAGTAAAGGGAGGTAAATCCAATTTAATCGACCGCGCAGATGGACCTTCGCCTATCATGATATCCAACTGAAAATCTTCCATTGCCGGATATAAAATTTCCTCAACCACCGGGCTTAAACGATGTATCTCGTCAATAAACAGCACATCACCTGCTTCCAGGTTCGTTAGCATTGCAGCCAAATCACCGGCCTTTTCGAGCACAGGGCCTGAGGTACTTTTTAGTGAAACGCCCATTTCATTGGCGATGATATTGGCCAGCGTTGTTTTACCCAGTCCAGGTGGACCAAAAACCAATGTATGATCCAAAGCTTCACTGCGTTTTTTGGCGGCACCAATAAAAATTTCCATTTGTTCGCTAACTGCTGGTTGCCCCACATAATCTGCCAACATTTTTGGGCGAACTGTGCGATCCAAGTGATCTTCACGATCTTTAGCGATTGGCGCAATCAAACGATCTGTTTCTATCATAAAATTTCCGATGTGATCAATTTACAAAACTGGATGACACAACACTTGGGTTTTAACTGAATTGGCAATAAAACATTCATCGTGAGCTCGGTGATGCATCTTAACAATTTCCTTATTTGACGGAATTTTTTGACCCGAAAAAATCACTTGCGGTTTTAATATTACTTCCGACATCACAAATTTTCCTGACGAATTCTTTTCCATTTTTCCTTGCGCGTCATCATTATATAAATCCACACAAAAACCTGCTTTCGCTGCAATGGATAGAAACCACAACATATGACAACTGGAGAGCGATGCAACAAACATTTCCTCAGGATCAACCGCAGTGGCATCAGACAAAGGAACTGGAACTACATGAGGAGATGAAGAAGCAGGGAGATTCACCCCACCATCAAATTGAATTTGATGTGCGCGACTGTAACGGTTATCAATAAACGATTCACTGCCTCGTAACCAACGAATATTTGCAATATATTCACGCATAATTAATTCGCCAATGATTTTAGTGCAGTGCGAATAAGTTCTTCACTTTTTGCCTCTGGCTTTTGTTTTACAGCTGAACTAATTAATTTTGCGGCTTCACTGGGTTTATAACCTAAAGAAATCAATGCGCTTTCTGCTTCAGAATAGCTGTCATTAGCATCAATCAATACTTGTGACCCGGATGAAGAATGTATATCTCCTTGCGGGGTATCCCAATTTTTTAATCGATCGCGCAATTCAATGACTAATCTTTCTGCTGTTTTTTGCCCTATACCCGGTACCTTGGTTAAAGCTTTAACATTATTCTCTCGCACACAACGTGCAATATCATCGGCCTCCATTCCCGACAAAATTGAAATTGCCAATTTCGGGCCCACACCATTTACTTTGATAAGGGTACGAAATAGAACTCGATCACGTTGTTCAAAAAAACCAAACAACTGGTGTAGGTTTTCCGTAATAGACAAATGTGTATGCAATGTCACTTCTTGCCCAACCGATGGCAATCGATAAAAAGTTGTCATAGGTGCTTGCACTTCATAGGCAACACCACTCACATCCAGCAACAAATAAGGTGCTTGTTTCTCAAGTAATATTCCGCGTAAACGTCCAATCATAATTTTTCACTAATTAAATTAAAACATTAAATAATTCGACCACGACGAAAGCTACTGCCAGCCATACGAATTAAGTGTTGTTGCGAATTAATATGGCAGAGTGCAACCGCCAAAGCATCTGCCGCATCTTCCTGAGGGGCAGCAGGCAATTTCAAAAGTACTTTCACCATATGCTGCACTTGAAGCTTATCTGCCGCTCCATTGCCCACTACTGACTGTTTGACTTTGCGCGCTTCGTATTCTGAAACCGGAATATTCTGTGTTGTAGCCGCGACAATTGCAGCACCTCTCGCCTGCCCCAACTTCAACGCGGAAGAAGCATTTTTTGCCATAAACACTTGCTCGATGGCCATTTCTTGCGGGCAGTATTGTTCAATAATTTGCGTAAGGGAATCAAAAATGACTTTAAGCCGAGCGGGAAGTTCGTCAGCATCAGACATGCGTATCACGCCGCTGGTGACATATTCTGTTTTATTACCAATGGTGTTAATGATCCCGAATCCGGTTTTACGTGAGCCGGGATCAATACCGAGGATAAGCGCCATAGTTGTATCTATATACAGTGATTATGGCGGCAGTGTTGCACGTGACGTGGGTGGGTGCAAGAGGTAAAAGCCCAGCAACGACAAAGAAATTAGCCAATTAACTCCATAATTTCATCCGGGATCTCAGCATTGGTAAAAACATTTTGTACATCATCCAAATCTTCCAACGCATCAATCAAGGCCAGCGTTTTTTCGGCGGCATCTTTATCCAGGGCAATAGTGAGCGAAGGGATTAAGAGTGTTTCTGATTCAGATGAAGTGTATCCGGCTTGAGACAAAGCGTCTTTTACTGCAAAAAAATCTTCGAAACTGGTCATGACATCCAAAGATCCATCGTCATTTACCACTACATCATCAGCTCCCGCCTCCAATGCCGCTTCCATCAATGCATCCTCATTAATTCCCGTAAAAGTGATTTGGCCTTTACGAGCAAATAAATAAGACACGGACCCATTAGTCCCTAAATTTCCACCGCGCTTATCAAACGCATGACGAATATCGCCTACTGTACGATTGCGATTGTCAGTCATACACTCAACAATAAATGCTACGCCGTTAATGCCATAACCTTCGTAGGTCAGCTCTTCATAAGCTTCTGTATCGCCGGTACCAGCACCACGCGCAATGGCACGTTCGACTACATCTTTTTTTAAATTATTTAAATAAGCTTTTTCAACTGCGGCCCGCAAACGGGGATTATCTGCAGGATTTGGGCCGCCCTTGGCAGCAACGGTTAATTCACGAATAATTTTGGTAAATACTTTGGTTCGCTTGGCATCCTGACGTGCTTTGCGGTGTCTCATATTTGCCCATTTGGAATGGCCGGCCATTGTTGACTCCAGAAAACAAATTTTCCCCTCTTCCTAACCCTCTCGACAACGACGACTCCATGGTTGTTCTATCTCCTGCATCCATGCAGTCGTCCCACAGGGGGTGAGGGAACGGAAAGTGCCAAAAAATAACTTACAATCAATTTGCGATTTAGGAATTACGAATAAAATTTTGTTATTGGCACTAACAACTCCTCTCCCTTGATGGGAGAGGGTTGGGGAGAGGGTGTTTTAATTACATACCATATTCAGGTGCGGCTTCGCCTTCAGTCTTTTCTTTTTTAGTATTGCGCAAACGAATGTGCAATTCACGCAATTGCATTTCATCGACTGTGCCTGGAGCGTCAGTCATCACACAAGCAGCGCTCTGCGTTTTCGGGAAAGCAATTACGTCACGAATTGAACTTGCACCCACCATCAACATAATTAAACGATCCAAACCAAATGCCAAGCCACCGTGTGGTGGTGCACCGTAACTCAATGCATCTAATAAGAAACCGAATTTTTCGCGTTGTTCTTCTGGTGAAATGCCCAAAATTTTAAATACAGCCTGTTGCATTTCCGGTGAGTGAATACGAACAGATCCACCACCCAATTCAATACCATTCAAGACTAAATCGTAAGCGCGTGATAATGCATCACCTGGGCTGGCAATTAATTCTTCCGGTGAACAGCTTGGAGATGTGAAGGGATGATGAATAGATGTCCAACCACCTTTATCGTCTTCTTCAAACATTGGGAAATCAATTACCCAAAGTGGTGCCCATTCGCAGGTATATAAATTCAGATCAGCACCTAATTTGCAACGCAATGCACCTAAAGCCTCAGTGACAATTTTGTGTTTGTCTGCGCCAAAGAAAATCAAATCACCATTCTCAGCCGCGACACGATCCAATATCGCTTGACGCACTGGCACAGGAAGATTTTTTACAATCGGTGATTGCAAACCTTCTTCCAAATCTGTTTTGTCATTTACCTTGATATAAGCCAAACCTTTTGCACCGTAGATGCCAACAAATTTAGTGTAATCATCAATTAGCTTACGCGTTAATTTATCATTACCGCCAGGAACTTTTAATGCGGTGACCCGTGATTTTGGATCATTTGCTGGACCGGCAAACACTTTGAAATCCACCTCTTTGACCAGATCTTTAATATCCACTAATTGTAGTGGGATACGCATATCCGGCTTGTCTGAACCGTATTTACTAATCGCTTCAGAGAAAGGCATGTGATTAATTTTATCAAATTCAACATTCATTAAATTTTTAAACAATTCGCGGAACATACCTTCAGTCACTGACATGATTTCATCTTGCGTCATGAAAGAAGTTTCGATATCGATTTGGGTAAATTCCGGTTGACGATCAGCACGCAAATCTTCGTCACGGAAACATTTAGCGATTTGGTAATAACGATCATAACCAGCCACCATCAATAATTGTTTAAACAATTGTGGTGATTGTGGCAATGCAAAAAATTTTCCGTCGTGTGTGCGTGATGGCACCAAATAATCGCGCGCACCTTCTGGTGTTGCACGAGTCAGAATAGGTGTTTCCACATCGAGGAAATTATTGCGATCTAAATAATTGCGGATTGCAGTGGTGACCTTGCCACGGAAACGCAAATTCTTTTGCATTTGTTCACGACGCAAATCCAGAAAGCGATATTTCAAACGAACATCTTCACCCACGGTGGAATAGTTATCTAATGGAAATGGTACTGGTTCAGCTTGATTAAGAATGGTTAAAGACGCACCATAAACTTCGATTTCACCTGTTGGCATATTCGGGTTCACAGTTGCTGCTGAACGTGCGCGCACCTTACCCGTCACTTGCAATACATATTCAGCACGTACTTTGTCAGCCAGCTCGAGATATTCTTTTGCGTCAGTATCAAAGACTACTTGCACTATGCCTTCGCGGTCGCGCAGATCAATAAAAATAACTCCTCCATGATCACGACGGCGATCCGCCCATCCACAAAGTGTGACTTCTTGATTAATGTGAGACGCATTTAATTCGCCACAGTATTGACTGCGCATAGTGTTTTCCCGTTAAAAATAATTAGTTTGATGCAGTTGTCGATGTTGTTGTAGATGCAGTTGCTGGAGTTGTGCTCGAACTGGTTGAAGCAGAACCCGATGAATCACCCGCTAAATTCTTTTTCTTACCTGATTTAAAATCAGTTTCATACCATCCACCGCCAGACAAACGAAAGCCAGCAGCTGAGATATGTTTTTTCAATGTCGATTTGGCGCAAGCCGGGCATTCTGTAAGTGGAGCATCACTTAGTTTTTGCAATGCCTCCAAGGCGTGACCACAAGACTCACATTGGTATTCATAAATAGGCACTTTTACATCACCTCATGGCTTTACTAGTTGGTTAGTCACAGAATAAATATCAGATATCGCCCCCGAAAGGGGGACAATCATCAAAAGGGCGGGGATTGTAACGCAAAAGCTAAATGGCGAGAACTTGTTAAACCCATAAATCGAGCAGTAAAACACCAATTATTCCTGCAACGCCTACTATTGTTTCCATGAGCGTCCAGGTTTTAAAGGTGTCTTTCAAACTTAAATTGAAATATTCCTTACACATCCAGAAGCCTGAGTCATTCACATGGGAACAAAACATACTGCCCGCGCCCAGTGCCAATACCATCAAATTGGGGTTAATTTCAGGATTAGCTATAACTAGCGGCGCCATAATTCCAGCAGCGGTCAAGCCTGCAACAGTTGCTGACCCTAAACAAACACGAATTAAGGCAGCAGTCATCCAACCCAGAAGTAATGGATTAATATCAATGGACTCCATACCTTCCGCTAATTGATTACTAATTCCACTGTCAACAAATACCTGTTTTAAGGCACCAGCACCGGCGATGATGAGTAAAATCGGTGCAATATCTTTAATCGCCGACGCGTAACTATTCATTGTTTGTTTTATGGGAATACCGCGACTCACCCCCAACACCCAGGTCGCCAGTACTAAAATAATGAGCATTACAATTCCGGGATCACCTATAAAGATCACCCATGAATAGTAAACCGAAGATTTATCAACCCAATGTATCACCACTGAAGCCAGAGCGATCAAGGCTATAGGCAACAAGGCAACAAAAAAGCTTTTTGCTATCGAGGGCAATTGATCGTCCCTCATCAATTGCGGTTTAAAGGTTTCTAATGGACTGGATTCAATATTGCGTGCAAATCTTGCAAATAAAGGCCCAGCAAGGATCATCACGGGTATGGCAACTATCAGACCATAAACAATAGTGAGCCCCATATCAGCATTAAATAACGGGACCATAGCCGAAGGAGAAGGATGTGGCGGCAAGTAACCATGAGTGACTGAAAGAGCAGCCAACAAAGGTACGCCTAAATAAATCGCTGGTAGCTTTGTTTGATAGGCCACCGAAAAAACCAGAGGTACTAACAATACAAATCCAACATTATAGAAAAGTGGTATACCTACAATAAAACCGCTCAACATTAATGCCCAAAGAATGTATTTTTCTCCAGCAATACGAATCAAGGTTTGGCTGATTTGTTGGGCCGCGCCTGAGTCAGCAATCAACTTACCAAACATTGCACTCAAGCAAATAATAATGGCCAGTGATCCCAGTAGGTCACCCAAGCCATTTTTTAAAGTACCCGGAATTTTATCTGGCGAGATACCCAATAAAAGCGCACCAATAATGGATGCCACCAGAAATGCGATGAATGGATTTACATGCCATTTGGCAATTAATAGAATCAAAATAGCTAAGCAGATGAAAATAGATAGAAATTCCAAACCTTTCTCTCCCATGATTTTTATTAGTAAGAGCTTTGACCCAACACCGATAGTAACGGTGTCCATTGAGTTAAACGCTGGTTAACCTATTGAAAATACTGACAGTTGATCCCAAAAACGAACCACCATTCTTGTTATAGGTGTTAAAGAATTTGTGTTTGCGGTAGGACTATAAAACAGAAGGACTCATGAATTCTATCTTTGAGTCCGCGTCAGTTACCAAATCCATAGTTTAAATAGACGACATGGGGATGAAAATCCTCATGAATTTTAACCCAAACCGACTGCAGATCCCTCCTCATCGACAATCCATTGCAGCAGATGTTTACGTTTGCTTGGAGTCGTCACTTCTTCAGATTTAGGTGATATGGGTGAAAAACCGACCCATTCAAATCGCCAGCGAAATAATTGTATTTGACTTGGCTCCTCACGTACTTCAATCAGATCCATTTGTTTGGGATCAAGATTTAATTGTTCTCGCAGCTGGAACGCAAATGGCTCAGCATTCTTGCCAACAAAGCTGGACGCTTGACGTGGCGCCAGAACAAACAACAAATCCCGCCCCTGAGAAATCCGATGACAGAGATGTAACTCTACCTCTTGTCCAAGACGGTTTTTCAAACCGATTGTAGTAAATGATGTCAGCGCTAGCTTATTAGACATAAGCGATCCTTAATCTTGTTATTCGCATTAAGCGAGGGGCGCGAGTCTACTGGGAAATTGTGACAGATCAAGAAAAACCTGATCAGTCTGAGCATTGTTACTGAAAGGAACCCGAAACAAGCCTTATCAATTACCTAATTGCACATTGAACAAATCAAATCATCTCAGGTCAGAGGCAAGACCGATGAATCTATCGGAACAGACCCGTTTATTGGTCTTAAGTTGCAAGCACAAGTTACATAATTTGAATTGACAGCGATTGCCAGTACACAGAGAATCACCGACCAGTTTTTTTATCCCGGAATTAACCGCATGTTTATCTCCCGTTTTTTGCTCGTTGTAGGCCTGATATCCACTTGTCTGAATTTCACCGGATGTGGTGGCGGTGGCGGAGGTGGCACAACAGCGTCCAGCTCCAGCTCGTTTTCATATAGTTTTAGCAGCGCATCTGTTTCCAGTAATGGAACCGGTACTTGGCCCAGCGTCGAAGTTGACGCACCCATGGCAAAAACTCTGACCTTTAGCTGGTCGGCAGTAACAGACGCAAGCTACTACAAATTAATGAAGAATCAGGGAGGCAATACTGGATTCGTTCAAGTCGGTGGCAATATTACAGGCACTTCTACGACGGAAGAAATTAGTGTTCACTTACAGGATTGGATTAATACACGCTATATCGTTGAAGCTTGTGATGTTAACGACGTTTGTCAGGACTCCAATAATACCTACACCGCTACTGAAATGATTAAATCAATAGGGTTACTAAGGGCATCGAATGGTGACGCAAATGATCTGTTTGGTTGGAGTGTTGCACTGTCGGGAGATGGACAAACTCTGGCTGTTGGAGCTCCTGCAGAGGACAGTAATGCTATAGGTGTTAACGGCGACCAAACCAACAATACCAGTACGAATTCCGGTGCCGTTTATGTATTTGTTAAAAACAATGGACTCTGGGAACAACAGGCTTATTTGAAAGCATCAAATACTGAACAAGCTTACCTCAATCAAGCCAGATTTCTTCCGAACGACCGATTTGGGTATCGCGTTGCTCTATCTGATGATGGAAATACCTTGGCAGTCTCGGCAATTTTTGAGGATAGTCCATCTTGGGGAGTAAATTGCAATCAAGACAATTATGAAAGGACAACAAGCTCGTCAGGTCAAACAGCTATAACAGCTTACGCTTTTAATATGGGAGCCGTTTACGTATTCAAACGCTCAAGTGAGGTATGGAGTCAAGAAGCCTATATTAAACCTATAACTTCTATTACTCACATTCTTACGGGAGCCACTTTATCCTTCGGCGAAACCCTTGCTCTTTCCGGAGATGGAAAAACACTAGCTGTTGGAGCACCTCATGACTCTCTGACCTTTACTGATGATAACAATATAGTTCAGTATTCCAGTGAGCCTGTATGTCTCGATTATTCAGTCATTGATCCGCCATCAAGTTCTAGTGACGGTTCATCTAGTTCATCCAGCTCCTCTAGTTCGTCCAGTTCATCCAGTTCTTCGTCAAGCGATCCAAACGTCACACTTAGAGGAGGCAGCGACTCGGGTGCGGTATACACCTTCGTTTCCACCGTTTCAGGATGGCGCACCGAAGCTCTCATAAAAGCGGATAATGCAAATAGTCCAATTTCAAGCACTGACACAGGAGATTTATTCGCCACCAGTATTGCGCTCTCCCAAGATGGAAATACGCTGGCAGTTGGCGCCATAGGAGAAGATGGTGTAACCAATGATAATCTAAACAACTGCTTCTACGCAGATGTAAAAGATAATGTTCCAACTATTGTGTATGACTTGGGATGTGAGAAATCTGCCACACTACTAAACAATGGTGCTGCCTATGTTTATTCTCGATCTGCCGGCCAATGGACTCAGACTGCATACCTAAAACCAGCGACGAATTACCCTAAAGCTCACTTTGGTAGTGCGGTTGATCTTTCCAACGACGGCACGACGCTTGCCGTTGGTGCTACCGGAGATGCCAGCACTATGACCGGTATTATTAATCTCCCAACTATTGAAGACAAAAATGATGCCGATCAGCTAGATTCAGGCGCAGCTTATGTGTTCACTAAATCCGGTAGTAGTTGGGCTCAGCAGGCCTATATAAAACCTCCTGTATCTCTCCCTGGTTATCAATTTGGTAACGAGGTGAAACTATCCGGTGACGGAAATATTCTCGCGGTAGGTTCCTTTCTTGAATCAAGTAACAGCGTGGGAATCAATGGGAATCCAGGTGACACCAGTGCAACTGGAGCTGGTGCCATGTATATCTTCAAACGTGATTCAGCTCAGTGGTCACAAGCAGCCTATGTCAAGGCCAGCGACACTAAGGCACAAGACAAGTTTGGACAGCATGCAATTTTATCAGACGACGGAAAAACGCTGGCTGTGGGCGCTCACAGAAAAGCGGGAGACTCCTCCAGTAGCTCATCGGCTGATTCTGTAGGCGGTGTTTACATCTACTAATCGAAAATTCAAAAATAAAAAAGGACGCAGCCAAAAAGCTCGCGTCCTTTTTTTATTTCCATTCTCTTTGTTTTATTTCTATTCTCGTTATTTTATTTCTATTCTTTTTTAGCTCCAAACCAGTTTCAAACCTGTTTCATTTGGCAATGCCAAATAATCTGCACAAACCCATAAATCTCCGACAGCAACCAAATTATCATTTGAGTAAACCAAAGGAACCTGATCGCGGAGCCAAGGTTCCAAAGCAAATTCCTGTAAACACTTTTTAAGTGTTTGCGAATGTGTACGATTTGCAGGACGACATCTCTCCCCGCCTACTCGACTTCTCAGATGAATATTCGGCAAATCTTTCTTCAATAGGTTTTCAGTTTTACTCTGTTCAACTTCTTTCATGATTAAAGACAATTGAGGTAAAACGACAGGCAACAGAAATATCTTGAGTTGAAATAATCTCAAGGACACATTGCCCCAATGCACATCGATTTTTACATCTGTTTCGTTCGATGCAAACTGTTCATCAACTTGTTGCCAATGCTGCTGTTCTGGCGTCGAGTATCCATTAATCTCCAGCCAATAACGAATAACATTGTGCTGCCTGGGCACCGATAAGGATTTAAATTTTTTCAGATTAATGCTTTTTCCTACCCGCTCATTACGATTATCCAATCTACTTAAATCCTCTCGCGCAATTTCAGTCAAGAGTAAATCAGTTTCTGAGCAAAGAGACGTTGCTTGACTCCATTTTTTTTGCATTCCCGGCCAGCGAGACTGTAACAATGGCATGACCTTTAAGCGTAAATAATTTCGATCATAGGCTTCTGAAAAATTACTCTCATCTTCAATCCATTGAAGTTGGTGCTGTTGTGCATAGGCTAATAATTCATCCCGAGTCATAGCTAACAATGGTCGACAGATAGTTGCATTACCAAACCTTCGTTTAGCGGAAATTCCAGATAATCCTTTGATGCCAGCTCCACGCAACAATCTTAATAATAGTGTTTCTGCTTGATCGTCTGCATGATGACCCGTAAATAACACATCATCAGGTTTAAGGTATTTTTCAAAGACGGCATAACGTGCCGATCGTGCGGCATCTTCTATTCCTTTACCTCGATTTTCCACTATGACTTTTTCAGAGACACAATCTATATTGAGTCTGCGACAAAATTCTTCGCAGCATTGTTGCCACAGATTTGCATTCGCAGAAATTTGGTGATTAACATGAATTGCTGATATTTTTACAGACAAGTTGGCAGATGCAAGCAAATGCAAAAGCACGGTAGAATCCAACCCACCGCTATAACCCACCCACCAGTGTTGACCGGATTCAATATTGATCGCTGGTAATAAGTCTGTAAATTGGCGCATAGCGTTTTTCAAGAAAGGTTTTAAACTATTATGACACAAAATAATTCCTACGGATTCTGGTCATCGCCCATCACCCTTGACTACCTCACGGCGCAATCCGTTCGTTATAGTGAAGTGAAAATATTCCAGGACAATATCTACTGGATAGAAACCCGCCCTAATGAAAAAGGGCGATGCGTACTGGTTTGTCAGCAAGCTAACCAGCAAGTCGAACTGATGGACTCATCTACCAGCCTGCGCACTCGCGCACAAGAGTATGGAGGCTCCTGCTATTGCCTGTCGGAAAGCCATATTTATTTTGTAAATAATGAAGATCAGGCAATTTACGCTTTTGATCGACAAAGACAACAGAAACGAAGACTATCTCCTGAAGGAAAATATCGTTTTGCTGACCTCAGCCTCGATCCACGCGAAAAAAAATTGTTGGCGATACGCGAAACACTCAGTGACAGTCACAGTGGTTTTGCCGAAACCGATATTATCTCCATCAATTTATCTGATCAGAGTCTGACAAGTTTGGTTTCGGGTAATGATTTCTATTCCAACCCGCAAATCTCGCCCTGCGGAAAATTTCTAAGTTATCTGACTTGGAATCACCCGCAAATGCCATGGGATGGCAGCTTTTGTTATTTGGGCAGTCTTGATGCAGATGGCAATATTGAAACAACAAAATTAATTGCCGGTTCGACAACGGAATCTATATTTCAACCCCTATGGTCACCTAAAGGCGAATTATTTTTTGTTTCAGATCGCAATAATTGGTGGAATATTTACACTTGGAAAGATAACGAAGCTTATTGTATTCGTGAAATGAATGCAGAGTTCGCGATGCCTCAATGGATATTCGGCATGAGCACTTATGGATTCATTAACGAGAATGAAATTGTTTGTTGTTACAGCCAAAATGGACAATGGAACCTGGCACTCATTGATCTGGTATCAAACGAATTTAAATCCATCAGTAGCGAATTTTGCGATATCAGTTGCATCGCAACAGGCAATAATTCAGCGGCTTTTATTGCGGCAACCGCAACAGAATCTAGCCAAATACTTAAGCTGAAAGGAAGACGACTTCAGTCAATTACTCAAGCATCATCACAACTCGATAAAGCATTTATTTCAAAAGCAACACCTGTTGAGTTTCCAACCAGCGACGGCGAAAAAGCTTACGGCTTTTTCTATCCCCCGGCTAATCCAAAAGTTACTGTTGAGACCAATACAAAACCGCCACTGATGGTTTTTTGTCACGGGGGGCCAACTGCTGCGTGTGAAACAGGATTAAATTTAAAAGTTCAGTTTTGGACCAGCCGCGGATTCGCAGTACTGGATGTTAACTATCGAGGCAGTACAGGTTATGGCCGCAAGTATCGAGACGCGTTAAAAAAATCGTGGGGGGTGAAAGATGTTATTGATCTATGCAGTGCAGCTGAGCACGTCATAAATTTACATTGGGTAGATCCGAATTTGACAATTATCCGCGGCTCCAGCGCTGGTGGTTTTACCGTGTTAGCCGCACTGACTTTTGCCAATCGTTTTTCGATCGGCTGCAGCCTCTACGGTATAGGTGATCTTGAAGCACTTGCAAAAGATACACACAAATTTGAAGCACATTATCTGGATTCATTAGTCGGTGAATATCCGGCCGAGCGGGACACTTACCTGCAACGCTCGCCCATTCATCATATTCAAAACCTGAATTGCCCTGTGATATTTTTTCAGGGTTTAGACGACAAAGTGGTGCCGCCTTCGCAAGCGGAAGCCATGGTGGAAGCTCTAACTCAAAAAAATATTCGAGTGGAATATATTGCATTTGCAAATGAAGGTCACGGCTTTCGACAGGCTGATACGATTAAAACACTCTATGAAAAGGAATTAGCCTTTTACCAATCAGAAATCAACCAACGGTAAATTATTTTGGATACTCAATTTTGGTTATATACCAAGTAAATTCTCCAGCGTCTGTTTTAACTACAGCTTCATCATCCACTTCTTTTTTGATTAACGCACGAGCCATGGGCGAATCGATTGAAATATAGTCTTTAGTATTAAAAATTTCATCGTAACCCACTATGCGAAAGCGTTTTTTTTCCTCTTGGTCGTTTTCAATTTCAACCCAGGCACCGAAAAAAACTCGCCCTTCTTGAACGCTTGAGTATTCAACGATTTTGAGGTCTTCAAGACATTTGCGTAAATACCTCACACGACGATCAATTTCGCGCAATCGCTTTTTGTTGTATTGATAATCCGCATTTTCACTGCGATCACCCAAACTGGCTGCCCATGATACTTTCGCAGTAACGTCTGGGCGCTCAACGCGCCACAGATGATCAAGCTCTTTCTTAAGCGCTTCATAGCCATCTTTTGTAATCAGAGGAGTTTTCATATTGAGATTCAGTATTTGACGATTAACCGGTTATTTTGCTCTAATCAGAACATCTAAGGATTCACAATTATAAACATAACTTAAGCATATGGCCCGCACGCAAACAACTAGCGAAAACTCAGGCCATTGGTGGTAATCTAAGCTTGGTAACATTTTCAAATACTCACTTTTAATATGAAACATCATATGTTGAACAAAAATAAATCCCGCTCTGCACTGCAAGAAAAAATTAATGAAGTCATTTTCGGAACGGATACTCCTGCCGGAAAGTTATTTGATGAAATATTGATTATTGTTATTTTATTGAGTGTTCTCGCTATGATGCTGGATTCAGTGAATACCTGGTCCAGTCAGTTTGGCGAAGTTCTGACATTTGTTGAATGGACCTTTACCTTTATTTTTACACTTGAATACTTGGCCAGAATTTACTCTTCGCCAAAACCCTGGGCCTATATCCGAAGTTTTTTTGGTATTTGTGATTTAGTTTCCATCATGCCAAGTTTCTTGGGGCTGATTTTTCCAAACGCTAGTTACCTGTTAATGGTCCGACTTTTCCGTGTTATGCGGATATTTCGTATCTTTAAACTGGTCAGATACATTAATGAAGCCAATGTATTAGTGAACGCTATTCTTCAGTCGCGCAGAAAAATATTCGTATTCTTTTTAGTGGTGCTGATTATTGCCACAATTTTTGGCTCAATTATGTATATAGTTGAAGGACCAGGAAATGGATTTAGTAGCATCCCTAAAAGCATTTACTGGACTATTGTCACTATCACTACCGTTGGCTATGGCGATATAACACCACAAACACCTATAGGGCAAATCGTCGCCTCTTTAGCCATGCTAACAGGTTATTCCATTATCGCTGTACCAACTGGAATTTTGACGGCGGAACTCGCACAAGAAATGATACGCGAACGAAATGCCATTCAATGCCCCTCTTGTTCTCGCCACGGTCATGACAAAGATGCAAAACACTGTAAACACTGCGGTGCAAAAATAAATATCACCGATACTGAAATTATCTAATAGAGCAATTAATCGATATTGAAATTAGTTTCTTGTGTTGTCGAACTACAAATTATTTGTAAATTGATTGATTTTTATAGGTAGCACTATTTATTTACTATATAACGGAGAAAAATTATGAAAATTCTATTGAGCCTTAGCCTCTTATGCTGCCTGGTTCTTGGCGCATGCAGTTCAGACGACAAGCCGTCAACAGTTCTCACCAACTCTCAAGAAAAAGCGCTCAAGGATGCAAAAGCCATTGATGACACCTTAATCGAAGCAAATAAAGAAAGAGCCAAACAACTTGAAGAGGAGGAATAAGTTCAAACAGAAAGGCCAACCAGACACTTTAGTCTGGCTGGCTATCTGGAGTTCATTCTGTTTTATTTTTTCCCTTAAAAAGTTTTCCGATAAGTGCAAAAAATGCTACTACCCCAATTATCAAGAATTTTTTGAAGGCAAGCAGCAGCACGCCCAATTTCGCGAATAAACCCATTTTCGCTGCAACCCCACCCGCCACCAGTGCAGCTAATCCATATTCAGCAACATGATCAGTGCTTTCATTAAATTCTTCGTAGCGATTGCCTTTAGTAAAATCTGTAACAGCAACCAGATCCGGCATTTCATTTTTAATGAGACTAATTTGATCCATTCCTGCGACTGCATTTAATACCAACACGCCCTTACGACCCAACACGCGAATATTGTAGTTAAGTGAATTAACTTCTGAATCGGTATTATATTCTTTTGCCCAATAAAATTTGTGCGTTTGTTTATCGTAAACGGGGCTTTCCGCCCAACCCACTAAAGACATAGATCCATAGCCCTGCTTGACGCGCTCTTTATTGGCTTCGGCACTCTCTTCTTTCATATCATCAAGCAGATCATCGTAATCAATATCATCGGCATCTTTGTCGCTCACATAACCATCTTGATCATAAGTTATAACAACACCCCAACCTTCTGCACTTAATGGACTGGGGGATTTGGGAATGACCATTCCCATGGTTTCATTACCGGGAGGATTTCCCCAGGCATCAACCAACAATCTTTCAGCACTTTCTGGCGACAGATATTGAAACTTATCACCAAGGTTCATAGTGACAATATTGCCTGGCAGTGTGATATTCCCTTCTTGCGGTTTCAAAGATGCCATAAATTCTTCGGCAGTCATTTGTTGGTCTTCTGTGGCCGTTTCATCAGCAAACGCAGAAAAGCCCAATAAGAGTAATAGTGAAATAACGAGATGTTTCATGAGAGAAGCTCCTTAAATTTATGATTGTTTTTCCTGGCAAAACTTCAGGAGGCTCTTTTTACCATCCGGCATGGAAATTAGCAAAATGGAAATCATGATCGAAGGAGATAATGGTATAGTGCACGACTATTTCACTCTTTATGGCTATTTGAACTACAGGTCTAGGTTTTATGATTCCACGCAAGATCCTCGTCACTAGCGCCCTTCCCTATGCCAACAGCGACCTACATTTAGGGCATATATTGGAACAAACACAAACGGATATTTGGGTAAGATTTCAGCAATTACGCGGGCATGACTGTACATATTTTTGCGCAGACGATGCCCATGGCACCGCGATAATGCTCAAGGCGGAAGAAAAAGGGATTACCGCTGAAGAACACATTGCCAATATCAAACGCGACCATGAACAAGTTTCGCGCGATTTTCATATCAACTTTACCCGCTTTCACACTACCCATTCTGAAGAGAATCGCGAACTCTCTTATTTGATTTATGAGCGACTCAAAGCCAATGGGCATATTGCCAGCCGCAACATTACTCAGGCTTATGATCCGGAAAAAGAATTATTTTTGGCGGATCGTTATATCAAGGGTACCTGTCCGAAATGTAAGTCTGAAGATCAATATGGTGATAACTGCGAAAAATGCGGCGCAACCTATTCGCCCATGGATTTGATTAATCCCAAGTCAGCTATTTCTGGTGCAACACCAGTTGCCAAAGAATCCGAACATTTCTTTTTTACTCTACCCGCATTTTCAGATTTCTTAAAAACCTGGACACGTGCTGGTCACTTACAAGATGAAGTGGCCAATAAAATGGCTGAATGGTTAGATAGTGGTTTGCAAGAATGGGACATTTCACGTGACGCGCCCTATTTTGGTTTTGAAATCCCTAATCAGCCAAACAAATATTTTTATGTCTGGCTGGATGCGCCTATAGGTTATATCGCATCACTCAAAAATTATGCTGATGAGCGTAGTGAAGATTGGCTGGAATATTGGAAACCGGATTCAACCACCGAGGTTTATCATTTTATTGGAAAAGATATTGTCAATTTCCACGCGCTTTTTTGGCCAGCCATGTTGCACTCAGCTAATTTGCGCACACCGACTAAAGTTTGTGTGCACGGATTCGTCACAGTCAACGGCACCAAGATGAGTAAATCACGCGGAACTTTTATTAATGGTCAAACTTATCTTGAACATTTAAATCCGGAATATTTGCGTTATTACTTTGCTGCAAAATTAACTAGCAATGTTGACGACATAGATTTGAATCTTGAAGATTTTATTCAACGTGTAAACAGCGATTTAGTCGGCAAGGTGGTTAACATCGCCAGCCGCACCGCGAAATTTATTCAAAATGCTGGTGGAGTTTTATCAACCGAAATTGCCAATCCCGATTTATGGAAACAAGCCGTTGATGCAGGCGAAAGCATTGCTGCGCATTACGAAGCCCGCGATTTCAGTAAAGCCATGCGCGACATTATGGCGATTGCCGATGCAGCGAATGAATACATAGCGGCAGAAGAACCTTGGAAACTTGCCAAACAAGCTGGCGCAGAAGCCAAAACACAAGCCGTTTGCACTATGGGAATTAATTTATTTCGAATCTTACTGACTTACTTAAAACCCGTATTACCGGCGATGACTGCAGAAGCCGAAAAATTTCTAGGTGAAACATTAGGCTGGACTGAACCTGTGAAATTTCGCAGCGGCAATAAAATTAATGAATTCAAACCTTTAATGACTCGCGTCGAAAAGGAAAAAGTGGATGCTATGGTTGAAGCCAGCAAAGAAGTGATCGCTAATTTAAAACCCCAAGACTCATTAAAAGCCGCTGGGCCATTAATGAACGAACCAATCGCAGCGGAAATTGAATTTGCGGATTTTGCAAAAATCGATTTGCGCATTGCTTTAATTGTTAATGCTGAACATGTGGATGGCTCAGATAAATTATTGCGCTTAACTCTGGATCTCGGCGGTGAGACTCGCAATGTATTTTCGGGTATTAAAAGTGCTTATGATCCAAAAGATTTGATCGGAAAATTAACAGTTGTAGTTGCCAATTTAAAACCGCGAAAAATGAAATTCGGCATGAGCGAAGGCATGGTATTGGCTGCGGGCCCAGGTGATAAAGAGATTTATTTGTTAGAACCACATGCGGGGGCCAAGCCAGGACAACGAGTAATGTAATTAAATCCAGAAAAAAATGCATTTGGGCATCGAGATCAGGTCAGCCAACAAGTGGCCGGGCAACAAAAATGCTCGGGCTATCAAAAAAATGAAACTGGAATTAAAAAATGGCACTTGCAAAATCGGTACCTGTCGGCTCAGGTCTGAGCTAGTACAAATAAACTCATAATTTTTGATAGGGTTCACAGTTTTTACGGTTCGGCTGTACAATCTTTATCCTAAACATGATTAGTCATGTAGGATCACACTTAATATAACTTATTATAATACTTAGGTGGGAAATCATGACTAAATACTTAACTGCTCAGTTGCTAGCTGTTTCTCTCCTTGCAGGATGTGGGGCCAGTGGAACTGATAAATCTTCCGGCTCTTCAAATGCAAGCATAATTCCAATCTCGTCCTCTGTAGTCAGTTCTTCTTCGATGGCCACAAATTCTTCTTTGGGATCAACCAACTCAAGTTTACTATCGACAAGTTCAAGCTCCTCTTCAAAGTCAAGTTTAAGTTCCAAATCTTCCAGCTCTAGCTCGATATCTTCGAATTCAAGATCCTCTTCCAGTAGCTCTCTTCCTTTACAGGTTGGAGGTTGGACCGACTTTACGAAACTTCTGGTAGCAAGCGATGGATCTCATTCAATAGGCACATCTACTGAACCAACTAGTCGGGATTCCGGTTCTAAAATTGTCTTCTTTGATGCTCAAACAGGGGATAACGCTACTGGAGAAGCTTACTTTTGGGACGGTGAAAACATTATTGACACCCGGGGCAGTGCGACTAATACCAATGGTATTGCTTATGGAACTGACCCATTTCAACCCAACGCCAACGCGATTAAACCGCTACGTTATGTCAATGGCGACTTGTCTCCAGAAGAATTGGATCCGCGAGTAAAGGTCGCTTATCACGATTTTGGACAAATGGCAGCAGGATTCCCCGATTGGTTTTTATTTCGTCGCGGCCAGTCTCATCAACAGTTCACGGTGAGGTTTGAAGGCGGGCGAAGTCAAGAGGAACCTATGCTTGTCGGTGGTTACGGGCCAAAATCTGATGGTCGTGCCATTATCGATCCTATAACGTCGACAACAAATCCAGAGCTAAAACATCCGTTTTACAGCAGCAGGAATGGGCAAACACCTCTCTACCAACACATAGTATTAACAGGTCTGGATATAGTAGACGGATGGAGATCTACAGGTTTGAACGATGCGGAAGCGGTAAATCCTAATGGCCAGCCGGTAAGTGGATTTGTTGAAGACTGCTCTTTCATCAAAGGAGGTGGTGTACGTATTGTTCATCCACCTCGACATCTTGTCGTTCGACGTTCGGTTATAGGTTACTCCTGGACTGGAGACACTCACACGCAGGGGTATTACACCGACGGTTTTGCGGCTGAGACTACGATGGATGAAGTGATATTTTATAAAAACGGTTACAAGACTGATCCGCGAAAAAATGCCGATCCGGTACGAGATATATTTAGCCGAAATATTTATGCGGGCGGTGGCGCAAAAATGGGACACACCTATCGCAATATTATTTCGGCTGATGGCGCATCCGGCGGGCCACAAATGAGACTCGGGGGTCTGATAGAGTCCAGCCTCATTATTGAAGGTTATTGGTTCAGCGCAACCAACAGTAATTCGACTATTAACAGTTGGCCATCAAATCAGGAAGGGCAATCAGCAATCGTGCGTAATAATGTACAAATGGTTTTTCAATACCCCTCAATAGCTGACCCAGACCCTGATGGATCGAGCACCATCGCGCAAGCAGGAGGTGGGTATAAGGTTGGAGCTTCGACTTTCGGGGCACAAATTGAAGGCAATATTATTTCCGGTGCAATGCAGGTCATTGATCTCAAGGGACCTATTCCGAGTGAAGGCATTGCTATTGACCCAGGAGAAGATACTTACTTTAATCAGCAAAACTATAATATGAAGAATGTAAGTATCAATGAAAATATTGTGTATCAAACCTCAACAGCAATAGTCTTATCAGGAGATTGGGCTGGCATTACAGGCGTCAATGTGACTGGCGTTAACATGGCTAATAATGTTTTTGCCTCTCGTGCAGCCTATCGATCAGGCAATAATAGCCCTCAAAGTACTAATCAGTTGATGGTGCAAAATAATCGCTTTTATATTGAAGGGAATCTCCCTAACGCTAATTGGTTAGGCTCAGGAAATACGGTGGGCGCTATGTCCACAGCTGCAGCATCAGAAGGATGGCCTGATCCTGATCGCACCTTGCTTCGTTATGTCAAAGAAGTTCTCAAACTGGAAATATTGGATTGGCAGGATGATCCATATTTAGATCCGGCGCAGGTTGCTGATCGTGTCAGCAAACAAGAAGTTTATGATCCAACAGGGCTGAAAACTTTTATGGCAGTTGCAATGGGCATGCGCAATGGTGGAACCGTAGCTATTCCCACCGACGGCAAACCTACAATTGATGCGGATTATCCATGGGATCAGCGATTCACTGGAGTCGCTGTAGTGAACTGGATTCGAGAAGGCTTCGGACTTCCCAACGTAAATTAATAATCAAGTAACAGGCTGATAGCGTTTACTATAAGAGCGAGCGCTTTCGGCTCGCTTTTTCTTTCTTCTGATTACATCTAATACAAACTTAATTGTAAGCGCCAAACCAACCCCATCTAACCAACCCGCCTAAAACCCATTAACCTCAAGCCTCCATATTAATTAGGAGGCTTTATGATTCGCCGCCGCAAAGAACAATGGTTAACACTTTTTCAGCAACAAATAGAAAGCGGTTTGTCCGCCGCGGAATTTTGCAAACAGCATGAATTATGCGATAAACATTTCAGCCTGCGCAAAAAACAATTATTAGCGGGTAATTTTATTCCGGTGATTATTAATCCACACAAAACAAAAACCACTTCAATCCCGGAAAAGAAAACAGGCATGCAATGCCGCTTGGGATCATGCGTACTTCAGTTTGAGAGTTTGCCTGATGTCACCTGGCTATCGCGACTGATTGGGGCTCTTTCATCGCAAATCAATGGCTCAGACTGATCCCAGTTCATTGGAGTCTGACCCCAGTTCATTGGCTATTGGAGTCTGACCCCAGTTCATTGGCTGCAAAAATCAATCTTCGTAAACGCCTTTGCGGTGGCCAACACGAAGTACAAGCACAGTTAGCTTCTGGTCTTAAATGTTGCAAATAATGCGGTAGTTCTGAATGCGGTAACGCCATAAGGCCGCGAGTTCACGGGAGAGAGCTTTACCAAAACGGCGGGGGTCTTCAAGGGTTTCGGTCTAGGTGTACGATTATGCGTCGGGTTCACTTGTTGCTACAAACAGTGCTGGACTGACAAACAGCACATCTTCTGTTTTGCATAATTTCTTCAATTTATTTTTAGATATTTAAATCACAACTTTTCCGATAGATTTTTTAAAGGTCTTACGTGATTTTTCAACTTTAACTCTAGTCACGCAATCCTGATGATGATCATTAACTAAGCCCATAGCCTGCATAAAAGCATACATAGTAGTCGGACCAACAAATTTCCAACCCTGTTTCTTTAACTCTTTGGATAATGCAATGGATTCAGCAGATGTCGACACCACCCCAGGCTTTGTTAGTTTTTTTGCAGGTTCAAATTTCCAAAAGAATGCAGCCAATGAACCTTCACTTTTGATTAATTCCTTCGCGCGCTTTGCATTATTAATCACCGCTTCAATTTTACCGCGATGCCTGACTATGCCTTCGTCTTTTAATAATCGTTCAACATCACGCTCGGTAAACCGTGCGATTTTATTAAAATCAAAATGATGGAAGACCTTTCGAAAATTTTCACGCTTGGTCAATATGGTTCGCCAACTTAAGCCGGATTGAAATCCTTCAAGGCTTATTTTTTCAAACAGCCGCTGATCATCAACCACTGGATAGCCCCATTCTGTATCATGATAATGAAGATATTCCGGCGTCGCACTGCACCAACTACAGCGGGGTTTTCCATCTTGCATAATGGTTGCTGACATAGTCAATTCTTCTTTGATCAAAAAATAATGTACATCAAATCAATTTGAAATTTTTCAATTCAATTTTTATATAGCTATATAAAATCGGGGCCAGCACAAGCCCTGGCAACCCAAATAACGACTCCATTATTAATGCCGCCATTAATAATTCCCAAGCGCGTGATTGTATTTCGTCACCGATAATTTTTGCATTTAAAAAATATTCTAGTTTATGTAGAACTATTAAGAACACCAATGATGAAATTGCGACAGGTAGTCCAAATGGAATCGCAATAACGACCAACATAGTATTGGACATTACATTGCCAATGATTGGCAACATTCCCAATATAAAGGTAAGCAACACCAAGGTTTTTGCCAATGGTAAATGTATCCCTACAGAAGGCAGTATGACAAAAATGTAAATTCCTGTTGCAATAGTATTGATTCCGGAAATTTTTGCTTGAGCAAAGATAATTTTTCTAAAACAGGTGTAAAAATTATCGATTCTCTTGATCAGTTCTTTGCCCAGAATCCCATCACGATCTTTATTGTTTGGCATCCTTAATGAGATCATGGCACCTATAATCATCCCGATAATAATTCGAACAAAAGTTTGTCCAGCTTCAGCACCAGCATTTTTTGCATCGACTGCGTGCTCGCGTAACCAGTTAGATGCCAAGAGCCTCAGCTCGTTAGTACTTTCAGGTAAGTTGGCACACAACCAGTCTGGGCACTGCCCTCTGGTGGATTCAATAATATCCGCCATTCTTTGCAGTATTTTCTCAGGGTTTCCTGCACCGCTGCTAAAAAATGAGATTCCCCACCAAATCAACAAAATCAAACCCACCGTAATGACGCTGCCAATGCTGCCCACAACAAATAAGCGAATATATTTTCGGTCATATTTTTTACCAAACTTATCAGAAATAACATGCACTATGGAATAGACAAGCATTCCAGCCAATAGTGGCGCAAGTAGTCCATGCGTAATAGCAACAAATAATGCAACAAACATAAAAATAAATGATGTTGTAACACAGGCATTTTTTTTGTCGGAAAAGAACATATAACTCAATCCAGAAAGATATGAAGAGTGGGTCAAGACCTAAGGCTATGGCGTTTCGAACATTAACTGATTGTAAATATTAAACAAGTCCAAACATGATCTTATCCGATGAGAGATTCACAAAGCAGTAATCTGGTTTTTTAATGACAATAAAACAAGGATTAAAACGAAAAATACATTATCTCTACCCTTGTACTACAAGATTTCCACGTTAATAACCCCACAAAACCAAGGCCAAAACGCGTCTGTTTATAAACTTATGCATAAAGATACTAAACCTTTGCATCTTTTATATTGAGAATGCCTCCTCTCTTGCCGATAATACGCGCCTCTTTGTCCTTTGGTAGAACCTATGAGTTTCAGTGAACTGGCGGTGATTATGCTCAGTACGCTACTGGTCAACAACTTTGTGTTGGTGCAGTTTCTTGGATTATGTCCTTTTATGGGTGTGTCCAACAAATTGGAGAGTGCCATTGGTATGGCTGGAGCGACAACTTTTGTAATGACTCTGGCCTCGGCCTGTACTTATTTGGTGGATAACTGGTTACTGGTACCACTCAAGCTCGAATTTTTGCGCACTATCTCCTTTATTTTGGTGATCGCCGCGGTTGTACAGTTTGTCAAAATGTTTATGGAAAAGACCAGCCCTCTGCTCTATCGCGTGCTGGGCGTCTTTCTTCCTTTAATTACAGTGAACTGTGCTGTACTGGGTGTGGCCTTGATCAATACCCAGAAAGCACACAACTTTCTTGAATCTCTACTCTATGGATTCGGCGGCGCTTTGGGTTTCTCACTGGTGTTGGTTTTATTTTCAGCTATGCGTGAACGTTTGGCGGTGGCGGATGTTCCAGCTCCATTCAAAGGTGCATCCATCGGCATGATTACCGCTGGTCTTATGGCACTAGCATTTATGGGATTTGCCGGACTCGTGAAATTTTGAATTTGAGTTTACAGAATGATTGATTTAGTTATCCAGAACCCTTTACTCAGTGCCTTAATAGCGCTCGGCGGCTTGTCGATTGCGTTTGGTGCTATTTTGGGTTTTGCTGCGGTTAAATTTAAAGTTGAGGGCGATCCCTTAGTTGAGCAAATCGATGCTCTTTTGCCGCAAACCCAGTGTGGCCAATGCGGTCACCCAGGTTGCAAACCCTACGCTCAGGCCATTGTTGCAGGTGAAGCCATTAATCACTGTCCACCTGGCGGCCAAGCCACTATTAACGCTTTGGCAGATTTACTGGATATTGAAGCACCTTCTTTGGATGCAGAACACGGCGAACATCTGGATGTAAAACGTGTTGCTTTTATTCGTGAAGATGAATGTATTGGTTGCACCAAATGTATTCAGGCCTGTCCCATGGATGCAATTCTGGGTGCTGCCAAACAAATGCACACTGTCATTGCTGATGAGTGTACAGGTTGTGATTTGTGCGTAGAGCCTTGCCCGGTAGATTGCATCGATATGATTTCTGTCGAAACCGATTTGACTCACTGGAATTGGGCACTACCCGCCACCAATCAAAAACCGGTTTTCTCAGTTATTGCTCAAGAAGTGCCGTTGATAGCAACTGACGCTGGTCGCGGCGATGCATACGCGGACCAAAATGACGCGGGGAAAGCTGCCTGATGACCAGTCTTATCCCGCTATGGGAATTACCCGGTGGTATCCACCCAATAGAAAACAAAAATCAGTCTTTGCAATTACCTATTGGTCATTTGCCTCTAGCGCCTCGATTAGTGATTCCACTGAATCAACATATGGGTACTGCCGCAACGCCTGTTGTACAAATCGGGGATTCAGTTTTAAAAGGGCAATTAATCGGCGCAGCTGAAGGAACATTTAGCGCGAATACTCATGCATCCACTTCAGGAAAAATCATTGCACTTGGCGAATTTGCTGTGCCTCACCCATCGGGTATGACAGCTGAATCTATTGTGATTGAACCTGACGGAAAAGATGAGTGGATTGGCCTAAATACTTGCGAAGATTATTTATCTCTTGATCGCTTGGTCTTACTCGACAAAATTCGTGCTGCGGGTGTTGCTGGCTTGGGTGGTGCCGGCTTTCCAACAGCAGTAAAGCTTGCCCCTAAATCAACCCAAGTGATTGACACACTAATTATCAATGGTGCCGAGTGCGAGCCCTATATTACAGCTGATGATATTTTGATGCAGGAACGTGCTGATCAATTGGTTCAGGGCATTTTATTAACCAGTCATATTTTGCATCACCCGAAAAATATTCTGGTCGGCATTGAAGACAATAAATCCAAAGCCATTGCTGCAGTAAAAACGGCAGTGGAATTTGCGAAACAAACCCAACCCGAAGCGGCCAATATAAAAGTGGTGTCTTTTCCAACCAAATATCCTTCGGGCGGCGCTAAACAATTAACTTATATTTTAACCGGCCGTGAAATTCCTAGCGGGCATCACTCTGCCGATATAGGTATGATTTGTGTCAATGTCGCCACCACAATTGCCGCATGGCGTGCGGTGCGTTTTGGTGAGCCATTGATTTCACGCATCACTACTTTGGTTGGACAATCTTTAAGAGAAGAACGCAATCTGGAATTACTCATTGGCACACCGATCGATTATGTTTTGCAACAACAAGGATGCGATCTCAACAAAGCGTCGCGTGTGATTATGGGTGGCCCGATGATGGGCTTCACTTTGCCGGGATTAGATTTACCCGTCATTAAAACCACTAATTGTCTATTGGCACCCACGGCAAAAGAATTACCATTACCTGATCCTGCTCAAGCCTGTATTCGCTGCGGACTTTGTGCAGAAGTTTGCCCAGCTGGACTATTGCCACAACAATTATTTTGGTATGCACAAGCCGAAGATTTTGATCGACTGGAGACACATAATTTATTTGACTGTATTGAATGCGGCGCTTGTTCTTATGTTTGCCCAAGTAGCATTCCGCTGGTGCAATATTATCGCGCCGCGAAAGGTAGTATTCGTCAACATCTGATCGAAAAAGAAAAATCCGACCGATCACGTCAGCGTTTTGAATTTCGCAAAGAGCGCTTGGCTAAAGAGGAAGCTGAAAAAGAAGCTAAACGCTTAGCCAGACAAAAAGCCGCTGAAGAAATGAAAAAGCAATTAGCCGCAAAACAAACTGACGGCAGCTCATCTGTCGATTTGGCAAAAACAGCAACCTCGGAATTATCCGCTGAGGATCAAAAAGCCAAACTTGAACGATTAGTAGTCGCTGCAAAAAATGCTCTGGAGTTTGCACAAAAACCTTTGGTATCACGTGACCCCAAAAACAAACCCATCACAGAAGAGCAACTGGAAAAACAAGCAGCGAGAGTCAAACAAGCTGAATTGAAATTAGCTGAAGCGGAAAAGAAACTGGCCGAGTTTGCCGAACAATCAACTAGCAACACAGTGACCTCAGCAGCTCCAACAAACGAAGATCCAGTTACTGCCGCTATTGCGCGCGCGCAAGCCAAGATGAGTTTATCGCCAATCGATAAACTCAAGGCAGATTTAGAATCGCTGCAAACACGTTTACAAAAAGCGCAAGAAAAAGTCGAAATCGCTAAAACCGAAGGTAGCCACACGCTCGATGCATTACAACAAGGTGCTGAAAAGCTGCAACAAAAAATTGCGCAAACTCAGGCTTCGCTAAAGAAACTGGGGATTGAATTCAACACAACGCGAGCAATCAGTCCGCCAGAAAAAACAGCTGCAGAAATTGCTATAGATAAGGCAAAAACCAAGGCAGCAGCTCTAGCCAATATGAGTGACGAAGAAAAACGTGCAGAACAAAAAAAATCTTTGACAGATAGAATTCAAAAAGCGCGAGACCGTTTGGCAAAAGCTGAGTTAGAAAATGATGTCAATCTAGAAGTATTTAAAAACAGTCTTGAAAAGTTAGAAGTAAAGCTAAAAGAACTTTAGTGGGCAATAGCTGAAAGTAGTCAATCATATAAACGTAATATTTTACGTCTGAAATACTGGTCTTTGAGAAGTCAATTATGCGTAGTGTGCGAGTAGCCGTTTTAGGGATACTGATATTGTTACAGATATCAGCTTATGCAGTTGCTCAAAATGAATCTTGTAATCTGGACAATGTGGTGGACTGTTCACTTCTTTCAACCAAGAAGTTAACAAAACAGTTTCCGACCATTTTTAGTGTTAATAAGGATAAGTTATTAATCAAAGCAAAAGATAAATCACTGGATTTGCTCTTGTTAACCGAAACCTCTTTTGAGGATTACCCGGATGACAAACTAGCCTACCCTATACAATATTGGTCCGACAAACAGTGGTTGCTAATTAAAGAGTTTGCTGATGGCGGTGAATCACAAGATTTTGCCGTGATTAATTTAGCGAATAGCTTTCAAAAAACACAAATCAACGGAACACCCGTTTTTTCGCCTGACGGGAAAAAAATGTTAGCTTACGGAGCTGATATCTACTCAAGATTTTCAGCAAATGGCATTGCCATCTATAGCATTCAAGACAATCAACTTCATGAAATCGCCAAGTGGGATAAGAAATGGGGTGTAGTGGAAGCACAATGGATCAATGATCATGAAATTTTAATATCAACCATTGTACTTTGTGACAATAATCAAGCACCTAAAAATGAAAATGGTGAATGTACCGGCAGCAAACGGCTTTTACTTATTAACAATCAATGGCAACTGATACATTAATTTATGGCGCTCATTAATATTACATCGCCCCATCTACGGGGAGCAAAATCCACTAGTCAGCTAATGCGATTAGTCATTTACGCCACATTGCCCGGTGTCGCAGTACTGACCTATTTTTTTGGTGTAGGTATTTTAATTAATATTGCTCTCGCCTGCTCTTCATGCCTTGCATTTGAAGCTGCGGCAATTAAATTGCGTCATCGCCCTGTCGGTTTTTATTTAAAAGATTGCAGTGCATTAGTCACTGCTATTTTACTCGCTGTTTCGTTACCACCTTACTGCCCCTGGTGGTTAATAGTGGGTGGTAGTTTTTGTGCAATTATTTTGGCAAAACAACTTTATGGTGGCATGGGATTTAATCCATTCAACCCGGCGATGGTCGCTTATGCGCTATTGTTGATTTCATTTCCAATACAGATGACAGCCTGGGGAACACCTTCACCACTTCTCGCCGAAGGTCAGCATTTACCCAGTTTTGTTGCCGCGCTGGATCAGATTTTTTTCGGGCAAAAAATTGATGGTTATACCTCGGCTACAGTCTTGGATATTGTGAAGCAAAATCACGGACTGCAATTAAGTGAGCTCTACCAACAACACACTCAATTTTCGCAAGCACAATGGGCGGGTGCAGGCTGGGAGTGGGTTAATCTGGCATTTTTATTGGGTGGATTATTTTTACTGACTCAAAAGGTATTTACCTGGCATGCACCTATTAGCATGTTGTTATCACTTACTATTATTTCTGCCATTTTTTATGATTCAGGTTCATCGCAATCCAGCGGTTCACCATTGTTTCATTTGTTTTCCGGCGCAACTATGTTGGGCGCATTTTTTATAGTGACTGATCCTGTTTCTTCAGCAGTGAGTACACGCGGAAGAATTATTTACGGAGCGCTAATAGGCGTTGTTATTTATGTAATTCGTGCTTGGGGAACAGGTTACCCGGACGGTATAGCTTTTGCGGTTTTATTATTAAACTTCGCTGCACCCTTCATCGATTATTACAGCACACCACGTACTTATGGCCATACCAAGCCGCGGCATGCTACAGACAAAACTCCCACTGATGGAGGTCACTAATGCTAGGGAAATCAATTGGCAAGAATAGTATCATTCTGGGTGTGTTCGCATTTGTCGCTGCCGCGGGATTAGCCTTAACACATCTCGGCACAAAAGATCGTATTGCCGATGCTGAACGTGCAGCGAAGCAAAAAGCCTTATTCGAAATTATTCCACGCGATCAAATGGATAATGATTTATTGGAAGACACTATTGATGTACCTGATTCAGGATTTGTTGCTTTAGGCTTAAAAGATAAACAACCGATTTATATTGCACGCCGTAATAATCTGGTGTCCGCAGTCATTATTCCAGCGGTTGCGCACGATGGCTACAGCGGAGATATATGGTTAATTGTGGGCGTTAATCGCGATGGCACCATTGCAGGTGTTCGCGCAATTTCCCACAAAGAAACGCCCGGTCTTGGCGACAAAGTTGACATCAAAAAATCCAACTGGATTTTAAATTTCAATGGCAAGAGTTTAGTGTTTCCTGTATCAAGCCAATGGCTGGTTAAAAAAGATGGTGGTATATTTGATCAATTTGCAGGTGCGACAGTTACCCCCCGCGCAGTGGTCAAAAAAATTAAACAGGTTTTAGAATTTACTCAAGCGCATCCTGAGCTTTTCGAGACAGCTGCAACAAAGTCATCAACAGGTGAAGATCATGAGTAATCAAATTGATTTTGCAGAAATTTCCAAAAAAGGTTTATGGACTAATAATCCTGCATTGGTTCAACTGCTAGGGCTTTGTCCACTACTGGCGGTCAGTTCCAGTGTCGTTAATGCAATGGGTTTAGGTTTTGCAACTTTGCTGGTGCTTATCATTACCAACAGTACCGTGTCGCTAATTCGTAGTCACGTCAGTGATGCGGTAAGGCTCCCCGCATTTGTCATGATTATTGCCGCAGCTGTGACTTGTACAGAATTATTAATGAAGGCTTTTACCTACGAGCTTTATCAAATTCTTGGTATTTTTATTCCATTAATTGTTACCAACTGTTCAGTACTCGGCCGCGCCGATGCATTTGCCAGTAAAAATAAACTACTGCCCTCTGCCATTGACGGATTTATGATGGGTTTAGGTTTTTTATTAGTTCTTATCTGTGTTGGTGCCATCAGAGAATTATTAGGTACAGGACATATTCTTGGCGATATGCAATTGCTTTTTGGCGAAGCTGCACGCGGATGGCGACTGAATATTTTTGGTAGCAGTTACCCCAATGTTATTTTCGCACTCTTGCCACCCGGTGCATTTATTGTAGTGGGTTTTCTAATTGCCGGAAAAAATATTATTGATAGCATGATTAAAGCTCGCGTAGAAGCTAGAAAATCAAAACCGGTAAAAGGCAGTAAGCGCGTTAGAACAACTGGGAGCGTTGCGTAGTTTTTGCACCCCCTCCTAACCTCCCCCTCCACAACGACTGCATGGATGCAGGAGGTAGAGCTACGCAGGAGCAGTTGCCGAGGGGGAGGGACTTCACTCCCTGCTTATAATACAGAGTGCAATCTGTCCCCTCCCCTTACGAAGGGGAGGGTTAGGGTGGGGTTTGTTTTTAACTCAAACGAGGTAAATTATGTTCGATATCAATCAAGCCGATTTGGTCGCCATCTTTCATAAATATATAGAACCCTGGAGCATTAAAATTTTGCTCGCATTAACTATATTTTTAATTGGGCAATTGATTGCGAAATATATCAGTCATGCCTTGGGTAAAGTACTCTCACACACCAAACTTGATAATATTTTAGTGGGGTTTATTCAATCTCTTGTCCGTGCATTTTTGTTAGTAATAGTACTCGTTGCAGTATTAGATCAAGTGGGAGTCAATACTAATTCAGTCATAGCCGTTCTTGGTGCAGCGGGCTTGGCAATAGGTTTGGCACTGCAAGGCTCATTACAAAATTTTGCAGCTGGATTTATGTTGTTAATCTTTCGTCCATTTAAAGCTGGCGATTATGTTGAAACTGCGGGTACGTCCGGTATGATTGAAAAAATTGGAATCTTTTCAACTGTTATGCACACACCGGACAACAAAGAAGTCATTATCCCTAATAGTGCTATTTACAGTGGCAATATTATCAATTATTCCAAACGCGGCACTCGCCGCATCGATCTGGTTTTCAGTATTGATTACAGCGATGATTTGCGCAAAGCGCGCGAAGTACTCACTGAAATAGTCAAAAATGAAATCCGCATTTTACCTGAACCGGAAACATTAATTGCCGTTGGGCAGTTAGGCGCAAACAGTGTGGATTTTTTTGTTCGCCCTTGGGTAAGAACAGATGATTATTGGGCTGTTAAATTCGACCTAACTGAAAAAGTGAAACTCGCATTTGATGACGCCGGTATTACTATCCCCTTCCCACAAATGAATATTCGCTGGGATGGCAATAACGTCAAAGTCACAACTGAGCACTAATTAAAATCAAAAAAAGCGAGCTTGGTGCTCGCTTTTTTATTGATAACTTAATACAAATTACTCTTGTATTTCCGGGGCTTCCGAACTTTCGTCTTTCGAAACTTCGTCTTCTGAGCTAGCTGAATCCTCATCATCCGCAGGCACACCTTCTTCGCTCAGGGCTTCAGGATGCTGGGAAGCTGCCATTCCCATGGCGGTCATCATTAACATTGGCATGTATTGTTCTGCCGGAATTGTTTGCGTACCAATTATCAATTGAGTATCTTTAAAATTCGCTTTCAATTGATAGCTACCATTTTCGATAGTGACATAAGTACCTACTAAAGGTTCCAGTTGTCCAGCCAATGGTGTTTGATTGACAATGGAATCGCTAATCACAACATTTAAATCGGCCGTAAATAGCGCCAAAATATTATCCATTTCCAAATCGGTTATTTTTTTGCCATCAGTAGGTGCGTGATAAACCATATTAAAATCACCCACTGCTTTGCCATCCATAAATTCACTGCCCATTCCAATCTTCAGCTCTACACCATCAGTTAAGAGTTCTGTCAGGGCAGGCATTAACAATGCCAATTGCTGTTCTGTTGAGCCAGCAGCCGCACCATTCATTACGTCATAGAGCTTTTTCACACCTTCAGTAGGAATATTGTTGGCCTCAATTTGGTAATAGCTGTTTTTAACTTCTATAGGACCAACAAATTTTTCCAGTCGAAAAGCAACTAAGGTATTTAACTTTTTATCATTAACTGTTTGTTTTTGTTCGATAGATAAATTTTCCAACTCCATTGGCACGCCCATTGAATTTTGGATACTGATTTTTTTCGTTCCAAAATTCATATTTGCGATAGGCACACCTGCCTCAATAAAATGTTGTTCCATATTGCCAATCCACGGACTCATGGTAACTTCCGTCACTGCATCTTTTATTAAAACCGCACCTATATTAATGTCACTTGTCATATTAGGTGCTTGGGAATTTTTGAAATCACCAGCAAACGTCACAATAGATTTATCAACTTTGACTTGTGTTCCATTTGTAGTATTGTCTATGGCTGCAACAGTCCAGTCACCAGAGTAAGTTTTATTAAAACCATAATTAGCACTAATCAAACCTATTGAATCTCCCAATAGTGCTTCTATTTTTTTATTGGTTTCTTCAACGCCTGTATTAATAACCAAAGTGGACTGCGTAGCATAGGCGCCTATTGCAAAGCCATTTAATACTAGCAGCGGACCATGCTGAATTTTGCTATGACTACTAATGGTAAATTGATTCAATATGGGATCAGAACTCACAAATTTTACAACCAAGTCCATTTCACTGCCGAAAATTCCGCGGGAAAAATTCGTTAGCTCAACTCTGACACCATTTAACGAGCTGCTATTCTTGTTATGAAATTCAACTTGTTCTTTTAATGCACTTTCCGCAACAAAACCAAGCGAAAAACAAATTCCAATGTACACAAGTGCAAGGCCAACTATAGCCCCAAATATTTTTTTCATTCTTTGTTCCTTATATGAGTCATGTTAACAAAAGGTTATCTGGTCAAATCCAGCCCCCCCTTGGATGCAACATCATATATAAATTAGGCTTCGGGAGAAACGTTTAAGGCAAATTCGTCTTGACGCTTAACCACCTCGACCTTAACCTAAGCGGCCTGTTGTCCCTTGAGCGTTAGTGGTTATGACTTACTGTGTTGCTATTAAAGTGAATGCTGGCCTGGTGTTCTGTTCCGACTCCCGAACCAACGCTGGCGTTGACCAAGTCAGTACCTACAGCAAAATGTATCATTTCGGCATTCAAGGCGAACGTCAGCTGGTTATTAACTCAGCAGGTAACCTGGCAACCACTCAGTCCGTCATCGCCAGAATTCGTAAAGACATCAAAGATGGCGCTGACGAAAGTCTGGCAACTCTTGAGAATATGCATGATTGCGCGGACTATTTGGGCGATGTTAGCCAACAAGTTCAAGAAAAACATGGCAGTAATGGTATTTTTGAAGCCAGTTTTCTTATTGGCGGACAGATAGGAGCTGATTCACCCAGCGTTATGTTGGTTTACCCTCAAGGCAATCACATCACTACTTCTGCTCAGACACCTTATTTACAAATCGGTGAGAGTAAGTATGGCAAACCTATACTCGATCGAATAATCAGTCCCACCACCAGCCTCGAAACTGCAGCACTCTGTGCATTAGTGTCAATGGATTCAACCATGCGTTCAAATCTGACCGTTGGTCCACCCATCGAGCTCATGAGTTACGCAACAAATAGTGGCTTTATGAAGCACAGTGTTTTTAATCCCGATGATGTGTACTTGAAAGAAATCACCAAATCCTGGGATAAATTAATCGTTGAAGCATTTTTGCGGTTGCCCGCAATAGGTAGCCTGCCTACCCCCGATCAATAAATTTTCCGAGTCAATTAAGTTTAAGGAAAGACCTATGGAATTTATTCAACTTAATCCCAATACGGCGTTTGATGAGGCAATTAAGGCTCTCAACTCTAATCCAAAATTAGTTGTGTGTGGAGCTAACGATGAGATTGATAGTCTGAAAGAAATGTTGGAATTTTCCGAGCAAAATACTGACGGGATTATTCAAGCCTCAAAAGAAATTAATATTCAACAATGGCTGCAAGACAGAAAATCAGAATTTGCTGAAAATGATTCTGAATGGGATTCAGAATTTAATGATGAAATGGATGCGGAATGGGAAACCGACTCTCCTGGCGCCCTATCATTTACGCTCGACAAAGACATTTTAACTGGTGAGCCAGTTACAAATTTAGTGGGCGTACAAATTCCAGCTGAAGAATCCTGGCATCTTCCAGCTCATTTCAAATATGGCGGTTGGAATGAATGCCCTATTCCTGAAATTCAATGTGCGATTTGGCATTATTGGGAAGCAAAATACGGCGCAAAAATTGTTGGCATTAGTCATGACGTAATTGAAGCTTATGTCGCTAATCCACCGACCACACTTGAAGAAGCCAAACAACTTGCTAACGAACAATATCTGTATTGCACTGATATTGTTGACCAAGGGGTGCAGTCTGTTGCTAATTTGGCTGCATTATTATTGAATCAAAAAATTTGGTATTTTTGGTGGGACTAATATAATGAAAAATCCATCAGACTCTGCTCAGCTGCACACTTTATTATCTACAAAAATAATCATTAGTATAGTGTCTATAATTTGTGCAGTAATCTATTTAATTCCTTACGCTGTAATTCCCCAATTCGCTGAAACTTTTAGTGCATTTGGAGCTGATTTACCCTTGATGACAATAAGTGTATTAAAACTACACTTTATTTTTCCTATATTGGCTGCTGGCAGTGGATTTTCATTTTTAATTTGGCTGGATATTTTCAATTACAAACAACAACGTAGGATATTTTTATTAAGCATCGCAAACCTCACCGTAGCTTTTATTATTTGTGTGCTGAGTATTGTAAGCCTCTACCTGCCTATTTTTGATTCAAGCACTGTCATTTAATCATTCATTTTGTTTATCTTGCTCAGCTCCAAAAACTATCAACCGAATAGCTCATCTCATTCCATTTTTGACGCCCAATACTAATTCAGTAAAAGCACCAAAGCTGGTGTAGTTATTGCGTAATCCATCCTGAAATAGTTTTATTGTATTCTTGGCTTGATAGTTATAGTGTAAACACCTTTTCCGGGTGCGGAGATGCACCATACTGGCAATGGCAGTTTGTGATTTGCGCCATTTGTGACCACATTGTTATCTAGGATTTTTTTATGGCTATACGCGTCGCAATTCATCACAAAACTTATTATGACTTTGATCGATATACGACCCTATACCCACACGTGTTGCGATTGCGTCCCGCGCCGCATAGCCGCACTAAAATTCATAGCTATTCCTTGAAGATTGAACCTGAACCGCATTTTATCAATTGGCAACAAGATCCCTTCGGCAATTTTCAAGCTCGACTGGTTTTTCCGGAGCAATGCAAACAGCTAAAAATTGAGGTTGAAGTCGTCGCTGATATGACATCGATCAATCCATTCGATTTTTTCGTAGAGGAATATGCCGAAACTGTTCCCTTTGAGTATGCAGATCAACTTAAACGAGAATTACTTCCATATTTAGAGGTCACCGAAAAAGGCCCATTAATTTGCGAATGGGTTGAGAAAATCAAAGCCGAAATTCGTCATCGCCAAGTTACAGAAAACCCTTGGGAAATAAACAATTTTATGGTGACTGTTAATCAACAACTGCAAGAAGCTATTGGCTATGGTGTACGACTTGAACCTGGCATTCAAACTTGCGAAGAAACGCTGACTCTTGCAAAAGGATCTTGTCGTGATACAGCATGGTTGCTTGTGCAAATATTTCGTCATCTTGGATATGCAGCGCGCTTTGCGTCTGGCTATTTAGTACAACTCACATCTGATATTAAAGCCTTGGATGGCCCCAGCGGCCCTGAAAAAGATTTCACCGATTTACATGCATGGACAGAAATTTTTATTCCTGGTGCAGGCTGGATTGGACTTGATCCTACTTCAGGATTACTCGCGACAGAAGGACACATTCCACTTGCTTGTACGCCTGATCCAATTTCCGCGGCACCTATCACAGGAGCAACTGGAAAATGTGAAGTAAAATTTTCTTACACCAATGAAGTGATCCGAATCCTCGAAGACCCACGTGTCACCAAACCTTATACAGAGGAACAATGGGAAACGATTAATGCACTAGGCAAAGCCGTTGATGAAGAATTAACCGAGCAAGATGTTCGACTTTCAACAGGCGGTGAACCGACATTTGTTTCTATTGATGATATGGAATCTGAACAATGGAATACAGGTGCATTAGGCGCAGATAAATTACGTTTGGCAAAAGAATTATTACTGCGCATGCAAAAACGTATTGCTCCTGGAGGATTGCTTCACTACGGGCAAGGTAAATGGTATCCAGGTGAAGAAGTACCTCGCTGGGCTTTAGGTTGTTTTTGGAGAACCGACGGTCAAGCCCTGTGGCGCAATCCAAAATTATTAGCAAGTGTCAGCAAAAGTTATGACCTTACAGAAAAAGATGCAAAAACTTTTGCTTCTACACTTTGTGAAAAGTTAGATGTGAATACAGCCCATTTAATTCCAGCTTATGAAGATGTTCTTTATTACATTTGGGCCGAACAAAAATTGCCAGCAAACATCGATCCACTTCGTGCTGATTTAAAAGACGAATTGGAACGTCGACGAATTGCCAAATTATTAGCGCGCGGGTTAAATCGTGTTTCCGGTTATGTACTACCCATAGAATGGAATTATTTACACCATAATTGGTTAACTGGACGATGGAAATTTCGCACCACCGAGCTAATGTTAATTCCCGGAGATTCGCCCATGGGTCTGCGATTACCGCTGGATTCGCTGGAATTTCCTGATCATGAATATGAACGTTATCAGCCCGAAAGTGATCCGCTCGTTAAACGCGAGCCTTTAGCTGAAAGCGGGCAACAACTCTTTGCGTTAAAATTGGCTTCTGAAAAAATTCGACAAGCAATTTCTGAACAAATTGCTACCAAACCTTCTGGGCAACCACCTGCTCCAAAAAGTGAAGGCGCAGTTAGTGCTGTAACAGACGAGATAGTAGATGCCAGTTTTGAAAAGTCATCAAAAAATACCGACAACAGACAGCAAAAACGGAAACAAAACTTTATTGAAGCTGGCTATGTTATTCGTACTGCTATTTGTTTTGAAGTTCGCGACGGCCGTTTGCATTGCTTCTTACCACCGCAAACTTATTTGGAACATTATGTCGCTTTGATAGAGGCGATAGAAGACACGGCAGCTGAACTCGATATGCCTGTGGTAATTGAAGGTTATGAACCACCAAAAGATTATCGAATCAAGAAATTTTTAATTACTCCTGATCCAGGCGTCATTGAAGTGAATATTCATCCTGTCAAAACCTGGGATGAGTTAGTTAAAAACACTGAAGAACTTTACGAAGATGCTCGTCAATGTCGTTTAGGCACAGAAAAATTTATGCTGGATGGACGACACTCAGGTACGGGTGGCGGCAATCATGTTACCTTCGGTGGATTCTCTCCTGCGGATAGTCCATTTATACGTCGACCTGATTTATTGCGAAGTTTGGTTACTTATTGGCAACATCATCCCGGGCTTTCCTATTTATTTTCTGGATTATTTATTGGTCCAACCAGTCAATCGCCACGTGTCGATGAAGCGCGTGATGATGCACTTTATGAATTAGAAATTGCTTTTAAAGAAATGCCAACAGGTCTTGTAAATGAGCCTTGGTTGGTTGATCGATTAATGCGTAATTTACTAGTCGATATTACCGGCAATACTCACAGAGCAGAATTTTGTATCGACAAATTATATGCACCGGGAACATCCAGTGGTCGTCAAGGAATTTTGGAATTCCGCGGATTTGAAATGCCACCACATGCACGCATGTCGCTGGTGCAAGTTTTACTCTTACGCAGTTTGATTAGTCGATTCTGGAAAAAACCTTATCAAAAACCTTTGGTTCGTTGGGGCACAACTTTACACGACAAATTTATGTTGCCACATTTTGTGTGGGAAGATTTGCGCGATGTCGTTAATGATTTGAACGAAAATGGTTATCCATTTCAATTGGAATGGTTGGCTGCATTTGAAGAGTTTCGCTTTCCACATTACGGCCGAGTTCAGTTGGATGATATTCAAATCGAATTGCGCTGGGCCATTGAACCCTGGCATGTTTTAGGTGAAGAAATTAGTAGTTTTGGAACCTCACGCTATGTCGATTCTTCAGTTGAGCGTTTGCAAATTAAAGTGTCCGGGCTCACTCCTGAACGTTATGTCGTGGCCTGTAATGGGCGTCGAGTCTGCTTAAATCCAACAGGAAAACAGGGTGAGTTCGTTGGTGGCGTTCGCTATCGAGCATGGCAACCACCATCAGCTCTACATCCCACTATCGGCATTCATTCGCCCTTGGTATTCGACCTTATTGATACCTGGAGCGGCAAAAGCGTCGGCGGCTGTAGCTATCATGTGACCCATCCAGGAGGTCGAAGTTATGAACGCTTCCCAATCAACGCCAATGAAGCTGAATCTCGACGAGGTAATCGATTCTTTGATATTAATCACACTCCTGGTCTCCTACCGGTTTCACCAGCAGGGGAAATATTGCGCGAATTTTTCGAAAACAAACATCCACCTCGGCCTATGGCACCACCATTGGAAGAGGTGGCTGACGAGTTCCCCTACACCTTGGATCTGCGAAAATAGGCTACAATCAATTTCAATAACCAGATTTTCAGTCGCCAATGAAGCAGATCCAGTCCCAAACAACTAATCCCAGCAGTGACAAGATTGATATCTTGTCACTCTATCCTCATGGATCAGGATTGGATGAAGCTTATGATGAAACCGGCAGTATTCGGCCACACTGGCGATATTTATTGCACAGTTTAGAAAGTCTCGGTGTCGAACAAATTGAAGAACGGCAAAAGAAAGCACGACGAATTTTGCGTGATGACGGCGCCACTTTTAAAATCTACGACGAACCTGAAGCCAATCAAAACTGGCAACTCAATCCTATTCCTTTTCTAATTGAAAGTGATGAATGGAGCCGCATAGAATCCGGATTGGTTGAACGAGCAGAATTATTCAATTTAATGCTGCAAGATTTTTATGGCGAAAAGGAATTAATTCGTCAGGGAATTATTCCACCTGAAATACTTTTTTCACATCAAGGATTTTTACGCGCCTGTCACGGCATGAAATTAACGTCCAGCCATCAACTCATTTTACATGCTGTAGATTTAGTGCGCTCACCCACAGGTGAGTTGCAAGTCATGGGAGATCGTACCCAGGCTCCGTCTGGTGCAGGTTATGCGCTGGAAAATCGTACAGTGATGAATCGCGTTTTTCCCAGTTTATTTCGAGACAGTCAGGTACATCGTCTTTCTTTATTTTTTTCGCGCTTGCGTCATGGGCTGCAACAGTTGAACCCCAATGGCGGCAATGCACATATAGTGGTACTCACTCCGGGTATTTATAACGAAGCCTATTTTGAACACGCTTATCTCGCGAACTATTTAGGTTTTCCTTTAGTTCAAGGAGGCGATTTAAGTGTGCGCAATGGTTATGTATGGATGAAATCGCTTGAAGGATTAAAACGCGTCGATGTCATACTGCGTCGAGTTGACGACGTCTACTGCGATCCCGTAGAACTCAAAGGTGATTCACGTTTAGGTGTTCCCGGTTTATTGGAAGTCGCCAGATTGAATCACGTTGCAATAGCTAATCCATTGGGTTCCAGTGTTCTGGAAAATCCTGCTCTTTTACGATATATGCCGAACATTGGCAAAGCATTACTCGGACATGAGCTACAACTGCCATCAGTAAAAACCTGGTGGTGCGGTGACAGAGACGATTTGGAATATGTTTGTAAAAACTTACAACAGCTAATCATTAAACCTACTTATCGTCGACCTGGATTATATGAAGTTTATGGTGCCGAATTAGATGAAACCAAACTTCAAGCTTGGCAAAATCGAATCCGAAAAAATCCTAACCAATTTATTGCACAAGAATTTATTCAAGGTTCCAACACGCCCACTTGGCATCAAGGAAAACTTCAAGCACGCCCTAGCTTATTGCGAACATTTTCTGTTGCCGCTGAAGGCTCATATTCGGTTATGCCTGGTGGATTGACTCGCGTAAATTTGGATGCAGATAGAAAAATTATTGCAGGACAACGTGGGTCAGTCTCAAAGGACACATGGGTACTGGCATCGGAACCCGAAAAACAAATTAGTCTGCGACAAACGAATACCTATACTCAGCCTGACGTTAATCAATCTCTACCCAGTCGGGTCGTTGAGAATTTATTTTGGATGGGTCGATACGCAGAAAGAGCCGAATCAGCCTTACGATTGTTACGCACAGTGTTTATTCAGTTAAATAAAACTGAAAAGCTATCCGAGAATGCGTCGAAAATTTTACTGAAAGCTGTGACCAATGTCACCTCAACTTATCCCGGATTTACCACATTACATGATGAATTGTTTGCTGAACCTAACCCTGAATTAATTTCAGTTGTTTTGGATCATCAACGCATGGGTAGTATTGCCAATAATTTAAAAGCCATGATTTTCGCTGCGGAGCAAGTCAAAGAACAATTCTCCAGCGATACTCAACGCGTGATCAATAATATCGGTGATCAGCTTGCGGAATTAACGTCAACTTTTGATAGCGAATCCTTATCCGCACCAGAAGAAGCTTTAACGCCATTGATAACCAACTTACTCGCGCTTGCCGGTTTAGTACACGAAAGCATGACACGTGATTATGGCTGGCGGTTTATTGAAATCGGACGCCACCTCGAACGAAGTATACAAATTATTAATAGTATTCGTTCATTGCTAACCATTTGCACTGATGAAGTAGAACAAGAAATTTTAATAGAGTCTTGCTTACTATCAGGTGAAGCACTAATTTCCTATAGACGTATTTATCAAAACGGCATTCATATTGAACAAGCGTTGGAAATGACCTTACTTAATACCGCCAACCCTCGTTCACTGATTTTTCAACTGAATATTTTAAGCAAGCATTTTGCGGATTTACCTAAACCTGAAAGAAATATTAGCGCGCAGGAAAAATATTTATTAGAAGCTACTACTGCGTTGCAACTCAGCGACATAGAAAAGCTATGTGTCAATCAAGATAGTATTCGTAGTGAATTGGATCAGCTACTTTCTCGCACACAATACTTGATGATGCAAACTACAAAATCTATCAGCCAACGTTATTTTGATCACACTGAAGATCTTCAGTTACTAGTAAAAAATGCAGAATGGCAGGACTCAATATGAAATATAGGGTCTGTCATAAAACCGCATATCAATACGCGCTTCCAGTAAGTCACTGTTACAATCTTGCATATTTATTACCGCGCAAAACTGAAAGACAAAGCGTTAATACTTTATCTTTTGACTGCAAACCTTCAACCAATCTCGTCGAACATCTAGACTATTTTGGCAATCGTTTTTTGCAATTTTCTATTGAAAAAGATCATACGGAATTGCAATTACAAGTTACCAGCGAAGTAAATATCAAAGAACAGTTTAATAATATTAATTTGGATTTTGGTACGCCTTGTAGCTACGCCAAATATTTGTTGCGGCAAAATCGGGACTGGAAAAGCTTGAGCGCAAGAGAATATGCTTTGGATTCACCCATGGTTCAACATCATGCTGATTTCGTAGATTATGCTAAAGAGTCTTTTGCTGATGACCGTCCGTTTTTATCATCAGTAATGGAACTCACCCAGCGCATATTTAGTGAATTTAAATACGATTCCAGCTTTTCCGACGTCGCTACTCCAGTTGGTGAAGTGTTAAAGCATAAAAGAGGTGTATGTCAGGATTTTGCGCATCTTGCCATTGCCTGCCTTAGATCACTGGGTTTCCCCGCAGCCTATGTGAGTGGATACCTGGAAACCCTTCCCCCTCCAGGCCAAGTAAAAATGGTGGGCGCCGATGCCAGCCATGCCTGGTTTGCAGTTTATTCACCGGGCGAAGGTTGGTACGAATTTGATCCGACCAATAATCAAATGATTAATGAACGTTATATCACTACCGCCTGGGGTCGTGACTACACAGACGTTACACCGCTCAAAGGTGTTATTTTTGGCGGTGGCCACTCCCCAATTCTCAGTGTTTCGGTTGATGTCAGTCGAATAGAAGAAGACATAATTCAAGGCCTCTAGGCTCCTGTACCGCTTGACGATGACGTAATGCAAAATTTCTTCCCTTTTTCTATGGATAGTTTGGATAAATAGCTCCGAGTTCTGTACAATCCGCCGGATTTTTTTAATCCGGCCTACAGATAGAGAGCGCTATGACTGACTTATCCCTTTACAGAAACATTGGTATCTTCGCCCACGTTGATGCCGGTAAAACCACCACTACCGAACGTATCCTTAAATTGACCGGTAGAATTCACAAAATCGGTGAAGTTCACGAAGGTGAATCCACTACCGACTTCATGGAACAAGAAGCTGAACGCGGAATCACTATTCAGTCAGCAGCGGTAAGCTGTTTCTGGAAAGGTACTCGCTTTAACGTCATCGATACTCCCGGACACGTTGACTTCACTGTAGAAGTTTATCGTTCATTGAAAGTATTGGACGGTGGCATAGGCGTATTCTGCGGTTCTGGCGGTGTTGAACCTCAGTCAGAAACTAACTGGCGTTATGCTAACGATTCAAAAGTTTCGCGTTTGATCTTCGTAAACAAACTTGATCGTATCGGGGCTGACTTCCTGAAAGTTACTGCTCAAGTGAAAAAAGTATTAGGCGCAAGCCCATTAATTATGACCCTGCCAATCGGCACTGAAGATGAATTTGTCGGTGTTGTTGATTTATTGACGAGACAAGCTTACGTTTGGGACGAAACAGGCCAACCAGAAAACTACAATATTGTAGAAGTTCCATCCAATATGGTTGACGATGTTGAGCTTTACCGCGGCCAGATGATCGAAACTGCCGTAGAAATGGATGACGACCTCATGATGTCATACATGGAAGGTGAAGAACCCTCTATCGACGACATTAAGCGTTGTATCCGTAAAGGGACTCTTGAACTGGCTTTCTTCCCAACTTACTGTGGTTCAGCCTTTAAAAACAAAGGCATGCAACTCTTGCTGGATGCGGTAGTAGATTACTTGCCGGCTCCTCATGAAGTTAATCCACAGCCATTGACTGATGAGGAAGGCAACCCTAATGGTAAATTCGCCATAGTGTCTGCTGATGAGCCTTTCCGCGCTTTGGCATTCAAAATTATGGATGACCGTTTCGGTGCCCTCACCTTTTGCCGTATCTACTCAGGTCAATTGAACAAGGGTGACACTATTCTTAACTCATTCACCGGTAAAACCGAGCGTGTTGGCCGTATGGTTGAGATGCAAGCGAATGAGCGTAATGAATTAAACCATGCGGAAGCCGGCGATATTATCGCTATCGTTGGCATGAAGAACGTACAAACAGGTCATACTCTTTGTGATCCAAAACACGAATGTACTCTTGAAGCAATGGTTTTCCCTGAGCCTGTAATCTCAATTTCTGTTGCGCCAAAGGATAAAGGTTCAACTGAGAAAATGGGTATTGCAATCGGTAAGATGGTTGCAGAAGATCCGACTTTCCGCGTTGAAACAGATATAGATTCAGGTGAAACCATCCTTAAAGGTATGGGTGAATTGCATCTGGATATTAAAGTTGACGTACTTAAACGTACTTACGGTGTTGAATTAGTTGTTGGTCAACCACAGGTTGCGTACCGTGAAACTATCACTCGTAAAATTGAAGATAGCTACACCCATAAGAAGCAATCAGGTGGTTCTGGTCAGTACGGTAAGATTGACTACACTATTGAGCCAGGCGAACCTAATACAGGCTTTACCTTCACTACCTCAGTAGTAGGTGGTAGCGTCCCTAAAGAATTCTACCCGGCGATTGAAAAAGGCTTTAGGTCAATGATGACAACTGGTCCTTTGGCAGGCTTCCCTGTGTTGGACGTGGTTATTGATCTGAACGACGGTGCATTCCATGCCGTTGACTCCTCGGCAATTGCGTTTGAAATTGCCGCGAAAGCTGCTTTCCGTCAATCCATGCCTAAAGCTGGCCCACAATTACTTGAGCCAATCATGAAGGTCGATGTTTACAGTCCTGAAGATCACGTAGGTGATGTGATCGGTGACTTGAACCGTCGCCGCGGCATGATTTCTGGACAAGAAGCCAATGTAACTGGTGTACGTATTAAAGCTGATGTTCCATTATCAGAAATGTTTGGTTACATCAGTACTTTGCGTACTATGACTTCCGGCCGGGGACAGTTCTCTATGGAGTTCTCACACTATGCTCCATGCCCTGCAAACGTGTCAGAAGCAGTGATTGCAAAAGAAAAAGAAAAGAAAGCCGCTGCCGCTAAAAACTAACTTTTAGTAACAGCATAAAAACGCCCTGCCAGTGAAAACTAGCAGGGCGTTTTTATAAATCAGGATTTAAAAAACGCTATATTATTCGGCAGGGTTAAAATTGCACAAGGTAGCTTGAATCGCTAAGGATTTAATATGAAAAAATTTCTTTTCTTAATCTGTATTTTTCAGCCATTTTATTTAACTGCCAAGGCCGAAGAAATTCCATTTTTGATTCAAATTAAATATGCTCCTTGGGGAGTTATTTACGCCGGCGAAGATGATTTTAATTACTTTGGTGGTAACACTAGCTATCAAAAATACGAAATGGATTTTGAACGTAGTATCGGCATTAGAGCTATTGCCTCTCCATTGTATGTGGCGGTTAATCGTTCCACCACTCAAATTGATACGGATATTCCCGATGCCATTGTTGAAACTATTTCTGGTGGCGTAGCAGGTATCATGACAAGCGATAGCCACACTTACCTGATCGGAGCATTAGGTGTCGGCAAAGGCCGTTTTACTTTCAAAGATCCTGACATGAATGACTGGGAAGCCTTTGCCGAGGCTAATATTGAGATGGGATTTTTAATCGAAGATCATTTAACCATTGGAGTTGGCGCTGATTGGCAGCTTTTTGGAAAACCTGGAGACACTAAAGCAGATTATTTAAATCTTTATTTAGGTACTGGTGTAAGCTTTTAAAACAATAATATTTCATTTGGAAAAATAACTATGCAGCAAGATAATCCCTACGCAGCCCCGCAGTCTTCACTCACTCACGCGTCAGAAAACTGTAGAAGAGAAGGCAAATATGTTTTCATCCCAAAAGGTTCAGATTTACCTGAAAGATGCATCATTTGTAACGCACCAGCCAAATTACCAGCCAAAACCAGAAAAATGTACTGGCATAATCCCTGGCTCTATGTGCTAGTTATAATCAGTATTCCTATCTACGTAATAGTGGCTCTAATTGTAAGAAAATCCACAAAAGTTACTCCCTGTCTTTGTGCTACTCACAGCACAAAACGTAGAAATAAGATTCTGTTTTTTCTAATACCTGGAGTCATATCCCTTATTTCCGGAATTATATTGTTAACTTCTAACAACTCTTCTGCATCAATACTTATAGTAATTGCCATTTTGTTAATGATAATTTCATTGATTGTTTCGGGAACATTAACTCCGAAAAGGATAGATCTCAGTGGTGCAAAATTCGCGGGATGCAAAGAAGCATTTTTATCATCACTAGATTTATAAGCCAGAAAAAAAACCTCTGAATTACTTCAGAGGTTTTTTTAAATCTAACAACTCAATTTATTTGCATTCCAAATTGATGTTGGTTTGGAACATAAAGTTTGACTTAATGGTATGACGCTCAGCGAAGAACAAATCAAAGCTATAAGTCTTACCTTTTTCAATGCCTAACTGCGCAGCAACTTCGTCAAGATTAACGCTCTTAGCAATTACATCGTGAACACCACCAATATCAATGGCCAATTTGCCGTTAATGAAGATCCAAAGGTCATCATCACCTTGGAAGCTAAACACTTCACCTCCAACATAATCAAACTCTAAATGCGACTCCATAGTGAAATGGAAGTTATGCCCATAGTTTTTATAATTGCCGAAACCCATTCCATCAATTGGGAAGAAGTTGGTATTTACATAAGTCCAGATTGTGCTGTCAGCAGCTCTTGTCATTTTAAGTGATTGAGAGAAGTTCATGTTGACACCTTCAACATCGCGATACCATTGGTCAAAATTGACTTTACCTGTTGTGGTTTTACCTTGGTTATTTGCGTAAACCGGTAAACCGTCGGCACCGAGTGTTTCTTTCACAATTCCCAAATCATTTGCGATGACGTATTCGAAATCTGGATGTGAGTCTTTAAAATCGCGAATAGTTACAGGTATTGTGCGCTCAGTAATACCATCCATTTTGCAAACAGGTGCTGGCTTCTCAACAGTGACCGTGACCATATCGGCTTCGCTGTAGAGAATACCGTCATTTACGATTAACTGAATAACGTATTCGCCTTCTTTATCAACTTCAATCTGAGACATCTCATCGGACGCAGTTCCATTAAATCCTGCCATGCTTTCTGCTGGTGCGCTAACAATACTCCAGGAATAATTAAGCGCATCCCCATCAACATCATTACTGTTGCGACCATCCAACAACACTACGTCTCCAATTTCGACAGTTTTGTCGGGGCCAGCATCTGCTACAGGCTTATTGTTGACAGATGAACTACTTGATGAAGAACTCATGACCGATGAACTGCTTGAAGAGCTCATGACTGATGAACTGCTTGAAGAGCTCATGACTGATGAACTGCTTGAGGAGCTCATGACTGATGAACTGCTTGAGGAGCTCATCACTGACGAACTGCTTGGAATAGAACTCATCACTGACGAACTGCTTGGAACAGAACTCATCACTGACGAACTGCTTGGAACAGAACTCATCACTGACGAACTGCTTGGAACAGAACTCATCACTGACGAACTGCTTGTTGGGACATAAATATAAGAGCTCGCAGAACTGGAGCTATATGAACTGGAGCTTGAAGAACTATAAGAGCTGTATGAACTATAGCTAGATGAACTTGAACTTGGGTATTCACAGGCTATGTGGTTTGAATCCAAATTATCAACATAATTTGCTCTATAGGGTTCAAATGGAAAATTCAATCCAACCTGTGGCTGAGCAACAGCAATATTGGAATAAACCACATTTTTTCTGGCTGACACTATAGGTAATCGGCTGCCGGATTTTTGATCCAGCACCCAAATACCATAACGGCCTTCCACCGCACCGCCTTCAGCAGATGACTGACATAGTTCATTCAACGAACCATTAGTCGTAGCGCATTGTGACCAACTGACTAACAATCGACCTGATCCATCTCTATATGGCCAAAATGCGCTATACCAACCATCAACCGAATGTTGATTTGGATAAAGAGCTACATTTCCAACCAGTGATTCGGGAGCAATATTGCCAAAAACTTGTTCACTTTGTGTCTGCTTGGGTGACTGTAACTCTACTATGTCACCTCCCACCATTGAATTGTAATGGTGTTTAAGCAGAGCTACTAATTGACCATTTTCAACTTGTATAATTTGATCGACTTCGATAAATCCTTCATCTGAACCAGCAACTGTTACTTCTTTATATAGCTGATCCAGGTCTTTGCCATCAGGTGTAATAGTCAGCAAAGTGTAATGATTAGTTGGAAGAACGTAGCCTTTATCAGTCAAAGCTGCCAATGAACAAAGCTTATCTTGAGACCATTTGGCAGGTGAATCCAATCCAGTGGGCATGCCTGAACTCTCGCTATCAAGCTGGGCACTTACTTCAACAGGGCAACCTTCAACTATCTCCTCTGTATGAGACCAACGAACAAATGCAATTCGGCCATCCTTCAAAGTTGTAGGCTTAATATCGTGATTTTTGCCGTAGGTCAGCTGAAGTATGTTGCGACCTTCCGGTGTCATAGAGTGCAATAACGAGACATTATCTCCAGCGTCTACTTTATGACAATAAGGAGCTTGATCAGCATCAACAATGTTATCTACCGGGCTGTCCGGATTACCGGCAGCACGGTTAGATGAGAAAATAATGGTTCCATCTAAAGCATAGGTTGGGTTAGTGTCTTCGCCTGCATTAGCAGTCCAATCACTTTCAATAACTCGGCGAATAGATTTGGTTGAAAATGAATATTCATAGATATTCCAAGTGTAATCACGCGGATGATTGTATGGGCCATGCGCTGCGAATATTGCTTTTTTTCCATCAGCTGAAATATTGACGTCCTTAACATCAAAATCGGACGAACCGAAATATTGAGAAAGCAATTCAGTATCAATGGCAGAGGTATCAAGGCTTGAACGAGAGACTAGTTTAGCTCCCGGATTGAAATCGTAAGGAGATCCCAGCTCTAAAAGACTGGCATTTTGATTGGTTTTATTGAGCTTGGCTTTAGCCATACTTTGCTCAAGGCTACTGATATTACGCTCGACATAAACAAAAGCCGTATCTTTTGTTAGTGCCTGGTTTTGTTCTACCTCACTAGTGCTAACACTGCCGCCACTTCCGCCCCCGCAAGCCACCAATACAAAAGGCGTAGCCAGAAAAACTAAAAGTTGAGAAAAATGTCGGATGGAATACATATACAGCTCCAAGGGAATGACCTTAGTCAAAATACTAGGAATCATTCTGCCGAGAAGCGAGTTTGTAAAAAGGTACGAATTCACATTTACTTTAAAAGAAAAACTGTTATTCAAACAGAAATGAAAATTTGTGAACTGGCACGCCTATACAATGTATAGGCGGTAACAAAAGGTCAACTGGGTAAAAATACAAATTTGTACTCGACAGTTGTCGGTAAAACTTCCTGGGCACCAAAATTGACTCGTTTAATCCGAGCCAGAATATCACTTTCAAGCTGTTTAATACCTAACTCACTGGAAACCAACTTTAAATCAGAAATGCTTCCATCAGGCTGAATTACTATTTTAAAAGTAAATTTTCCAGCTAACTCAGGATGATCCAACAGAGCACTTTGATACAAACTGTATACATTACTTTTTACTTGTTCCAAGGTACGGCGGATGCTCTCCATATCACGCTTTCCAGCTTGTCCGGACAGTTGACTCAATTGTCCGTTATCCAACGCATCGCCACCTATAACACCTTCGACATTAGTGGACTGATGGGCCGCCAATGCTACGCTATTTCCTTTCATAGCAGCATCGCTAACTTGAATACCATTGCTTCTTCGCGCCGCGGTTTCTGCCCCTAAAACAGTAGAATCACTTGCAGCGAAAGTACCCGCTTTACTCTCAGAGACGTTTTTATTGCGCAACTTCGAGACATCAACATTTCCGCGCATGCTATTAAGCTGTTGCGATAACTCTGCCAAACCCTGTGCACGCGCGATAGACTCTCTCTTATCTACATCAGGAGCTTTGGCTATGGCTTTTGGCCTATCGTCTTTTTCAATTGCTGGTGACTTTAGAGGAGGCTTTTCTACCTTTTTTTCAACAGGTTTTACCTCAACCGGTTTAGTCACAACCACAGGCTCTGGCTTCGGCTGAGGTTTTGGTTTAAGCAATAGCTTGGCCTCTACTAAAATTTTTTCAGGCTCAATATACTCTTGCTGAATTAACTTTAACCATGGCACTAATAAAAAAAGTAATAAAAAAACTATCAGTATTCGTTGCAATAACCGTTTGAACTTCTGTTCCTGTTGCTCATCAGATTTCCAGGGAAGTTCAAGATCAAAAGCTAAAGGTTGATATGTAGTTGACATTTTAATGTTCACCCACTGCAGTTCCTGACGGTGCGCCGGACATTTCAGACACAACCTGGTTTACCGCTAACGAAATATCACGAAAATCACTTTCTTGACAGGTAACCATTATACTCTTTAACAATTCATAGCTAACTGTCTTATCACCCATAATAGTTATGCTCAATCCGTTATGTTCTGCGTATCCTTTGATTTCCGGAATTGTTGATTTGTAATCCAGCAAGGCTTTATTGAGAGGCTCTATTATTTCCTCAGGAGCTTTCATAATTTCTTCAACACCTACAATTTCCTTATCGCCCAACCAGACTTTTTCCTTGCTGACATAAATCAACAACTGATTATTGGGTTCAATACCCGAAGCAGCATCAGGTAAATTAATAAACTTGGCATTTTCGATTTTTTGACTTTCGCCTGTATTCAACAACAAGAAAAAAACCAAAATAGTAAAAATATCCATCAATGCAACTAAATTTAATTTAAACACTGCCGGTGTTTTTTTCTTTTGATAAAAAATCGTTGATCCGATTATCATAGTATTAACTCAATTTAATTCGCTAAAGTGGTATCACCCAAAGAAATCTCAGGAAACAATTCAATTTCCACTACACTTGCAGCTACTACAGTTTTATAGGATTTAACTGCATCCATAGTAAACACCAGGTTTTGATATTCCACATCAAGAGTAGATATAACAACTATGTCGCGCTTTTCTGGTAGCTGTTGTTTAATTGCCTGAATAGTTCGGGACAATAAAGCGTAATCGTAAGTTTTGTCTCCATTAGCTTCGTTAACTGGAATCTCCGAAACCAACTGCTCGTCTACCAATACTTTAAAACCCTCATGCTCAATTCTGACTTCCAGATTGGATTGTGGATTAGCGCTAGTCGCCACACCTCCCGTCAATGGAGGCAAGTTAATCTCCAGTACCCGGATTTGCGTAAATGTCATGCTCAACAATAATACGGGAACCAAAATAATCATTAAATTCATAAATGAAGTAATCTCCAGATCTGAATCTTTTGTATTCCGCGGATGATAATTAAAATCCATAATAAACTCCTTAACTGACTGAATCTTTTTCAGTCTGGCGAGGAATATTAGTTTCAATTAAACGATGGACGGTCATGATATTTAAAAATTTAACTGCAGACATTTGAATACTGGTCACTATGGCAGTAGTTTTATTCTGCACCATGGCGTGCAATATCATTAAAGGAATTGCTACCATCAAACCAAAGGCAGTAGTATTCATCGCAACCGATATTGATTGTGACAACATTTGGGCCTTTTCCGCTGGATTCGCATTTGCAACTGCTGTAAATGCGCTAATCAAACCAATAATAGTTCCAAGCAGACCTAATAAGGTTGCAACGTTGGCCATAACAGCAAGATAATTTGTTCTTACTTCTAATTTAGGTAAGGTTTCCAGCATACCTTCATTCATCGAGTTCTCTATATCAGCACGATGTTTCGAAACTTTCATCATGTCCAGGCCACACCCAATAATACGGGTAATAGGCGCATTATTTTCGCGAGTGAACAAGTGCATTTTTTCCATATCAGTTGTACGCAATAAAGGCAAAAATGCTTCAAATGCCTTGATATTACGTGCACGTTCAAAACTTAAATATAACCAACGCTCAATACTGATTGCCACACCGATTGCCAACACTACAGCAATCGGATACATAAAAACCCCGCCGCTTTGAAAAAAACTAACGATTATATTGTAATAATTACTCATAATTTATCTCACTCTATTTAATACTGGATTCTGGTTACTGGGTTATAGTTACTGGGCTGAGCTCTGACTTTCTAAATCCATTTCGTTATAAATAGTCATAGAATTCACCATGACCTCTCTATCAACAATTTCTAATGCTTGATCGTTCTTCGGCTCCCTATTCCAACGCAACTTATCTGGTGAAGCGCTGCCTTTCCATGGAACAAAATAACTTACCGCTGGCTGTTCCTTGTCTCCAACAAAAGTCGACTGGAGCACTATTTCAGAATCTGAATCTTGTTTTGATTTTGATTTACTGTCTTGATCAGTTTTTTCGCCAGCAACAGAAACGCTGGCAACCAAAAGCAAGAAGACACTTAACATTTTCATTTGCTGCCACCACTAAAATCCAATGGTTTAGAAATCGCTTTAGGTGGCTCAACGTCCAGACTAGCAGGCACCAATGTTCTCTTTTGAATTTCATTTAACCATTTTGCGACTTCTTTATTCTGCCCAGCAGTTAAATATTGGTAAGCCTCTATGTGTTTTTGAGCTCGCAGAGGATGATTCAAATAAAGATCATATAGTACCGCAAGGTTCAGATGTGCCTCAGGCGAATCAGGCCAAATTGCCAATGCATGAGCGTAAGTATTCTGAGCACGCAGAAAATCACCCTGTAACCTTTGTGCCAAAGCCATATGCATATAGGCATTCATATTGCTGCGATTTATTTCAGTAGCCCGCTGATAATAGCTGACTGCTTTCACAAAATCTTTTCGATCAGTTTCTATATCACCCAGAACCACCCAGGGTCCCGATAAATTCCTATCACTCTGAGTCAACTCAAGCAACATTTTTTCTGCCTGCAGATTCTGTTTAAACTTCAATGCACGTTTCGCATTAATAAACTTGTCGACTGATTCTTTATTAATACGACCTTTTTGTTGTATATAAGGATTGGGCTTAGCTTCATAAGGTAATGCACTTCCCGACTTATCTAATTTAGGAACTGGAATATATTCCTGAGTAGACACCAGACCAACCACTTCAGGAGGCACAGAACCAATACTTTTTTTGGCGTTACCACCGCAACCTACAACTAATGTGACTAGTGTTATTTGCCAAAACAATTTGGAAAAATTAACGTATTTCATCGCCATAACTCACAATTACTTCATTTTTGTTAAATCGCTCTGGATTCAGTTTTTTCATTTCAGAAAAACTTTTATCAATCCATTCATTAAACTTACCATTCCAGGCACGATCTATATTGGCTTGATGTAATTCAATGGCCAGATCATCGAATGGTTTAGCTTGCTCCGCAATAATTTCTGCATAGACTTTTTGATCATCTGCCGACATACCCGCTGGTTTTGGTGACGATCGCAAGTCGGTTGCAAATGATTGATATAGACTTGCTATTTTGTAACTCGACATCGTTATAAACTCCAGAATGCCGTAGTCAGTAGCCAGTTGATACTGTTTAACAGCTGCATTTAGTAATTTATTTTTTTCTGGCAAGCTTTTTACCAGAGGTAAATAGAACCTGAAATTGGCGTATTTACTTGCATAATCATCACCATATTTCATAGTGGCCCAAGCCGCCAACCATTGACTTCGATCAGTTTTATTTTTGCCCGCTTTTTGATGTCCGGAAATCAATTTATTCAACCAAAATAATTGCTTCTCGGTATCCGCCAATTTTTCGTAAATTTGGGCAACATGAAAGCGTGCTTCCATATTGCTGTTAAACGGTAATGGATATTGCGCATCATAACTCTTGAAATGCTCCAATGCTGCCAAGGTATTATTATCCTTTTCATACATTGTTGCGGAGAAAAACAACCCTTCTCTACGCACTTCAGGATCTGGATCCTTTTGACTTAGCAGCAAATAAGTTTCTGCAGCCTCTTTCCAGTTTTCGTTTTTCTCGTAGGCGTAGGCAAGTTTTCTTGGAAACTCCACACTCAATTTGTGATCGGGATACAAGGCGATCAACTCTTTTAACTCTGCAATACCAGCAGTCCACTGAGACATTTCAAGCAATAGCGACGCAGCATCATACTGTGCTGTCACTCTCACCGTAGAGTTAGGTGCTAATCGTTTAATTTTTAACAGTTCATCAACTGTTTTTTGTTTTTCCTCTTTTTTAGCTGCTATAACTTCCGTGTTTTTATAAATACTTGTAGCCAGACGTTCAGAGATTTGTGCATATTCCTCAGATTTGGGATCAACTAATTCTCTTTGCTTCAAATAACTGCTTTCCGCATTAACATAGTCATTTAATTTAAAGTAGGAATGCGCCATTAATCCGTAAGCAGTCTTCTTAAGTTCCTTATCCAGTTGAGGATTATTATTAACCAAGTCTGTCGTTACTTTTAACGCCTTCTGGTATTCACTTAAGCTAAACAAATACTCTGCAGCATTAGTTAATACCGTCGGCGCACGACTATCAACGTGAAATTTTCCTGCGAATTTCAACATACTATCGACAGCGCCTAATTGCCATTTTTTAATATCTTCGGGCGCAGTCAGGGTCGCAATATATTTTTGATAGGAAATAATTGCCGCATAACCTGAATCAGCTGCTCGCTGGGGTTCGATTGGTTTTTGCGCTTGATAAGCAACTCGCTCGTAATCTGAAACAGCCAAATCATATTCTTCTGCCAAAAATAAGGATTCTGCTTTCAGGAAATAAATTTCATCTATGCGATCATCATTCGGGAAGGTGATTGCGTACTGATGATAAAAATCAGCAGCTTTTTTGAACATAGCCATAGATTGCTCTTTTGCTTCTTCCAACTTAACTTGATCTTTTTTGTCTTTCTTGGAATTTTCAGCAATAAACTTTTGATAGTTTTGGCCTTCGCTATAATGATGACGAGCAAGCTCATCCAAATAGACTTTCAGTAATACCTTCACCTCAGGCATCATTCCCTGACGATTACCTGAATAGTTTGAATTAAGCCCATAAGCATTTACGTATGACTCCTTTTCTTCCAAGGCTTTACGTGGAAAATTTCCTTTTATATAAGCATCAATAAGTTTTTCATGCAGCAATGGCGCCTTTGTTGATTGCGGATAGTTATTAACAAAAAGCCTGAATGTACTAGCAGATTCCTCATACAATTCTTTTTCAAGATAATAGTTACCCAAATCCTGATATATCAACCAAACGTAGGGCTTATTCGCTATGGCTTGAACCTGAGAAATAGCCGAAGAACCACCAATTCTATCAAGAGCGAGGCTAATAGAGTGAATACTATCTGACGCAAGAGAAGCCTCTGTTTTACTGAGACCTTCAAGATCTGATTTATTTTTGACAACCTGATCTACCACGTAAGAAAAGGAATTTAAACTCTTGTTAAAATTTGCTTCTTTATAATAGGTCCAGCCCAACATATAGTGTGCATTAATAGTATATTTTGACTTATTAGATAAAGTCACAGCTGTATAAGCTTGCTCAGCTTGTCGATATTCGTTGTTATTAAAATGTATATCGCCCTTACGAAAATAAGCTTCCTCTATATTGGGGTAAGCTGGGTACTGCGAGGTTAATTTTGTCAACATAGCCAAAGCATTAGCTTGATCGCCTTCCATATCGTAAGCTTTCGCTAACTGATATAATACTTCAGCATTATCAGGTGAGTTAGGATACTTTTCTAAAATATTTCGATAAGCCTTAATCGCCTCGGAATAATTACTCTTCTGTTCGACAACTCGATTTTGATCGTACACACCTTCCATCATGTAAACGTCGGCAATTCGACGTTCAATTTGTTCTTTTAGCTGTTTATCCTCAAATAAATTCAACAATTCCTTATACTCTTCTCGCACTTCTTTATGCGAAATTTGTTTAATCTCAATATTATCTTCGTTTTCCGGCGTATATTTCAAAGAACCTAATGTATTATCTTTATTTGAAGAGCAGCCAACAGCAAAGGCAATAACCGATGCAACGCTAATCCCCATTAATACTCGACCAAACTTGTTCATTTACTTTTACTCTCTGGCGCCTTTGAGCTTGTTGTTGATTTTGGATTTTCAAGATTGAGTAACATTAAATCATATAATCTTGCTTTAGCTAATTTGGACTGTGCTGCATAAAATCTCATTCTTTTTTCATGCTCAGTTAATTCTTCTTTTACGAGATTTCGCATAATTAACTCAAACTTCTTAATAAAACCTTTTGTCTCTGCAAGTCTTTTAAGAATCATTGCGTGATTATCTGCAACCATCTGATCATAAGACGCAGGCGGTTTATAAGGAGCTTTATATTGTTGAAGCTTTTCAATTTTGTCATTGAGAAAATTTAATTCAACATCAGTACTTTCCGATAATGCATTTAATCTCTCCTGCTCACGCTCGCTTAATGACAAGGAAAAAAGTTTTAATTCAGAGTTTTTTTCAGCCAACTGATCTTTTAGCATTAAACCTTTATCGATGAGATCTTTAATCGAACTATCATATGTTTTGTTTCTGGCATTTTTCAAAATGAGTGAGTGCTGCTCTGTTTGAAGTAGCCACTCTTCTAAATTTCCTTCAATAGCATACAAATCTGCCAGCTCATCCAAAGTTTCACGAAATTGATGCCCGGCCATTAAATCAATAAGGAAAGGAGTTAGCTTTTTATAATCGACGGAAGGCTTTGTATTAAACCAATCCGAATCATCCATCATGGCTTCTATATTATTAATGAATTCTCTTGGCACATCCTGTTTATCAATAATTTTTTGTGCTTCAGCAATCATCTCAATGCCATTGTAATAACTTTTTTCAGCATTTAAGTTTGCCTGCAGCGCTTTCTTTAGTAAACCTTCCTGCTCATATACATGAGCAAGTAAGACAATAGACTCTTGAACTTCAGGAATTGCAATAGATCTTTTGTTCAGCAATTCCAGCGCTGGAATTGCATCACCATAATGTTTTAAATTGATTGCTGCCCAAGAGTAGGACAACAACGCTCTATTTGAATACAAGCCGTTAGTCCTTATAGGCTTCAAGTAATTCCATGCTTCATCCAAGCGATTATACTTAATTGCCAACTCAGCCAACCCATGTCTTGCCCTGTCTGCCAAGACTGATAGCTCTTCACTTTTCCCTGAATATCCTGTAACCACCTCAAGATTTTTTACTGCATCTTTTAATTGACCATTTTTTAATTGCATAATGGCCGTATTAAATAATAAGTACGGATAGTAGAGCGTATTTTTTTGTGCGCCTTTTAGAATATCCTCGGAAATCAAACTTGATTTATTTTGTAGATTTCCTTTTGCAACCAATAAGACCAAATAGTTATACTCAGTATAAATATCATCTGGCACTTTGCCCTTTATCCTATTTAAAGAGTCTCGAGCGTTAACAATATCTGCTTTTGCATAAAGCATTTTAGCCAAATAAAACCATGCCTTGTTACTAACCTCTTCTGATGCCTGGGTTTGTAGTAGATCATCGAATATTTTTTTTGCTGCATCCGGCATACTATAAGAAAGCATCATACCTCCCTTTAATATTTGACCCGTCGCGCTTTTGGCAACAGAGTTATTGATTGCCTGCGCGTATTCCTGCTCAATTAGTGCTTCGAAATAATTTTTCTGGAAATACTCATACAGGACTGCTCCATACTCCAAGTCCTGTGTCGATTTATTATCTGAAATAAATTGTTGAGCATTTGTTACTGAAGATGCAATCAATGCAACTAGAAATAAAACGTAAATATTTATTGATTTCAATTGAGCGGTAAAATACAACATAAGTGCTTACCATTGCTTAATTGAGAAAACGGGTTCTTGGGTGACACTATCATCACTAATAGCAACTTCCAAATATTCTCCGGCAGGACCTTTCTTAAACTCTATAGTTGACGCACGTTTGTAATCTCTGTTTCCCGCACCTATGCCCGTAAAAAACAAGGTCGCCGTGTGATCACCTTCATTCAGGTTAGTTACATAAAATTTGTTCACTCCACCTCTTAATAAAGCTTGACGCTGCTTTTCTGAATAAATTTGCGATGAAACCAATTTCCCATCCAGCTTAAGCTTTATACTTTCGAGAGTAAAAAATGTACCTGAACTAACTGATACAAAAACTGTGTATTTGGTACTGGAAGGAAAAAGTAATTTTTCCTCCATTAAACGAAGATCCTTATTAAGCGTAATCACATTTTGTTTTAATTCCTGGATACTTTTTGATACTTGCTTTAGATCCACTGCAGCACTTGCACTTTCTTTAGATTGATTTTTATCTTCAAGCTCTACTGATTGTCCGCCGAGCTGATCCGTCCAATGATCTTTTTTCTCGATACTTTTATCATCATTTTTTTCGTTAGTTTTTTCAGCATTTGTTTTCCCTGAGTTCCCCGCAAAGCATAATGAAGTGCTGGCGATACTAAAAATCACTATAAGTTGTAACAAAATATTGCGAACACATCGATTGCTCATACCTAACCTACCACTCCAGTTAATGTGAATTGCTGGTAAAATTACTATGTTTGGGAATCAATTCACCCTACTTCTCATGCTTATATTCATTTATAGTCACACTCTAGCGCCCGTATCTTTGGATGTGCCCCAACCAACTGCTAATTACCTTCGTATGAGTACGGTACCAAATGTAGATTTGGCATTAGATCATCAAAATGAATAATTCTATGTGACTAAGTTTTTATTTCTTCAAGATTATGCAAACCTATTGAGCACTCTAGGCAGTATAGTGCTCTTTGCAAAGTTCTGTTAAAAACTATTTATGGATAATCTGGCTTTTCAAGACGCTCGGATTTTGTGAGGCACATCACACAACATGCCAACTTACCTAGCCACCATAACTCATATTTGATTCGAAAAGATTTATTGCTCTTGATTCATTACTTCATATCTGGGAAGGTATAGCGACTCTGATTCACTCAAGCGGGATAACATATGATTTCCATTCGCAATCTGATTCTCATTACAGGCGTTTGCTTTAGCTTCAATGCATACTGCCAAAACAGCAAGGACTCTGTTGTGATTATTGAACCAAACAAAACGGTCACTAATATTCAAGCCGCAGCTATTGATAAGGAACATTTTGAACTGGGAATCTATCTTGGTACAGTTTCAGTTGAAGAGTTTAACACTAACCTATTGACCGGCCTTTCGTTTACCTACCACATAAACTCCAAGTGGTTGTCACAAGCACAATATGGCACTTCGAATGTTAGTCGCGCAGCCTTTGAAGACACTTCCGGGTTTGAGTTTTTGAGCGGAAGCGACCTGAAGTATGAATATATAAGAATAATGGGAGGCTACAAACTATTTGATGGTCGATCATTTTTAGGAAAGCGCCACAAATATAATTCAGCAATTTATTTTCTGGGCGGCATTTCAGATGTGAATTTTGCAGGCAGCAGAAATCAAGGATTAGCTTTTGGTTTGAGCTATCGAACCGTTATGACCGACTGGCTGACAATGAATTTTGACTTAAACAACACAAATGTAGATTTAAAATTATTTAACGATCATAAAAGAGTTAACAACACCGAGATGAGCATTGGCGTAAACGCACTGTTTTGATTTTAGAAAACAAATTGGAGGCCAGATGCAATTTGCGTTGAGGTTACCGTTCTATCTTGATCCAAAATTACGCTTGAATTGTAAATATAATTCTTTATATCAATGTTAAAATTTAATCGTTTGGTCAATCCAACCTGATAACCTATTCCTGCAACATAGGTGAACCTTGCTTCTTCACCAAACGCTGTTTCTCCGGCGCCTAGCAGTAAATACAGGTTCGAAAGCCTCGCTTTTCCCTCCGATTTAAAAAATTCACCTTGAAAAAGATTGTATCCTAACAACAAATCATAATGACTGAACTTTCTACCTTTGCCAGTAAAATAAACAGGTGCCGCACTTTGGTCTTCATAAAGAGAAAGCTTCACCTTGCTTATTTGTAAGTAATTATATTGAATAAAAAAATCTTCCGAAGCTCTAAAAGTCAAGCTAAGCCCAGGTACTATTTCACTGGTGAAATCTTCAATGTTAACTATTCCAACAAAAGCACCCAGTTCAAATATTTCATTGTTAATATTCAAGCCGTCTGACTTATTATTGTCAGCCAGAACCGGAAGAGACAACACGCCAAGTAACAGCAATGCCGTGCGGACACTTTTTAAAAGAATGTATTGAATCCGAATGTCCATGCATCTAATCTCTCGTCATCTTTTTTGGTTGATACAGCATAGGAGCGATAGACTCCACTAAATATAAAGTTTCTACCGATATAGTAATTAAAACCGATCCCATATTGAGTAAAATCTGAATCACTAATATTGAGCGGAACTAATTTGGGTTGGGTATCGATTGCCATTACTCCAGTGCCCAGCAATACAATTGGAGACAATTTCCAATCAGAAAAAGGTTCGACAATTAGATTGAGACTCCTAAAATTCCCTTGGATATCAGATCCATAAAATTGCCCCCACTCACCTTCAACACCTAACCAGTTTAAAGGGCGATATCCCAGTGTAAAACCAAATAATTCACTCCCCTTCAACTCACCTTTTTGAAATGCGCCGACAGAAAAACCAACTCGCCAACGATCTTTTAGGTAATCACCGTAACTTACTGTTGGAAGATCGGCGGGTTCACCTGTAGGCTGAATAGTACGCGAAATCTGTGATGCATGAGTCCATCCCATTTTCCCATTTTGCAATTTGATCTCATACCAATCAGGGCGTCGAGTTAAAAGCGTAACTTTTTCTCCCCACTCAGCCACATAAAAAATAGGGTAGCCACGACCAGGTCCTGAATGTACTTCTATGTATGGATCAAGAACTACCAATTCTATTTGAGTATCTGCCGACTCTTTATCGCTTGACTGTTCTTCGGCATGCAAACTCATTCCAAAAGTTAGGAGAAAAATGATGCAAAATAATTTGGATATCAAGTTCATTAACAAACCCAAAAATGACTTATTAGTAGAAGGAACCCAGTATAACAACTGGATCAGGGTAACGTCCCATATATGCACGCACTAGGGCTAAATTATCATAACGGATGGTAAAACTATGCTGCATTCCACAAAAAAACTGTGCAATAGTACCAATATTGGGTCAAATACTTTAGGGGAATTGGTTTATGCAGATTGCTGCTCTTGGACCATCACTATAGGCAAGAACCAAGTATCGGCAATTTTAGAATGCAGGTTGCCAATTTCCAGCTGTAGTTCATCAATGTATTCATGAAGCCCTTTTTCCAATAACTGCTTCAAATCAGCTTCATCCAACATTTTTTGTGTATTTAATATGACTGACAACACCTTTTCATTATTAGGCATGGCCCATAAACATTGTTCTAATTGTCTTAAACAATGAGCAACTGCCCGTGGAAAATCTTCATTTTGTAGTAGAAATTTCACAACTGCTTCAGCATTGACTCTATCGCGCACATGCTGACGATACATTTGATAAGCACTAAGCGAACGCAGCACACTCATCCACAATATATTGTCATAGGGTTCAAGTACTTCTGTACCACCGATGGATAAATGCGGTACCAAATTAACCAGACCAACATCAACAATTCGCGTCGACATATCCGCACGCTCTATATGATGACCGATACGGATCAAATCATAGGCATTGTTATGTGTCATACAACCAGCTAACAGACCCGTGAACTGCTGAATACTATTAATAATATGCAAAAGTATAATGTTTCGATCACGACGCGAGTTGATTTTGCCAGCATTATCTCGCAAGTAATGATAGAGATCATTGACTAGCTCCCAAGCCTCCATAGGCATGATTTCACGCGTAATTCTGGCATTCTCTCTCGCAAAACTTAAAGAGTTGATTAACGACGCCGGATTTTTTTTATCGGCCAAAATAAAATGTACGACGGTTTTTTCATCAGCTAATTGAGTATCGCGCTCAAAGTATTCTCCAGTACCACTAATGTCTATCAATGATCCCCATCCGACACGCACATTTCTAGGTAAATCCAACAATAAATTAGAATTTACATTGACCAATCGTGCGGTATTTTCGCAACGCTCCATGTAACGTCCCAACCAATAAATTCGTTCAGCAACTCGAGACAACATAATTAATCCTCCACCACAATCCAGGTATCTTTGCTACCGCCACCTTGCGATGAGTTAACAATATAAGAACCTTTACGCATTGCAACACGTGTTAATCCGCCCGGAGTCACAGAAAAATCACGCCCTTGTAAAATAAAGGGACGTAAATCAATATGCCGAGGTTCCGCGTTACCATTGGTTAAAATGGGTGCGGTGGAAAGTGAGATTAATGGCTGCGCCATATAATTTCGCGGATTGGATTTAATCAGTAGCGCAAAATCTTCCAATTCCTTTTTACTGGCCTGCGGTCCAATAATCATGCCGTAACCGCCCGACTCATTGGCTGGCTTTACAACTAATTTATCGAGATTTGCAATGACGTAATCACATTGTTTTTTATCAACGCATAAATAACTGGGAACATTTGGCAGTATAGGTTCTTCGCCTAAATAATATTTAATCATCGCAGGAACATAAGTGTAGATAACCTTATCATCTGCCACTCCCGCACCTGGCGCATTTGCCAATGCAACATTTCCCTTTAACCATGAACGCATTAGACCACGAACACCCAAGGCCGATTCAGGATTGAACATATCCGGGTCAAGATATAAATCATCAATACGACGATATATAACATCAACCCGTTTTAATCCGTCAATACTACGCATGTAAACACAATCATCACTTTCGACAACTAAATCATTGCCTTCAACTAACTCAACTCCCATTTGTTGTGCGAGATAAGAATGTTCAAAATAAGCTGAGTTATAAATACCGGGAGTTAATACAACAATTTCGGGTTTAACTGATTTTCGCGGCGACAGAGAGGCTAGCATGTCGAATAATTGGTTAGGATAATCAGTAACAGGGACAATTTTGTGATTTTCAAATAATTCAGGAAAAACACGCTTGGTAACTTTTCGATTTTCCAACATATAGGATACGCCGGATGGGACACGCAAATTATCTTCTAATACAAAAAATTCACCTTTGTCATCGCGAATCAAATCACTACCGCAAATATGCGACCAGATACCATAAGCTGGCTTCATTCCCATACATTCACGACGAAAATTGCTGGAATCTTCGATTAAATATCTGGGCACAATTTTATCTTTTAGTATTTTCTGATCGTTGTAAAGATCATTAATGAAACAATTGAGAGCGGTAAGACGCTGAATTAATCCACGCTCTGTTTTTTGCCATTCTTTTTGAGAAATAATTCGCGGGATAATATCGAAGGGCCATTCACGATCTATATTGCCAGCATCACTGTAGACAGTAAATGAAATGCCTATTGTCTTAATAGCGAGCTCAGCAGATAGCTTACGCTCCTGCAGTTCTTCTCCCGACAAAGAAGCTAAATATTGTGCCAAATGCCGAGTTTCGTTTCTTGGTTCGCCCGGTGAACTAATCACTTCATCAAAAAAGTGGCCTGAAGTGTAATTTTGCCAATCTATTTTCATAGTATTTTTTGTGGCACTCATGGACAGTTCCTGCAACATTATTTGCCTCACATGGTGTATTTAGCACCCACTTAAATCCGAGCAGGTTAAGAAGTCCTCTACCAACAACCTCCATACACCTAATGGTGCAAATATGTTGCCAACACAATTAGCTATTCAAAAAATGCCCTCACTTTATTGAATGGCTCCCTCAATTTTGGTGGATATACTAAAATCTAGCTGAAAATTTTCCTTTTCTGTTAAAACTTTCACCAGTTTATTATCGACTTCGAAACCAACCGGGAATACTTCGACGCCGTTTCTTGGCTGCATTCACTCCATGCGGAAACTTTTCGCTCAGAAAGACAACTAACTTGCCACATTCTGGTGCAATAGTTTCTACGATTTCATCACCCGACTCATCATAGAGCAACAATTCCCCCCCATCCTCTTCTTTCCAATCACTATTCAAATACAGCACACTGGAAATTTTTCGCGTGGGCTTATCTGAAAATGGTTGATCACGAAATGTATCCAAGTGTTTTTGATAAAACGCACCAACAGGATATACAGCAAAATGACCTTCATAATCAGCCAACCCGGCATAAAGACGTTGATTCAATCCTACTCGCAACCGGTCCATCCAATCCAGAAACTCGGATTCAACAGCTTCCAAGTTAGATAGCCACTGAATAGTATCACCTCTTATCTGTAATTTTTGTTGCAAATCACGGCCGCGACCTATTCCAGCAGCTTTTAGTCCATTAACTTCAAGTTGATCCAGATGACTTATCAAGTTATAAACTAAGGACTCTGGCAACGCTGAATCCAAGACAATATAACCTTTACCCACAAGGGCATCGGCAATTTGATCCAGTAACAATTCAAGATTTTCTTCCACCTTTAGCTCCACAAAAACCTCAACATTGAACCAGTCTCAGCCAGCGACAAAAATTGGAGTAATTGTACCTTATCATTTCTCCTCATTTCCCTTTTATGATGGGCCCTGTGCATCCAAAAAATTGTAAGGGAAAGCAGTCCAAGTCTTGTAGCCCATTTATAGCGTCTAGTTCATGAATTAATGATTTAAGTGGGGGATCTGAAGAGCCATTCAGCAAATAGTGTTGTAATGCAAGAATAGGTAAAAAATTACAATAAGTAAGTATTAATTAGAAAATAGTGTATGTGAGGCTACTAACGACAAACACGTGGATTCAGCATTGAACCATACAAAAGCTTCATTACGACAACTTGAGATTATTAGTTTGGTTGCTTATCTCGTGCAGCTATTGCGATCCAGGTCAGGACAAACAACACCGAGAGAACATAAAGAGCTACGGCGACCCAAAACTCATTCACATTTGTTCGGTAAGTTGCCAACAAATAGTCAGCGGTGACTAGCCACGACAAAAACATCAACGCAATAAAAGATAAAATATATCTCATGTTTAATTCTCTATTTTTCAATTAACCTAATTATCATGACGGTTACGCAGAATGAAAACTGTTCGATATCGCACAAAGCAACCGCCGAGCTCAATACAACAAGCATAAAAATAATTTCAATGCCTAGTAGGTAAAAGGCCGCAGATCAAGACTTAATTCAATTTTTCAGGAAATTTTTTAATGGTATAGATATCAAATCGGCTGGACTTACCTTCCAACTGAAAAGACGGCGCTTGATCATTCAAGAAAGGTGCTTTGCGTGGCCTCTTAACTACTACACGATAATTTACATGCGAAATGGCAATAGGCAATAGCAAGTCTGCATCCTCATCTTTCCCTACTAATGTATGAAACGCATGCATTTCTTTTTTGACCTCCGCTGATTTTTCTCTTTCCGGAAACATAGGGTCAAGATAGATTACATCGGGAAAACTATCAGCATTTAGAGATGACAAATAATCATGACTGGAATCAGTAATCAGATTCATTCGTTGGATAATTGACAATAGCTCAGGATCATTCTCCTGCGCAAACTTCTCAGCACGATGCAAACCATTTTGTAACAAGCAATGAACAATAGGAGAACGCTCTATTAACTTAACTTGCGCACCTAAGGCTGCCAACACAAATGCATCTTTACCCAACCCCGCAGTAGCATCCAGAACCAGAGGGTAAACGCCAGCCTTTATACCAACAGCTTTAGCAATCAACTGTCCTTTTCCGCCACCAAATTTACGCCTGTGATCTGTGGATCCTTCTGTAAATTCCGCGAGAATTGGCCCCGGTACTTTTCGACCAGTTTGTTGCAATTTAATTTTTTGCTCATCGACAACTAAAACAAATTCATTTTTTGTTACTATTTTAGGATCGACAAATCCAAGATATTCACAATTGAGTTGTTGAGCTAACTGAATAGCCAAGGACTCATCATTAAATTGATTGGCAACCAAAGCAATAGCAGGAGAAAAGGGCATAAATATTCATAACTAAAAAGAGGCGTCCTTGCCAGTATAAATTATTTCTCCAAATTAAAGCGAATTCTCTCGCGGAGCCCAAACATTTTCATCGCCACATCATTTTCCATTTTTGGTTTGTATTTCCATCGGGATACCGCTTTTAAGACTGCCGAATTAAATGTTCTTGCAGGTTCTGCATAAACTATCTGAATGTTCTCTGTAGCCCCTGTTTCAGTTACATCAAATACAACATCAACAAAACCTTCTATACCATTTGCAGCTGCAGACTGTGGGTAAACAGGAGCGAACTTAACCATTGGTAAACTCTGCGCTGCTATTGCCAGGTTTACAGTAGGTAGTGTTGGATTAATAAGAATTGGGTCAATAATACGTATTGATGGCCCTTTACCTGTCTCTACTTGTTCAACGATATTACTTTCTGGAGTTTCAATTTTAGTGGGCCTAACTGGCAGCTCTGGAATAGGCTCATGAATTTTGGGAGGAGCTTCATAGCGGACATTCGGTATGTGCGGTGTCGGGTCTGCAATCGGAGGCACAGAATCATTTTTAATTAGACTATACATTACATAAAAAAGTAGCGTAGTCATCACAAGCGCAAGCACAAGCGAAAGCACTTTTCTAACTGCACCGTTGAAATCGATCAGACTATTACTTTCTAACACCATCATTTGAGTACTCATAAGATTCACCTTTTTAGTTGAATTAGACAAAATCCGGGCGAACACATCCCCTACCCGGTTAGGGCATAGCAGTTTATGGATTAGGAATTGATGCTTAAGGTCGCCGCTTTCGGCGAGTGTCTAGCTGAAATATAAATTGCTGCAGAATGGGTGATCTGGATTTTTGTTTTTGAATCCACTCAAATTGCGATTGTGAAATCGCATTTATTGCAGATTGATCAAAAATACCAGCTGGATTTGATTCAACTACTTGTATATCGACTGGCGTTCCATTTTCGTCAAGAAAGAACTTAACTTTGACGTTTCCCATTATCCCTTTTTTTAAGGCAACTTCAGGATAGACTGGCAATATGGATTGAATCACTTTATATTCCGACAAATCAGAGCTGATGGATTTCTCTGTTTTATTTGAATCGTAAGAAATCAATTTTTGCAAACTGGTTTTATCTATTTCAGATATAGATTTGTATTCATCTTTGATTTCAGCATTAAATTTTTCTGCCAAAGGAATGGTTCGAGTTATCAATACAGGTCTTGGCTGGGATTCCATTCTATCAACCATCAATAGGGTTTTTTCTGCCTGCAAAATATTTTCATCAGCCACTGTAGCTTCAGCAACTTTCGCCCAAGCCAAACTAAATGTACTGAATGGGTTTGATGGATTATTTTTTATGGGATTAAAATTGATTCTATCCAGTGACGCCAGCAATGCAATGAAAAGCATTCCAATGACTAATGGATACTGTATCGATTCCGATTTAACTGCTTGCCTTGGTCGTTGAATATCCAATACCGCCATAATACGATGATATATTTCTGAATGACCTGACATAGGCACTACGGATGACGATGTGGTATTAGAATGATTTGCTAATTGCAACAAATGCTCTGCATATTTCACCTGTTTATTACTCAGCCTATAAATTAAATCATCGCAAGCGATTTCAGATGCTTTAGAAATTTTTGCTGCCATCCACCAAACTGGCAACAAAAACCAAAATATTGAACAGGCCAGTTTTACTATAAGAAGACTTAAAGAATCGAATCGATGAATATGCCCAAGCTCATGCATTAACACACTCACCTTTTGTTCGTATGTCCAATTTTTATAAGTTTGAGGCATTAATATTTTTGGCTGCCAAATTCCCCATATACAAGGAGAAGACAATTGATTACTGGACACTAATTTTACTTGTCGATTAATGTCATACAGATGACGAATTTCAGTCGCCAAATCGAGAGTTTCCAAATCCATTACTAAGGTTGATTTTCTATAAATATTCCAAACCTGAATAAAACCTATCAAGAAAAAGAATAGGATGGAAGTAGAACCCAACAAATAAATAACAACTAAACTTTCCCACCAAATAGGTTCAATTGGAGTGTAAGACGTTTTCAGCAAATATTCCTGCCAGGAAAAAGGCAAATTACGGAATAAAGCTTCACTGAGTGGAAAGTCCCAGGCCATGTCGGGAATCAAAAAGGCACTTACCGGTAAAATCAGCAAAGACATTAGTCCCATCAATAGGCAAAAATGTTTTAATGCTGCAGATGAGTTTCGCAAGAAAAAATACAAGATAAATAACAACAAAATTAACATTGAGGGTTTAATCAATCCGTTAATAATGACAGTGACCATATCAGGACCTTGCATAGGTAACCCCTCAACCTTGTTTGGCTTTCTCAATTGCCGCTTGAAGCTCAGCAATTTCATCGTCAGTTAATTTTTTATCTTGCATTCCAAGCAACGCATTTACAGCAGCTGTGGCCGATCCACCAAAAAAAGTTTTCACCATTTTTTGCAATGCGGAGCTTCTTGCAACTTCCTGTTTGACGACAGGAGAATAAATATAGCGGCCTGATTCATCTCGAAATTGCACTATGCCTTTTTCAACCAATTTTGCGAGTAATGCTCGAACAGCCGAATAGCTTGGAGCATCAGCAATGGCCGATTTTACCTCTTGAGCTGAAAGCTCTCCTGCTTCAAATATGGCATCCATAATTTGTCGTTCGCGCTTGCTTAATTGAAGCTCAGTCATTTCATCATTCATATTTCTTCCTCTTAATGCTAATTTTTTAGCACCATGCTACTAAATTAGCATCTATGAAAATAAAAGCAAGAACTAAATGCTAAAAAATTAGCAGGCAACCTTTATGTTTTTGATTTTGCAATAAAAAAGGCCACCAAATGGTGGCCTTCTTACTTATCAAAGAGGACTTACTGTTCTGTTGGAACCAATTCCAGCTCAACACGACGATTGGCTTGCTTGCCTGACTCAGTTGAATTACTGCCAACAGGGTATTGAGAACCATAACCATAAGTCTGAATGCGGCTGCCACTGATGTTTTGTGTACGCAAATATGATCCAACACTATTTGCACGATTTTGACTTAACGGAATATTAATTTTATCCCCACCAGTCGAATCAGTATGTCCACTAATTTTGATGGAAGTCTTCTTGAATTCGTTGATGACCTTCGCAACAGAATTTAACACCGGATAGAAATCCGATCTGATATCCGCGCTGCCTGACGAAAAGGTGATATTACCAGGCATAATCAAATACAAATTATTACCTTCTCTACGTACTTGGACACCTGTACTTTGAAGTTCTTGACGTAATTTGGCTTCCTGACGATCCATATAGTTACCCACACCAGCACCGGCGACACCACCAATTGCAGCACCTTTCAGAGCTCTTTCACGTCGATCTTTAGCATTATCTCCAGTAGCCGCACCCAACACAGCTCCCGCGATTGCGCCTATACCTGCGCCTTTAGTGGTTTTACTGGCTTTTTGTTCACCTGTATATGGGTCAACTGAAGTACAAGCAAACAATGAAAAAGATAAGAAGGCGATTAATAATGCTTTCATGATAAAGTCCTGTAAGGTGGTTGATGATCTAAGTATGACAAATTTACTACCTAGTGCTGAATTTCAGCTGAATTTATAAAATACAATCTGTATTTTTTAAGATGAATCGTACCATCGCAAACATATACAAATTTAGCAACTCTATTCTGATTTTTTCTGAGTATACTCTAGCAAGTCAGACTCTCATTTATCTAGTCAGGTTTCACAAATGTGTAAAAAAACTCTCTATGCAGCTATATCCTTACTTTCTCTTTTTTTCGTTGGCTGTAAGAATTACTCGCTAAGTGTTAATGACAATACCTTATATACACCAGCCAAAATTTTTAAAAGTTATCAAATTGTAGATACAGCTCTTGCAGACTGCGTAGCCCAGACAATTATCGATTTACACGTCACTAAAGCCGAAGATCTGAAACAATTGAATTGCAGTAAAGCTGGTATTAAGACCTTAACCGGGTTAAACAAATTTTTTGCCCTAACCGAGCTGAATTTAAATGACAATAAGATTCAGGATATCAACGAGTTGAGCAATTTAGGACGACTGGAAATATTACACTTACAAAACAACAATATTACTCATTCAGCGCCTTTGCTCAATCTTCTACATTTACATCAACTGAATCTTTCTCATAACCCTATAAAAGATTGCAATAGTCTGCAACAGCTACGAAATAATCTGACTGACAACAAGGTGAACATTATTCTAGATAATGTGTGCGTAAAGTAAATTAACGCTTTACGAACATCAATCCAATGGTATTGCGCATTTGATACATAACTTTCATATTGACTGGTTCAACATTGACCGCACCGGCATTTTTTCGAAAGCGAACCATGACTTCAGTACCAATTGGAGGAAAGACTTGATTTTCCATTTGAACCTGAGCACCACCATCGGATACGTCTTTAGCAAATCCAACTAAAGTACCAAAACTGGGATGGCTAATTTCTACTCGAAATGAAGTTGATGTACGTTCAAAATTACGACGCTCTTTCACCTTGCTACTCCTGGTATTTTTTAATAATTAGCGCAACTGCGAACAGCCACCCCCGAGTGAATCATAATGCTGGTAGAAGTATAGCCAAAAAAAGGGCCGCAGCCCCTTTTTTCAAAAGGTTAGACCTAGTCGTTGGCCAACCATCTCATAAGATTCCACTACATTCCCCAAATTCTGCCGAAAGCGGTCTTTATCCAATTTTTCACGCGTATCTTTATCCCACAATCGACAACCATCAGGTGAGAATTCATCCCCCAAAATAACTTGACCCTTGTGAATACCAAACTCCACTTTGAAATCAACCAACATCATATTGCCCGCATCAAATAAGGCTTTTAACACATCATTAATTTTGAAGGTCAGCGCTTTCATGGTTGCCAGCTGCTCCGGTGTTGCCCAACCAAATGCTTGCACATGTGATTCATTAACCATGGGGTCGCCCAAAGCATCGTTTTTCAAAAATAATTCAAAGGTAGATGGCGATAATGCCTGTCCTTCCTGAACACCTAACCGACGGACCAACGAACCCGCAGCAAAATTTCGAACAACGCATTCAACGGGAATCATCTCCATTTTTTTTACGAGTGATTCAGTATCCGAGAGCAATTTTACAAAATGTGTCGGTATTCCCGCATCCTGCAACTTGCCCATGATGAACGCATTAAATTTGTTATTTACCATGCCTTTACGATCAAGTTGTTCGATACGTTTGCCATCAAATGCAGAGGTATCATTTCGAAACAACATAATTAAATGATCAGCATCATCTGTTTTAAAAATAGATTTTGCTTTGCCTGCATAAAGTTGTTCAAGTTTTTGCATGAAACTGTCTCTTTAAAAAAATTCAATTAACGGTTAACCAATCAAATCCCTGATCCTGACAAGCATAGGTTATATGCCTGATATCGGTTACTACTGGCGCAAAAACAGCTTGAGCCAAATCCAATCGATTATTTTGTTGGCTCATATGCGCAACAACCAAATGCTGTAATCGCTGGCAATTGATACGCTGAAGAAACCCAGCCGCCTGTTGATTGCTGAGATGCCCCCAAGCCCCACCCACCCTCTGTTTCAAACTCGGTGGATATGAACCCGACACCAACATAAAAGGATCATGATTCGCTTCAAGCACCATTGCATCCAGATTTTGGAACTGACTTTCAACATGAGCGGTAATACTACCTAAATCAGTCAATATGCCCAAGCGTTTCCCGCGATACTCAAAAACAAATTGCGCAGGTTCTTGTGCATCATGAGGTACTGCGACAGGTGTTATTTGTAATCCGGAAATTTCAAATGGCGCATATGACTTAATTAACTGCAACCCGGGCAGCTCACCAAAGTCACGGCTTAAATAGGTTCCATGCGTCATATAAACCGGAACATCATAACGTCTTGAGAAGGCAGCCACGCCTTTAATGTGATCACTATGTTCATGCGTCACCAAAATCGCACTTATCGATTCTGGCAACTTACTTAATCGTTCAAGTCGATGTGCAGCCTCTTTTACGCCGAAGCCACAATCAATCATCAGCGTTCCTGACTCCCACTCGACCAGGGTGGCGTTGCCCCGACTGCCGCTTCCCAAAGAAGCAAAGCGTATTGACATTTAAATCAGGTTTTTACGCAAAATCGTCAGTAGCTGTCTGGCTTCTTTCGACTCCAAACGCTTACCATAAGGGTCGCGAATCCGCACTACAAAATTATTTGCATCGCCAGTTACTATCAACAAATAGCCATCAGCATCTGGCAAGACTTTTTCTTTATTGCGCTTGGAAATAGGGGCATTATCCAACGCATCGCCTGTAGGTAATATTTCTTTCAATTGAGCCAAGGTGTAATCCGTTGTTGGCAACTTTGGCAAAGGTAGATGCAGCTTTCTTCTGAACCAGCCCGGCTTCATATCATCCAGACTTTTATATCCAACATAGAAAAGGCCTTGATCAGTATCTGAATCAAAGGTAACAAACCCTTCTTTTTTAGCAGCAAAGCCAAGAGTGGCCATAGTGCGCACTTTATCCAACCGGATATAAATAACGGGTTCTGTTTTCAGCATTCCAATATTGGCTTTTACTGAACCACCGATATTTTGTGCCAGTAAGGAAGTACCACCTTCTGTTGGATCATTAGCCAAAGTTGCGGCCAACTCATCTCTTAACCACTTCTCTCGCTCTGGATCGACCGATTTTGCAGGCCAATGAATTTCTTTTGGTAGCGGTTGATTTGCTGGAATATTGTATTCAAGAATATGAATCTCACTGGTATCAGGTTGCACCCCCTGATCCATTTGCAAACGATAGACATGCTGAACTTCAGGATCTGTTTTGAATTGCAGCCATTCTGTTTCAATAATACCTTTATTGATGTTGGCATAATTCGCATTGAGTCCATTTACATTCAAAAAGTTACGAATACGAGGCCAGAGCTCGCCAGGTGCTGCATTAATTAGAATCCAGCTTTCGCCGCCCACTCGTTGTATTCTGACTTTGTCTTCGCGGGAGTTTGAAGCCAATGGCATTGGACGCGGCACTTCATATTCCATGCTCGGATCATAACCAAAATCTGTCGCTGTAATAGCCGGCACGGGATAAAGCTCGCCCATTGATTTTGAATGTTTGCCATCAGGCAATTTTAATGGAGCAATATTATCTGCTTTTAAATAGTCATTACTGCGGTTACGAAACACACCCTTTTCACCGAAAAACCAACCACATCCCATCTGCGACAAACAAAGGCCAACAATAATGATGAGGTTTGCAAACGTCTTAAAACTCAGGTCTCTGCTTATCATTCTGGTATTCAACACTCTTAATTAAGATTATATGGACTGCTGGTGCGCATAACGTGTTGCATCCACCGCTGCTCTCACTTGAGCACGAAAAGTTTCAGCCAAAGGAGTCAGTGGCAAACGAATGCCAGACTCAGTTTTGCCAAGATACTCAACAGCCCATTTCACCGGGATTGGATTTGATTCAACGAACATGGCGGTATGTAAGGGCATGATGCGGTCATTAATTACTCGCGCTTCAGCTGCTTTTCCTGCCAGTGCCAAATCACACATACGAGCAATAGCCGCAGGTACGACATTCGCGGTGACAGAAATATCCCCTTTGCCCCCTAAAAGAATTAATTCAACAGCGGTTGCATCGTCACCCGATATCACAGCAAAACTGTCAGGTGCTTGATCTATAAGAAGTTTCGCTCTTCCCATATCACCCGTAGCTTCTTTAATTCCGACAATATTTTGTACTTTAGCCAAGCGTAAAGCCGTTTCAGGTTTCATATCTACGCCTGTTCGACCCGGAACATTGTAAAGATATTGAGGGATAGCAACTCGACGAGCAATAAACTCGTGATGAAGAAACAAACCCTCTTGCGTAGGCTTGTTGTAATAAGGTGTCACCAATAAACAGGCATCAGCACCCAGATTTTTCGCTTCCTGTGTCCACTCAACTGCTTCCAAAGTCGAGTTAGCACCCGTACCTGCAATCACAGGAACACGCCCATTAACTTGGTCAACTACGGCCTTAATTACCGCCATGTGTTCTTCAACATCCAAAGTAGGCGATTCACCTGTAGTCCCTACAGCAACCAAAGCATGACTTCCTTCCTGCAAATGCCAATCCACCAAATCGCGTAACGCTGGCCAATCCAGCGAACCGTCGGCATGCATCGGGGTAATAAGAGCAACCATACTGCCTTGAATCATCAACGACTCCAGCTAATTCGGAATAATAAAAAGAGGCGACATGGTACTGAGTGGGGCGAGACTAAACAAGCAATCCAAAGGATTTGTTATGAAAAATCAGCAGCATTTATTATCGACACTATTTTAACTGGTCTTTCGAAAATCCAGCATCCGCTGTAATGGAATCATCGCTTGGCGGCCTAACTCAGCATCAACGAAGATTTCATTGTCTTTTTGTTCAAATACATTGGCTAAAGCTTCAAGAGAATTCATCGCCATCCAAGGGCAATTTGCACATGAACGACATGTCGCACCACTACCGGCGGTTGGCGCAATGTGGAAAATTTTATCGGGATTCAACTGCTGCATCTTGTAAAAAATGCCTTGATCGGTTGCCACAATAAATTCTTTATTGGGTAATGTTTGTGCCGCTTTAATCAGTTGCGATGTCGATCCGACTACATCCGCTAAATCCACAACGGCTTGTGGTGATTCAGGGTGGACAAGAACAGCAGCTTCCGGATAGAGACGCTGTAAATCTTCAACACCTTTTGCTTTAAATTCTTCATGCACTATGCAGGCACCGTCCCACAACAAGACATCGGCACCTGTTTTTTGCTGCACGTATGAACCCAAATGCTTATCAGGAGCCCAGAGAATTTTTTTGCCTTGGCGATCCAGATAATCCACCACATCCAAGGCAATACTCGACGTTACCACCCAATCCGCTCTAGCTTTCACAGCAGCTGAAGTATTGGCGTATACAACCACTGTACGCTCCGAATGTTGATCACAAAACGCCGAGAACTGATCGGCAGGACAGCCCAAATCCAATGAACACGTCGCTTCAAGTGTCGGCATAAGGACACGTTTTTCAGGTGTGAGTATCTTGGCTGTCTCCCCCATAAATTTCACGCCAGCGACAATTAACGTATCTGCAGAATGATTTTTACCAAAGCGCGCCATTTCCAAAGAATCTGAAACACAGCCACCCGTCTCTTCAGCTAAAGCTTGAACCAGCGGGTCGGTATAATAATGCGCTACCAATACAGCATTATGTGCTTTCAACAAATAACGAATTTTTTCCTTAAATTGGTCATTAGCTGCAGGATTAGTTTCCGTTTTGACAGAAATTTTTGCCAGATGTTGTTTAACTATCTCTTGTAAGGCTTCTATTTGCACGATGCTCGTGGCGGAAGACGCAGGCATGAAACACTCCGGGACGACGAAACAAAGGAGGCATTCTAACAGGTTGAAATTCAACTATCAGCGTAAGAAAGAGAATTGGGTAATCACGAAAAAATGGTGGGTCGTGCGGGATTCGAACCTGCGACCAATTGGTTAAAAGCCAACTGCTCTACCGACTGAGCTAACGACCCTGAGAGGGATTTGCGTTGAGTGGTGGGTCGTGCGGGATTCGAACCTGCGACCAATTGGTTAAAAGCCAACTGCTCTACCGACTGAGCTAACGACCCCTAAACGCGAGGCGCGTATGATACTGTTTTACATTGAAAAAACAAGGTTTTTTTAGCCAAGCACAAACATCTCACCTATGCTTAACTTAGCTGGCAGCATCAGTTGTGAAAACTATTAGATAAATGATCGGGCACATGCAAATCTTATTAAAATCAATCAGATCAATATTCAATCAAGATCTTCTCTTCAAAAATTGCCTGGTTTTTACAGCTTATTTGTTAACGGCATGGCTTGGATTGAGCGTTCCCTTTGAAGGAGATAAGGTCACCTTATTTTGGCTGCCCAGTGGAATCGCTGTAACCGGGTTTTATCGTTGGGGTTGGAAGGTTTTTCCTGGTGTATATTTCGCTGCCTTTACTATTAATATAATCACCGGGGCGGACGTATTGACCAATTTGATTATCGCTTTTGGTAATAGCCTCGGTTCATACCTTACGGTTGTGTTACTCCATAAATGGCGCTGTAATGTCAATCAACTTGATAAAATCACAGCTCTGAAAACTTTTGGCATTACCATGCTGGGCATGTTAATACCCGCCTCCATAGGCTCAATCACTCTTTCTTTTCAGCATTTATTTACTTTTGATAAAACCTTATTTGTAGGATTAGTTTGGTGGATGGGTGACAGCCTCGGAGTTTTTTTATCTGCTCCTTTATTAATTAACTTATCCCGCCAAAATATTCGCGAAACCCTTCAACATCGGTACACATTAATTCTATTTGCATTGGTGACTCTACTTACCGGCATCATCTGTTTTCCCTTAAATCAATTCAACCAAGGACACTCCTTACCCATAGTATTTGTTACTTTCTGTTGTGTGGCTTGGGCTGCATTATCTTTTGGCTTGATTGGCGGAGCTTTAAGTAGTGTGTTCTTTAGCTTTATTGCCATTTGGTCTACCGCTCACAACCTTGGTCCATTTTTGTTTTCTGACATACATGTAAGCTATTGGATGATTTGGATTTATACGCTGGCAATGACATTACTCAGCATGATGATTACTGCAGCACACAAAGAAATTATTGACACATCAAAACAATTAATTGCCGCAAACACCATGCAACAACTACAGCTGCAGCAGATTCAGGGAATGGACAATGTTCTTGCCGCTGCCGCTGCAAACTCAGCCAACACAACAGATTTTTTTGCAACTTTATTAAAATCCTTGGGAAAAACGTTAAATGCAGAGCATCTGGTAATTAGCTTGGTTGATAACAGTTTTACTCATGCAACTACCCACACTTACCTCATCAATGGCGAAAGCCAGGAAAACTTTAGCTACTTACTGGTAGACACACCTTGTTATGACGTCATTCAAAAAGAATTCTGTTTTATTCCAGAAAATGTACAGACGCTCTATCCAAATGATGAATTATTAAAAATTGCCAATTTAGAAAGTTATGTTGGCATAGTCATAAAAAACACAACGGACACTGCTATTGGAATTTTGATTGCATTAAGTCAACATAAAATTCAACCGACCCCACAAATCCATGCATTGATGCGTATATTTTCCGAGCGTATAGCCGGTGAAATTCGCCGCTCTGAAGATCAGGAAAAAATATTCAATCTAGCTTTTTTCGATCCACTAACGCATTTACCCAACCGCCGCTTTTTACAGGAACGTTTATCTCTAATCACTGCGCAAAGTGAACGTAGCGGTCATTGCTGTGCAATTTTATTTATTGATATAGACAACTTTAAGTTTTTAAACGATTCCCGTGGACATCATATTGGCGATCAACTACTAACGTTGGTCGCCGAACGTATTCATACCACTATTCGCAGCACTGATCTAGCGGCTCGACTAGGTGGTGATGAGTTTGTTGTGGTGTTTGACAATTTAAATTCCGATATTGAAATGGCCGCACTGGAAGCGACTAAACGTGCTGAAGAGCTGCATAGCCTAATAAGCCTACCCTATGTATTATCAAAATCTCAGTATCACTGCACCATTAGTATGGGAGTTAATATTTTTTGTGGTACGCAACGCACAACAGATGATTTATTAAGACACGCCGATCTTGCTATGTATCAGGCAAAGGACAATGGAAGAAATACTATTCGTTTTTTTGATCCTAAAATGCAATTACAAATGGAATTGCGCGCGTCAATTGAATATGACCTTAGGCTGGCAATTGAAGCCGAAGATCAGCTCATTCCCTACTATCAAATTCAAATTGACAACACAGGTGCCGCTATAGGGGCTGAGTTGTTGTTACGATGGCAACATCCAACGAAAGGTATGATATCACCCGCAGACTTCATCCCAATCGCTGAACAAACGGGGTTGATTATTCCCATTGGACAAAAAGTATTGCAAATGGCATGTGAGCAACTATTTCTCTGGCAGTCGACACCTGGCTTTCGCCGAATGAAATTAGCTGTTAACGTCAGCCCTATTCAATTTAATCAAAATGAATTTGTTGCTGAAGTAGTTTCCTTTATTGCTGAAAATAAAATTGACCCGGAACTTCTCACTTTGGAACTGACCGAAGGATCCTTACTGCAGAATGTAGAGGCGAGCGTCAAAAAAATGCAATCCATCCAGGAGTATCAAATTGGATTCTCAATGGATGATTTTGGAATTGGCTACTCGTCGCTTTCCTATTTAAAAAAACTGCCATTAAATCAATTGAAAATAGATCAATCATTTGTACGTGATATTTCAACTGACCCTAATGATCGGGTCATTGTCAAAACCATTATTGCTATGGCAAAAAATCTTGAATTGGAAGTACTGGCAGAAGGTGTAGAAACACTGGAACAAAAAAAATACCTTTTAGAAAACGGTTGTGAAAAATTTCAAGGCTTCTACTTTGGTAGGCCCGTACCAATCCATGAATTTGAGCAACAACGTTTGAAATTTATTTAGCGTTCATCAACCTGACAAAAATGGCACAATAAACCACCTCAAGACGAGGTGTGCAAAAAGTTATTCATACAGACTATGTCAATCGTCTAATATATACCTATGCACCTCGGCAGTTCATAAGATGTAGCCAAAGGAAAATACCTCTCTCCACCCGCGAGACGAATTTATGGTCTTATCTGAACTTACACCACTGCTATTTTTAGAAGGCATCATTGTATTGCTGATATGTCTGGTGATGGTTACTTTATTTTTAATGAAACAGCGATCATTAGTTAAAAAATTGCAATCAAAATATATTGATCTTTACCGACATCAAACTGCGATAGAGTCCGTTGAGAGCTATTTCACCAGATCAATCAAAGAGACCAGAGATCGCTTTGAAAAACTAACACATTCAAATACGGTTATTTTTAGCCCTACCAGCTCGTATAGTGAAAAAGTAGTAGCCTTGCGCTACCTGTATTTAAATCTTGAACAAGAAGCTGAAATAATAAAGAAAAGTAATAATCCAGGATGGAAACTTTATGAAGATAAATTAGAACTTCTGTTAAATTTACTACGCATCCCGCAATTTGAACAACAGCAAGAAAAGCATGACATCACAACTCCGCATTCACTTATGGAACTAACCGAATACAAAACTGAAAGCAAGCTAGTCATCAAGCGATTAAAAGATATTCTTGCGAGCGTGAAAAATTCAGTGACGAATACCCCAATTGTAACCCTGAGTAGTGAATATAAGGAAATTTTAGAATCGATGGCATCTAATGAGAATGTAAAAAGTATTCGCAATCTATTAAATGAACTTAAAATAGCTGCTGACACTTTTGAAACGAGACAATCGAAACGAATAGAAAATTCTATCAACACACTGGAGTATGAGGTAGAAAGCTCGGATCAATCGCTCAATAAAATGAAAATTAATTCTGAACAAGGCTCAGTTGACATAAGTGAAATTAATAAATTAAAAGAAAGTTACACCACACAAAAAGGTGTTATTTATAATCTTGAACATGAAATTTCAATTTTAAGAGGCTCGATAAACAAGAACACTAGCCAGGAAGTTAAAGATAATAAGGAGGTCGAGATAGTCCGACTTGAAAGAGTTGTGAAAGAATACGAAGGTTGCGTAGCAATTCTAGAGAACCATATTGATGACTTATACGATAAGCTGAAAACAACTCTCAGCCAGGAACCAACCCCACCTGATTCTGAACTTGATAGTGCACAAGATATTAGTAACGAACTGCAGCAAATGACACAAAAACTCGATCGCGTCGCTAACGACTATAGACAAGCTGTGGCGTTAAATAGAGCCATCTATGCTTTTGGACAATGTAAAACTATTAAGGAAATAGCTAGCAGCATAGTAAAACTCGTTAAAGAATTTAATATTCAGGTCGGATTTAATATTCAATCCGCTGTCGGCAAAGCAGACTATTTTCCTCCATTATTATTCAATGACTCACTCAAAAGGCTAGTTAAAAATGCCGCGCAGCAAACACATATCGGCAAAGTTAATGGAAACAGTGTATTTTTCTCTTACGGTATTAAAATTATGCTTTTTCAATCAGAAAATGATTCTGACGCTATCAATTCTACATTGAGTGGGCTCACTTGCGTAGCAAGTGAAAATATCAGACGACTGGAAAATAGCTACACACTCGATAAAAGTAGTTCTCATATTGATGGTTGGGCAAGCATTGCAAAAAGTAAAATTGCTAACATTGATGTACAGTTTTCTTACCAAGCAGAAGAAAACAAAAGAATCTATGAACAGTTTATACTCGAACTAAGAAAATCTTTTCCGCAATTAGATCTACAAAACGACGGTGCCATTATGCTGGACAAGGCAATTAACGAATATGAATTGCGAATGGAGTTGTTATTATCAAATAGCGATGTAGTCAATCGAGAGCTATCAAAATTAGTCAGTCACATTAGCGCTTTGAAATTACAAATTGCCAAACAAACCAACACCTGATAGCTATTTTAAATAGCGTGTAGGATCTTCAATACCTGCTTGTAAAAATCCTGCTCGCCGCAAGCGGCATGAATCACATTTACCACAAGCCCTACCTTGTTCATCAGCCTGATAACAAGAAACCGTTAAACTGTAATCGACACCCAGCTCAATACCCAATTTAACTATATCGGCTTTGGTCATTTTCATTAACGGTGTGCGAATCGATAATTTATGTCCCTCAACACCCGCTCTAGTTGCCAAATTCGCCATTTTTTCAAAAGCTTCAATATAATCCGGGCGGCAATCCGGATACCCGGAATAATCAACAGCATTTACCCCAACAAAAATATCCCGTGCCTGTAATACTTCAGCCCAACCCAGGGCAATTGATAAAAAAATGGTATTTCGTGCTGGCACATAGGTCACGGGTATACCCTGAGTTTCTTCTTCAGGTACATTAATTTGATCATCAGTTAGCGCTGAACCACCAATGCTACGCAAATCCAAATTGATCACTTTATGTTGCAAACTTTTCAAGGATTTAGCCGTTTTTTCAGCTGCAAATAATTCAGCTTTATGACGTTGTCCATAATCAAAACTTAAAGTGTAACAGTCATAATCCTGATTTTTTGCAATTGCCAAAACTGTCGTGGAATCGAGTCCACCAGAAATTAATACTACGGCTTTGGGTTTAGAGGACGGCATATCGGATCTCACTAAAAACTAATGTCCAGGAGCATCGTTCCACAAAAGTTTGTGTAACTGTAATTGAAAACGAACGGGTAATTTATCTTCCAAAATCCACTCAGCCAATTCAACTGGCTTTAATTGTGTAAAGCTCGGAGAAAATAGGATCTCTCCTGTTTTAGATGCAAGCTGATGTCTATCCATTTCAAATTTCGCCCACTCATAATCAGTTCGATCACAAATCACGAATTTAACTTGATCCTGCTTCCCAAGATACTCAATGTTTTCCCACAGATTTCGCGCCACCTCGCCTGAGCCTGGTGTTTTAAGATCCATCACTCGACTCACTCGGCTATCAACCTGCTCAATCGAAAGAGCACCACTGGTTTCTAGAGAAACTTGATATCCAGCATCACAAAGCGCAGACAGCAAACTCAGACATTCCCGTTGTGCCAAAGGCTCACCACCGGTAACACAAACATACTGCGGCTTGAAACTGGCCACTTTTTCTAAAATGTTTTCCAGGCTCAGTCGTTCGCCTCCGTAAAACGCATACTCCGAGTCACAATAACCGCATCTAAGTGGACAACCTGTTAGCCTGACAAAGACCGTAGGTAAACCAACTGTTCTGGCTTCACCTTGAAGTGAATAGAAAATTTCGGTAATTTTAAGGCTGGTCATGCGTATCTAATAGAAAATCAAAAAGGAGCGGCAGTTTACTAGAGGGGTTGTTTAATGCCTATCAACAAAAAGAAATTATTTGAAATCTCCACTCTTTACAATCACAAAATACTTATCCATCCCCGTCCAGTTAAGCAACCGCCACACGTCATGGTTACAGTTACTCAGCTTTACAGCCTCTCTATTGGGACACTTTCTCTCCTTGAACAAGAGCAACATACCCAAGCCGGTCATACTCAATGCAGGTGTTGCTGTTAAATTGACTTCATATTCACTAGCCGTGGTTTCAGCCGTCTCATGAAGTAGTCGTCGCCACTCTTCTCTAAGGTTGTGATCAATATTGCCAGTCACATTGATTCTCAATCCATGACCACTATTAAAGGGAACCCAATCAACACAGGCAGCTAATCCAGCCCCCGTTTTAATCAAACTTGATGCTTTATTGACTGACAGATTGGAACCAGTTTTTGTACCTTGAACCAACTGTTGTCCTGTTAGTGGCTGAAGAACAGGCGGTTTTCTAACACTTGGAGTGGGGTGCAGTGCATTAGAGCGTCTACCACTCCAGGAATCTGGAACAATGTCATCCCAACTACTCTCCGCATCGGCAGTAGAGATAAGTTCATCAATAAGCAGCCCCGACTGACGCTTTTGTTTAGCTTGCTCAGTATCCGCGCGCGAAATTTGTTGCTCCCCGACAAAGGGAACCGAATTGCGCATAGCGCCCCCAAAAAAAACAAAAAATGAAAGAAAATCTACCTATAAATGTAGATTAACAACGGGGATTATCCAATCGGCTGCAGATCAATCAATTATGCTGGACAAACCATGGCGCATGAATAATTATAATTTCAATTGATGGTTCACATCTTTAAACCCACACTGTGCTAGGTGTTTATTTTTTTATTACAGACACTGCGGTTTTTTTTGTTTATGATAAGAAAAAAATCTAAGAATGGCTGGATGCCGCTCTGGTTGTCACTGTTTGAATAAACAAAAGACCTAGTCAGTGATAAACCTCTCAGCCCGAGAGGCATTTACCAAAGTTGAGCGACTATGCAAGAAAACACAAGTCAGCAGAACAAAAATTCTGCTGTTGATCTAATAAAAAAATTTCAGCAACTATTCAAGGATTTGAACCATAGTCAAATTGCCGAGCGATTGGTTAACCTCATTGTCGCGAAAAATTCTATCAGCCGCGCTGTGCTAATTACCAAAAGAGATGGATGCTTACAAGTTGAGGCCATCGCAACTCAGTTGAACAACATTTCATCCCCGGATCCAATCAATGTTCCTTTGGCAAGCTTGCAATACTTGCCCCATCTTCACGTGGAGCAGGTATTCAATTCAGGCGAAATCTGTTTGTTGACCTTGGAGGATATTAACAACTTAGGCCAAATGTCCACGCAAACAGGAACCTCATCTTGTTACCTCTTACCTGTTTTGGAAAAAAATAAAACTATCGCCGTGTTTTACATGGAATCAACGAAGGATCTTGACCAATTAATCAACGCAGTTACCGAATTGGAAGCCGTTTGGACATTTAGCTCAATACTGGTTCGCCAAATGATTGATATGGGGCACCATGAAGAGCAAATGGTTAAGTTTCAATTAGCGGAACACGCACTTTGGGCAAGTGAAACTTATCTAAACGCGATATTGCATTATTCACCGGCGTTAATTTCTGTAAAGGATTTAGAAGGAAATGTGGTTTTGGCCAGCGAACACTTTAAGTATATGGCTAATATAGATGACTCAGGATTTGTTGGTAAAAATGTGTTTGATGTTTATCCAAAAGATGTCGCACAGTCTATGTGGGATATAGATACCGCAGCAAAAAATAATCTACAGACTTATGAACTGGAATTGGATTTAATGCATAAGGACGGTAGCCTGCATACCTATCTCATCGTTAAATTCCCTCTTAGGGATAAAGAAAACAACATTTTTGGCGTCTGCACTATTGGCACAGACATTACTGAAAGAAAGTTGGCTGAAAATAGATTACGCGAACAACAATCACGGTTAAATTATATGGCGTTTCATGATTCGTTAACTGCACTTCCCAATCGTTCATTATTTTACGATCGCATTTACCATGGTTTGGCGCGCGCGCGACGGGGCAACACCAAAGTTGCATTGATGCTGCTCGACATAGATAGATTCAAAATTATTAATGACAGTTTGGGACATGATGCAGGTGACGTTTTATTAAAAATAATTGCGATGCGTCTCAACGAAGGCGTGCGTGATATGGATACAGTTGCGCGCCTGGGTGGCGATGAATTTGTTATTGTGCTCGAAGGTATTAGCGATTTAGATGATGTCATATCTGTATCTCAAAAATTATTATCCAGCTTGGCAAGCCCGCTGGAAATAAGTGGTCACAGTATTAGTACAACTGTGAGCATTGGTGTCAGTATTTTTCCTGATGATGGGAAAGATACTGATGAATTGCTAAAAAATGCCGATGTTGCGATGTATAAAGCAAAAGAAGCCGGAAAAAATAATTGCCAATTTTATACAAAGGGCATGAATGCCACAGCAGTAAATTATTTACTATTAGAAAATGATTTGAGGCGCGCTATAGACCTCGATCAACTAATTTTGCATTACCAACCACAAATCGATTTGGCAACCAATGACATTGTAGGTGTGGAGGCTTTAGTACGCTGGCAACATCCGGATCGAGGCTTAATAGCTCCTGCGCATTTTATTTCTTTAGCTGAAGAAACCGGATTAATTGTACCGCTAGGCGACTGGGTATTGCGCGAAGCTTGTCGCCAACAAAAAGATTGGTTGAACCGCGGTTTTTATGTAGGAAAGGTTGCGGTCAATTTGTCACCGCGACAATTTAGACAAAAGAATTTTCCTGAAAAGGTAGCCTGTATACTAAAAAGTATGAATCTGGATCCTGAATTTTTAGAATTGGAAATTACCGAAAGCTGCGCAATGGAACATGCTGGAGAGACAATCAACCAGCTATATCAACTGAAAGAAATGGGCATGGATATCGCCATTGACGATTTTGGAACAGGTTACTCATCACTTGCTTACTTGCAACGATTTCCTATACAAAAGTTGAAAATCGATCGTAGTTTTATTGACGATATTCAGGATGATATAAATGATGCAGCAATTGCTAAATCCATTATTGGACTCGCACACAATATGCAAATGATCGTAGTCGCCGAAGGTGTTGAAGATCAATGTCAGGCAAATTGGCTACGCGATAAAGGTTGTGATCAGGCACAAGGATTTATGTACGCCAAACCCATGTCAGCAGCTCAACTCGAAAACCATTTTGTTAAAGGTCAATTTCAATTCAATGGAACTGTTGTTCCATTGACTGCCTAATATTATCCTTATCAACTTTCATATCCATTGGGGTTTTGTGATTGCCACCGCCATGCGTCTTGCATCATTCGAGACAAATCAAATTTAGCTTGCCAATTCAATTCTGTCTTTGCGAGTGTCGGATCAGCATAACAACTTGAAATATCTCCTGGACGACGCGGAACAATTTTAAATGGCACTTTTTTACCGCTAGCCGATTCAAATGCTGAAACCATTTCGAATACCGAATAACCTTTCCCCGTTCCTAAATTATATGCACGACAACCTTGTGCATATTTTTTCAGTCCGGATAAAGCTGCAACATGACCCAAAGCCAGATCCACTACATGAATATAATCACGCACACCCGTACCATCTACCGTAGGATAATCGTTACCAAATACACTGAGCTCTTTTAATTTACCTATGGCTACCTGTGACACAAAAGGCAATAAGTTATTGGGTATGCCTTCAGGATCTTCACCAATTAAACCCGACTCATGTGCACCTACCGGATTAAAATATCGTAGCAACGAAATATTCCATTGATTGCCTGGTGCCTTAGCCATATCACGTAAAATATCTTCGACAATTAATTTACTGCGGCCATAAGGATTGGTTGCCGAAGTGGCAAAACTTTCGTCTATAGGCACAGAAACAGGATCACCATAAACAGTTGCCGATGAACTAAAAATAAAATTCCAAACTGCAAACTCTTCCATAACTTCAGCCAAGGTCAAAGTTCCGGCTACATTATTGCGATAATATTTCAGCGGAATTTGGCTTGATTCGCCGACTGCCTTTAAACCTGCAAAATGCATAACAGCTGAAAATTGATGCTGAGCGAATACTTTGCGCAATGCACCCTTATCATCAACATCTATCTGATAAAATGCAGGTTCAACACCGGTTATTCTTGCGACTCGTTTCAAGGCTTCAGGCTTTGAATTGCTTAGATTGTCGACAACAACAGGGGTAAATCCCGCATTAATTAATTCAACACACACGTGACTACCAATAAATCCGGCACCACCGGTTACTAGAACAGAAGTCATACTCACAATCCTTAATTTAAGTGGCAATGAAGAATCCGGGAATGGCAAAAGATGCCAGCAGGAGGGATGAGAGTATAGCGGTGAATTAAGTGATTTTCATTACTTAATCAAAATGAGAATATTTTACTCATGCAAAACTTCGACACTTTTCTTCCAACGTATTAGAAGCATGCAGATTAAGGACAACACAATAACCGGAGCAGCCACAAACAAATCGCCTAAAACAGCATATTTGGCAATTAGCCAAGTTGTCAGGCCATTTACAATAACCAGCCCTATGGCAAAATGAGTACTCATTTTTAGCTTAAGTAGTGCGGCGAAAATTAAGGGTACGAAGGTAACTGCCAACATTCCCCAAGAAAGTACAACCAATGCAAATACGGATTCGCTATTAATAAAACTCCACAAGAGCGCTAATAACACGCACAAAAATGTCGCCCACAAATATTTTCTTTTTCCGGCAAATATGACTGGCAATAGATCTTGTGACAAACAAGAAGAGCAACTCAATATTAGCGAATCGGCTGTAGATATAGTGGCAGCAAAAATACCTGCTAAAACCAGCCCTGTTGCCACAGGTGGTAATAATTCGAGCGCCATTTTGGGTAAAGCCAATTCAGGATCAAATCCCGTTTCCACGGGAAAATAAATTCTTGCGAGCAAACCAACAGCCGTTGCCATTAAATAAAAAATAACAAACCAGACGTAATACCAACATCTTGCCCAAATTAAATTATTCGGATCATTTAAAGACATAAACCGTACCATAATATGCGGTTGCGCAATGACCGAAAAACCAGCAATTAACCAAGCTCCAAAAAACAACAGCATATGCAGACCTGCGATATCGGAAAATGACAAATAACCTTCAATAGATTCCAGTTTGGAATAAACATCCGATAAACCACCGACAGAATCAATAGCTACATAGAAAATAAATCCCATTGCCAATATCATGACCAACGATTGTGCTGCATCTGTCCAGATAGAAGCTCTTATACCGCCTGCCAAACAATATCCCAACACAATCACTGCACCTAATATAGTTCCACTCCAAAGCGGCCAGTCAAGTAAAACGTGAATGGCTTTTGCACCAGCAATAAATTGTGCGGCCGCATAAGACAATAGAAAAATTAATGAGATAAGTGCTGTAACCAAACGAAATTTTGGGGCGTGCCATTTATGCCACGACTCGATTACCGATACATAACTGGATTGACCCGATTGCTGACTTATTTGTTGGAATTTCTTGTGTACAAAAAGGGAGGCGATAAAATCACCGAATAACCAAGCTAACATTAAAATAATTGCGTATATGCCTTGAGAGTAAGTGTAACCAATTACACCAATAAACATATAACCGCTATTGTTTGTAGCCACCGCAGACAAGCCGACTAACCAAGGCGCCACACTATTACTGGCGACATAATAATCCTGTTTGGTATTCAGCTTTTTTCTTGCCGACAATAACCCAATAAACAAGAACATTAGTAAACTTAGAATAAAACTGAATAGCATCTATAACAGGTCCAATTAATTTTATATTATTTTTTTGTTTCCATAACCAAGGTTTTAAAAGCATCTAATTCATGTAAGGGCTCTAACGCAGGATCTTTTGCAAAATCATCCAAGGTTGCATCACCTTTTATCAACGCCTTTCTTAAAAACGACAAGGCCTCTTCAAACTGACCGAGTGTTGTATATGCACAGGCTAATTGATAAAAAGCATGTGCATTTGAAGGATCCAATTGTAAAGCCTTTTGGCAAAGATTGATCGCCCACTGAGGCTCATTGGATTCTAAGGCAGCATCTGCCTTATAAGATAAAGCCTCACAATCTTTTGGATTGAGAGCAAGAATTTGATCATAGATAGTTATTTTATTTGAAGGAGAGGCTTCCTGCGCTGCCCTCAACCATAACGCATGCATATCCTTTGTTTTTTCAATGGCTTCTCTATTCTCTTCAATATAGGCGGACTTTTTATTGAGTTCAGATTCAAAGTCTTTTAGCTTATCTTCATAAATGATAATAATTTTCGATAGCTCTTCATTGGCTAAATTATTCATTTTATCTTTTATTTCACGAATGGATTTCCATCCAATAATTACCAATACCGAACTGACTGCCGCAATGATATAGAAAAAGTAAGAGATAGTCGTAGTCGCGATGCTGACACTTTTGTCCACCGCATCAATTTGTCTATCCGTTATCTGCTGAATAAATTCAACTCGCTGAGCAGACATTTCTGTTCTCAATGCCTTTAGCTCGTCCAAAACATAACGTTCAACGAATGGATTATAAAGTGGTTTCTCTAAACTATTTACCGTTTCAAGATTAGACTTATCCAAGGCTTTCTTGTTATCTTTCTCTTTAACTACAGAATCATCTGCAACAGAACAGAAAGAGCAACTCAATAGAACGACCAACAGAAAATATTTCATTAAGCAGTTTCCGGTAATGAATAAGAACCCTGCTCATCGTGAACTTCTTTACCGGTTAACGGAGGATTAAATACACAAGCCATTTGCATTTCTTCAATTGCACTTAGTCTGTGCTTTTGATGCTTGTCCAATAAATACATGGTGCCAGGCTCAATGCTAAATGTTTCATTGGTTTCCAGATCAAGGATATTGCCTTTGCCCGAAATACAATAAACTGACTCTATGTGGTTTTTATAATGCATATCCAACACGGCATCTTTTTTTATGATTGTGATATGGAATGAAAATCCAACACCGTCATCTTTTAAAATAAGCCGATCACTTTTCCACCCCGAAGTTTCAACTGAACGATTTTGTTCAGCAGCTTGATTTAGTTTTCTAATAATCACAATGATTTCTCCAATCGTTTAAGCTAATTTCACTACTGTATGGTTATTTCGTGCTACAGCAAAACTCTGTGACAAAATTTCCATGCCTTTTGCAATATCCTGGTCACTTATAGTAAGAGGGCAAAAACATTTGACTACTTGACCCCGGTTACCAGCTGTCTCTATTACCATTCCCAGCTCAAATGCGTGGCGACAAACCATATCTGCGACTTCTCCCGATACACATTCAATTCCCTGCATAAATCCTTTGCCTTTGACTCCTGTTACTAACAATTTGTTGTTATCACAGATAGATTTCAAACTCAGGCGAATTTGTTCAGCTTTGCGATTTATTTCTTCCTGAAAACGCTCGTCACTCCAGTACAAATTTAACGCTGCCGTCGCCGTCACAAAGGCGTGATTATTTCCTCTAAACGTTCCGTTATGCTCGCCCGGTTGCCATTTATCCAACTCTGGTTTTAATAATAAAATTGCTAAAGGCAATCCATATCCGCTCAGTGACTTGGATAGAGTAACCATATCCGGTTTAATACCACTTGATTCAAAACTGAAAAAACTTCCAGTGCGCCCACAACCTGCTTGAATATCATCAACGATCAATAACATGTCATGCTTGCGACATAATTTCTCAAGCGATTGCAACCATTTATCGGATGCCATATTTAATCCGCCCTCGCCCTGCACTATTTCGACAATGACAGCTGCGGGCAAATCAACACCACTGGAAGGGTCACTTAATAACTTATCCATCATTTTTATAGTGTCGGCTTCTTTGCCAAAATATCCGCAAAATGGCATACGCTCGACGCCCTGCAAGGGCATTCCAGATCCCATTCGATGATGCTCATTTCCAGTTGCCGATAGAGCACCCAATGTCACGCCATGAAAACCATTAGTAAAAGAAATTACTGACTGTCGTTGTTTTACTTTTCTCGCCAACTTGAGCGCAGCTTCCACTGCATTCGCACCCGTTGGTCCAGTAAACTGAATTCGATAATGCAGCTTTCTTTTTTCTAAAATAATTTGTTGAAATGCTTCAAGAAATAATGATTTCGCTTCAGTATGCATATCCAATCCATGCGCTATACCATCGGCTTCTATGTAATCTATGAGTGCTTTTTTAATTAAAGGATTATTGTGACCATAATTTAATGAACCGGCTCCTGACAAAAAATCCAAATAAGCCTTGCCTGACGACTCGTATAAATAACTTCCTCTTGCCTGATTAAAGATCACCGGAAATGAACGACAATAAGATCTAACCTTTGATTCCATTTGTTGAAAAATTTGCATTCTTACCCCCTAAGTCAAACTAATAATGGATGCTTTACCATTGCTTTGGGTATCAAATTGACCCTTGATTTTTTCACTTCGGTGCGGCAATGGTGAAATACGCACCTCAAATTCATCTTCATGCAATCCTGCAAAATGCTTCTCTCTGGAAAATAATAAATTACGTTCCAGTATGGCCCCCCAATCATTTGCGAGAGCTTCAAACAATCGATTGGAAGCATGATTATCTGACGTAATAGTCGTAGACAATTTCCTTGTTTCGCTAACAGCAGGAGTAGCAACCAACCAATTCATCATTCTTTTTCCTAAACCTATCCCTCGCGCCGCATCTGCAACTGCAATTTGCCAAACAAATAAAGTGAGAGGATCAGACGGAGGGATAAAGGCAGTTACGAATCCAACTAACTCTCCCTCTAATTCCGCCACCACAGCGGTGGAGGAAAAATGAGAGCATTGCAATAAATTGCAATAAAGAGAGTTTTGGTCAAGTGGCGGGCTTTGTTGAACTAACTGATTTAGCCTAAACCCATCCTCTGCATCAGGATGTCTGAATCGAAGAGATTCAAAATCCGCAATTTTTAGCGAGCTCCCTTTTGCTGACAACATAATAACACCATTTCAACCCATATTATTTACTATTCTAACTATATATTGTCATTTTCTCAAACCAAGCCCATCTTACGCAATTCATATAATTACAATAATATCGCTATAAATGTCGATATATTCTTCAATATTACGTATATGATCGCAGATATTAACTAAAGAGCGACAAATAAAAACAACAAACGAAATAGAAATATTAATTAGTGTAGTAATTAATATTAATTATACCAACCTGACCTTTTTGACCGCACAATCACCCTCAATTGAAAGAAAAATTGTCCTGATAAGCTAATGATTGACAGTTATAGACTTACACGAGAACCTTGTCCCTAAAATTACTTTTACCCTATATCTGCTTAAAGCTCAGGACCAAGACTATGCCCCAGCGACGAAACTCAAACAAAATTTATCAACTACTGATTTGCGCCGTCTTTCTTCTTAGTGTCAGCTTTAGCTGGGCGGAAAATCAAACCCAGCAACCTACGGCTTCAACTCCGGAAGTCACAACACCAAAACCGGTCACCACAGGAAATCCGAAGGTGCCGGTGGAATATTTGGAATTACTTCTGGATCCGCTCACAAAAGATGAGTTATTGATCGAAGCAGAAGCTTGGCGAGATTTAGTTAAAGCCACTGCCGCAAAAATTTCTGTACGCGAAATTGCAACCCGCGAAAAAGCTAATGAAATTGCCTTAGCGAAAACAGAATCAGCTGAAGCGACAAAGATGAAGCAAAAACAGAATTACATGGATTCATTGAATGACTTGCGTGAATCCAAAACAGCACTATTGGAACGACTGTCAAAAGTACTTGATAACTACGAACTCAAGGGCGGTGATGGTGACGATTTCCGTAAATATGCCAAAGCCGTTGCGGGCATTAAAGTAGAAGTTACTGATACCAATGCAACTTGGTCAGCTATTCAAGGTTGGGCGAAATCTAAAGAGGGAGGCATTAAATGGGGGCTCGGTACTCTAAAGTTTTTAGGTATTTTATTGATGTTTTGGATACTAGCAGTAATGTCGGGAAAAGTTGTGCAGAATGCTACTGGTCGCAGCGAAAAAATGTCAGGATTACTTAAAAACTTTCTTAACATTACTGTTAGGCGTTTGATTCTTTTTATTGGTCTATTAGTGGCGCTATCAACCATGAATGTAAATGTAGGTGCAGTACTGGCATTGGTTGGTGGTGGTGCATTTATATTGGGATTCGCATTACAAGATGCTCTGGGTAACTTTGCAGCGGGCATTATGTTGCTTTTGTATCACCCATTTGATGTTGGTGACATAGTGGAAGTGGGCGGCGTAAATGGCAAGGTTGACAACGTCAGCCTGGTAACAACTACCATTCGGACTTTTGATAATAAAATTGTTTTAGTGCCCAACAAAGAGGTCTGGGGGCAGGTCATCACCAACTCAACTGCAAGTAATTCACGCCGCGTGGATATGGTATTTGGTATCAGCTACGACGACGATATCGACAAGGCTCAATTAATCTTGATGGATATAGTTAACAAACACCCAATGGTACTCAAAGAACCAGAGGTTGTTGTTGAGCTGCACACTCTGGGAGAATCTTCGGTCGATTTTGTTTGCCGTCCATGGGTAGTCACTGAAAACTATTGGCGCGTTTATTGGGATGTAACCAAACAGGTGAAAAAAGCATTCGACGCTGCTGAGATCACTATCCCTTATCCACAACGCGATCTGCATATTTATAAGCAAGAAACAGCAGAATAAAAATGTTTAATAAAAAATCCTGCCAGTCAATATCGCAGGATTTATTATTCTGATTAAACACTTAGATATCGTTGAACCAGATCATCACTCAAATCTGCAATTGGCCCAGTCGCTACCACACTACCTTTTTCCATAATAAAAAAATCGTCCGCTGTACGCCTGGCGAAAGGTAATTTTTGTTCAACAAGTAACACAGTTAATCCCAACTCACGATTTAATTTGCGAATCACTTCACCTATATCTCTGACAACATTCGGCTGAATACCTTCTGTAGGTTCATCGAGAATGAGCAATGTTGGATCCAGCACTAATGCTCGCCCAATTGCCAACTGCTGTTGTTGTCCGCCCGACAAATCGCCACCGCGTCGATACTTCATTTCTTTTAATACTGGAAACAATTCATATATTAATCGAGGGATTGATCTAGCTTTATCTTTACGCGCACCCAATGAAATTTTTAAATTTTCTTCAACAGTGAGCAGAGGAAATATTTCGCGACCTTGAGGAACATAACCAATTCCATTGCGTGCACGTGATTCAGTAGACAATTTATTAATGTCATAACCATTCAATTGAACGGCGCCGTCGCGCACTGGCAACAAACCGGTGATGCACTTTAGCAAAGTCGTTTTTCCAACACCATTTCGGCCAATCAAGCAGCCACAGGTACCCTGTTTCAATTGCAAGTTTAAATCCCAGAGAATGTGACTCTGCCCATAATACTGATTGATGCTTTTAATATTCAGCACAGGTTATTCTCCTAAATAAACTTCGATCACTTTGGGATCGCTTTGTACTTGATCCATAGTGCCTTCCATTAACACTGAACCTTGATGCAATACTGTCACCCTTTTGGCGATAGACCTCACAAATTTCATATCATGCTCCACCACAATGACGGAATGTTTTCCAGCAAGTGATGTTAATAACTCTGCCGTTTTTTCTGTTTCTTCTCCCGTCATGCCGGCGACGGGTTCATCAACTAATAATACGCGTGGGCTCTGCATTAATAACATGCCGATTTCCAACCATTGTTTTTGACCATGAGACAACGACCCAGCATTTTTATAACGCAATTCTTTTAAACCAATTTGAATTAACACTTCATCTATTCGATATTGCTGTTCTTTAGAAATGGACTTGGTTAAGGTTTTCCAACAACGTTTATCTGCTGCTGTTGCCAACTCAAGATTTTCATAAACATCCAGAGCTTCAAATATAGTCGGTTTTTGAAATTTCCGACCAATTCCGCCACGTGCAATTTGATGTTCGGATAATTCCAATAAATCAATTTGTTGGCCAAAATAAACTGATCCTGCATCCGGCTTGGTTTTTCCAGTGATGACATCCATCATGGTGGTTTTACCTGCACCATTGGGACCAATAATGCAGCGCAATTCACCTTCATCTATATAAAGATTCAAATCATTCAGCGCCTTGAATCCATCAAAACTCACAGTGATACCTTCTACATACAAAATTATTTTGTGACTGGTATCCAGAGGCGCACCAAAGTTAGGATCTTTTTTTGGCAATGCCTTTAATGCTTGTGCGGCAAGATTCATCAGGCTTTCTCCCCCAATGCTAAATCATCAGATTTGTTTGCTGATTTTTTACCGAATCTTGCAAACAAACCCACAATACCTTTTGGCAAAACCAGTGTAGCCAAGACGAACAATCCACCTAAAACAAAAGACCAGGATTCAGGTGAGTAGGTAGTGAAAATTGTTTTAGCGTAGTTCACAGAGAAAGCGCCCACTATTGCACCATATAAAGTGCCACGACCACCAGTTGCCACCCAAACCACTAATTCAATGGAATTAAGAGGAGAAAATTCATTGGGATTAATAATGCCAACTTGCGGAACATAAAGTGCACCGGCAATACCTGCGAGCACAGCTGAAAAAACAAATAACCATAACTTATAAGATTCCACTTTATAACCACAAAAGCGAGTGCGACTTTCTGCATCACGAATTGAAATAACAATTTTTCCCATTCGCGATGTCACTATGTACCGGCAAGCAAGATAACCCAATATCAACATCAAGCCAGACATAAAAAAGAGTGACACACGTGTGCTATCCGCTGTAATTGAAAATCCTAAAATATCTTTAAAATCAGTTAACCCATTATTACCACCAAACCCCATTTCATTTCGGTAGAAAGCCCACATCAATGCATACGTCAGTGCTTGAGTAATTATGGAAAAATACACGCCGGTAACGCGCGACCGGAAAGCCAACCAACCAAAAACAAATGCGAGCAACCCAGGAATAAATAAAATCAAAATTAACGCAAACCAGAATTGATCCAGACCTAACCAATACCATGGCAATTCGGTCCAATTTAAAAACACCATAAAATCGGGCAACTCAGGATTACCGTATTGACCACGACCACCAATTTGGCGCATCAAATACATGCCCATGACATAACCGCCCAATGAAAAGAATGCGCCATGACCCAGAGATAAAATACCGCAGTAACCCCAAATCAAATCCATCGATAAAGCCAACAAAGCAAAACACAAAAATTTTCCAACCAATGTCACTGTATAAGTGGAAACATACAAAGAAGATGCGGGATCAATTAACAGATTTCCTACAGGCACATAAAGCATGGCCAACAACACCGCTCCCAGCACTAAGATGCCGCCACGATCACTGAGTAATAAACGTTTGGTTAACATTGTTTTTTCTCTTTTCGTTAATTGAATTCATGACCCCCTCCCCCGCCTCCCCCTTGCCAGAGTGAGGAGCCAACTCCCTACATAAATAGATCGGAGCTGGTTATGTCCCTCCCCCTGGCAAGGGGGAGGTTAGGAGGGGGTCATGCTTTTAAAAAATCAATCCGCAGCCGCCCTTCCCTTCTGCGGAAATAATCCTTTCGGTTTTTTCTGGATAAATAAAATTAATACAACTAACACCACCACTTTTGCTAATACTGCTCCAGCAAAAGGTTCCATAAATTTATTTAAAATACCCAGACTCATAGCACCGACTAAAGTGCCCCACAAATTTCCAACTCCACCTAACACCACCACCATAAATGAATCAATGATGTAACTTTGTCCGAGATTTGGGCCAACATTGGTTAATTGAGAAAGCGCAACACCCGCAATGCCCGCAATGCCTGAACCCAACCCAAAGGTCATGGCATCGACCCAATTAGCTTTCACACCCACAGCACGGGCCATGCTACGATTTTGTGAAACTGCGCGAACTTTTAATCCGAGAGATGTTTTTTTCAAAATCATTAACAATGCAAAAAACACCATTAGTGAAAAGATAAAAATATAGAGACGATTATTGGTAATGGACAAGACCGGATTTAAAACCATTGAACCACTCATCCAATCGGGCAATTGCACAGCTTGATTATTGGGTGAAATAAATGTTCTAACCGCTTGCTGTAAAATTAAACTGATGCCAAAAGTCGCCAACAAAGTTTCAAGTGGTCGACCATATAAAAATTGAATCACACCACGCTCTATGGCGACGCCGATTAAACCGGTAATAATAAATGCAGCAGGAATTGCAATAATCAAACTATAAGTAATTTGATTAGGAAAGAGCATTTGTACACCCCAGGTGACATATGCTCCAATCATCATTAATTCTCCATGAGCCATATTAATTACGCCCATGACACCAAATGTAATTGCGAGGCCTATGGCGGACAGCAGCAATACCGATCCCAGACTCAATCCGAAAAATATATTTTCTACAAATCGATAAGTAGAAATTTTGCTTTCAATTGAGTTCAACGCAGAAACTGCAGCTTGACGCACTTCACTGTCAGAATCATTATCTGCAACAGTTTTTAGCCCGGTACGAATTTCCCGGTCAAGAGAACCTTCTAAAATATCAATTGATACCAAACGAACTTGCTTGTCTTCGCTTTGCAAATTTGCTAACGCAATTGCCAAACTTAATTGATGACGTACATCCGTATCAGATTCGAGTTTAATTCTTTTCTCTAATAATATTTTGGTGTCGTCATCTAACCCATCTGCCATCATCCTGTGAATAGCCATTTGTCTAACGGCCGGTTTTACATGATTTAAATTAAGCTGCGCTACCAAAGTGCGTAATTGAACGCGCATAGTATTGTTAATAGGTACGCGTTTTAAGTCACTTATTTTTTCAGTACTAATTAATTTTCCCGTTAAAATATCGGTAAACTGCTCATTTGAGATTGCAATAGCGACTAAAGGATCTTCTGATTTATTCGCATAAAGTTTTCCATCTTGCAATGCATCGAACAAAACCGCTACACGCTCGTCACTTAACTCAGCTAATTTTTTAATTGCCTGACCACGTTGAGGTAATCCAGCTTGAGTCAAGGCTTTAGCTAAAGATTCAAATTTTATTGTGGATGATTCTTCACTTACAGAGTCTTCACTAACTAACGCAGACATTTCTATTTCTTGTGAAAAAGCCGGAGTCAATGAAAGAAAGCAGAAAGAAAATATTAATACAAACAGACCATTCAAACGAATTATTGAAGGTTTTAGAGAATTCGTTTTAGGCAGATCTTTCATAAAATTACTCGAATTGTTTTTTTAAAAATTCTATTGAACAAGACCCCCTCCTAGCCTCCCCCTTACCAAGGGGAGGAACTGATCACACTCCGCAAAATGCAGGGAGTAAAATCCCCTCCCCTGGCAAGGGGAGGGTTAGGGAGGGGTCATGTTTTCCAATAGCAATCAACTTACTTAGTAGCAGCACCTAAACACTTTTTGGTTTTAGTGTTGTAGTTACCGCACTTCAATTTAATCCAATCAGATTCCAGATCTTTTGATCCTTCAAGATAATCAGACCATGCATCACCTGGAACCAAATCATCGGTTTTAGAAACAGTCAGGAATTGACCATCTTCTTGAATCTCACCAATTAATACAGGCTTGGTGATGTGATGGTTAGGTAACATTTTGCTCATACCGCCAGTTAAGTTAGGTGCTTCCAAACCAATGATTGCATCAACTACTTTATCGGTATCTGTAGTGCCAGCTTTCTCAACAGCTTTCACCCACATATTGAAACCAATGTAAGTGGCTTCCATTGGATCGTTGGTTACGCGCTTGTCATTTTTGATGAATGCTTTCCATTTTTTGATAAACGCTGCGTTAGCAGGATTATCTTCACTCATGAAATAATTCCAAGCGGCTAAATGACCCACTAATGGTTTGGTATCAATACCAGAAAGTTCTTCTTCACCTACCGAGAAAGCCACAACAGGAATATCTTCTGCTGTTACTTTTTGATTGCCCAATTCACGATAGAAAGGAACGTTAGCATCACCGTTAATGGTAGAAACTACAGCAGTTTTCTTACCAGCAGAACCGAAGCGTTTGATATCCGCCACAATGTTTTGCCAATCAGAATGACCAAAGGGTGTGTAGTTGATCATGATGTCTTCCTGCTTAACGCCTTTTGCTTTCAAATAGGCTTCAAGAATTTTGTTAGTCGTACGTGGGTAAACATAGTCGGTACCTGCCAACACCCAACGCTTAACTTTCATTTCATTCATTAAGTAATCAACCGCTGGAATGGCTTGTTGATTAGGTGCAGCGCCTGTGTAAAACACGTTGCGTGAAGATTCTTCACCTTCGTATTGCACGGGGTAGAACAACACACCATTTAATTCTTCAATAACAGGCAATACAGATTTGCGAGATACTGAAGTCCAGCATCCGAAAATTGCAGCCACTTTATCTTTAGCAATTAACTCGCGAGTTTTTTCAGCAAACAAAGGCCAATTAGACGCAGGATCTACAACTACAGCCTCAAGTTGTTTACCCAGCAAACCGCCTTTTTTGTTTTGCTCGTCGATCAACATCAATACGGTATCTTTCAGAGTGGTTTCTGAAATTGCCATAGTTCCCGAGAGTGAATGTAATACGCCAACTTTAATAGTGTCAGCAGCCATTGCTGTGTAAGAAACGAGGGTAAGGCCGCAGGCAATACCGAGCGCTCCGACAGATTTTGCAAACTTTTTAAGCTTCATGGTCTTCTCCAGAAATTAAGATTAATTTGGAACTCGTTATCGCCTTGTTGTGTAATAAGTTAAAAATTCCATTTCATTTTGTTAATGACTTTAAATAAACTCATTAACAAAATCACTTATCACTCAATTCTTTTTGCTGCGCCTCATACAACATGTGCAGCGTAATCTTTCTAACCTCAGCCTTACTCTCTTCAATATGCGATTTGAGATAAGCTTTGGCATCTTCCGCACGACGCTCAATAATCGTACGCAAAATTTTGGCATGTTCGTCGTAAGTCGCTTCAATTCGATTTCGTTGAGTAAAATCAATTCGACGAATAATGCGTAATCTCTCTGTAATATCATGATGAATTCTGGCCATCTCCATATTTCCGGTTGCTTCAACAAGTTGTTCGTGGAAACGTTCATCCAATGCACAAACAGTTGGGCCATCTTCTATTCGATCTTCTGGCTTCACTAACCAAATACGTTTTACATCGTCCAGATTTGGGGCTGGCTCCATTTCGCATAATTTTTTAATTGCCGCCAATTCCAAAATAATTCGCACGTCGTACAGCTGTTCAAATTGTTTGAAATTAAATGGCTTAACTTGCCATCCGCTGCGAAAGGATACATCGACAAATCCTTCTCTCTGTAATCTCGCCAAAGCTTCTCGCACAGGCGTTCTACTGGCCTCAACTTTTTCCGCAATTTCGTTTTCACTAAAACGATCACCAGGTAACAATCGATATGAAAAAATATCTTGCTTAATAATGTTATAAATCCGCTCAGTTAAATTAGTACGAGGCTCGTCGCTCTTCTTTTTTGTTTTATCGTTTTTAATTAGCTTCATATTTTTCTCGTCGTTTTCACCCCCTCCTAACCTCCCCCTTCGCAAGGGGGAGGAATAGGTTCCCGCTTCGAAAAGGGGATTAGAGTGGATTTAACATTTTCATAAATTGACCATCTTAAATTCCCCCTAGCCCCCTTTTTCAAACTGGGGAGTAAAGTCCCTCCCTCTTACGAAGGGGGAGGTTAGGAGGGGGTTCTATTCCTCCAACACCAACAATAAATCCCCAGCACTCACTTGTTTTCCAGGAGCACAATGGATCGCACTAATTTTCGCTTTACGATCTGCGTAAACTGAAAATTCCATTTTCATCGCTTCAACAATTAACAAGGGCTGATCAACTTCGACCCACTGACCTGGCTCGACCAACAATTTCCAAATATTGCCACTGATATCCGCTGTTACTGGATGCCCATCAACATCAATTGGTCCTGTACTAACTTTGGCTTGCAGAGCGGCATCAACATTGGCAGCTTCGTCCGCTTGCCAAAGTGCAACTTCTTTTGTAAAAGCAATCTGTTGTTTGGTTTTAAATTCTGCGATGCTGCCTGCATTGTCTTGCAAAAATTTTTCGTGTTCGGCGAGGCTAAAATAGTCTTCCTCGATACGTACACTTAAACGACCCTCACGAAAAGCTTCTCGCTGCGCGGTTAATTCTTCTTCGGACACTTCGTAATAGCGAACCCGATCGAAAAATTTCAACAACCAAGGTTCACCGTTGGCAAACGTTTTGTTCTTCAAAAATTTATTCCAGATAGGTAAAGTGCGACCAACCAGCTGATAACCACCTGGCGAATCCATACCGTAAATACACATGTAAACGCCGCCAATACCCACAGTACCTTCAGCAGTGTATGTGCGCGCAGGATTGTATTTTGATGTGAGTAATCTGTGTCGCGGATCAACAGGGACCGCACAAGGTGCGCCGAGATAAACATCGCCTAAACCCAATACCATATAGCTGGTTTCAAAAAGAATTTGTTTCACTTGCGCAACTGAATCCAAGCCATTAATACGGCGCATAAACTCAGTATTACTCGGTAGCCACGGCGCCGTATCGCGAACTGATTGTCTATAACGCGCAACCGCATCTAATGTTGCGGAATCTTCAAATGCCATAGGCATATAAACAATTCGGCTAGGCACTTTAATATCGCGCGCATCCGCCAGAATATTTTCAATAGCAATTAATTGTGTAATAAGTGCTTGCTGATGAATAACACGGCTGTCGTAATTAATTTGCAGTGAACGTACGCCTGGTGATAGTTCAATCACGCCATTAATCGGTGAGGCTTTTAAATATTCCATTAATGCATAGACACGCAAACGCAAACTCAACTCAAGTATATTGTCGCCGTATTCCAGCAAAATATATTTATCACCTGCTTGTCGATAGGAAACCAGTGGACGCCCTGCCTGAGGTGACAATGAGGCAACTATACATTCGGACAAACCATGCGCAGGTTTTACAATCGGTGTTGATGCAATTGTGGCTATAGGTTTCAAATCCGTTATGGCTTTATCCTGTGCTTTTTCCAAGGCTAAAGCGTCATCAAAACTCATTCGTTTAAAGCGAATTTTATCACCGGGTTTAACTTGCCCTACTTTCCAGAGCTCTGCTTTTACAATAGTCACGGGACAAACAAATCCACCCAAACTCGGGCCGTCTTTTGTCAAAATAACGGGCATATCGCCGGTGAAATTAATAGAGCCAATTGCGTATTCGGTATCGTGAATATTCGATGGATGTAACCCTGCTTCGCCGCCATCACTGCGGGTCCAGGTTGGTTTAGGACCATTTAAACGAATACCTAATCGATTGGAGTTGTAATGGACTTCCCATGCAGTATCAAAAAACATTTTGATTGCATCTTCAGTAAAAAAATCCGGTGCGCCATGTGGGCCATAAAGCGCACCGATTTCCCACTCGTGTAAATTTTCAGTCGAAGAAAAACACTCAGGAATTAATTCTGCCGGTGCTTTTTCTGCTGAATAAACAGGTGCCGGAGTTGTGCATGCAGCAATTGCGGGATTGCTAATTGGCAGCATATCCGTAGCGCGCAAGGTACGACCTGCATGACCCCCAAATTGCCCCAAGGCAAATGTTGATCGACTACCTAAATAGACGGGCACATCAATTCCGTTGCGTATTGCCAAATAACCTCGACAACCTTGCTCTGCTTTACCCACTTCAAGAATTTGTCCGGCTTTAATGGCCACCGGTTGCCATAACTCAATTAATTTTCCATCAATTTTCGCAGATGATTTTGCACCGGCGATAGCAATAACCGCATCAATATGGAATTTTAATTTTGGACCGATAATCGTATATTCAAGTGCAGCAGCACTTTCGTGATTACCTACAATGCGATTCGCCAAACGAAATGAATAGTCGTCCATAGGACCTGAAGGTGGAACACCCACACTCCACAAACCTACGCGCCCCGGATAATCCTGAACACTCGTGTAAGTACCAGGTTGAATCACTTCAACAACCGGTGGCAAATAATTAAAGCTCGCCAGTTTATTAGTTGCCACATCACCGGAAGCAAAAAAATCCGAAGCAATAATTTGTCGCAAATAATCCAGATTTGTTGCAATACCTGCAATACAAGTTTCATTGAGTGCTGATGTCATTTTGGCAATTGCATCAGCGCGATCTTTTCCATAGACAATGATTTTTGCGATCATTGGATCGTAATAAGGTGAAACTTCTGTACCTGTAGCTACCCAAGTATCAATGCGCGCCGTATCCGAAAATGTGACTTGAGTTAACACGCCGGGTGATGGCTGAAATTCACGAACTGGATCTTCTGCATAAAGGCGTACTTCTATAGCAGCACCTTTTGGATTGATTTCTATATTTAAATCAGGAGGAGTACCAGCAGCAGTTAAAATCATCCATTCAACTAAATCTACACCGGTGCAAGCTTCAGTGATGGGATGCTCAACTTGTAAACGTGTATTGACTTCTAAAAAATAAAATTCATCTCGTGCGGGATCATAAATATATTCAATGGTACCTGCGGAACGATAGTTGACCATTTTCCCCAAGCTGACAGAAGCTGCCAACAATTTATCTCGCGTTGCAGTAGGCAAGGATGGCGCTGGCGTTTCTTCAACAACTTTTTGATTTCTACGTTGCAATGAACAATCACGTTCACCCAGTGCAAGTACATTGCCATTGCCATCACCGAAAATTTGTACTTCAACATGGCGAGCGTTATCAACAAATCGCTCCAGAAAAACACCACTATCACTAAAAAAGTTTTGTCCAAGACGTTTTACACTTTCATAGGCATTAACTAATTCATTTTCACTATTACAGCGAGTCAAACCAATACCACCACCACCGGCAGTACTTTTTAACATCACGGGGTAACCCAACTTGCCTGCAAACTCTGTTGCCTCTTCTACAGAATTTAATAATCCGGTTCCTGGCGTTAATGGAACATTTGCATAAGCGGCTAATTCGCGCGAGGTATGCTTTAATCCAAATTGACGCATCTGGTCTGGTGTAGGTCCACAAAATGCAATCCCCGCTGCTTCACATTTTTCTGCGAAAGCGGCATTTTCTGATAAAAATCCGTAGCCAGGAATAATTGCTTGTGCGCCAACTTCTTTTGCAGCGGCAAGAATTAAATCTGCTTTTAAATAACTTTCAGCTGCAGAATTTCCACCCAAGCAAATTGCTTTATCGCAAGCAGTCACATGCGCCGAATTTCTATCCGCATCGGAATAGACGGCTACAGACTCTATGCCCATTTTTTTCAACGTTTTAGCAATACGTACTGCAATTTCACCACGGTTTGCAATTAATACTGTCGTTAACATTTTCTTCTCCGACTGCTAATTTTTCACCCCCTCCTAACCTCCCCCTTAGCAAGGGGGAGGAACTGGGTTGAGGGATTCCCCCTCTCCCCCAACCCACAGGGGGAGAGGGGAATTAGTTTTGTTCTACAATCTACTTAAACTCACAATTTTCAATTACAAATTTCTTTTCCCTAAGTACTCAAATCTGTCCCCTCTCCCTTGATGGGAGAGGGTTAGGGAGAGGGTGGTTTTTCATTTTTTCAACGACGCTATATAAGCTCGCCATCCACCAAAATGCGTAATATCTGTTGCACCTTTTATGGCCGACCCTTCACAAATAAATCCTTTTACTTCTCTGCCATCGCACAGGGTTAAAGTACCTATACCTAAGGGGGCAGGAATCAGCGCAACAAAGCTACCGAAATCACTTAAAGGCACATCCCAAAGTTCAACAATAATTTCTGCACCACCTATAACTGCATCAGCATCCACTCGGATTAATCCAGGCTTCGGTGGAGTGGTGTTAGGTAGTGCAAATAGCCGATAATTTTTTGCAGTAAAAGTACTTTCAACAAACAGGGATTTTCTTTCGTGTAATTGACTGTTAAGTGGCATACCGGTGAGATGCGCACCGACAACTGCAAGTCGCACATAACCTGAAGGAACAGATTTATTTTCACTAACATCAGGCAAGGATTTTTTAGTTGCGCCCATAGATAGTGATAAAGTCTGATGCCATTTTTTTCCAAACGCAGCGAGCGCAGCATCTTGCCAGGCAGGCGCAATTAGAGTAATTCCGAAAGGTAGTCCATCAGCACGAATAGTCGCTGGCAGTGCCAGAGCAGAACAATCAGCTAAATTCACAAAATTGGTGTATGTACCTAACTGACTATTAACTTGTATCGGATCAGTCATAACTTGAGAAATGGTTGGATGCCGCGGTGATGTAGGCACCAATAAGGCATCAACATTATTCATCAACAATTGAATTTCTCTTGCCAATTCTGCGCGTTGATATTCTGCAAGATACACATCAGTTGCCGAGAAATTTTTTGCTTTTTCAATAATGCTTCGCACAACATCATTCATTTCTGAAGCATGTTCATGCATAAATTTGTTTATTGCAGCACTTCGTTCAGCTACCCAAGGTCCTCCATAAAGCAATTGAGCCAAAGTGAACATAGGCGAGAAATCCATCTCGACAATTCCAACATTCAATTGACGAATTTTATCGAGTGATATGAGCCAAGCGGCCTCTGCTGCTTTATCACCAAACCACTCGGGTGATTTTGGAATCGCGAAAAGAGGCTTATCAGAAAAATATTTTGCTGTTTGGGATTTGCGGGAATAACCATCCGCCTCATCAAAACCTTCCATCACTGATGCAACTATTTCTGCATCAGACACTGTGAGTGAAAAAATAGAAACACAATCCAAACTTTTACACGCGGGCACAACACCACGAATACTAAAACGACCTTTTGTCGGTTTTAGTCCAACAATATTATTAAACCCTGCTGGCACTCTTCCCGAACCGGCAGTATCAGTTCCCAAACTAAACGGAACCAGACCGCGCGCAACCAAACTTGCAGAACCGGAACTGGAACCACCGGAAACATAATCAGAATTAAAAGAATTGGGCACGGCACCATAAGGTGAACGCGTGCCCACAAGGCCGGTAGCAAATTGATCTAAATTGGTTTTACCCAAGACTATTGCACCCGCTTTTTTCAAACGCGCAACGACAACAGCATCTTCGTCAGGCACATATGTAAAAGCTGGACATGCAGCAGTGGTAGGAACAGAGGCAACATCAATATTGTCTTTAACGGCAAATGGCACCGCATACAAAGGCAGATTAATTGCATTCTCTGCAGCTAACAGCAATTCCAGTTGTTGATCGATTTCTTCGGCGGAGAGCAAATAGATCCAGGCATTATCATCCGCTGATAAAGATTCACGAAGCTGCAACAAAGCGTCGCGTGGATTTGTTTTTCCACTACGATACGCATCAAGCCATTCGTTAATTGTCCAACCAAAAGATTCTGTCATTACCCAATTTCCTGACTTGTATTTATTGAATTCATTCTTGGATACAAGATTGTTTTACAAGAAATTGCAGGTAACGTGCCAGAAAAGTGTTTTAAAAATTTTTGCTGATAAAGTTAAACAAAATCAATCTATTAGCTGACTTCCAATCAATCTTGGATTTAGAAAAAAACAAGATTGCTTGTGGTAACGCAATAAATGTGCGCAGATTTTATTTGAAGAGGCACTAAAGCGGTGCAATCTCGGTTATTAAACAGCTTGATCAAAATACCTTTTATTCAAGATCAATATCGACAAGCACGGAGAAATATTCTCATCCAAGCATTAGAAGAGGACAAGAGAATACTGCGCGGCAACAGGTTCGTAAAAACTATTATTTTTTATAGGACTTTAAAAATATGTATAAAAAAAAGCAAGCCGAGGCTTGCTTTTCTAATTTCAATTTAGAGTTGAAATTACATAATTGGTAAAGAAAGATTCACAACAAAGTTAACTTCTTTATCAACAGCGCCATCATTGTCATCAATGATTTTACCGATAGTGAAGCTAAGCTTATCGTTGTATTTAAAAGTTGCATCAAAATGGCTTGTCAACATATCGCCATCGCTCATGTGCTGGCCATATTTCAATGAAAACTTCTCAAACAACAATTCAGCAGTAGCATAACTATAATCTTCGTCACCAAGTGGATCATGATCTGCTGCAACTGCGTCATAATAAGTTACTTTGAATGGGCCGTATCCAAGAGTAGGAATAACTTCTACATAATCACCTGGAGCAATAGAATCATCGCCCAAAGTCGGATAGTTATAAGAAACAACACTTACACCATAAGTGAAGTCACCTGCGCTACCTGAGTATCCAGCATACAAATCGTATTCAGTGCCCAAAGTAGCATCGCCTGATGATGTCCATGCACCAGCAACAAAACCGTTACTGCTTACATTCACATCAGCAATAATTGCAGCACCGCCACCCAAATCAAAACCTCTCCAGTAGTACATGTTTGATGCGCCTACTGACGCAGCCACTTCAGCGTAAGCAGCTGGAACCGCGAAACCTGCGAAAGCTGACAAAGCGACAGCACTAGCAACTAATTTTTGTTTCATCTTCATGAGTTCTTCCTCTAAGTTGGAAATTACTAAGTTTTGTATGAGCTAGCGTTTAGTCACATTAGCTTGATCACACTTTTGCAGTTAGTAAGCCAACTTTATTTTTTTCATGAAATTCAAAGCGTTAGTTGCTGTATACAAGATAGAATACTATTTAGGGTATTGGATTTAGCCCTGATTTGAAGCATAAACAAGGTGCACCCATCCATTGCGTGCACCAATTCGAATCATTTATATCTATCAATAGAATCTTGAATATTTTTTTTATGATTTTGAAAATAATTTTCTCGTCCAACGCTGGCTAAACATCCAAATATGTATTGATTCCACTTTCGTTTTACACCTGAGAGTGACCAATTTATGTAACAAGCCAATCCCAAGAGCACCAAACAAACTCCCACTTTGGCTTCGAAACTCAATTTTTCATTGGCAACCAGATTCCCCAAGCATAAGGCCAACATTGGAGTCATCAATGTAATCAACGCCACTATGCTGGGTGCCAAACGTTGCAGTATGAAGAAAAATAATGCTGCGCCAATCAGAGACCCTATCAAGGTTAAATAGAGAATACTTACCCAAGCTTCCATAGGTGGTAAATGGTTGGGGATTTGTCCGTCTTGTAACCACCAAACTAACCATAGTCCCGGCAGGGAAAACACTAAGGCACCCGTAGCCTGACTAAATGCATCTGGTGGTTTTTGTGTTTGCGTTAATTTTTTTACCAACACGCTGCTGAAACAGAACAAAAAGCTTGAGACTAATATGCCTAAAATTCCCCAAACCGCTTTCAACTCCAACTGCCATTGCTCATAAAAAATTAACGCAAGACCAAGAACCGCAATCACTAAAGAAATTACTCGACGCAGTGTGAATGGGTTGTCTTTCAACAACCACCAACTCATCAAGCCTGTTGCCAGGGGTGATAGTGCAAAAATAACGGCAATTAATCCTGATGGAATAAATTGTGCGGACCAATAGACCAAGGGCATATTGGGAAATATTCCCAGCGAAGCCGCTAAAAATAATTTCCAATTTTTTAGATGTGACAATAACTGACGACGAAAAAGCAAATCGATGATGACTGCAATCACTGCAGCCAATGTCATACGTGAAACGGCAGCCGCACTAAAACTCAGACCATGACTACTCCATTGAATAGCCAAAGGTGTAGTCGCCCAGATAAGAACAACCGTAAAATAAGCAAGCACTAGCATGACAACACTCCCTAATGTGTTGCCACAACAAAAAACTGCATCCATAAAACAAAAAGGCCGCAGTTTTTATGCTGCGGCCTTTGATGAAAAAGATCTTATTTCATAAAATTCCGCAAACATGCGCATAGCGCACCACAAACCAAATTGGTCGTAGTGCGGCGCAATGTTTGATGGAATTCATAATTTTCATAAAACGGTTTCGAATAGATTCAAGATGCAGTGACTCTATCCGAGTTCTTTTTTTTAATCAACAATTGGTTTAGATTTTTTTATTGCCTTATACTGAAGCCTCAATAACCGATTGATCGGAAATCAATTCATGCAGATTTTTTTGGTAGGTGGCGCAGTTCGTGATGCATTACTAGAACGTCCGGTAACAGAACGGGACTGGGTAGTAGTAGGTGCAACTGCCAACGAAATGCTAGAGCAAGGCTACCAACAAGTCGGTAAGGACTTCCCGGTTTTTCTGCACCCGACCACCAAAGAAGAATATGCTCTGGCACGAACTGAACGAAAAAGCGGTAAGGGCTACACTGGCTTTACTGTTGATGCCAATCAAGAAATCACATTGGAAGAAGATTTATCACGGCGCGACCTCACCATTAATGCCATAGCGCAAGATGAGAAAGGTCAGTTAATTGATCCCTTTGGGGGTCAAGCTGATATTTCCAACAGGTTATTGCGCCATGTTTCACCTGCCTTTGCAGAAGATCCTTTACGCGTATTACGTGTTGCCCGATTTGCAGCACGTTATGCCTATTTAGGCTTTCGCGTTGCAGATGAAACTATGACATTGATGCGTGACATAGTGGCTGCAGGTGAAGTCAATTATTTAATGGCTGAGCGCCTATGGAAAGAAACCCAACGCGCACTTACAGAAAAAAATCCTGAGGTATATTTTTCTGTATTACGAGAATGCGGAGCATTAAAGGTGTTGTTCCCTGAAATCGATGCTTTATTTGGCGTCCCTCAAACAGCTATTTATCACCCTGAGATTGATACCGGCGTACATTGTTTGATGGGCGTGCAACAAGCAGTAAAACTATCGGATGACCCGTTAATTCGTTTCGCAACTCTCGTACACGATTTAGGAAAGGCAACAACACCTGTCGACATTTTACCCAAACATATTGGTCATGAAGATCGCAGTGGTCCATTAGTGGAAGCTTTATGCGCAAGAATAAAATGCCCAACCGAATATAAAGAATTATCTATGGCTGTTGCGATTTGGCATACACATTGTCACCGAGCCTTGGAGCTCACCGCACCAAAAATTATTAAGCTGTTGTTGGCTTTGGATAGCTTTCGAAGACCTGAAAAATTACATCAATTTCTCATTTGTTGTGAAGCAGACGCACGCGGAAGAACGGGATTTGAAAATCGCGATTATCCTCAAACCAATTTTTTACGTGAAGCACAGAAGATTTGCCAGCAAGTTAAAGCAACAGAATTTGTGGCTCAGGGTCTAACAGGATTAAATATACAACAAGCCATTCATAAAAAACGTTTGCATTTATTAAGAGAATTTAAACAACAATATAATGAACAATCATAATCACCCAGTTGCGTTAATTACCGGCAGCGCAAAACGTATAGGTGCAGCCATTGCAAAAGGTTTGCATGCAGATGGCTACAATATCGTTTTACATTATCGCGATTCAAAAGAAGCTGCGAATGCACTAGGAAACGAACTGAATCAAATACGCACTGATTCAGCAATTACTGTACAAGCAGATTTAAATCAACCTGAATCCATCCAATACTTGGCTATAACCGGAATAGAAAAATGGCAAAGAATAGATTTATTAATCAATAATGCATCAATGTTTTATCCCACCCCGTTAATTGAATCAACATTAGATGATTGGAACGCATTGATAAACAGCAACTTAAAAGCTCCCTACTTTCTTATTCAAGCCCTGGCAGATTCTTTAAAAAAGCAGAAAGGATCAATTATTAATATCGCCGATATTTATGCCGATAAACCGCTAAAAAATCACAGTATTTATTGCATAGCCAAAGCAGGCAATGTAATGATGACCAAATCTCTTGCCCAAGAACTCGCCCCCGATATTCGCGTCAATGGCATTGCACCGGGAGCCATTTTATGGCCAGAGGAAAATCCGACCAATAAACAGCAGGTTCTCGATAAAATTCCGTTGCAAAAACTGGGAACACCCGAGGAAATTGTGAATCTGGTTTTATATCTAGCCCAAAAAACAAACTATATAACCGGACAAATTATCAATGTCGATGGTGGCAGAAATTTGAACATCTAACATCCTAACCTCTCCTTGCGGATGAGGGTTAGGGAGAGGAGAAATAGCTTGATCAGAACACAACTTCTCACTGGCGAAAAGCAATGGGTTGAAGGTCATGAAGAATTAATTGATCAATGGAAAAACGACCACCAAAGTTTTATCTGGATAGATCTGGAAGGTGAAAAACCTCAATCGGAAAACGATTTTTTGTTGTCGATGAATTGTCATCCACTCGCTATTGAAGATGTACAACGATTTCGTCACCCACCTAAAATTGAAAACTTTGATGACTACACGCTGATTCTCTACCGGGGGTTAACCGAGTTCCACAAAGATCTCACTATAGAACAAATGACCATCGCTATGTTTTCTGGCGACCGCATATTAATTAGCGCGCACCCTAGAAAATCTATGGGAATTCAGCATTATTGGGAAGGCGCACAGAAAGAAAATTTATTAGTCAGCCCGGGATTACTGTCAACGCGCATCATGCGATTTTCGGTTGGTCGCTATCTTGAAGCATTATTAGCTTTCGAACCTAGCTTAAATGAACTGGAAGATGCCATGCAGGAAAAACCTAACGATGACATTATGCGTGAATTAATTGCCTACCAATCTCGTCTACGTAAATTGAATCGTATTTTTAGTTATCACGAGCGCATCATTCAAAATTTACGAGCAGATATTCCACAGAGATTAATTGACGAAGACGGTGACATAGAACATGCGCTACAAGATTTATATGAGCGCTGCGAAAGATTACACGGTCTGTGCACTATGTATTACGGAATATGTGGCGATCTTATTAATGGCTATTTATCGCTGAGCTCACACCAGCTAAATAACACCATGAAAATTTTAACTGTATTTACAGCTATTTTTGTACCACTGACCTTTATCGTAGGGGTTTATGGTATGAATTTCGATAATATGCCAGAGCTGCATACAACCTACGGCTATTACTACACTTGGGCAACAATGTTATCTGTAGCAATGGTTACCGGATGGATTGCGCTTAAGAAATGGCTTTAGATGAAATTTTATTACCATTCCAATTAAAATCAATCGACCATAATTTCTGACTGATTTGAGGAAACTCATTCCACAATTGCGCATAGGTTTTATTGAATTGCGGATGATATTCATCAGGTGCTAGTTCCGACAGCGGTAATAACACAAAAGCATTTTGCAAAATCTCATCTCTCGGCAAGCTAACTCCGGAATCAGTACCTACGAATTTATCATAAAGTAGAATATCTATATCCAATGTACGTGGGCTAAATTTCGGTCCACTACGCTTCCTTCCATTGTCATCTTCAATTTTTTTGAGTTTTTCTGAAAGTTGCGAAATTGACAAATTCGATAATCCGGCCACTACCAGATTCAAAAAATTACTACCTTCAAAACCGACTGATTTACTTTCATAAATAGTTGATATTTGCATATCGTTTAACAAATCATTTAGTGCATTCAAGCCTGATGAAATATGATGATATCGCTGAATGTTACTACCCAGACTCAAATAGATTTTTGTCATTCAGGTTTAACTCCACGCTCGATAATTAAACCTACATCACGCGCACCGCGAACTGCGCCGGGTTTACTTAAGCGCAACCGCAGCCAAGGTACAGCAAATTCTTCGCGAATTAATTTAGCAATTTCTTCAGCTAAAGTTTCCACCAATAACGCATTACGATTTTCAACATAGCTGATTAAACGTTTCGACACAGCTTTGTAATTTAATGCATATTGAATATCGTCTGTAGCTGCCGCTTGACGTATATCACTCGCCATTTCCAAATCAATACTGACTGTTTGACGAACTTGTCTTTCCCAATCATAAATACCAATGATCGTTTCAATTCGTAGATCGCGAATGTAAACAATATCCAAATTTTTTCTCCAAGATTTTTCACCCCCGATCACCCCACCCTAACCCTCCCCTTGGCAAGGGGAGGGGACCGATCTCACTCCGTAAATAGAAAAACAGGGAGTCAAGTCCCTCCCCCTTGCCAAGGGGGAGGCTAGGAGGGGGTGATGGATTTTAATTCCGATAAATTCCAACGAGACTTAATCTGCAAAGATAAATCATCGGTTTGCCCAGCCATTAATCGCTGGCAACCAGCGTAGGCAATCATGGCTCCATTGTCAGTACAAAATTCATTGCGTGCGTAAAAGACTTTCGCGCCGATTTTTGCGAGCGCTTTTTCCAATTCACCACGCAAACGTTTATTCGCCGACACTCCCCCAGCAATCACCAATGTTTTCATCTGGGTTTGCTCAAGTGCACGCCGACTTTTAATCACTAAAGTATCGACAACTGCAGCTTCAAAAGCGCAAGCAATATCAGCGCAAGTTTGATTATCCGGTAAACCATCGTCTAATTTGTTTTGCTGAATACAGGTCAGCACTGCTGTTTTTAAACCACTAAAACTGAAATCCAATCCTGGCCGATCAATCATGGGCCGAGGTAAAACAAATCGTCCCTCAATACCTTTTTCCGCCAATTTTGCAATCAAGGGGCCACCGGGATAATCCAGATCCATCATTTTTGCCGCTTTATCAAAAGCTTCACCCGCGGCATCATCCAAGGATTCACCTAACAGGTGATATTGGCCAATCCCTTTCACTTCAACCAACTGCGTGTGCCCACCGGACACCAAAAGTGCCACGAAAGGAAATTCTGGCGGATCTGCCTCCAACATCGGGGCCAGCAAATGGCCTTCCATATGATGAACGCCCAAAGCAGGGATTTTCCAGGCATAAGCCAAAGACCGCCCCATCATAGCGCCAACCATTAAGGCCCCCACCAAACCAGGGCCCGACGTGTATGCAATGCCATTGATATCTGCTGGATTCGTCCCTGCCTCTAGCATAACCTCTTGAATTAGCGGTAAAAGCTTGCTGACATGATCTCGCGATGCCAGTTCAGGCACTACGCCTCCGTACTCGGCATGCAAGGCTATCTGGCTGTAGATTCGATGTGACAAGAGTCCCTGCTCACTATCATAGATAGCTACACCCGTCTCATCGCACGAAGTTTCAATACCCAATACTCGCATCAACTGCACCTTGGAATCACGTTAAAGCAAAAAGAGTCGCCATGATAAGGGCTAGTTATTGCAGTGAGCAAAAGAAATCTATAGAATCCGCACCCCTCAGACCAGCTCAAGCGAGATGGCAAGATAACGCATCATTTTTAAATTGACACAGGTAAAGACATGCCTTTTGTAAAGATTAAAGAAAACGAACCCTTCGATGTAGCTTTACGCCGTTTCAAACGCGCGTGTGAAAAAGCAGGTGTTTTGGCAGAAGTTCGCGCTCGCGAATGCTACGAAAAACCTACCACTTTGCGTAAACGCGATGCTGCAGCCGCTGTTAAGCGTCACGCTAAAAAGGTTCAACGCGAATCCAAGAAGTTTACCCGTCTGTATTGATTCACCAGAGTTTTGTCGTTAAGACAAGACGAATCGGTTCAAATGATGCAAAAAACCGCGACCTGATAAGGTTTCGCGGTTTTTTTGTTTGTTTATTTTTTGTACCTATGAAGGGCCTAGATGCCTTGGCAGGTCACGACTGACATGTAATACACGAACAACGCGAATCTGATCATTCACCAGGCGATAAAAAATAATGTGGCTGATGTAAATGAGCGAAAATAGATCTGCACGAATTTCTTTTCTCTCTCGCCCTAGCATGGGATTAACTATAAGATTTTCAAATAACCGCTCTAGATTAGAAAGGTATTCTACTACCTGGTTAAACCCGAACTCTCTTTCCGTAAAATCAAAAATGTCACTAATATCTTGTTCTGCTTCCAGCGATAGTTGATATGTCCTTATGATATGCATTATTTTTATTTTTCCGTTTGTCTGGATGCCAGTATATCTGCGACTTTATTGGCACTCACACTATCCCATCCTTTGGCAATTTCCGCCCTTAGCTCATCAATAACCCTATGCCTGTACACCTCATGAAGCCTAAGGGCATCACGAACTACTTCGCTGGCATTTTGATAATCACCGCCGTCCACCTGCGATGAAATATAACGCTGCTGCTTTTCCGTAAAACTGATATTCATAACCTTCTCCTGCCTCAACCAAACAATGTCCATATTTATCAAACTTAGCCATGAAGAGTCAACCCGAATAACACTGGAAAAATTACCCTCAGGTGTTGATACTAGCCAGCATAAAAATATTTGCCTCTTCAAAAGTATTGATACCTTTATATGGCCAGCTTGATCCCGCAAGACTTCATTGACGACCTTCTAGACCGCATCGACATAGTGGATGTGGTGGATAGTCGCGTCAAATTGAAACGTAGCGGGAAAAACTACTCAGCCTGTTGCCCATTCCACGATGAAAAAACACCTTCGTTTACGGTAAGCCCGGACAAGCAATTTTTTTATTGTTTTGGTTGCGGCGCCAGTGGCAATGCTGTGGGATTTATTCTCGATTATGAGCGGGTCACTTTTCCTGAAGCAGTAGAGCTGCTAGCGCGCAGCGCAGGATTGGATGTTCCCAAACAAGTGCAATCCGAGGCACAAATTGAACGCGAACAAGAGAAAAAAAATCTCTATTCGTTGATGCAAAAAGCCAGTGATTTTTATCAGGAGCAATTGCGCCATCACCCAAGCAAACACATGGCCGTTAACTATCTTAAAGGCCGTGGTTTGGATGGGAAAACAGCTAAAGCATTTGGTGTAGGATTTGCCCCTCCCGGTTGGGATAACTTGCTAAAAGCGCTATCCAAAGATGATCAAGACAAACATCTGCTGATAGAAGGCGGCATGTTGATTCATCAGGAACAAGATAAAAAACTCTATGACCGTTTTCGCCATCGTATTATGTTTCCGATTATCGATATGCGCGGGCGAGTTATAGGTTTTGGCGGGCGGGTTCTTGGCGATGACAAACCCAAGTATTTAAATTCACCCGAAACCAGTATTTTCCATAAAAGTCAGGAGCTCTATGGTCTTTATCAAGCAAGACAATCCCTTCGCGAATTGAAACGTTTGCTGGTCGTTGAAGGTTATATGGATGTGGTCAGCCTGGCTCAATATGGTATCGATTATGCTGTCGCCACTTTGGGCACCGCCTGTGGCGAAGAGCATCTTTTAAAAGCCTTTAAACACACGACTGAAGTAGTGTTTTGTTTTGATGGTGACCAAGCTGGCCGCACTGCAGCAAGGCGCGCATTAGATGCGTCGCTGTCCAGCATGACTGATGGCAAAACCGTTAAATTCTTATTTCTACCTGAAGGCGAAGATCCAGATACTTTGGTGCGACAAATCGGTAAAGATAAATTTGAGCGCATGATCGACCTGGCTGTTCCACTGGAAGATTTCTTATTTGACGCTGCCGCGGAAGGCCTGAATATTCGCAGCCTTGAAGGCCGAGCCAGATTCAGTCGCCGCGCTGCGCCATTACTGGATAAATTACCCAAGGGTATTTTTCGCGAGCTGATGTTTGAGCAGCTTGCGGTGCGTACTGGCCTAAGCCGATCAACACTTGAAGAGTTGATCCATCAATCAGAGTCATTGGCCGAAGAAGTTATTCCCAAGGCTGAAGCGGTACAAATTGTTGCACCTAAACAAAAAATATTATCGCACCAAACCGATGTACTACGGGATTCACCCGATTTACCGCCGGAATATGATCAAATCTATTCAGGCAGTCATAAACGTTCATTTTTTTCGCGTGAAATCAAAGCTCCAGCCAAGTATTTGATGCCACCAGCCCGCAAGGCTTTGGCTCTTTTACTTGCCAATCCAGATCTTGCAGCCTCCGAAACCGAACATGATCAGTGGCTTAATTCTGATGATCTGGACACCCAATATCTGGGACGATTGCTCAAACTCCTGCATGAAAGAGCGCATTACAATCTTTCACACATTATTGGTTACTGGCGCGCAGCCTATGGAACCCAAGATGCAGAGACACTCGCCAGCATCGCAGGGCATGATTTATTGCTGGCAGCTAACGCTATTAGTCGTATTCGTGAAGACAAACCCGCGAAAGCCGACTACGATGCACAGGCTGCATTTATGGACTGCATGAAGAAATTGAAAGGCATAGAACGGGATCAACATCACAAATCCAACCTGAATATGGCTCGCCAAGCAGATTTTTCATCATTAAGTGCAGAAGATAAGGCAAAAATCAGCGCCGCACTGGAACATAAAAAACCAACTAGGCTATAATCCGCCCCCTTAATTTCTCCTCACTCTCGTTTTGGTAGGTATGCATGTCTGAAGACGTCCAACAGCAACAGTCTCGAATCAAAGAATTGATTGCGCGCGGTAAAGAGCAAGGTTATCTGACCTATGCTGAGGTGAACGACCACCTACCAGACGACATTTCAGATCCTGATCAGGTTGAAGATATTATTCAGATGATCAACGACGTGGGCATTCGTGTATACGAAACCGCTCCCGACGCTGACACACTTCTGATGACCGATGGTGATACAGGCGCTGATGAAATTGCAGCAGCAGAAGCTGCAGCTGCTCTTGTAGCAGTTGAAACCGAAACTGGCCGCACCACCGACCCGGTCCGCATGTATATGCGTGAAATGGGTACAGTAGAGTTATTAACGCGAGAAGGCGAAATTGTTATCGCCAAACGTATCGAGGAAGGGATTCGTGAATTAATGCACGCCCTTGCTTACTGGCCAGGCGCAGTACAGCACTTGCTTGATGAATATGAATTAGTGGCAAAAGAAGAGCGTCGTCTCGCTGAAGTTATCATTGGTTGGTTAGATCCAGTTGAAGATGTCCCAGCATCACTGGCAGAAGCCGAAATTGAAGTTGCAGCCAAAGCTAAAGCCAAAGCAGAAAATGATGATGACGATGATGAAGATGCATCCTCAGAAGATGAAGATGAAGCTATTTCAGGGGTAGACCCGGAAGAAGCCAAACTTCGTTTTGATGATCTGCAAAAACAACATGACAAAGCTATTAAAACTCTGGCTAAACATGGTTTTGGTAGCAAACAAGCTGAAAAAGAATTATCGGCATTGGGTGATTTATTTAAATTCTTTAAAATTCCTCCACGTCAATTTGATCCTATTTACCGCAAAGCACGTGAAACCCTTGATAGCGTTCGTCGTAATGAACGACTGATTATGGATTTGTGTACCCGTCGTGCACAAATGCAACGCAAAATGTTTATCAAAGAGTTTCCAGGTAATGAAACCAACCCTGAGTGGTTGAGTGACCTGTTGAAAGGCAAACTGGATAATGCTGAAAAATTAACGCGCGTGTTACCTGATGTTCAAGCTGCGCAACAAACCCTGGCGCAAATTGAAACTGAAACAGGTTTAAGTTTGTCATCAGTTAAAGATATCAACCGTCGCATGTCTATTGGTGAAGCGCGGGCGCGCCGTGCCAAAAAAGAAATGGTTGAAGCCAACTTACGTCTGGTTATTTCGATTGCTAAAAAATATACCAACCGCGGTTTGCAATTCCTCGATTTAATCCAGGAAGGCAACATAGGCCTGATGAAAGCGGTGGATAAATTTGAATACCGTCGCGGTTACAAATTTTCGACCTATGCAACCTGGTGGATTCGCCAAGCGATTACACGTTCAATTGCAGATCAGGCGCGCACTATTCGTATCCCGGTGCATATGATCGAAACCATCAACAAACTCAATCGCGTTTCTCGCCAAATGTTGCAAGAAATGGGGCGTGAACCTACGCCTGAAGAGTTGGGTATACGTATGGATATGCCTGAAGATAAAGTACGCAAAGTATTGAAAATTGCCAAAGAACCTATCTCCATGGAAACACCTATTGGTGATGATGAAGATTCGCATCTTGGCGATTTTATTGAAGACACCACCATAGTCTCTCCTGTTGATTCAGCGACTATGGAAGGCTTGATGGAAGCAACACGCGAAGTGCTGGCTGGTCTGACTGCGCGTGAAGCAAAAGTCTTGCGTATGCGTTTCGGTATAGATATGAATACCGACCATACTCTGGAAGAAGTAGGCAAGCAGTTTGACGTGACGCGTGAACGTATTCGTCAAATCGAAGCCAAGGCTTTGCGCAAATTGCGTCATCCTTCGCGCTCCGATCATCTACGCAGCTTTCTGGATGAGTAATATAGCCAGTACGAAAAAACCCGCCAAATGGCGGGTTTTTTATTCACATATCAAAAAAAATAATCTAGCCACATCAACAACATATCTCTATAATGCGCGTCCGCAACATTTTCACTGCGTTGTTTTTTAGGGCCTATAGCTCAGTTGGTTAGAGCATCCGACTCATAATCGGCAGGTCCCCAGTTCAAGTCTGGGTGGGCCCACCATTTCATCCTTTTTTATTTTTTCCAAGTGAAAACAAACTTGGCACCAACGGATTTATTTTGTTCCAAGTGAATCGAGCCACCGAATAATTCAACAATTTTTTTGACAATAGCCAATCCCATTCCACTACCTTCAACCTCATCTCGCGGACGCAGTGTTTGAAACATGGAAAAAGCTAGCTCTTCATATTCTTGTGGAATCCCTGGCCCATTATCTGCGACGGAAAAGATGTAGAACTTGTTATTGCTGGTTACACTAATGCTAATTTCACCTGTCTTATTGCCGTGCTTAATTGCATTGGATATCAAATTTCTAAACACTTGCTCCAAAGGAACTGATGCAGTGACAAAATCAGGAAAATCGCCTTCTAAAGTTAATTTAAATGCAGTGGTTGCGTTACACATATCAAACACTGATTCAATAAGCTCTTTGGTATTGGTCAAGATAAGATTATTGTCTTTCTTGCCTGCTCGAGAATAGGCCAAAAGATCATCCAGTAATTTTTCCATTCTTTTAATACGGCCGCGCATTAGCTTCAAATGTGACAAATTTTCTTCATCCAACTTTTCGCCTAGATCTTCATGTAACCATGTAGCCAACTGATCAACCGCACGAAGGGGAGATTTCAAATCATGAGATGCGATATATGCAAAACTTTCCAGCTCTTGATTACTGCGCGCCAACTCATCAATAAAGTTTTTTCTTTCGGTTATATCTTGAAAAGTACCAACCAATCGAACGGCTATATCAGTATCAAATTCGACTGTACCTATTGTCCTCACCCAAATCGACTTACCTAATGCGGTGACAAATGGCAATTCCAAATCCCATCCCTCGCCTTTATCTATCGCGCGCTGAATGGCATCAGTGATGATTGGACGAGCCTCAGGCGAATAAAAATTAATTGCTTCATCAAATGAAGGATGAGTTGTTTTGGGTATTTCGTGAATGCGATAGGTTTCATCAGACCAATACAACGCTTTTGTATCTAATTCCAACTCCCAGCCACCAATACCTGACATCCTACTGGTACGATCCAATGCCTCGGATAACTTCTTAAATTCTCGCTCCCTGTGAATACGCTCTGAAATATCCGTAATGCCACAAAGTACTTTCATGCCATCATCAAACTCTATGGGATTCAAACCTATTTCCAATGGCACTTCTTCACCATTTTCTCGCAGCCCATGAAGTTCTCGACCAACCCCCATAGATTTAGCTTCCGGTTTGCTAAAATAATCCATTCTAAACTGCATGTGATGTTGGCAAAACTTTTCAGGTAGCAACATATCTACCGATTCACCTATTAATTTATCGCGAGAGTAACCAAATATTTTTTCTATCTGTTGGTTGGCTAGTTCAATTTTTCCTTCCATGTTCACAACTAATTGTCCATGAGGGGCACCCTCCACTATAGAATAAAAGCGACGCTCACTTTTTTCTAAAACGTCCGCTCTTATAGCTTTTTCCGTTGCTGCTACCAGCTCTTGATTCAGTAAAGTTAATTTGTCATATGCCTGCCTCAAACTTTCTTCTGAATTTTGTCGTGCAACAATTTCGTTTTGCAGGAGCTCATTGGAATTTTGAAGATTTTCATTTGCTATACGTAGTTGAACAGGACTCGGCAAAGACAAAATTAAAGGTATCAATTTGATAAGTAATATCGCCGTAAGGATGGATACCGACGCAGTAATAGCTTTAATAATCCCCGCTATTGCATAAAGTGGTATCCAAACAGAAATAATCTCCATGACATGCGTCATGCCACAACTAATAATGAACGCACCAAAAGCTACAAAAATCCAACTAAAAGGCAAATCTCGACGTTTACGTAAAATATATAAGAGTGAAAAAGGAATGGACACATAAGCCAATGCGATAAAGCCATCAGATAATACATTGAGCCACAAAATCGATGGTTGCCATAAATAACAGTGACCATGCGGCATAAAACTATCAATTGAAAAAAATTGAGCAATTTCCGACATGGCTTGATTCCTCTTTCAATATTTAATTGTTGATCTCACGTGGGCCATACACGCAATTCAACTAGTCGCTAATAATGCTCCAGCACTTTCATTACTCGAATAAATCTTTCACCGATCCGACCCTTAACAATATACCGCGACATGAAGCTTGTATGCTTCAACCTTTCATTATCAGATAGTTGGCATACAACTCAACCACAAAATATAGACGACTTACTTTAAAAATGTGTCAATTCGGTTCACTCCCTTAATTTTTAACCTCACCCTTGGCACAAGGGTTGCAGAATCCCAATCAGTTGATTCACTCTACACCCTTACAGGAAGAAAAAGATTAAAACAGCACCATGAAAATGCATAATCTCACTTACAGTGCCCCACTTGGAAACACGCAAACTGATGTGTTTGTGAGCGTATGCGAAAACTATTTTCAGCGTTTGGACTCCTTATCGCTAGTACAACAACTGATTCAAATATTTAAAGCGGTACAGCGACATCGAGGAATGAGCATGGGTACGCTGGGAGGTACATCCGTATTCCAAAAAGAAATTCAGCAGCAGCAGTCGCAAATTGGGCGCCACTTTCAAATGTTAGAGGTGTTTTCACATCGCTCAGGAAAACTGATCAGTACCCTACAACAAGAAAATTTATTGAGTGCCTGGCTAACTATTAGTGAGGACTGGCAAGAAGACAGCGTAATACTCAATTACGAATTACATTGTCATTTAGTAGAACAACTATTAACCATGATATCGGGACTCGGTAAACAACTTGAAACACCACTTTACACCCCTAAAGACGATATAACTTTACCCAGTCAGCGATTCAATTATTTAGAAATGCTGCACTTTTCTACTCGCCTTATGCCCGAAGTTTCAGAACAAATAGGTCGCATACGTGCTTTAGCTACTTACGTTTCTGCATCACATATTTGCGATCAGGACTTTCGAACCAAGCTCAGCTATTTGATTCAATGTACTCGTGTTAACAATGAAAAATTACGTCATCATATAAAGCGCGTAGAAAACAAGCCCGATACTGAATTAGCCTTACTTAGTCAATTAAAGAGTTATGAGGTTAAATTGGCATTTTTGTTAAGCATGGTAGAAAACGATATTTTAGGGGATCACATTCAAGCTGACAGCCGACGCATTTTTGATTTAGCTACCGACATTATTGATTTGTATTTAAAGGCGGTTATTGAAGGCACACAAGTATTACAAAAATGGCTTGAGACTGACATCCAATTACTCACTCAAGCTAACTGGAATAATTGATCCCTATAAGGATTCACCATCCAGACCCCCTGTTGAACCAAGCAACTGAAACTTGTCAGATCCTTGTCACAATCTGCTCTAGTCCACACAATTAGTTTATTATTAGGTGTACCACCCAAACTTATCAGCTAATCGTGGAATTTTGTAATGCGTCACCTGCCCTTTTCTTTTCCGACCTTTGTTCTCCTAGTAATTATTGCGCATAGCAGTTCGGCACAAAATTCAGATGCGGAAATTGAGCAATGCCTAAAAGTGCAAGTAGTGATGGCCGAAAATAGCATGACGATTGCTAAATTGAAAAAAATATGTGAAGAGATGATCTTGAATCAATTACCAGAAGCCAATGCATCTTCACCAACGGCAATACAAGATTCAATATCAGAGACCTCAATAATATCATCAGATCGCAAACATCCATTTGCAAAACGCTTGAAAATGGAGGCATTGGATAAATCTAATCGTTTTATGCTGACACCACATAAACGCAATTTTTTATACCCACTCAGCTATAACAATTCACCTAACATTGAACCTTATCAAGAAAGTAATTCTCCAATTACTCAACTCGACCAGACAGAAGCCGAACTTCAATTAAGCATCAAAATTCTATTGCGTGAATCTATTTTTAATGACAATGGCCACTTATATCTTGGCTATACCAACCATTCTTTTTGGCAGGTTTATAGCAATAGGGACTCAGCCCCCTTTCGCGAGACAGATCACCAACCAGAATTTATATTATCTTTCGTTAATAATTGGGATATTTTTGGATTCAACAATTCTGTTAATCAAATTATTCTGAATCATCAATCAAATGGCAGCGGAGGGTTATTATCGCGAAGCTGGAATAGAATTATGCTTACATCTGTTTTTGAACGCGATAATTTTGTATTTTCACTGACTCCCTGGTATAGAATTCCTGAACCCAAGCAAGAATTTCCTGGTGATCCTGATGGTGATGACAACCCGGATATCACGCACTTTATGGGAAATTTTGAATTTAGCAGCGCATACACAGATAACAATAATATCTATAGTTTAATGCTACGAAATAATCTTGATGCAGACAATAAGGGGGCGATTGAGTTAGGGTGGAGTTTTCCGCTGAGTACTAATTTACGAGGTCAATTTAATTATTTTAATGGATATGGTCACAGCCTGCTTGATTACAATAAAGATACCGAGGTATTTACTCTAGGAATTATTTTTACAGATCTGTTTTAATCAATTGATCAATAATCAATATAGCTTCAGGAGTCACATCAATTATCGAAAAACCCATCCAATATTTTCCTGCCAAATCGGCATCTCTTACCCACAAACAATCTACACCAATTTGAATTGAATGGAGATTGCGGATAGGTAAAGGTAAATGTATATCAAAGGTATAAAGAGTGTCTTCATTTAACGCCTTATCAGCAATTAGCATTAAACCCTTTGCATGAATATTTACTACTCTTCCAATATAGGTATCGCGCAATGCGTCATAGACATCAACATCTTGTGTGACTGAATGGCGCTCACTCTGACGCTGTGAACTCATACAACCTTCTCAATTTTCACGGGATGTTGTTTTCCTACATCGGCCCGTTCGTTCAAGGTGTTATAGATATTTTCCAATGCGCGCTCAAAGAAAGGTTTTGTGCTCCCTGAAATAACTTTAGCTGTACCCGCTAACATTTGCTTAGCCAATTCCAAACTGGAAGTCAAAGATACCTTCCTACCCTGTTGATCAACAAGCATGTAGTGCTGCGTTTTTTTGTTATACCAGGCCACCTTTAATCGCTTACCACCTTCAAACTCAAACCAGGTTCCAAATTCAACCATTTTCAAGCTATCAATAAAACGTTGCTCATCAGGTGTTACCACTTGACGCTCAAAACTTTTACCACCGGCTTTTTCTGTTGCCATAGTCTCCAAACGAGAACGCATCGGCGCGGGTGCAGGCTCTGCTTTACGACTTAATAACGCTAAACGCTGCAATGAACTCACAGCATCAAGTAACTTGCGTCCTTTTGCTTGCTCGTAACCAATAGTCTCAAAACCTTTTTCCAAGGCTGCAATCAAATCCTCCTGAATATGCATCTGCCTGGCTTTTTCAACTTGCAAGGTTTTAGGTTCCAATGTCCAGAGCAAATCATCAATGACTTTTAAGGCTTTTTGCCATGCATCTGATTTATCGCTGTATCGCAACAATACAAATGACAAATAATCTGACCAAGGTTGTAAAAGCAGCAACAAAATTGCTGATGGCATTTCTTTACCATCTGTGCGCTTACGCACTTCCTCATTAACCTGGATTTTGGCTTCGCGTAAGCGTTCCTCACCTTGAGCTTTTTCAAGTGCTCTTCTTTCCATTAATTCCTGACGACGCGCAACGTTGCGCGTATAGGAATTAAATTCAATTAATGTCTCAGCAAAAATACGCACATCATTTTTAAAATCTTGCAGCAAGTGAAAAACAGTTGTTTTAATTTTTGCAAAAATATCGTACTGATCCGACCCATCATTGCCAACCCATCGAGCCCCCGCTTCCGCTAAACTATTTAACAGTACACGTGCCGGATGCTCAGGTTGCTCAAAGAAATCTTTATCAATAAATGCAATTTTTAAGAAGGGAGTATGCAAATAACTCAGCACCGCTTTTACTGAATCGGGCAAGTGCTCATCTGACAACATGTATTCAAACAAAAGACCAACAAGATCAATTGTTTGCATATCATCAGCTTCTACTGCACCATTTTCATTTTCACCCGCGATTTGCTCCATGACTTGGCGATTCATTTCTGCAATCGACTGAACTGTCACCGGTGCTGTCGCAGCAGCCTCCGCCTGAAGAATCGCCTGATTCTGTAGCAAAACTTTTGATTGAATAGATTCAAATACGTTCACCAATTGAGGAGCAGAATAAACTTCCATATTGGCTGGTGTCATTGGAGGAAGTGACGCAAATGCTTGTGGATTCACTGTTCCTACTTGTGCAATTTGCTGTGCAGCAAGCATTGTTGGAAACTGAAGGGATACATGTGACTGCAAAAGTTTAATCGCGCCTAACAAACTATTTTGATATTGCACGTCAGCAGAACTTAATTGCCCTTCCAATAATCGCTCGGTATTGCGTCGTTGTTGCTGCTCATGTAATTCCATTTCATTCGGAACTTGAGACGCATCCAACTCATCCGGTCCCGATCCATAACGACTTCCACCACCTTGTCCAGCGGGAGCGGTTGGCTGAGTAGGATCAAATCGCAAGTTGGGTAATAAATTTTGCCTGGACAAATAGTCGTTTAATTGACCGTATAAGCCATCAAGTTGCGTAATCACATCTTGGTCAAAAAATTTATAACCAATAATTCGGGTTTTAACATCCACATCAAGATTTGCCAATACCTTTCGCAATGCCTCACAAAATTGCACAGAAGCCACTGGATTGCCAGAATCATCAATTTTTTCGCCATCATTCAATAAAGCCAAACGTTGACGAAGAGCCCATAGGGGTTCAGAAAACATATTGTCGGCGCGATGAGTAATCGAGGTGATTGCGATAGTCTCTTCCAAGTCGGAATGCTCAACTAACGATAATATGTCACCACTGAATCGCTCCTCACCTGTTAAAGTATTGAGCGTTTTGTTTTTGAATTTCACAAATCCATTAGAAATATGCTGTAAAAACTCCTGCTCAGCAGCATCAGCCACAGCCTGAAGAAGATTATAGGTTTCAAAAAGTGCGGTTTGTTCTTTGTTTGATTTTGCGTGAGAACTATTGTCTTTAACTTGGCGCATCCATTGCCCCCAAAATTCACCAAAAAAACGACCAACAAACTCACGTGTAACATCGCGACATTCTTTAATGTGCTGGACAATCATCTGTTCAGTCATAGCTGAGACCGTGTTAGTCGATTTATTGGCGTCTTGGCCAGGAAAACCTGATTTTTTCATAGCTGATTCACGCTTATCCATAGATACTCCCTGCTGTGGAGCAAAAACTGGCAGTAATATAGAGTTATCCGTCAGCAGACTGTCAAAGAAACCAATTAATGATCAAATTTTAACAGATTGTGACTGATCTTCCACAAAATGTGCCAACTCCCACTCAAATTAACAATATTGATAACAGACAGGACTCCAAAGCATAGGATCAAAGCTTGAATCTCCGGCAGCTAATAGTGATGAGATCTTCTGTGCATTAATCTAGTTGGATGGACGCTTTTCTCTCAAGTTGCCAATTACGGCCTCTAAAGCACGATCGAAAAGCATACCATCATCCAATATGCTGAGGCGTTTCTGTTGAAGAGCCAACGCCAAAGTTTCTCTAGACTCTTCTGCAACTTTCATACCGGACCTGTTAACGAAGATGTATTTACCTGCGGGTCTAATAATTGCGGCCAAACGACAACGGTATTTTTCTCCATTATCACCTTGCATTTCAAACCAAGTCCCTTGCGTAATATTGGCAACCAACGCGAGGTGTTGGGATTCTATATGCGCCAAATCTATTGGCCCACTGGACTGAACTATTGATCCCTCCGGGACAATAGCTTGTGACAATTCAGCAACTGGTAATTCAATGTCTTTGGGTAGTTCAGGCGCCACCTCTATTTTCTTAGCTGGTTGTGGAGCCCTCCTCTGAGCATTTTTCTCAGCCAACTCTCTAGCCTTGGCCTCAATCTCAACCTCTGAATTTGAGCTGGTTTTGATTTCCACGTTGGCTTCAGCAGGTCGTTTTTCAGCTACAGATTTATCAGCTACTGGTACAACATCACTTCTAAGTCTTGCTAAATGCACACTTTCCAGCTGCTTAAAAAGCTGTGTTGTTTCAAGCGGACTATAAGAGATACCCTCTAAACCTGTTCGCAATTTCTGCAACAACTCCGGAACCATTTTAAGGAGCTTTTGGCGGTTGTCTTTGTCCATTGACGAGGTGACACTCCAAACCAATTGTTGTGCAGTTGTGTTCTTTTCAACCCAGTCTTCACTATCAGTCCCTTGTTTTAGACAACTAATAAACATCACATTTGCCCATGCGTCACGCAGAAGTCTCGTCACAGTTTGGGGTAACAGCTTTTCACCAATAATGCCTCGCAAAGCTGTATCAACCTCACTGCGAGCTCGTTCAGATTTTGCTTTACCATCTTCTGCATCAATAGTGCGCTGTTCAAGAATCTGAGCACGACGCTTTTCTTTTTCTTGAAACGAACGAAAATCCAATAATAAGTTATTAAAGATTCCCATGTCAGTTTCAAAATCAGCCAGAATAACGCGTACCATATCCTGCATCTTGTTGAACAAATTATCTTTATGTAAGTTCTCCGGAGAAGACTCTTGCCAGCCCAGACAAGCCATCGCCATTTCATTTAACAATCGACGGGCTGGATGCCCGCCTTTACTGAAAAAACTCTTGTCAGCAATGGCAACCTTAACCATAGGAATTTGTAATCTGCCAATTAACGCCTTCATTGGTGCGGCTAAATTTCGATCATCCAAAATAAATTCAAACATCATGCTAACCAAGTTTATGACGTCATCATCAACTTGATTAATGGCTGCAGACTTTTCTGTTTCCGATGTTAATAATTCTTGAAGAAGCTGACGCAAACTTACTGGAGCACGATTGTCCACAATCTGCTGAGAGTCGTGCTGATGCTGTGCCTGTGACAACAAACGCAACAGATCTGGTGTCGCGATTTCACTTGTTTGTACGACTGAAGTTCCTGCCGAAGTGTTGTGATGCCCTAGTAAACTGCGTAAGTTCTGTAAAACCTGATTGGTTTGTTCATCGTAGACCTGTGACGGAGCAACACCATAAGAGCCACCTGGATGACCTGTGGTACCCTGTACACCTTGAGTATAATTGCCTTGTGGCGCAGGAGTTTTTTTAGCTTTTGTAGCCGGCTTAAGTGACGGTAAAATATTGGCCTCAATTAATGAGCGGTTAAGAGCTTCAAACAATTTACCCAGTTGTGACATTACCAACTTGTCAAAAAGTTTAAACAATACCAATTTCGCTTTCACATCGATTGATAATGTAGATGTTGCGTGAACAAATGCATGGCAAATAACGTCTGCCCCCAAGGGATTATTTTTTTGATATACCTTGATGGGGACTAAATGATCGATACGCAATGTCAAATGTTGAATAGCCTCCGCATATTGCTCGTTGGCTTTGTTGATCATGCCGTCGGTTGCTACCATTTCTTCCAATTCGTCATTTTTGACTAAGGACAAATCTTCTATAGAAACCTGCATTTCATCTTCTGATTCATCTTTATAGGCATTTGCATCCAAAAGCTGGGCAAAACCAATATCTATATGACGGAAAAAAGCTGTCTCCATTGCACGACGACGTATTCTCACTTCACGCATAGAATCGAAATATAGATTTTGATCTTGATTGTTGTCGGCTTTATCCGCCAATTCAAACATAGCATCGTCAACTTTATCGAATAAGTCCCTTAATAAGTTTTGAAGTTGCTGGCGAGCCTTATCTCGTAAATTATGCATAGCCGCAGGTAACCGAGCCAAAGCAATTTGCGACTGTTGTTGCGAATTGCGCTCAACGTTTAACTGCACAACTTTGTTGGTATTTAACTTCGCCACTTCAGGTTTGTTTACTTCGCTCATAGGGGGCCTACTTAAGACGTATCTTGAATCAGAGTATAGCCAAGTAGCAGACAGACCTACGAAGCAAATGATAAGATCGAGAGGCATATCACAATTAGCAATAACTATTGGTTTTGCTTAAATCGATTTAGTATTTATTTTGGAATTAGGCGGCTCTTTTACTGGTTTCTGAGTTAATTATGATCACCATTGAACGTTTCTCATTAGATGAATTATCTCGTTGTATCCAACAGCAAGTTTGCACTGCGTTAGTTGAAGATATAGGGTCAGGTGATATTACTGCGCAATTGATTTCCGCCGATAAACATATCAGAGCTCGAGTCATCACTCGAGAAATGGGTATTTTTTGTGGTCGCTTATGGGTTGAAGAGATCTTTCGTCAAGTTGATCCCGCCGTAAAGATAGATTGGAAAGTGGAAGATGGAGATACTCTGGTTCCTGATCAGGTACTTTTTATCCTCACAGGTAACGCCAGAAGCATACTCACGGCAGAGCGTACAGCACTTAACTTTGTACAAATTTTGTCAGGCACGGCAACCCAATCATTTCAGTTTACACAAGCTGTTTCCGGCCTAAATGTAAAAATTCTCGACACAAGAAAGACGCTTCCGGGACTTCGCTTGGCACAGAAATACGCTGTTCTCTGTGGCGGCGGCCAGAACCATCGTCTCGGGCTATACGATGCTTTTCTTATTAAAGAAAACCATATTGCCGCTTGTGGCTCAATCAAAGCCGCCATAGCTCAGGCGCGAAGGCTTGCACCGGACAAAATAGTGGAAGTGGAAGTTGAGACATTTGATGAATTAAATGAAGCTATTGAGAATCAAGCTGACATCATTATGCTTGATAACTTCTCACTTGATGACATGCGTAAAGCTGTAAAAATTGCCGATAGTCAAATTCCGCTCGAAGCATCTGGCAATATGAGCAGGGAAACCTTGGTTGAAGTTGCAAAAACAGGGGTCGATTTCATATCTGTCGGTGCGCTCACCAAACACTGCCAAGCTCTGGATTTATCTTTAAGGATTCTGGAGTAATATTCGATTACTAAACCAGAATAGTTGGTTTAATTCGTAATAATCGAGCATTATCCTGATAGTCGATCTGAAAAATTAGATCGGACTCGGGCAGAAAATCCTTTCCCTGCTCAGGCCATTCAATTAAACAAATTGCGCTATCAACAAAATAATCACGAATCCCCATAAATTCCAATTCTTCAGGATCCTGCAATCGATAAAGATCAAAATGATGGACAACTTTCTCACGGAGCTCATAAGTCTCAACCAAGGTATAAGTCGGACTTTTTACTGTTCCGGAATGCCCCATTGCAGCTAATATTCCGCGCGTTAATGTGGTTTTTCCGGCACCCAGATTACCCTTTAAATAAATACACAAATTTCCTGAAATCTGCAAAAAAGTTTTACCGATTTCTTGCCCAAGTGCCAAAGTAGCTTGCTCATCTTGTAGAAAAAATTCGTTGGGTTGATGCAAATTTATCATTTTCTATTCCGAATAATTTGGCAAAGATATGGAAGCAAATCGGTTGCCATTAAACTGGGTTGTCCCCGCTCTTCCGCTGCACCATCCGCTGCAACTGCGTGGATGAGTGCCCCTAAATTAGCAGCGTGTTCCATTGATAAGCCTTGTGCGAGTAGTCCGCCTAAAATACCAGACAAGACATCACCCATACCGCCAGTCGCCATTCCTGGATTGCCAGCCGAAATCAAACCAACTTTTCCAGAATCTCCCAAAACCAAACTACCCGCACCTTTCAAAATAACTGTCGCATTAAAACGAGCGACTAATTTTTTAATTGACTCAAAACGATCCTGCTGAATTTCATCGGTCGTACAGCCTAGTAACCTTGCTGCTTCGGCAGGGTGTGGAGTTATTAGCCACTGCCCTTTAGTGCCAAAAGGAACAACTCGACCTTCTGACAAAATATTCAGGGCATCTGCATCCAACACCATGGGCAAACCAGACTTTACTGCCTGCTGTAACATCTGCTCTGACCAAGGTGATCGCCCTAATCCTGGGCCCACTACCAAGACCGTTGGTCGCGACAGAAGTGTCTCTAATTCCTGTCCTGATACCACTCCACGTGCCATGATTTCCGGGCATCGAACCAAAGAAGCAGCTATGTGTTCAGGGCGGGTGACCAAGCTGACTAATCCAGCACCAGTGCGCGCAGCAGCTTCCGCAGCCATCAAAGCAGCTCCACCATAACCAATATCACCACCGATAATCATCACATGACCAAAGTTGCCTTTATGTGCATCGGCCTTTCGTAGTGCTAAAAAATCAAATGAGGATTCTAATTGTATAATTTCAGATTCAGCTTTTTGCTGTTCTAATAATTCAGAAGGAATTTGTAAATCAGCGAGAATTAATTCACCACAAACCGCCGGCCCTTTTCCCGTTAAAGATCCCGCTTTCAATACAATAAAAGAAATAGTTTTTGATGCACAAACCACTGATCCTGCAGCATAACCAGTATCAGCATCCAATCCAGAAGGTAGATCCAAAGCTAGAATTGGTAATCCAGATTGATTCATCCAATCAATTGCGTTGGCGAACTCTATTCGTGGAGCACCTTTAGCTCCAATACCTAAAAGAGCGTCGACCAACACCGCATTTTTAATTTCCGGTTGAGCACCTAGTGGATAAAACTTCACACCATTTTCTTCGGCAAATTGAGCTGCCACTAAAACATCATTTTTTAATAGGTTAGTTGGCACCAACTGAACAACATCGACCAAACAATTTCGTTGTGCCAACAAACCAGCTAGCGCATAACCATCTCCGCCATTATTTCCACCGCCACAAAAAATTCGTACAGGACAATTGGAGTAATGTTGTTGCAAAAGTTTATAGGCTGCCTCTGCTGCACGCTTCATCAACTGAATAGCTACCACTCCACTTTCTATAAATTTTTGATCCAGTCTATATGCCTGTTGCGATGTATATAGCTGACTATTGCTGGCAATAATTTTCATTTCTAAACTCTTGATTAAAAAAAGATTAATATGCACAAAATTTAAACTAAGCAAAAGTAAGATAATTTACTCTGATTAATATTTTTACAATTTCTTTCAAAGATTGTATGCAGCAACTTACTATTTACTTAAAGAATGACGAATAAAAACCTTTTCTTTGAACCAGTTCATACCGTGTTCAGCTTCTTTATCTAAAATGCGCGGGCCGTAATTGATTATACGGTTACTTTTTATCCTAATGGAGCTACACACTCATGAAATTTTCAAAAGCTATATTATCAACAGCTGTTTTGTTCGCATCCAGTATGACTGTTGCCAACACATACCATGCTGAAGTGGGATTAAATTATACGGATTTAGATAACGATGCCACTCAAATTACACTGAATGGACGTTATCACTTCACGGAAGTAGATACATCCAACAAACCTTTAGCTGAAGCCGCATTCTTGCAAAAGCGCAGCTTTATTAACGCTTCTCATACAGAATTTGATTTTGATGGTTTTAATGCAGATGCTCAGACTGTAGGCGTTGGCTTCTACATTCCAAACAGCATTTTTTATGTAGGTGCTACTTACTATAAACTGGAAGATGACAACGACACTTTAATCGAAGTAGGTATCACTCCTGTAGATGGCTTGTTGGTTACTACACAACATTTCACTGAATCTGATGATTATACTGCCAATATCCAAGCTAAATATGTTCGTCCTTTGAGCAACGATACGGCGATCAATGTTGAAGCTGGATTCGTCAAAGGTGAAGATGGATTTGACGATACATTTGGTGTTGCTGCTGATTACTATTTCACCAACTTCTTTAGTGTAGGCGCAATGGTATCTGATTCAGACGATACCAGCTATGGCATTCGTACACGCTATTTCTTCAACGATAGCTTCTCAGTAAATGGCGAAGTGACTTCTCAAGATAATGCAGATACTTACACTATCGGTGCAGCATTCCGCTTCTAATTTTTACCCAATTTGAAGTGTCAAAAAGGCCATCCACAAGATGGCCTTTTTTATTTCCATCGACAAATCCAATTTCGACCATTCCCCAAGCCTATCGACCACTTATCACAAATCTGACACAAATCAGCATTTTCAGCCCGAAACTGAACGCTCTTACAACTCACGGAGTATTCATCATGAAATTTTCCAATCTTAAAAAGCTGTTTTGTGGTCACAACAAGGGTGGATTGATCGCCGTTATAATTGCCATTTTTGTATGCATTATTAGCCAACAAAGCAAAGCTGACGATTTTGCAGGTATGGCAATTACAAAAAAAGGTAACGGACCAGCGGTGATTTTTATTCCCGGATTAAACAGTGCCGAGGATACATTTACAGAGACATGTACCGCGCTGGCAACCAGACATAGCTGTTATCTTCTTCATCTGCCCGGGTTCGCAGGCCAAAAGCCAATGGATTTACAACAAGGATTTTTGGTTCCAGTTAAAAACAATATTATTGCTTTAATTAAAAAGGAAAAATTATCCCATGTTACTTTGGTTGGACACAGTCTTGGTGGATTACTGAGTTTAATGATCGCACTGGATTCGCCGGAATTAATCGATAAAATTGTGATTATTGATTCACTACCATTTTTTCCAGCCATTCAAAATCCGTTGTTAACTGCTGAGTTGGCCAAACCACAAGCAGAACAAATGCGTTCTCAAATGAATGTACAAGACAACGAAAGCTTTTTCAAAAATGCGGCTCAAAGTGTCAAGGGTATGACAAACAACCCCAAAAACATTCCACTATTAATTCAATGGGGACAAACCAGCGATCGTGCCACCACTACACAAGCCATGTATGAATTAATGACAACAGATTTACGTGCTAGTATTGCTGCCGTTAAACAACCAACTCTGGTGCTAGGGTCTTGGGCTGCCTATAAACCTTATGGCTCTACTAAAGAAAGCACCAAAACTATTTTTTCTACTCAATACGCGCAATTAAAAAATGTTGATATTCGCATGTCAGAAACTGGCTTTCATTTCTTAACCTGGGATGATAACGAATGGGTTAACCAACAAATTAAACAGTTTCTCACTATTAAATAAACCGGGAGATACAATAATGACAACTCTTTCTCCAACCATGAGTCTTGAAGAGCAACGTTTAGCATTCACTCACCGACGCTTCCTTGCAACTCCTTTATCCGGATTAATATGCTGGGCAGCGATTGGCATTGGCAGTTTATTTTTAAATGATTTCCAATCTTCTATGTTGTTGTTTATCGCCACAGGTAGCATTGTTTATTTGGCTATGCTAGTAAGTAAATTAACCGGGGAGACTTTCTTTCGAAAAGAAAAAAATCCTTTTGATCGATTATTTTTTGGTGGATTGCTCATGGCGCTATTAGTCTATAGCATAGCTATTCCATTTTTTTTGAAAGACCATCGATCTATTACTTTAACGGTCGGCATTTTGACTGGATTAATGTGGATTCCTTTTTCCTGGATAATTCAACATTGGATAGGTTATTTTCATGCCATTAGTCGTACGTTATCAATACTTGTTGTGTGGTACGTTTTTCCGGAACACCATTTTCAAATCATTCCGGCAATAATAGTGGTAATTTACCTTATTACCATTTTTACAATGGAAAAGCGCTGGAAAATCATTAGCCAATCAATTGAAATAAATCGGCCAAATAAAAATCTAGAGAATCAATAATGATTAACAACATCCACGGTGATTCAAAAAAATATTGGTTATTCCAGCTGGTATTTTGGGGCGGTTATTGGTTATTAAACCTGATTTTTGTGACTGCTTGGGGGTACAGCTCCAACCTAATGAATAGTATATTTTTCTGTTTGTCATTTTTAATGTTTGCTTTTAGTCATCTACTAAGATTTTCTTATAAACGCTTCTTTTATCAGAAACCAATCTACTACATTAGCTTACAATTACTTTGGCTATTACCTATTGCGTCGATGATAATTCAATTCATTCTGTTTGGAGTTATTTACTTGGTAATACAAACCAATCCTTCCTGGAGCCAAGGCTTACAAACTACCTCTCCTGGTAGTTTTATCGGCTACAGTATCAATACCTGTATCATGCTGATACTTTGGTGTCTGGTTTATTTATTTAGATCTGAATGGTTAAAACGCCGCCAAACCGAACAAGATTATTGGCAGAATCAGATTAAACTTCGCGATATCGAGTTGCAATTTTTACGCAGCCAAATTAACTCTCACTTTTTATTTAATGCGTTAAATAATATTCGATCATTAATTTTGGAGGACGCTCAGGCTGCGAGACAAGGACTAAATGATCTCGCTACTTTATTGAGGGGCTTAATGCATAGCGATGCCAAAGTTACCGTTAGTTTGCGCGAAGAAATAGAGTGGGTAAAAGGTTATTTGGCATTGGAGGCGTTGCAATTTGAACAGCGCCTGACTTATGAAATAATCATTGATCCAACCTTGGTAGAGACGCAATTACCGCCACTGCTATTGCAAACATTGGTTGAAAACGCGATCAAGCATGGAATAGCCAGACGACGATTAGGTGGTAACATTCGGATTAGTGCAAGTGTTATTTCGCCCACTCATTGGAGTCTTCAGGTTGAAAACCCAAACGCTGAATTACCGGCACAAAATGAAAGCAATGGGATTGGATTAAAAAATGCACGCGATAGATTGGCTGCCGCTTTTGGTGAAAAAGCGAGATTGGAAATACAATTTACGCAGACTGTGATTGCGACAGCAGAGATGCCCATATGAATATTGTAATAGTGGACGATTCACGTTTGGCCCGCAAAGAATTGGCTGGTTTATTAAGCGACCAAAGCCGTTATGAGATTGTCGGTGAAGCTGCCGATGTGCAATCCGCATTGGAAATAGTCAATCAATTAAAACCTGATTTATTATTGCTGGATATTCATTTACCTGATGGCAGTGGCTTCGATGTTTTGGAACAAGCTGAGCATATTCCCAAGGTAATATTTACCACAGCATACGAACAACATGCGCTACGCGCTTTTGAAGTCAATGCACTGGATTATTTACTTAAGCCGATTAGCTCTGAACGATTATTTCAAGCACTGGAAAAAATCGAATCCGATAAAACTCATTCAAGCTTGCATATTCACTCACCAACTAATCGTAACGCAGATGAGCACCTTTTTATACGCGAAGGCGAACAATGCCATTTTGTAAAATTCCATGAGATTCGCTTGTTGCAGGTGGATGGAAATTATGTGCGTTTGTTTTTTCGTGATACTAACGCCATGATGCCGCGCTCATTAAATTATGTTGAAGACAGATTGGACCCTAAAATATTCTTTCGCGCTAATCGACAGCAGGTTGTCAACTTGAACTTTGTAGATAGCATAGAACCCTGGATTGGCGATGGCTTATTAATTCGCATGCAAGATGGCACTGAAGTAGAAGCGTCTCGCAGACAAGCGAGAGAGCTAAAAAATGCCCTAGAGTTATAGCAAATATGTCAATAGAATTTAATTTTGATCAACTCGCTGAACAAATTAAATTTTGGGGAAGAGAACTTGGCTTTCAACAAGTCGGCATCACCGACATTGATTTATCATCAGAAGAAAACCGTTTTCAGCAGTGGCTGGAAAAAAACTATCACGGCAGCATGAAATGGTTAAGTGCGCATGGTACTAAACGTTCTCACCCTGCCGAATTAATCGCTGGAACTATTCGTGTGATTTCTGTACGTATGGATTATCTGCCTGGCGATACTCAACAAATTAATATACTAAAGAGTCCGAACAAAGCCTACATATCGCGTTACGCACTAGGACGCGATTACCACAAATTAATCCGTAACCGTTTGTCGATTCTTGCCGAAAAAATAGATCAGGCACTGCCCGAAGACTTTCCCTACAAAGGACAACATCGTGCATTTGTTGATAGCGCACCAGTTATGGAAAGACCTCTTGCTGAAAAAGCGGGTTTGGGTTGGACTGGAAAGCATACACTGATCATTAATAGCCAAGCGGGAAGCTGGTTTTTTCTTGGTGAGATTTACAGCTTTTTACCGCTACCAATTGATCAATCCACTGAAAAAAATCAGTGTGGCGAATGCACAGCTTGTTTAAAAGTTTGTCCAACTGATGCCTTTCCGAAACCTTATGAACTTGACGCTCGCCGTTGTATTTCTTATCTCACTATTGAGCATTCTGGCAGTATTCCAGAAGAGTTTCGCGAGCCTATAGGCAATCGAATTTTTGGTTGCGATGACTGCCAAGCAATTTGCCCATGGAATAAATACGCGCAATTCACACAAGAACAAGATTTTCATCCACGCCATGGCCTGAATGATATAGATCTGTTGAATTTATTCCAATGGAGCGAAACAGAATTTCTGGAAAAAACTCAAGGCTCAGCTATTCGTCGAACCGGATATGAAGGGTGGCTACGAAATATTGCCATCGCATTGGGAAACGCGCCGAGTGATGCGAAAATTATTCAGGTTCTTGAAGAAAAACGAGGAAAAAGCTCAGATATGGTTAAAGAACATATTGATTGGGCGCTGGTTCAACAAATGAATCCCAATCGCAGACGAAGAAGAAAAGTTCAAAATCCACTCCATTCTTAAATAAATCATCTGCATAGTATGGCGCGAAGCGAAGGGTTACCTATCATTTTTTATGGCTAGGTCTAGGATAAAGATCGTCGAACACTACCGCAGTCAACTCTTTTTTCAAGCTCAATGGGGTTCGATTGTCCTGAGAAACTATCAACTTAATAGCCAGAATCGCTATGAATTTGCCCGTCAAACAGGAATAATACGCGCCCTTATCTAGCGGCCGTCAGAGCTGCACATTAATCGGTGAGATTATCAACCTCTAATAGGTCCAAGACCTGGTACAACATGGGCAATTTGAATATGAAACCACTTTCCGATATAGGCTTGGTTGGCTTGGCCGTGATGGGGGAAAACCTCATTCTGAACATGGCGAGCAAAGGCTATACAGTTACTGCGTACAATCGATCTGTTGAAAAAGTAGACAACTTCCTTGCTGGGCGTGCCAAAGGCAAGACTATTCGTGGCGCTCACTCAATCGAAGAGTTGGTCGCGTCATTATCCAAACCTCGCAAAATTATGCTGATGGTGAAAGCAGGTAAGCCTGTTGATGATTTTATTGAGCAATTAATCCCTCATCTTGAGGCTGGCGACATCATTATTGATGGCGGCAATACTCACTTCCCGGATACCGACCGCCGCACCGCTTATCTTGAAAGCAAAGGTTTATTGTTTATCGGCACCGGAGTTTCAGGTGGTGAGGAAGGTGCATTGACTGGCCCGTCCATCATGCCCGGCGGCTCATCCGAGGCCTGGCCTTATGTGAAAGAAATCTTTCAAAGCATCTCTGCAAAAGTGGATGATGGCAGCCCATGTTGTGATTGGGTTGGTGAAAACGGTGCGGGTCATTTTGTAAAAATGGTGCACAACGGTATTGAATACGGCGATATGCAATTAATTTGCGAAGCCTATCAAATCATGAAAGAAATACTTGGCATGAACGCCGATGAAATGCATGACGTATTTGCCGAATGGAACAAAGGTGAATTGGATTCTTACCTGATCGAAATCACTCGCGATATTTTGGCCTACAAAGATGAAGACGGATCTGCATTGGTTGAAAAAATTCTGGACACCGCTGGCCAAAAAGGAACAGGCAAATGGACAGGTGTTATAGCACTGGATTTAGGTATTCCATTAACACTGATTTCTGAAGCGGTATTTGCACGTTGTTTGTCTTCGCAAAAAGAAGAGCGTGTGCAAGCGTCTAAAGTCATTAGCGGCCCTAAAGTTAATTTCACCGGCGATAAAAAAGCTTTCATCGATGATTTACGCAACGCACTTTTTGCTTCGAAAATTATTTCTTACGCACAAGGCTATTTGTTAATGCGTGAAGCCGCAAAAGAATACGGCTGGAATTTAAATTACGGTGGCATTGCATTGATGTGGCGCGGCGGCTGTATTATTCGTTCGTCTTTCCTCGGTAATATCAAAGAAGCTTTTGATAAAAATTCGGCATTGCAAAATTTATTGTTAGATGAATACTTCCGTAAAACAGTCGACTCGGCACAAGCTGGTTGGCGTCGTGTTGCAGCAGCTGCAATTGTTAACGGTATTCCTGCCCCGACGATCACTTCTGCATTAACTTATTTCGATGGCTACCGCACTGCACGTTTGCCAGCAAATTTGTTGCAAGCACAACGTGATTATTTTGGTGCACATACTTACGAACGCACAGACAAACCACGCGGTGAATTCTTCCACACCAACTGGACCGGGCGAGGCGGTAATACATCCTCATCAACTTATAACGTTTAAGTTGATTAAAAATAAAAAGGCCGAATCATTTCTGATTCGGCCTTTTTATTTATCTATTGTTTTATCAAAACTCCACAATATAACCAATTATAAATTTACAATAATTGACCCTCCGTAAAGCGAAACAGGAACTACACTAAAGATTCTATAACTACACTAAGAGTCTTCCATGCAACAAGAAATCTTCCCCTCCCTCAATAGAAGGGATCTCATCAAACACATGGCCTTGACCTGCGGACTCGTACTTTCTGTCGCATCGTTAAATTCCCTTGCCGCGAACTTATTGAAACCCACTGATATGAGTCGTCGCAAAACCAATCTATTGACTGCAAATCAGCTTCTAATATTGCGTGAATTGGGAGAAGTAATCATTCCGACTACTGATACTCCAGGGGCGATTGAAGCAGGAGTTCATGATTTTATTAATGGTTATGCAGCACAGTGTTTGAATAAGGAAGAACAAAGGCAGCTAGTTGCAGCCTTAAATACAATTGCCAATACCGCCAAAACCCGTGATAAAAAACCATTCGATAAATTGGAGATTGCTCAAAAAATCGAATTGCTCACTGATATGGAACAAGCAAAATATCCCTTCACCGAACAAGACCGAACTAATTTGAAACAAGCCAAAGGCCTGATAGTGTTTGGTTATTACACGTCTGAAGCAGGAGCGACTAAAGAATTGGCTTACCTCGCCATTCCTGGGGGCTACAAAGGCAATTTCAAATTTAAAGAAATTGGTAAAGCCTGGGCAATAAGTCAATAAGCTCCACTCAAATTATCACTCACTGAATACCAAGCAGACTGTTATGAATAAAAATACCAATATCGCAAAATCTACTGAAATTTATGATGCTATTGTGGTCGGATCTGGCATCTCAGGCGGCTGGGCAGCAAAGGAATTATGTGAAAAGGGTTTAAAAACTTTAATGATTGAACGCGGTCGTCCGGTTGAGCATAGGAAAGATTATGTCGGCGAAGGTGTAAAACCTTGGGAAATGCCTTTTCACGGTAAAATAGAAAATAAATTAAAAGATGAAGAATATTTCGTACAACAAAAATGCTATGCATTTATTGATGCGACCAAGCACTTTTTTGTGAATGATAAGGATTCTTCTTATGCTACACCAAAAGACAAACCCTTTGATTGGATTCGCGGAAATCAGCTGGGCGGACGATCACTTTTGTGGCATAGACAATCATATCGATGGAGCCCACACGACTTTCTAGCAAATTCTCAAGATGGTCACGGTGTTGACTGGCCTATTCGTTATCAAGATCTTGAACAATGGTATAAGCATGTGGAGGTTCACGCCGGCATTAGCGGCTCCTATGAAAAAAATGAAATTTTACCTGACAGTCATTTTCTTCCGCCGTTCGAAATGAATGCTGTTGAAAAAGAAATGAAAGCACGTATTGAAAAAAAATGGTCAACGCGAAAATTATATATGGGGCGATGTGCTCACTTATCAGTACCCGCACAACATCATATAAATCAAGGCCGATATCAATGTCAGGCTCGCAACGAATGTCAAAAAGGGTGTTCATTTGGCGCGTATTTTTCAACTCAAAGTTCGACTCTACCTGCAGCACTAAAAACCAACAACTTGACGATTGCTACCAATAGTATTGTACAAACTGTTATTTATGATCCTAAAACCAATCGAGCAAAAGGCGTACGAATTCTTGATGCTGAAACAATGGAAGTACGTGAATATTTTGCGAAGATTATTTTCTTATGTGCCTCTACTTTAGGTACCACTCAAATTTTGTTGAACTCTGTCAGCGAAAGCTTTCCAACCGGTTTGGCCAATTCATCAGGAGTACTCGGCCATTATTTAATGGATCATTTATACGGTTCAGGGGCTACAGGAAGGGTTGAAGGATTTGAGGACGAATATTATTCAGGTCGCCGCCCTACCGCTTTAATTATGCCGAGATTTCGTAACTATAACGAAAAAACCGATAAATTTTTACGCGGGTATTTTATGACTGCCAGTGCTATGCGTGAAGGTTGGGAAGGCGTGGGTACGCAAGATGGTTTTGGAGTTGATTTCAAAGCATCCATTCGTTCAGCGGGTAGCTGGCGCTTTGGCTTTGGTGGTTCTGGCGAGATGTTACCGCGGTATGAGAATCAGGTGTCATTACATCCGACCTTAAAAGACAAATGGGGCATGCCACAACTTTATATTGAATGTTCTTATTCAGATAACGATATGAAAATTTTGCATGACATAGCTGACACTGCTGCAGAAATTTTAGAAGGAATAGGTTTAAAAGACGTTACCAAACACATACGTGCTTTGGACGGATGGAATCCGGGTTTATCAATTCATGAAATGGGTACTGCGCGAATGGGTAAGGATCCCAAAACCTCTGTGTTAAATGGCTGGAATCAAGCGCACGATATTCCGAATTTATTTGTCACTGATGGTGCCTGCATGAGTTCATCTGCATCGCAAAATCCATCATTAACTTATATGGCATTAACGGCACGTGCAGCTAGTTATGCAACTGAGCAATTAAAGTTGGGTAAAATTTAATACCCCCTCCTAACCTCCCCCTTGGTAAGGGGGAGGAACTTTACTCCCCACTTAATACGGAGTGAAATTTGTTCCCTCCCCTTGCGAAGGGGAGGGTTAGGGTGGGGTGAAATTTTTTAATAAAAACAGGAGATACAAAATGAAATTAACTACCTTAAAGGCAGTCGCTATGGCAATAATTACCAGTGCAAGTGTGTCTGCTTTCGCAGCAGATATAAAACCAACTGAACCACAACTCAGTGTGCAACTATGGTCCATTAAAGATGATGTGAGCGCTGATTTTGAAGGCACATTAAAGAAATTAGCGGCAATGGGATTTCAAGGCGTGGAATTCGCAGGCAATTTTGGAAAATATGCAAATGATCCAAAAGGTTTGAAAACTTTTTTAGATAACACTGGTTTAAAAGCCTCAGGAGCTCATGTCCATTTCGATAAATTAACACCAGATACTATTGATGCAACCATTGCCTTTTATAAAGCAATTAATTGCAAATATTTAATTATTCCAATGGATAGTCGTGCCGCTACAAATGAAGGTGCAAAAGCCGTTGCTGCTGATTTAAAAGCAGTGCAAAAAAAATTGGCAGCACACGGGATGCATACCGGTTACCACAATCATAAACAAGAAATGTTAGGTGAAATCGGCAATACTCCTTGGGATGTAATAGGAAAAAATACCAATGACGATGTGATATTGCAGCAAGATGTCGGCTGGACAGAAGTCGCCGGTAAAAACCCGGTAGATATGGTGAAGGCCTATCCCGGTCGCACTATCACCACTCACTACAAAGCAGCAGCGCCCGAAGAAGGCAATAAAGAAAATGCAATTATTGGACAAGACACTACTGACTGGAAAGGTCTACTTGCGGCCAACAAAACTTATGGTGGCACTTTGTGGTTAGTTGTTGAACAAGAAGTCTACCCCAATGGCATGACGCCTATGCAAAGTGTGGAAGCATCTCTGAAAGGTTTGCAAAAAATTATTGCAGCTACAAAATAATTCTCTAACAAAAAACCAAACAATAAAAAAGGCAGCTCAAATATGAACTGCCTTTTTTATGTACTTTATGGTGCACCCGGAGGGATTCGAACCCCCGACCAAGTGGTTCGAAGCCACCTACTCTATCCAGCTGAGCTACGGATGCAGATTGACGATTGGGAATCGTCTGGAGCTGCGCATGATACCGATTTACCTTTTATGAGTCGAGTCGATATAAAAATAAATCACATCCTGAAAAACGTCTCCCGATAATGCTTCAACTCTGCTATAGAATCTTTAATATCATCCATAGCCAAATGGGCGCCAGACTTTTTAACACCAGCCAGAACTTCAGGGCGCCAGCGGCGGGCAAGCTCTTTGATGGTGCTTACGTCCAAGTTGCGGTAGTGAAAATAATCTTCAAGTTTGGGCATACCGCGAACTAAAAAGCGACGGTCCTGGCAGATGGAGTTTCCGCAGATTGGCGATTTACCTTTCGCAACCCATTTGGATAAAAATGCGATTGTTTCCGCCTCTGCTTCAGCAGCACTGATTTCACTTTCACGAACGCGTTGGGTTAATCCTGATTTACCATGCTGATTGGTATTCCATTCATCCATGGCACTCAAAATACCGTCAGATTGATGGACAGCGAATACAGGACCTTCTGCAAGCAGATTGAGATTGGCATCTGTCACCAAGGTAGCAATTTCAATGATCACATCGGAATCCGGATTCAAACCAGTCATTTCCAAATCGATCCAGATCAGATTGTTGTCATTTAACATTACATTTCCTCTATGGGCTTGAAAACAAAATACGGATCTCAGCTTAAAGTAAAAATATCTATTTCGCTATTCACAACGCTAATACTGAAAGGCATTAGACTCGGAAAGGTATTAGACTTTCCATGCAAGACTCAAATAGATGATCAATTTTCGGTATTTCTGAAAATTGATCGAATTGAACGCAGAAAATTTACAGTGCTAAACTTGTAGCATTAAGAGGATTAATTATGCGTTATTTATTTGGATTCCTTATATTATTCATCGCACTAACCGCTAAGGCTGATATAACCCATGTCAAGTATTTGGCCATTTCTCAAGGCGTCGATGAAAGTTATTACCTTGAGATGCTTGAACAGGCGTTGTCACATACAGAAGAGGAATATGGAGCTTATGATATTTACTTTTCCGAAGAACAACTGAGTGCTGTACGCAAACAAGATTTATTACTGAAAGGTGAACGCGTCAACATTGATAGATTAGTAGGCTTTCCCAATAGTGATGCTTTACGTAAAAAATTAATATTGGTTGATTACCCCCTGCTTTACGGATTCATGGGTTATAGAATCCCGCTAATCCAAAAAGATAGTCAGGCTCTATTCGATAATGTACAAAATAGAAAGGATTTGGAATCAATTCGCTTGGGTATAGGTAAGGGTTGGGAAGAATATGTCTATCAATTTAGTCACTTTCCCACCACTGAAGTACTCAACAGTTCGATGCTATTTAAAATGCTGCTTGGCAAACGCTTCGATTACATACCACTTTCAGCAATCGAAATCGACGATCACTACATAATTGATGGAAAGTTTAATGTTGAACTTCAGCCCGAAAAAAGAATTCTATTTCACATAGATCTTCCGCTTTATTTTTATGTTAGTCCTCAACATCCTCAACTTGCAGAACGGTTAGCCAAAGGTCTTAAAAGTCTCGATAAAAATGGCCGCGCCAAAGAAATTTTTAACAAACATTTTAAAGATAAACTCAAAAAACTCCAATTATCGGAGCGATTGGTAATTGACTTACCCAACCCCAAAAGCCCCAATATTATGCCTGATGACGATCACTCATTAATTTCAGAATATTAATAAATAGCGTTATTTTCCCGTCAACATAGAACTTTGTACATAAACTAGTGCAGAATGCGTGAAATACAGTGTCTTTTGAGCTTACATAGATTCCATGTCAAAACGCAAACTTACCCGCCGCCAACAATGGCGTATAGATAAAATTCAAGACGAGCGAAGCGCGCGCGTAGCCAAACGAGACTCGGTTGCTGACGAACATGTGCAAGATGGCCAATTAGGTGCCGAACAAGAAGGTTTGATCATCACTCACTTTGGAACTCAGGTCGTGGTTGAATCCACCAACCCAAACGGCGAAAAGCAAGAGCAACGATGTCATTTCCGCAGCAATTTAGGTTCATTAGTCACGGGCGATAAAGTAGTTTGGTGTGCAGGGAATCCTATGGGTGTAGTGGTCGCTGTATTACCTCGGCGCTCCGCACTCCATCGCCCTGATCCTTACGGTGACCTGAAAACTATCGCCGCCAATATTGATCAACTGATCATTGTTATCGCACCTTATCCGGAAGCGCACGCCAATTTAGTCGATCGCTATCTAATCGCCGCGCACACAGTGAATTTAGAGCCGGTTATTTTGATTAATAAATCAGATGCAATTGATGAAAAAATAAAACCGAAAATGGATTTATTGGAAAAAACTTACCGCGATTTAGGTTACAAGGTCGTCAAGATTTCTACACTCACAAAAGAGAGTCTTGATGATTTACAATCATTATTAAATAACAAAATATCCGTCTTTGTTGGGCAATCAGGCGTAGGAAAATCATCATTAATTAATGTGTTGATTCCGGATGCACAATTACGTGTTGGAAATTTATCCGAACGCCAGCAAGGCACTCACACCACCACCAGCGCAGTACTTCTACATTTCCCTACGGGTGGTGATTTAATCGATTCTCCCGGCATTCGTGAATTCGGTTTATGGCATATGGATGCCGAAGAAATTCTCGAAGGATTTATCGAATTCCGTCCTTATCTAGGCCACTGCAAATTTCGTGATTGCTCACACAATCACGAACCTAATTGCGCCTTATTAAAAGCCTTGGAAAAAGGCGATATCAGCCAAAGCCGAATGGATTCTTATCGTTCTATTTTGAACTCGTTAAAAGAAAATGGGTAAGTATTAAAACTAGCCCCAACCGCCATATCCGCCTACAATTCGCCCTTTGCTTTCAGCCATGACTTAATATGACCAATCAACTTTTACCGGAAAAACCATTAATCATCTCCCCTTCGTTGGCTGCTACTATCGGCCTAGAAGAAGCGTGTTTGCTGGGTATTTTGGGGGAAGCTGCAGGCTATCTGGGAATGAACGATGACAATTTGTGCTTACCACAGGGTCAAGTTAAACGGCTAATGCCCTTCTGGACTGATTACGATATACAACGCATTAGCAAAAGTTTGAATGATCAAGGCATTATCAAGCTGGAATCTGCACCCTATGTGTCCAGCGGTGAGCTGAAACTGTCATTTGCGTCGGGGGTCATTGTTCCTGACTTATCCAGCTCTCAGCTTGGCTCGCGGCCTGCAAATCAAGTCTCTGAGTCGTCCTTACCTATAGTCGGTGCCAACCTGATTGCGGACAATTGGCAGCCAGATGAAGAACTGATCAAGCAGTTGATACAATTGGGCATTGCGCGGGATTTCATTTGGGAGCAGTTGCCGTCTTTTATTTATTATTGGAAAGATCGTCGCGAGACGCGCCATTCCTGGGGCTCCACGTTTCGTGATCATGTCATTCATGAATGGCGCAAGTATGAAGAGGACAGATTTCGCAAGGATCAGGAATCGCCCATGTACACTGGCTGGCGTCCCAGTGAAGATGCAATGAAAATTTTGCTGGAAGGTGCACGAATTAGTACCGCTTTTATTGATGACTCAATTCCAGAATTTATTATTTATTGGAAAGAACGCGGCGAATCAGGCCGGACCTGGAACAGCAAGTTTATTCAGCATGTCAAACGTCAGTGGGTAAGATTCAAAGCCACAGTTGAGCTAGATTCAATGCCAAGACTTTTACCTGAAGCCTGGCAGCCCAGTAAAGATGTTTATGATGTGTTAAAACTGGCGAATATTGAGATGTCTTTTGCTGAAAAACTATTACCGGAATTTATTTTATTCTGGCGTGACAGCAAACAAGTTTACAGTTCGTGGAATACCAAATTTTTGCAGCACGTAAAATACGTTTGGGCCAAACAACATGCCATCACTACTTTTAATCCTCAGCAGGTAAATCATGCAGGACAGTCAACCACTCATTCAACAGCTAGCACAAGAGCTCGCAGCCTCGTCGAAGACCTTACCGACAGAAGCTGGGCGCAATAACGCTCAACGCAAGCCAGCTTCGTCTGATCAAATTGATGCATTGAATGAAGTCTTTGCATTGTTTCGCATAAATTATCATAACCAATATTACAAAGCTTATAGTGATACCGAAGTACTGCACTCCATAAAAAAATTATGGATGGAAGCGCTCACTGAATTTACGGCAGACACCATTTTACGCGGTGCAAAAAGAGTCATCGCTGAATCAGAATTTTTACCCACGCTCAATCGCATGATTCGCGCCTGCCAACCATCGCCGGAAGATATAGGTTTGGCCGATGCACATACTGCTTATGTCGAAGCCTGTTGCGCACCTAATCCCAAAGCTGCATTTAACTGGAGTCATCCCGCGGTTTATCATGCTGGTGTTGCCTGTGATTGGTATTTTTTACAAAGCAGTAGTGAAAAAATCGCCTTTCCAATTTATGAGCGTCACTATTTAAAATTGTGTGAACGCGTGATGCGCGGAGAAACGTTAAATGCCCCTAATGCACCGGCTTTAACTGAAACAATCGAAACGCCACTTAGCGCCGAAGAAAATGTTAAACGCATGGAAGAACTTCGAAAGAATTTGGATTTGTAACATCGGGCAAATATAAAATGAAAAATAAGTTATCACAGTGGTCTTTTATCGTTTTATTAACAGGCTATCCTATTGCTTGTTTGTTATTGGTTATTTTTTTATCGCAAAATTCATTAGTAACGACCATTTCTATTCCACTCATAGCGGGTACAGTTGACAATGATGAACTAACTGGTTCGACGGATATGCCAAATTTCTCCGCAATTGAAACAACTCCGGAAAGAAAACAACAGTTTATCGATTTACTGTTACCATTGATTGAAGAGAAAAATACCAAAATTTTAAAATCCAGAACACGTTTGATGTTAATTCACGCAGAATGGCTTGCAAACCAAACTATTTCTGGAGTTAATCAACGCAATCTGGAAAAACTTCGTGAAAAATATCATGTCACCCAAGAACGCTACCCTGAAGATTTACGCGCAATAGAAGTTCTGTTTCTTCGTGTAGACACCATTCCTCCCGCCATGGTGATAGCACAAGCTGCGATAGAATCCGGATGGGGAACCTCTCGTTTTGCTGAAGAGGGTTATAACCTGTTTGGACAATGGTGCTACACGCCAGGTTGCGGCATAGTGCCCGCCAAAAGACCGGCTGGAAAAATCCACGAAGTACGCAAATTTTCCAGTGTAGAAGAAGCGGTTACAGCCTACTATCGCAATATCAATACTCATACAGCCTATCGTCGCTGGCGAGAACTGCGTGCAAAATTACGCAACGATCCTACCCGATTTACTGGCTATGCCATGGTAGAAGGTCTGGCAAACTATTCTGAAACTGGCACCCCGTATGTAAAGGCGTTACGTAGGGCTATACGCTTTAATCAGCTGGAATAAGATTTAGTTAGTGTAGGTCCAATTACCCTTCTCATCTGTCGCCAACCACAATTGACTAAACCAATAATAGCGGCCTTTTTCTGAGCTGGGTGCCGTACAAGTAATTTTTGTTCGCCCTTGTTCAATTGACTTTTTAAAAGCTATTTTTATCATCGCTCCCTGCCGATCAATGGGTATGGCTTCACCATTTAAATAACAATTCACTTTAGAAACAATTGAAATAACCGGAGCATTTGAAATATTGGCCAAGGTCATGTCTAACTTGGGCCGCTCACCTGCTTTTGAAATATTTGTAGCAAGTCGATTGCCATCAGAAGATAAAAAATTTACAGATATAACTGGCAAAGCAAAACTATTCACTTTTAATTTAAAATCTTCCAATTTTGTGTAACTCCCACCGAAGGGAAATCGTGGTAAAATTTGCTGATCGTTGGTTACACCCAAGGCTCCTGCCTGTTGAGTAAAACTGATATAACCTAATTTTTTTAAAATCAATTTCAACTCTGTATTGTATTCGCCAAATGGATAAGCAAATATTTTGGGGGCGACACCTATTTCTTTTTCTATTTTTTCTTGTGCTTGAGTGATTTCATTTACAATACGTTTTTTCCAATCAGCTAAAGATTCATTGGCATTTAATCGTACCATATGATTGTGTGCGGTAGAGTGATTGGCAATGGTCACACCATTTTTTGACATTTCACCTAACTGGTTCCAGGTAACAAACAATTTTCCTTTACCAACTAAATCTGTATTGACAAAAAACGTAAATGGCCAATTGCGTTTTTTCAGCAAAGGATAAGCCGATTCGTACACATCTCGATAAGAATCATCAAAGGTAATTGCAACCGTTTTATCAGGCAATAATTCGGACTTGCGAATTGATTCAGTTAACTCTGTTAAAGGCACTATACGAAAATTATTTTCCTGCAAATAATTCATATGTGCTTCAAAATCTTCAGGTGCAATGCTAGTAGATTTTGGCATGCTGGTGCTCACGTGATGATAGATCAACACGACAGCAGCATTGGATGATAGGGAAAATAGAAAGCAGAAAATAAATAACAGAACACTCAATCCCCTTCCATTGAAAGGGATTCTCAAACCAGATCGACACTTTTTAATCAAGGTCAGCGTCACTTTCCATAAAACGTAAGCCCACACCACTAGGCTCCATGCGTACAACTTCCATTTCCAATATAGGTGCATTATCGAGTAGACCTTGTACTTGCCCACGCACTACTGTACCGATAGGTGGCATTTGTTCTGGCTCCAATACCACAAACACTCCGCCGTCGGATATGTCGCGAGTTTTCACCACTAACTCTTCTTGATCGGAAATAATTTTGATCTTGCAATTAAAAGGTGTACGGATATGTTTGCGTTTCTCATGAGCCATAAGTTGTACCTTATTATTTGTCGTTAACCTCAACTCTATCAACTTTTTGGAAACCACGAGGTAGTTTATTGCCCCGTCGTCCACGTTCACCACGATAATGCTCTAAATCAGTTGCTCTTAGTGTGATATGCCGCTTGCCTGAGTATAGTGTTAAAAGCTGGCCAGGGTTAATCACTTTTACCGATTCCAAGTATTCTTCACGAGCCTGTAAGCGCGCAGATGGAATATTCATAATTTTATTGCCCTTACCTCGAGCGAGTTCAGGCAATTCTGTAACGGCAAATACCAGCAAACGACCATCATTACTCACTGCAGCCAACAAGGCTTTTTCAGGATCAAGAATCAATTCTGGCGGTAATACTTTTGCACCCTCAGGTAAGGTCAGCAAGGTTTTGCCCGCTTTGTTTTTACTGGCCAGATCTTCCAATTTCGCAACAAAACCATACCCAGCATCAGATGAAACCAGTACACGTTGATCGTCACTGCCCATTAATGCACCTTCAAAGGTGGCACCACTGGGCGGGTTAATTTTTCCTGTAATCGGCTCACCTTGACCACGTGCCGAAGGCAAATTGTGCGCTGGAATTGCATAACTGCGACCGGTTGAATCCAATAAAATAACTGATTGATTGGATTTACCATGGATCGCAAATTTCAAACTATCGCCTGCTTTATAACTTAGGCTTGAGGCATCCAGTTCATGGCCTTTACCTGCGCGTATCCAACCTTTATCGGAGATTACCACTGTCACCGGATCAGCACTTACCATCTCGGTTTCGCTAATGGCTTGCGCTTCAGCACGCTCTACTATTGGTGAGCGACGGTTATCGCCGAACTCTACAGCCACTTGCAGCAACTCTTTACGCACCAGATTTTTTAATTTAACCGCTGAGGCTAACACAGCTTGTAAATGTTCACGTTCTTTTTCCAAGTCCGCTTGTTCACTGCGGATTTTCATTTCTTCCAATCGCGCTAACTGACGTAATTTGGTTTCTAAAATATATTCGGCTTGCATTTCAACTAAATCGAAACGCTCCATCAACACCGGCTTGGGGTTTTCTTCTTCACGAATAATACGTATGACTTCATCCACATTGAGAAACACAATCATCAATGCAGCCAAGCGCAATAGTCTTTCTTCTACTTTTTCCAAACGATATTGCAAACGGCGACGAGTTGTCACAGTTCTAAAACTTAACCATTCAGAAATAATTTTATTGAGAGGTTTAACGGCTGGCTTGCCATCAATACCAATCATGTTCATATTGACACGATAAGTTCGTTCCAAATCTGTCGTAGCAAATAAATGCTGCATAATTTGCTCAAGATCAACACGATTGGAACGCGGAATTATGACTAATCTTGTTGGGTTTTCGTGATCAGATTCATCACGTAAATCGGCCACCATAGGCAATTTTTTCGCTTGCATTTGTGCAGCAATTTGTTCAAGAATTTTTGCACCACTAACCTGATGTGGTAAGGCAGTTACTATAATATCGCCATTCTCTTCGTCTTTTTGCCAGACTGCGCGCATCCGAATACTGCCGCGGCCGGTTTCGTACATTTTAATAATGTCATCGCGCGACGAAATAATTTCCGCATCAGTCGGCATATCTGGCCCAAGAATATGCTGGCAAAGCTCAGGCACTGTCGCGCTGGGATTGTCCAACATATGAATGCAGGCATTTACTACTTCACGCAAATTGTGCGGCGGAATATCCGTCGCCATGCCCACAGCAATACCTGTTGTACCATTGAGCAATACATTGGGAACACGTGCTGGCAATACAATGGGTTCATCTAAGGTGCCGTCGAAATTAGGTTGCCAATCGACTGTGCCTTGCCCCAATTCCTCCAACAAAACTTCAGCATATTTTGTGAGACGTGATTCGGTGTAACGCATAGCCGCGAAGGATTTTGGATCATCTGGTGAACCCCAGTTTCCCTGTCCATCCACTAAGGTATAGCGATACGAAAATGGTTGCGCCATTAACACCATGGCTTCGTAAGAGGCTGAATCTCCGTGCGGATGAAACTTACCAATAACATCACCTACAGTACGTGCAGATTTTTTATATTTTGCACTGGCTTTTAATCCCAGTTCACTCATCGCATAAACAATACGACGTTGAACAGGTTTAAGACCGTCGCCAATATGAGGCAAGGCGCGATCAAGAATTACATACATGGAATAATCGAGATAAGCTTTTTCTGTGTATTCACGCATTTCAATGCGTTCGTTACCATCGATTGACGCAATATCAGTCATAGTTTTCCTGTTTTTTTAAGCTGAGAATTTCACCCCCTCCTAACCTCCCCCTTGGCAAGGGGGAGGGACCTTACTCCCTACTTAATTTAATACGGAGTGAAATCTGTCCCCTCCCCTCGGCAACTGCTCCTGCGTTGCTCTACCTTCTGCATCCATGCAGTCGTTGCTAAGGGGAGGGCTAGGGTGGGATGAATTATTGTTTAAGCGGCAACACACCCGTTTCTTTCACATGCAAAGCAGGAAGAAAAGCAGAGAAATCCAGTTTTGCATCGAAATTATAATTCACCGCATTTTTGATTCCATTATTATTTAGGTGTGAAATAAATTTTATAATTTGCAATACATTGGCGGAAACAACAACTTTTACCGGCGTTTCTGTATATGCAGTTAATGTAGGCAATTGGTTACTTACACCGCTCAGCAATTCAAAATTTTCCAAGCCTACTGTGTAGGACATTCCACGCAAATTTAAATCTTTCGCGTTAGGATTGGTAATAAGCAGAGACACTTCTATAGGTTGGCTAAAACCTTCAGCAGACAATAAGCGCAAACCTGTCACTTTCACTTTAGGATTTTCAAATTGCGGACTCATTACAGCGCAGGACAACAGCGCCATTAAAAAAGTAATTAATAATCCACGAAATAATATTTGCATCATTGAGATTCATCCTGCATTTCTTCTTCAAATTCTTGAAGTAAATCTAAAGGTTCAAATTCTTCACCGTCTAGCTCATCATTCCAATTGATGCCAATTAAAATCACATCAGCATGCATGCCTGGCAACCAGTCGTCCAAAAATTCGGTTAAATCAACGGCGACCGGTTTGTAGTCACTCCAATCATCCTGGCAATGAACCTTAGCAAAAGCCTCTTGCGACCAAAAAGGCATCACATCTGTTTCTGTACTTTGTTCTGATGCACAAAGCGCCCAACCCTCTGGCCCCTCCAATCCCCACACACAACCTTGCGTCATAGCTTCAACGATAAATCTATCCAAATTTTCGTCGGGATCTTGCCCCAAAGGTTCAGGAGAAATGGTAGTACTCATAGTCTTGCCTCGCGGTGTGTGATCTGATGTTACTGCATTATCCAAAACGCTTATCCGCCACAAACGGATTATGCAATCGCTCTTCACCTAATGTCGACAAAGGGCCATGACCGGGTACAAAAGTCACTTGGTCACCCAAGGCGAAAAGCTTATCACGAATAGAGTGGATCAGATCATCAAAATTTCCCATTGGGAAATCTGTCCGACCAATAGATCCATTGAAAATTACGTCACCCACCCAAGCCATTTCAGTAGGCTGATGGTAGAAAATTATATGACCAGGTGTATGCCCTGGACAATGAATAACGGAAAGTATCTGGGTTCCAATCTGAACCTGATCACCCTCTTGCAAATACTCTGTCGGCACAAAGGGTTCATGCGGCGGAAAACCCATCATCTGTGATTGCTGGGGAATTCGCGACAACCAATAGCTATCGTCTTTATGCGGGCCAACAATCGGGATATTTGCCAATTGTGACAATTGAAGCGCACCACCGACATGATCTAAATGCCCATGAGTTAAAAGTACTTTCACAAGGACTAATTGCAAACGATTAATCAATGCCAAAATCTTCTGAATATCACCACCGGGATCAACCACAGCCGCCTCACGAGTTTCTTCACACCACAATAGACTGCAATTTTGTCGATAATGGGTTACTGGAATTATTTCAAACTTCAACATTGTGAACCTTATCTCAACAAGGATTAGCGGGTACAATTACTGTCATCTTATAGCAGATTGAATTTCAAGGTTAACCATGAACCCTAAATTATTTACACGATTGCAAAAAATGGTGCCTCAACATAGGCTCTCGCGACTGGTCGGGAAATTAGCCGAAAGTAGAAAACCCTTTCTTAAAAATCGATTTATTCGCTGGTTTGTTAAACGCTATCAAGTGGATATGAGTTTAGCCAAAGAAACAAATCCATTGGCCTACGCCTCATTTAATGATTTTTTCACGCGTGCGCTTCGCGAGAATGCACGCCCGGTGAATGCTGATGCCAATACATTTGTTTGCCCAGCCGATGGCGCCATAAGCCAACTAGGCAAAATTGTCGACGGTCGAATTTTTCAAGCAAAGGGCCAAGATTATTCTGTATTGGAATTACTGGGGGGCGACCAGGAATTAGCGAATAATTTTGCCGGCGGTGATTTTGCAACAGTTTATTTAGCTCCAAAAGATTATCATCGAGTACATATGCCTTTCGCTGGCAAACTGCGCTGCATGATAAGCATTCCTGGTGAATTATTTTCAGTTAATACTGTGACCGCAGAAAATATCCCACGTCTTTTTTCCCGCAATGAGAGAGTAGTAGCAATTTTCGACACTGCAATTGGTCCCATGGCAGTTGTTTTAGTGGGCGCAATGATAGTGGCCAGCATTGAAACGGTTTGGGACGGCCAGCTCGCACCTTTCGCCAGTCGTGAAATATCTGTGTCTAATTATCCTTATCAGAACTATCAGTACAAAAAGGGGGATGAAATGGGACGATTCAAATTAGGGTCAACCGTCGTTGTACTTTTTGCGAAAAATAAAGTTCGATTCTTTGAAAAATTTAAGGCTCTGTCACCAACTAAAATGGGTGAGGCATTTGGTGAAGTTATCCGAAAACAAAATTAAACTCCCGGATAATCTTTTCGCAACTGTATGGGCTTATCAACTTTTTTACGCATTTTGATATTCACCATTTCCACCCCCAGTGAAAATGCCATAGCAAAATAAATATAGCCTTTGGGAACATGTACACCAAAACCTTCAATCATCAGAGTAAATCCAACCACCACCAAAAATGATAGAGCCAATACTTTAATAGTAGGATGTGAGTCAACAAAATCACCTATAGGTTTTGCTGCAAACATCATCACACCTACTGCAATAATAATGGCTGTCGCCATTATCGGAACTTGACTTACCAATCCCACAGCGGTAATGACAGAATCCAAAGAAAAAACTATATCTAAAATGGCAATTTGAATTAATACCATAAATAAGCCATTGACTTTCACATCCTTTTCTTCTTCGATTTCTCCTTCCAAGCTGTTATGAATTTCCAAAACAGCTTTAACGATCAAAAATAGTCCACCACCAATCAAAATAATATCGCGACCCGTTATCCCATAACCAAAAATAGTCATGAATGGATCAGTTAATCTCATGATCCAGGCAAGAGAAAACAACAACAACAAACGCGTCAACATTGCTAAACTTAAACCAACAGTTCTGCCTAGCTGACGCTGGTGTGGCGGCAACTTTCCAACCAGAATAGAAATAAAAATAATATTATCAATCCCAAGTACTATTTCCAGAGCTGTTAAAGTTGCCAAGGCAACCCAGGCTTCCGGGCTTGTTAACCATTCAAACATTGTTATTTCTCTGACTAAAAATTAGTTTTTAATATCGCCCATTTGACTGTTGCTAACAAAAGCTACATATCGACTATCGGGCGACCATGAAGGCACGTTGATTGTACCCTGCCCACCATAAAGATAGGCAACAACTTTTGCGTTGCCGCCCGCGTAAGACATTAACCGCAAGTAGACATGTTGGTAGTAAGGATGCTTGTCTGGATCCATGCTTGGCAAATAGGACAGAAAGATAATTTGTTTCATGTCCGGCGACACATGAGGGAACCAATCATTCAATCCATCTTGTGTTAACCGAACCGGGTTATTTCCGTGTGCATCAACCCGCCAAATTTCCATTTTCCCTTCTCTCGCAGAATTAAAAAATATAGCTTTCCCATCCGGGGAGTATTCTGAACCATCATCCAATTTATCAGAAAAAGTCATTTGAGTTTCTTTACCCACTCCATCTGTGGTGGTGCGATAAATATTGAACTTTCCATTGCGACGCGCAGTATAGATAACGTAATGATTATCCGGTGATATCCCATGAAGGAAGGAAGGTCCCGTTAAGGTTAACGCTTTGGGAACACCACCAGCAGGATTCATCAAATAAACGATAGAATCTCCATTATGCTCAGCAGCATGATGACTTATGCCCAACAAACTGCCATCAAACGACAACACATGATCATTATTATTTTTTACCGCAAAACCGGTATTGATCTCATCAATTTGTTTTGTTTGAAGATCAAAATAAAAGAGCCGTCCTTTGGAATTAAAAATTAATTTATTGCCATCGGGAGTCCAATTAGGAGCCTCTATGCCATCAATCGTGTGATAGACGATATTGCGTTGCCCGGTTTCAACATCCAATATTTCCAAGCGGCTGCCAATATAATCAGTGTAGGGAACCAACCCCTTCCATGCGGGGAATACTAATCGTGTATTAGTGAAGTCTACAGGCAAATCGGATTGCGCGAACAGCCCCACTTTCGCCACTTGATTTTCATTATTACAATCAAGTGAAACTATAATTGATTCAAAGGTTTTACCTAACCCCGCAAAACTCAGTATTAATTGATTTGCTGTTCTTTCGATTTGCAGTACAAGCTGAGTGAAATTTTTCGTCAAATCAATTTGATGTGATTCGTTATCACGCCACACCAGATGCCCACTTTCAAATCCCAAGAAATAGGATGCATCTAAAAATACGCATGACAATCCTGCATTAGCAACATTAATATTAATTTGTGTCGTTGCAATAAAATTTTTATCAGTTGTGTGAAATATAAAGTTTCCGTTCGCTTTTGAAGACATTACGTGAAAATTGCCAGTTGCCAAATCCGACATCACACCATAAACAGGATTTTGAATTTGATCAAAATAAACGTCTGAAAGAGTGGAGAGGGTTGACATGTGATTTGCTCCGAAGCAATTAATGTTGACGAAGCAGTCTGAGATGTGGCTAAAGACTAAGCTATCTTTTTTTGTTTTCTTTACAAAAACAAAAAGGACACTTCATCTGCCGGGGAATTACTCTTTTGAAGTAAAACGAGTCAACAAGGCCATTAAGCCTTTTTTCTCATTTTTCATTAAATAGTGATCGCGAATACCCGCAATGTCGACATCGTAGCTTCCAGGCTCAAGATCGCGAGCGATTTCAATTTTTTCAATTTCATAGCGTGTTTTTTTGCCCGAATCCAACAGGGCCTGTTTTCGCTTATCATCTTCAGATAGATCCAACAGCAAGTATTCCTCTATAGGATTTTTGTAAGCATCCAGTACGACAATGACTTTGGGTTTGAGTCGGCGTTCAAAATTTTGTTCAACGACAACGGCAACCTCTCCAGTGCTCAACTCAACCAATGTCCCGGTTGGATACAAACCAATAGCACGAATAAATTCAACGACCAGTTCTTCCTGAAACTCGACGTTGCGAAGTTCATATAATTTTCCTACTGCTTTTGAAGGCGCGATTGGGTTTCTGGAACCGCGGGGATTAGTAACAAAATCATAGTAAGTCACTATCCCGGCGATTTTCCCCAACAGCGGAATTTTATCCCCAGCCAACCCTTGAGGAAATCCGTTACCCATAATTCTTTCACAGTGAGTTTTAACTACGCTAATTACGCGCGGCTCAACATTAGGGGTTTTACGTAAAATTTCACAGCCTAACTCAACAAACTCGCGATAGGCTTTTTCTTCACTAGTGTTACGATTTTCGTTCTCAAGCACAGATGACTCAAGCATTACTTTACCCACATCCTTGAGTAAAACGCCCATCGCCAAAACATCCAGCTCGCGCTTAGGCAAACCAATATGGCGACCAAATAAAATTGCCCACACAGAAGAACGTACAGCATGGCTATAGGTATATTCATCTTTTTCCTGAACTCGTGACAGCCAAGTGAACGCATCCGGATTTCGCAGAACACTATCAACCATTTCACTGGCAACTTTTTTAGTCTCACCAAGTGATGTGCCATCGAGTTGATTTTCTTCGAGCTGCTGAATAACTTCTGAAACAGCTCCATAGACTTTTTGATGTAGTTGACGCGCTTTTTTAACTTCCTTTTGCAACGGCTCTACTTCTCTGTAAAGTCCGCGATTAATTTTCAGAGGAGCGATTGGCTCCATACCGGCGGGACGCTCTTTGTCTCTTGAAACAATTTTATTTTTAATGGTGGGTGATATAGTTTTTAAGTTCGCGGCAATCGGTCCACGTCCTTTTTCGATATCAATATAAACATAAACACAGATAGCTTTGAGTTGATTGATTTGGTCCAACTCACGAAGATAAAAACCCTGCAATGGAAAAGGGGTTTGTGTCCAAGGTCTATCCAACCCTGACACATACATACCCAGACTCAATTCATTGACGTCGAGTTTTATTTGTTTGATTCCCACAACTTTCCCCGTAATGCCATTAAAGGCAGTTATCTAACCAGCTCACTGTGTCAAAGTGTAATCAAGAAGCTCAATTCATGCCAGACTTATGGTGGCCCAAAGGCTATAAATTGTCTATGAGTGGTATTGAGCAGACAAGTTGTGAACTGCATCAATAAAAACACCAGCATTCGCTGGATCTACCTCGGGTGTAATACCATGTCCCAAATTGAATATGTGACCAGAACCATGCCCATAGCTTTTAAGAATTGCTCCAACTTCCTGACGAATACGATCAGGTGAAGCATAGAGAATTGTTGGATCCATATTTCCCTGTAACGCTACTTGATTACCAACTTTTTGACGTGCGATGGCTATATCCGTAGTCCAATCCAACCCCAAGGCGGTTGCGCCACTATTGGCTAATGCTTCCAGCCATTGCCCTCCACCTTTGGTAAACAAAATCACGGGCACTTGGCGCCCTTCATTTTCTTTAATTAATCCTTTTACAATTTTTTCCATATAGCACAGAGAGAACTCCAAATAAGCCGAGTGAGATAAAGCCCCGCCCCAAGTATCAAAAATTTGTACAGCCTGCGCACCAGCTTTAATTTGTCCATTGAGATAAGCGATAATGGAATCAGCCAACACATCCAATAATCGATGCAACACTTGCGGTTGGTTATAGAGCATTTCTTTAGCGCGACGGAAGTCGCGACTGGAACCGCCTTCAATCATGTAAGTCGCCAAAGTCCAAGGACTGCCGGAAAATCCAATCAAGGGAACTCGACCATTCAATTCACGTCGAATTGTTTTTACGGCATTTAACACATAAGGCAGATCTTGATCGGGATTGATCACAGACAGGGCATTAATATCAGCTTCTGTACGCACAGGTTTTTTAAATTTTGGACCTTCACCTGTCTCAAAATATAAACCTAATCCCATAGCATCAGGAATAGTTAAAATATCAGAGAATAAAATAGCAGCGTCCAGCGGATAGCGATCCAAAGGCTGCATAGTGACTTCACAGGCCAATTCAGGATTAGTGCAAAGCCCCATAAAATCGCCCGCTTTTTCACGCGACGCACGATATTCAGGAAGGTATCGCCCCGCTTGACGCATCATCCATACTGGGGTGACATCAACAGGTTGTTTTAATAGTGCACGTAAAAATCGATCGTTTTTGAGTGGAGTCATTGTTTTATTTTGTGTAGGGCGGGTCACGACCCGCGTTATGAAAATGTGCAACGGCGGGTCTCGACCCGCCCTACAAATTACACCTGCAAATAATCCAAAATGCCGTCTGCTGCTTCGCGGCCTTCCCAAATAGCGGTAACCACTAAATCAGAACCGCGAACCATATCACCCCCGGCAAATACTTTAGGGTTGGTAGTTTGGAATTTAAATTGTTGTTTTTCGGGTGCGACCACTCCACCCCAACTATTGGTATCGACACCATTAGTTGCAAACCAAGGTTGTGGATTCGGGCGAAAACCAAACGCAATTAGCACCAGATCAGCCGGAAGAATTTCTTCGGAACCTGGAACCACAACCGGACTGCGACGACCATTCGCATCTGGCTCACCCAATTCAGTGGTTACTACTTTTACACCTTCAACTTTGCCATTACCGACTATGCCAACAGGCTGACGATTAAACAAAAATTGCACGCCTTCTTCGCGAGCATTCAATACTTCACGCTTGGAACCCGGCATATTTTCTTCATCGCGACGGTAGGCACAAGTCACACTTGAAGCACCTTGACGGATCGATGTGCGGTTGCAATCCATGGCAGTATCACCACCACCTAAAATCACAACTTTTTTGCCTTTCACACTAATGAAATCTTCCGGATTTTTTTCAAAACCCAGGTTGCGATTTACGTTAGCAACGAGAAACGGAAGTGCATCGTAAACACCGGGTAAATCTTCGCCAGGGAAGCCGCCTTTCATATAAGTGTAAGTACCCATTCCCATAAAGACAGCATCGTAATTACGCAGTAAATCTTCCATGGAGATGTCTTTACCAATTTCTGTATTTAAACGGAATTCAACACCCATTTCTTCGAAGATTTTACGACGGCGACTCATCACTGATTTTTCGAGTTTAAATTCCGGAATACCAAAAGTTAACAAGCCACCGATTTCCGGATACTTATCAAATACTACTGGTTTTACGCCATTTCGCACCAGTACATCTGCGCAGCCAATACCTGCCGGGCCAGCGCCGATTACTGCGACTTTTTTGTCAGTCCAAACTACTTTGGACATATCGGGCTTCCAGCCCATAGCGAATGCAGTATCAGTAATGTACTTTTCAGCATTACCAATAGTCACAGCGCCAAAGCCGTCATTCAAGGTACAAGCGCCTTCACACAATCTGTCTTGTGGACATACGCGCCCACACACTTCTGGTAATGAATTGGTTTGATGACTCAATTCAGCCGCTTCAAAAATATTGCCTTCTGAAATTAACTTTAACCAATTAGGAATGAAATTGTGAACGGGACATTTCCATTCACAATAAGGATTACCGCAGGACAAGCAGCGATGAGATTGACCTGCAACCTCATCTTTAGTGTAAGGCTGATATATCTCAACAAATTTATGTTGACGAGTTGCCATATCTTTCTTGCTGGGGTCTTGACGGCCCACATCGAGAAACTGAAAGTCATTGTTTAAACGTGCCATGCTAATGCCTCTCCAGCTTATTCGCCGCGCTTGCGGAAACTGACCAATAATCCGCTCAACGCGGCTGCTTTAGGTTTAACCAACCAGAACTTACCGATCATATCGTCAAAGTTTTCCAGTATGTTTTGGCCCCAGGCACTTTCGGTTTCACGAACAAATTCTTCTATGACTCCACGCAAATGATTGCGGTGAGCTTCCAGGGTTTCAGTATTAATGCGATGGATATCAACCAACTCGTGGTTGTAACGATCAACAAATTGGTTGTCTTGATCCAATACATAAGCAAAACCACCAGTCATACCTGCACCGAAGTTCACACCGGTTGGACCCAACACAGTTACTACGCCGCCTGTCATATATTCACAACAATGATCGCCTGTACCTTCTACCACCACGTGTGCGCCCGAGTTACGAACGCCACAGCGCTCACCTGCGGTACCTGCAGCAAATAACTTACCACCTGTCGCACCATACAAACAGGTATTTCCCATAATGCTGGTTTTGTTCGATTTAAAGCTCGAATTTCGCGGAGGACGAATCACTAACTTGCCGCCAGCCATGCCTTTACCGACATAATCGTTGGCATCGCCTTCCAGATACATATCCAAACCGCCAGCATTCCAAACACCAAAGCTCTGGCCCGCAATACCAGTCAACTTCAGCTTCAGAGGTTTATCTGCCATACCATTGTTGCCATAACGTTTGGCTATCTCGCCACTGATACGCGCACCAATTGAACGATCACAGTTAGTGATATGGAATTCAAATTCTCCGCCCGTTTTTGCTTCAATAGCGGGAAGCAATTGGCTCACCATGGCTTCCGCTTTTTCGCCTTTGTCAAAGGGTTCATTTTTTGTAACTGAACAAAGCTGTGGCTTGCTTGCTAAAAAAGCATCGGTATAAATAATGGAACTTAAATCCAATTGTTTTTGCTTTTCAGTTTCGCCTTCCAGCTCTTTGAGTAAGTCAACACGACCCACCAGTTCACCTAAACTACGAACACCTAATTTCGCCATCCATTCACGGGTTTCTTCTGCCATAAATTTGAAGAAATTCATGGCCATGTCGACCGTACCAATGTAATGGTCTTTACGCAGTTTATCTTGTTGAGTTGCAACACCTGTCGCACAGTTATTCAAATGACAAATACGCAAATATTTGCAACCCAGTGCCACCATCGGCCCAGTTCCAAAACCAAAACTTTCAGCTCCTAACATGGCTGCTTTGACTACGTCCAAACCAGTTTTCAAACCACCATCGGTTTGCACACGCACTTTGTTGCGCAGATCGTTCGCACGCAAGGTTTGATGAGTTTCAGCTAAACCCAATTCCCAAGGCGAACCAGCATACTTTATTGAGGTTAATGGACTGGCTGCGGTACCACCGTCGTAACCGGAAATAGTGATCAAATCGGCATAGGCTTTCGCAACACCGGCAGCAATAGTTCCAACACCAGGACGCGATACTAATTTCACTGATACCAATGCTTGAGGGTTAACTTGCTTCAGGTCATAAATCAACTGAGCCAGGTCTTCAATCGAATAAATGTCGTGATGAGGTGGCGGCGAAATCAAGGTCACACCAGGAACCGAATAACGTAAACGAGCAATCAGCTCATTCACTTTACCACCAGGTAATTGTCCACCTTCACCCGGTTTTGCACCTTGAGCCACCTTAATTTGAAGGACTTCAGCATTCACCAAATAAGCAGGCGTCACACCAAATCGACCTGAAGCGACTTGTTTAATTTTGGAAGTCTTAATGGTGCCGTAACGTGCTGGATCTTCACCACCTTCACCGGAATTAGATCGCCCACCCAAACGATTCATTGCTTCAGCCAACGCTTCGTGAGCTTCAGGTGAAAGAGCGCCCAAAGACATACCTGCTGAGTCAAAACGTTTGATAATGGACTCTATAGGTTCAACTTCCGACAAAGGAATAGGCGAACAACTATCACTGAAAGTCAGCAGATCACGCAAAGTAGCAACAGGGCGTTTGTTAACCAAACTGGCGTACTCATGCCATGCTTTGTAATCACTTGTTTGCACAGCTTTTTGCAAAGTTTGAACCACATCCGGGTTGTAGGCATGGTATTCAGAATTATGCACGTATTTTAATAGCCCGCCCAAAGCGATGGGTTTACGATCCAACCAAGCAGTTTGTGCAATAATTTTTTGATCCGCTTCCAGATCTTCAAAGCGAGCGCCGCCTATACGGGAAGGCGTACTTTCAAAGCACATGTCAACAATTTCTTTGGCAAGCCCAATTGCTTCAAATAACTGCGCGCCACGGTAAGACACCACTGTCGAAATACCCATTTTGGATAAAATTTTCAGTAGGCCTTTGTCCAAACCTTTACGATAATTTTTGTAGGCATAATCTGTATCGACTAACAACTCACCCGACTCGATCATATTGTTGAGGACGTAATAGCTCAGGTAAGGATAAACAGCGGTAGCGCCATAACCTATGAGGGTTGCTATTTGATGAGGATCTCTCGCAGATCCAGTCTCGACAATCAAATTAGCTTCACATCGCAGACCCACATTGGTCAAATGTTGATGTACAGCACCCACAGCTAACAAAGCTTGTATCGGAATCAGGCCTGCCTGCAACTTATTGTCACTGAGAATGATCAACATTTTTCCGCTTTTTACTGAAGCTTCAATATCAACACACAGCTGTTCAAGCGCAGCTTTCAAAGAACTGACCTTGGGATCGTAATTCAATCCGAAATAAGCCTGCTCATAACCTGGACGCTGCAATTCACACAAGGCGCGAAATTTAGCGGGTGATAACACAGGTGAACTTAAAATGACACGATCAGCGTGCTCAGCGGTTTCATCATAAACAGGCAGCTCTCGACCCAGACAGGTCTCTAGCGACATAACTATAGCTTCGCGCAAAGGATCTATAGGCGGATTGGTCACCTGGGCAAACTGTTGGCGGAAATAATCGTAGAGTGAACGCTGTTGACGCGACAAAACAGCCATAGGCGTATCGTCACCCATAGAGCCAACGGCCTCTTGTCCACCTTCAGCCAAGGGGCGCAATAACTGATCGCGCTCTTCAAAACTGACCTGAAACATCTTCATGTAAGTTTTAACTTCAACTGAAGCAATTCCATTTTCTTTGCTATCGACCGTTAAAGATGACTCAATTCTTAATGCGCGCTCTTTCAGCCATTTTTTATAGGGCTGAGTCAATTTGAGCTGGTTATCAACATCTTGTGTATTGTGCAAAGTACCTGTGAGGGTATCTATAGACATTATCTGACCTGGGCCAAGACGCCCTTTTGCCACTACATCAGCAGGATCATAAGAATAAACACCCACTTCCGACGCGACAGTAATAATATCGTCTTTGGTGATCACCCATCGAGATGGGCGCAAACCGTTTCGGTCCAAAGTACAAACTGCATAGCGACCGTCTGTAATCACCAATCCAGCTGGGCCATCCCAAGGTTCGATATGCATGGAGTTATATTCATAAAACGCACGCAAATCTGCGTCCATATTTTCGACGTTCTGCCAAGCAGGCGGCACCAACATACGAATGGCTCTATGTAACTCCATTCCGCCCAGAGTCAAAATCTCCAACATATTATCGAGACTGGATGAATCGGAACCTGTACGGTTAACTAATGGCGTTAACTGGTGAAGATCAGGCAGCAATGGCGTAGTAAATTTAGGCGTTCGCGCGACTGACCAATTGCGGTTACCGACGATAGTATTGATCTCGCCATTGTGAGCCAACATACGGAAAGGCTGAGCCAAGGGCCAAACTGGCATAGTGTTGGTGGAAAAACGTTGGTGAAATACGCAGATAGCTGTCTCAAGACGCTCATCTGCAAGGTCGGCGAAAAATCCGGGCAAATCCACCGGCATCATCAAACCCTTATAGGAAAGTACGCCAGTACTTAAACTAGCGACATAAAAACTTTTATCCTCTGACAATCGCAATTCCGTTTTACGACGAGCAGTAAATAATTTTGCATTAACTTGTTCTGCAGAAAGATTTTCACTATTAACAAATAGATGAGCAAATGAGGGCAATGATTTAAGTGCGATCGGCCCTAAACAGCCGGTATCAACAGGCACTTCGCGCCATCCAGCAACAATTAAACCCTGACGCAGGATTTCCTCTTCCATTACAGCTTTTTGTTTATTGGCGAGAGCCGAATCCAAATTCAGCATAATAGAGCCCACACCGTAAACCTCTGTCAACTCGGTGCAACCTGCCTCTTTCGCCACAGCACGCAAGAAGGAATCCGGTTTTTGCAACAATAAACCACAGCCATCACCGGTTTTTCCGTCAGCATTAATGCCGCCCCGGTGAGTCATGCAAGTCAAAGCTTCAATCGCGGTTTTCAACAAACGGTGGCTGGTTTTGCCCTTTAAGTGTGCAATTAATCCAAAACCGCAGTTATCTTTGAACTCATCTATCTGGTAAAGGCCAGTAGTCATAGGCTGTTTCTCAACAAAAATCACTCTCTGAGGGTAAATGTACAAGACAAAGGTTAATTACAAGCGAAACCCGCGCCAAGACATCTCCCAGACAAAAAAGCCCCTAAAAAGGTTGTAGGGGCTGTGGACAAATGGGCGCAGGATATTACCCGCTCAGGGTCCGAATGGCAAGATTGACTCAGTCCCATCCTTAAGCGGGCCTTAACCCGGTGATGCTAGACTTGCTCCATAAAATGTGGAGTTAGCGAGATGTCAAATCAATTTACTCGACGCGATTTTCTGTCAAAAAGCGGCAAACTATTTGCCATGACAGGTTTAACTGCCTGCTCAACTTCTCGACCACTTTATTTAAAAAAGAATGCGACGCATCAGACACGATCACTAAATGGAAGGATTTTTAACCTATCCATTGGTTATGCGGGCGTTAATTTTACGGGAAAAAATAAATACGCAACGACCGTAAATCAAACTCTTCCAGGGCCAGTGTTGCGCTGGAAAGAGGGTGAGACCGTCACTCTTAATGTGACTAATCATTTACCACAATCGTCATCCATTCACTGGCACGGAATTATTTTACCCAGCAATATGGATGGCGTACCCGGACTTAGTTTTAAGGGTATTGCACCTGGCGAAACATTTACTTATCAATTTACCTTACAACAAAGTGGCACCTATTGGTTCCACAGCCATTCAAATTTTCAAGAACAAACCGGACTTTACGGCGCAATTGTTATTGATCCAAAAACACCTGAGCCCATTCAATATGATCAGGAATGTGTCATTTTATTATCTGACTGGAGTGATGAATCACCGAAAACGATTTATTCCAACTTAAAAAAAATGAGCCACATTTACAATCAACAAGAAAGAACAATTTCCGATCTTGTTGATGAGATAGAAGAAGACGGAGTAACTGCTACCCGAAACAGTCGTCGCATGTGGAATCAAATGCGTATGAGCGACAGAGACATTTCAGATGTCACTGGCGCCACCTATAGCTTCTTAATGAATGGCGTTACGGCTGATGCTGGCTGGCAAGATAATTTTTTACCTGGACATAAAATTCGGTTGCGCGTCATCAACGCCTCAGCCATGACATTTTTTGATTTTCGAATTCCTGATTTACCCATGCAAGTTATCGCCGCTGACGGACAAAATATTCAACCGGTTATTGTTGACGAATTTCGAATTGCACCAGCTGAAACCTATGATGTCATTATCGAAACAGGTAATGACAATATTGCTTTATTTGCTCAAGCCATTGATCGCAGTGGTTTTGCTTTTGGAAAATTAATTTGTGATCCCGCAAAAACTGTTCTTCCCCCCGAAATGGATGCTGTACCGGTGTTAACAAATGAGGATATGGGAATGGGCGAAATGGATCATAGCTCAATGAAAAGCATGGATCACTCGATGAGCGAGATGGATCACAGCGGAATGAATCACACCTCAGCAAAATCCGAACATTCACAGCATGACCATTTAACGCTAAGCGAGAACCATCAAAATTTATCGCCTGCCGGATTAGGAAATTGTGAAACGCACTTATCACCTATTGCTATGCCGTCAGCAACTGATTACTCAATTGATATGCGCAGTCATAATCCGCAGTCCGGCCTTTATGATCCGGGTATTGGCCTGCGTCACCACCGACATAAATTGGGACGCCGCGTTCTAAACTATGGCGATATTTTTAATTTATATCCGACGCGCGATAAACGTGAACCTTCGCGCGAAATCCAATTGCGAATCACAGGCAATATGCACCGTTATATTTGGTCTATTGATGGGCTGATTTACGATCAAGCACCACCGATTGTGTTAGCGTTCAATGAACGAATTCGTATTACATTAATTAACGATACCATGATGACTCATCCCTTTCATTTACACGGTATGTGGAGCGAATTGGAAACCGGCGATGCCGATTATATTCCTCGCAAACATACAGTCATTGTCCACCCAGGAAAACGCATCAGTTATTTAGTTACTGCCGATGCAGAAGGTCGCTGGGCTTATCACTGTCATTTGCTTTATCACATGTTGGGCATGATGCGCGAAGTACGCGTGATTAAAGGAGATAGCGAATGAAAAATCTATCTCTTTATTTTATTTTATTGATGTTTTTTTCTGTATCGATTCAAGCTCAAAATCATTCCCAGCACACAAGTATTTCGTCAGCGCACTCAGGTCACGAACCACACGACCCACTCCTTTTATTTATTAATATGGAAGATTTTCAATCATCTCTTACGCAGGATCAGCCCGTTTATCAGGGCAAACTAACATCATGGATAGGTAAAGATAAGAACAAGTTGGGCATTAGAGCTCGCATTGAAAATACAGAGGGAGCTAGCGAATACATAGAGAAAGAATTATTTTTTGCATCCGCTTTGAATGTTTTTTGGGACTGGCAATTTGGCTGGCGACAAGATCGCAATCCTGCTTCAAAAATGAATTGGCTAACACTCAGTGCCGAAGGTGAAGCGCCTTATTTTATTCATTCACAAATTCAGCTTCTCACCAATCAAGACGGCGATGCAGGATTGCGATTGCACTTTCAACAAGATTGGCGAATTAACAATTCCTGGAATTTACGCCCGGAAACTGAAATCAATTTTTATTCCAAAGACCATTCAGAATTTTCACATCAAGCAGGTTTAAGTGATGCACATCTCAGCGTAAAATTGTTGTACGACAACATCCGCAAACTAGCACCTTACATTGCATTGGAATACGAAAAGAATTGGGCAGGAACTACAGAAGTAGACACAAAAGATGCAGCACAAATTTCAGCTGGAATGAGCTTTTGGTTTTGATCAAACCACAACTCCAAACAACTCACCCACTAGCGTAGTTGCAATCATTGCGGCCGCCCCCCAAAAGGTGACTCTTATTGCTGCTCTTAATGGATTGGCGCCGCCAATTTTTGCAGCCAAAACTCCCAACATAAATAATGTCACCAAGGAAATAGCAGGAATCAAAATTCTGCTATGACTTGAAACAAAAATCACGACCATTAACGGAATGACAGCACCGACCGCAAAACTGGCTGCGGACGCAATCGCTGCCTGCAAAGGTTTCGCTGCATTAAAATCGGTAATGCCTAATTCGTCTCGTGCATGTGAGCCTAACGCATCATGCTCTGTTAACTCCGCTGCGACTTGTTTTGCCAAAGGTTTAGATAATCCCCTGGCAACATAAATACCTTCAAGCTCACGCAGCTCACCTTCCGGATCTTCTATTAATTCTTGCTTCTCACGGGCCAAATCAGCATTTTCCAAATCTGCTTGCGAACAGACAGACACATACTCACCCGCAGCCATGCTAACCGCGCCAGCCACTAATCCGGCGACACCGGCCAATAAAATAGCCGATGACGATTGATTGGCCGCCGCAATTCCCATCATAAGACTAGACGTTGAAATCACGCCGTCGTTTGCTCCTAAAACAGCAGCACGTAACCAACCTGAATGATGGGATTTATGGCCTTCTCTATGTCTCATTGGATTTTTCCTGAACTCAATTATCTTTTCAAAAACGTCATGCGCAACAACACATTATTTTTCAAATAATAATGATGAAATAAAGCTGCCAATGTATGCGCACCAATTAAAAAATATCCAATTGTTGCACCTATCTCATGTATCTCATGCAATTGACGCGCTAGTGGTTTATTTTCAACTATAAATGTTGGTAAATGTATGCCCAACCAAATGACCTCTCGTCCATTTGCATTTATCATGGTCCAGCCAATAAGTGGCATCACTATCATAAGTGCATAAAGTGACAAGTGCATTAACTTGGACAGTAGATGCATATATTTTGGCAGCGATGGAGTGATGGGCGGTGTTGATGTGAAAAGTCTTGCGAGTAATCTTGGTACAACCAAGAACAACAAACAAATACCCATAGTAAAATGAGCCAACTTCATTAAATCTCTTTCTGGCGTTCCTTTATCAAATATGGATCGAAACTCCATACTGACATAAATGCCAATTAACAATAAAAGCATGACCCAATGAAATGCAATGACCCATGAGCTATAGCGCCGAGATGTATTCATAAAAAAACTCACGTTATTGATAAATTTGTTGATTGTGCTTTATCCAACCACCCGGCTTTCTATTGGAGGGATCAGAATGAGTCCAATGGACAATACCACCTTTTTCATTCCATTGATATTCACCGTAAAACTCAATCGAATCTCCAACTTTTAGATTGTCGATACGTGGTGCAAGATCGATATTATGTGCAATCAAAATTGTTTGCTTTAAATTTACCTTAACTAATATTCGCTGATGACGACTGCCCTGGTTATCATCGGAAAGCAGCTTGATGACTTCACCTTGTCCCGTCAACCAAATATTACCTTTTTTATTTTTAAAGGCACTTTCCAGTTCAGAATTATAATTACCTGATTTTGCATCCGATTGAGCAGAGTTTTTTGTTTGAGAATCATTGTGATCAACAGACAAATCCAATTGATTTTTTTCATCGCCTAAAAGTATCTGCATCAACAACAAAAATGTGATGACAATTAGCGTGAGATATTTAATATTTTTCAATTCAAAAACTCCTGAAGATTGTTGATACTAACTCAATAAACATTTATTTTTTTATTAATTTACCTACTCGGACAAGCCTAAATTTGCTGAAGATTAATCCGAGATCTGACAAACAAAAACAAAATATTCTCGTCTAAATCATCCTCTTCTGTTGACAGACCAACCAGTCTGTCGCTAAATTGGCACCCACAGACCACTCGGTCGGTACACAAGCATTCAAACAGACCCTTCCAAGGAGCACACACATCATGGTCACTCAATACGCACGCTGGCTAATGCGCTGGCGGTGGTTCGTTATTCCCGCAACGCTAATTATTGTGGGCCTTATCGCAAGCGGTATGCGCTTTTTGGAATTTACCACAGACTATCGCGCCTTTTTCTCGCCCAGCAACCCACAACTCCAAGCCTTCGAAACCATGCAAGACACCTATGCCAAGGCAGATAATGTGATGTTTGTAATCACCCCCAAGGATGGCAAGATATTTACTCCAAAAACACTGGAGTCAATTAAGTGGTTGACCGAAGAAGCCTGGCAGATGCCCTACTCCAATCGTGTTGAATCCATTACCAACTTTCAACACACATCAGCAGTTGAGGACGATTTATTAGTTCAGGACTTGGTGGAAGACACCAGATCATTAAATGAGAAACAACTCGATCAGATAAGAAAAATCGCACAGAACGAACCAGTCCTACGCAAGCGTTTGATCAATCCCGATTCAACGGTTACCAGCGTTAACGTCACCGTTCAGCTGCCAGGCAAATCGTTGTTAGAGGTGCCTGAAGTCGCCAACTTTGCACAAAAACTCTCAGATCAATTACAAGCACGCGACGCAAATCTACGTGTGGATTTAACGGGTATTGTGATGATGAACAATACTTTTTCAACTGAAGCTGAAGGCGATATGGCCACATTAGTACCACTGATGTTTTTGGTAATCATAGTTGCCATAGGTTTGATGTTACGCAGTGCGGTGCCCGTGATAGTGACTCTCTTTATGATTATGTTTTCTATCATGATTGGTATGGGCGCATTTGGTTGGACAGGACTTAAAATGACTTCACCTTTAGCCTCAGCGCCCACCATTATTTTGACTATGGCGGTCGCCGACGCAGTGCATTTGTTTATGAATTATATGAATGGGTTGCGCGTAGGAATGAAAAAACAGGATGCTATGGTAGAGAGTATTCGTATTAATTTTTCACCGGTATTTTTAACCTCCATCACTACCATACTCGGCTTTATGAGTATGAACTTTACCGACGTGCCACCACTTGCTCATTTAGGTAATACTGTAGCTGTAGGAGTAGCGGCCGCTTGGTTGTTAAGCATGACTTTTTTACCTGCAGTTGCAGTTATTTTGCCCATTAGAGCCGGTAAGATTGGTGATGGTCGCCATCCATTTTTTGAAGCGCTTTCGCGTTTTATTGTTAAAAAAAGAAAGCCCATTTTATGGATATTTGGCGTTATCACTATTACAGCCGTGGCGTTAATTCCTCGCAATGAAATAAATGATGAATTTGTGAAATATTTCGATACAGAAGTACCATTTCGTCAAGCCACTGACTATGCTACCAAAACACTACTCGGGCCTTACACGCTGGATTTTTCAATCGAATCAGGCGAAGAAAATGGAATTGCCGATCCTGCTTTTTTACAAAAGGTAGAAAAGTTTGTCGAGTTTGCTAAAACACAACCTGAAGTGAATCACGTATTTACTTTGACGGATGTGATGAAACGATTGAATCAAAATATGCATGGGGATGATAAAACTTACTATCGTCTACCGGAAGAACGTGATTTGGCTGCGCAATATTTATTGATGTATGAAATGTCGTTACCCTATGGTCTGGATTTAACAAATCAAATCAATCTGGATAAGAGTGCAACCCGCGTGACTCTGTCATTAGAAAATTTAAGCTCTGCGCAACAACTGCGACTGGAAGCCATATTTGCTGATTGGTTTGCAAAAAATTACCCTGAGATAAAAATCAGCCAAGCCAGCACAGCGTTGATTTTCGCACACATAGGCCAACGCAATGCCAGCAGTCAAACACTCGGCGTATTTATTTCATTATTTGTAATTTCATTGATACTGATCTTTGCATTTCGTTCAGTCAAAATTGGCTTAATCAGTATGATTCCCAATTTGGTTCCCGCGATTATTGCTTTCGGAATATGGGCAGTGATTGATGGTCAAGTGGGCATGACTGTATCTGTTGTTGCAGGTGTAACTCTCGGCATTGTGGTAGATGATACTATTCACTTCTTGAGCAAGTATTTACGTGCAAGACGCGAAAAAGGTTTATCGGCAGAAGAAGCTGTGCACTACGCCTTTTCTCAAGTAGGGCAGGCCTTAGTTGTGACAACCATAGTGTTGGTTGCTGGCTTTTCGATTCTGTTATTTTCCAATTTTAAACTCAACTCCGATCTGGGTTTGCTATCGTCAATGACTATTGGTATAGCACTTTTATTAGATCTTTTACTATTGCCGGCACTCTTAACCACTCTCGAAGGAGCTAAACAAAATGATGCTGAAGAAATCAATGAAATCGATAAAGATACTGAGCCTAGTGCTGCTTAGTGGACTCAATATGCAAATGGCGTCTGCAGATGACGCCGCTAATAAAGGTTTAACCATAGCCACTGAGGCAGATACTCGCGATACCGGCTGGAAAGACTCCACGGCTAGCATGCACATGGTGTTAATTAACGCAAAAGGACAAAAAACCGAACGTGATTTGCGTTTGAAATCTTTGGAAGGTGTAGGAGATGGCGATAAAAGCCTGAGCGTTTTTGATTCGCCGAAAGATGTTCAAGGTACTGCTTTTCTATCCTTTTCACATGCGGTCACACCAGATGAGCAATGGTTATATTTACCGGCACTAAAACGCGTAAAACGTATATCATCGGCAAACAAATCAGGCCCATTTATGGGGAGTGAGTTTGCATTTGAAGATTTAAGCTCAAATGAAATCGCAAAATACAAATACGAATATTTGCGAGATGAGCTGGTCGATGGACAAGATTGTTTTGTAGTAAGGAACTTTCCACAATATGAACACTCAGGATATAAATACCGCGATGTCTGGATAGATAAATTGCACTATCGCACTTACAAGGTAGAATACTACGACAGAAAAGGTTCATTACTAAAAACGCTATCCCAGAAAAACTTTCAAGTTTATTTAGGAAAATACTGGCGAGCTGATCAATTTGTTATGGTGAACCATCAGACGAACAAATCAACTGAGCTCACCTGGAAAGATTACCAATTCCAAACTGGTTTGACGGAAGCTGATTTTAATCGTAATAGTTTGATGCGAACTAAATAATATTGAGGATTCTATGCTTAAAGTTGCTCCACATGAAAACACTCGCATGCGTATTCTGGAAGCCGCTCACGAAGAAATTTATGTGAATGGTTTTAAAGGTATGCGGATTGAAGCTGTATTGCAAAAAACACAGCTAGCAAAAGGAGCGCTTTATCATTACTTTCCCAGTAAATTATCTATCGGCTATGCAGTAGTCGATGAGATAATACTCGGGCACTTTAAAGCATTCTGGCAAGAATTTTTAAAACCCGGTGAAGACCCAATTACCGGGTTGCAAAATATGTTTCGTTGGAAGGCAGAATGTTTTATCGCTGAAGAAAATTTTAAAGGCTGCCCCTGTAATAATCTTGCACAAGAAATGGCTGCCACAGATGAAGGATTTCGAGATAGATTACAAAATGTGATGATGACTATTCATCAATCAGTTTTCACCGCTTTAGTGGAGGGACAGAAAAATGGATTTGTACGCAAGGACATCAACTCGAACAATGTGACCTTGTTTTTATTAAGTTGCTACGAAGGCATTATGGGTACTGCAAAATGCATGCAGGCACCTAATATGCTTACCGAATTATTTGCAACATTGAATTCTTATCTCGATACATTACGTAGTTAATTTACGACATATCAACAATGAATAAATTATTGTTAGTTCTCACATTTTCATTTATTACAATCCCAAGTTTTGCTCTAGACTTACGTGGATCTGCTGGAATTGAAACCCGTTATTTCACCAGTGACCAGGAATTTCAATCATCTGTTTTTATTGAACCAGAAGCTTATTGGCAAAACGAAGACGCAAGTAACTCAATTACTTTTAAACCTTTTGTGCGCGCTGATGAATTGGATAGTGAAAGATCACACCTGGATATTCGTGAGTTTTTTTATCAATATGCCAGTGACAATCTTGAGCTTCGCGCAGGTATCAACAAAATTTATTGGGGAGTTACTGAAAGTCAGCATTTAGTTGATGTAATCAACCAAACCGATTCCCTTGAAGGTTTTGATGGCGAAGACAAACTTGGCCAACCTATGCTGCAATTAACTTTTATTCAAGACTGGGGAGTTGTTGACGCCTTTATCTTGCCTTATTTCCGCGAAAAGGCTTTTCCAGGAAAAGATGGCCATTTTAATTTCTCATCTCAACAGATTATCAACAATCAAACTGTCCGATATTCGGCACATTTTAATGATGCCATTTACGAATCATCTGCTGAAGAAAAACATGTTGATGCCACATTAAGATACAGCCATAGCTTTGGTGACTGGGATTTTGGCTTAAGTTATTTCGATGGCACACAACGCGACCCTTTCATTTTATTATCAGGAATGGATAATCAAAAAACAGAATTAATTTTCACTCCCTACTATGCACAAATGCAACAATTGGGAATGGATTTGCAAGCTACTTTAGGTTCCTGGTTGTGGAAAATGGAAGTCATTTCTCGCGAAACAAGAAGTCACCACTTTACTGCGGTGACCGCTGGCTTTGAATATACTTTTTACGGTGTCAGTGAAGCTGGTGCCGATCTAGGTCTACTCGCCGAGATTAACAAAAATGACCGTAACGAAATCGCCATGTCGCCAGCAGAGCACGATCTATTTATCGGTGGCCGTTATACATGGAACGACGAACAAAGCAGTGATTTATTATTCGGTATTTCACAAGACTTGGATAACCCAAAAAGTTATTCTGGTAAACTCGAAGCTAATCGACGTTTGGGTAACAGCTACAAATTGGGTGTCGAGGCTTGGTTCTTTAACAGCGACGACCAAAGCGACCCAATTTACGCCATTCGTGATGAAGACTTTATGCAATTATCATTGGAATATTATTTTTGAATAAACGAATTCGCGACCGCAAGGAAAATATAAATGATTTCGATTAAAGATGTTGCAGAATTAGCGCAGGTGTCTATTGCTACCGTTTCACGCTACGTTAATTCACCCGATCAAGTACGGGCACCTACAGCTAAACGAGTCGCAGACGCCATTGAAAAGACTGGGTATAAAGCCAATTCACTGGCACGCAATTTTCGAACAGGCAAAACCAAACAAATCATGGTGGTTTTACCTTCTGTCGGTATCCCATTCTACGGGCCCATATTGGAAGGTGTCCGAAAAGTTGCTGATGTCTCGGGTTATCATATTTTGGTGATGGAAACAGCGTACAATTCAGTTGAATTTGATGATTTTACCAAGATGGTCATGAGCAAACAAACTGATGGCATAATACTCTTATCATCACTATCACCATTTAAAAAAACCTACCTCGGCTCAACTGACGCCCACCCACCTATAGTCTTGGGTCTTGAAGGTATCTCAACCGAACTTTCTGACTTCCCCTGTGTATGTATTGATAATGAAGCTGCCGCTCGAGATGCCACAGAATATTTAATCAATATGGGTCATCAAAAAATTGGCTATTTACATGGGTATATTGGATTTATTTCTGACGCTCAAGAATCAGAATCCAAATTAACCGAAACCAGGGCAACTACCTTTCGCAATACTATGTTTGCAAAAAAACTGACAGTGAATGAAGATTGGATTGTCAAAGCGCCAATGAGTGTAAATGGCGGCCGTCAGGCTGCAAAAGAATTACTAACCCGAAGCACTTTACCTACAGCCCTCTTTTGTGCGAATGACGAAATGGCGTTAGGTGCAATGTTTGAAATAAAAAAAGCAGGCTTGAGAATTCCTCAAGACATATCAATTATTGGTCTCGACAATATGTTATATGGAGAAATTTCTGACCCACCACTAACAACTATTGAACAGCCCTCAGAAATAATCGGCGCACGAAGTATGGAACAACTGCTGGATCTAATTACAGAAAAACCAATTAAAAATAAAATAGAAATAGTTGCCCACAAATTGATTGAACGGGAATCCTGTACACCACCTGGCACTCGCTAAAAACATTCTTTTTCTCGAACTCTATAGCTGACGCTCCGAAGACAGGCATTCTTGTATCTATAACCAACTGTAAACGTATCTATATGGAATTGACCATCATTAGAAATCGATTGCAAAACCTTATTGCGCCTCACTTAAGAAATGGTATCCGTTACATTGGTCAATGTGATTGAATACTAGTGAGAATTCCTCTACATTCAATTTTTTACGCCACGCCGGAAAATTTTTCTAGATGATTTCAATTAAAGATGTTGCAGAATTGGCACAGGTCTCAATTGCCACGGTATCACGCTACGTTAATTCACCAGAACAGGTACGCGCACCAACCGCAAAACGAGTTGCAGAAGCCATCAAAAAAACTGGATATAAAACCAATTCATTAGCACGTAACTTTCGGATAGGTAAGACAGAACAAATCATGGTAGTTCTGCCGTCTATCGGAATCCCCTTTTATGGCCCCATTATGCAAGGTGTAAGGAAGGTTGCGGATACCGTCGGCTATCATATTTTAGTGATGGAAACTGCCTATAACTCCGTCGAGTTTGATGACTTTACCAAGATGGTAATGAGCAAACAAACTGACGGAATAATATTGTTGTCTACCATATCCCCGTTTAAAGAACCCAATCTTGATACTAACGCTGCGCATCCACCGATCGTTTTGGGTCTTGAGGGTGTTTCAGCAGAACTGTCTCACTTTCCCTGTGTTTGTATTGATAATGAAGCTGCGGCAAGGGAAGCCACTGAATACCTCATAAATCTGGGCCATCAGAAAATAGGCTATTTAAACGGTCATATTAAATTTAGATCTGATGAACCGAGCTTTGAATCTCAGTTAACCCGAGGGCGCAGCTCAGGTTTTCGCAACGCAATGTCGACACATAATATTACTGTCAATAAAGACTGGATAATCAGGGCACCTATGTCAATGGAAGGCGGACGTCAGGGCGCAAAAGAATTGCTAGCTCTATCGTCCAGACCTACAGCTATTTATTGTTCAAATGACGAAATGGCCTTGGGAGCAATATTCGAAATTAAAAAGGCCGGACTAAGAGTACCTGAAGATATTTCCGTTATAGGTTTCGATAATATGCTCTATGGAAATATTTCTGACCCACCACTCACCACCATCGAGCAACCTGCGGAAAAAATTGGCGAACGGAGTATGCAGCGTTTATTAGAGTTGATTGCAGGTAAATCTGTCGAGAACAATATGGAAATAGTTCCGCATAAGTTAATTGAGCGAGAATCCTGCTGCCCGCCTAAAAAATAACAACATGTAATAAGATAAATTGTTTTTCGACAATAAAAAACCCGTCTTGAGACGGGTTTTTTATTGTACACTGAATCCTTACTTACCTTTTACATTTAATACTTTTTTCGACAATTTAACGTTAATTGTTGAAACCACTTCTCTGCTGGAAGTTGCCAGAATAACTTGATAATCACCTTTTGCAATTGTCCATGTTTTAGATTGGCTGTCATAGACACTCAGTAAACGCGGATCAACACTAACAGTCACTGAAGTCGATTCACCAGGTTTCAAATTCACTTTTTTGAAAGCCCCCAAACGTTTTGGAGCCTCCCATTTAGCTCTGATTGGAGCCACATAAATTTGCGCAACTTCTTTGCCCGCTAATGCACCAGTGTTTTTCACGTTGAAACTGGCGGTTAACTGGCCATTTTTCCATTCTGCTTTTAAAGCATTCATTGCAAATGTTGAATACGACAAACCAAAACCAAATGGAAATAAGGGTTGATGATTTTTTGCATCAAACCACTTGTAACCAACAGTTGCTCCTTCATGGTAAGTCACATCAAAACGTGCATCTTTTACTTCTGGATATCCTGTTACTTTTTCATGTGGTAATTGAGATTCAGACGCAGGGAATGTAATAGGTAAATGACCTGACGGATTCACTTCGCCAGTCAAAACGCGTGCGATAGCTTCACCACCATTAGTACCTGGATACCAAGCTTCAACTACCGCACCGACTTTATTTAACCAAGGCATAGTCACTGCACCACCAGTTTCCAATATAACAACTGTTTTTTTGTTGGCATTAGCAACTGCATCAATGATCGCGTCCTGGTTATCGGGCAAAGATAAATTCGGCACATCAACTGATTCTGCCGTCCACTGATTGGCAAATACCAATACCAGATCACTTTCTGCAGCCAATTTTGCAGCGGATTGCGCGTTTTCTCCAGAATCAAAAACCACTTTTGCATTGGGATAACGTGCTTGAATAGATTTCATTGGTGATGAAGGATAATAAACCATGGGTCCAGGAAAAAATTTAGGTCCTAAACCTTTAACAGCCATTCCACCTACAGGATAAACTTGTGAAGAACCACCACCAGATAAAACACCAACATCAGCATGAGAGCCGATAATCGCAATTTTTTTCAGATCTTTTGCAAGTGGCAATAGAGTTTCATTTTTTAATAACACCATTGATTCCTCAGCATCAGCCTGTGAAATCAAACCATTCTTTTTGAAATCAATATTGTTGCTGTATGTTGGAACCGGATTATCAATGACCCCATGCTCAAACATTGCATAGAGCACACGACCTACCATATCGTCAAAACGAGATTGCGAAACCCAACCATTCATCACAGCTTCTTTCAATGGCTCTTTAAAATAGGCTGATTGGTCAAATGGGAAACCTGATTGTTGATCCAAACCATTATTAGCTGCAGGAACTGTACTGTGGGTCGCACCCCAATCGGACATTACCCAACCCTTAAAACCCCAATCCTGTTTTAATACTTGATTCAATAAATAATCGTTTTCGCAACCATAATAACCACCTACACGGTTGTAAGAACACATCACTGAACCTGGATTACCAATTTCATAAGCGATTTGCAGAGCCAGTAAATCTGACATTCGCCCTGCAGCTTCATCAATCACAACATTTGACGTAAAACGATTGGTTTCCTGATCATTAAACGCAAAGTGTTTTAGTGTTGAAATAATGTTATTCGATTGAATTCCACGAATTTGCTCACCTACCATCACTCCTGCAAGAAGTGGATCCTCACCACCATACTCAAAGTTGCGACCATTGCGTGGTTCGCGCACTAAATTGACACCACCAGCCAATTGCACATTAAATCCTGAAATACGTGATTCATTTCCAATCATAGCTCCACCCGCGAAACCAATTTCCGGATTCCAGGTTGCAGTTGTCGCCATACCTGATGGCAATGCAGTACGCTCATGCACTTCAGGGCCAGCCTGTGATGCCACACCCATACCAGCGTCCGCTTGCAACAAATTAGGGATTCCCAGTCGTGGTACACCGTAAACAAAACCTGCTGATTGCCTGATAGATTCTTCTGGACGTTTTGCATTTTTCCATGGTGAGTCAGTTCCAAAATAACCCATAGTTAAATGGAGTTTTTCTTCTATAGTCATTTCTTTCAGAACCAATGCAGTCCTCTCTGCAGCCGTTAAATTTTTATTCATCCAAGGCATTTTTGTGACGTCAACTGCATCATCAGCGACACCTATGCCCGCAAACGATAACATAGCCATTACCAAAGTGATTTTTGTGACTGATCGAATGATCATGAGTTACCTCTCTTAATTTAAATTAAAATCAGGGTGAAATTGTGGTCTTAATCTTATAGACATTCTTAATATCCCGATTAAAAGCTGTATGCTTATCACGATAAAATTTTCGAAAATCTTCCAATGTCCCATTGGTTTTATTTTCTTCGCGATTTACAGGAACCCAATAATGCGGTACAGATTTTCCGTCTGAATCTTTAACACCTTGAGGTGCATTACGCCAAGTCAAAAGAAATGCTATTTGTTGAGCATCTGGATCAGCCTTTAACGATGTAATTAATTTACCATACCAATGATTATCGAATTTTCCTGCTTCAATCTCCGGTGCTTGAATGCCGATTTCAGAAATCACCGGAATTTTACCGCGAGCCTTCGCCATTCTTACAACCATTGCAGCATTAGCTGTTACATTTTCAAACCAGTCTTCATTCTCTTCAACTGGGCCGTAGGCATCAAAACCCAAGACGTCTACCCATGCATCTCCTGGATAACGCTCCAGATAATTTTCTTCCGTCACCTGCCAGAAATTATTAGGTGAGTAGGCAAATAAGAAATTATTAACGCCTTTAACATCACGTAAATATTCAACAGTGTATTGATACAATTTTTTGTATTGCTCTGGTGTGGATTGTTCCGCCCCCCACCAAAACCAACTTCCAGTATTTTCGTGAAGAATGCGAAAAATAACAGGAATAAAATTTCTATTTTTATCTTTTAATTGAATAGCCCAATTCGCCAACTCATCAAGGTAACCATTGTATACATCATTTGCCGAACCACCTGGAAGCGCATCAACCACTGCAGGGGTTTTATCCCAAGAAGTACCATTCGGCCAAACACCATCGCGTTTGGTTTTTGGATTATCAAAATGAGAACTTATTGTTATTATCCCACCTCGCTCATAAGCTTTTTTCAACGCCTCATCAATATTGCCTTCCGAAACGGGGGACACAATTGACAGCGTATCCCATCCATAAACCGCGGCAAAATCACCAACAGAATTAAAAGTATCTGACTGACTACCATCGGTTTTTTTAATAGTGAGACCTTGAGTGGTGTCATGTTGATGACCAAATAAAATAGCTTTTGCTCGACCCTGCTGTAAATAGGCGAATAACGAGCGAGTTTCAAATGTTGCATTTTTATTGACAATTTTAATGTCAATACTGGTATTATTTTTTGCATTCGCACTGGCACACAAAACAAAACTCATTATCACGAAACACACAATAAACAGTTGATCGCGTAAAACATTGGCGCCAGACATCAAGATCTCCAAAAAACAAACTATTTGTTTTTCACTTTGAATTTTTCGGGCTGGCTACAGTAAAGTAAATATTGCGCCAATTGTGTTATTGCAGGGTTAAGTTTTGTTATTAAAGCTAGTTCGCGTAATAGCGGATACGTATCCCCAAATCAAACGACAATCGCATTTCATCTGCGGTGATTTCCTTAGGGAAAAAGCAGCCCGAGATATGCGCCTGACAAAAACTGGCTCCCTCCAAATGAGTTTTACGAAAATCGATTCCTCGCAAATCAGCACCGCGAAAGTAAGCGTCGCTCAAATCCAGTCCACTTGCATTCAGCTCACGAAGATCCAGCCCACGAAAATCACCACCCCGCAATTCATCGCCTTTCATTGCGCCTTTAGCTTTTTGCTGATTAAAATCGGCTACGCGCTCGGAACGTAATAATTCGTATAGTGGATTTTTGTGTATTACAGGCTTTGTCATAGGATTACCCTCCTTATCAGGTTAGCCTTAACTATAGAACAAAGGTCAATTTTTGCTTTTTTGATCGAATTGATCCGCAAGTCCGGTACTAGTAGACTGCCTTGAACAAAAGCTTATTAATTGACAAGTTAAAACCCGGAAACCAACGCACCTTAGGCTATTAACTCCACATAATTCACGTTCAACTAACACGCCCTTGAGGACCTGTGAGCATGACCTTTATTCACGAAGACTTTTTGTTGGACACCAAACAAGCCAAAGTGCTTTATCACGATTACGCCAAGGACATGCCGATAATTGACTACCATTGCCATCTGCCACCGGAACAGGTTGCAGAGAACAGGCAATTTCGTAACCTCACTGAAGTCTGGCTGGCTGGCGACCATTACAAATGGCGAGCCATGCGGGCCAATGGTGTAAATGAACGCTTTATTACAGGTGACGCCAGTGATAAAGAAAAGTTTGATCATTGGGCTGCAACTGTGCCCTATACATTACGCAATCCGCTATACCACTGGACGCATTTGGAACTAGGTAAACCGTTTGGCATTCATGACAGATTATTGGATTCGTCCAGCGCACAATATGTCTGGGACCAGTGCAATGAATTATTAACTACACCGGTATTTTCTGCTCGTGGTTTAATGTCGCAAGCCAAAGTAAAAATGGTCGGCACAACTGATGATCCAATCGATGACTTGGCAGCTCACAAAATTACTGCCGCCGACAAAAGTTTTGGCTGCGCCATGCTGCCAAGTTGGCGGCCAGACAACGCGATGGCAGTGGAAAATCCGGAATTTTACAATCGCTATTTGGACAAGTTATCTGCTGTTGTCGATATTCAAATCAGCTGTTTTGATGATTTACTAAAAGCCCTGAAAAGTCGTCACGACTATTTCCATGCAAACGGTTGTCGATTATCTGATCATGGATTGGAAACTGTCCCCAGTGGAGATTTTACTCTTGAAGAAATCGACAGCATTTTTAATCGTATTCGTTCTGGTAAATCACTAAGCTCACACCAAGTTGAACAATTTCAAAATTGTATGTTGATTGAATTAGCAATTATGGATCACTCAAAAGGTTGGACACAGCAATTCCATATTGGTGCTATTCGTAACAACAACCCACGCTTGTTCCGACAAATTGGACCAAATACCGGTTTCGATTCTATCGGCGATAATAACTACGCCAAACCTCTCGCAAAATTTTTGGGTCGATTGGACGATAACAATCAACTCGCCAAAACCATTCTCTATAATTTAAATCCTCGTGATAACGAAATGATTGGCACTATGATTGGTAATTTTCAGGACGGCAGCACGCCAGGGAAAATACAATTCGGCAGCGGCTGGTGGTTCCTCGATCAAATGGATGGCATGACGCGCCAAATTGACACACTGAGTCAGCTGGGTTTATTAAGTCGGTTTATTGGCATGCTTACTGATAGCCGCAGCTTTTTAAGCTACTCCAGACATGATTATTTTCGTCGTATATTATGCGGAATGCTTGGTCGTGATATAGAAAAAGGTATTTTACCAAATGACACCAAAATGCTCGGTAAAATGGTACAGGATATTTCGTTTAATAATGCGAGAGACTATTTCTCGTTTGAGTTACCGAAATAACTATGAACTTATTAATTACAGCTGATTATGAGCGCAATTAGATTTAGTATCATTAGTTTTTTCTTGTCGACGACACTAATCTCAGGATTGGTGTCCGCAGAACAACACCCCTTGGTAGTAAGTTATCCAGCCTCAGACCATATTGAAACCTACACAAAAAGAGTCAATTATTTTGTCGAACTATTGGATTTAGCGCTAAAAAAATCCGGGCAACCCTATCGATTGGAAAAAGTGGTTACTCCCCTCTTATTAGAAAATCGCAGCAAGAATAACCTCGTTCAAAAAGTTTACGATGTACATTGGCTGAATGCAAAGGCGTCATTGGAGTCCGATTTAATTCCTATCCCTATCCCTTTATGCAAAGGCCTAACAGGATGGCGATTACTATTTATTCGACCTAAGAGCCAGAAAAAATTTTCACAGATGAATGATCTGCAAGGCTTAGGTAAATTAGTTGTAGCTAACGGTCACGACTGGCCAGAAGCCGACCTGTACGTAGAAAATAAACTCAATCAAAAATTAGCATCTAATTGGAAAAGCCTGTTTTTGATGTTAGATAGAAAACGGGTTGATTATATTTCCAGATCAGTTTTGGAAATTTATGAGGAAGAAAACGCATTCCCTCAATTAAATATCACCATTGAGTCTGATCTAATAATTCATTACCCGGCGGCCTATTATTTTTATGTTGACAAAAGCAATCCTCATCTAGCCGAAATCATTGAATCCGGATTGAAAGTTGCAATTGCCGATGGATCATTTGATGAAATGTTTAACCGCTATTTTTCTGATGATATTAATAGATTGAATTTATCAAAAAGACGCCGCATTGAAATACCATCCACTAACAATCATTTCAAATATTACTCAGATCCAGATTTCTGGTACAACTCCGCTATACCAATATTAACCTCTGAAAATAAATTGTGATTCCGGCAAGCCTTTAAATTCCGTTTTGAAAAAAAATAGATTTCCTGCTTCTGGCTGAGCAATTAGGGCTTCATTACTCAACCCAATTCGAGCACTGGTGACAGCAAGAATTGAAAAGTCGCGCCCACCAAAGGCAACACAAGTTGCCTGGGATATTGGCATAGACAACACACAATCTATTGCCCCATCAGGCGCGTAACGAACCACTCGTGAGCCGCCCCACTGAGCATTCCAAATATAATCGTCCGCATCTACGCAAGCGCCATCGGGATCGACGCTCGTCTCAGTCTGCGCAAAAACCCTTGAATTACCGATACGCCCTGTTTCCACATCAAAATCATAAACACGCAGTGAATGTGTCGGAGAATCTGCATGATACATTTTGCTAGAATCTCGACTCCAACAAAGTGCATTTGAAATTTTTAACCCGGATAAATGCTGTGATGTTTTTAATTGAGAATCCAAACAAAATAATCCAGCTGATTGCGACGGATGATTTTTTTCTTCAGTAACGCTACCGGACCAAAAACGTCCGTGCCTGTCACAACGACCATCATTTAGACGATTCCCAACCCAGTGAGACTCAGGTTTTGCAATCCATTCACAATGAGAGGTAACAGGATCATACCAGGCAAATCCGGATTCAAAAGCACATAAAAGTTCTGATCTATTTTCCACGAATGCAAAACAACCCAAGCGTTCTGGCAAATTCCAAGACTTCAACAAATCGTCTTCAAGATGATACGAATACAATTGTCGGGATAATATATCAGTCCACCAAAAGGATTGACTCTGTGAATTCCATTGAATGCCCTCACCCAATAAATTTTGGCACTTGACTATTTTTATTAATTCAATTTTTTTCATTATAGCTTTCTGCTTTCATTTTATTATTCAGGTTTATGAGGCTTTTCCAAATAATGTTTGCTTTGCATTTCCAGTAAACGGCTTATAGTTCTTTTAAATTCGAATACCAGTCTCTGTCCCGAATAAATTTCTTCCAATTTTTTTTCCGACGACAACACTAACTTTACTTGCCGATCATAAAACTCGTCCACCAAATTGACAAAACGACGAGCTTGATCTTCTTTTTTTGCTGTCAACTCAGGTAAATTACTAATGATAACAGTGTGATATTCACGTGCAATTTCAATATAATCATTTTGTGACCGAGGTCCATCACATAATTCAACAAAATCAAACCAAACAATATCATCTGCTTGATATTTTGCGAGAATATTACGGCCTTCTATTTCCAATTCAACGGATTGTTTTGCAATGGCATGTAATGGTAGAAGTGACTTAAAGCATACATTCATTGCCTCATCGGTATCAGCGCCCAACGGCGAGTGAAACAACTGAGCTTGTTCTAGATTGCGTAGACGATAATCTGTCCCACCATCTACATTAATCACTTGTGTATGCAATTTAAGCAATTCGATTGCAGGTAAAAAACGAATTCGCTGTAAACCATTTTGATAAAGATCGTCTGGCACAATGTTAGAGGTTGCCACCAGCGTCACTCCTCGAGCAAACAATTCTTGCATCAAGGTGCCCAATATCATGGCATCCGTAATATCTGAAACAAAAAACTCATCAAAACAAATCACTCTTGCCTCTGATCGAATAACTTCCGCTACTTTTTTCAATGGATTTTTTTCACCAGAAAATCGTTTTAGTTCTGCATGTACACGACGCATAAAACGATGAAAATGCATACGCATTTTATCAGGGAACGGCAGACTTTCGAAAAAATTATCCATCAAATAAGTTTTACCGCGGCCAACTCCACCCCAAAAATAGAGACCACGAATAGGCACAGATGAACCCGAAAAAGTTTTTTTTATCCACCGTTGTAAACTGGACATCTGTTGCGCATGCTGCCAGCTTTCAACTAATTGCTCATACAAGCTTTGTAATTTTGCAACTGCATTTGCCTGGGATGCATCAGCGCGAAATTCAGGTCTTTGCAAATCCTGTTGGTAACGTTCGAGAGGGGACAACTGCATGACAAACCTTTTTGATTAATAGGATAATCCTGATCGAGCCGCTAATTGTGATAGTAAACACTGACCAAGATCGTTTTTAATCTGACTTAAATAACCATGGAAAAAATGGGTCGCTTCAGCATAGCGGATTAATTCACCTGGCGATTGTAACTGATTAAACCAGTCATACACGCCATGCGCATTCACTCTCTCATCCAAGTCTCCCTGTAAGACACATATGGGTACGGGGAAGCACGAATTCTTATCATATTCATAACGTTCAATCGGCGGTGCGACTAGCGTCAAATGCTGTAACCCGGGTGTGCTATAACTGGCACGGGCGGCAATTGATGAACCAAAAGAAAATCCAGCCAACAGTAGATCATATTCCGTAAATTCCCGGATCACCCACCGAACAACGGCCATCAAATCATCATATTCTCCAATACCTTGTGCAAAATCACCTTCACTTTCAGCGACACCTCGAAAGTTGAAGCGAATAACATCTATGCCCAAATCACGATAGGTGCGCATTAAGCTGGTAACCACTTTATTATCCATAGTGCCACCCTGCTGCGGATGCGGATGGCAAATAATGGCGACCTTTTTTTGATCAAAAAAAACACCATTTTTGTCAGCTCTGTGCCCATAGCACTGGATTTTTCCCGCCATCCCCGAAATAAAAAAGTCTTTTTCGAAATCTTTCATAAAATCCACTAGAGTAAAAGTATGATTAACGCTTTATAATCGCTTGTGCATTCTGATAGGAGATATCCCGTGTTTTCATTTAGCGCTCTTTTTGTTACCGGCCTGTTTAGCCTTTTAGCTGGCGCAGTTTTGGGTGCCCTTGGCCTCTACTATGCGCGAGGCAATATATTAGGTCGCGAAGTGGAGCAGCGATTACATCACGCCGAGACAGAATTAAAAAACTATCAACGTGACGTTGCCGAACATTTTGCCCATAGTTCACAATTGGTCAACAACTTAACACTGGCTTATCGCGAAGTTCACGAACATTTAGCTAACGGCGCGCTTAGATTAGCGACGCCTGCCATTAGCCAACAAATACTCGATGCTGCTGGCGGCGATACTAAAGCACGCCTGCGCGAGCAACACATAGAGCCGCCTCGAGATTGGGCTCCATCAAAAGGTACCTTGAGCGACGATTATGGATTGAATGAAGAAAAGCCTGAAGCAGTTAATTTTCGTCCCACCGAATCGGCTGAAGATTTTGATTTTGATGCTAAGACCAGCCGTTACTAATGAATCGCCTTTTTCAATTTTTCGCATGGCCAGTAGCACTGGGCGTTATTATCGCCCTGCTGGCTATGTTATTAATCCCTAATCTTGGAATCAAATCTGCCCCCATTAGCAACGCCAATTCTGGTGTAGTTTCCTATGCAGATGCTGTAAGTCGCGCAGCGCCTGCTGTCGTTAATATCTATACAGAAAAACAAGTCGCCAGTTCATCTGTTGAAACTTCACAAAAAACGCTGGGATCAGGAGTGATAGTTGATTCCTCCGGATTAATTCTCACCAATAACCACGTTATCAACAGTGCCGATCAGATACTTGTGCTTCTTAACGATGGGCGTTACACATCGGCCGAATTACTAGGTATAGATAAATACAATGATCTCGCCCTACTTAAAATAAAAATGGACAAGCTAAGCGCAATTGAGATTGGCCATTCTGAAAAGGCTCGAGTGGGTGATGTGGTGCTCGCGATTGGTAATCCACTCGGAGTTGGGCAAAGTGTCAGTCAAGGTATCATTAGTGCTACCGGTCGCTGGAACCTGGGGATTAACAGTGCCGAAAATTTTATCCAGACAGATGCTGCGGTAAACCCAGGAAATTCAGGTGGCGCCTTGGTGGACGCCAATGGGCGATTGATAGGTATTAATACTGCGATGCTGGATGAGTCTGGAAGCTCTGTAGGAATCAGTTTTGCGGTGCCTATAGATACAGCCATCAAGTCATTGCAACAGATAGTGCAGTATGGTGAAGTCAGGCCAGGCTGGTTGGGATTAAATGCTACCTCTATTTTGGACGTGGAAACCAATTTGATCGGTATCTTGGTAACTGAAGTTGCTGCAAATGGTCCGGCTTCGAAGGCAGGAATTGCACCTGGTGACTTAATCACTCATATCAATGGTCAACCTACCAACAATCAGCGAATTATCTCTAATCAAATCAAAAATCTTCAACCGGGTGACCAGGTAAAATTCAAAATCTTTCGTGACGGAAAATCAATTGAAGTCAGTGCAACCGCCGGTTTCCCTCCCAACTCGCGCACCGAAACCTGACGATGTCAGCTAGTCAATAATCCGATATTCCGCCGAACGCGCATGAGCTTCCAAAAATTCACTGCGCGCCAAAACTGATGCAGTCTTAGATAAATCCGAAGCGCCCTTTTCAGAGCAAAAAATAATTGAACTGCGCTTTTGGAAGTCGTAAACACCCAGCGGCGAAGAAAAACGTGCGGTGCCTGATGTGGGTAAGACGTGATTGGGACCAGCGCAATAATCACCTAAAGCTTCTGGTGTATGACGGCCCATAAAAATCGCCCCGGCGTGACGAATCTGCGGTAGGTATTGTTCCGGATCAGCAACAGATAATTCCAAATGCTCAGGAGCAATTCGATTGCTCACCGCAATAGCTTCCTGCATATCTTTTACTTTAATTAATGCACCGCGATTTTTTAAGGACACCGAAGCAATTTCTTTACGAGAAAGTGTTGGCAACAATCGTTCAATTGCCGCTTCAATTTGATTTAAATAATCAGCATCAGGACACAACAAAATGGACTGTGCTTGTTCGTCGTGCTCTGCCTGACTAAACAGATCCATTGCAATCCAGTCAGGATCCGTTTTGCCATCGCAAATGACCAAAATTTCAGACGGCCCGGCAATCATATCTATTGCCACTTGACCGAAAACCGCACGCTTTGCAGTGGCCACATAAATATTTCCAGGGCCAACAATTTTATCGACTTTAGTAATTGTCTCAGTGCCATATGCCAAAGCCGCCACTGCTTGAGCACCGCCAATAGTAATCACTTGATCCACACCCGCAATCGCAGCGGCGGCCAAAACCATAGGACTTATTTCATCATCTGGCGCAGGTACAACCATAGTTAACAGATCAACTCCGGCGACTTTGGCTGGAATAGCATTCATTAATACAGATGAAGGATAAGAAGCTTTGCCACCTGGCACATACAGTCCCACTCTTTCCATAGCTGAAATTTGCTGCCCCAAAACTGTACCGTCAGCTTCTGTGTATTGCCAGGAGGTTTGTAATTGGTATTGGTGATAAGTGCGAATACGTTCAGCGGATTTTTCCAAAGCTTGTTTTTGTTCTGCAGTAATTTTCGTCAAAGCGGATTGCAATTCGTCAGCGGAAATTATTAACTCTTGGAGACTTTTGGCGGAGCGACGATCAAACTTATTGGTGTACTCTAATACGGCTAAATCACCACGCGTTTTGACTTGCCGCAAAATATTAGCAACGACTTCAGCAACACGCGCATCACTGACTGAATCCCAAGCCAACAAATTATCCAAGCGTTGATTGAAATCAGTTTGGCTAGTATCTAGACGAGAAATAAGTTGTGACATAAAAATCTCAAAAAATTAAACTGTGATTGCCACTGCATTGGCAATAGGATCAATAATTGCTTGTATCGATTTGTGTTTCATTTTCATTGATGCTTTGTTCACAATCAAACGCGAGCTGATGTCCGCAATAAATGCACGCGGCTCCAAACCATTTGCGCGCAACGTATTACCCGTATCGACTATATCAACAATTTCATCAGCCAAATTCATGATTGGCGCCAACTCCATTGCGCCATAAAGTTTAATCACATCGATTTGACGACCAAGGCTGGCGTAATATTGTTTAGCCACATTAACGTATTTGGTCGCAACGCGAATTCTGCCGGCAGGGGTCGAATGGTTTTTTACACCCGCCGTCATTAATCGACAACGCGCAATACCTAAATCCAATGGCTCGTATAAACCTTCTGCACCATTTTCCATTAAAGTATCTTTGCCAGAAACGCCCATATCTGCTGCACCAAATTGTACATAAGTTGGCACATCGGCGCCGCGCAATAAAAGTAAACGCACATCGGAACGATTGGTTTCAAAAATTAACTTGCGACTTTTTTCCATGTCTTCCAAAGGGTGAATGCCCGCCGCCGCCAACAGCGGTAAAGTCTCATCAAGAATTCGCCCTTTAGTCAGTGCAATTGTCAATTCTGTCGTCATAAAAATTAACCTTTTACGCGCGTTACACTGGCGCCAATTGATTGAAATTTTGCTTCTATAGCTTCGTAACCGCGATCAATATGGTAAATACGATCGATTAATGTTTCACCATCTGCAACCAATCCAGCAATAACCAAACTCGCTGACGCACGCAAGTCAGAGGCCATCACTGGTGCAGCTTTTAAACGCTCAACACCTTTTACAATCGCTGTATTGTGCTCTAATTCAATCTGCGCACCCATACGATTTAATTCTGCAACCTGCACCAAACGATTTTCAAAAATCGTTTCAGTAATATGACTTGTTCCTTCGGCGACAGTATTCATCGCCATAAACTGTGATTGCATATCGGTCGGAAAAGCGGGATAAGGCGCTGTTTTTAAACTGACGGCTTTGGGACGCTTGCCTTGCATATCCAAGGCGATCCAATCATCACCGTAAGACATTTGGGCACCTGCCTCTTCTAACTTCAACAATACAGCTTCTAAAATGTCCGCACGAGTTGATGTCAATTTAACTTTACCGCGAGTTGCTGCCGCTGCAACCAAATAAGTCCCTGTTTCAATTCGATCCGGCATAACAGTGTATTCACAACCGGATAAAGATTTCACTCCCTCTATCGTTAAAGTTGATGTGCCAATACCCGTTATTTTTGCGCCCATGGCAACCAGCATTTCGGCGAGATCTACAATTTCCGGTTCACGTGCAGCATTTTCCAGCACTGTTTTTCCGTCTGCCAAGACAGCTGCCATTAACAGATTTTCTGTGCCACCAACGGTCACTGTATCCATTAAAAAATGTGTACCTTTTAATCGGCCTGATGAGGTTGCGCGAATATAACCACCATCAATTTCGATTTTTGCGCCCATGGCTTCCAAGCCACGAAGGTGTATATCAACAGGACGTGAGCCAATTGCACAGCCACCAGGAAAAGAAACATTCGCTTCGCCATAACGCGCCAGCAATGGTCCCAATACCAAAATTGACGCTCGCATAGTTTTGACCAATTCATATGGCGCTGTACGCGAGTGAATTGTATTGGGATCAACAATGACCCAATGATTATCTTTACGCTCAATGGTCAGACCCAAGGTTCGCAATAAAGCGATCATGGTCGTTATGTCGTTGAGATGCGGTACGTTGTGCAGTGAGACTTGCGAATCGGCTAAAATTGTTGCGGCAAAAAGTGGTAATGCGGCATTTTTAGATCCGGAGATTTGAATTTCTCCAGTCAAGGGACCCGCACCCCGAATTAATAATTTATCCATCGACTATCCAATAATTTTTTAAATTTTGTTGTTTTAATCACGGCGAATAAGTTCAGTTAAATACCTATTCATCGGGGGAAGGCCTATGCCATCTACTGCTGTGCTTGCTGCTGTTGCCATTGTTCAGGAGTAAAAGCTTTGATGTAATCAACCGCATGAACTTTACCACTGCTAAATAATTCTGCTAGCGGCGCCATAGCCAATTGCTGCTTTTTAACAGGCGTAAGACCTGCAAAAGCAGGACTTACCAAGACTAATCCAATATGATCACCCTGCACTTCAACTGATTGCACTTTACATTCAGCAATCTGTGATTCCAACAGACTCTTAATAACCTCTTGCATGTTTTATCTCATTTACCGATTCAAAAGTTCTATGTTTATTCCGCTAACCAGTTAGCAATCACCTTATCCAAATCACCGCCTTGTTTTTTATACGCGGCTTTGAATTGGCTCTGAAAAGAAGTACCCAGATTGACACCATTCAACACCACATTAATGAGTTTCCAGGAATCATTCTTTTTATCAAAAACCATGCTGTAATTTAATTGGTGGGTTGCATCTTTATCAGTGACTTTTTGTTCAACTGTTGCCCGACCAGGTCTTTTCGGATCAGTAGTAACATCGACAATTTCAATTTTACTTTTCGCATAATTAGTAATGCCTTTGGCGTAACTTTTTACTAATCCCGTACGAAATACTTTTACAAATGCATCAATCTGTTCAGGTGATGCGCTTTTTTTCACTGGGTCGCCCATAACACTGGTGGCGATAAATCGAAAAGCAACGACCTTATCCAGTGCAGCTTCTGTTTGAGCAAAATAATCTGCTTCGGTAATTTTACCTTCGTTCTTACTGTTGGCTAAAGCAAACAATTCAGTTGCCACTTTCTCCACGACAACCTGCGGTTCATCTGCAGCAGCTTGTGCTTGCACAGAAAAAAACAAGGTTATCGATACCAATAGACCTAAACCTGAACGATACATACTATTCATAATGACCTTCCAAAAAACGGATTAACAAAAGAATATAAAAATCTCGACCGCGAGAACTTCATAGTGAGACCACAAACGGGTCATTTGGTGCCTTCAGCTGAGGTTCAGCCAAAAGTGCAGGCAAAATATTCGAGCCCTTCAAATCTGGCGCGAACTATACCATTTGAAATCTGGAGCTACCACAAAACACTGCTCAAATTAAATTCAAAAGCAAAGCCTTTCAAATCTATCTCGCCTTTCATAAGGATAGAAGATAGATAGCTTTACAACTCTTCCTAGTTATAATGCGAACCACCGAATATTGCCGGAGCTTTAGCTCATGACATTTGACTTTATTACTTCCGCTCAACGCACTATCCAATTGGAAAAGGACGCTGTTACCAGCCTCGCCAGCCAAATTGATGATAATTTTAGCAAAGCATGTGAAATGATTCTGGCCTGCCAAGGCAGAGTTGTAGTGATTGGTGTCGGGAAATCAGGGCATATAGCGCGAAAAATAGCAGCAACTCTCGCCAGCACAGGCACGCCTGCCATGTTTGTACATCCCGCGGAAGCTAGTCATGGCGACATGGGAATGATTACCCGGGACGATTTACTACTTGCGATTTCCTACTCGGGTGGCTCTAACGAGCTATTGAATTTATTACCTCTATTTAAACGACTAAACGTTCCGATGATTGCCGTCACAGGAAACCCCCTATCAGTTTTGGCCGAAAATGCTGAGGCTCACCTCAGTATTAAAGTCGCCATTGAAGCTTGCCCCTTAAATTTAGCTCCCACATCCAGCACTACTGTCACTGCAGTTTTGGGAGACGCTCTGGCCATTGCTTTACTTGAAGCTCGCGGATTCACCGCCGAAGATTTTGCTTTTTCGCATCCTGGCGGTACTCTGGGACGTAAATTACTATTAAAACTTGGCGACATTATGCATGCAGGGAACGATATACCCATCGTTAGTCCTGACACCCCGGTTCTGCAAGCCTTGATGGTGATGTCTCAAAAAGGCTTTGGCATGACCACAATTCAAACCGATCAGCAACTTTTAGGCATTTATACAGACGGTGACTTGCGCCGCAGTCTCGATAAGGGAATTGATATTGCGAGTACTAAAGTAGGCGATTTGATGAATACACATCCGAAGACTCTCGCCGAAAATACTTTGGCAGCAGAAGCACTTAATGTGATGGAAGAACTTAAAATCAACGTGATTTTAGTGACCGATAAAGATCAAAAATTAAGAGGCATAGTTAAGATTAATGATATTTTGCGAGCTGGAGTATTTTAATAAATGGACATATCACTAAACGAATTGGAAACACGCGCGCGAAAAATTCGCTGGCTGCTGTTAGATGTTGATGGTGTTTTAACTGATGGCCGACTTTACTTTGGTAATCAGGGCGAAGAATATAAATCGTTTAATACATTGGATGGACAAGGCATCAAAGCTCTGCAAAAAACCGGAGTAAAGGTAGGCGTTATTACAGGCCGCACCAGCAATCTGGTTGCAAAACGCGCGCAGGATTTAGGCATCCAACTGTTAATTCAAGGTCGCGAAGACAAATGGCGAGCCTTGCAGGAACTCTTAACTCAAGCTGAGATCAAAAATGAAGCCCCAAAACTCGACGAAATTGCATTTGTCGGTGACGATTGGCCGGATCTCGGTGTTATGACCCGCGTTGGTTTAGCTCTAACTGTTGCTAATGCTCACTCATCAGTTGTAGAGCGATCTGATTGGCAAAGTACAAAGCGCGGTGGCGAAGGTGCGGTTCGCGACATTTGCGACCTGATTATGAAAGCACAAGGCACCTTTGAAAAATCTTTGGCCGAATACCTGAAAAACGATTAGTTTATGCTAAAAAAATTCTTTCATTATGTTCCTCTTCCCTGGATTTTGGTCTTTTTATTGATCGCGATTTTTTTTAGCTTTTCATTCAGTCCCAATCCGGACCAAGCGAAAGTGATCAACGAAGATACTTCTGGCTTCCCGCAGTTTTACATGAAGAATGTTCTCGCACGTGAGTATGATGAAACTGGAGCCTTGCGTTACCAACTTTCTACCCCGGCGATCTCGCACTTTCAGTTGAATTTAAACACTCCTGGCCCAGACGATTACACCCTTCTTGAAAAACCATCGATGATTTTTCGACAAGCCGGAGAAGCACCTTGGACAATTGAATCAAACCAAGGACGCAGCGACAACAATGGCGAGTTGATTATTCTCACCGATAAGGTGTTGATTGAACAAAACAGTGACGAACAGGGATTGGTTCAAGTCAGAACTGAAACACTTCTAGCCAGACCCAAACAGCAATTCGTTGAAACTGACAAAGCTGTTAAGATAACCGCCGAACACACACAAATTGATGCCATTGGCATGAGCGCAGATCTCGCCACCAGTCGCTTACAACTTAACACTCGGGTCGATGCTGTTTATGAACCTCATGAATAAATTCTTGCTTAATTGCACTGTTTTTAGATGCGCTGTTTTTAGTCGCACTGCTTTTATTCGCAGTATTTTTATTTGCGGGATGATCGCTGGCTGGAGTCAAGCCCTGCCGCAAGACAAATATGAAACTATCCACGGCCGTGCAGCCAAACTCACCATCGATAATAAAACAGGTATTGCGACTTACACAGGCAATGTGAATATCCAGCAAGGTTCTCTGAATATAGTGGCTGAAAGTTTGATGGTACATCGTAATGCGAAAGGCGATGTTGAGAAAATGGTGGCCACCGGTTCACCGGCCCGCTTCCAGCAACAACCTGAGGTAGATAAAGGTATTATTACCGCGTCTGCAAAAAGTATTACTTACATTCCAGCCAAAGAATATTTACTTTTGGTTGAAGATGCGTCAGTCGAACAAGATGGATCGGTGATGAGTGGTGCTAATATTGACTATGATTTGGTAAAAGAATTACTCAAAGCATCAGGTAGTTCACAACAAGGTAGTTCAGGCGTCGAAATTGTGATTCCTGCCAGTAAAAAAGATCCGGAAGCAAAATAATTTATGTCGATTCTCAACGCGCAACATCTCGCCAAAAGTTACAAAAGCCGGAAAGTTGTTATTGATGTTTCACTTCAAGTAGAAAGTGGCAGCATTGTCGGCTTGCTTGGTCCCAACGGCGCAGGGAAAACAACTTGTTTTTATATGATTGCGGGCTTGGTACCAGCTGATCACGGCCAAGTTCTCATTGACGATAAAAATATCACCTCCCTACCCATTCACGGTCGCGCACGCGCTGGCATAGGTTACTTACCCCAAGAGGCATCTATTTTTAGAAAGCTGACAGTGGCTGATAACATCATGGCAATTTTAGAAACCCGCAAAGATCTCAACAAAGATCAGCGCCTGGAAAAACAAGAATCTCTTTTAAATGAATTTCATATCACGCACATTCGCAATAATCTCGGAATGGCATTGTCAGGCGGGGAAAGGCGTCGAGTTGAAATCGCACGCGCCTTGGCAACAGATCCAAAATTTATTCTTCTGGACGAACCTTTTGCGGGTGTCGACCCCATATCTGTGAACGATATTAAGGACATAGTACGCCACCTGAAAGAACGCGGCATAGGCGTACTCATAACTGATCACAATGTACGAGAAACTCTCGATATTTGTGAGACTGCTTATATCGTGAGCGAAGGCCACATAATTGCCCAAGGAGATGCCAATACCATTCTTGGTAACAGCAAAGTTAGAGCCGTTTACCTGGGCGAAAATTTCCGACTTTGATGCTCTAAAATAAATCTATAACAACTTCAAGTCCATTAGGCATAGAGATTGCTAGAGATTTTCTCCTTAAAGCCCATTAAGTTATTGCCTGTAAGCTAAAGCCTGTCTACACTCCCAGTTAAGAACTTCAACTAACATAATGTTTTGGCGATAAGGTTTTTACCACCGGCATGAAACAATCCCTCCAGCTTAAAATTGGTCAACACCTGACAATGACCCCACAGTTGCAACAGGCAATACGATTGCTTCAACTGTCAACATTGGATTTACAACAAGAGATACAGGAAGCACTGGATTCCAACCCCATGCTGGAAGCTGAAGAAGCGTTTGATGAACCCAACGCTGACTATCCAGCCAATGATCTTGATGTCAGTGATTACACCCGAAAACAAGAAGTGGCGGCTGATCCTGATAGCCCTGATGTCCCATACAGTAAAAGTGAAGATTTTACCGCGTCGTCCAACGATGAATCCCAATATGGCGATTCAGAAGATTTTGCTGGTAACTCAATTGATAATTCCAGTGACAATGACCTTTATGGTGATGGCCAAAATTTTGATGATCAAACCGGCGATTGGCCCGATGAAATTCCTCGAGATTTACCGGTCGACACCAGCTGGGATGATGTGTACCAAACATCGGGGAGTGGCAATACCAATTACGACGGTGAAGATTCAAGTGATTTTGAAAGTCGCCGCACTGCAACTGATTCGCTCTATGACCACTTAACCTGGCAGCTCAATTTAACCCCTATGTCTGACAGAGATCGTCTTGTCGCCATGGCCATTATTGACGCAGTTGAGCCCAGCGGTATGCTGTCTGTAACCCTTCAGGATATATTTGAAGGTTTGCAACAGGAACTCGAAGAACTGGAGATGGATGAAGTTGTTGCGGTTCAACATCGATTACAACAATTTGATCCTTGTGGGGTATGCAGTCAAAATTTATCAGAGTGTTTGTTGGTGCAATTGTATCAATACCCATCCACAACCCCTTTTCTTGACGCCGCAAAACAAATTGTCAAACTCCATTTGCCTCTGCTGGGCAGTCGTGATTATCGGCAGCTGATGCGTCGCACTCGACTCAAAGAAAATGAATTGAGTCAGGCAGTCACTTTAATTCAGGGACTCAACCCACGCCCTGGCGATATCATTGACACTGACGATACCGAGTACGTCGTACCCGATGTATTCGTTGAAAAACGTGAAGGTCGATGGATAGTAGAATTAAACCCTGATATAGCACCAAAATTACGAATTAATCCAAATTATGCTTCATTAGTAAAAAGAGCAGACTCCAGCACTGACAATACCTTTCTAAAAGACAATTTGCAGGAAGCCCGCTGGTTTTTGAAAAGTTTACAAAGTCGAAATGAAACCTTACTGAAAGTTGCGACTTGTATAGTGGAAAAACAACGAGGATTTTTAGATTACGGCCCTGAAGCCATGAAACCCTTAGTCCTTCATGATATTGCTGAACTGGTAGAAATGCATGAATCTACTATTTCTCGCGTGACCACACAAAAATACATGCATACACCTCAGGGTATTTTCGAATTAAAATATTTTTTCTCAAGCCATGTCAGCACAGATACGGGAGGTGAATGCTCTTCCACTGCGATTCGAGCAATAATTAAAAAATTAGTGATTGCAGAAAATGCTAAAAAACCTTTAAGTGATAGTAAAATTGCGGATATGTTAGCTGAGCAAGGCATACAAGTTGCACGTCGCACCATTGCAAAATATCGTGAATCACTAAATATTCCGCCATCGAATGAAAGAAAAACCTTGTAATACAAACCACAACTTAGAGGAAGTCGTATGCAGTTAAGTATTAGTGGACATCAGCTCGAAGTCACCGAATCATTACACGATTATGTTGCGAATAGAATTGAAAAGCTGACACACCATTTTGACAAAATCACTAATACTCATGTGATTCTTTCAGTTGAAAAAAAAGTACAAAAAGCCGAAGCCACTATGCATATTAATGGAAAAGATTTATTTGCCGAAGCTGACCATGATGATCTCTATGTCGCAATTGATTTACTTGCAGACAAATTAGATCGCCAATTGATTAAACACAAAGAGAAAATGCGAAACTATTAATCATGCAAATTAAAACCATTCTTACCGCTGGCCGTACTCTGTGCGGTATAGAAGCCGCCAGTAAAAAACGTGCCTTGGAAATTCTTGCCAATACCATTGCGAGTGATGTAGAAGGAATTGATGCAGATGAATTATTTCGTCGCTTGGTTGCTCGTGAAAGGCTAGGCTCTACTGGTATTGGGCAAGGAATCGCCATACCCCACTGCCGTGTTGAAAACTGCCAACAAACCTTGGGAGCTTTGATCACGCTAGCAGAGCCCATTGAATATGATTCAATGGATGGAGAGCCAGTTGATATAATGTTTGCAATGTTGGCACCGGAAGATGCAACTGACGAACATTTGCAATATCTTGCTGCACTGGCAGGCGCACTTTCCAATGAAGCCTTTCGCGAAAGTCTTCGCAACGCAAGTAACGATGAAGAATTATTTCAAGTAGTAACAATAGACACTACACAAAATTAATTGTTTAGCTATTAGCGGGGTTCGAAATGCAACTGGTGATTGTCAGTGGTTTATCAGGTTCAGGGAAAACCACAGCACTACATGTTCTTGAGGATGTAGGCTATAACTGCATTGATAATTTACCGATTAGTTTATTACCAGCACTGGTCACGCAAATTCATATTCACAAGGACGACCAATTAAAATTCGCGATTGGTATAGATGTACGCAACGCTTGGCAAGATTTGACAATGTTTCCAGAAATGATTGGAACATTGAAGGAAGCAAAATTAGCCTTTCACACAATTTTTTTGGATTCCGCCACATCTGTTTTAATTCAACGTTTTAGCGAAACTCGCCGCAAACATCCTTTATCAGACACTAATACCAGCCTGGCCGAATCAATCGAAGCCGAACAAAAACTACTTGAGCCTATTCGTGATACTGCGGATCAAATTATTGATTCAAGTTATCTGACTCTGCACGAGCTACGCGATCTAATAAAAACGCGCGTGGTTGGGCGAGAAGAATCAACAATGGCGATTTTATTTGAATCTTTTGGATTCAAACATGGTGTACCTGTTAATGCTGACTTGGTTTTTGATGCTCGCTGCTTACCTAATCCCCACTGGAAAGCCGATTTACGCCCATTAACTGGCCAAGACAAACCTGTTATCGATTTTCTTGAAAAGGAAAAGCTTGTAGGAGAAATGCTCAGTGATATAAAAAATTATTTAGGCCGATGGCTCCCTCGTTATCAAGAAAACAATCGCAGTTACATCACCATTGCAGTTGGTTGTACCGGTGGACAACATCGCTCTGTGTACTTAAGTGAAGCACTGCAACGCCACTTTTTAAATCAATTTGCCGATGTGCAAGTGCGTCATCGCGACATTAACAAACACAAACACCATTAAGATGCCCAGCCAAATACTCGACATCATTAACAAAAAAGGACTGCACGCCCGTGCGGCGGCAAAACTTGCCACCTTGGCGACGACATTCTCAGCCAAAATTCAATTACGCAATACTACTAGCAGCAATTGGGTTGACGGCAAGAGTATAATGTCGATTATGTTATTAGCCGCCGGCTGCGGATCACAAATAGAAGTTAACATTGATGGCGAAGATGCAGATTCTGCACTAAGCGCCATTACTGCTTTGGTGGCAAACCGATTTGAGGAAGATGAGTAATGGCTTACCAGTATGACGACATCAACCCTGGCGATTACGTTAAAAGTAAATCTCAGGTCAAACGAGACATGCATGCACTGCAAGATTTGGGTGAGCGCTTGGTTGATATGAACGAAAAACAATTGGCCAGTATTCCGCTCTCGGATGCAATGCTGGATGCCATACAAATTGCACGCAAGCTGCCCCCAAAAGAGGCTCGCCGCAGACAAATACAATTTATTGGTAGATTGATGCGTGAAGGTGACCATGAAGCCATTCAAGCAGCTGTCGACAAAATGCAAAATCGCAGTGATCAGCATGTTCATCGCCAACATCAAATAGAACGCTATCGTGATCTGTTAATTGAAAATGATAAGAGTGCGTTTCAACAACTGGTCACCAACCATCCAAGTATTGACGTACAACGTTTACGTCAACTAATACGCAGCGCACAAAAGGAACAAGAAGAAAACAAACCACCAGCCAGTGCACGTAAACTCTTTGCCTACATAAGAGAACAAATGGAAGCTCTCGATTAACGCCCACTTGATTAACCACTATTGATTAAACCCAATGGGGGGAGCAACCGATCATGTTAGAAGCCTGGGAAATGATGAGCTATATAGTCACTGTCATTGGTTTGCCACTGGCAATCTGTGTTTTCCTGTTTGAACAACGCAAAGAACGTGAAAACGAAGAAGAAGAAGTCTACCAATTACTTTCCGACAACTATCAAGATTTTCTAAAAGTTGCATTGGAACATCCTGATCTGCGCCTATTTTCCACCGAAGAAATGCCCCCCATGACAGCAGAACAAGAAGAGCGCTTGTTAATTATCTTCACCATGCTAACCTCACTATTCGAACGTGCCTATTTATTGTTATACGAAGACAAGATGTCTAGCAAACAAGCCCGCCGCTGGCACTCTTGGGAAGACTACATTATGGAGTGGTGTAATAAGCCGCATTTCAGGTCACTTTTGCCAAAATTGTTGGTGGGGGAAGACCCTAGTTTTGTTGGGTATATTGAGAAGATTGCAATAAAATAGTACGAAATTGAAATGACAACTTTTTTCCAACTTAACTCATCAAGGTATCTTTTGTTCCCTGCCATCTCTAATGTTTCGGTTACAGAAATAACATGTCAAAATTGAATTTTTTATTTGTTAAATATCCAACTTTATATAAAATTGTATCTAACATTTTATGGCTAGGTTTAGATAAGCTATTAAGGATTGGTGTTGGCTTGCTGATTATGACCTGGCTTGCTCGATACCTCGGACCAAGCAACTTCGGGTTGCTTAACTTTAGTTCAGCTCTAGTGGCAATTTTTGGAGTACTATCAGCATTTGGATTAAACGGCATTGTTGTCAGAGATTTGGTTGTTACTCCAGAAAATGCTAAACACACACTCGGATCTGCATTTTTTATAAAAATTATCGCCTCATGCCTTTCCTATTTTTTACTAATAGCAACCATAATAATCCTGAGACCACAGGATAAAATATCATTTGCTATTGTGGCAATATTAGGTATTACTCTATTATTTAAAACAGTAAGCGTTATCAATTTATGGTTTGAATCGCAAGTTCGCTACAAACATGTACTCTACGCTGAAAACACAGCTTTTCTAATTATTGCAGCTGTTAAGTTACTAATGTTGTTTTTAGACGCACCACTAATATCTTTTGTGTGGGCAATGTTAGCGGAATCATTTTTGGTTGCAGGAAGCCTAATTTATGTCTATACAAAACTTGAATTCAATCCAATAAATTGGATTTCGACAAGAGAACGTATAGGTTCTCTACTGAAAGACAGTTGGCCCCTAATCATTTCTTCTTCTGCCTGGATACTTTACACAAAAATAGACCAAGTTATGATTGGCCAACTAATGGGGGATGCGTCCGTCGGCCATTATTCAGCGGCCGTACGTATTGGGGAAACGGCCAATTTATTACCTGGAATAATAGCTTTTTCAGTAATTCCAGCAATAACGAAAATAAGAAATAAAAGCTCACTTCTATATATCAAGCAGTTTCAACTAACCTACAACATTACAATAGGTAGTATGATTTTTGTTGCGCTATTAGTAACACTACTATCCAAACAAATAATAAGCCTTCTTTTTGGCTCCGAATATGCTGCAGCAGCAGACACCTTAAAAATCTATATATGGATGGGCGTATTTGTTTCGATGGCTACAGTCAGTGGACGCTTTTTAATTAATGAAGGGCGTCAGATAGCTACCATGTGGAGACATTTACTTGGCGTACTACTTAATATACCGTTAAACTTTTTGATGATCCCAATCTGGGGAATTGAGGGAGCTGCAATATCAAGCCTAATTGTTATGGCAATTACTAATTACTTTTATGATGCAATAAATCCAGCGACGAGAATATGTTTTCAACAGAAAACATATGCTCTTTTTGGAATATATTTAATAAGTAAAAATTGGATATCCAAGAAATGAATTACGAGCCCAAAAAATTATCCGATTTCAATCCTTCATTAGTCACTTATTCTTATAGTGAATCGGGATTTAAGCATAATTTTTCAAAAGAGTATCAAATTATCTTATGCGACGAAGAAAATTCCATTTCTATTAAAAACAATATTAGCCTAAATTATTGTATTGTTTATGAATGCGAAGTAATTTGGTCTAATCAAAATATTGATTCAAATTTACATAGATTAGGACTTGACAAAAATACTATTTCATCAGACACAAATAAATATAAAACATTCTACGCAATAATATTCAAAATTGACAATCCATCATATGTACTAACTAAAAATGGAACATACCATTTAAAATGGAAAGAAAACTCGTTCATTAAACCCATACTTTTGCGATCAAATCGCATTGAAGAATTCTATTTTATTTCGACTCTTCTTTTTGGACCAGAATTCATCATTGAATTCGATAATAAGAGTCGGTTACTACCTAGCACGACAGGGGATCTTGTGGGCGCGAACGGATGGGAGAGTATCGATGAGCTTTTCCTCGTAGCTAACATATGCTCGAACTGGGTCGTTCTTAGAAACGCCGAGTTTTTACCAGATAACTTCTGGGAAAATGATAAAGATATTGATGTACTTTGCGACAATATCGAATTATTAAGTAGAGTTTTTAATGCTACTAAGCGAGCAAATGGGATTTCATGTTATAAGACCAAAATACAAAATAAATATGTAGATATTGATATGCGATTCCTAGGCGATGATTATTATGATAGCTGCTGGGGGAAAAACATGATAGAAACAAGGGTATATCGACAAAATGTTCCCTTACTAAACAATGAAAATTACTTTTTTAGCCTATTCTATCACTCAAAAATTCATAAAAAAAATATTAAACCTATATACATCAAAAGACTAATTGACATAGCCAGACAATTGGGGTTCGACCTAACAGAAAAAGAAATAGCTAATGATACTCTTAGCTCAGAAATCATTGATGACTATCTATATACCAAAAATTATAAATTCACCTACCCATATGATATTTCATGTTATTTAAATTTAAATATGAATGTAATTAAAAGATTAAATAACATTAAAACAGCTCACTATACTCCTTACGATAAAGACGTAATCAACTTAAGAGCTCTGATTGCTATTAGAAAATTGAAAAATGCGTGTCGAAAATTGGTACGCGGCTTATGAATCATAAAGATCTAATTGACAATTACCTAGCCGATTCTCTAAATGTAGACTCAACATCAATCATTCAAAATAACTTCAACCCGACACTTACTTTCAATCGTTTCGATGTAGCATTTAAACTGATGTACTTGCAAAGCTTCTCAACAGATGAAAAATCAGAGTTTTCAATGAAATGCTACAAAGAGCATTTAAAAGCGTTTTCTTTAGGAACATTTAGGGAGCCAGGAAACTCTCAGAAGAGAAATTTTGATAGCTACTTACATGTATTCCACCAATTAACTTCAGACATGAAAGAACAAGGCTTTGATCCCAACAAAAGCTTGGTGCCATTAGCAAACGACGGAAGCATATTAAATGGAGCGCATCGAACCAGCATAGGAATCTATTTAAATAAACAGCTCTCCGTACTGAAAACGAATTTACCTCCCGCTAATTTTGATTTTAAGTTTTTTAAACGTCGCGGTGTCAGCAATGAAATATTAGATGCTGCAACTCAGATATTTATAAAATATGACAATACGTGCCATATTGCATTGATTTGGCCTTCCGCAGAAGGGTTTGATAAATTACTTGAAGAGAAATTTCTCCACATTATTTATTTCAAACAAGTTAATTTGACACCAAAAGGAGCTCACAATTTAATCTCTCAAGTGTATAAAGGGGAGACATGGCTTGGCAGCAGGCATCATCACTTCCCTGGAATAAAAGGGAAGCAAGTACAATGTTTTGCCAAAAAAGGGGCGTTGCGTGTTTATGTATTTCAATCCAATACCATCGATAATGTGCTAGGTATAAAAAATGAAATACGAGATATTTTCAAGATCGGCAAACATTCGATACACATCACCGATACTCATGATGAAGCAATTGAACTAGGCCAACTACTTTTCAATGAGAACTCTATACATGCCTTAAACAATGCAACTCTTACTAAATACCCAGAGATAACTCAAGAAATCTGCCATTTTTATCATCTAATTGTCGCTAGTTCATTAAAAACGGAGAAATTTATATTGACTCCCGACATAACAATGGCCATCTATGGCTTAAAGAAAACTAGCAGCCTAGATTTTTTTACAACCTACCAGCAGACGATTACAAAACATCTAAATAGTCCATACGCAAAACAGATTGAATTATGGCCTGATAGGTTATCTGCAGATTACATTTTGAATAACCCCAATTGCTATTTTTGGTACAATGGACTAAAAATCTATTCTGTAAAGCAGGCAGCAAAATTAATCTCTATGTCAAATAGCAAAAACTCAAAATATGACGCAAAAAGATTGCACAAAATCTATCAGAGACCCCAATTAAGCATAATATTAAGTAATTTACAATATCGATATTTATTTATGAAAGAAAAAATAATTATGTTAAAAAAAATAAAGCTTAAAAAGTTAAAGCAGTATCTAACTAAATTGCAATAATTATTATTAAAGCGCACTACAAAAAAACCAGCGAGGAAAATATAATGACGCCCATGGTCTGCATAATTACAAGAACTAAAAACAGAGGGACTTTGTTACGTCGCGCCTTACTTTCAGTAGCACAACAAACTTTTAACGATTACCTTCACATCATTGTCAATGATGGCGGAAGATTAGATGATGTAACAAATGCCCTATCATTTCTTAGCCAAGAGGAATTACTTAAGGTAAGAGTAATATCAAATGAATTATCTTTAGGCATGGAATCCGCCTCAAATATCGGCATTAATTCTAACGACTCGAAATTTATTGTTATTCATGATGACGATGATTCCTGGCAAGTAGATTTCCTAAGAAGAACTACAGACTTTTTACAATCACACCCAGACATAATGGGAGTTGTCACAAAAAGCTATATGGTAGCTGAAAAGATTGCAGGGGATGAAATAAATATACTCTATTCAAGTGAATACAAGCCACGCATCCAACAAATATCACTTTTTGACATACTGAAAGAAAACTCCTTTCCTCCAATTGCCTTTGTTTACAGAAGGGAAGCTCTAGATAAAATAGGAATCTACGATGAAAATCTCCCTGTACTAGGCGATTGGGATTTCAATATTCGATTTTTATCGAATTTTGATATTGATTTAATCGACGAAAGGCTTGCAAATTATCATCATCGATTCCATCAAATTGGAGACAATGGCAATTCAATAATAAATGGATTGAATATGCACAAAATAACAAGAAACAAAATAAATAACAAACTATTTAGAAGAGATTTGCAATCTGGTAAAATAGGAATTGGAGTTTTAACTAATCTTCTACCATTCCTCGCCGATAACAGTTTAAAACTCGTATGCAAGAAATGGATTTCTAGAATGAAAATTAAAATAATGATTACCGAAACCATTTCTTTTTTATTCAAAGATAGTCATTCAAACCTACTAACCTTAAGATTTAAAAAGCAAGGAAGTGATTGCAATGATAAGCTCACACATTAAAAAAACAGTATGTTCATTTGATGTATTCGACACATGTATATCGAGGAGATATCAAAATCCTCGAGATCTTTTTTATGATTTAGGGCTGGCTATATCACCAAAAGAAATGAGCCATGACGATAAATATAAATTTTCCAAAATATTTATGCTTGCTCGAATTGATGCTGAAAAAAAAGCCCATAGAATTAACGGTAAACTGCGCGGCTGTAAATTCGATGAAATTTATTCTCTCCTAGATCTAAGCACAAAATGCACTTATTCAAAAAAAGAAATTATGAACCTCGAGCTTCAGCTTGAAAAGGAATGTATTTATGTAGTCCAGTCCACCAAGAGCATTATTGATAAATTCAGAGATAATAATCATCGAATTATCTTTATCTCAGACATGTATTTAGAGAAAGAATTTATTAAAAACCTTTTAATGCATCACGGTCTTTTTAAAAGTGGCGATGAGTTATTTGTCTCATCTGAGCTATTACTAACTAAACGTTCCGGCGATTTATTTAAGCATGTTTTAAAAACACTGGATATCCAACCATTTCAATTGCATCATTATGGTGACAACCCAATATCAGATGTAAAATCGCCAAAAAATATCGGAATTCACACGCATTTAATAAATACAACTAAAATACTTAACCATGAAAAGATAATACATGCATCCGATAATCCTCTAATTCGACGCCTAAATACATTAGGGAGAAATGTTCGCGTACAACTTGATAACGAATTGAACTCATACGCAATAGATACCTTTAGCAGGATGATGCCTTCAATTGTAGGTTTTTGTACATGGATAATTGACCAAGCAACTACACGCAAATTAAACACACTCTATTTTGTGACGCGAGATGGAGAGCTTCCTTTTGAAATTTGTAAGATACTATTAAACGGTAGATCAGATATAAAGCCAACATTATTATATGGCTCAAGAAAAGCTTGGTTACTCGCCTCCATAGATAATATGGATAATTTTAATTGGCTTAAAATTGCAACTGAAAACCAACCATCATCAATAAAAGATGCATTTGAAAGATTAGGACTGAATGATACGGAATTGAACAACGTATATAAATTGACTAACTTAAATTTGAAAGAATTTAATTCTGTTTTACCTATCAATGAATGTGAAAATTTAATTAAACTATTATTTAAAAATAAGTCTCTACTTTCTCTCATCGAAAATATTGCCAAAAATAAAAGGCTCTCCATTATTAACTACCTTGATCAAGAAGGTTTGTTTAAGCATAAGCAATGGGCAATAGTTGACTCAGGATGGGAATTAAATTTACAGAAATTTTTGCAAAATATAATGAATAAAAAACACCCAGATAGCTCTGTTACAGGCCTTTACTTTTCTCTGGCAAATAATTGCTTGACTCATAATGCCTGTGGTCCAGCATTTTGTTTTCATGAGAACCGTCATTATATTCCTCTCAGAAGAAACATAATTGAAAATTGTTTGCTCAGCTCAAATATTGGATCGACATCAGGCTATGAATTGGAGAATGAAAAATATACTCCCATATTAGAGCACTCTAAAGTCCAATCTAGGCTACTTCTTAATGAGGGAAGAGCATACGCTCTACTTTATACACAAGAACTTTTGAATATTTCAACATCCAAAAAAAATATAGCTATATTTCAGAAATATTCTAAACAACTACTAACAGATACACTACGTAACCCACCAAAAACAGTTTTAGAGTACCTTTCAAAAGTTAGACTACATCGAGACATTCGACAAAATATTACCCCTACGGATCATTTAATTTTAGAAATGAAGCTAAATGATATAATTGAAATTATTTTTGGTTACATAGGAGTATGCCCGGCACCTTTACACTACTGGCCAGAAGCAAGTGCAAATACCTCAAAAAACATCTTTAAGTATTCCATTAAATTTCTTTTATCACTAAAATTTTTTTCATTAAAAATGAAAAAGAAATTACCTTCTGATAACATTCAATGATGCAATCTAAAATTCATACATTAGTCCGCAGCTTCGCATTGAATATTTTCTGCTTAGTAATAGGCAGTATTATGATATTGATTTTTTATCATAAAAGAAGAAAGACAAAAAGGAAGAAAATTTTAATTTTTGGAAGAGATGGCGGAATATTATTAGATAATGCAAAGTATGCACTTATTAGTATAAAAAGAGATTTATCGGCCCAGTGTGAAATAATATTTGTATCATCCAATAAATCAACTATTGATATCTGCCAAAAGTTTGGCGTAAATACATGTCAGCCAAATTTACACCTTAAAAATATAATACATTTCTTAACTGCTGATGTGGTAGTTGTGGATAGCATTGAATGGTGCAAGAACGGTAAATATCATTTTTTGAAAGGCGCTCATATCATCCAACTATGGCACGGAATACCACTAAAAGAAATTGAACTTAAAAAGGCGCATACAGAAACAGCAAATAAATTTTATAAATTAGCATATAATATATACTGGGCAGTTTGCGGTAGATTTCCTTCAGTAGATACATTAATTTCCACATCCGATTTTTCATCAGAGTTATTGAGTGCTTGCATTCCCAATAAAAAGGTCGTCCCCATCGGCTATCCTAGAAATGATGCCATTCTTTCAAATAACATATCAGATGATTTTTTTATTAATGTTGATCTTGTATCAAAAAAAATTATTGATTTTGCACACAATGACAATACAAGAATATTTCTTTACTGCCCAACATTTAGAGACAATAGAAAAAATCCATTTTCAGAAAAATTAGAAAGGCTTTCCAGAGTCAATATTTTTTTGAAGAACAACAATATAATAATTGCAGTAAAGCTTCACCCATGGATATCTGATTATTCTTATAACTTAAACTCAAGCAATATAATTTTCATTAACCCACTATCTGATATATACCCAATACTTTCATCGTTTGATGGATTAATAACAGATTACTCATCAATTTATTTTGATTTTTTGCTGACAGAAAAACCTATTTATTTTTTTCCATATGATCTATCTAATTATCAGTCAAATGAAAGAGAATTTTTATTAGAATACAACAACTATACCCCAGGACCCAAACTATTCAATATAAAATCATTGCTGCGAGCATTGGTATCAAATAAGGAAAAATTATCGACTGATAATATCGATAAAATATTATTACTAAAGAGGCTCATGCACAAACATAGCGATTCCAACTCTGGCAGAAGATTAACATCTTACATAACTAGTTTATTAAATAGTGAATAATACTGACTCGCACATACGCTAAAAATCAATAGTGATGTATTAATATTTTAAAATTCAGGCAATAGCATATGAATAGGAAAAATATCTTAATAGTGGGCTGCGGTTTCGCAGGTTCAATTATCGCTCGAGAATTAGCTGAAGCGGATTATTCTATAGTCATTTTAGATAAACGAACTCATATTGCTGGAAATGCCTATGATCACGTTGATAAAAATGGCCTACTAATTCACGACTACGGACCTCATATTTTTCATACAAATAGCGAGAAAATATTTAAATACCTATCTCGGTTTACTCAATGGATGAACTACGAACATCGTGTACGCGCCGTAGTTGACGGTATCGAATACCCATTCCCTATTAATCGAGATACCGTCAATCAGCTCTATAAGAGAAACTTTACAGAACAAGAAGTATTAGATTTTTTTGAAAGCGTTAGAACACCTATTGATTATCCTAAAACCAGCGAAGACGTTGTTTTAAATTCTGTAGGCCGCGATCTATATGAAAAATTTTTTTTGAATTACACAAAAAAACAATGGGGACTAACTCCCTCCCAATTAAAGGCTGGTGTAGCAGCTCGCATTCCCGTTAGAGCTAACACCGATGATCGATATTTTACTGATACCTTTCAGGTGATGCCGGCAGAAGGTTACACTAAAATGTTTGAACGAATGCTTGATCACCCAAACATCAGCATTGAGCTAAATACTGATTTTATTGACGTAAAAAGTCAGTATATCGATCATCACATTGTTTATACAGGCCCCATAGATGCCTATTTTAATTACCGATATGGCAAGCTTCCTTACCGCTCACTTCGATTTGATCACGAACATATAGCTGACAAAGACTGGTTTCAATCCGTCGGCACTGTAAATTATCCAAATGACTTTAGTTATACAAGAATTACTGAATTCAAACATATGACTGGCCAAGCACATACTGGTACATCAATAGTACGAGAGTATCCACAGGCCGAAGGTGATCCTTATTATCCAATACCAACACAAGAAAATGAGCTATTATTAAAAAAATATGAAGAGCTTGCAAAACAAGAGCGGAATGTTACTTTTGTTGGAAGACTTGCTCAGTACCGTTACTACAATATGGACCAAGTCGTTGGCGCAGCGTTGGTTGCCGTCGAAAACCTTATTGAAGGATTAAAGAACCGAAATTAATCCAATATTATTGCGCTGTAATTTCGTACTACATATTATCTTTGGAGAGGAAATGACTATTTTTAAGAAAATAACACAATCAAATAATATTTTTTATAAATTATTACTCAATATATTTTATACATTGAGATTTTTTTATTATGCTTTAATTAACTCTAGCATTTGCTGCCTTAGATATTATCCTGGCTATCACGGATCCAACATCCCCAACATGAAATATTTAAGAAATGGCAGAAATAAAATATTTCATACTGAAAATATGCTAACTGATGGAATTGACCTTAATACCGAGCAACAACTTGCATTGCTTAATGATCTAAAACAATATTATAGTCATTACAAACCATCTGAAAATCGAAATGATGACAATCTCTACCATTATAAAAATGACATGTTTGGATATAATGACGGCTTTTTTTTGTTTGCATTTATTAATCACTTTAAGCCATCTAAAATTGTCGAAATAGGTTCAGGTTTTTCATCTGCACTCATGATAGATACATGTACATTTCTAAGCTTAAATACCCAATTGACATTTATTGACCCCTATTCAAAAAACATAAAGAATGTAGTTGAAAGGGCAAAAAATCAAAACTTCAGATTAATACGGACAGAAGTGCAAGAAATGAATATTGAGGTTTTTGAAGACCTCAAAAATAATGACATTTTGTTTATAGATTCATCTCATGTTGTAAAAATAGGTAGCGATTTATCTTATATATTTTTTAAAATTATTCCATGCTTGGCAGATGGTGTAATTATCCATATTCATGACATTTGGTACCCTTGGGAATATCCCGAATCGATGATATTTAAAGGACGCCTCTACAATGAAGCTTATTTTATTAGATCTTTTCTACAATTTAATACATCTTTCGAAATTATGTTTTTTAGCTCACACCTAGAGAAAATGCACAAAAATGAATTTCTTTCAATGCCAAATTACTTTAGAAATACGGGTAAAAGCCTATGGATACGAAAAATTTCATCATAAAAGAGCCCCTGTAAAATTAATATGCGAATTCTATATTTGTGCAAACGTCATTATATGGGACATGATGTCATAGAAGACAAATATGCGCGTCTTTATGAACAACCCTATCAATTGGCAAAATTAAGTAATGACGTCTTAGGGGTTTGCTTAAGCTATCGCCCTTGTCAAGGCAAAAATGAATATCACCAGATAGATAATGGTTCGCTTAACTGGATTGGATATTCCTCTGGAAATTTTAGAGAAAAGATTTTTTCTTATCCTTCGAAGGCTTTAAAAATTGCTAAGGAGTTTCAACCAGATATCATAGTTGGAGCATCCGATTGTTTACATATTATTTTAGGTCAATGGCTAGCTAAAAAATTAAACGCAAAATTCGCAGCAGATCTTTATGATGATTATGAAACATTTGGATTAGCTAAAATTCCATTTGTAAAGTATTTATATCGACAAGCACTCAGAAAAGCTTCTGTTATCAGTTGCGTATCACTTTCACTGACTAATTACATTAAAGAAAACATTGCATGCAATGTGCATATTTTTGCTCTACCAAGCACTATTAATCGAGATTTATTCTACCCAAAATCCAAAAATGAAAGCAGGAAATTTTTAGGGCTTCCAGAAAAAATGAAACTGGTAGGCACTGCTGGAGGATTAACTAAAGACAAAGGAATTGAAACTGTATATGAAGCTTTTATTGAACTATCTAAGCTTAGCCCCAACCTTCATTTTGCTCTCGCTGGCCCAATAGACCTAAACTGTCCACCGCCACAACACGACAGGATTCACTATCTCGGCAAATTAAATCATGCTCAGATCGGTGACTTTTTTTCATCGCTGGATGTAGGAATTGTTTATTTACGGGACACAAAATATGGACAACTTAGCTTTCCACAAAAGGCCTATGAGATGGCTGCCTGTAAAATTCCAATGGTAAGTGCTGAAGTTGGTGATATGAGACTATTATTCTCTAAAGACCATAATGAACTTTATTGTGCAGACAATACAATGGAGCTTGTTGCCGCTATTACCCAACAACTGAAGAATCCTTACATACCTGAGTTAACAATTGAGACATGGGAACAACAAGCAGTTAAATTGAACTCCTGCTACCAACTGGTTATTCCACTTAGCTGAAACTTATTTAAAAACATATATTAGAGTAGGAATTAGTTTTATGAGAGGTCTAAATATAAAATTAGGAACTCTATTCAATATTTTAGTATAGAAACTTTTGGGTTTCTCCAATACAAGGAAATATCTAAAAGCCTCTATACACTTATTTTCATATTCAAATCCAATTTTATCAAACATTCTTTCCACCTCACTAACCGTGAGGGGTTCGCAATCATAAAACTCTCCCTTTTTCATTAGCTTTAAATACGGAGTTCTAAACCGTTTGGGTAGCCAGCTCAAAAAAAGCAGCTTGTAATGTGGCTCTTCTATCATCCATCTATTGGGTACCGCGAGATAGCCAACACCATTTTTTTTCAAAACGCGACGTATTTCCTGCAAATGTACAATTTGATTTTCATAGCTCCCAACATGCTCTATTACATGGTTTGTGATTACAATATCAAATGACTGATCCTCAAATGGCAAATCACAACCAGTAACTAAATGAAATCTATAGCCTTCATGAATTTTTCTTGAGTCAAAGACATCCACCGAGTCTACGTCATATTTTTTTGTTTTGAGCATAGCAAAATAGTTGGCCACACCGCCAGATCCTGTTCCTATATCAAGAAGGGTCAATTTTTCCTTTTTATCTCTCAGTCCTAGCAATAATTCAATTTTTAAAGCTTTCAATTTTCGACTATCTAGATCTAACACCGCATGAGGTTTCCTTTTATTTTCCAGATTCATCCCCCCCCCTTAAAATCATAAATAGCTTATCTTGAAAGCAAGTCCACTCAAATAACTGGGCGAACTTCACTGATTTATTGTTTCCCAAGTGTTCCAACTCCAGATAGTTTTTGATTTCCACATACATTTTTTTGTAATCACCACCACTCACTAGAGATCCTGAAATACCCTCACTTACAGCATCCGAAACTCCACCCACGTCAAATGCAACTGTTGGCACGCCATGCGCCGCGGCTTCTAGTGCAACCATCCCAAAACCTTCAACATCACCAGGTAAACTCAACACGGGAAACGCCATCACACTGGCCGCAAAAAAAGCGGAATCCAATTCATCATCCGTCAGTTTTCCAAGAACAGACACATACTTATGCAAATTTAATTCATGTATAGCAGAATGTATCTTCTCGGAAACACCCCTCGTCTGTTGAATCGCATCTACTGCCTCACCACCGACAATTATAAGATGTACATTTTCAAATTCGGAAACAAAATCAGACATTAGACTCTCAACAAACTCAACAATACCCTTTCGGGGTGTTATTCTGCCCGCAATGAGAATAATTTTTTTCCTTTCAACGTCATATTTTTTTTTAAATTCATTTGCTTTTACAACAACTTCACTAAAATCTGGAATTTCAACTCCAGGATTTAAAATAGTAATTTTTTTTTCATCAATTCCTGCATGTATTGCGAGTGATTTTGTATAATTACTATTAACAATTAATATATCGCATCGTCGAATTAACGGCAGAAATATACATTGATATATTTTATTTTCTACAATAATATCAAGGCCATGTAAATAACAGATAAGCTTGGCTGAAGTGAATTTTGCTGCAAAATAGCCAGTTAGAACAGCAGCTCCACTACCACAAAAAACGAAATCAAATTTCTTACCCATAGCAAAGCATAGTGTTTTGATAAAACAGGTAACCAAATACTTCCAAACTGGCAATGCCGGTGACAATATAATTTTGTTAACGCCACCTACAAAATTTTGACAACCATTAGGGCCAGATACAGATACTGTGGCAATATTGACAAGTGATTTTAGGATATGGGAATTTAGCCGTTCCATTCCCCCCACCAACGGAGGAAGATTGCGAGACAAGAATAATATTTTCATATTCTACTTACCCATTCAAAAAATCATTTATTTTAAAAAACTTTGAAAATTGGATAATTTATAACAATTTCAATAATCACAATATCTTCTTATTCTTAAGAATCAACATTCTAATAAATTTAAATATATTATGGGCTGAATAAACAGCACAGATATACATCTCTGGCCTTAATGCAACAGAATATCGAGCATCACTGTGCAAAATAACATATATGATACTTATAGAAATTGTACTTATGTATATAGTTTGCATAGCGAATTTGGAATTTCCATCTTTTTCTAGTAACATGAAAAAGAATCCCATAATAGCCAGAAGAAATAGCCAATAATGCAGTTGTTTCATTATAACCAATGAAGCAATGGCCCATTTAGATTTATAATATAACGATGACTCTACGCGAAAAACGTAGACATCACCTTGCCCTACAAGAATATCCCAGCCCCATAACTCCATAGGTTTACGTAAAAAGTACCATTTCGCATAACTACTTGGGTTTTCTATAATTCTAGACGCTAACTCCCTGTAAAAGTCATAGTGATTATCTCTGTATTTACTAATATCAAGCTCATAAGGATTATTTTTATCTTTTGGATTAGCTCGCAATATTTTATGAAAATCGCTATGCGATCCTATTATTAGATTTTCAAATGCACGATCATAACTCGACGGTCCAGTATCCTCAAGGCTAACTAAGTTTCTTATATTCCACAATGCAACCACCAATAAAAATGATAGCAAAAAAACATATGGGGACTTTCGATTTACTAACGTCTGTACTTCGCCATAGATAGATCGAATGAATATCAATATAGGTGCAACCAAAGAAACTGGGTTTGTTAAATAAGCCAAACCAAATATGAACCCACTTACTCCATTAAGAATAACAGAATATTTACTTGTTGATACCTTGATGTAGAGACATATGGACGACAAAAGCAAAAAAGAAAATAATGTTTCGGATAAGACGTATCCACCGTGTGTAATTAGATGAGGGCTTAGTATAGTTAGCCCACAAACTAAAATAGTCCAACTAACCGAGAAAATTGATCGACTCAATATATAGGTTAAGGATCCGATTAATCCACCTATTACTACTTGAAACCCCAATACAACATAATAGAAGTGAATCGAAATTAATTTTGCCACAAGCATACACATAGCTAAAAAGGCAGGATATCCCGGTGCCCAATAGGAATCTGGCCGTGGCGTGACCGATCGATCTTTTGAAAAGACTCCATATTCAATCATATTATTTGCATATTGCGCATAAAATGAGGCATCACCTCGAATAGGACCGGATATTTCTAAAGTATTCAAATACATTAGTCTTATTATAAAGCCAATGATAAATATTATAGACACGACGGTTTTTTCATTATCGATAAGATTTAACTTCATTTTCATTCCTTTTCCACAGCGACATTTTTTATAATTTTAATATAATTAGTTTCTGCTATTTTGAATTGCCTTGGACCTGACAAGAAACTGAAAAAATTATTCCCTATTTGTATCTTTATACATTAGGCTAGTAATTTGCTCGGAGACCAATCCCATTAAAAAAATTAGCACTGCGGTTGTAAATAATAATGCCCCCATGTTGGTAAATCGACCATCTGTTAAGTAGGTATGAAAATAATATATAGCCGCCATCAGAAAAAAAAATAAGCTAGTTGGAGCAAATATTTTTAATGGAGAGAAAAGTGTTCCTATTTTAAAAATAATAAGAAAGAACCGCAAGCCATCCTGTACAATTTTAACGTGACTTCGCGTTCCCTCTAAACGCTTTTGCACCTCAATAGGCACATAGGCCACCGAATACCCAGCGCGAAAGAAACTCATAGTGATAGTAGTAGGATAGGAAAATTTATTTGGTAGTAAACTAATGAATTCAATGAATCGCTTCTTTTTCATGGCTCGAAAACCAGATGTTAGATCTAGTACCTTATGACCCACCATCCAACTTGCGAACCAATTATAGAAACTATTTGCAAATGATCGTCGAAGATTAGCCTGTCCTCTTCTATTTCTCGAACCAACTACCATATCGTAGCCTTGCGCTAACTTATCTACCAGTTGCTGTACGTCTTGTGCTCTGTGTTGGCCATCTGCATCCATACATACAATCACTTCACCTTTAGCAATGCGCAAACCACTTTTAATTGAAGCTCCGTTTCCTTTGCTGTAAGGATGTAAAACCTCCGTCACTTGATTCTTTCTGCAAATCTCAGAAGTGTCGTCTTCAGACCCATCGTTTATCAAAATGACTTCAGCACTTGGAAAAGATGATCGTAATTCAGGTAACAATAAAGCTAGACTTTTTGCTTCATTTTTAGCAGGAATCAAAATTGATATCATTGATTAGCCTTTGGTTTATTGATAATTAATTCAGAAATACCTATACGTTTAAGATCTTCATCTAGTATAGCCTTTATTCTAACTATTTCTGCTGCGTAAACTTCGTGAGTTCGTTTTAATATCAAACCTTTTTTATTCTCCTTGAATAATACATCCGTCTGATAAAGCAACATCGAGGCTTCTACCGGTCTATCTGCGTTGGCCATCAGCGCCACCATCGACATCGCTGCGTCCATGTCATTGTGAACATAAATAGCCCTAGAGAAGTTTTCCTGAGCTTTATCGTAGTCGTCTAATGCCAAATAGAGATTAGCTAAGGAATAAGGATAAATTTTCTTAAATTGATATATATCAGAGATATTTTTTGAATCATGCAGTGAGTCTAAAAATTCTATCATTAGTCGAATATATTTCTGCTTGTTCGGATGATTGATAACTGCATTCGTTAAGTTTTTTATCCCCATTATGGTTTGTGCGTCAAAGGGCTGATTCTGCATTCGTCTCGCTATTTTTTGAAAAGTGTCTGCCTCAGCTATACTATAACTCACTTGAATTAACAGATAGTTAGCAGTAATCAAACTACTTTGAGGGAATTTCTCCATGGCGGCTTCAATCAACGCAAAACCCTTGTCCTTTTGACCCGAATTGAAATAGATCGAAGCCAACTTATTTTGGGCTCGAGGCGATTCTGGCGCGGAAAGAGCCCAGTATTTCTCAAGAAAAAAAGTATTTGACCAAAGTAATGCACGCTGAAAAGTTAAAAATCCAAGAGTTGTTATAATAGCAATCACAATAATAGACTTAACGCTGGTACTGATTCTTTTTGCTTCAACTAACGATGCAACTAATGGCAAGAAAATAAGACCTGCACCAATATAGTTGCGATGTTCAAAGTAAAGCTCTAGTGGAATAAATGTAGATTCGATTACATGACTAGCCATATAGAACAAAATAGCAATTGACAAGAGAGGATATTTTTTTCGACTCATTACCCCCAATATAACTAGACAGCCAATACCTAATACAGCAATTAACGTAACTGGGGGGTTAATTAAATTTGTTGATATTTCATAACCATCCTGAAAAAGGCCCCTACCTTCGATGTGCGGCATAAATAAATAATAAAGATACTCCCAAATAATTCTGCATTCAGACAATAGTCTTTCTATTTGATTAAATGGACGACCCGCCCAAGGGTGGGACACGAAAGTTATTGTTCTCAAGCACAAATAACTAATTACCAATATGGGCAGACCAAAAAATACCCATTGCCATTTCACATCCGGCTTTTTGTTTTTTGCAGGAATTGCAATTTCTATTACCCAAGCCAATAGAGGTAAGAGTATTCCATTTTCTTTGCTGAATACTGCCAACACACTACCAATAACCAATCCACTACTCATCCAAATATAGGCCTTAAATAAATAACCTTGGGTTAGCAATAGACGGCCGTATAAATAGGCGATTAATCCCGCAAAGATGAATAGCGTAGCCAATTGAGCCATGCGCTGTACTACATACAGAGTAGTCGACAGTAAAAACGGATGTAACAACCAGATAGTAGCTGTTAGAATTGCTGTCCAAATGGCTTGATTTTCGTTTCGCCCCATTAATCGCATTAAATGTAATATTAACCAACACAAACATAGACCACACAACAAATGAATTTTTATGTTGGTTTCTTTAAAACCTTCAGCGTTACTTGGCCAAGCATTATCATCTAGTAAAAAACTGGCCAGTGAAATTGGGCGCCCAAGTGGTCCAGAATAGCCAGTAAACACAAAAGCTTTGAAAGTCTCCCAATCTCTTACGCCCCCATAATCCCCCATATCTTGTAAATTTGCATAATCATCAAATAAAAAGCCACCTTTTATGCCGGGCGAATAGACGGAATAACTTACAATTAGAATCAAAAATAAAAATAAGGCGGGAAACCATTTTTGGAGATCATTTATCATGTCTATCCTCATAAAAAAATTGCCCGCACAAGGCGGGCAATTTTAAACGCCAACAAACTTTATGAACGACAAGAAGACGGCATAAACTTCTGCTTAACTGGAGTCCCACTAGACGCAGGCTTACACTTCCAATTAATTGACCCAGCTGATGTAGATGGACTGATTTCCATAGTAGCAGAACGAATACCCTGAGCCACGCCAGAGGAACGCATAGTAACTGTAATTAAACCGTTTAGTATCGCAACGTTACTCACATATTTACCATTGATAGAGGCTGCTTCTGATGCACCTGCAACATAATTAGTCGTTGGATAAGTACCATTATTAGTCCAATACTCAGACACCACTGTACGCAAACCACCACCCAAAGTCAGCGCCTCTGACATTTGAGAGCGAGCGGTGTAATCTTGATAGGCTGGCAATGCAACAGCAGCCAAAATACCAATAATTGCAACCACAATCATCAATTCGATTAAGGTAAAACCTTTTTGTATTTGTTTCATAGTAAATCTCCGGAAAGAAAGTTGTTTGTAACACATTAGAGCTTTAGCAAGGTATATACCAACAAACTAAAATTCAAGACGACCCAGCCAATTCAATAGGGAACCTTGTCTCAAATTCAAAAAGCAATCTAATGACCAATCAAAAAACATCACAAAACCGGCATCAAGTGTCAATTTTTGTCACTTTTAGTCGGATTACTTTACAAATATTAGAAAATAGAAGGGAAAGTCAATGGCCTTATTAGAACTCTTAGTTTACAGTTGAATATGAAGACGAATAGCCTAGAATATAACTTTATTTCAAGGGTAAAAATAACTCTATGAACACCCCTGCAACATCTTTAAATGGCTTGGCACGCCGACTTGTTACCGAAAATTTACTAGATGCTGAAGCGGCTCGTAAAGCTATTTCACAATCACATAAAGAAAAAGTGCCTTTCGTAAATTATCTTGTCACGCGCAATATTTTAGATGCCCGAACAATTGCTCGTGTTGCTTCTGAAGAATTTGGTACGCCGATTTTTGATTTATCTTCACTCAATCCTGAAAGTATGCCTCAGGGTTTACTCAATGAAAAATTAATGCGCAAGCATAACGCACTTCCACTGATTAAACGAGGTAATCGGTTATTTGTAGGTCTTGCTGATCCGACAGATTTGCATGCACTAGATGAAATTAAATTCAATACAGCAAGTTCAACAGAGGCGGTTCTGGTTGAAGCAGATAAACTGATAGTCGCCATTGAAAAATATTTAAACTCCCAAGAACAAAGCTTCGGTGACGCATTGGGCGATCTCGATGGTGACTTCGACAACCTCGATATCGAAGCTGTTGATGACAACGCTAAAAAAGATGATGTTATCAGCGAAGCCGATGAAGCACCTATTGTTAAATATATCAATAAGGTCCTTTTGGATGCGATTAGGGGTGGTGCATCAGATATCCACTTTGAACCCTACGAAAAAAGCTACAGGATTCGTCTTCGTACGGATGGCGTATTACATGAGTTAGCTCGCCCGCCGGTTAATCTGGCAACGCGCATGGCGGCGCGCTTGAAAGTTATGTCGCAAATGGATATTTCTGAGCGACGACTCCCCCAGGATGGACGGATAAAACTTAAAGTATCAAAATCGAAGGCCATTGATTTTCGTGTGAACACCTTGCCTACATTATTCGGTGAAAAAATAGTATTGCGTATTCTTGATCCCAGCTCCGCCAAACTCGGAATTGACGCTTTAGGATATGAAGATGATCAGAAAAAACTCTACATGGATGCACTAGCACAATCTCAGGGCATGATTTTGGTTACAGGCCCTACAGGTAGCGGAAAGACGGTGTCTCTTTATACGGGACTCAACATACTGAATACATCCGAAGTTAATATTTCCACTGCTGAAGATCCAGTTGAAATCAATTTAGAAGGTATCAATCAGGTTCAGATGAATACCCGGGTTGGGTTAACCTTTTCTGAAGCTTTACGCTCATTTCTACGCCAAGACCCCGACGTAATCATGGTCGGTGAGATCCGAGATCTGGAAACAGCTGAAATTGCTATCAAAGCGGCTCAAACAGGTCACTTGGTGCTATCCACACTCCACACTAACAGCGCACCTGAAACATTAACACGCTTATTGAATATGGGCGTTCCTGCATTTAACGTTGCAACATCAGTGAGTTTAATCATTGCACAACGACTTGCGCGACGGCTATGTCCTGCTTGTAAAAAACCGGCCACCGAAATTCCATCAGAAATTTTGACCGAGGAAGGTTTTGATGAAATCGGCATTCCTCGTAGTGAGTTTCAAATTTTCAAGGCAGTAGGTTGTGAAAAATGTAACAACGGATATCGCGGTCGAGTTGGCGTTTATGAAGTGGTTCGCATCACCCCGGTTATTGCCAATCTTATAATGGAAAATGGCAACTCTCTGCAAATTGCAAGAGCAGCGAAAGAAGCCGGTTTTAACAATTTACGTATTTCCTCATTGCGCAAAGTTGCAATGGGATTAACCAGCCTCGAAGAGGCCAACCGAGTTACCAAGGATTAATCCATGGCCAGTATCACAGTAAACAAAGCTACTCCTGCTAAAGCGAGAGCCAAACAAATAGCAGCCAGTCATACCTATTCTTATAAAGGTGCAGACCGAAAGGGAACTATAGTAGAAGGGGAATTGAGCGGCTCTAGCCCGGCAATCGTAAAAGCCCAGCTGATGAAGCAAGGTATTACCGTAAAAAATATCAAAAAGCTCTCACCAACCCGAGGTGGAAGATCCATTAAAGCTGCTGATATTGCTGTATTTTCCCGGCAAATGGCGACCATGATGAAGGCTGGCGTACCCTTGGTACAGTCTTTTGATATTGTAGCTGATGGCGTAGATAACCAAAATTTGCGCAGGCTTATTCTGACTATTCGTGACTCAGTTGCTGCAGGGGGTGGTTTTGCCAACGCTTTAAGAATGCATCCAAAATATTTTGACGACTTGTTTTGTAACTTGGTTGAATCAGGTGAACAGTCGGGTGCTTTAGAGACCATGCTAGACAGGATTGCATCTTATAAAGAGAAAACGGAAGCACTTAAAGGAAAAATTAAAAAAGCTCTAACTTATCCAATCGCCGTTGTAGTTGTCGCCATTGTGGTAACAGGAATATTATTAGTTAAAGTTGTCCCTACCTTTGCTGAAACTTTCAGCAGCTTCGGTGCAGACTTACCTGCATTTACTTTATTTGTTTTGCATTTATCTGAGCTTGCACAAGCTTATTGGTGGTTGATTTCACTCGGTATGGTGGCTGCTGTGATTATATTTTCGCAATTACGTCGACGCTCACCGGCCTTTGCCTATGCAATTGACAAATACATTTTAAAAATGCCTATATTTGGTCAAATTATTTATTTATCTGTTATGGCCCGTTTTGCAAGAACCCTGTCTACAACATTTGCTGCAGGTGTTCCCTTAATTGATGCTTTAACTTCTGTTGCAGGTGCAGCGGGGAATAAAATTTATTACGACGCCATTATTAAAGTAAGGGAAGAGGTTTCGACAGGTATTCAATTAAATGTTGCGTTAAAAACACGAAAGATCTTCCCTAGCTTGATGATTCAAATGGCAGCAATTGGTGAAGAATCAGGCTCTCTAGATGCGATGCTGGACAAAGTTGCAAGTTACTACGAGGAAGCCGTTGATAATATGGTTTCCAACCTAACAGCCCTACTCGAACCTATGATTATGTCAATTCTAGGTGTTCTGGTCGGCGGACTGATGATCGCGATGTACTTACCTATTTTCCAACTGGGTCAGGTTGTATAAGAGTGAGCTTGTTACAAGCACTACAACTTTATCCAGTATTTGCATTGGCGACCGCACTATTATTAGGTTTATTAGTAGGAAGTTTTATTAATGTTGTAGTTCATCGATTACCCAGGATGATAAATCTTGAGTACAAAGAGCAAGTTGATGAGTTTATAAAAAGTGACGAATACAAATCTGCTTCAACCGAGGGAAAAATCAATTTGGTTTTTCCTCGATCTCGCTGTCCACATTGTGGGCATCAAATTTCAGCGTTAGAAAACATTCCCGTTATCAGTTATCTTTTTCTAAAGGGGCGATGTTCAGGCTGCAAAAAAAATATTTCAAAACGCTACCCCATAATCGAAGCAATAACTGGACTAATGTCATTAGCAGTCATTTACCATTTTGGTGTAAACCTACAAGGTGCAGCTGCCTTGTTGTTCACTTGGTGCTTAATATCCCTCACTTTAATTGACTATGATACTTATTACTTACCGGACACCATTACATTGCCATTAGTCTGGATAGGATTAATTGCCAATTATTATGATCTGTTTACTGACTTCGGCTCGGCATTTTGGGGTGCCATTATTGGCTACATGTCCCTTTGGACAATCAACCAATTATTTAAATTAGTTCGTGGTCGTGAAGGAATGGGAGCGGGTGATTTTAAACTATTAGCAGCATTAGGAGCATGGATGGGTTGGCAGATGCTATTACAAATCGCACTTTTCTCCTCACTTGTAGGTGCAGTTGTTGGAATCAGTTTAATGTTGATTAAAAATCGTGATAAAAACCACCAAATTCCATACGGCCCTTATCTCGCGACAGCAGGTTGGATTGCTTTTTTATTTGGAGAGCAAATCAATCATCAGTACCTAAAAATTCTCCTCCCTCATTAATCTATGACTGGCTTTATAGTAGGCTTAACTGGTGGTATAGGCAGTGGAAAATCAGCAGTTAGCCATTTATTTTCCGAAAAAAAAATTACTATTGTGGATGCTGATATTGTCGCTCGAGAGGTCGTAGAACCTGGCACGACTATTCTCGCTGAAATAATCCGACATTTTGGAACTGATATTGTTGATGCGCATCAGAATTTAAAACGCTCTAAATTACGCGAAATTATTTTCTCCAATCAAGAAGAAAAACACTGGCTAGAAAATCTATTACATCCTGTTATTAATTCAGAAATTAGATGCCAACTAGAGCAAGCATCTGGCCCATATGCAATATTGTCATCGCCACTTCTATTGGAAACTCAACAACACAAACTAGTGAATAGAATTTTGGTAGTCGATGCCAGTGAAGAGTTACAAATACTGCGAGCCACCCAACGTGATAAGAATAATTCTGAACAAATTAAGGCAATCATGAAAACCCAGCTTAACCGTCAAGAAAGATGTGCTCACGCTAACGACATCATTCATAATCATGGTGAGTTGAACGAACTATCCTTTCAAGTTGAGAAGTACCACCAACTCTACCTAAAACTTTCACAACAATGAGCTAACAAGTGACTAACGACGCTATCAAACTTAACTGCCCCACCTGCAAAAAAATAGTCCTTTGGAATGATGATTTTCCATTTCGTCCATTTTGCTCTGATAGATGTCGATTGATTGATTTAGGTGAATGGGCCAGTGAAAATCATCGCATCGCAGGAGATAATTTGGATATTAATTCTGAAGAAATAGATCATTGATGATCAATTATAAACAGGCTCTACTTCCACCAACTTCCTATACCTGCTATACCTTGAGCACCCACCTCAATCGCTTGGGATAAACTTTCAATTTGCATTCCACCTAATAAATATATAGGGATATTAATTGATTTAATTAACTCTTCACATTTAATCCAGCCCAAAGCTATTTTTTCAGGATGCGACTGCGTAGGTTGAACCGGCGAAAGAAAAACATAATCTGCTCGAATTTTTTCTGCTTGCTTCAACTCTTCTAATGAATGACAAGATGCCCCCAACAGTAGATCCTGATGAATAGGACGAGCTGATTGCTGCATTAATTGATATGAATTTAAATGTAGCCCGATTTTTTGATTTGGTTGACTGATCTTCATAAACTCATCAACACTAGTATTTAACTGCAATTGAATTTTATCTGCACAGCATTTGTTAGCTACATTTAAAAAATCGACGTGTTCTTGATAGGAGAAGTGATTAATACGTAGCTGTATCATTTTCAAATCCTGCTTAATAAGACTTGAAAACTTTTCTGCAAAATCATGATAAGAAGAATAATCACCAGTAATCGCACATACAGACGGCAAACTAATTGCAGTGATTATAGGCTTGTTGGCGGAGGGAAATTGATATTGACTCAAATGCTCAGGTTTTACCCACGCAATTGGCTGCCCCTCATTACCCAGAGCCACACCTGAAAATCTTGTCACTCTGCGCACATCTAGTAACACTGATTTATCAGAGTAGTCATGGCGAATTTGTATTAGTGGTTGTGATCGTTCAACTTGAATTGCCAGCTCTTCTTTTAGCTCCCGTGACAGTGCAGATTGAATAGTTTCGCCAACTTCAACTTTGCCACCAGGAAATTCCCACAAGCCACCTTGATGAACAGAATCCGGGCGCTTGGCGATTAATATTTCGCCGCGCCCGTTTTCAATTACACCTACTGCGACATGCAGATATTTTTCCATATTTAGAATTAATCAAAAGTTAATGCAATTTAAGAACGGTAGTCAGCATTAATTTTTACATACTCATAAGAAAGATCGGTTGTCCAAATAGTTTCTTCTGCTATACCTCGACCAAGATCAATATTGATTGAAATCTCTGCCTTTTTCATTACCACCTGACCTTGCTCTTCTGTGTAAGTTTTTGCACGCCCACCATTTTCAACAATTAACACGTCATCAAGATGAACTCGCACTTTATTGACATCCAGATTTTTAACGCCAGCATAACCAATCGCTGCAACAATACGCCCCCAATTTGGATCTGATGCAAAGAGTGCAGTTTTAATTAACGGTGAATGTGCAACCGCATAACCTGCAGCAAGACATTCATTTGCATCAGAGCCACCTTTAACAGCAACAGTCACAAATTTAGTTGCACCTTCACCATCACTGACGATGGCCTTTGCCAAATGCAAATGGGCAGCAATAATTAGTTCGCGTAGTTTTTCATAGAGCTCACCACTTGCCTCATTCACTTCTGGTAAATCGACTTTCCCTGTCGCCATTAAGATACAAGAATCATTTGTGGAGGTATCACCGTCTATTGTGATGCGATTGAACGATTTGTTAGCCGCCTCTTTTGATAACTGCTGCAAGATTTTTTGAGAAATTTTTGCATCAGTTGCAATATAACCCAACATAGTTGCCATGTTGGGTTTGATCATACCTGCGCCTTTTGATATCCCATTTACCGTGATGGTTTTACCCTGATAAACAATTTGCTGACTAAATCCCTTGGGACGAGTATCGGTGGTCATAATTCCTCTACCTGCGTCTTCCCATCCACTTTCATTTGCATTGGCTATAGCCTCAGGCAAGACTGGAAGAATTTTCTGCAATGGCAAAGGCTCACCGATAACACCTGTTGAAAAAGGTAATACCTGCTCTGTTTTGACACCAGTGAGTCTGGCTATTTCTGCACAAGTCGATTTCGCATCGGCAATACCTTGCTCACCCGTACAGGCATTAGCATTACCAGAATTTATGACTAAAAAACGAATAGCTGCTTTTGCCAAATGTTCTTTGCATACAATGACTGGAGCTGCACAAAAAGCGTTTTGCGTAAATACACCCGCTACATTCGTTCCTTCGGCGAGGGCAAATAACACAACATCACGGCGACCCACTTTTTTTATTCCGGCACTTACTGATACTAAATTAACACCCTTTACCGGATGCATTTTTGGAAATGGATATTCACCTACTGCCATAATGATTTTCTCTTTTAACTATTCCAACTGTCCGTGACAGCTTTTAAATTTTTTCCCCGATCCGCAAGGGCATGGATCATTGCGACCCACTTTGGGGCCACTACGTACAATTTGTGCTTTTACTTTAGGCGGCTCTTGCGATTCATCCATAGTATTCAGTTCATCATGACGTAATTGCATTTTTTGTTTTGCCAATTCAGCTCGCCGTTGATTCTCCATCGCATCCATTTGTTCACGTGTAATAGGTTCTACTCGTGCTAGCAAATTTATTGTCTCTCTCTTTACCGTCACCAATAGATCCTGGAATAAAACAAAAGACTCTCTTTTGTATTCTTGTTTGGGATTTTTTTGAGCATAGGAGCGCAAATTAATCCCTTGTCTCAGATGATCCATAAGGGCTAAATGATCTTTCCAGGAATGATCGATTACTTGCAACATAACTTGCTTTTCTATTTCCTGCATTATGTCACCAACACGCTCACATTTGGTATCGTAAGACTTTTGCACTTCCTCAACAATTTTTTGGCGCAGCGTTTCCTCGTGTAACCGCGTATCTTCTTCCAACCATTTTGCTATTGGTAGCTGCAACCCAAAATCAGCTTCCAATTGTTTTTGTAATCCGGAAATATCCCATTGATCTTCAATTGTTTGCGGAGGGATATATTGACCGACAAGCTCTTCTACAACCTCTGCACGAATTGCACTGATAGTGTCGCCAATCGAATCCGCATCTAATAACTCATTACGCTGATGGTAAATAATTTGACGTTGATCATTCGCAACATCATCAAACTCAAGTAGTTGTTTGCGGATATCAAAATTTCGACCTTCTACTTTTCTCTGCGCCTTTTCAATAGCGTTATTAACCATGCGATGCTCAATAGCTTCGCCTTTTTCCATCCCTAACGCCTGCATAAAGTTACGTACACGCTCGGAGGCAAAAATACGCATTAAATTATCTTCAAGCGATAAATAAAAACGCGTAACTCCTGGATCACCTTGTCGACCTGAACGACCGCGCAACTGATTATCTATACGGCGAGACTCATGACGCTCAGTACCAATAATATGCAACCCACCCGCAGCCAATACTTGCTCGTTACGTATTTTCCATTCAGATTTTATTTTTTCAATTTGCTCTGGCGAAGGATTTTCAATTTTTGCCAGTTCTGATTCCCATCGTCCTCCTAGTACAATATCAGTACCGCGACCCGCCATATTGGTTGCAATAGTGACTGCATCTGGGCGCCCAGCCTGGGCAATAATCTCTGCTTCCTGAGCATGGAATTTTGCATTCAGAACCTGGTGTTTAATACCGGCCTTCTTCAATCGACGCGACATTTCTTCAGAGGTTTCTATGGAGGCGGTACCAACAAGAATTGGCACTTTCTTTTCTTGAAGCGCTTTTACATCTGCAACAATAGCTTCGTATTTATCTTCAATATTTAAAAATACTTTGTCATTTAAATCCTGACGCGAAACAACTTTATTCGTTGGAATAACAACTACATCCAATCCATAAATTTCACGAAATTCGTAAGCTTCTGTATCAGCAGTACCTGTCATACCGGACAAGGTTGGATACAATCGAAAATAATTTTGGAAAGTAGTCGATGCTAGAGTCTGGCTTTCACTTTGAATAGCCACTTTCTCTTTTGCTTCTATAGCTTGATGCAATCCTTCTGATAATCGACGACCTGGCATAGTCCGACCTGTATGCTCATCAATTAGCACAACTTGGCCTTCCTGAATAATATATTCAACATCATGATGGAAAAGGTGGTGTGCACGCAGCGCGGAATTAACGTGATGCATTAAAGTCAAATTATTTGCTGCATACAAACTTTGCTCAGGCTCTAGCAATTTGGCTTGTATCAGTAGATTTTCAACATGCTGATGACCCTCTTCGGTTAACTCTATTTGCCGAGATTTTTCATCAACCCGAAAATCGCCCACTTGGGTAATTACACGACGTTCGCCATCTTCACCATTATCTTCTTGCTTTTTTAGCTTCTGAATAATTTGGTTGATATGTTTGTACGTCTCCGCACTATTTTCAGCAGCACCCGAAATTATGAGCGGTGTACGCGCCTCATCAATTAAAATCGAATCAACTTCATCTACCACAGCAAAATTGAGCTCTCGTTGAACTTTATCTTCTTTACTCAGCGCCATATTGTCGCGAAGATAATCAAATCCGTATTCGTTGTTCGTGCCATAAGTGACATCAGCGGCATAGGCCTCACGTTTTGTTGAATGAGGTTGCATGGACTGAATAACGCCAACTGTCATTCCCAAAAATTCGTAAAGGGGTTTCATCCAGTTAGCATCACGACTCGCCAGATAATCGTTCACTGTCACAATATGAACACCTTTATCGGCGATTGCATGTAGATAACTGGGCAGGGTTGAAACCAGGGTTTTTCCTTCACCTGTTCTCATCTCTGCAATTTTTCCTTCATGCAGGGTCATGCCACCAATTAACTGCACGTCAAAATGACGCATCCCCATAACACGTCGACCGGCTTCTCTCACTGTTGCAAATGCCTCAGGCAGCAGCTGGTCCAGTGTTTCACCTTTTTGAAAACGCGCACGAAACTCTTCTGTTTTTGCTTTCAAGGCTTCATCCGTAAGCTCGATCATTTGTGGTTCAAGTGCATTTATCTGCGCAACCACTTTTCCCATACGCTTTAATTCCCGGTCGTTTTTCGATCCGAATAGAGTCTTAATCAACTTGTTGATCATTATGAAATTCCAACTATAAATTTTATGTTTTCTTAAATTGCGACCAGCACAACTAGCGCTTTGCGGGCAACTTATAAAGGCGGCCAGTAAATAGGATGATATCGACTAAAGCAAGCTTATGAATAAGCTGTCAGTCAAAAAAAGAAGGGACTAAGGATTACTGCGACGAACATAGGCAGAAGGATCTACCACTCTGCCATTTTTGTAGACTTCAAAATGTACATGATTACCCGTTGATCGACCTGTGGAACCAACCAAACTGATAACTTGTCCTTTTTTAACTACATCTCCTGCTTTAACCAGGTTTTTTTGATTGTGTGCATAACGAGTAACAAAACCAAAACCATGGTTGATTTCAACCATATTCCCATATCCCGGATGTCGTCCGGACCAATTGACCACACCGGCCGCAACACTGTGCACTTCAGATCCAGCACGAGCTGTAAAATCAAGGCCAGAATGGAAGGTGTTTTTGCCTGTGAAAGGATCCTGTCTATAACCAAAATGTGAAGATAAAAATGCGCCTTTTACAGGATATCCAGCAACAACTGTATCTTGCAAAAGGCTCTTATTGGCGAGTAGTGCATCAAGGGTACCGAGCTGTTGCTCTTGATTGCTCAACTTTGACGTTAAACCTGTGAGCATTGAAAGAAAATCGGTCTCAGATTCCAGACCCTGACCAGAGCCTGATAATCCACCAATCGCAGGAACCTGACTAAAATCGAATTCACCCTCCAGCTTTGCCGACGAAGCCAGTTTTTCTCCCAGCGCATCAAGCCGCGTCAATCTTGCTTGAAGTTCGGCGATCTTGCTGGTAAGTGCGGAGAGCTGAGCCCTACTTGCTCTATGATCATCAATATTAGGCAGTGCATCCTTACCAACTACGCTTCCCCAAACAGCGTTATTTGTGTCGAAAATATCGGATTGCTCGCCATTAACCAACCACCCGTAACCCCAAGCACCTATGGTTGTGGGAATCCCCAACAAACAAATAGACAGAAAAGCACGCGTCCAACCACCCAGGTTGATGCTGCGAGTCTGCCCATGATCTTTGCTGACGATAATAATCTTCATTAGCAACCTTCAATTTTTTGCGAGTAAAACTGGCTAAGATCAAAATAATTGATCTAATTAAGCAGGTTTATGATTTCCACTTGGATTGAGGCAAACCTCAAAAACCGATGCTTTTTGCGTATCGTTAAATTCTATGGTCAAAAAGCCCTTTAAAAACAAGTAGTTGCAAACAACTACTGGCACGCAGATTAATATATTGAATCCTTGCGATTGACTGAAAAAATTCAGTTACATGAAATATGGCACAAGATTGAGAAAAATGACAAGTAAAATTTCAAAAGCGTGACCCACAATACATGAATATTGAGAACCGCTTAGTGTTTATTAATTGATCAGGATGTTAATTAATGTACGCGACAGGAGAGGATGCCATATCGTCAAAGGTTACAAATTCCCATGCATCAGGTTGATCGATTAACTGTCTTAATACACGATTATTCATCGCATGGCCTGATTTGTGAGCTTTAAATTCGCAAATAAGCCCATAACCCAGCATGTACAAATCACCAATTGCATCTAGCACTTTGTGTTTGACGAATTCATCTTCGGATCTCAAACCGTCTTCGTTCAATATTTTGTACTCGTCAACCACAATGGCGTTATCCAAACTACCACCTCTCGCCAAACCTTTCGATCGCAAAAACTCAATTTCGTGCATAAATCCAAATGTGCGTGCACGACTGACCTGCCTTACGAATGACTGACTGGAAAAATCTACAATAGTGTTGAGAATCTGACCCTGAAAAACCGGATGATTGAATTCAATTGAAAATTCTATTTTAAAACCATCATAAGGAATAAAGCTGGCAATTTTATCCCCATCTTGCAAAGTGACTTCTTTTTTCACCCGCACAAATTTTTTCGGTGCATTAAGTTCCTGAATACCTGCCGACTGAATAAGGAAAACAAAAGGAGCGGCGCTCCCATCCATAATCGGTATTTCGGCTGCGTTTAATTCCACAATAGCATTATCAATTCCGGTACCCGCAAAGGCAGACATCAAATGTTCTACTGTGGAAACACGAATATTATCTTTTATCAGGCAAGTGGAGAGTGTGGTTTCGCCCACGTTTTTGGCAAAACCCCTGATTTCAACTGGAGGAACAAGATCGACACGACGAAATACAATACCTGTATCAGCATCAGCCGGTTTTAAGCTGATACTGATTTTTTGACCTGTATGCAAACCAATGCCGGTGGCACGGACAGTGGTTTTCAATGTTCGTTGTTTAAGCATTCAATTTTGCCGTAAGGTGATGAGACAAAGTAAAGCAAAGAGACACTAACAAACTGGCAGGGGGTGACGCCAGTTGTTAGTCTCTATGTCCTGCATTGTCTCATTCAATAGGTCATTAGTCCGCTTGACGACGCAGGAATGCGGGAATATCCAAATATTCCAATTCTTTGTCTCCAAGTGGTGCCGCCAAAGCTGCTGCGGAACCTTGATTAGCACGCAACCCGCCTGTTGAGCGTTCAACACTTGGCGGAGCAACACGACGAGTATTGTCGATAACTTTAGTTGGTGAAGGCTTAACGTCTTTCGTGAAATTGACCGGAACACCTAAGCCTGTCGCAACAACAGTCACACGCAACTCGTTTGTCATCTCTGGATCAATAACAGTTCCAACTACGACTGTCGCATCACCAGAAGCAAACTCCTCAATGACATTACCAACTTCAGCAAACTCACCCATGGATAAATCCAAACCAGCAGTGATGTTAACCAAAATACCTTTGGCACCTTGAAGATCAACATCTTCCAATAATGGACTGCGGATGGCAGCTTCAGCGGCATCACGTGCACGATTCTCACCCGAAGCTCGACCAGTACCCATCATCGCCATTCCCATTTCAGACATTACAGTGCGCACGTCTGCAAAATCGACGTTGATCATTCCTGGTCGCATGATTAAATCGGCGATCCCTTGAACGGCACCATGCAACACATTATTGGCTGCTTTAAATGCATCCAACAGACTGGTTGATTTGCCTAACACTGACAAAAGTTTTTCGTTAGGAATAGTGATTAGTGAATCGACTCGCTCACTGAGCTCTTTAATTCCTTCATCAGCAATCGCCATGCGCTTACGGCCTTCAAACGGAAAAGGTTTTGTAACCACTGCCACGGTCAAAATTCCCAGATCGCGAGCAACTTCTGCCACAACAGGCGCAGCGCCAGTTCCGGTTCCACCGCCCATACCTGCAGCAATAAATACCATGTCAGCACCACGCAAAAGTTCCGCAATACGTTCACGATCTTCCATTGCTGCTTGACGACCCACATCAGGATTAGCACCTGCCCCCAAACCTTTTGTCGTCGACGCACCTAATTGCAATACTGTTCGCACATCAATATCTTTCAGTGCTTGAGCATCGGTATTCGCGCAAATAAACTCAACGCCTTCCACTTTATTTGCAATCATGTGTTTAACAGCATTACCGCCACCACCGCCAACACCGATCACTTTAATCACTGCATCTTGATGCAAGTTATCAATAAGTTCAAACATAGCCACACCCCTTTATTTTGAAACACTTTATCTTGAAAATTAGTTATTGATTAGTGTAAAAAAATCAACAACAAACAACCTTACGAACATCTAACTAAAAATTACCCTGAAACATTCTTTTTAATTTCCCTAGCAACGAACCTGAACCATCAGATTTATGGCCTGATGTTTTATAACCCTCTTGATGTTGCTTTACTGCATAAATTAACAACCCAACTCCAGTGGAATAAATTGGATTGTTAACAATGTCAGATAAACCACGAATATTTTGTGGTGAACCTAATCTCACTGGCATATGAAATATTTCTTCAGCCAATTCAATAACACCTTCCATTTTGGAAGTACCACCCGTTAGTACAATTCCTGCTGCAATTAAATCTTCATAACCACTGCGACGTAATTCGGCCTGCACCAACGTAAATAATTCGTCGTAACGCGGTTCAACAACTTCCGCTAGTGCCTGCCGCGATAAATCACGTGGCAGCCTATCACCTACACTCGGCACTTTGATAGTTTCATCCGGGCTCGTCAGTTTTGCTAAAGCGCAAGCATATTTAATTTTAATTTCTTCAGCATTTGGAGTTGGTGTTCTCAGCGCCATCGCAATATCATTGGTAACTTGATCACCGGCAATTGGAATCACACCCGTATGTCGAATGGCGCCATCTTTAAAAATCGCGATATCAGTAGTACCACCACCAATATCCACAACACACACACCCAGTTCTTTTTCGTCATCCGTTAGTACCGCATAGCTTGACGCTAATTGTTCAAGAATGACGTCCTCAACTTCCAAACCACAACGACGAATACACTTTTCAATATTTTGAATCGCATTTACTGCACAGGTCACCAAATGTACTTTTGCTTCAAGACGTACACCTGACATTCCCAAGGGTTCTTTTACGCCGTCTTGCTCATCAATAATGAATTCCTGCGGTAAAATATGCAGAATTTTTTGATCTGCAGGAATGGCGACTGCTTGAGCAGCATCTATTACTCGTTCCAAATCTTGCGGCAAAACTTCTCTATCGCGAATCGCCACAATGCCATGCGAATTCAAACTGCGAATATGACTACCTGCAATACCGGCATAGACCGAATGAATTTGACATCCCGCCATTAACTCAGCTTCTTCTATTGCACGTTGTATAGATAAAACGGTGGATTCAATATTGACTACCACACCTTTTTTTAATCCAGTTGACCGATGCGATCCGATGCCTACAATTTCCAACTGGCCTTCGGGTGTAATTGCACCGACTATAGCCACTACTTTGGAAGTACCAATATCCAGTCCCACGATCAATTTGTTTTCGGCGGCATTAGCCATTCGATTACCCTCGTTTTCCTAATTCTCTATTCACTTCAGTAAATTCACAAAATTTACCTAGTCAATTGTAAAATCATCATTTTGATGATTCGCTTTTTATCATTTTTTTTGCCATATCTGATCCTTCAATCCAACGTACTGCCACACCATTTGAATAACGTACATCTATCGATTTTACTTCTGACCAAATGGGTTGTAATTGCGCTTTGTACACAGTAACAAATCTACGCATTTTTTCCATTACTTGATCACGTCCAATTGCAATTTCAACATTACCTTTCAATGTTAATCGCCATGATTTTTTACTATCACATTTTAACGCAATAATTTCTAACCCATGCGAACGCAACAACAAAGACAAATCCTGATATTGTTGCAAAATTTCCGCCGCATAAATTTCATCTCCCTGCAACCAAGGTAAATCATTGAGTCCTTTCATTTCTTTAACTCGCACTATCTGACCGCGTTGATTTAAAAACCCTTCTCCCCATCGCGCTATGGGTGTTTGCTCCAAAATTTTCACCACTAACATATCTGGCCAGCGTCGAGTCAAGGTCACTGTTTCAACCCAAGGGTCAGCCAATAGCACAGATTTGATTTTTGAAAGATCAATCTGTAAAAAATCATCATTAATTTCTTGCATGATCAACTGAGTCGCTCGATCTTGCGAAATAAAATGAAATTCTCCTTCTACTGTGACGCTTTTAATTGGTCGCTGAAATAATTCAGCCAATGGACCAATTGCCTTATAACCACCCCAAAGAGCTAAAACCGTAATCGCTACAACAGCAATTTTTTTTGCCCAGGCTACAATTTGGATCCACCGCCCAACCATTACACCCGAGCTGCGACTAACTTTTCCTTGAGAGTCTTGCCTAACTTGTGCATCGCGAACTTTTCGCGGGTTTCGCGTATCGGATACATATGCTCTTTCTATCTTTGCCTTTCTTTGTACACTTTCTGGCTTCTCCTTTCTTTCGACTCTGTCTGCCAGGTCATCCATTAATACATCACGTGTTATCCGGGATGATTTGGCATCTGCATCCCGATTTTTTTGCTTACTATCTACTACTTTTTTAATCTCCTTTGCTGGCCGTAAATTTTTTACATTTGTGTGTTCAACCTCTTTAGTTCCACTGGCTACCTTTCCAATTGTCGGTTCCGTTCGTTCAAAACGACTCAAATGTTTATAATCACGCATAAATTAGTGATTCATCTGCAAGCTGGCATTCAAAATAGTTAATACCAATTCAGTAAAACTTAGCCCCATTGCTTTAGCTGCCATAGGTACCAAGCTGTGACTGGTCATTCCCGGTGCCGTATTCACTTCCAATAAATAAAAATTCTGTTGTTGATCCGCCATCACATCAACTCGCCCCCAACCACGACAACCAATTGCTTTAAATGCGGCTGATGCTATTTGTTTCAATTCTGTTTCTTTAACATCGCTCAAACCACAAGGGCAAATATAACGAGTATCTTCTGCAATATATTTCGCGTTGAAATCATAAAAGCTATGATCTGTTTCCAATTTAATAGGTGGCATGGCTTCATCATCAACGATTGCCACTGTGTATTCCGCACCTACAATTAACTGTTCAACCAATACACTCCCCTGATACTTCGCTGCTTTTTCAAAAGCAATTTTTAACTCATCTGCGGTTTTTGCTCGCGACATACCAATGCTCGATCCTTCGTTGACTGGTTTAACCATCACTTCACCGCCCAATTTTTTGAGCACGGCAGCAAAATCTGACTCACCGGTTAAAGCTGCATAAGCTGGCGTTGGTAAATGCTGTAATCCTTCAAGTGATGCGCCCCGCCACACTTGTTTGGTATGTAACTTATCCATCGCCAAAGCTGATGATTGAACACCACTCCCGGTATAGGGAATATGCAAATATTCCAACAACGCTTGAATCCGGCCATCTTCACCACCAGGGCCATGTAACATTAAAAAAGCCCGATCAATTTTTGCATTTTTTAAATCGGCAATAATATTGTCGCCTACATCTATTAATACCGAATCCACTCCGGCTTCTTGCAGTGCGGCAAAAACAGCTGCACCACTTTGCAATGAAATTTCTCGCTCAGCCGATTGACCACCGTAGAGCACACCAACGCGCCCAAAAGTTTTTTTCAATCTTTCATCAATTGGCATTTTTACCGCATTCATCTTTCTATTTACCTAATAAAAATTTCTACGATTTATTTCAATTCACGACGCGCCAATTCAGGAGATAAGCTCCCAACATTACCCGCACCTTGAGTAATGACTATGTCACCTGATCGCACTATGTCTTTAATCACATCAGGAACCAGATCAATGGTTTCTACAAAAATTGGATCTACAACTCCTCGCGTTCTAATGCTGCGGCATAAATGACGACTGTCCGCACCCGGTATTGCATCCTCACCTGCGCTATAAACTTCTAACATCACCAATGCATCAACAGACGATAAGACATCGACAAAATCTTCATAAAGGTCTCTAGTTCTGGTGTAACGATGCGGTTGATAGACCATTACTAAACGGCGATCCGGCCAACCATCACGTACCGCTCTAATCACCGCTGCAACTTCGCGAGGATGATGACCATAATCATCAACTAACATTGCGGAACCTTCACCCACTGAAAAATTTCCATAGACCTGAAATCGTCGCCCTACTCCCTGGAAATTTGTCAAACCTTGTTGAATGGCTTGATCCGAAATACCTTCGTCAGTCGCAACTGCAATCACAGCCGTTGCATTTAATACATTGTGAATACCCGGTGTATTTAATCGAACCGACAATACTTTTTCATGGTTGGGACGAATCACATCAAATTCTGAATAGAATGGAAATTGATGAATATTTATCGCTCGATAATCACAGTCGTCCGCAAAACCATAGGTTAAAATCGGGCGAGCAATTTCTGGCAGAATTTCTCTCACTACAGGATCATCGCCACAGACTACAGCCAAACCATAAAAAGGCAGGTTGTGCAAAAACTCGATAAACGTTTTTTTCAATTTAGAAAAATCGCCACCGTAAGTTTCCATATGATCAGCATCTATGTTAGTGACAATCGCCACCATAGGTTGCAAGTGTAAAAACGACGCATCGCTTTCATCAGCTTCAGCAACCAAATAACGACTAGCACCTAACTGCGCGTTAGTTCCGGTTGCGTTAACCAAACCGCCAATAATAAATGTCGGATCTAATTTCGCTGCCGCAAGAATTGATGCCATCAAGCTGGTAGTAGTGGTTTTTCCGTGAGTTCCAGCCACAGCTATACTGTGACGATAACGCATTAACTCACCGAGCATTTCTGCACGACGTACCACGGGAATTCGCAATTCACGTGCACCAACAACTTCCGGGTTTTGTGAATTCACCGCACTGGAGTTCACAACCACATCTGCACCCCGAATATTTTCAGTTGCATGACCAATAAAAACCTTGGCACCTTTTTTCACTAGTCGTTCAGTTACAGTCGATGCTTTAATGTCAGATCCGGAAATTTCATAGCCTTGATTTAACATCACTTCAGCAATGCCGCTCATGCCAGCACCACCAATACCAATAAAATGTATGCGACGAATACGACGCATTTCTGGTACATCGTAATAGCCAATGGATTTATCTCCATTGCCTTTATCCACAACTGCATTTGTCACAATAGAAGTACTCACACTAATTCCTCGCAAATATTAACTACGCGCTTTGCCGAATCTGGAATTGCTTTCTCTTGTGCATGTTTTGCCATCTGCATCAATTGATTCCTATCCACACAATAATTCTTAATAACCTCTGCCAATTTCTCAGCAGTTAATTCTTTTTGTACCAAGCTAACTGCCGCATAGCTTTCGGTCAGTTGTTTGGCATTTGCCGATTGATGATCATCAATTGCTGTTGGCAGTGGAATCATAATTGATGCAACACCAGCCACCATAAGCTCACTCACAGTTAATGCGCCTGCACGACAAATAACTAAATCCGCCCATGTATAAGCAGCTGCCATATCATCAATAAATGCTTCTACCTTTCCTTCAATCTGTTGCTGCAGATATAAAGCGCGCGTTGCCTCAAGATGATTTTTTCCCGTTTGATGCCAAATGTCAGGGCGCAACTCACTAGGTAGATTTGCGATAGCGGCAGGAATTAATTCATTAATCGCTTTTGCACCCAGGCTACCGCCCAACACCAACAAATGAATTTCACCTGTTCTTTCTTGATAACGACTTTCTACCTGTGGCAATTGCTGAATCGACTCCCTTACAGGATTTCCTACAAGTATTTCATTATTAAATTGACTGCGACTAAAAGCCCCCGAAAACGCAGCCAACACTTTATTAGCGCGGCGCATCAGCAAACGATTGGTTGTACCGGCAATAGCATTTTGTTCATGAATCACCAATGGCACTCTTAATAATTTTGCAGCAACACCACCGGGGCCTGAAGCAAAACCACCAAAACCTAAAACCAAAGCAGGTTTAATTTTTTTAATCAGTTCTCTGGCTTGGTAAATTGCACGTGAAATTAAAAAGGGTGCTTTTAACAAACCTAAAATCCCTCGACCACGAATTCCTTCTACAGTTAGAAAATGCAAAGGGATATTGGCTTCTGGAACCAATCGCGATTCGATTCCTTTTTCAGTACCTAACCATTGAACTAATGCACCTCGCCGAATAAATTCTTGCGCAACTGCCAGCGCAGGAAACACATGCCCACCAGTCCCACCCGCCATAATCAAAATAGTTTTATTGGCAATAGTCATACTGCCTCCATTTGATTGGCAAACAATCGCGAGGGCCTAGGTGCTTCCGGCACTTCAGGCGCATAACCCAAAAGCTCCCACTGCGCACGCATAACAAATCCAATCAAGGCGCAGCAAATTAATAAACTACTACCACCATAACTAATAAATGGCAGTGTTAATCCTTTGGTTGGTAACAGGCCTGAAGCTACGCCAATATTTATAAATACTTGCAATGAAAATAAAATACCAATCCCAAAACAAGCCAAGGCCGAAAACATTTTTCCTACAGCTAAATTTTTCTTGGCTACAGTAATAATTCGCCAAATCATCGCAGCAAATAAACTAATTAAAAGCATGGCGCCAATTAATCCAAACTCTTCGGCAATAATGGCGAAAATAAAATCTGTGTGAGCTTCAGGTAAAAAGAAAAGTTTTTGCAAACTATTGCCTAATCCCAAACCAAACCATTCACCGCGACCAAAACCAATTAGTGATTGTGTTAATTGATATCCAGTATCAAATTGATCTGCCCATGGATCTAAAAATGTCACTAATCGCTGCATGCGATAAGGTGACAAAATAGCCACTAAACCTAGACTTCCCGCACCAATGCCAATTAACAATAGAAAGTGCAACAACTTCACACCAGCGATAAACATCATGGCAAAAATAGTTGCCGATAAAACAACAGTCGCACCAAAATCCGGCTCTAATAACATCAACCCGGCAAATACACCCACCACCATGAGTGGCTTTAGAAATCCTTGCCATCCAAAATGCAGCTCTTGATAACGACGTGCAAAAAAACTGGCGAAAAAGATCACCGCACAACATTTGGCTATTTCTGACACTTGAATATTAATGATGCCCAAACTTAACCAACGTTGACTACCATTGACCTTTTTTCCAATTCCTGGAATCAAAACAATGACCAATAGAAAAATGGCGACCAACAGTAAATGGCCCGAATAACGTTGCCATACACTCATTGGTACGCACACCACAAATGCAGCCAACCCCATGCCCATTAAAATATAAATAAAATGTCGCTTACCAAAAAACCAGGCGTCGTGATATGTCGCCGCTGCAAATGAAACCGATGCAGATGACACCATAACGAGTCAGATCGACATGAGTGCAAACCACAAACAAAGTAGCGGCCAGTCAAGTCGATATGCCAATGACATTTTTTGTGCAGGAGATGCGGAGCTAATCATGACTGCGCCTCCAATACCAACTTACAATATTGTTCTCCGCGGTCTTCATAATTTTTAAACATATCAAAGCTGGCACAAGCTGGTGACAAGAGCACCGCATCACCCAATTTTGAAATATCCAAAGATTGCTGAATGGCGTCAGATAAATTTTGAGCACGAGAAACCGGAATAGTTTTTTCTATTGCTGCCTCAATAATTGGCGCATCACGGCCAATCAAAATTGCATGTGCATTAATATTGTTTAGCGCTGGCACTAATTCAGAAAAATCCTGACCTTTTCCTTCGCCACCTAATATTACTGTTAGCCGATGAGGATCTCTGGCTAAGCCTTTTATGGCTGCGACTGTTGCACCGATATTGGTACCCTTGGAATCGTTATAAAATTCAACACCTTTAATTTGTGCTACGAACTCACAACGATGGCGCAAACCTTTAAAATTTCGTAATGCAGTTAACATGGCATCCATAGGAATACCTGCCGCATCACCTAAAGCTAATGCGGCCAAGGCATTTTCAATATTATGCCTGCCTCGAATTTTTAATTCATTTACCGGCATCAAAGCCGTCAAATTTTTTGCCAAATATTCCCGTCCATTATCTTCCAGCAATCCGAAACTTTTAAAATCTGCTTTACCACCAAATTGAATTGGCGCAACACCTTGTGCTAAAGGCGGATGAGTTAACAGATCATTGCGATTAACGATTATGTGTTGAGCACCAAAATAAATACGCATTTTTGCCAAAATATACTCACGCATATTTTGGTACCTATCCAGATGATCAGAACTGATATTTAAAATAGTTGCTGCCTTGGCATTGAGCTTGGTAACTGTCTCTAATTGAAAGCTGGATAATTCCATTACGTAGAGCTGAATATCATCCTGTAACAGATCCAACGCTGGAGTTCCTAAATTACCACCCACGGCAACTTTAATTCCTGCTGCCTTTGCCATCTCACCGACTAAAGTAGTAACGGTACTTTTTGCATTTGAACCCGTAATTGCCACAATAGGTGCTTTGGCATAACGAACAAAAAGTTCAATATCACCAATAACGGGAATTCCGGCATTTTTCGCTGCAACAATTTCAACTGTTGATTGGGCAACACCTGGGCTCAAAATAATTTCACTAGTCGCTAACAAAGTTGGAAGATCCAAATTGCCTGTGAGTAATGTGCAATCAGGAAACTCTTTTTTAATCTGTGCAAGATGCGGCGGATTCTCGCGCGTATCCATTAACACAAATGACCGACCCAGTTTTGTCAAAAAACGCGCAACCGATAGCCCGGTAATACCGGTACCGATAATCGCTTTGACATTACTTGTGGCAATCATTTGTGACACGCACTTACTCCAAAATTAATTTTTCATCTTTTAAAATCTAGACCCCCTCCCAACCTCCCCCTTGCCAGGGGGAGGAGCTTGAAATCACTTCGTTTTAATTACGAAGTAATTTCGGTTCCCTCCCCTGGCAAGCGGAGGGTTAGGGTGGGGTCATCTAATTTTCAACGTCGCCAATCCAATCAACACCAACATAAACGTAATAATCCAGAAGCGCACAATGACACGCGGCTCTGGCCAACCTTTTAATTCGAAATGATGATGAATCGGTGCCATACGAAATATTCTTTTTTGCGTTAACTTGAATGACGCAACCTGCAAAATAACGGAAACAGTTTCCAACACAAAAATGCCGCCCATGATGAACAAGACTATTTCGTGACGAACAATTACTGCGATCAAACCTAATGCCGCACCTAAAGCTAATGCACCCACATCGCCCATAAATACTTGTGCGGGATAGGTGTTAAACCACAAAAATCCAAGACCTGCTCCCACAAGCGCACAACAAAAAACAACTAACTCTCCAGCGCCAGGAATGTAAGCAATATGCAAATAACTGGAAAATTGTGAGTGACCCGCCAGATAAGCAATAATTGCCAAAGCACCCGCCACCATTACGCAGGGCATGATGGCTAAGCCATCGAGACCATCTGTTAAATTGACTGCGTTACTGGTACCAACTATGACAAAGTAAGTGAACACAATGTAAAAAATGCCCATGTTCCAAGCGACATCTTTAAAGAAGGGAATAAACAATTGCGTCTCAGCGGCATTTTGCGCAGTCATATACAAAAATACGGCAGCACCAATTCCTGCGACAGACTGCCAAAAATATTTCCATCGCGCAGGCAAGCCTTTTGGGTCGCGCTTAGCGACTTTACGATAATCGTCAATCCAACCTACCGCACCGTAAACGGCCGTCACGATCAACACTACCCATACATAACGATTAGATAAATTTGCCCAAAGCAATGTGCTGATAAATATTGCTGACAAAATTAAAGCACCGCCCATAGTCGGCGTGCCTGATTTACTCAAATGAGTTTGCGGGCCATCAGTGCGAACCGCTTGACCAATTTTTAATTCTGCCAATCGACGAATAAACCATGGGCCGAGTAACAGCGAGATACCTAACGCAGTTAACACCCCAAAAATTGCTCTTACGGTTAAATATTGAAACACAGCAAAACTGTGAACATATTCTTGTAAAATTTCAGAAAGCCAATAGAGCATTAATGACATTCTCCTGCAGGAATATTATTGGAATTAGTTTTGCAAGTTTCATTTGATAGTAATGCTCGAACAACCAAGTCCATCTGCGCACTACGCGAACCCTTAATTAAATAGGTCACGTCCGTTGCTGCATTTTCTTTCAATGTTTCAATTAAACTCTGACGATCTGTAAAATGTTTTGCGCTTTGACCAAAATGTCGACTCACATGTTCACTAAGTTTACCCAGTGTGAACACCTGATAAATATTTTTCTGTTTTGCGTAGTCACCCAGTTGTGCATGTAAAGATTCTTCGTCTGCACCCAACTCACCCAGATCACCTAATACCAAAATGCCCTTAGGCAGTTTCGCCAATACATCTATCGCGGCACGAACAGAACCCGGGTTTGCGTTGTAGCTATCATCAATAATTTGAACGCCTTTAATTCCCTGACAACGACTCATTCGTCCCGAGACAGGTGCAAACTTTTGCAATCCCATTTGAATTTTTTTCAGATCAACACCTACGGCAATTGCACAGGCAGCGGCCATAAGTGCGTTACGCACGTTATGCTCACCCGAAATATTCAATTGAATATCGACTGATTTTTGCTTATGCATTAATTGAAAGTGAATACCCGATTCAGTTGATTTTATATTTTTTGCATAAAAGTCAGCCTGGGTCTTTTCGAGACTGACAGTCAACACTGACAGTTCCCGATTCAATTCCAACCAGGACGCAGAGAACTGATCATCAATATTGATTACAGCAACACCAGAATCATCCAGAGCTTGATAGATTTCACTCTTCGCTTTAGCAACGCCCTCAATCGAACCGAACCCTGCAATATGCGCTGGCATGACATTGTTAATCATGCTTACTTGGGGTTTGGCTAAATCACAGAGGTAACTGATTTCATTTGGACCACTTGCACCCATTTCAATAACAGCAAATTGATGTTCAGCATTGAGCTGTAAAAGTGTTAGTGGCACACCAATATGATTATTGAAATTTCCTTTGGTTGCATGAGTTTTCCCCGCTTGATCTAAAATTGAAGCCAGCATTGTTTTGACTGTCGTTTTCCCACTGCTGCCAGTTATTGCAATCAACGGCCCTGTGTATAAACTACGATTGAGCGCCCCTATTTGACCGAGGGCAATTAAACAATCACCTACAACCAATTGTGGCAGCGTTATTTCAGGAAAATATTTCTCGACAACCAAACCCATCGGATTTTTTTCGACTGCTTGATAGATAAAATCATGGGCATCAAAATTCTCACCTCGCAGAGCAACAAATAGATCGCCAGCGGCTAAAGTACGCGTATCTGTATTCACTTGTGTAAATGCAGCGTCGCCATAAAATAAATTGGCAGTGCACTTTTTCTCAGCAAGAATAAAATCTTTCACTTTTTGTAATTGCAGCGCCCGCATCATGATTGAGCTCCTTGCTGCTTATCGAGTTGAGCACTATTTTGTTCTTGTTTTGCAAATCGTCGCTGTAACGCCAAACGCGCTTGCTGTTCATCACTAAAGGGAAGAGTTTGTTGCGCAAAAATTTGATAATTTTCATGTCCCTTGCCAGCAATTAAAATTAAATCACCGGATCTTGCTTGTTGAATGGCCATATCAATGGCATGCGCTCTATCTGCAATGGTTAAACACGCTCGTGGATTTTTCATACCTTTAACAATATCAGCCGCAATCGAAGCGGGATCTTCCGAACGGGGATTGTCATTAGTCACAAAAACACAATCGCTATAGGTTTCCGCGATTCTTCCCATTAAGGGACGCTTCGTTTTATCACGGTCACCTCCACAACCAAATATTGTCCAGATTCGCTGTTGATTATGTTGTGTGATTGCTTTGAGCGTGGTTTCAAGTGCATCAGGCGTGTGCGCATAGTCAACAATCACTTGCACATCCTGTTGCGAATCAAGAACAACTGACTGCATGCGTCCAGGAGCGGCTTTTAACTCAGACACCACGGCCAACACATCTTGCAATTTATTTCCCTGAACACAAACAGCAGCAATGACTGCAAGTAAATTACTCAAATTAAACATCCCCATAAACGGAGATTGAATAGTGCCATTTCCCCAAGGAGAAAATAATTCAGCAGTTACACCCGTCGCATGCAGTTGAATATCGCTCACATAAATATCGGCGTTGGATAACACCGAGTAACGAACAACCCTAACCGACGAAGGCGCTTTTTCTGCAAGTGAATTTGCCCATGGATCATCCGCATTCAGAATCGCGGTTTGTAAATTTGGAAAATACAACAATTGCTCTTTCACTTTTCCGTAAGTCTGCATATCACCGTGATAATCCAAGTGATCTTGAGTCAAATTGGTGAAAATTGCGGTTGTAAATTGCAAGGCTGCCACGCGATGCTGATGCAAACTATGCGACGACACTTCCATAACAACCGTTTTTACCGCCGCCTGTTTCATTTCGCATAAAATCGCTTGCAGACTTATAGCATCAGGTGTTGTCAACCCAGTCGTCGTTAAGAGTTGAATTTGTTGCATAATGGGCGATGATAATTTCTTATTTAAAACACCATAACCCAAAGTCCCAATAACAGCCGCCGATGAATTCTCGACTAGTGCTATAAGTTGCGCGGCCAATAAACTGACAGTAGTTTTACCATTGGTTCCTGTCACGCCAATCAAAGAGAGTTGTTCGCTCGGCGCATCAAAAAAACGTCCGGAAATTTCACTCAACTCTGCAGGTAAATTATCAACAGCAATTATGGCAACCTGATCAATCCAATCAATTCCAACCCATTTTTTATCAGCCTCGACAAAAATAGCACTAGCACCTAACTCAATTGCTTTAGCGATAAAATCCCGACCATCGAATTTTTGTCCCTTAACCGCAATAAATAATCCACCCGTTTTTAGATTCCGTGAATCCAAAGTAATTTGATTCACCTGAATAGCAGCTGCTTCACCTAATTGAGTTTCAGGTAACAAGGTTTGCAAATTTTTAATATTGTTTGCGCAGGTCATCCAGCTGGCCTCGCATCACTGTGGCCTGATTTTTTTTCAGAAGATTCAACAATTTCTGTCTGCTTTTTCATTTGCACACTGTCAGGGGCCACATGCAACATACGTAATGCATCTTCAGCAACTTTTGAAAATGCAGGTGCAGCTACCCAACCGCCGTTGGCATAAATCCCATCGCCCTGCGGTTCATCAATAACCACTAACGCAACTATGCGTGGATTTTTAATCGGCGCCATTCCAATAAAAGAAGCAATTTGTTTTGAGGTGTAATGACCTTTCACTGCTTTATATGCAGTACCGGTTTTTCCAGCCACTGAATAGGACAAAGCTTTCGCTCGACTTCCCGTTCCCTCTGCGCTTACAACTTGCGTTAACATTTCAACCACTTGCTCTGCGTATTTTTTATCGATCACACGCTCACCAACAGGTGGTGTATCAACTTTTAATAATGAAAGTGGGCGTTTAATGCCACCCGACGCAATGACGCTGTAAGCTTGCACGACCTGTAATGGTGTTAATGTAAGTGCGTATCCATAAGCTAAATTAGCTCTTTCAATTTTTTGCGCGGCTTTTAAATAAGGCAATGAACCAGAGGCCTCGCCAGGAAAACCTGTACCAATTACTTGACCAATTCCCAGTCGCGCATACATATCGCGAACGGTATTGGTATCCAAAGCAAAACTAATTTTTGTCATGGCAATATTGCTGGATTTTGCAATGGTCATTGTCAAATCCATTACGCCATAATTTTTGTGGTCTCTAATGGGTTTAGTACCCACCATAAAATATCCAGGATTAGTATCGATAACATCAGTCGATTTAAATTTTCCACTTTCCAATGCTGCCAAAACAACCCAGGGTTTTACAGTTGAGCCTGGCTCATATACGTCTGTAATTGCACGATTTCGCAATCCTTGTCCGCGCGATGTATCCCGATCATTTGGGTTGTAGCTGGGCCAGTTGGACATTGCCAATACTTCACCAGTCAACACATCCAAAATTACAATAGAACCCGCAACAGCTTGACTGGCGTCAATCGCCTTTTTTAATTCTCTATGTGCCAAATATTGCAGGCGCAAATCAATACTTAAGGTTAAACCCTGCCCGAATCTCGCTGCAGTGGATTTCAATTCTTTCACAACACGGCCACGTAAATCTTTGATTACGTCTTTCTCACCATCAACACCGGTAAGCCAAGAGTCATAAGCTAATTCCATTCCTTCTTGACCACGATCGTCAACATCCGTCATACCCACAATCTGCGCAGCAACTTCACCTGCAGGATAATATCGGTGATACTCAACTTGTTCGTAAACACCTGGGATACCCAAAGCCAAAACAACTTGTGCTGCATCCGGCGGCATTTGTCTTTGTAAATACATAAATTCTTTTTTGCTGTATCGCGCTAACTTGTCTTTTAATTCTTTCACCGGAATAGATAAAGCTTTTGATAATTCTGGCAATCGATTAACTGACTTGATTAATTGTTTTGGATTGGCCCACAAATCAGAAACAGGAGTACTCACTGCCAAAGGGTCACCATTACGATCAGTAATTACTCCGCGATAGGAAGGGATGGTTTCAGTGCGTAATGTTCGCGACTCTCCTTGATCTTGCAGAAATTCAAAACCTTTTTCAGTATTTGGCCAAACTTGTAACTTGGCTAAATGAACAAAAAGTACAGACGCTAAAACCAGTAAAAAGAGCCCCACCACATAGAAACGCCAACGCGCAACACGCAATGGGGTTTGCGATACTGTCATTCGCGCTCTTGCGGGTCTCGGCTCCAACGAGGATTTGCGCACAATCATGGCATCACCTCGTCGGGGTTGACACGAATCATAATGATTTCGTCAGAGACTGGCGCTTTCATATTTAATTCAGATGTCGCAATAGCTTCTACGCGACCATAAGCAGCCCAAGTACTTCTTTCTAATAAATACTGGCCCCATTGCACTTGTAATTGAGATGCCTGTCGACGCAGCGTTTCCAATTCATCGGTTTGCCGACGAACTTGTTGCGTGCTGGCGACTACCGCCAACGCAGAAACCAAAACTAACAGCCACAAAACAGCAATCACCAGGAACCCACCCGGTGTTATTACTGTTTGTTGTTGGCTCACATTTGATTTCATAATGTCCCTGGATAAATTTTTATAGACTTCACAACTTTTCTGCGACGCGCATTACTGCACTGCGCGATCTCACATTGATTGCAATTTCAGCAGCAGATGCTTTAATCGCCTTGCCAACTGATTTCAATTTTCGATTTAACTCGTTATCGCGAATCGGCAAATTTTTCGGCACCCGATCACCTTGTTCCTGCTGACGAATAAATCTTTTTACCAATCGATCTTCCAGCGAATGAAAACTGATAATCACCATACGACCACCAGGTGCCAACACATTCATTGTCTGCAATAAAACCGATTCCAGGTCGCCCAATTCATTGTTAATAAAAATTCGAATTGCTTGAAACGCACGTGTAGCCGGATGCTTGCCTTTTTCCCAGGCAGGGTTGGCTTCTTTAATCACTTCCGCCAAATGTCCTGTGTGAGTAAATGGTCTTTTTTGTCGTTCAAGCAAAACTGCTCTGGCCATACGCCGTGCAAAACGTTCTTCACCAAATTCTTTCAACACAAAACTAATGTCATCTTCACTGGCACTATTAATCCATTCAGCTGCACTTATGCCTCGCGTTTGATCCATACGCATATCCAATGGACCGTCTTGCATAAAACTGAATCCGCGCGACGCATCATCGAGCTGCGGCGATGACACGCCCAAGTCCAACAACACACCTTTCACTTTTCCGGTTAATTCGCGGTCTTGAATCAATTGAGCCAAATCAGCAAAAGATGCGTGAGCAATTTCAAAACGTTGGTCAACGCTACTAATGTTATTTGCAACGTTAATCGCGCTCAGATCCTTGTCGATTGCGATTAATCGACCTTCGCCACCAAGGTTTTGCAAAATCAAACGGCTATGGCCACCGCGACCAAAAGTTCCGTCGACATAAACACCCTGAGAATCTGTCATCAATTGTTCAACAGCTTCATTCAAGAGCACGGTGACATGCTGAAAGTCAGTCACACCAGCTCCTTAAAAGGACAAAGATTGCAATTCAGCCGGCAAATCACCCTGTGCTGGTTGATCCAACAATTGCTGCCAACTGTCTTCCGACCAAAGCTCCAGCTTGTTGCCTAAACCGACCAACATCAGTTTTTTATCAAGATGTGCGAATTCTCGCAGTGTGGGGGGAACCAAAATGCGCCCACTGCCGTCTAGCTCCAGATTCACTGCCTGGCCGATAAACAAACGTTGGATACGTCTTACTTCAGGATGTATGGTGGGTAATGATTGAATTTTGGGCAAAATTTCTTGCCACTCAGGCTCAGGATAAACCAGCAAGCAACGCTCTTGCGTATGGGCTGTCAGCCATATACGACCAGCACAAAGCTGAACCAACTCATCGCGAATGCGAGCCGGCACGGCCATGCGACCCTTAGGGTCCATGCTGATCGATTGACTACCTGTAAACACAAATCACCACTTTAGAAGAAAAATTTCCACAAAAATCCACATTTATCCACTTTTTCCCACGATGCTCACTATAAATCCGTAGAGTGCAAAGTCAAGGGAACAAAAAGCAAAAAAGACAGAAAAGTCAGGGAATTTCGGTGAAAAGAGAGGGATTTATCGAAATATAGGTAGGATGAAGCTAAGTGAAAAACCCCCAAACCATTAATTAACAAACAGATAAGCGCAGAACTTAAAGTAATACATTAAGTTTGCAACTATTTAGGATTGATAGGCGAAGATTTTTAGACGAAAAAGGAACTAAAAACTATCAGCAGAACTGCTGGGAGCAAAAAGATACTGTAGATTTTAATGACTAACAAGCCCTCCAATGAAATTTGTCACGCATAAAGTTCAAGTCATAAAAAAACCCGAAGCTTTTTCAAGCTTCGGGTTTTTGTATGGTGCCCAGACCCGGAATCGAACCAGGGACACGAGGATTTTCAATCCACTGCTCTACCGACTGAGCTATCTGGGCTTGCAGTGCCAACTAGGCTTCGCAAGAGGCGCGTATTAAACCCGCTCGACCTTGTTGAGTCAAGCTGATTAGGAAAAAAAATCCTGTTTTTTCAATGACTAAAAGATAAGCAATTAATTTTTAGCAGGAGGTACATATCCTTCAGCTTGATCGTAATTTTCACCGGATAAAAACTTGGTCATTTGTTCCGAAAGATAAACCTTTGTAGCCATATCCATCATATTCAAACGCTTTTCATTGATCAGCATCGTTTGATGTGCCATCCACTCCTGCCAAGCTTTCTTAGAGACGTTATTGTAAATATCCTGTCCTTTAGCACCGGGATAAGGTGGAATATCGACACCTTCTAGCTCTTCTTTATATTTACGACAAAAAACCATTCTGGGCATATATCACTCACTGTTTCAGGATTTTTTGGGTCGCCGGGGATCAAGCTGCGCTAATTTTTCCAACAATTTTTTTACCGGTGCAGCCAAGCCCAAAGCATCAGGTTGCCGGGGATTGTACCAATGCCACTTAACCTCACCTATCACTTTAGGCATTTTAGCCAGCTGAACCAATACCGGTATAATATCTAAATGATAATGACTGAAGGTGTGCCGATAAGAATTCCACAATTCAATATCAATCACTTTGCCGAATTTATCTACGCAATAATCTTGCGCTTCAATTTCTGAATTCAATTCTGGAAAACTCCAAAGCCCACCCCAAATACCACTTGCGGGTCTCTGCTCTAACAAAAAATCTCCAGAAGTATTGCGCAACATTAATAGTTGCACCGATTTTTCGGGTAGATTTTTTTTCGGTTTTTTTCCAGGAAATTGCAAAATACTTCCCTGAGCATAAGCAGTGCAACCTGCACTCAAGGGGCAAGATTCACACTGCGGTTTGCTGCGCGTACAAATAGTTGCCCCCAAATCCATCATTGCCTGAGTGTAATGATCAGGTCTTTTTTTGGGGCTCAAATCTTCTGCTATAGACCAAAGTTCATTTGCTGTTGCAGGTAACCCAGGCCAGCCATCAACTGCAAAATAACGCGCTAACACTCGCTTCACATTCCCATCTAATATTGCAGCGGGTTTTTTAAATGCAATACTTAAAATGGCACCAGCGGTAGATCGACCGATTCCCGGTAATTCAATTAATTTATCAATCGTCGCAGGAAATTCACCGGCATAGTCATTCACGACAACTTGTGCACAACGATGCAAATTTCTTGCTCTGGCATAGTAACCAAGACCCGTCCACAAATGGAGCACTTCGTCAATTGGTGCCACTGCAAGCGAGTTAATATCAGGAAATTTTTTTATAAAACGATGGAAATACGGAATCACCGTTGCAACTTGTGTTTGCTGCAACATAATTTCAGATAACCATACACGATAGGGATTAATTGACTGCTGCCAAGGTAAATGTTTTCGTCCATGTTCATCAAACCATTTTAGTACAGACCTGGAAAACACCTGATTCATAACAGTATCCAGCCTTTTAAAGCCAACAAAAACTCAATAAAATCCGATAAATATAAAGAGAACTAGAGATAAAGCTAGTTGAATGAGATCAGATAATTAACTTACACCTAACAATTACAGTTAAGGAAGCTGCAAAGAGCCGAGCACGTCCATAGAGGTAATCACACCTATAATAATTTTATTGTCTGTCACAAATACTCTGTGAATATGCTTATCCAATAACACAGTCAGCAATTCTTTAAGAGAAGCATTTTTTTCAACCGCGATAACCTCAGGCGTCATTATTTGATGAACAGTACAATTTTTGTCAGCGTCTTTGGACCAGGTTCGCAAATCCTCTTCGTTAATATCCTGACCTGTGTTATCACGATAATAATTTCGCAATACCACACTTTTATCTGAATCTTTCAAATTATTAAAACGAAAGACATCACCCACACTCACAACACCAACTAATTCATGATCAGATGCAATTACAGGTGCAGCAGATATTTTATGTTTAATAAAAAACTCTGCCAATCGATGAATTGTCCAACCTTCATAGACAGTTAACAGATCAGCCTTCATAATGTCTGCGGCGCACAAAGATCGATAAATATCAGCACTCATAATATGACCTCACATGTTCATTATTAATGATTGTAGCTTTATGAATTTAACACAGTTACTGACGAATTAAATACCAGTCAATGCAGCAAACCCTTTCCGCCCTCTACTAATAATTTAACACCCGCCAAAAACAGGAAGCCGTAGCTAATCCAGTAAAAAGCTCCGTCCGTCACTTTGTTATGCAAATAAAATCCTAGAGCAACACCCAGTGGCGCAAGCGGGAGTAAGGCCAAAGAGGTGTAAAAAGCATGTAGATCCAACTGCCCCAAGGCAATATAAGGGATCAATTTAATAAAATTAACCAATGCAAAAAATACAATTGTGGTACCAGCCAATAAAGATTTGGACATTCTCTGTGGCAGTAAATAAATGGCAACTGGCGGCCCCCCTGCATGTGCAATATAACTCACATAGCCAGCCAAGGCACCCCAAAATGTACCCGCTATTCTATTGGGAGGTTTCTGTTGCAACTGTTCAAGGTAATGTTTACCCCAAAGGTAATGCACTACAAAAAAAATAGACAAGCAACCTATACCGAAACGAATCATATCGGCATCGGCCATTTCAAAAGTCAATGCACCGGCAAGGGTGCCTATCAATGCACCGGGCAATAATATTTTTAAATTTAATTTATCCCATATGCCACGAAAATTTCGCCAACTAAACAAATCCATAACACATAAAATTGGAAGCAAAATGGCCGCTGCGAGTCGCGGATCTATCATCAGTGAAAGCAATGGAACCGCCAACATGCCCAAGCCTCCACCAAAACCACCTTTGGACATACCCACCAAAAACACTACGGGAATAGCGAGTAAATAAAAGTAGGGATCAGTAATCATAAAAATAAATTTTCGTCCTTCGTCTACATCAATAGGCCATTATCATGAAACATTGGTACCAGATAAGTAGATATTTACACTTCTTTCCTTTCAAGAAGTTCCGAGCAATTTCAGTCAATATGGACCAATGTAGCGATTAATGTAATGAGGACATCTTTCGTAATTCTATAACTAGCCACTGCCGCTGTAGTATTTACCCGATGGAGGCCCACCAAATAGACTCATTGCAGACTGCATTTCTTCTTTGGGAAAGCTATTGACAGAGTTTTTATGCGCATTGATGGATTCCCATTTTTCTATAATCAGGAAGGTTGATTGATCCTCAATATCTCGCAATACTTCATATGAAATACACCCATCTGAGTTAGTGATATATGAAGTGAGGGACTGTAAAAAATCGAATAGCTTTTCTTCTTTGCCACTCGCAGCCTTGAACTGATTTACACGTGTGATACTCATGTTACTTCCTCGCAAATAACTCATCCAGACCTAATATTGAAACCCTTCCCAACAATCCCCAATCCTATTGCAATATTCAACCGATATTAATTTTAAACGTGAACTCAAGTATACCTGCCCTCGACACACATTTATCGCACACGGGACACTAACAACAACTTCTACCCATATGTGTCAGGAACTTTTTTATTAACCTTAACATACACCACCAAATTAGTATTATTGAGATACAATTATTGAAATAAATAAGAGGGATTTATATGCGCCATTTTAACATTGCTCTTGGCATCATGCTGGCCTTATGCTTGATTTCCTGTAATCAATTACCCTACACAAATATCACCAATATACCGGTTACAAAAAACACCTACACGGCGGAAACCACTTTCCAAAAACTCGCAAATGATTATCCTTTCATCAACATCGCATCGAAACAAGTACCAAGCAATATAAAAGAAATCAAAAATCAAACCTATCAAATTTACAATAATCGTGCATTACAACTCGATATGTATTTACCCCAATGTAAACTAGCACAGCCCAGGCCCGCGATTTTATTTGTTCATGGTGGCGGATGGCGCACAGGCGACAGAAGTCTTTTTACACCTTTTGCAATTGCCATGGCAGAACGCGGGTATGTTGCCGCCACTATCAGCTATAGACTTTCACCCGAAGCTCAATATCCTGCCGCTATTTATGACGCCAAAGCGGCAGTTCGCTGGTTGCGGAAAAACGCCACTCAGTTTCACATCAACAATAAGCAAATTGTGATTGCAGGTGGTTCAGCAGGCGGACAAATTGCAAGCCTTGTTGGTGTCACTAATGGCATTGAAAAGTTCGATCCACCATCTAAAAATTCGGTTTTTTCCAGTCAGGTTAACGCCATTATTAATATTGACGGGCTCTCGAACTTTACTTCAGAGGAAACGCTTTTTTATGAAGACGACCCCAAAAAAAATCCATCATCTGCTGGCGCATGGTTTGGCGGGCGCTACAACGAAAAAACTGATTTATGGCGAGAAGCCTCACCCCTCTTTTACGTCAATCAATCCACGCCACCTATATTGTTTTTAATCAGCTCTCAAAAAAGATTCAGCCTTGGCTATAAAGAAATGACACAAAAGTTGTCATCATTCAATATCCCTTATCAAGTTACACAAATTCCTAATTCACCACATTCATTTTGGCTTTTTGATCCTTGGTTATTACCGTCAGTGGAAATTGTCGATGCATTTCTAGCTAAACAATTCAGTCTTGATTAAGTTTTAACTCTTCGGTTTTTTGTTTTAGTTGCTCTATAGAAATCCACAGCTCTTTGCGATCTAACGGCGTCTCTTTTGGTAAAAATGGATTGGTGATATTAAACGCTTTTCGATGTGGCAGATCAGCAATTCGAAGTACGTCCCTTATCTCTTTACTGCCATAAAAATACGCATCAAAACTTCCATCCTTGATCGACTGCTCCAAACCCTTCTCGATATCCTTAGCAACTTCAGGTCTATGTTTGGAAACAAAGAAGTATGTCGGTAAGGGATAAATCAATACCAGATTTTTCTCTACATCCAAATTTAAATTCGGAAAAGCGGCCATCTCACTCCATGCCTCATTAGCTCCGCGAGGAAAAGCATCAAAACGCCCGCCGTCCAACATATAAAAAAGTCCCGGTTTTTTCGTAATTTTAACTACTTTAAAACCTGCTTTTTCCAAAATTTCAGAATCTTGCCATGTCCTGACTTGACCTAAGGTTATTTTTTGAAAGTCCTCCAGCGAATTAATTTGGTCAAATCGTGATTGCTCTCCCTTACGAATGAGCAAAATACGATGACTCATCAAACCACGATAAGCATCAATACGAATGGGGATAAAATCTTCCTCCATTTGCGAGGTGGTTCCACCCCACATTACAGTAATTTCACCAGAAATAAGTGACTCCATGACCCTGGGCTTTGAATAGGTTTCATTTGTGGTGCTGTAAGTATATTTTTTTCCTGAATAACTCAATGCATGCTTCAGCAAACCCTGCATATAATCCGACTGAACCCTGTTTGGCATGTTATATTTCACATTTAATTCTTCGGCCTTGAGAAAACCAGAAATAACAAACAACATCAAACATGCCAAACATTTTAAGCAAAAAAAATTGGACAGAATTTTGATTTCTCTTCTTGTCACAAAATAAGACTTATAAATAGATCTATTAATTTTCATTGGACGGTTTGCCAATAGTGGCAAGAATGCCACCGTCAACATAGACAATTTGTCCTGTTACAAAATCGCTGGCTTTGGATGCGAGAAAAATTGTTGTCCCTTGCAGGTCATCAGGATCACCCCATTTACCGGCGGGCGTGCGGCTGATAATAAAATCATTAAAGGGATGCCCATCGACACGAATAGGTTCTGTTTGACTAGTGGCGAAATATCCCGGGCCAATTCCATTCACTTGCACATTATATTTTGCCCATTCGGTTGCCATATTTTTGGTGAGCATTTTCAATCCGCCTTTAGCCGCTGCATAAGCACCGACAGAATTGCGTCCTAACTCACTCATCATGGAGCAGATATTAATAATTTTTCCTTGCCGACGCTCAACCATTTTACGTGCGACTGGGCGTGTCATTGTAAATACGCCAGTTAAATCCGTTTTAATCACTTCTTCAAAATCGGCAAGAGGCATATCCAATAAAGGTATGCGTTTAATAATGCCCGCGTTATTCACTAATATATCGATTGCACCATGATCTTTTTCGATTTGCTCAACTGCAGCGGCTACGCGATCTTCATCCGTGACATTAAACTTGTAGCCAAACGCTTTAAATCCCTTAGCTCGATATTCATTGACTGCATTATCAATTTTTTCTTGCGACGAATGACCATTAATAATTAATGTCGCTCCGGCGCTACCAAGACCTGCCGCCATAGCCATACCCAAACCGTGAGTTGCTCCTGTTATCAAAGCGACTTTGTTTGTTAAATCAAATAATGAATGGCTCATAGTGTGTCCAAAATTTTAGCAAAAAAATTAATTGAATATATCGAATGTACTACTTAGCTTTTTTGAAGCGGTCTCGATCAAAAATAAATCATTTCAATTCATTGGGTTTATGAAAATCCATATCAGTGTAATCAAGATTCTCTCCGGCCATACCCCAGATAAAAGTGTAATTAGCAGTACCCACACCGGAATGCATTGACCAGGGTGGTGACACCACAGCTTGCTCATTACCAACCCAAAGATGACGGGTTTCTTCTGCAGGCCCCATGAAATGACAAACTGCATGATCTTGAGGAATATCAAAATAAAAATAGGCTTCCATTCGACGACTATGTGTATGCATGGGCATAGTGTTCCAAATACTGCCTGGCTTTAATTCGGTCATACCCATTTGCAATTGGCAGGTATCCAATACTGTATTAATCATAAGTTGATAAATATCACGTTCATTACAAGTTTCGCCAGCCCCCAAATGTAAAACCTTGCCATTTTCTTTATCGACTTTTTTAGTCGGATATGAATGATGAGCTGGTGTAGAGTTCAAATAAAACTTGGCAGGATTTTTTGCATCATCACTACTGAAAATAATTTCTTTAACACCACGACCAACATAAATAGCTTCTTTCGAGTTGATCTGAAATATTTCACCATCTACCTGAACTTTTCCAGCACCACCAATGTTAATTGCACCTAATTCTCGACGTTGTAAAAAAAAATCTGATTTTAACTGATCGTAACTTTCAAGCGTTACTGATTTGTGCACAGGTTTAACGCCGCCAACCATTAGTCGCTCGTAATGAGTATAAGTAAACTCGACTGCATCATCTGAGAATATGTTTTCAATCAAAAAATGCTTACGCAATTTTTCGGTATCATAATGTTTATAGTCATCCAAATGTACTGCAAAACGTTCTTCTAACTTTTTCATAACATAAGCCTATTAGGTTGCACTCTTAAAAATATTCTCCAAATGCCTTAATTTACTTTTTCAATAATTTATACATTTCAACACCGGCCAGAATAAAAGGACCATTGCCTTTGGCGTCATTGCTGACTATAGGTTCAGTCATATAATAGTCGTAACTACCATCGCGACCAAACCCCAAACCCGCCACTAAACACTGTCCCGTCATACTTATCTTTCCATCTGCATGAACCAGTACGAATTCATTAATTAAACCTTGATAGGTTTTTTCAGCAAAGGATTTATAAGAATCAGACAAATATCCTTTATTAACGGCTTTTGCATAAAAATAACTGAACATAGCACTGCTCGTCGATTCGTGATAGTTACCTATCTCTCGCGGTTTATTGGTTATCTGCCACCAAGTTGCTGTTTCGGTGTCTTGATATTTTGCTAAATCTCCAGCAAATTCATTCACCATATCAATCATAGTCTTGCGCAATTCGGGCTCTGACTCTGGCAAATAATCCAATGTATCAACCATAGCCATGGCCAACCAACCCATAGCACGTGACCAAAACTCTGGCGAACGGCCCGTTGCTTTATCGGCCCAATTCATTTTTTTGGATTCATCCCATGCGTGGTAATACAAACCCGTTTTTTCATCACGCAATTGTTTACGCGTAATTTCAAATTCATGTACAGCTTCTTTAAAACTTTCGTGCTGCCGATCACCCGATTCATAAGTTGCGGCGTACTGAACCAAAAACGGAATCCCCATATAGACACCATCCAGCCACAACTGATTGGGATAAGTGGCTCTATGCCAGAAAGCGCCCTCTGATGTACGCGGATGAACTCTCAATCGATCACGCAGATAATCAACTGCTTTTCGATATTTTTCTTTTTTTGTTGATTGCTCAAGATTAATTAACACCCGCCCCGGATTGGTTAAATCAATACTAAAAAGTTCGGGATTAAATGTGTGAATTTTACCTTCTTCACTCACAAAACTACCCGTAACTTGTTCCGCCGCATTACTGTATGCATTATTATTTGAAAGTTTATTAAGTTCTTGTAGTGCAAGAATTTGCAGCCCTGCCACATCGTACTCGAACTTTGGGGGGCGTTGACGATTCACATCCCAACCACCATAAGCATAAGACAAAGTTTTACGGGCCAATTCAGAATCAGCTAAACGTTGACTCCACTTTAATGCGACATCTGCCGTCAATGCTTGTGCTTTTTCTTGTTCACTTGTTGATGTATGTAATTCAACTCGAGGAGCTTTTGTTAAACGCTCGACTTCGCGGTTAAGATAGGATTGAAATTGTTCTTTGGTTTTTATACCCGCAAGATCTTGATCCCAGACAGCTGCAAAATAATATTCGAGATTACCACCATTATCATTCATCACCGAAACATAAGAGTTAGCATCTTCAGTTTGCAATTGTCTATCGCCACGCTTAAAAAATATGGCCATGCCTAAATAATCATCCGCACCGCTTAAACTTTGCTTACCCCAACTGGCTACATAAGTCCACGCCTGGCCCGTAATTTCTGTACTACCTTGCAATAGTTCCGTATTCGGATGCTTAACTAAACCAATTGCAAAATTGGGTAATTGTTGGTCTGCATCCAATTTCACACGAACCAAACGACTAGCTGCAGTCATTGAAAAATTCGCTTTCAAATTCAGAGTTTGATTATTGATTTGCCAAGCGTTGTAATGAATATCAAAAGACGAATAGAGATTCCCGTTGTTGGTAATGACTGCGTCACGCGAATCAACTTTTGATACCAACTCCACTTCTTTTCCATTCCAAAAACCAAAGCCACCCATACCCAATGATTGCCCCACTTTTAGAATGTCTTGCCCCCAATCAGAAGATTCGTGATAAGAATCGTAACCATCTAGCCCAACATTTTGCAAAACGACATCTTTGGTTTTTTTCCCGAAAATATCGAAACCATTTCGCCAGTCAAGATACACGCGATAGGCAACTTGATCCGACTCTATCCCTGGCCCTTCATATCGAATCCAAAAAGAATGGTCGGTATATTGTGGCGGAAGCGTTACTTTATCGACATTTTTGAAACTGCCGCCAATATATTCTTTTCCTTTCCATTCACCACCTTCCTTGATTGAAATTTCGGCCTGAGTTTGCTTTTTTAAAACGGGCTTTTCTATGGAAGCATCAGAAGAAATAACAAAAGTTTTTTTTTCAGCAGCAGAAAGATCGACTGCTAGCAGAATACCGTCCGACTGATCATCACCGTCACGATCAATGATTTGTGTTGGGTAGGTGCGATCGCTGCCAGAAATCGCTAAATGCTTTGTAGCCTCACTGTCTGATGCAATACCCAGATCATAAAAAGAAAAATAAATGGGTTCTTGCTGTAAAGCAAAATTATTGGCGTTGGTAACTTCAACGTCGGCCACCTGCAAATTAGAGGATTTATTTTCAGCGATAGCAGATGAAATTTGCTGTTCGGACGTTTCAGGGGTACAGGCTGAAAGAATAAGAAAATTGGTTAAGACAACACCACACTTTTTTAAAATATTCATCTATCCACCTTTAACACTCTATGTTTATATATTTGCAAAATAAACGAATCAATTAAACAAAGAATGCCAGCAAGCTGGCATTCCTTCTAGTCAACAACCTACTGCTATCAATACTTGTATTGCACACCGAGGTTAAATTGACGTCCAGTTGAATGGTAGTAAGACAAACGTTGATTATTTTCTGAGCCCACCCATTGATCATCCACTTCATCTGTAAGATTAAGTGCCTCAAAGGTAAATTTCAGATTGTCGCTAAATTGATAACCAAAAGAGGCATCAATATTAACAGTTCCATTGGTACCTTCCTCAACATTGTTATTGCGACCAATTGGTGTAGTCAAATATCCACTACGGCTTGCAAGGGAAACACGACCACTGAAAACATCATTTTCATAATAAATGGTTGCGCTAGTAGTTTCGTCAGACAAGTTCACCAAAGGTTTGGTTGCTTGGACTACACCACTAGAATCCAAATAGTCCAAGTCTGAGTTCACGCGTGTGTATGAGCCCATAAAGCCAAAGTTGCGCCAAAAGCCAGGCAAGAAAGTAAATTGCTGTTGGTAACTAAGTTCAAACCCATCCAAATCTCCGCCAGGTGCATTTGTTGGAGCTGAAAAATTCCACTGCAAGTTTTCATTACAATTCGGACCATAGCCACCCAACGAAGCACCTTGCGTAGTACAAGCGTTAACTGCAGCCTCAATTGGCAACCCAGTTTCTGTATAAACAGGTGTCGATCGTAAAGTTTGAACAAAAGTATCAATGTCTTTTTTGAACAGAGTCAATGACACCAAACCGCCTTCCGAAAAATACCATTCTGCACCGAGGTCGTAACTTTTCGCTTTTGTTGGTTCGAGTAATGGATTTGCTCCAGAAATAGACAAGTTAGTACCGGCAACTCCAACACTGACAGCGGGAACAATTGATCCTAAACCAGCTCTTGAAATACCTTCAGAATACGCAGCACGTAAAAGGAAATTTTCAACAGGTTCAATGCTGATATTTAATGACGGTAATGTATCGGAATAGCTATGATCAACAGTTATGTACTCACGACCTGCAGTGGAACCATTCAACCAACCACTGGAAGTTTGGTCAGTATCAAAACGACGCACACCAACATTCCCTCGCACAGGCATCGAACCCAAATCGAAATTGAAATCTAACTGAACAAATAGACCTGTTGTTTTTTCACCAACTTCGTACGTACTGCCATAATTTGGACTCAACGCCAAATCAAACAGATTGTAGGATTTCATGATTAAAGCGCGATTAGGTATCAACCACGGACGTCCATCGCCAAGACCTGAATCATATTCTTTAATAAAATCAGGATTGGATTGAATATCAACACCATTCGCACCTTCTGATGCATAAGCAAACTGATCGGTAGCAAAGCTAAAGTCTTTGTAATCCGCACCAAATTTCAATGTCATTTTGTCATTGAAATCATATTCAAACGCCAGCGTCCCAGCATCATTTTCATTCAATGTAGTTTGTGGACGTTGACGCACACCTGTTGCAGTCCACGACGCTTTATCATACGCCGCTGCGCCAAAGGTCAATTGCGGATCATTATAGTCACGATAATCATAAGTGAAACGCTGGTTGTTTGCTTGCATTAACAACGTGTTTTGAATTGGATTATCATAATCCGATTTGGTTTTACCAATCATCGCATTCAAACGAAATGTATCAGTAAATTCTTGCTTAAGACTGAGCGTTACTTGTGAAAAGTCAGTTGTCATTTCATCATAACGGTTTTCAGAAAGTAATCGTGCTCCATCAATATTAGCATAGACCAATGTCTGATTCTCTATTGCATAATCCAACACATTGCTTGTAGAGTTTGCTCCAGGATTCAACGAACCTTGCAAAAACACTTCTTGACGAGTTGCATCAAATTTTGCATACAATCCATCCAAACTAATTTCTGTGGCATCTGTAGGACGGAACTGTAAAGATAAACTTGAACCTAATCTGTCCATTTCATGTTGGTACGAATCATATCGTGGAATACGAGGACGAAACGCAGTATTGATCTCATGTGTAGCATCAATAGCAACGTTCTGATATTTGCCAAAACGCTGTGAAGCAACATTATCCCAACGCACAGTACTTGAACCTTCATCTTGCACACTACGCTCTGAGTAAGATAGCGAAAAAAGTGCACCAAATTTTCCATCAGCAAAAGTATTGCTTACTAAAAAAGAAGCTCCCGGATCACTTTCTTTAGATAAATCGTTGTATCCCAATGAACCTGCAGCAGTTAACACAAAACCATCATAATCGAAAGGCTGTGCCGCTTTTAAGTCCACAGTCGCTCCCAATGATCCTTCCTGAATTTCAGCGGAGTTGGTTTTACGAACGATCAACGAGCTGAATAGATCGGAAGAAAACGTATTGAAATCAAAACCACGACCACGGTTATTTCCACCCACCGCATCTGTACCACCAGTGGTGGAAATGGTTTCCATTCCATTTATACGAACAGTAGTAAAGGTTGAACCTAATCCGCGCACGGTTATATTTCTACCTTCACCGCCAGAACGTGAGATTGCAACCCCAGGTACGCGTTGTAGCGATTCAGCTAAATTATTGTCGGGGAATTCTGCAATATCCGAAGCTACAATAGCATCAACAAAACCATTTTGATTTTTCTTGATGTTAACAGCATTTGTTAAACTGTCACGGAAGCTACCCGTCACTACAATTTCTTCAACATCGTTTTTACTTTCTGTATCTTGCGCATGAACTATACATGGAAACGCGGCCACTGATACCGCCAACACTAAAGGCTTTATTGTAAAATTTTTCATTAATGACTCCCCCGGATTTATTGTGTTTACATTTTATTTACAGTACTGGTGCGTCAGCTTAATTTTTATTTCGCACTTTTTACAAAGACAACAGATCTTAGAGTCGCAACCTGTTGCAATTTGTTTCTTCAAAATTATTATGTCGCACCCACTGAAAATGGAATGCCCTGAATGACAACTTGATTAGCAGAAAAATTTTCCAATTCTTCAAGTATGCCAATAGTCTCAACTTGTTTGAAAATACAATTATTGAGTCGCAAATTAATGATGGGTGATCGACTATAGCCTCTCACTTGAAAAACCTGCTTTGCTTTTTCACAAATTAAATTGGAAATTTCAACGTCGCGAACAATAGGCGTAAATTGTCCGGTGTCACCTTCCTCATAGTTAAAATCAATTACAATAGCGGTTTGCACTTCACCGATTTGAATATCGCGAACATAAATTTTTTCGATAATTCCACCGCGAACAGAATTGGTTTTAATGCGAATGCCACGCTCAAGATCGGGACTACTCATTTGGCAATCTTCAACAAATACATTGCGAACGCCACCAGAAATTTCACTGCCGATAACCACACCGCCATGGCCCTTTCGCATTTTGCAATCTGAGATCACAATATTTTCCGAAGGAATATTGACTCGGCGGCCATCAGCGTTGCGACCGGATTTAATAGCGATGCAGTCATCACCCGTATCAAACACACAATTTTTTATCACCACATTTTTGCAGGACTCAGGATCGCAACCATCAGAATTCGGACCATGACTCACACAGGTCACACCATCAATTGTGACGTTTTCAGACAACACGGGGTGAATCAACCAGAAAGGAGAATTAGTAATAGTGACATCTTTGATCAAAATATTTTTGCATTGATACAACTGCACAAATGGGGGCCGCAAATAGGCATTTTCAGCGTAGATTCGTTTTTCGACTGGTAGATTATTTTCAACTTCTATTTGTAATTGAGTACGTGCCATATCTTGCGTAGGAGTATCAGGATCGCTCCAATCCTTGCCATCTTTAACTCGTCCTTTCCATGGCCACCAATGCACCTCATCTGCCTGGCCATTCAACGCGCCCTTACCTGTGATGGCGATATTCGTTTGTTGATAAGCATAGATGAGCGGGGATGAACCCATTAACTCCATTCCCTCCCATCGAGTAAAAACCGGAGGCAGATAGGCGGCAGGATCGGTAGAGAAAAGAAGAGTGGCTGACTCATCTATATGCAAATTAATATTTGATAATAAATGTATGGGGCCGCACTTATATTGCCCTCCCTTAACCAAAACCGTTCCTCCACCCTGTTGATGGCAAGCCAAAATCGCTGCGGCAATCGCTGCAGTATTATCGGCAGAATTTGCGTCTGCGCCAAAACTGCGAATATCAATAATTCTGTCAGGAAAAACGGGAGGGACGACTGTTTTGCGAATAGTTTCAGCAACCACCCAAGCATTTTTGGGCCCAGACGAAATGCACCCGCTCAAACTTGAGACCAAAGATAAACCGCCAACAGAAGTGGCAACCTGCCCCATAAAAGCACGCCGACCCGAATCAACGACAACTGTTGCCGACCCCGAATCATTGACCAATTGATTCATTCCCATTTAAGGCGATGAACAATCGCAATTTGGTTGATATATAGCCTGGATTGAACGCGTTACTTATCCATCTCTGCACGTATGGACCCTCTTTTAATAAATATTACAAAAGATGACTATCCTCATAGTAAACAAAACGCATCACTTCTGTCACCTTAATTTTTTTGAGAATTTTAGATCATTAAGTTACATATATTTTGTTTTTTATCATAGTTATCTTAAATATATTGTATGTACTCGTTTACATTCACACTGCATATAGAAATGTATACGTGTACATGAATATATTGATAGTTATTATTTATAAATAATGATATCTCACAAAATAGGACATAAATTCTATTAATTGCAATTTATATAGGATGATTTTATTTGTCCGCCATTGAGGCTTCTGAGTCTGGGGTAGTAATTTATCATCCACCAAAATGTAACCGGTTACAATCATTTTCGACGGCCCATGACTATATTGTTTAAGCTATTTTCAAGCTGTAGATTGGGTTCTGGTATTGACCGAATACCATTGCCGATTTTTAGGGCGCCTCTTGGCGCCCATTTTTTTGAATCAGGAAATTGCCTGCCAAATTGAAAAGAAAGGCATAAACTTCAGTTCCCGTTCCCTAGAGAGAAACCAGTGTGAACAGCATTATTGTGTTACACGAGAGTGATAACGTCGGCATAGCAAAAGTCGCACTGCCAGCAGGTGTATTGTTCGCTGAAAAAGATGTCACTTTATTAAATGACATACCTGCAATGCATAAAGTAGCTATAGTAGACATAAATAAGGACCAGGCAATTCTGAAATACGGACAAATCATCGGATTTGCCAATCAGGATATAAAAGCAGGCACTCACGTTCATGTTCACAACTGCGTGATGGGTGAATTGGCAAAAGATTATGGATTCTGTGAAGAGGCAAAACCGACCGCATTTATCCCAAAAGATCAGCGCGCCACATTCCAAGGCTATAAACGAATAAACGGTAAAACCGGCACTCGAAATTTTCTGGGCATTTTGACCACTGTGAATTGCTCGGCTACTGTCGCCAAAGCCATTGCCCAGCACTTCACTTTCTCAGGCGAGCTAAATCAATATCCCAATATTGATGGTGTAGTAGCTATGACGCATGACGGCGGTTGCGGTATGCGCTCCGACGGTGAGGGCTATGAAACCCTGCGCCGCACATTTAATGGTTATGCCGGCCACCCGAATTTTGGCGGGGTGATGATGGTGGGGTTAGGTTGCGAAACCATGCAGATACATCGGGTGATGGAAGAATGTGGTCTCGCCAATTCAAATACTTTCACGGCTTACACTATTCAAGATGTCGGTGGCACTCGATTAGCGATTGAAAAAGGCATAGAACAATTACGCCTTATGTTACCTCTGGTGAACAAATTTCAACGCGAAACTATTTCTGCAAGTGAACTGATTATTGGATTGCAATGCGGCGGCTCGGATGCACTCTCTGGCATAACCGCTAATCCGGCATTAGGTATTGCCGGTGATATTGTAGTTCGTCACGGTGGTACAGTTATTCTGTCCGAAACACCAGAAATTTTTGGCGCCGAACATTTGTTAACCCGTCGTGCAGAAACACCGGAAATTGCTGAAAAATTATTAGCGCGAATTCATTGGTGGCAAGACTATACCGCGCGCAACGATTTTGAATTAAATAACAACCCATCACCTGGCAATAAGGCCGGCGGATTAACAACCATTATCGAAAAATCTTTAGGTGCTCAAGCTAAAAGCGGCTCAACTAATTTACGCGATGTAGTTCTCTACGCCGAAGACATTACCAGTAAAGGTTTTGTATTTATGGATAGCCCCGGTTATGACCCGGTTTCAGCGACAGGACAAGTCGCCTCAGGCGCACAAATTTTATGTTTTACCACCGGCCGCGGTTCTGCATTTGGCTGTAAACCCGCACCCAGTATTAAATTGGCAACCAACAGTCAGATCTATGCTCACATGCAAGAAGACATGGATCTTAATTGCGGAAAAGTCGCGGAAGGTGAAATTTCTTTGGAAGAATCGGGTCAAGAAATTTTTGAAGAAATTCTTGCAGTTGCATCAGGCAAAAAAACCAAAAGCGAATTGTTAGGTTACGGCGATAATGAATTTATTCCCTGGAAAATTGGTGCAGTGGTTTAATAAAAAAAATTGAACAATTTGCGTTGTGCTGAGTATCTGTAGGATGCTGTGGAGCGCAGCGATACGCATCACAGATCTCACGAAAAAACATGATGCGTATCGCTGCGCTCCACGGCACCCTACGAGTAATTTAAAAAACGGCCTAAATGCCAAGCTCTTTTTCAAAAATAGATTTATCAATAATTGCACCGCGGTGACGAATAATAATACCGGCACAGCGAATACCTTGTTTGGCGGAATCCTCCAGCGATTTATTCATTAATCGTCCAGCCAAATATCCGGCATTAAAAGTATCGCCTGCACCGGTTGTATCAATTACGCCTTTTACCGGAGGCACAGGAACTCGAATCTCGGCATCAGGTGTAATAATAATGGCATCTTCGGCACCACGCTTTAATACCAATTCGCGCAGGTTGAATTCTGCATAACGTTGTTTACAACCTTCAGCAGAATCATCACCCCATAAAAGCTGTTCATCATCCAAAGTTAACAAGGCTATGTCTGTGTACCTCATGATCGACAACATAGCTTGTTGAGCTTCATTTTTATCAACCCACAAACGAGGACGATAGTTACTATCGAAAGCAATAGTTACGCCTTGTGCACGTAATTTTTCCAAAGAAGAATATAAATACTCGCGTGATTGCTTTCCAATAATGGCTAAGGTAATTCCGCTTAAATACACGCAGTTAAATTGTAAAAGTTTTTCGCAAAGTTGATCGGCAGATTCCGGTGTATTAAATAGCTCACGCGCAGGAGCTTCCTTTCGCCAATAAAAAAATTCTCGTTCACCATCAGGTGTGTTGCGAATCACATACAAACCAGGAGAACGTCCTGGCAATTGTTTTATTAGGTCAGTACCAATATTTTCACCGGCAATGCGCTGCATGATTTGTTGACTGTAGGGATCTTCGCCTAATTGCGTCACATAGTCTGTATGCAAACCCAATCGCGCCATGTACACGGACGTGTTGTAAGTATCACCAGCGAAAGAGAGAGCCATTATTTCGCGGCCATTATTGTCGGCTGTAGGAAATGGAGAAAGCTCTACCATAACCTCACCAATCGCAGCTATATGTGCCATTTTAGTATCCAGTAAAAAGGTTGAAGATTAGAATTTTTGAATTAGTGCAACTATATCACTAGTGCAACTTGCAACTCATCGTTATATTGATATTATTTATCAAACTATAGCTGCTTGGCTTCATTGCATTTCAGAAAAAGAAGACTCAAGCAACGGAATAGTCAAATAGAGGTATTGGCGTTAACTGAGGAAATAAACCATGGCCATTTATCGTCTATTGATTTGTCTAAGTGTGAGCTGTTTGTTGATAGGCTGTGGTCATACTTCTAAAAATACCCGCGACCGTTATGATGCAATAGTTAAACCGCAGAGTCATAATTCCAAACATGTATTTTCAACTATTCAGGCAGCCTTGAATGCGGCCCCGCAACAATCCAACAAGCCTTTTCGAATTTTTATCAAAGCGGGCAACTATTATGAAAAATTATTGATAACCAAACCCAATATTTATTTGGTGGGTGAACAAGCAGACAAAACCCGTATTTATTATGATAGCTACGCTGGAAAATTAACACCAAAAGGCATTAAAACCGGAACCCCCGGTTCTGCAGTTTTAACTATCGCGTCAAATAACATTCACATCCAGCATTTAACGATTGAAAATACTTTTAATTATTTAGCTAATGATGCTCTGCCCAATACCAGTGTAAAACGTAAATCCGATGCGCAAGCCGTTGCTCTTTTTCTCGACAAAAATGCCGACAAATTTAAGTTGTCCGATTCACGACTATTAGGTTATCAAGATACACTTTTTATTAATGACGGGCGAAGCTGGTTTAATAAGGTATTGATTGCCGGAAATGTAGATTTTATTTTTGGTAAAGGTAATGCCGTTTTCACCGATTCAGAAATTAAAACACTGGCGAGAGGAAAATCCAACTTTCCACATGGCTATATAGTTGCTCCATCAACACAAATCACCAACCCATATGGTTTTACTTTTATTAATTGTAAATTGACACGAGAGACATCCGTTCCCAACAACTCTGTCCCCCTTGGTCGTCCCTGGCATCCCACCACGCAGTTTGCCGATGGCCGATACGCTGACCCCAATGCCATAGGTAAAGCAGTCTTTATTAATACCTGGATGGATGAGCACATTTTTGTTGATGGCTGGTACTCAATGAACGGCAATGCAATCGATGGAAAAAAAATACCTTTCTATCCAGAAGATTCACGTTTTTTTGAATACAAAAGCAAAGGCCCCGGCGCACAAATTAATTACAAACGACGACAACTGACCAATGCTGAAGTGAAAAACTATTCCCCAGAAAAAATTCTGGGGGATTGGATACATCAAGATTAAAGGAGAGCCCTTTAATCCAACGCTACAACAAGCTTAAACGGCCGACCGCGCTTAGCTTGCCCTACTTTAAGCCCCAATTTATTTTCAATTTTTTGCTTAAAGTGATCATTACCTAATGGCGTTCCTGTTTGCAAAGACGACCTGATGTCATTTAAATCTTGTGGTTCAACATGCGCTTTAAATAATTCTTTATACGCACTGCAACGTGCATCGGTAGTTTTATCCAGAGATATATAAATTGCATGCGGTGTAATTAATTCATCCATTTTACCCTGCGCATTTGCACGATAACTACTCCAACGATAATGCGCTGGTGAACGCACCATATCCGCTCTCACAGGATTCAATTCAATGTAGCGCATACAAGTTAATAAATAATGTTCATCCTGAATCAAACTGGCTTTGTATCGCCCTTCCCAAATAGAACCCGATGTACCATAAGTGTGGTTGATGTAAGGAACATAATGACGACCAAGAAATTGCATCATGCGTGTGATGCTGTCTGTTTCGCGAGGTGTGGCAAGAATGTGAATATGATTGGTCATCAAGACATAAGCATGTATCGCACAATGATAACGCTCTGCTGCAGATTTTAACCATCCAAGGTAAGCAAGATAATCCGCATCTTCAAAAAAAACCGGATCGCGACTGTGGCCGCGCTGCACTATATGAACCGGGACATTAGGAATTATAAAACGTGGCTTACGTGGCATAAAAAAGCTCCCTTTTTGATTTGAAGGGAGCTTAGCATAGTGAGGATCTTAATTAAAGGGCTCTGACCCCTTTAGCTGATTTAAGGTATCCGTTAAAGTGGGGGAGGTTCACTCTGACCCCAGTTATACAGTTTTTTAACCAAAGTTTGAGATAAACCAAATCTTAATAAGAAGAGAGAGATCAAGACAAAGAGAACGCCAAAAGCAGGATAACCCAGCACAATTAAGCTTACTCCCGGCTCAAGCACAGCATCAGAAGGATTTATTGGATCAAAATACACTTTAACTTTTCTATCTATTCCATATTTTTTTACGATACTTTCAGCAGAAGATTTATTTAGATTAGCTCCAAATTTGACTCGATCACCAATATAACTAATGTCGTCAACCGAATATATATATCTAATCTTCGCTCGATATCGAGTCCTACCATCCGAAATAGACTTATCAACAAACGACCGCTCTATAACACCGTCAACAGACGGCCAACTCTGTGTTTTATTTACACTGTAAACATAATAAACACCATGAATGCTAGCAAATACTCCAACTGCAAGGAGGAATTTAAGAATTACTTTATATGATTTAACAATAGAATTTACCACGATGACTCCATATCGATTCTCTGTAAAACATAGTATTACTCACACTCTTCTTCTTTACAATTATGAGAAGATAGTGTGACGTTAACAGTGCCTGTTGCACTACCGGAAAACCCGACATCCCCGCCAAGCCCAATACTTACACGCCCATTACTGTCCACAGAAACCGGGCCCATATTTCCACTCGCGGTAGCGTCAGCGTCGCCAATTTTCTCTAAGCCCTTGTCTGTAGACATTTCCCCACCAACCTCTACAAAGCCGTTTGCCTGAACATTACCAATGGGAGTTTTGACCTCGCCAACGTACTCTGCCTTTAATTTACCTTCGATCCCCGCCCTATTGCCCGTTGGCTTGTCATTACTAGACTCAGAATACAATTCAACAGCTCCCGTTAGCTGAGCCCCCACCTTTCCACTTCCGCTAACAGCTAAGTTGGCTTCATTGTGGGTTGCATCATAATTTACATCGACTCTAATTTTTGCACCAAAGATAGCTGCGCCGCCAAGCTTAAAGTTAATACCGTATTTTCTCTCCCCCGTAGGATCCACTTTATTCACCGGATCATTACCAACATACCCATACATATTCATATTATCTTGATAAAAAATCGGATCCGTCTGCAAAAACCTCCCTAGCCTCGGTGAATACACCCGCGCCTTGTAGTGAAACAACCCCAAGTCTTTTAACCAAGCCTGACCGGTATAACCAAACCTGCCTGCGTTGGTACTTTGGGGAATGCCGTAGGCGTCATAGCTGAGGGCAGAGCCGAATAATGCGCCGGCTGTAGTGCTGACCGCAATTATGCTGCCTTGGTGATCGGCGTGAAGGTAATGCCAGTTGCTACTGCCAGTTGCGGCGCTTTCATATTGCACCCAGGGCTCGTCGACTTGATCACCGTGGACGTAACGTTTTGTCAAAGCATTGCTGCTGTTGTATTCAGCAACCAAGGCATCACCATCGTACAAAAATGTGGTTTTAGTTCCGTTGATAGTGGTTTCATACAAACGACCAAGCGGATCGTATTTTAAAGTTGATGCGGCTATCCCAACACCACTTGTACCGCGCAAACGATTTTCGTCGTCGTAGTTATAAAGTGTTCCATTGTCATTAGTGAGATTGCCGTTGCTGTCGTAACTTACCGCTTGCCCATTCACACTGGTGTATTGGTTTAAACCATTAACCGCATAAGCACCTGTGCGATCTTGATTGCCCGTGTATTGGTAAATAGGATTGCTCTGTTTTAATTCGGTAACTTGACTGACCGGGTTGTATTTGAATGTGTTGGTAAGATCCGAACTCGTGCCGGAGAAATCCTGCTGTAGATTATTCATACGCAATACGGAGTCGTACAAATATTGCGTGCGTGATGCCAATGTACCGTTGTAACTTCGACTCAACGCGTAGCGACGGCCTGCTCCATTGTATATAACATCCAGCATGGAGGTTGTGCCTTCGCTTAATTTGTTAACGCGGTTTAGTCCATCAAAATCGTATTTAAATGCAACATTATCTGCATGAACAACTTGAGTGCGGTTGCTGTTTAGATCATAGCCGTAGCGCATTGTGCGGGTAGTACCGCCCATGCTGGTGTCAGTTTTTATAATATTGCCGAAACCATCAGCGGTATTGATTATGCCTTCACCTGTATGACTACCGAAACGCGAATGCAAGGTAATGCCACGTAAATCGTATTGGTAATAAATATCGGCGGTTTGTGAATTGTTGGCGTAGTCTTTTACGCTCAATCGATTGTTATTGTCATATTGAAAATTGATTATGGCCCCGTTACGTTTGCGCTCGGAACCGATGTTGTTATTGGCATCGTAGGTGTAAGAATTGTAATCCGCTTCATTTAAACCGCCGATGACTGTTGCTGACGGATATACACGACGAATTAATCGTGCTGAAGAATCGTAACGCAATTCGGTTTTATTGCCATTAGCATCCGTTTGCGTTTTTAACAATCGCGTACCTGGATAATAAGTATTGGTTACATAAATCTGCGCAAGTGACGTCCCAACGCCTCGCTCTTCTGTTAATACTTGATCAAATTCATCGTAAGTAAAACGTGAAATTCTGTCCGGACCTTCACTTCCCAGCGAACTCTGATTACAGGCACTTGCTGGCAGTGAATTGAAAACCGTTTTATTCATACGTCGCGCTTTACACTGCACCAACCCTTTAGCGTCGTAGGTGTATTGAGACAGCATTTCAATAGTGCCACCATTACCGACTATCTTCTCTATTACTTTGCGTCCGTAATTATCGTACTCAAACACTCGTGTGGAATACACGGTAAATGATGTGTTGTTTGTCCAATCTTGCGGCAGAACAGTGTCGTCCAACCATGCACTCAACTCACCGGTTTCTGTCTTAGCCAACAAACCATTTGTATCGTAAGTGTTTCGAGTTGCAGGATATTTTAATGGCCCACCACCATCAGGATCAGATGCAATGGAACCCAGCATGCGACCACCCACATCGTATCGATATACGGTTTTAAATGTACTTTCTGTTTGCTGTGCTGTGGCGGCCAAGCTTAACAAAATTGACATTACACAAAATACTTGAAGCAGATAATGGCTCAATAATTTCATTTTTCTATTCCTTATTTATTATTGGCTGCAAGAAGATTGATTAGATTTGGGCTGGGTTTCGCCAATCTTGTTTCCATATTTATCGTATTCATAACAGCTGCGTTTAGTAATACGCTGCTGCACTGTGCCATCATAGGCTTCAACCGTCATTCCGGTCATATATAAATTATCGCTCTCATACTCATACCGGGTAATAATTTGATCATTAGCAGCACAAGTATTACCAACCAGATCACTATTGGCACAACTAATCTCAGCGGTTTTTAAGACAATGGGTGCAGACACTAAAACGGGCGCCGCACCTGATGAATAGTAACTAGCAGGAAATGATGTATATTCATAACGAACTTTCTTCACCAATCCGTTTTCATTTGCCGGGTAAGTTATTGTTTCCACTTCACCTGATGAATGATAGGTAAACCAGGTTTTATTATTTTTGGCATCGCTGGTCCAAATCGGTTTATTACAGTAATTCTTTGGCGTAGATACACAATCAGCAGGATATTGGGCGGCAGTCCAGGTTCCATTTTTGGTTATTTTAGTCATATTCCCGCGAGCATCGTATTCATATTCTTCAGAGTTCCCGGACGGTTTGCTGTAGTAAAGAGGGAAATTTCTGTAATTCAGTTCATAGCTCAAAACGCCTTCCCGAGTTGTGACTGAATTTATAGCACCGGGATAAGCGTCTACTTTGGGAAGAACTCGTTGAATATAACCACTGCCATTGTTTTGAATAGTGTCGTAGTAGGCCTCGCCAATTGAATAGCCTGCAGATTGGTCGTAGCGTTTCGCTGTAACAACTTGGCCTGCATCACTCGACAGCCAGAACCAAGTAGATTCAATACCTCCAATACTTCCAGTTTGGAGATCGAAAATATTTTTATAGGTATATTGAAAAACCTTTTCATTACTGCCAGCAGGTTTAATGCCGATCAATCGGGGGGAATATTTTTCGTTTGGATTAGAGCCCTCATTCACCGTGGTTCCGTTGTAAGCCAAATCAAAACCGCGAAAATAATATTCCGTAACAGAACCTGTAGCGTCTGTTACTTTGAAAGTACTATCACCAAGATAGATTGCTCTTGGCATACCAGCAGGCCATTTGAATTCCGCTTTGGGCCAATTCATTGTGCAGGTTGATGTCAAACAATCCTCTACTTTAAGATTAATCGCTTGCACATATTTAGGATTACGGTCTGACCAGACTTGCGCATTGATTGCTGGCACTTGGGTAGAGTTACTAATACCATATTTAGCCGCATCCATGATTGCATCCGCTGGATCGTACTGATGAATATATTTGAGCGCAAAGCCGGTATTGGTTGTTACACGCTTATTCAAATAATCCACATCGATAATAAAACCATTGGGATACTTTATTTGCTTCATCAAACCGACTTGCTCAGGGTAGCCAGCGTTTCCTTTTTCAAACTTGACTTCCGTGCCATCTGGCTTGGTCCAGTAAATACCGTCCGATCGTGTTTCCAGTAGGTGCCTTCTATCCCCCAAAGCTCTATAAGAATAATTTGCGATATAGACAGGATTGCTTGTAGCAAAATTTACCGCAACCCCACCCACAATCAGTTCGAAATCAGCGCTACCGCCAATGTCATGTACGCGCATAACGTTTTTGCCTAGGCCAGGACGCGTATCAATATTCGTAACGTAGCCCTTCGCATAATATTTGTCTTGATATCCTCGATAACCGGCTATAGAAAAGTTATTAGTAAAGTTGGAAATACTGTGCGACAAACCCATAGCGCCACCGATAGCCACCGTATCGAGACTACTTTGAACTTGGCCGCTATGAACGTTTACGCCGAACTCATCAACTAACTGAACTTTTGGTGGAGCAAGTTCAGGAAGGTCTGCATTTGCTGAAAAAGAAACTACGCAAAAAACAAATGCAACAATACTCGAATATCCTGATTTATTTTTCATAACTAATTCCTAATTTTAAAAATTGGCTTTAGAGCTGCAAGCGTTATATGCATCACAAGCTTGTACTGATTTGGGACTATTACCGTTCGGATTACCGGTCGGACAATTCACATAAGCGGTAGTAGTAGCCACTGATTGAGAAACACCATTAGTGTCAATCACCAGATAACTCGCGGCCCCTGAAACAACACTCCAGGTAGCTCTCCACGCACAGTCAGCAATATGGGATTTAACCAAGTTAGTGGGGGCCGATATAGGAGCAGGCTCTGACGCTGCATCCGTAGCAACACCCGTTGTCACCAACACTCGATTACCCGCTTTGTCATAATCGTAATCACGATTACCATTGACCGAGTCGTTGACAAATGTAAGGCGACCCAAACCATCGTAGGTGTAGTTAGTAATTTTGGTAACTGCACGAATAATCAAATTACGAGTGAGTGGAGAGGTCGTACCTCCTGGGCCTGTACAAGTCAAGACTACTGATAGGGTTTGTTGTGATAAAACTTGAGCAGGCGCAGTGTAAGTAATTGAGCCTGATGTGGCCGATACACCCGAAATTCCCGTTGCAGAACAACTGGTCGTATTGGCAGACGACCAAGTGTAAACAGAGCTTCCTGCTTCATCGATTGGGCTAGTGCTAAAACTGGCTGAAGCTGTAGGCGCTAGCGGAGTTACCGTTACAACAAAGGCATCAGTTGCTGTCAATGCACCATCAGAAACTGTCACAGTAATGGTAGCACTACCATATTTTCCTGTGACGGGGGTTACTTTCACTGTGCGGTTATTACCTGAACCACCAAAGGTAACATTGGCATTGGGAACCAAAGTTTGATTATTAGATGAGCCACTTACCGTAAACGAACTATTATCAGGATCTGCAATTGAAAAGGCTATGTTACCTGTATTGCTATTTTGGCTAATACTTCGATTTGTGATATTTGAAATCGTTGGTGCATCATTAACGGCACGAATAATCAAATTACGAGTGAGCGAATTCGTGCCACCTACACCAGTACAAGTCAACACTACTGATAAGGTTTGGTTTGATAATACTTCAGTAGGCGCAGTGTAAGTAATTGAGCCTGAAGTTGCCGATACACCCGAAATTCCCGTTGCAGAACAACTGCTCGCATAAGTGGATGACCAAGTGTAAACAGCGCTTCCGGCTTCATTGATTTGACTGGCATTAAAACTGCCTGCAACTGTGGGCGGCAGTGGCGCAACGGTTACTATGAAACTATAGGTTCCTGTCAATGCTCCGTCAGGATGTACCCAACTAGTGCCGTCAGAAACTGTCAAAGTAATGGTAGTACTACCATATTGTCCTGCGACGGGTGTTACTCTCACCGTCCGGTTATACCCTGAACCACCGACAGAAATATTGGCTTCGGGCACCAAGGATTGGTTGCTGGAGCTGCTCATCAGCATAAAACTTGAGGAATCAGGATCGATAATTGTGAATGGAATATCACCCGTATTGCTATTTTGGTTAATACTTCTATTTGAGATATTTGAAATAGAAGGCGCCGTATTAACGGCACGAATTGTCAAATAACTGTAAGTCCCAACAGTACCGTCCGGGCCGGAACACGTCAGTGTCACTGCTGCTATTTGATCTGATGAGACATTAGCAGGCGCATTGTAAATAACATACCCTGATGTTGCTGATACTCCCGAAATCCCCGTCGCCGAACAACTGGTTGTGTAGGTCGAAGACCAAGTAAATGCAGCACTCCCTCCCTCATTTATTTCACTCAAATTAAAGCTGCCGTTTATTGTTGGGACATTAGGCAATTCTACCCAGACTGGGTAAGTCGATGAATAGGAACAGGATCCATCTGGAAAACAATTATAGAGTCGGTAATAGTAAGTTCCGTTCGGACGAGTTAAATTCACCGTTCCACTATAGGACCCACCACCAACACTCTTCCACTGACCAGTAGTTTTTTCTTCCAACTGCCATGAATACGCATTTGAAATTGTGGCGATAATTGATCCCGTTGTGTTTTTCCCTGATGGCGAAATTGTTAAGGTTTGGCTTTGCGCATATAGTGAACAAAAAAAGAACAAAGAGATGGCAATCTGGATCACTTTCTTCATAAATACATCCTTAATTTTTTATCTATGAAATAACATAATTAAAGGAGTCAGAGCCCTTTAATAAACAAATGCGGGTTGAATAAAATGACTTTTAGAATAACGCAGGAAAGCGTATGGATACTCAAGCAGTTAGATTGAATGTCCGATAGAAAAAAGTTGTATCGATTTTTAAATAAACGAAACTAACAGTCGCTATCCTGCGTTATTATCTATTGATGTCTTCATACCGAACGCATTTTTATCAAATTAAAGTCAATGCATCAACAAGAACATTTTTTAAATTTCCTATTGATACCCATCTGTTTCAATTAGTTACACCCGATACCTACCTGTTTCGAAAAGGAGATCCTGCTCCCCCTCAGTTTAACTAACCGCATTACTGCGGACTCAACCGCAAAACAATAACCCCATGCGCCGGAATATCGAGACTCAGTTCATCTTTTGTAGAACCTTTTCCGCCATTCCAAATATCGCGCCAGTTAAAAAATTGTTTATCGAATAAAATTTCGTGTTTACTGATATCGTCCTTTAAATAATGTTCTTTCCATGATAATTGATAATGTTTAACTTGATCGCCACGATTCAAAAATAGAAACGCGTACTCACCTTTTTCCATGGGTTTTACAAAAATTTCTATGTCGCCTTCATCCATCCATTTTTGCGCCTGTATTCCTAACTTATCTTGATTGATGGCGATCATATCTTTGTTGGTGAGAATTTTTTTGGTTGCTTCTGACATGCTGCGCAAATCATTTCCGGCAATTAAAGGTGATGCCATGATTGCCCAGAGTGAGAAATGCGATCTATCTTCTTCTTCGGTCATGCCATTGCCGACTTCCATCATATCCATATCATTCCAGTGGCCAGGGCCTGCGTATTTACGTAAGCCATCTTGTTTGTCGAGAATCGTTAGAACGCCTGATGATGACCAGGAACCGTGATTGTGTACGCAATTCCAACAAGGATAAATGTCGCCAGTTGTGCGCCATGAATGGCCTAAATCTGTAGCCCATTCCCAAGGTTTGTTGTCGCCCCATTCGCAAATACTGAATAACATCGGGCGACCTGCTTTATAAATGGCATCGCGCATGGTGGTGTAAGCTGATTTTGGATTGATATCTTTTGTGTCACACCAATCGTATTTCACATAATCAATTCCCCAGCCTGCATAGGTAATTGCATCTTGATATTCGTGACCACGACTTCCGGGACGACCGCCGCAAGTGGTATTTCCTGCATCAGAATAAATACCCAACTTCAAACCTTTTTTATGTACATAATCCGCAAGTGCTTTCATACCTGAAGGAAAATGTTTTTTATCAGGTTGAATAAAACCTTTTGCGTCGCGCTGACCGTGCCAACAATCATCAATATTAATATACTCATATCCTGCATCTTTCATTCCGGAAGACACCAGTGTGTCCGCCATATCACGAATCATTTTTTCATCGATATTGCAGGCAAATGTATTCCAACTATTCCAGCCCATTTGCGGCGTTTTTCCGACTTGATCGAATTTTTGTGCATAAGCAGTTGAACCACTCAACAGAACAATACAACAAATAAATTGCAGTAGATTTTGTTTCATACAACTAGCCTCATATTTCGTTATAGAATTATTATCTAATATTAATAATCATATTAATTATTTTGTTTTCAAAAAAACTGCAAATGATATTGCAGTTTTTTTATTGGAAGCCTGAAGTTATTTCTTCATTATTTTATGCAGACGTTGATTAGCCTTCTTAATGATTTTAATGGTGGATTTATCCGAATCAAAAACACCATACATACCTTGCTGCTCTTGCGGCGGATCACCCATTAAATCATCACCTTCCTGCCACCAATAGTTTTCTCGCTGTGTACGAGCAGAACCATTCCAGGCCCAGAAATTATATCCAGCTATAGCTTCATTTTTTTCTGCGCGAGACAAAAGCAAATCAAACACTTGACGATAAAACTTATCGCGATAATGCGTTTTAGCTTTAATATCGTAAGAACCCATATCGCGATCCAAGCCAAACTCTTCCAAGACTATGGGTTTATTTAATTTATTCGCGATATCAATATGCGAATTTAAATAATTAACGCCTTTTTCCCAAGCTTGATCCCAGGTTTCTTTTGGCTTGTATTGATCAAACCAGCTCCAATTGCGAATCCACATGTGAAAGGTCAAGTAATCTACATTGGCCAAACTATGTGCGGCCACATAGACCTTTTCATCTCGCGACGAACCCATTAGGCCTTCACTGCCGGTAGAAACCAAATGATGCGCATCCAGCTTTTTAATAAATCCCGTCGTGTTTTTAATCCAATCAAGATAAATCGTTTTCGCCTTATCATCAGCTTTATCGCTGCCTGGACGCGGCTCATTGGCTAATTGCCAGGACATAATAGTGACGTCATCTTTATAGGCCTTACCATTAATAGTATTTACGCGATCGACAATTTTATGAATGGTTTTTTGAAATTCCATTTGCGCCTTTTCACTTTGATAAAAACTGGCAGACTTGTCCATAAACACATTCCATTCATGTGTCACATTTGGGTCTTGCACCGGCTTGCCATCAATCCAACTCATGTACTGAGTCATGCCACCTGACCACTGCCAAAAATTATTCAGATACAAAACGACAGTCATATCGCGTTTGGCAAGTTCAACCAGCAAATAATCCAAACCGATTAATAAATTTTCATCGTAATTGCCAAAACCATTAGTAGTCGCAGGTTTCACTGCGGAATTAATTTCGCTTTTTTCTGAAACAGCAAGTACTCGCAAATTATTTATGCCCAGACTTTTTAATTTATCCAGCTCTTTTGCCAAACGTTGCCTGTCACCCACTTGGGATGGAGACCCCAAATAAGCGGCGTACCACATATTGGTGCCAGCAATGTAATAGGGTTTACTGGATTTTGAAAAATGCTTGCCGTCTACTTTGACAAAGCTGTCTGGTTTGACCGAATCATCAGAAGCAATTGCATTCATGGCAAAAGTGGTAATGAGTATTGATATAAAGGTTTTTAGTATTTTCATTATTTATTTCTCGATGTAATTTAAAAATCACCCCACGCTAACCCTCCCCTCGGCAACTGCTCCTGCGTTGCTCTACCTTCTGCATCCATGCAGTCGTTGGCAAGGGGAGGGGGACAGTTCCCCACTTTGAAAAAGGGGGGTTAGGGGGGATTTAAAATCTTTATTAATCTCACCATCTTAAATCCCTCCCCACCTCCCTTTTTAAAAGGGAGGAGCCAACCCCTACGCTGTAGAAGCAGGGAGTAAAGTCCCTCCCCCTTACGAAGGGGGAGGTTAGGAGGGGGTTTGTTTTTTCAACAGCCGCCCTACTTCCATCATTGCCCGCCCGTTATGATAAGGGCACTTCCAAAAACCGACTTTGTAATAAGGTTCTTTTGGTTGTGCGTCTAAAGTCGAGGCCCAGAGCCACTCGCCATTTTCAGAGTCAATTTGGTATTTTTTAATAAAATTCCAAACATTCTCTGCGGCGACAAAATATTTTTCGTCGTGAGTCACGGAATAGGCATACAAAAATCCCACCAATGCTTCCGCTTGAACCCACCAGACACTTAAATTGCTGACCACCTTAGTCTTAAAATCGTAGGCGTCTTTCAATCGACCGTCTTCTGCTACGCCTTCCTCAAAATTCGTTTCTGCAATAGATAATAAACTCGGCAATAATTTATCTTGATATTTTTTATCACCCAAGACATCAAGCGCTTTGGCAATTAACCACACTGCTTCTATATCATGACCATAAGTGAACCCAGGTGAATAATCTTTCCATTGCATATCCATAAACATGCGCAAATGATTGGTTTTTCGATCAATCATATAGTGATCAAACATTTCAATGCTGTAACGCAATGCTGTACCTATAGTTTCGGTAGTGACCAATTCGTACAAACTGGTATAAGCCTCCAAGACATGCAAATGGGTATTTTGTGATTTTGGATAATTTAAATCTTTATCGCTTAATCGGAAATCATCTATAGCTTTCCACTCACGCGTAAAGGCTTCAAGATATCCTTGGTCCTGCGGATCAATTGCGTGCGTTTCAATTAACTCAAAAAGATTCAATGCCAGTGATAATGCGTTGGAATTTGTTGTTAATCTGTAATAGGCACAGAGTGCATAAATCGCAAATGCCTGAGCGTAAACTTGTTTTCGTGTGTTGATAGGGTTGCCATCTACATCCAATTCCCAAAAAACACCACCAAATTTTTTATCCACGAAATGCGCACATAAATATTCATAGGCACGATCAGCGGCAAGACGGTATGCAGGGGTTTCTATCACACCTGCTACTTCACTAAAAAACCACAGAATTCGCGTATTTAAAATTATGCCCTTATTGGCATTTTTTACGGGCAGATTATTGACTGATATCTCACCATAAAATCCACCCTGTGGATGATCCTGACTGTGGTTTACCCACCAATCAGCTATGGCAACTAATTCGTCGCTACATTCAGACTGTAATCGCGCAGATCTTATTGAAAGATTGGAAGCATTCATTTAATCACTCTCAATTTTTAGCTGTTGTGTTTTTAGTTTACAGATTTTTCAACACTTGCAAATTCGACTCAATCAATTGATTTCGTGTTTGTACTGAAGCGGCAGAACGCAGTCCATCTTCAGGGGTATTTTTGCAGTAATCAATTAATTTTGCGACTGTTGAAGTAGCAACATGCATGCGAGTGTCAGATGACGCATAGTAGATATACACATCATTTTTTTCATTCACAATCCAACCATTGGAAAAAGTGACGTTGGAAACATCGCCCACACGCTCGTCACCATGAGGTGAAATAAAATGCCCGGCTGGTCTGTGAGTCACTACCCATGGACGATCCAACTCAGTCATAAACATGTACAAAACATAGCGCAAACCCGCTGCCGTGTTACGTACACCATGCGCCAAATGCAACCAGCCTTCGTTTGTTTTTATTGGCGCAGGACCTTGGCCATTTTTGACTTCTTTAATGGTGTGATAAATTTTGGGGTCAACAATCACTTCTGATTTAATTTCGGCATTGGTCATAGTTTCTGATAAACCCCAACCTATTCCACCACCACCGCCGACACTGATAAATCCGTCTTGAGGACGCGTATAAAGCGCGTATTGACCATCAACAAATTCCGGATGCAATACTACGTTGCGCTGCTGCCCGGAATAGGTAATTAAATCAGGTAACCGCTGCCAAATTTCTAAATCTTTTGTGCGTGCAATGCCACATTGTGCTTCAGCAGCTGAAGAATCATTCGGGCGCGTTTCGTCTTTGCGCTCTGTACAAAACATGCCGTAAATCCAACCGTCTTCATGCGCCGTTAAACGCATATCGTAAACATTGGTATCGGGGCGCTCGGTTTCTGGCAAGCTGATCGGATAATCCCAAAAACGAAAATTATCAATACCATTTGGGCTTTCCGCGATTGCAAAAAAAGATTTGCGATCAACGCCTTCAACACGCACAGCTAGAATATATTTTCCATGCCAATACAACGCACCTGAATTAAAAGCCGCATTGATACCTTGGCGCTCCATTAAAAACGGATTGCTTTTCTCATTTAAATCATATCGCCAGAAAACAGGTGCATGGTCTGCAGTTAATATAGGATTTTCGTAACACTGATAAATCCCATTGCTGTTTTTTTTAGGCTGATTTTTTTTAGAGATTAATACTTCATGCTGTTGAAGTAACTGCTTAACCTGCTGATTGAACTGACTCATATTGGATTTCTAACTCCGACATTTGGATTGTATTAAATTTTTTATTGCTAATCTTGATCGTCTCTCTAATCTTGACCCCACCCTAGCCCTCCCCTTTCCAGGGGAGGGGACATGTTCCTCCCCCTGGCAAGGGGGAGGCTAGGAGGGGGTCATATTTTCCAACAGAAAAAATCACCGCTTCAACAAATGCTCGTCATTCGTGCCTTTAAGCATTTCTGGCGGAAGATCATCCGGATAGTCCTGCAGATGTTGATACCAATTTTTCCACAAAAATAATGTACAGACTGCAGCAATGCACAAAGCGATTGCAAATTCAGGCCAGTGTTTGATTACCATAAAAATCGGTGCGGCCACCAAAGAGGTTTGCCAAACAATTCCCACCACTACATTGGTGGCATCGCGCGCAAATTTTTTGTTAGAGACAACTTGTGGATATTGTTTTTGCACTTCAGCCAAAACCGGCCCCCAGAAACCCCATGGGCGAACTTTGATATAGAATTTTTTCAGTACTTCCATGTCGTCAGGCTTGGTCATCAATGAGCCAATCACGCAGGCCGCAATACAGGCAATAAACATAAACGGGAAAGCGTTGATAGGTGATATATCGGTAAATATCAGCGGGAAAGCAATCGCAAAACCCGTAAGCATGCCCCAAAAATATCCATAACCATTGAAGCGCCACCAATACCATTTCAATAAGTTAGCGGCTGTGTAACCACCATAAAGTGCGCTCACTAACCATTGAATCGCTTGATTCAGTGTGGGAATAAAAAAACCAATGCCAACGCCCAAAAGAACAAATAATACCGAGATGACATAACTCATTTTCATGTAAGTTTTGGGTGCTGCATTGGCATTGAGATAGCGTTTGTATAAATCATTCACCACATAAGCAGGCGCTGCGTTGACCGTTGCGGCAAATGTAGACATAAATGCTGCTAACAAACCGGCAATCAATAATCCCAATAGACCGCTGGGCAATATTTCACCCGCTAATACCAGCGGCAGGATTTGTTCAAAATCGACATTTTTACCCATCGTATTTAAATCACCCATAAATAACCCAAGCGCAAGCACAGTTAACCCAGCGATCAACATGTAACGAGGGAACATCAAGACCACTGTGACAAAACCACTCATCTTGGCAGCTTCTTTGGGTGATTTAGCGGAGAGCACACGCTGCATATCATAAGTTGGTTGAGGGCCAGCCATACTTTGCAACACGCCTTTAAACAACATCAACATAAAAAAGATAGCGAAAAGGGAGTAACCGTCGGCGGAGATTTTGTCATTGGCTGCAGCCAACTTTTCTGACCAATCCAAATTCAATTCCCAACCGAATGCGATATCAGTCCAACCTGCCGGAATCGCCGCATTCAGTGTTTCAGGAGAGATTCGCTGCATGGCAATCACACCCACCGCAATACTGGCGATAGTCATGATGAAAAATTGCAACACTTCGGTAAAGACCACACTGAACATTCCACCCTTCACCACATACAAAGTGGTGATCGCCGTAATAATCAAACCGTAATAAACATCATTTAAATGTGCGTCGGCCGATAATTGCCAAGGCATAAATACCGCGGCGAATTTACCAATACCGATAAATCCATAAGCGATAAAGCCAATCACATTAACCAGTGCAAATAGCACTACAATTAAATGCGAAAGACGTGCGCCCCCACCTTCACCAAAACGGAAAGTAATCCACTCAGCACCTGTCATCACGCCTGAGCGACGCAGCCAGGCAGAGAGAAATATCATTAGAAAAATCTGATTGAATACCGGCCACAACCAAGGAATAAAAACGCTGGTAAGCCCATACACAAATAATAAATACACCAGCCACATAGTGCCGGAAATATCAAACATACCTGAGGCATTGGACAAGCCTAATTGCCACCAGGAGAGTTTATTGCCACCGAGGAAATAACTTTTTATATCTTTTGAAGCGCGGCTGGAAATCCAGAAACCAATCACCAATGTTGCCAGAATATAGGCAAGGATAATGATCAAATCCAGAAGAGGAAGATTCATACAACAACCTGATTATTATGTAATTTGATCGCAGTAGACCTAAGTCCACTCCCAAGCGGCCCACTCAAAGTGAGCCTTAGCATATCCCATTTACCTTAAATCGCTTGCGTTCTTTAACTTTCAAAGCACGCAATGTAACCGATTACACACTACTTTTCTAGTGTCATTGGTGAGTTACTGTAGTAAATTTTGCGTCTATTGTTTTGTTCACTTACAAATAAATCAAATCTGAGAAAATTATGTCGAATATCCGAGATGTTGCCCGTTTGGCTGATGTATCAGTTGCGACTGTTTCACGCGCACTGAGTAACCCGGAAAAAGTCTCACCTGCCAGTTTGCAAAAAGTCCATGCGGCTATAGCTGAGCTAAGCTACAAACCCAATATGCTTGCACGAAACTTTCGTTCAGCTCGATCCTACGCCGTGCTGGTGATGGTGCCCGATATTGCCAACCCCTTCTATTCCTTGTTTATACGCGCTCTGGAAGACCGGGCCCAACAAAAAGGCTACGCCGTACTTTTAGGGGACACTCGCGGAACACTGGAGCGCGAACTGGAATATATCCGAAGAGTTGAAACACGGTTAGCCGATGGCATTATCCAACTTCGTCCCAGCTCTGAAAAAAGCCAATACAACATCCCGGCTGGCGTCCCCTGCGTTAATGCTTGTGGTTGCGAATTTACCAATGGACCTGCAATTCGTATTGATAATCGTAAAGCAGCAAAAATGATGGTGGATTATTTGATTTCTCTCGGCCACAGACGTATTGGGGTAATTTCCGGTTTGCGCGACAACCCTCACGCCATAGACAGACTGGCAGGATATAAGGACAGCCTTGCCGAAGCTGGAATTGAATTTGATCGAGATCTGGTTGCCGAAGGTGATTTCACTATGTGGTCCGGCCTGAATGCTGCATTTCAATTTTGCAACATGAAAATCAAACCCACGGCTATTTTTTCAATGAATGATGAAATGGCCATAGGTGCCATGCAAACTTTAAAAGCGAATGGTTTTAAAATTCCGGAAGATATTTCCGTTACCGGATTTGATGATATTTCCTACGCAAAATATTCCGACCCAAGCCTGACCACTATTTCTCAACCCGCAGAAGAAATGGGCAAACTGGCAATGGATATGCTGCTAAAAATAATAGAAGGCGAACCTCTGAGCCAACGCGAATGCGTCTTGCCAACGGAATTTATTATTCGAAAAAGTACCGCGCCGGCTAAGAAAACCTAATACCAATCTAATGCAACACCCCCTGATACAACTGGCGAACCTTTTCTGCAGTAAAATGATAGTGTTGATTGCAAAATTGGCAGTCCATATTAATGCTGCCTTTTTCGGCAAGTATATCCTCCAACTCATTTTTACCCAAAGCCGCCAAAGCCTGAATACATCTTTCTTCAGAACAGGAACAAGCGAAATGCAATTCGCGTGGATCATAAACACGCAATTGCTGTTCGTGATATAAACGGTACAAAATCTCCAGATGATTTAATTGCGCGATCTCTTCTGGCTGCAGTGTTTCCGCCAAAGTAACTAATGTTTGCCATTGCTCTTGATTAAAATCTGTTGACGCAATTTGTTGCGGCAATGCTTGCAACATTAATCCATGCACCGATTGTTCATTCACAGTCAACCAAATGCGCGTAGCCAATTGTTCAGATTGCTCAAAATAATGTTCTATACAAGCAGAAAAAGTATCGGCATCCATTGGTACTATGCCTTGATATCGCTCCTGCTTTCCTGCAAAGTTTTCAGAGCGTTTAGGCTCAATAGTAATCACTAAAACGCCATCGCCCAGCAAGTCACGAAAATTTCCATGCAATGCATAATCTTCAGTTAATTCAATATCCGGATTGCGGCGAATAATTGCGCGCACCTCATTGTGATGCGTACATTCCGCCATCACCGCCAACACCGGACCTTTACCTTGGGCCTGCACGCTGATTTTTCCATCCATCTTCAGTGTTGATGATAAAAGCCCAACCACGGCTAAAAACTCACCCAATAATTTTCGCATTGCAGGCGGATAGGGATTATTTTCCAACACTTTATAGTAGCTATTTTTTAGACTGACGATTTCGCCGCGAATATCGCAGTTGTCGAACAAAAATTTGTGTAGCTGATCGGCGTTACTCATAGTGCTTTCTCTAAAAAAAATTGCACCCCCTCCTAGCCTCCCCCTCCACAAGGGGAAGGAACTGCCCCCTCCCCTTACGAAGGGGAGGGCTAGGGTGGGGTTTGTTTACTCATCCACCGAATATATATTTTGAAAACGATGAATTTGTCGTCGTTCTTTTTTGTTGGGTTTGTGATCGCTGACAATAAAGTTTGCTAACCCGGCTTTGCGATCGGCGGTTTGTTTTTCGCGTTTCTGTTTGCTCTCTTCGGTTTCCTCATATAACAAAACTGCTTCGGGTGCGCCGCGCCGCTGACCAGACAAAGCTTTAATCACCACAATTTTCTCGGTTAAATCCTGACGAATAGTTAGAATCAATCCTACAATCGCTTCTTTACTCGCTTTAACTCTTTGTCCATCGCAATGAATTTTTCCGCCTTCAATGGCCTGCTTGGCCAAGTTGCGTGTTTTAAAAAAACGTGCAGCCCAAAGCCATTTATCAATTCGAATTTTGTCATCGTCATCTTCATGTTCAATTGAAGACTGTTGTGATTTTCGTGTCATAGATTTTTACCGAACAGGTAAGATTTCATCAAAATGATGAATAGCTGGAAATTCATCCATCATTCGTGGCTGTTGACTATCAGGCTGATGAATTCCCAGCAAATGTTTTATACCAAACTCTTGTGCTGTCTTTAGCACACTGACCGTGTCATCAACAAACAAGGTTTTTTCCAAGTCGAAGGGAAAAGCTTTATGCATCTTTGACCAAAAATGAATTGACTCTTTAGGTTGGTCGAAATCGTGTGAGGAAATTAATTCATCCAAATATTGATCCAGTCCCGTCATCGCCACCTTTAAGTTCACACTATCGCGATGTGCATTGGTCACTAACCAAATTCGTTTATTAGTTTGACGCAACTGCTTTAAAAAATCTTGTACTTGCGGACGATAGGCAATTTTATGCTGAACTTCTTTTTTTAACGCGGAAATATCCACTGAAAACGCATTCGACCAAAAATCCAGACAATACCACTGCAAAGTACCGCGATAGGACTCGATATGTGCATTTAGCTTTTGCAAAGTAGTATCTAAATCCATCCCATGAATATCGGCATAACGTTTTGGCAACCATGTCTGCCAAAAATAATTATCAAAATGTAAATCAAGCAAGGTACCATCCATATCCAGTAGAACAGTGTCTATTGCTTGCCAATTGATTTTTATCGTCTGAGATTTAGTCACTGAATTAACCTGCAGCGGGTCACTTGCTGTTACCATAAACACAACTCTACCAATCTGTAAAATTCATCACTTAATTCGTTAATCAGGAATCTTGCACTTATGCCGCAGCAATCGGATAAAGAGCAATCAACCAAGCAAAAACCCGAAATACTGCATCGCAATCGGGTCGCCTCAAGCCGCATATTTCATGCGGAGGAAATACATTTACGCTTTAGCAATGGCGAAGAGCGACATTACGAAAAGCTCTGTACCCGAGGCAATGGCGCGGTGCTTATTGTACCCTTGCTGGATGATAATACGGTGCTTTTGATTCGCGAATATGCCATGGGGCTGGAAAATTACCACCTTGGCCTACCCAAAGGGGCACGCGATCCAGGCGAGTCATTATATGAAGCGGCTAATAGAGAACTCAAAGAAGAAGTGGGATATGGCGCTAGTGAAATGGTCTTTTTAAAGCGAGTTTACTTGTCACCTTCTTATATGGAACACAGTATCAATCTGTTTGTTGCACGTGGCCTTTATCCGGAACAACTGGAAGGCGATGAGCCTGAGCCTTTGGATGTTGTGCCGATGAAGCTGGATGAGATCAATCAGATAGTGATGCGCAATGATGTCTGCGAGGGACGAAGTATTGCGGCACTTTACCTTGTGCGTGAATGGCTGGCCGGCAATTATATTCCCAGTCAAGAGTGCCCCGCGTGACACTGGAACTCACCGCAGCCCAACTCGCATCTCTGACCAACCTGGTAAGAGATGCTGGTGAAGATATCCTTAAAATCTACCAGCATCCGGAGTCCACAGAGCTGGTATCAAAAGTGGATGCATCGCCTTTGACTGCAGCAGATTTAGCCGCACACAAACGGTTAGCTAATGGCTTGAGCGATATTCTCGATCTTCCTATACTCTCGGAAGAAAGCAGCCCCGATGATTACCAAAATCGACTGGAATGGCGGAGCTTCTGGTTGATTGATCCACTTGACGGCACCAAAGAGTTTCTCGCTCGAAATGGTCAATTCACTGTGAACGTAGCATTAATTCATGACGGGATTGCGGTACAGGGAATGGTCTATCAACCTGTCACAAGGATTTGTTATTGGGGGCATATTCAAACTGGAGCTTGGCGTCAAATCGATAAGCAACCGGCTCAAGCTATTCACTGCCGCTCCATAGATGAACGATACCGAAAAGCATTACCGCTGCATGCGCTCGTAAGCCAACACCATCACTCCAAGCAATCACAAACTCAACTGGATAACATTCAACAGCATTGGCCGGCCAAAATTGACGTGGTTCCCTTGGGAAGTTCACTTAAACTCTGCGCTATAGCTGAGGGTAGTGCTGATCTCTACTTGCGTTTAGGCCCCACCAATGAATGGGATACAGCAGCAGCACAAGCAGTGCTGGAGGCAGCAGGAGGGCAGCTGGTCGCAGCGGCATCGCCACATCAGCGCTTCACTTATAATCGACGCAATACACTTTTAAATAATGATTTTTGCGCCTGCAGCAATCCTCAATTAATACTCGACTGGGTTAATTTGCACTAAATAGGATCAGGCCAATTAGAAATATTCAAACAGGCTCGCCAACCAAGGGAAGTTGATCTACCGTAAATGTAGGTTTTTACTTCTATCAAAATTGAAAAATTTAAGAGATGCTTAGCGGCCGATGAAAAAGGTTTAATGAACTCCGACTCGTTCAATTTTACTGAATAGAATTTGCTACTTGCGGTACAAAGTCTTTATTTGCGCAATGAGTTACATAAAGACCAAAATTGTCATAATGTGATGCTTTATTAACAAATCAAACTATTTTTGATCAACCACAATAAAATATAGGGACTATAAAAATAAATATTCAAAACTACTACTTAACAACTGTGCGCCTAATCACATTCGCCAGAAAGGCAGAAAACTAGAATGCAGAATTCGCCAAATACTGCTATAAACGCAATAGATAACAACTACCGGAGTTACCCATGAGAATCGCTCTACGTTCTCTTGCCAAATTGACCTTGATTTTGATCAGCCTGTTTTCGTTCGCAGTTAACGCAGAAGATTCAACTCCCGTTGCCGATACTGAAGCACTTAAAGAGTCAGTGTTAACACTGAATCGCGACTTGCTAATCCTTGAAGAGGAATTGCTTTATCCTGCTAGTAGCCAGGTAGCGATTTATCTTTCCATGGATTTGGGCACTTTTTTCGCTTTGGATGCAGTTAAAGTGGAAGTCGACAATCAATTGGTTGTCAGCGAACTTTACAGCGACAAACAAATTCAGGCTCTATTTAAAGGCGGCGTACAAAGACTGTATTTGGGTAATTTAAAAGCAGGCGATCATGTCATAAGTGCAATCTTCACCGGACGTGGCCCCAACCGGGATTACAAACGCGGTGCCAAACTTACAGTTAACAAAACTCAAGACCCGCTGGTACTTGAATTACGCATCCAGGATTCTGAATCACAAATGCAACCCAAGTTTGATATAAAACAATGGCAGATGTGATGTCCCTTTTTTCTTTGCAGTCCATTTTTCGTTTTTCATCCTTGACCTTAGCTATATGCCTGAGCTCTGCAGCCATCGCTAAAGAAAAACCGAAAACCTCTGTTGCAGATTTGCGCTACGGCGTCACGCTTTATCATTATTATCAACAAGATTATTTAGGTGCGCTCGCTGAATTAATGGTAGCGGACGCGCGTGATGGTATTCATGGCCATGGCAACAATCCTGAATTAATTGCAGGCGGTATTAGCCTTGCGTTTGGCATGCAAAATCATGCCGAATCTGTTTTTAATTCAATCCTGAACGATGAATCACGTCCGCAATCTGTACGCGATGCTGCTTGGTTTTTTTTAGGTAAATTGCAATATTTGCGCGGAGACTTGGAAGGTGCCGAGCGTAGCTTTGACCATGTCAGTAACAAAGCATCCGATAATCTGCTCGCACAAATTAGCGGGCTGAAAATCAACATCGACATTAAACGAAATAATTTTGAGCATATCGACAAAAAAGATTTGGATGAAGACAAACTACTTGGTTGGAGCCCTTATGCGAACTACAACTTGGGTGCCGCTTATGCGCGCGCCGGTAATTTTGAAAAGGCAGAATATTTTTTTACGGAATTAAACAAACTAGACGGCGAAGATAGCTCACTATCTAAAAAAGAATTGTGGACTCTACAAGATAAAGCTGCCACTGCAATGGGCTACACCTTTCTTGCAGAAAAAAAATATGATCGCGCTATTGAAGAATTTACTCGCGTGCGACTGAACAATCATCAATCTCATCACGCTTTATTGGGTCTTGGTTGGGCTTATCTATCACAAAAACGTTACGAAGATGCTTTACGTCCCTGGCAACTTTTGAGTCAACGCAGTTTAACTTTACCTGCTACGCAAGAATCCATTTTAGCTTTGCCTTTTGCCTACGAAAAGTTAGAAGCGCCTGGCGATGCATTGGTTGCTTATCAAGATGCTGAAAGTCGTTTCATTAAAGAAATAAAATTAGTTCGCGATATGCGTCAAACCTTAACCGAAGGCGAATTACTCACTTTGATTGGCGGCCGCGCGCTAACCGCCAGTGAACTACAAGATGAATGGGAGGATTCAAAAGATCGCCCTGGAATTAGTGCTGCGATTGCAGCTGAAGGCGAACATTGGTTGAAGCTGGAAAGCCACAGTATTATCAAAACTCGCTCTGCCTATTTGAGTGAATTATTTTCCCAGAGTCGTTTTCAAACTCGCGTTCTGGATATTCGCGATTTATTGCGTTTGCAAGAAGTCTTACAGAATTGGCAACCAAAATTGATTGTATATAAAGAGTTGCTAATCGAAAAACAAAACACTCGCAATCTACAAACACAACAAGCTATTCAGCAAAAAGTGGATCAGCAAGTTAATGATTTGGTTCAAAAACGCGATGCATTACTGGATCGCATTAATCGAATTAAAACTGAACAGGATTATCTGGCACTTGCCGACAAAGATACCCGACAACTTAATTCAATTATTGAACGATCAGAGAAAACCCTGCAAACATTATCTGCGGCAGGTAAACCCAATGAAGATGCTGCAGAACGCTTGCGCCTGTATAAAGGCATTGTTCTTTGGCGAGCTGCACAAACTTATGCGGGAACTATGGCCGGGCTACAATCCAATTTGAACGTTTTAGTTTCTACTTTAGAGAATGCATTGGCGGTACAAACTCGTATACGGGAACTCACCTCCACCAATTTCGATATTCAACCTATGTTGCTCAAAGTGGATTCTATGACTCAGGAAACTGATCTGCGTCTGACGGCGACAGAACAAATGTTAAATGAGCAAACAGGTTTACTGCGTCGCGCTGTTGATTCCCAATTAGAAGAACATGAAAAACGTTTGACTCATTATTTAGCGCAATCGGAATTAGCGATTGCACGTTTGTATGACACAGCGCTAAGGAAACAAGCAGAATGAAATCCTTCAGCCGAATCAGTTTTTCCGTTTGTTTATTAGCTAGTTTGCTTGGCATAACAGCCTGTAGTTTTTTTAGTGAAGATAATCGCGGCCCTACTCTTGCTGACTTACCTCAAGCAAAAAAACCCGAAAACAAACGCCAGGTTGAAATTCAATCTGTTGCCACTATCGAACAAAGCTATCATCGTGCATTGGATGCCGCACAAGATCCTGTCCTCCGCAAACAAATACAAGTGCGTATTGCCGATCTGGAAATGATACGCAGTGAGCAAGACCAATTGAATGCAACTGATGCCGGCCAGCATTACGAAAAACCTATCACTTTGTATCGTGAATTATTGGCAGAGCAGTCGCAAAACCAGGTGCCCATAAAAGGCATGGCTGCTGATCAGTTACGTTATAAATTGGCAAAAGCTTTATCTATGGATGGTCGCAATGAAGAAGCGGCTGAAGTTTTGGATAAATTGGCGGTCGAAAATACTGCCTCGCCTTTTATGGCAGAAACCCAATTTCGTCGTGCAGAAAAGGCCTTTGCTGACGGAGACTATGCTGCAGCTGAACGCAATTATGAAAGTGTGGTGAACGGGGATAATCCTGCCCTTCAACAAAATGCACTTTATATGAAAGGTTGGGCGCAATTTAAACGTAGCCAATATGATTTAGCGCTGATTTCCTTTACTCAAGTATTGGATCAGTTATTAGGTGCGGCAAAAAAACCGGAAGAAGTGGATAAAGCAATAACCGATATGGGGCCGTCAAAAGCCAATCTGGTAAAAGATACCTTACGGGTTATGGCAATTGGCTTGTCTTATCTTGACGGTGCTAAATCAATTCCGCAACTTGAAGCCGATACAGGTGGTGCGCGTCCTTATCAATTTATGCTCTATCAACAATTGGGCAATTTATATCTTGAACAAAAACGATACACCGACAGTGCTGAAACCTATCAACACTTTGCATCACAAAATCCGGATTCTGATTTCGCTCCCAGCTTTAGTATTAAAGTTATCGATGTTTATCAACAAGGTGATTTCCCAAGTTTGGTATTGCCAGCGAAAAAAGATTTTGTGCAACGCTATGGCATCAATAGCCAATTTTGGGCAACGCGTCAAGGCGCCATAGGTGATAGTTCTCTAGCCTATTTGCATCAATCGCTGATTGAACTTGCACAATTTGATCACGCAGAAGCTCAAGGTTTGCAAGCCGCCAATAAAACCAACGAAGCCACTGCTGCTTTTACACGCGCTGCTCGATGGTACAGAGAATTTGTACAAACCTTTCCCCAGGATTTGCAACTCGCTGAAATGCATTTTTTATTGGCAGAGTGTTTAAATCAATCGGGTGATTTGGCTGCGGCACTGACTGCTTACGAAATTGTTGCTTATGATTACAAAGATAAAATGCGTGGCGCAGAAGCTGGTTATGCGACAGTACTTTTGCCGCAACAATTAATAAGTAACAGCCCCAATATTTCGAAAGAGCAATTAGATGAATGGGCTGATAGAAAAATTGAAAATGCATTACGTTTCGCAGAGTTTTATCCCACTGATGCTCGCGCTATTAATGTATTAGCGGATGCAGGAACCGAGCTGCTTCAAAAAAATCGTTATCCTGAAGCCAAAATTGTCGCCGAACGCGTACTATCCTGGCAGCCCCCGGCTGATGGAAAATTGCAATTTACCAGTTGGTTAATTCTTGGGCATACACGTTATGAACTAAAAGAATATCCAGCTGCAGAGCAAGCTTATATGCAAGTCCAAAGAATGCTGCCGGCTTATGGAAAAATGCCAGGCGCACCGACTGCTGCACAAATTAATGAACGCATAGCAGCCAGTATTTATAAACAAGCCGAAGCTGGGCTTGAACAAGGCAATAAAGATGAAGCTATTGCGCAACTTTTGCGAGTTGCAGAAACCACTCCAGGAACCGAAATTGCTGCGAAAGCACAATATGATGCGGGCGTTTATTTAATGGAACAAGAAAACTGGTCGCAAGCTGAAAATGTGTATTTGAAATTCCGTCAGCAGTATCCACAAAATCCTCTTGCCAATACTATTCCGGCCAAAATGGTATTGATTTATCAAAACCAAAGTAAGTGGCAACTGGCTGCAGATGAGTTGGGCATAATGGAACGTACCAGTACTGATCCTAATGTTAAACGTCAGTCACTTTATATGGGTGCTGAACTTTATGAAAAATCTGGCAAGCGAGCGCAAGCAATAGATAATTATTCACGCTACGCAAAAGAATATCCTCGCCCCATTTCTGAAAATATGGAAGCGCAATACAAACTCACTGAGTTATTTAAAGAATCCGGCGAAAAAGACAAACGTCTTTATTGGTTACAAAATATTATTAACAGTCATCAACGTGCAGGCGCTGATAAAACAGATCGCTCAACCTGGCTGGCCGCCAGTGCGCAATCTGAGTTATCCCAGCCCAGCGTAGATGAATTCAATCGGATTCAGTTAACAGCTCCCTTAAAAAATAGTTTACCGATTAAACGTAAAGCGCTGGAAATTGCTCTGAAATCACAAGAACAAGTATTGAGTTATGGCGTTGCTGAATTTACCACCAAAGCCAACTTTACTATTGGCGAAATTTATTCTCAGTTAAGTCGTGATCTAATGAGTTCTCAGCGCCCAAAAAATATGGATGAATTAGCGCTGGAAGAATACAACTCTCTACTTGAAGAACAAGCCTATCCCTTTGAAGAAAAAGCAATTGAAATTCACGAAGCCAATATCAAACGCAGTTGGGAAGGAACCTACGATGATTGGGTCAAACAAAGCTTCAGTGTATTAGCCAAGCTCTTGCCTGCACGCTATAACAAAAACGAAACCCGTGTGGAGGTGAGTGATGCGATTTATTAATTCACTTCAACAGACAGCTGAAATGACAAGCAAACGTTTGTTGGTTATTTTATTAATCGGTTTAATTTCCGCTTGTGGCAGCACACCGGAAAAAACTTCATCTAAAAAGATGAATTCTAAATATACTGCAGGTGTTTCAATTCTTCCTCCCGGTCCAGCAACACCCAATCCCTACTTACAAAATCCGGTTAGTGTTAGCAAAGCCGTTGCGGGCCAATTCGCAGCTGCACAAAATGCGATGCGCAATAAGCAATGGACGCAAGCCGAGAATCTGTTGCTACAAATTATTTCGGCGAATGACAAATTGTCCGGTGCACATTTAAATCTTGCCAATGTTTATGCCGCACAACATGAAAAAGACAAAGCGGAAACCTCTTTTCAAATGGCCATAGCGGTTAATCCTAATAATATCGACGCTTACAATCAATTTGCCATTTTCAAACGTGAGCTCGGGGATTTTGCTGGTGCAGAAACCTTGTATAAACAAGCCTTGAATGTCTGGCCATTTCATTCGGCCAGCCATAAAAATATCGCCATACTCTACGATTTATACTTGGGAAAACCTGATCTGGCACTGCCACATTACGAAGCCTATGCCGAATTAGTGGGTGAAGATCAACAAGCAGCCAGCTGGATAGCCGACCTACAACGTCGCTTGGGTATAACGCCAAAACCCAAAGCTATACCGGCTGCCGAAGCCACTGAAATAAGCGACGAAACATCAGTAGAAGCCACTGAAGCAACCGAAGAGGTAACAGAATGACTATTTCTGTTTTGTTAAAAGCTGGCATGCGCACTATGCTTAGTCTCACAGTTTTACTCTCCTGTGCTTCGACGGCGCAAGAGCCTGAAACAGCCGACAGCGGTCCAGAAGCACCTAAGGCTTCCCAAACTGAGGTCACTGAGACAGCAGAGCAGTCAAAAACCACAAAGAAAAAAATGGTATCTGAAGCGACCATTAGCTTACGTACAACAGTAACGGGTAATCAGGAACAGCCTTTGGTGATGTATATTTTGCCTTGGCAATCTCCTGACAGCCCGGAGTTTGATTTAGAAATGCAAAGTAGCCAGGCAGATGCCGTGTTTGGTCATATTGAGCGAGAAGAATTAAATCGTCAGTTGGATTCAGCAGGCGAATTAGACGACGAAAATGAGTAATTTTTTAACCCTTAATTAACAAGAGGTCAGTTTGTATGGATTCTTTACATCGTTTTTTCGCCGAAGGCGGTTTTTTCATGGTGCCAATCGGAATTGTACTGGCGATTGGTTTAGCTATAGCGATTGAGCGTTGGATTATCCTGACTGGATCCAAAGTCAAAAACCGCTCAGCCTTTAACCGCATTCTGCCGATGCTTCATAAAAAAGATTTCGCAGCCATTGTTAATTTAGGTAAGAGCACTGATGCACCTATAGTAAAAATTATTGCCGCAGGCGTAATACGTATGGCCAGCTCTCCACGTCGCGAAGATATTGAATTAGCGATGGAAGAAGGTGTGATGGAAGCTATTCCAAGACTTGAGAAGCGCACTGCTTATTTGGCCACTCTCGCCAACATCGCTACTTTGTTAGGGTTACTGGGTACCATTATCGGTTTGATTCAAGCATTTACGGCAGTGGCAGCAGCAGATCCAGCAGAAAAAGCGGCTCTCCTTTCATCATCAATTGCGGTCGCCATGAACACCACAGCATTTGGTTTGATTGCTGCAATCCCGTTGTTGCTTGCGCACTCCATGCTAGTAAGTAAAACCACAGAAATTATTGATAGTCTTGAGATGGCCGGTGTGAAATGTTTAAACATTATCAGCCACATTCAAGACGCTCCCCGTTCACGTTCGCAAGATGCTCAGAGTAAAGCTTAAGCAGAGACCATCTTTTAACCAAGAATATTTGGGAAGCGAATTATGCGCATTAAACGGCGAAATAAAGACGAAGCCGAGCTGAACGTCACTTCATTTATGAATTTGATGATCATTCTGGTGCCGGTGTTATTAATGGGAATGGTGCTTTCACGCATCACTGTTTTGGATTTAAAACTGCCTGACCTCGCAGATTCCAGTATTCCCACTGAAGAAGAACCACCGCAACAACTGGAAGTGGTCATTCGACCTGAGCGTTTTGAAGTGAACTATCCAGCCGGTGTAAAACTAAAATGGGTTGAAAAAACTGAAGCAGGTGAATACGACTACGCCTTGTTATCAGATGTTCTTCAGGAAACAAAACGTTTACTGGAAGACAGAGGTATTGAAAAGAAAGATATTTATTTACTCTCTGAAAGTGAAACCAATTACCAAACTATTATCAGCACTATGGACACTATTCGCTCATTCAAAGCAGTTGTCGCAGCCTCTGTGGTAAATGCCGAATTATTTCCGGAAGTCGCTTTGGGCGATGCCCCACCTGCAGGTCAATCCATACAGGCCATTAAGGAGGGAGCAGAATGAAAAAATCCCTTCGCGCTAAACGTATGGATAAACGCAATCAGCGTTTGCTGCAAGCACCCAAGTTAAACCTGGTTTCACTAATGGATATTTTTACCATTCTGGTATTTTTCTTATTAGTTAATTCAGGTGATGTCGAAGTTCTGCAAACTGATAAAAGCGTCAAATTGCCCATATCAATTTCAGAACAAAAACCGGATAACAATTTGATTGTCTTGATTAGTAACAACGATATTTTAGTCGGCGGTCAACGAGTCGCTGGTATCAAAGACTTAGTTGCCAGTAAAGATCAAGCCTTTGCGCCGCTAACAAAAGAATTGAATTATCAAGCTAAAAAAGCTGGGCCACTATCTCCTGAAAAACAATTGACCGGGCGACCTGTTACGATTATGGCGGATGAAAAAGTACCCTACTCTACACTGAAAAAAGTTATGGCAACTTGTGCACTGGCTGAGTACCGCGATATAGCATTGGCAGTTACGCAAAAACAAGTTTCCAATAATCCACCAGGTCAAGGAGGCTAATATGAGTGCTTTCTTGAATATGCAGTTGCCCTGGAGTTCGTCCATTCTGGATGACAAACGTTTTCACAACATACTGACGGTTTTAGCTGGCATAACGCTAATGATCACTATCATTATTGCGGTCACTGATGTTCCTGAATTAACCCGTGCAGAAAAAGAGACTTTACCACCTCAATTAGCACGGGTTATTTTGGAGAAAAAGGAATTGCCACCACCAAAACCGGTCGAGCCTCCGAAGGAAGAAAAAAAACCTGAAGAGAAAAAACCTGAAGAAAAGAAACCCGAAGAGAAAAAGCCTGAAGAGAAAAAACCGGAGCCCGTAAAACAACCGCCGAAAAAAGATATTGATCGTGCGAAAGAAAAAGCTCAGGCAGAGGTCGCACAATTCAAAGATGATTTAGCTGAAATGCGCGAGATGATGCCAACAGTAGAATTGAACAATGCATCCACAACTCAAGCTATAGGACAAACACAAGCCACACAAATTGACAGATCCATGATCACCAGCGGTGCAAGAGTCGCCAGTGGTGGAATTAATTCTGCCAATTTAAGTCGTGATGTGGGTGGCGTTGCACTTTCAGGTCGCGAAAATACTAAAGTCAAAAGTACGCTCGCTGAGAACGCCAAAAAAGCCAGCGCTGCTACCGCAGGCAATAGTGATGGCCAAGGTGGTGCCGCTAGAGATCGGAATGAAATTACACGTATAATGGATCAGCACAAAGGCGCAATCTATCAAATTTACAATAAGGCCTTGCGTAAAAATGCAACGCTGCAAGGTAAAATGGTTGTGAAAATTGTAATAGATCCAAGCGGAAAAATTGTTGAAGCAACAATTGTCTCCAGCGAACTGAAAGATGCTGAATTAGAAAGCGCTATTCTACGTAGAATTCGCCTAATCAGCTTCCCTGCGTCGAGTGTAATCCGCACCACTGTCAATCAAACTTTCGATTTCTTGCCACAATAAATTAAATCACCCGCCGCAAGGCGGGTTTTTTTACTGAAATTAATTTATTATTTCAACCCCAGTCATTACCTTCATTGAAAGCAACTTATTATTTTTGCTTTAAGGAAACATTAATGGACGCATACAAAACACCTGATTCAAATAGTCAGCCACCATCGGACGAGCGCCAATTAAAACCTATTAACGCTGTCTTCTATGGGCTTCTCATTTCCATCGTCATGACCATAATTGTGAGTATTGTGGAAGGCATTGTATTGGGTATTGCCGTGGCGACGACGCAAGGTGTAGAACGTCTAAAAGAAGACTTTATAGCTAATAATTCTGTATTCTTATTGATCGATATAATTGTCACCTTTGCCTGTTTGTTTTACGCAGGAAAAGTAACTGGTCGATTTGCACCACGACAGGAAATTAAATTCGGTTTAATCGTATCCGTCATTACATTTATTGTGTACTTCATTATTTATTCCTCTGCGGACTCAACGACCACTTATCCCAGCTGGTATAACATTACGTCTTTTATGATAATTTTTATTGCCATTTTGATGGGTAGTTATTCAACTAAGCACAAAGGGGTTCGATAGTTTTGGTAAAAGATGCCTATTGATACTTTTATTTGCGCCAGACCCATCTCTCACGCAGAATAGCCCCATCTTTTAAAAAAAAGGAACGAGTATGACTCAACATCTGCGCGCTGCTGCCGATCGACTTCAGCATTGGATTCAGGACGCCGCTCTTCCCCTTTGGACTTCACGAGGCATAAACCCTCAAAATCACGCCAATTACGAACGTCTATTACCCGATGGACTCGTCGACTTCACTGCGAGTACTCGTGTCAGAGTGCAGTCGCGCCAAATCTTCTTTTACGCCGCCGCCTATGAGCGTGGATGGTGCCCTCAAGGCAAAGACATTGCGCTGAATATGATGCAATTTATTCTTGCAGAAGCAAAACACCCTAGCGCGAAAGCAGGGTTTAGTCATTTGTTCGATCCTAACTGGAAATTGGTCGAACACAAACAAGATCTCTACGACCACGCTTTTCATTTACTAGCTTTAGGCTGGAGTTATCGCATTTCAAAAAATGCTGATTATTTACTTGAAGCCAAAAAAGTTATCGCGCATCTAGATGAACAATTCGGTGCCGTAAACGGTGGATGGACTGAAGGAGATTATGACTACGCCTGTCGCCGACAAAATCCCCACATGCATCTATTCGAAGCCTTTATGGCACTTTACGAAGCCAGTGGCGATGGCGCTTTCTTAGCGCGCGCATCAGAAATGTTCGGATTATTTCAAGCACATTTTTTTGATGAAAACCAACAAGTCTTATTTGAGTTTTTTCAAGATGACTGGCAGTTACTCGAAGGCAAAAAAGGTCAGCAAGTCGAACCCGGACACATGATGGAATGGGTGTGGCTAGTAGATTGGTACAGTCGATTAACCGGTCGTCCTGTAACGAAATATGCAGATGCGCTTTATAACAATGGCATGGCAAAAGGCATTTCAACATCCGGGTTAGTCTACGACGCCATCACACCAAACGGCGAGATCATGGATGGCAATAAACGCTGCTGGGGCATAACCGAATTAATCAAAGCCAGTCTTGTACAAATTCGCTACGGCCACCGAGATGCAGAAACAGTCGCCTGCGAAGCCGTTGATGATTTATTCAAATACTATTTGTGTGCATCAACACCAGGCTCCTACGTTGATCAACGTGGTATCAATGATGAAATTGTTGTGGATACTGCACCCGCAAGTAGTTTGTATCACATCATTGTTGCGGCGATGGAATTACAAGATCATTTTGCGGTGCATACAAATAGCAAATGAATAAATTATAGATGCACCAATTTAAAGCCTCTCGATTTTTAAATCGCTACAATTGAGTGCAAAAATAAAACTGTGTTATAAAGTCGTCAGCTAAAACTCCAGAGAAATCAACCGACTGCCAACTTGGCGCCGCTATTGCAATAGCAAACATGTAATAACTGATTCGCACTCTTGGTGGTTTTAGGTATCGAGTAATTTGTTTTATAAATAGAGAGCTAGGGTTCCGATTGCGATGGCAATGACTGGTCCGAGAGCTTTCGACCTTCGATCTGCGTGACCGATTTCAATCTGGTTCGCAACCTCAAGGTTACACGGCGGGATAAAAGCCCGGGAGATTGATTGGCCTAACCGCCAGAGTGCTCCCATATCGTCGGTGTAATCCAAGCCTTGGAGGTTGTTCATGTCATTTTCTTTTCTTAAAAAAATATCAATAGCGCTTGCGCTCTCACTTTCTGCAAGCCTTGCCTCCGCAGATCCCTTCAAAGTTTGCTGGTCCATTTATGTCGGTTGGATGCCGTGGGGTTATGCGGCCGAACAAAAAATTATGGACAAGTGGGCAAAAAAATACGGCATCGAAGTCGAAATTGTTCAGATCAATGATTATGTTGAATCTATCAATCAATACACCACCGGGCAATTTGATGGTTGTGTAATGACGAACATGGATGCGCTAACTATTCCTGCTGCAGGTGGGGTTGATTCCACGGCCTTAATCGTGGGTGATTTTTCTAACGGAAATGATGGCGTAGTCTTGAAAGGAAAAAATAAATCGATAAAAGATGTAAAAGGCCAAAATGTTAATTTAGTTGAATTAAGTGTGTCGCATTATTTACTTGCACGCGGCTTGGAAACCGTTGGTCTAAAAGAAGCTGATGTAAAAGTCGTCAACACTTCTGATGCCGACATGGTTGCCATTTACGGCACCAAAGATGTCACTTCAGTTGTTACATGGAATCCACTACTCGGTGAAATTCTTTCTCAAGGCAATAACACTGAGGTATTTAATTCGTCACAAATCCCCGGCGAGATTATGGATTTAATGATAGTGAATACCGAAACCCTGAAAAAGAATCCAGCCTTAGGTAAAGCCTTAGTCGGAGCCTGGTATGAAATCATGGGCTTGATGAGCGGCACAGATGCTAAAGCTATTGCTGCAAAAAAATCTATGGCTGTTGCATCTGGAACAGATCTCGCCGGATATGATGCACAACTCGCCACCACCAAAATGTTTTACACACCCGCGTCAGCAGTTGAATTTGTGAAGAGTGCTGACTTGTTAAAAACTATGCAGAAAGTATCAGAGTTTTCGTTTGATCACGGTTTGTTAGGTGACGGCGCACCTGATGCGAAATTTATTGGCGTAGAAGGCCCAAGTGGAGTCTATGGTGATAAAAATAATATCAAGTTGCGATTTAATCCTATGTACATGCAGATGGCGGCGGATGGGAAGTTGTAGAAAAGCGTTCACCCCACCCTAACCCTCCCCTTGGCAAGGGGAGGGGACAGATCGCACTCTGCATTAAGTTGGGAGTAAAGTCCCTCCCCCTTGCCAAGGGGGAGGTTAGGAGGGGGTGAAGCCTGATGAGAATCAACCCAGAGTATCAATATGAAACGACTACTCAATCTAACACCAACAAAACCCGCAAGATTATTTTTGGCATTACTGCCATTTATAATTTTATTTATTATTTATATTCTCGCATCGGACGCACGGTTGGCAGAGAACGCGAAGGATAAATTATTGCCCAGTTTTACTCAGATGGGCGAAGCCATTAATAATTTGGCATTCGAACCCAGCAAAAGAAGTGGCGAATATTTATTTTGGCAAGATACGGCAAGCAGTCTGCAACGATTATTAATTGGTATTAGTATCGCAGCGATTATCGGTTTTATTTACGGATTAATCAGTGGCAGTTTGCCTTTATTTAATTCCCCCATGTCACCACTGATGACAGTAATCTCACTGATTCCGCCTATGGCTATTTTGCCTGTGCTGTTTATTGTATTTGGACTGGGAGAACTGTCTAAAATTGTGTTGATTGTGATTGGAGTTGCGCCCTTTATTGCGCGTGATATTCAACAAGCGGCACAAAAAATTCCACGTGAGCAAATTATCAAAGCGCAAACGCTGGGAGCCAACACCTGGCAGACCTTATTGCGGGTTTATATTCCGCAACTTACACCAAATTTAATTTCAGCTGTGCGTTTATCTCTCGGCGCCGGCTGGTTGTTTTTGATTGCCGCTGAAGCCATAGCATCTACTGATGGATTAGGTTACCGCATATTTTTAGTTCGTCGCTATATGTCCATGGATATTATTCTTCCCTATGTTGCCTGGATTACTTTTCTTGCCTTTCTATTGGATCAACTACTCGCCTTTATTAGCAGAAAAGGTTTTTCATGGAATCATCAGGAGTTAACTAAATGACTTCTATTATTCAAGCACCTGATATCCAAAAACCAGTGACTAACGCACCGTTTATTGCAGCAAAAGGTTTGTGGAAAAAATACGGTGACAATGTGGTGCTGGAGAGAATTAATATCAGTGTAAAAGCCGGAGAATTTGTCACCTTGCTTGGCACTTCTGGCTGTGGCAAAAGCACTTTTCTAAAAATGTTACTGGGAATGGAATCACCCACATCAGGGCAATTATTACTGGATGGGAAACCTATTCCATCAGAACCCGATCAATCGCGTGGTATAGTTTTTCAACAGTATTCTGTTTTTCCGCATTTGACCGTATTACAAAATGTGATTATTGCCTGCGAGTTTGAACAATCGCCGTTACTCGGAAAACTATTTGGCAAAGCTAAACGACTTGTCGAAGAAAAGGCCAAAGAGTTATTAAATTCCGTTGGCTTATCTCAGGCGCTGAAAAAATATCCGCATGAACTATCCGGCGGCATGAAACAACGTTTGGCAATTGCGCAAGCATTAATTCGTCAGCCGCGAATTTTATTATTAGATGAACCCTTCGGTGCACTTGACCCAGGTATACGCGCCGACATGCATCAATTAATTTTGCGCTTATGGAAAGAACACAAGCTTACAGTTTTTATGGTAACGCATGATTTGCATGAAGGATTTTATCTCGGTACACGCTTATGGGTGTTCGATAAATTGCGGCACGATCCACAAGCACCAAATGCTTATGGTGCGGGTATTACTTATGACTTACCTGTTACCCGATCTACCGCTGAAATTCCTGATGAATTAACGTCTATTATGACTGTTGCAGAAATCTAAAAATAGGATCCAATATGAGTAAGTTTGTTTATGCCACTGATCTTCCAGGAAATGGTCATTGGTCACTGGAAATGCGGCGCGGCAGTTTGATGAAAATGACTGATATAGAAGGTGGTGCCAATCTCGCCATGTTGTTTTACAACCCGCGCAATTTATTAGAGCGCTACAACGCACCGGACACACTGAAATGCCAACATACTTTTAAATTACAACAAGGTAATTGTTTGTATTCTGATATGGGACGTATTTTTGCGTCGATTGTTGATGAACAGTCTTCTGCAGCAGATGGCTGCTGGCACGATACGATTTGTGGCAATAGCACAGTTAAACAAATTGAAAATCGCTGGGGTAAACGCGACTATCAAACTCACCGGAATCAATGGAAGCAAAACGGCTATGACGCTTTTTTAGTGGAACTAGCCAAGTATGGTTTAGGTCGTGCTGATATGGCAGCCAATCTCAATTGGTTCAGTAAAGTCATTGCAGATAATGATGGAAATATTCAACTGGACACTTCAGCGCAAGCCGCGGGCAACAGTGTCAGTTTACGTTTTGAAATGGATACATTGGTGATAATGCACGCATGCCCACACCCATTAAATCAAGCGACAGAATACCCATTTAAACCAGTACACATTGATTTAGGTGAAGCTGACTTTGTGGCTGAAGATGACTTTTGTAAAAATTTCCGAGAGGAAAACCAACGTGGATTTCAAAATAATGCGCTTTATTATTTGGGAAAATAAATGACAACAGATGTTAAAGAGTATGCCGGGAGTTTTTTATGCCATTAGTTCAAAGCCAATTAAATCCCCACAACGCGCACGCCAGTTACAAAGTCGCCGCTGGTGACTATTTCTTAAAAGAAATTAAACAAGGGCAAACCTTTCGTATTGTGGATCTCGAAGGCAATCAAGCCGCTGATGTTTTATTTTATAACGCTGTCGATCCCTCCGAACGTTACAGCGCAATGGATACTATTCGTGAGCAGGGCAATTTATATTTAACTGCTGGTTCAGAATTAAAATCCAACGAACAAAACACATTGTTAACCATTGTCGCTGATACTTGTGGCCGTCACGACACTTTAGGTGGAGCCTGCGCCACCGAAAGTAATACTGTGCGATACAGTCTTGAAAAACGCTGCATGCACGCATGTCGCGATAGTTGGATGATGGCAATTGCAGAACATCCTGAATTTGGTATCAGCAAACGGGATATCACCCATAACATTAATTTTTTTATGAATGTACCTGTTACCGCAGAAGGCGGATTAACCTTTGCGGACGGAATTTCTGCACCGGGAAAATATGTGGAATTAAAAGCAGAAATGGATATAGTGATGTTGATATCCAATTGTCCGCAATTAAATAATCCCTGTAATGGATATAATCCGACAGCGATTGAAGTGATTGTTTGGAATTAACTCTTCAGTGGACGACCACTGTCGTAATAACACCAACAGGACGACCTGTCGGAGCTTAAAATGTTTACTAAAGTGTTAGTTGCCAATCGCGGTGCTATCGCCACTCGTATTATTCGCACCTTAAAGAAATTAAATATCCAATCAGTTGCTGTTTATGCAGAAGTAGATCGCGACTCATTGCATGTCACCCACGCCGACGAAGCTTTTTGTCTTGGTGAAGGTGCTGCCGCACAAACCTATCTCAATAAACAAAAAATAATTGAAATCGCTAAAAAAACCGGCGCGCAAGCTATTCATCCCGGCTATGGATTTTTAAGTGAAAATGCACAATTTGTTACTGACTGCGAAGCAGCGGGAATTGCATTTATTGGCCCCACCGCCAAACAAATGCAAATTTTTGGATTAAAACACAAAGCCCGTGAACTGGCCCAGGCAGCATCAGTCCCGCTTTGCCCAGGCACAGATTTGTTAAAAGATTTACCAGAAGCTATAACAGCAGCAAATAATATTGGTTACCCCATCATGTTAAAAAGCACCGCCGGTGGTGGTGGTATTGGTATGCAACTTTGTCAATCAGAAGATGACTTGATTAATGCGTTTGATTCAGTGAAGCGACTTGGTAAAAATAATTTTGCTGACGATGGTGTATTCCTTGAAAAGTTTATCGCCGCTGCTCGTCATATTGAAGTACAAATTTTTGGTGACGGTAAAGGCCAAGCTCTTGCTATTGGCGAGCGCGATTGCTCCAGCCAAAGACGCAACCAAAAGGTTGTCGAAGAGTGTCCTGCACCCAATCTACCAGATGATAAACGCATAGCTATGCAACAAGTGGCGGAAGCATTATTGGCCTCGGTCAATTATCGCAATGCTGGCACTGTAGAATTTATTTATGATTCACTGGAAAACCAATTTTATTTTTTAGAAGTTAATACGCGCCTGCAAGTTGAGCATGGTGTCACTGAAGAAGTATTTTCTGTAGATTTGGTGGAGTGGATGATGCAACAAGCCGCTAACGAATTGCCACCAATTGAAACTTTGCGTGCGTCATTAAAACCTCAAGGCCATGCCATTCAAGTACGTGTCTACGCTGAAGACCCTGCCCTACAATTTCAACCCTGTGCCGGTTTACTCAGTCAGGTTATATTTCCTGAAGCATCAGCTGGTTTACGTATAGATCATTGGTTGTCATCTGGCATTGAAGTGCCTGCTTATTTTGATCCAATGTTAGCGAAAATAATTGTTCACGAAAAGAATCGCGAGACTGCCATTCAGTCATTGCAATCGGCATTGCAAAAAACACATCTCTACGGAATAGAAAACAATCTGGATTATGTACAGCATTTGCTAGCTGATGAAACTTTTATTCAGGCAAAAATTACCACACGTTATTTAAATCATTTTGTCTATCAGGCTAGTCGGATTGATGTGATTCAAGGTGGGACACAAACCACCATTCAAGATTTTCCGGGCCGTACAGGTTATTGGCAAGTAGGCGTGCCACCCTCAGGCGCATTTGATTCTTACTCATTCCGTTTAGGAAATCGTCTTTTACAGAACGACGAAAAAGCAGCTGGTTTGGAAATTACTCTGCAAGGGCCAACATTAAAATTCAGTTGTGCTACTGCTATTGTAATAGCCGGCGCCGAAATAGAAGCAAAACTGGATGGCGAAAAAATTCCCTTGAATCAAATCATCAAGGTAAAAGCCAATCAGCAATTACAGCTTGGGCGTATCACTGAACAAGGCGCACGCAGTTATTTGTGCGTTGCAGGCGGCATTCAATGCCCGGATTATCTCAACGCAAAGTCCACTTTTACACTGGGGCAGTTTGGCGGCCATAATGGCCGTGCGTTGCGTGCGGGTGATGTATTGCGTTTGAATAAGCAGAAATGCGATCCTGAAATTGAAATTGCGAAGATTGATTCCAATTTATTACCTAGCATACAAAATTATTGCCAATTGCGCGTCATTTACGGTCCACATGGTGCACCCGATTTTTTTACTGCAAAAGACATAGAAACATTTTTTACAACCGACTGGGAAGTACATTACAACTCCAGCCGCACTGGTGTGCGCTTGATCGGCCCCAAACCAGAATGGGCGCGCGATTCAGGCGGCGAAGCTGGAATGCATCCATCGAACATTCACGATAATGCTTATGCGTTTGGCACAGTCGATTTCACCGGCGACATGCCAGTTATTTTAGGCCCAGATGGTCCATCACTCGGTGGATTTGTTTGTCCTGCAACGGTTATCACCGCCGACTTGTGGAAACTAGGGCAACTGCGTGCTGGCGATAAAATTCGTTTTATTCCGATAAAACTGGATGATGCGGTGCAGTTGGAAGCAGCACAAAAACAATCGATTAATTATTTGAAAAAAATCGAAGATAATATAGAACTTGCTGCCTTAACTTCACCCATAGCAAAAACTCTTTCTGCTACTGAAGTGGGTGAAGATATTGTTTACCGCCTTGCAGGCGATCATTTCTTGTTGGTGGAATACGGCCCACTGGAACTGAATATTCGCTTACGTTTTCGCGCACATGCATTAATGCAATGGCTGGAAAATAATTCTCTTCCGGGTATAAAAGAATTAACACCCGGCATTCGCTCCTTACAAATTCATTATGACAGCCAACAAGTTTCTCTCGACAATTTATTAGCTCATTTGGAAATAGCGGAAAAATTTCTCGCAACTCAATTGCAAACTTTATCAGTGCCGTCACGTATAGTGCATATACCCTTAAGTTGGGATGATGAAGCTTGCCAATTAGCCATACAAAAATATATGCAGTCGGTAAGAGCTAACGCACCTTGGTGCCCGAGTAATCTGGAATTCATTCGTCGCATTAATGGATTGGATTCAATCGAAGCTGTTAAAAATATTGTTTTCGATGCTTCATACCTGGTGATGGGTTTAGGTGATGTTTATCTCGGCGCACCGGTTGCTACGCCGATTGATCCACGCCAACGTTTAGTCACCACAAAATATAATCCTGCACGCACTTGGACCGCTGAAAACTCTGTCGGTATTGGTGGTTCCTATATGTGTATTTACGGCATGGAAGGTCCAGGTGGTTATCAATTTATCGGCCGCACTTTGCAAATGTGGAATCGCTACAAGCAAACGACAGAATTTGCACAACCCTGGTTATTACGCTTTTTTGATCAAATACGTTTTTATCCCGTCACGGCTGAAGAGCTAATTCAAATCCGCCGTGATTTTCCACAGGGTCGCTATTCACTAAAAATTGAAGAGTCGCAATTTTATTTGCAGGACTATCAACATTTCATCGAAAAAAATCAATCATCCATTGATCAATTTACTCATCAGCGCGAACAAGCTTTCGCCAACGAATTAGCCAGATGGCATGCCGATGGTCAATTTAATTATCAACAAGCCGAAGTCATAGAATCCAACACCGAAGACGACTTCCCCGAAGATTCCATACGCGTAGACAGCTCAGTCTCCGGCAGCGTCTGGCAATCCCAAGTCAAACTCGGCGACCAAGTCAAAACCGGCGATATTCTACTGATTCTCGAATCCATGAAAATGGAAATCAACATCACCTCTCCTTGCGATGGCAAAGTGACGCATATTTTGAAAACGGATGGTGCGAGTGTGAAGGCGGGGCAAACGCTAGTGGTGATTGAGGCAATGTAGACTAATTGGGAGCCCAATCTACAATCGCAGTAAGGCGCAAAGTTTACAATAAACTCATATATTGATTTTAATGTGATGCCGAAAATGAGATATTTTTCAAAATAAAAAAGGGCAAGCCAAGGCTTGCCCATAAAGTCGACTCATGAAGCGTCGAAGAAGACGGAGAACTCACCACTAACATTTGCAACAATTACACTTGAACTTGAACTTGACCTTTTTCAATTTTGACTGGATATACAGTCAATTTAAATTCTGGTTTTTCCAAACATTCACCGGTTGCCAAATTAAAATGTTCTTTGTAAAGAGGCGAAGCCACAACAACGGCCTCGCCAATAGAACCGATAATTCCACGCGATAACACGTTGGCCTCACCAATGGGATCGTAGTTAGATACGGCAAAAATTTGCTTTAAACGGCGCGATTTGAAAATGGCAATTTGTTTGTCTGCCACTTTTGCACAAACGCCTGTATCTTCAAAAAGATCATCTTCAAAACACACACCTATCCAATTTTTTTCGCTCATGTTTTTTCTCGGTTTAAAAATTTTAAAATTTCACCCTCTCCCCAACCCTATCCCATCAAGGGAGAGGGAGCTGATCGCACTTCGCAAAAAATGCACTCTAATTTCTTGCTCTATCTGTCCCCTCTCCCCTTGTGGGAGAGGGTTAGGGAGAGGGGTAATGATCAGTCCACCAACTCAACAAACTGAATACTCGAATTGCTTCTCTCCAAAGCCGTTGCCGGACGAATTTGTTCACGCTCAACGACATATGCTAGATTTTCATCGCGCTCATCCGAGTTAATAAAATGCTTGAAGCGTTTTTGCAATTCAGGATTTTCCACTGTGGTTTTCCACTCACATTGGTATTGACTGATGTTGTAATTCATTTGCGCTTCAAGTTCAGCGTTAATTCCCAACTTGTCATCAATCACTACTTTCTTCAGATAAGCCAAACCGCCTTCCATATTTTCTAACCATACAGACGTACGTTGTAAACGATCACCGGTGCGAATGTAGAACATCATTATGCGATCAATATAGGTAATTAATTTCGCATCATCCAAACCAGTTGCAAACAAATCGGCGTGACGTGGACGCATGCCACCATTGCCGCACACATATAAACTCCAACCGGTTTCAGTCGCAATTACGCCAAAATCTTTTGACTGGGCTTCAGCGCATTCACGCGTACAACCTGACACGCCAAATTTAATTTTGTGTGGTGCACGAACACCTTTGTATCGGTTCTCTAAAGTGAGAGCCATGCCGACAGAATCCAACACACCATAACGACACCAGGTTGACCCCACACAGGATTTTACTGTGCGCAATGATTTACCGTAGGCGTGACCAGTTTCAAATCCTGCCTCTACCAAAAACTTCCAAATTTCAGGTAGCTGATGCAATTGTGCACCAAATAAATCAACGCGCTGACCACCAGTAATTTTGGTGTAAAGGTTGTATTTTTTTGCAATTTGACCTAAAGCTATTAATTTGTCAGGTGTAATTTCGCCACCGGCAACGCGCGGCACAACAGAATAGGTGCCGTCTTTTTGCATATTGCCGAGGAACACATCGTTAGTATCCTGCAAACCAATATGTTTTTTATCAAGCACATATTCGTTCCAGAAAGACGCCATTATTGAACCAACAGCAGGCTTACAAATATCGCAACCCAAGCCCTTTCCATGTTGATCTAATAAATCATCAAAATTTTTGATTTGTTTAACACGAACAATATCGGCCAACTCTTTACGTGAGTGTGGAAAGTGCTCGCAAATATGATTGCTGACTTCAACTCCCAATTTTTTCAATTCGGAATCCATGACTTGTTTTGCCAGCACGGTACAACCACCGCAACCGGTTGATGCTTTTGTGACAGCTTTGATGTCACCCATAGTGCGAGCGCCATCTTGTACTGCGCAGCAAATTCCACCTTTGCTCACGTCGTAACAGGAACAAATCATTGCTGTTTCCGGTAAAGCATCAACGCCTAAACCAACACCACCGCCTTCAACATTTGGCAGAATTAATCCGTTAGGGTCGTCAGGCAAATCCATTCCATTCACACACATTTGTTGCAAGGTACCGTAGGCTTCAACATCACCTACCATTACCGCGCCCAATAATTTTGTATTATCCGCAGAAACAATTATGCGTTTGTAAACTTCATCCACATCATTGCTGTAGGTATAACTTAATGAACCCGGTGTGCTGCCATGCGCATCACCAATGGACGCCACATCAACACCCAACAATTTTAATTTGGTGCTCATGTCCGCACCCGTGAATTGCTCGCTACCTCCCGTAATGGCAGATACTGCAACTTTTGCCATTTGATAACCGGGAGCAACCAATCCGTAAATTCGATTATTCCAGAGCGCGCATTCACCGATTGCGTAAACATCCGGAATAGATGTTTGGCAATTATTATCAACACTAATACCACCACGCTCACCCACAGTGATGCCACACTTTCTAGCTAATTCATCTTGTGGGCGAATTCCCGCAGAAAATAAAATCATATCTGTTTCAAGATGACTGCCATCGGCAAAATTCATTCGATAACGCGCTTCAGTACCCGCCACTATTTCGTTAGTCGCTTTTTGCGTATGAACTTTTACACCTATAGCTTCAATTTTTCGACGCAGTAATTTTCCGCCCCCTTCATCCAATTGCACAGCCATTAGTCGCGGAGCAAATTCAACAACATGAGTTTCCAAACCAGCCGCCTTTAATGCAGCGGCAGCTTCCAAACCTAACAAACCGCCACCCACGACTACACCAACTTTGCTTTGTGATGCTGATGCGGTAATTGCTTCCAAATCTTCAATAGTTCGGTAAACCAAGCAGTGATCATTTTTATTTCCAGGGATTGGCGGTACAAACGGAAATGATCCCGTTGCCAGAATTAATTTGTCGTAAGCTTCGCGACGACCTGAAGCGGTAATCACTTCTTTGTTTTCAAAATCCAAATCAACCACTTTATCTTTTAAAATGAATTCCACAGATTTGGATTGATAATAGTCAGGGGTAGTCAAAGCAAGATCTTCTGCCGTTGATCCGGAAAAATATTTTGATAATTGAACACGATCATAAGCAAGACGCGGCTCTTCTGAAAAAGTCACCACTTGATATTGATCAGCGTCAGCGTGGTTCACCAAATTATCAATAAATTTGTGACCCACCATACCGTTTCCGACTACAACAATTCTCTTCTTCATAACTACCTCACGTTTGTTAACGCTTTTTGATTTGTAAAAAATTTCTAAATTTAAATATTTCCCCTCTCCCCCCGCCCTCTCCCACAAGGGGCGAGGGAGCTAAACTCACTTCGCAATCACAAATCCTTATATTCGTACTATCTGTCCCCTCTCCCCTCGTGGGAGAGGGTTAGGGAGAGGGGGATAAATCTCAAGCCGACAAACTCATCACCTGCCGCTCAACAACTAATTCCAATTCTGCTTTTAAATTCACAACATGCCCGACAATAATTAATGCTGGTGATTGAACCTCTTCACGCACTACCGCATCTGCCAAGTCTTGCAACTGCGTAATCACATTGCGTTGATTTTTTCGGCAACCATTTTCAATAATCGCTACAGGTGTATTGCTACTCATACCTGCATTTAATAACTCACGTGTGATGTCAGATGCGCGAGTTAATCCCATATAAAAAACCAGGGTGTGATTCAACTGCGCAAGAGCCAACCAATTCACATCCAAACTTTTTTCGGCGTGGCCAGTAACAAAAGTACAACCTTGGGAAATACCGCGATGGGTTAAAGGAATATCTGCATAAGTCGAACAACCTGACGCGGAAGTAATACCTGGAACGACTTCTGATTCAATTCCCGCCGAACGCAGTTCCAATAACTCTTCACCGCCGCGACCAAACACAAAGGGATCACCACCTTTTATTCGACAGACAGTCAACCCGGAAAGCGCTTGCTGGACGAGCAGTTGATTTAAATCATCCTGCGCAATACTGTGTTGGTTTTTTGCTTTGCCTACATAAATTGCAGGCGTGCTTTTTGGAAAGAGCGCACGAATTTCAGCACTTACTAAATAGTCATAAAAAATAATGTCGGCTGACTCTATAATGCGTAAAGCTTTGATGGTTAAAAGCTCGGCATCACCTGGGCCAGCACCGACTAGAAATACTTTTCCAATTTTCGCTGCACGTACAGGATGCAGAGTGTCGACTTGACTTGGGTTTGAATCAGAGAAAATAGTTTGTTGTAAGTAGTTCATGATTGCACCCTAAATACGCGATCGACTGATCAATCGTTTGTTTCATAAAGAGGTAATTGCAATCGCGATGCCATATTTATTTTTTTATTGAAAAATAATTTTTTTGCTGATACTTCAGGGGTTTAGACCGAGTCTCCTGAGTAAATAACTAAAATCCTAACAAGCAATCAATTCACTGTGCAGTTGATTTGTGTGCACTAGCGGTGCAAACGCGATCCTTTACAGTGCAAATATTCATTTTCAAAAATTTTTTATTTGCACCAACTAGATACAAGTTGTGGTGCGTAGTGTTTTTATTTGGTGCTTTTTGTATCTCAGCTTAAGTTTTAAATCTCCAGCCATCTACACAAATCATTCCCATTGGTATAAGGTCATCCAAATCCCAGCCAACCACCTACCTTAAAGATGCTAATTGATGCCTTTGGCCGCCAGATAAACTATGTACGCCTGTCAGTGACTGATCGCTGCGATCTGCGCTGCACCTATTGTATGGCCGAAGAGATGGAGTTTTTGCCGCGCAACGAAGTACTCAGCATCGAAGAGCTCGCTTTACTCGGAAAAGTCTTTTGTGATCTAGGTGTGAGCAAAATACGACTAACCGGGGGGGAACCTTTAATTCGCAAGGGCGTAGTTCAGCTCGCAGATGCACTCGGTCGCCTACCACTGAAAGAACTTTGCCTAACAACCAATGGCACTCACTTGCAACAATATGCAGCAGACCTCAAAAAAGCCGGTATTAATCGCATCAATATCAGCCTCGACAGCCTTGACCCGGAAAACTTTCGGCGTCTCACTCGTGTGGGTGATTTAAACAAGGTTTTAGCAGGAATTGACGCTGCAATCATCGCTGGATTTGAATCCATCAAATTGAATTGCGTCGCCCTGAAACATTACAACGCAGACGAAGCAACGAATCTGGTGCAATTCGCCTTGGATAAGAAACTCAACATCAGCTTTATTGAAGAAATGCCACTGGGTAAAATTAACGAGCATGGACGAGCCGCAGAATATGTCAGCAGCGCAGAACTACGACAAACTCTCAGCAAACACTTTTTACTGACGCCAGATCATCACAAACAACACCACGATGGCCCTGCCAATTATTGGCGAATCGAAAATTCCCGCATAGGTTTTATTTCACCTCACTCCGAAAATTTTTGCGGCAGTTGCAATCGAGTGCGCGTAACAGCAACTGGCAGATTATTATTGTGCCTGGGGCAAGAAAATAGTGTCGACTTACGCAAGGTATTACGTGAAAGTAAAACCCCTGAAAACGAACTCAAACAAACCATCATCAACGCAATGCAACACAAACCCGAAAAACACAATTTTGATCTCAATGAAGAGCCGCAAATTGTGAGATTTATGAATATGACGGGCGGATAGAGAAAACAATATGTCATCACAAAAAGAATTTGAACCACTCAATATTTGCGTATTAACCGTATCTGATACACGCAACTTCGAAACGGACACATCCGGAAAAAAATTGCAGGATTTATTAACTACTGCAGGCCATAAATTACATGATCGAAAATTGGTCATTGATGATATTTACCAAATTCGTGCAGTGGTTTCCAATTGGATAATCGATGCACAAGCACAAGTAGTATTAATAACTGGCGGAACTGGATTTGCAGGGCGCGACTCAACAGTTGAAGCTATAACACCCTTATTTGATAAAACGGTAGTAGGATTTGGTGAATTATTTCGGCAAGTTTCTTATGACGAAATTGGCACATCTACGATTCAATCCAGAGCCACAGCAGGATTTTCCAATCACAGATTAATTTTTTGTTTGCCAGGATCAACCGGTGCATGCGTCACAGCTTGGGAAAAAATCATTTGCGAACAGTTGGATGCTCGACACAAACCTTGTAATTTTGTTGGGCAGCTTAATCTCAAAAAAACGCCATAATCATTTTTATTCCTGCAACTAATAAGACTAATGCCAGCAAACGTTGAATGGTAGGATTTCGAAAGCGTTTGCTGCCGTATTCAGCCCCGATTAAACCGCCAACCAAAACCACCAATCCCCATAAAGGCAAGCCCGGATGAAACTCTGTTCCGGTTTTCATCACGCCTAAAATTCCTGCAATCGAGTTCACCAAAATAAAAGCAGCCGCCACACCGGAAATGACTTTTATCGGCGCCCAACGTAAAAACAATAACAATGGACTTAAAAAAATCCCACCGCCAACACCAATTAATCCGGATAAAAATCCGAGCAGAACTCCGGTTATCAATAAGACAGATACAGAAAAAGGCTGGATAACATAATCCACCACTAGTGAGCGATCAAAGGTACGCCAAGCCGCAAACAATAAAGCTAAACCAACTAGCGGTTTATACCAGTGAATCGGCAAGGTTAGCGCACCTCCAAGATAAGCCATAGGAATTGCAGTTATTGCCAAAGGAATAAATAATTTCCAGGAAAAAGAGCCTGAACGATAAAACTTAAATACGGTAATTGACGCAACTAGAATATTGAGCACTAATGCAGTTGGCTTCATGACCATAGGTGCAATCCCAAACAGCGCCATTGCCGCTAAATATCCAGACGCCCCCCCGTGCCCCACAGATGAATAGAGCAATGACGCACAAAGCAGTAAGCCAGCTAACAAAAAAACATCAACACCAAAAGTCATAGAAACCTCTTTATTGATCACTCTTTTATTTATTTCTATCGCCATGAAAGGTACAGGACGTATTTGACGAAAGATGATTTTTCACCTATACAAATCTATTACTTTTGCAAAAATAGCGGTCTGGACAAGCGAAAGACCTTGGAGCAAGAATGAATTCCTTTCAGGACACGCCATCAACACCTGATACCAAACAGGCGCTACCGAACCTACCTGGAATTGATCTACAAGCAAGTTTACACAGAGCGGGCAACAATTGGGCAGTTTTAGAAAAAAGTTTGTCGATTTTTTTGCGCATGAATATTTCTATTGAGACTGAATTTTCCAAGGCACTGAAAACTGAAAATTGGAAAAATGTGGAATTCATTTCACATGCATTGAAAGGCAGTGCCGCAACAATTGGCGCCATGACGCTTTCATCTATTGCGGGAAAAATTGAATCTCATATAAAAACATCTCAATTTTCTCAAATAAGCTCTATGTATGGCGAATTTCATAGAGCGCTGAATGATGTACTAACCGGCATCCAATCTTTACAAAGTGACAAGCAACATAATAAAGAATTACACAATAGATCAATTCCATCAAATATCGGGAGTGGTATAAAGAAATTAATTGAAGAAACTAATATTTTTATCTCTAGTGATATTGTGCAGGCTGAAGTAACGATCAACCAGTTGATAGCAATTTATGAAAGTGAATTAGGCCAGTATCAGCTAGCACAAGAAATTAAAATTGCCTTTGAAAATTTTAATCTTTCGAGGGTAAAATCTCTCCTCTGCGAGCAACTAAGCAAACTGGAATAAACAAAAGAGTCAAACATGAGCCCAGAAAAAAAACGTATTTTAATTGTTGACGACTCACCATCGGATCTACAAATGGTTGTTTCCTGCCTGAAAAACCGCTATCAAATTATGGTAGCTACTACAGGTAAAGAAGCGCTACAGTTATTAGAGGAATCCAAGATAACAGTGATGTTATTGGATGTCAGCATGCCTGACATGGATGGCTATCAGGTCTGCGCAAAAGTTCGCGAATCGAATCCTTATATTAAAATTATTTTTCTTTCCGTAAATGATGGACTAGATGAAATCCTTAAAGGCTATGATGTAGGCGGCAATGATTACATCACCAAACCCTTTTCACCGGAAATCTTACTTAGTAAATTATCGAAATCCATTGAACTTGTATCTCAATATGAACAACTGGAAATAGAAAAAAATAGCGCTTCCGAAGCCTTTATGACAGCCATCATTTCTATGGGTGATTTAGGTGGTGTTATCAATTTTCTTCGCAGTAGCTTTAAAGTATCTGATGGAGAAGGTCTAGCCGCACTATTATTGGAAACTTTAACTGATTATGAGATTTCGGGTTGTATCCAACTTAGGTCAGACTATCAAACAAAAAATTTCACCAATAATACTGATGTCACACCATTAGAAGCTGAATTATTAGCGCGAATTGCAAATATGGATGACCGATTTGTAGAAAATGGAAAACGCATGTTTATTAACTATCCAAAAGTGAGTCTATTAATTAAAAACATGCCCATTGACGATGACGTGAAAATGGGACGATTACGAGATACCTTGGCAATACTTATTGAAGGAACAAACGAAAAACAGCTAAGCATCGAAAAGGATCAGAATATGCTGTTAATGTTAGAAGCAAGCAATCAATCCCAACGCAATATGATTAAGGAAACAGAGGAGGGATTATCATTTATTAAAAAGGTTCATCAGGAACTAAAACACTCCAATTTAAGCCTTATGGAGCACACAGCTGACTACATTCAAGGTACATTTATTAATTTGGGGCTAACCGATCAACAAGAATCTGCACTGGCCGAAATGCTCTTGCGTAGCCAACAAAAAGCCCAGCAATTATTCGAAGAAAGCGTAGAAATGGAGGAACAAATAGGCGCAATTCTGCATAAACTCAATCTGAAAAATTGATTTTAAACAGCCCACAACCTTTTTACTGACTCTCATGAAATGAGAAAAATCCACTTCTATTCAAGTCATTACACTTTAAGCTTTATCACTTGCCACAATAACCGTAAAATAGCCGCAACACTCTTTTCTATCACAAGTGAATCTTATGACTACCAAAAAACCTGTTGTTTTGTTAATCCTTGATGGTTATGGTTTTTCTGAAAAGACCAAATACAACGCAGTTCGTGCTGCCCATACACCAGTCTATGATCAGCTCTGGAAGCGTCCAAGTAGCCTGATCGATACATCCGGCTTGGCGGTTGGCCTTCCTGAAGGGCAAATGGGCAATTCAGAAGTTGGCCACATGACTATTGGTGCAGGACGAGTGGTCTACCAAAACTTTACTCGTATCAATAAAGCCATTAGTGATGGCGATTTTTTTACTAATCCTGTTTATGTTGATGCAATTGACAATGCCATCAACACCAACAAAGCAATTCATATAATAGGATTGCTTTCTGAAGGTGGTGTGCACAGCCATCAAGACCACATCTACGCCATGATGAGAATGGCAGCACAGCGCGGCGCCAAAGAAATTTATCTGCACGCATTTCTGGATGGCCGTGATACAGCGCCGCGAAGCGCAGAAGCTTCACTTGAAAAAGCAGATGCAATATTTAAAGAATTAGGTGTTGGCCGCATCGCCTCAATTGTCGGCCGCTACTTCGCGCTGGATAGAGACAACCGCTGGGACAGAGTCAAAGCTGCCTATGATGTGATGGTCACAGGTGATGCTGAGTTTGACGCACTGACTGCAGTTGACGCACTTAAAGCTGCCTACGAACGCGGTGAAAATGATGAATTTGTAAAAGCTACTGTTATCTGCGCAGAAGATCAGGAAGTTGCCACCATCAACGATGGCGACTCAGTTATTTTTATGAATTTCCGTCCTGATCGTGCGCGTGAAATTACTCACGCCTTAATCGACAATAATTTTACCGGTTTTGATCGCGGCGACACCCATCCGGATATCGCAAAATTTGTGCAAACTACAGAGTACGCATCCAGCATCAATGCTCCGATTGCATTTCCACCTGAAGATTTAACTAACACTTTCGGTGAATATTTATCGTCTATCGGCAAAACACAACTGCGCATTGCTGAAACTGAAAAATATGCTCATGTAACTTTCTTTTTTAACGCTGGTAATGAAGTCGTTTATCCGGGCGAAGATAGAATACTGGTTCCCTCACCACAAGTTGCAACTTACGATTTGCAACCTGAAATGAGCGCACCTGAAGTAACAGAAAAATTAGTTGCTGCAATTGAATCAGGAAAATACGACGCCATTATTTGTAATTACGCCAATTGCGATATGGTTGGCCACTCTGGACTTTTTGACGCTGCAGTAAAAGCCATCGAAGCCATTGATATTGCATTAGGACAGGTCTTGGCTGCTGTTGAAAAGGTCGGCGCCGAAGCATTGATTACCGCAGACCACGGTAACGTTGAAGAAATGTTTGATGAAGAAACCGGACAAGCCAATACACAACACTCCACCCTGCCGGTTCCCTTTATATTTTTTAGTCACAGAAAAGCCAGCATGTTAAAAGGGGGCTCTCTTGCTGATGTTGCACCCACCATGTTGCATCTAATGGATATTCCGCAACCCAAAGAAATGACCGGACGCAATCTGATTAATCTGGAATAACTATGCTCCTTTATCTTTCTCGATCAATTCGCCTAATCGTCAACAGCGCCCTATTTTTTTGTGCGCTGTCAATGATGAGTCTGTCGATTGCCGACGAGAAAGCCGATATGGAAAAGCTGCAAAAAGATATTGCAGCTTTGCAAAAGGAATTAAAGTCAGTTCAAGGCACTCGCTCAAATCTACAAAAAGAATTGGAAAAATCAGAAACTCAAATTAATGATCTCGAAAAAAAGGCAGAGACTATTAAGGACCAACTCAACAAGCAACATAAAGAATTAGATAATTTAAAACAAGAACGTGGCACTCTGGAAAAACAACGCGAAGCACAACAGGTAAAAATATCCGAGCAATTACTGGCAGCCTATAAGCTGGGTCAACAAAGTGACATTAAATTACTATTAAATCAAGAATCGCCCGATAAGGTATCCCGCCTTATGAGCTACCATGGCTATTTTGTATTAGCTCAACAACATAAAATAGAAAGTTATCGCAACACCATTTCCCGAATAGACAGCATTGCACCAGACATAGAAAGAAAGACTCTTGAATTAGCTGCCATGCAAACCCAGCTTAATGATCAGCACAAAGCCTTAAGTTCGGCAAATAAAAAAAGGGAACTTGCACTTGGCAAAGTCAATTCACAAATTAAAAACAAACAGCAAGAACTCACCCAGCTTAATGAAGACCGACAAAAGCTTCAGATGTTACTGAGCCGTGTCACTCGAAAAATTGCATTAAGCGGAGCAATCAATTCACCTGATTATGTTCCGCTACCAAAAGGTGGGGAAAAATTTTCAGCGCGCAAGGGTAAGTTACCTTGGCCAACTCGTGGCAAAATGATTCATCGTTTTGGCAGCCCACGCATCGCCGGTCAGTTAAACTGGAATGGTGCGTACATTACTGGAAATTCAGGCAATAACGTCATTGCCGTCCACCACGGACGAGTAGTATTTGCGGATTATTTTGGTGGTCACGGGCTATTGATTATTGTTGATCATGGTGAAGGATTTTTATCCCTTTATGCACACAACCAACGTCTTTTGAAAAAAGCCGGCGACCCTGTTGCCGCTGGTGAGCCCATCGCAATTATTGGAAATACCGGTGGACAAGCATCCGACGGAGTTTATTTTGAGATTCGTCGAGACGGGAAACCAATTGATCCTAGCATTTGGTTGGCGCCAAGTTAATTTTGAGAGTTATATGTATTCTAAAATTGTTTTTACATTTTGCTTTTTTTCGTTCGCTGCTTTGTGTCAGGCTGATGATAGTAAAATATCAAATCCTGAAAATGAAATGCAGCGTTTTGCTCGGGTCTATGAACAAGTCAAACAATCTTATGTTGAAGAAATAAGTGATCAACAACTCATTGATTATGCAATTAAAGGTATGATCTCAGAATTGGATCCACACTCAGCCTACTTAACCAAAAGCGAATTTGAGGATTTACAAGCCTCGATTAGCGGTGAGTATGCAGGCATAGGTATTGAAATAGGATTAAAGTCCGGCTTCATTACCGTTGTATCACCCATAGATGACAGCCCCGCAAGTGCTGCTGGAATCGAAGCCGGTGATCGTATTGTTCGTGTAGATGACATTCCTGTTAAAGGTCTCAATTTAACTCAAGTTACACGATTGCTTCGCGGTTCAAAAAACACCAAAGTAACCATTACTGTATTTCGTAATGGAATTGATGACACCTTAGACTTCTTACTTGTTAGAGAAATTATCAAGATTAAAAGCGTAAGGTATCGCACATTGGATGATCACTTTCTTTATTTACGTATTTCCAGTTTTCAGACCAATACCGGAGCTGATTTACAAAAAGCACTTGATAACTATTTAAATAAAAATCCGCAAACAAAAGGCGTTATTTTAGATTTGCGTAATAATCCCGGCGGTGATTTACATTCCGCTATTACAGTCGCGGATACCTTTCTTGATGGCGGGCTAATCACATTTACACAGGGCAGAATGCCAAACAGCAGTGTTAACTATCAAGCAGATATTGGCGATAACACTTTTGGATTGCCCATGGTTACTATGATTAATGATGGCTCTGCATCTGCTTCTGAAATTGTTGCTGGCGCACTGCAAGATCATCGACGAGCTGTCATTCTTGGCACGCGTAGTTTTGGTAAAGGTTCAGTACAAAGTGTGATGCAAGTTGACAATCAACAAGCTGTAAAATTAACAACTGCTCTTTACTACACTCCACTAGGGCGCTCAATACAAGCTCAGGGTATTATGCCGGATATTGTTGTTGAAAAAGCCTACCTCACCCCTGTTGAAAACAATATTCAATCGACAGAGGCTGATTTAAATAATCATTTAAATAACGCGAATAACAGTGAAGAAAGCAACAGCGCCAGCCGACGAGAAAAACGCATATCCACGTTGCAATTGTTAAAAGATGATAATCAATTACAAGAAGCCTTGAATTTACTCAAGGGAATTCAGGTGCTATTGACCAGTAATCGAAATTTAACGGATAAAAATATACCCGCCAGCATCTCGACCGTCTTGAACGACTCGAATGAAAAAAAATAATCTATTTCTTTCCAGTCATTACCTAACAAAAATTCTGCTACACATAACTACCGCAGGATTTATCTTGGCATATTTTCAAAGTTTGGTTTTCGCCGAAACGCAAAAGCCCGAATTAGCCATTATCATTGACGATATAGGCTATAACCTTTCAAATGGGCGAGCCGCTACTGAACTTCCATTTAAAGTCACTCTTGCTGTTTTACCTTTCACTCCTCATGGAAAGCAACTAGCAGAATTGGGGCATCGCAATGGTAAAGAAATAATGTTACATACGCCCATGAGCAATGAAAGAAATATTCCCTTAGGCCCCGGCGCACTTACCAATAATATTTCATCAATTGATTTGGTCGACACCTTAAATAAAAATCTCGCCAATATTCCTTATGTAAAAGGCGTTAACAATCATATGGGCAGCCAACTAACCCAAAATGGGGAAATCATGAGCTGGCTAATGGCCTATTTAAAAACTAAACAACTATATTTTGTCGATAGCCGAACAACAGCCAAGACCCAAGCCCTACGCCAGGCCCAAGCCCAGGAACTTCCAAGCCGTAAAAGAGACGTCTTTCTCGATGACACCCGCAAGTCAGACTATATAAGACGACAATTAATTCTCGCCTTAAAAACCGCAAGGAAGCAAGGCAGCGCAATTGCAATTGGCCATCCTTATAATGAAACATTAAAGGTTTTAAAGGAGGCTCAAACCTTGGCAAACAGTCATTCTGTCAACCTGGTTCTAGTCTCTGATCTATTTGTATATTCAAAAACCAATCAGAAAGCGCCCCTCCCTTATTGCCCTTTTGATGCAGAAAAGCCAGATTCCAACATTTTTGTGACCGAGCAGACTCTATTTTTGTGATGTTCGTCGCATAAAAATGATGTATTTGTTATTAAAAGGACATAAGGCCATGAAAACACAGTCTAACGCAAAGACAAAACAGGACATATAATTAGGCCACGACTGTAGTGTCCGTGCTTCGGAAACAAGGTGGTTTTTAGGTAGTAATAAATAGAGGAATTTTTTATGGCAACTGCAAACAATAGATTTGGCGAACAAGGTGATACCCCTCCTAATCGCAATACGCGATTTATTAAAAAGGATGGTTATTGGTATTACACAACTCGCGAAGGCGTCGATATAGGACCTTTCGATAATCAACATGATGCTGAAATTGGTGTAACTGAGTTTATAGACTTTCTCTGTGAATCAGAACCGAAAATCACTGACTTGTTAAAACTTTATCGTGCTGCATAGCTAGCGCGACAAAAAGGGCACCTTGGTGCCCTTTTTAGTATCTGCATTAAAATGTCTTTATTAAAGACGGACTTCGATTCCTTGAGCGCGCATAAATTGCTTGGCCTCTGGCAAAGTAAACTCCCTAAAATGAAAAATACTCGCCGCTAAGACAGCGTCTGCTTTCCCCTGATTTACACCGTCAACCAGATGTTGCAAATTACCTACCCCACCTGACGCAATAATAGGAATAGGTACAGCATCACTAATTGCACGAGTCACACCCAAGTCATATCCCTTTTTGGTTCCATCGCCATCCATACTGGTTAATAGAATTTCACCTGCACCGAAAGCTGCCATTTTAATAGCCCACTCAACCGCATCAATTCCTGTTGGCTTGCGTCCACCGTGAGTAAAAATTTCCCAGCGAGGATTTTCATTTTCGTTGCTGACTTTTTTTGCATCAATCGCAACCACAATGCACTGGGCACCAAAGCGATCAGAAGCGGCCTTGACAAAATCCGGATTAAAAACCGCAGCAGAATTAATACTCACTTTATCAGCACCAGCATTTAGCATTGTGCGAATATCATCTATCGTGCGTATACCGCCACCTACAGTTAACGGAATGAAAACTTCTGCTGCAATTTTTTCTACCGTATGCACAGTAGTGTCGCGCCCTTGATGAGTTGCGGTAATATCCAAAAACGTAATTTCGTCTGCACCTTCCAGATTGTAACGTTTGGCAATCTCAACAGGATCGCCAGCATCCCGTATATCCAAAAAGTTTACACCTTTCACGACACGTCCATTATCAACGTCAAGACATGGAATGATTCGTTTAGCTAAACCCATTTTGATCAACTCTTGATGATAACAATGTTCAATTTACAGAAAACTCAAAATATTTTTTATTGATCACAATAGGCCTGTGCTTCAGCCATAGCCAAAGTACCTTCGTAAATTGCTCGACCGGTAATTGCACCGCAAATACCCTTGTGCGATTCAGCTTTGAGCGCAATTATGTCATCCATATTGGTTATTCCGCCCGATGCAATTACAGGAATACTTGATGCTTCTGCCATAGCAACAGTGGCTTGCACATTTACACCTTGCATCATGCCGTCTCGTGCAATATCGGTATAGACAATGCTGCTCACACCATCTTGCTCAAAACGTTTTGCCAATTCGCTTGCTTGGATATTTGATACTTCTGCCCATCCATCAGTTGCGACCCATCCATCTTTTGCATCCAGCCCAACGATAATATGACCAGGAAATAGTTTGCACATATCAGTGACAAACTGCGGTTCTTTTACAGCTTTAGTCCCAATAATTAAATACTGCACGCCAGCATTAAGATAATACTCAATGGTTTCCGCACTACGAATTCCGCCACCAATTTGAATCGGTAAATTTGGATAAGCTTTGGCGATAGATGTCACGACACTACCATTCATGGGCTTGCCTTCAAAAGCACCATTAAGATCAACCAAATGCAAACGACGACAACCTTGATCCACCCATTGTTTTGCCATAGCAACCGGATCATCCGAAAATACTGTGGAGTCATCCATCAAACCTTGACGCAAACGAACACACTGACCATCTTTCAAATCTATTGCGGGGATAATTAACATTTAACAAATCTCTTCATTCATTTTTAAGTTCCCCACTTTGAAAAAGGGGGGGTTAGGGGGGATTTAAAATCTCGAACCTGTCGAATTCTTAAATCCCTCCCCCGCTTCCCTTTTTCAAAGTGAGGAGCTAAATCTTTTTAAAAAAAAATTTAAATTTTTCCATTCCAAATCGTAAAATTTTTCAATAACTGTAATCCAGCTGTGTGACTTTTCTCCGGGTGAAATTGCACAGCGAAAAGATTGTCACGCATAAGCGCCGCATGAAAGGACAAACCATAATCACATCTACCAGCAACCAGTGATTCATCTTCCGCCAAAATATAAAAACTGTGCACGAAATAAAACCGACTGTCTTGTGGAATTTCAGCCCAAAGCGGATGCGGATTTTGATGAACCTGATTCCAACCCATATGCGGAACTTTTAAATGATTTCCCGCCAAATCCTGATGATGCTCGCCAAAAAAGCGAACCTTGCCAGCGATTACGCCTAAGCAATCAACACCATTATTTTCTTCGCTGAAATCCATCAACGCTTGCATGCCAACGCAAATGGCGAGGACAGGTTTACCTGTCGCAATTTGCTCACGTAATAACTGATCAAATCCCAAACGTTTTATTTCAGCCATGCAATCGCGAATGGCGCCGACTCCCGGAAAAATAACGCGATCAGCCGCAGCAACTACTGCTGGATCGGATGTCACTATCACTTGCTGTTCTGGTGCAACATGATTCAGCGCACTGGCAACAGAATGTAGATTACCCATTCCATAATCAATAACTGCAACTGTTTGAATTTTATTAACCGCTTGAGACATAAATTAAAGGCTGCCCTTTGTTGAAGGTGTAATGCCTTCCATACGTGGATCTTTTTCCAGAGCCATACGCAATGCACGGCCAAAAGCCTTGAAAACAGTTTCAATTTGGTGATGTGAATTGTGTCCACGCAGATTATCAATATGCAAAGTGACATTGGCATGATTGACAAAGCCCTGAAAAAATTCCCAGAACAATTCAGTATCAAATTGACCTACACGTTTTTGCGTAAAAGGAATTTGCATCACCAAACCCGGACGACCCGAGAAATCAATAACAACTCGAGACAAAGCTTCATCCAAAGGCACATAAGCATGACCGTAACGACGAATACCTTTTTTGTCGCCCACGGCTTTGGCGATCGCCTGACCAATGGTGATACCAATATCTTCCACCGAGTGATGATCATCAATATATACGTCGCCATCGCAAGTGACTTCCAGATCAATCATGCCATGACGGGCGATTTGATCCATCATATGTTCAAGAAATGGGACCTTGGTATTAAAGGTGCCTTTACCCGTACCATCCAGATCAAGACTGACACTAATTTTGGTTTCGAGGGTATTACGGGTGACATTGGCTGTTCTGTTGATAAGATCGGACATAGATTCACTCAGCATCAGGCGGAAAGAAGCGCGAATTATATAGAGATAGGAGAATTTATTCACGGCTCAACGCAAGACAATTGTGTGTTAAGCCCCGATACAGTTAATCTTGGTTAGCCTTTGAGAGGCATTCCATTACAACAGGACCTTACATCATGAAATACTTATACACCTTTTTCATCTTAGCCAGCTCACTCTTCTCGCTTTCAGTGCACGCTCAACAGCCAGAACCGGCCTACTCAGGCTGGAGTTGGTCAGGCCATGTTGAGCACATGAACTTTGATGACGACAAAGCCTGGGAACAAGGGATTGCTGACTCAGCCACGGCGATTGGTTTTGCAGCAGAACGCTATACCAATACCAGCGACAACACCCTCTCTTTAGGCATGAGCTTTATTTTTTATAACGATGATGATGAATTTGCCCAGTATGTTGAGGATTACTGGGGTGATACTGATTACGCCGAATCTGATGCAAATGCCATTTCCATCTTTGCAGAATACGGTCCTAAAATTCGTTGGGGTGCAGACAGACTCAGCTTTTTCACTGCACGCGGGGGTATTAGCGGAATGCTTTATTCCGAGCGAGGCATAGGCAACTGCTCTGATTGTTACTCTGAAGATATAGATATTAACGGTGGTTTATATGGCGTTTTAGGTGTTGGACGAACAACCGGCTCGATAGATTGGTCTTTACAATTCCAACAATATTTTACCGGTGATATAGACAATGTCATCAGATTAAAAATTTCTGGGGCCTTTTAATTATATCCAAACAGTCAAACCCATTTGACTGATCTACCAAATGGGTTTTTAGAATAAGACGGTATTAGCGACAACTTGCGTTTGTACCTTGATGGTTTAAGGTTATTGAAAATAAACTGACACAAAGTAACCAGCTAAATTCAAATGAACGCAATAAGAGAAATAATTAATCGAGCCAAATCACAAGATGGCGCACGTGAAAAACTAATCGACTTTTTAGAAAAACGTCGACCTTTTTTGCATAGCTCAATATTGCTGCCCGATAGTCAATCGGTTGAACCTTTAGCTGACTTTGTCGAACGATTTGTTTCACATGTTCCAGATTTTATCGATGCTATTGAACAGATTATTCAAGAGGCAAAAATAGAACAAGAAGTACAACCCATATTAAAAATTGCAGCCAACTATTTTTTATCGCCTCCGGATTTAATTACAGAGAGCAGTCATATAGTGGCGTTATTGGACGAAGCCTATTTGGCTCACAGATTACTAGAAGAAGTAAATGATCGATTTATGGCGCAGACAGGTGTTCCATTGACACCTATGGACAACACTACAGCAAATTTAATAGCACATGAATTAATCGGTGAACCTTTTGCTAATTTACTTGATCAAGCAGTACTCTTCTCTGCTGAATTATTATTAAATGAACAAAAATTAGAAAGTGAATCTATTCACCAATACGTGAAAACACATAAAAAACGTGGTTGGTCATTAGAAATTAAACGCTGGCCTTGTTTGGCTGATGAACTGAAAATCCATTTACAGTTCACAAAACCTCAAACCGCACTTCACTAACAATATCAATCTGATTAAAAAGTTATACTGGGTCATTTTCGGCATTGACGTTCTTATTATTAAAAATATCCAGCTTCAGCAGTTTTTCGCTTTTGGCGACAATCACTGACACCATTGAATCGCCTGTTACATTTACGGCAGTTCTAACCATATCCAAAAAGCGATCCACACCAATAATAAGTGCAACACCTTCGGCAGGTAAGCCAACTGATTGCAACACCATTGCCAGGGTAACCAAGCCAACACTGGGTACACCTGCAGTACCAACAGATGCCAAAGTTGCTGTTAAAATCACTGTTAAATAACCAACTATTCCAATATCAATATGATAAGCCTGCGCAATAAATACCGTTGCCACTCCCTGCATTATGGCGGTGCCATCCATATTAATAGTTGCACCAAGCGGAATAGAAAAAGATGCTACTTTATTGTCGACGCCCAGGTCGTGCTCTACTGTTCGCAAATTAATCGGTAATGTTGCATTACTGGACGAAGTACTAAATGCAAATACTGCTACCTTCCACATTTTTTTGAAAAATATAACTGGGCTTAGCCCTGTCAATATTTTCAATAAAAATCCGTACACACCAAATGCATGCACCACCAACACTAGCAATACCAAGAAGAAATATTGACTGAGGCTAATCACAGCTCCCCAACCAAGACCAGCAAATAATTTCACTAGCAAACAAAAAACACCATAAGGTGCAAACTGCATTAGTATCATCACTAGACGCAATATCACCTCATTGAGGTTTTCGAAAAAATGCAAAATACTTTTTCCGGCTTCTCCCGTTGTTCGAGAAATGGCAATACCGAATAAAATGGAAAACACTATCACTTGCAGCATATTTGCCTCAACCATAGAGGCAACAGGATTGCTGGGGAATATATTTATCAGCGTGTCTTTAATTGAAGGAGCGACAGGAGCAATGTAATTTGTGTCGGTCGCAATATTAATTCCTACACCAGGCTGAAATATCACTGCGAAAAAGATCGCTAATGTAATCGCTACGGCTGTAGTCAAAAAATACAAAGCCAAAGCTTTACCGGCCATAATTCCCATTCGATTATGACCGCCCAGTGAAGCTGCGCCACAAACCAAGGAAACAAACACCATAGGCACAACAAGCAACTTCAACAGCTTGATGAAAATTTGTCCCACCACATCCGCAAAACCATCTACGAAATAAATTTGCAGCCATTGACCAAAAGAACTAGCAGCTAATGCATCAGGATCAGGCAAGGCCATAATCCAATTACAAACACCGCCAACAATGATGCCAGCAATCATGCTAATGAGTATTTTATTGGTCAACGACATTGGTTAAACCTCAATCAGAATTAACAGCGGACTTTAAGGATATTCCCGCTTTAAAAACAACTGCTCGGCTGGCTGCAATTTTAATGGCCTCACCCGTGCGAGGATTTCGACCTTCACGCGCGGCGCGTTCGCTGATTTTGAAACCACCAAACCCCGGTAAAGTTACCGCCTCACCACGACTTAAGGCATTGGTGATTTGTTCAACAATAGACGATACGACCAAATCTGCTTTATGTGGACTCAATTCCAGTTCATTAGCCAGGTTCACAACCAGATGATTTTTTTGCATATATACCTCCAATTAAAAACCCAGTGTACCCAGATACTCGTTCTGATGCGATACCTGATTCTGCTAGACTACACCCAAACGCAGTCATCACTCGGAGGATTTATTGTTGTACAGAGCACCCAATATTCAACAAAATGCTCATTCACAAAAAATAGTGCGTTGGCACACTCATGGCAGATTCAATTTACACTGCCCTAAAATATTAATCCCCTGGCTACAGGATACAGGTTCACTAACAGCAAGTTTAATTGCACAAAGCAATAATCAATTTCATGTCAAAGTCTTATTCCAAGGATTTGGAAAAATTCGAGAAGACGAACGCAAAGCTCTGGGTTTAAAACCCTATCAGGCAGCAGTTGTAAGAGAAGTTATTTTATTTGGCAAAAATCGACCATGGGTCTTTGCACGAAGCCTGTTGCCACTATCCAGTTTAACGGGCCGATTAAGACAACTTCGCAAAGCCAGTAGCAAACCTTTAGGAGCATTTCTTTTTAAACAACCGAATCTCAAACGCAGCCCCATTGAGATTGCAAAAATTGATTCGCATTATTTACCCACATTAATCGCCCAATCAGCATGGGGACGTCGATCAGTTTTTTATGTGGATAACAAACCTTTGCTGGTAAGTGAGATATTTTTATCGGATTTTTTGGAAACGATTAAGGGAAACTAATTTAAACTCAATTTATATTAAGGCATGATCACCACTATTCATTGACTAAAAGACAATCAGATGACTCAACCAAGCAAACCTAGTGTGCGCAAAAAAATCAAAAACCTTGAAAAACCATCGGATGATATCTGGTATTCAAAGGCCAGATTAATTCAATACGCCCTGCTCATGCGTTTTCACAAACCTATAGGGATTTATTTGTTGCTCTGGCCAACGCTTTGGAGTCTGTGGCTGGCTACGCCAGATCTGATGCCCAGCATTAAGAATCTGGTAATTTTTATTTTAGGTGTCATCTTGATGCGTTCGGCGGGTTGCGTGATTAACGATATTGCTGATCGAAAAATCGATGGCAAAGTTAAGCGTACTCAAGATCGCCCGTTGGCAACAGGCGCAGTATCGACCAAAGAAGCCGTCGTTTTATTTGTTATTTTATTACTAAGTGCTTTCTTGTTAGTACTGATGACCAATCTACTGACTATTCAACTGTCTGTTGGTGGTTTAGTACTGGCCGCTGTTTACCCCTATATGAAACGTCATACTTATCTACCACAAGTAGTGCTGGGAGCCGCCTTTGCGTGGAGTATTCCTATGGCGTTTGCGGCAGAGGCTGGCAAAGTCACGCAAGGTGTCTGGTTAATTTATGTGGCGGTTGTTCTGTGGACCGTGGTTTACGATACTTTCTACGCTATGGTAGACAGGGACGACGATATCAAAATTGGTGTTAAATCCACTGCGATTCTCTTCGGTGAGCAAGATCGAATCATTACCGGCAGTATTCAGGTTTTCGTACTTTATGCTCTGGTGTCTGTCGGCCAACAGTTTTCGCTTGGTATCGTCTTTTATTCAAGCTTGATTGGAGTCGGATTATTATTTATTTACCAACAACGGCTGATTCGATTTCGCGACCGTGACGCCTGCCTTAAAGCTTTTCTCAATAATCATTGGGTTGGAATGCTGGTATTTGCAGGCATTGCAGCGGATAAAATGGTTAGTCAACTCAGCATTGTGCCTAATTGACGTTAAAAAGATCGGAAAAGCCCGGTTTTCCTGTCATGATTTTGTCATATAAGTTTCATTTAATAGACTGCAACATAAACGTAATACTTGGGCACAGGTTATGATGGGTCGAAAGATTTTAATTGTGGATGATGAGTCTTCCATTCGTGACATGTTACGTGTTGCGTTGGAGATGGCAGAATACGATTGTCTGGAAGCTGGGAATGCACAAGAAGCCCATGCACTGATTGTCGATGAAAAGCCAGATCTGATTCTGTTGGACTGGATGATGCCAGGTACCAGTGGCATAGAGCTGGCGCGACGGTTAAAACGCGATGAAGTAACCCAGGCAATTCCAATCATTATGCTCACCGCCAAAGGCGAAGAAGACAATAAGATTCAGGGACTCGAAGTGGGCGCTGATGATTACATCACTAAACCCTTTTCACCCAGAGAGCTGGTTGCTCGCCTCAAAGCAGTTCTGCGCAGGGCGGATCCGCAAACCAACGCTTCCCCAATACAAGTCAACGGACTTTGTCTTGACCCTGTCAGCCATAGAGTGACCATCAACGAACAATTAGTTGATATGGGTCCAACAGAATATCGACTTCTGGAATTTTTTCTCACCCACCAGGAAAGAGCTTATACTCGCAGCCAACTACTGGACCATGTCTGGGGTGGCAATGTGTATGTTGAAGAACGAACCGTAGATGTGCACATTCGTCGCCTGCGTAAAGCCCTCACATTAGATGGCCATGAAGATTTGGTTCAAACTGTTCGCGGCACAGGTTATAGATTTTCTACACGACTTGAAGCCTGAGCGAACCAAATCCATTAGCGCGTTAGAGGCTTATTATTTTGTTAAGAGGCTTTTCCACTGAACTGCAACGTATTCTGTTGCTCTGCTCATTAGGTTTTGTTTTAGGCTTGATTACTCAACACATGGGTTGGTGTTTATTATTAAGCTGCGGCATCTATATCAGCTGGATGCTATTTAAGATGCGCCAACTCAATCAATGGCTAATTAGCACCAATCAACAGCACGCCCCCGAAGCCAGTGGCATCTGGGGAATTATCTTTGACAATATCTATCAACTGCAACGACATCAAGAACAAGAAAAAGAAAAGCTGCAAGCTGTCATCAAGCGCATTCAGGAAATCAGTTCTGCATTAAAAGACGGCATAGTCATTTTGAATGCTAATGGACATTTGGATTTTTGGAATCCAGCTGCGCATCGCATGTTGGGCTTGAACTTAAAAGATCAAGGCCAGTCAGTTATTAATTTTTTACGTCACCCAAAATTTGTCAGCTATTTTGAAGAAGAAAAATACACAGAACCTTTGGAAATGGCATCCCCACGTTTTGCATCCAAACATTTACAGTTTCAAATCACACCATTCGGAAACTCCGAAAAACTGATTGTCATTCGCGACATTACTCAATTACACAATCTTGAAAAAATGCGACAGGATTTTATCGCCAACGTTTCACACGAACTGAGAACACCGCTGACAGTTATCAATGGTTATGTAGAAACCTTACAAGACAACAATCAAAATTCGCAATGGGATAAGCCTCTAGTGCAAATGCAACAACAAGGAAAGCGTATGTCCTTGTTGATTAATGATCTTTTAGTCTTATCCAAACTTGAAACCACAGAAGCGGGACAAAATCAAAAACCGATTAGTATTGAACAGTTACTTACTACAGTAAAAGCTGAAACCGATGTTTTAGCTCAAGAAAAACAACAAACGCTCAATTTAATTTGCAATAACACCACCAAACCCTTGCTCTTTCCTTGCAACGAAAAAGAACTGCACAGTGCTTTTTCTAACTTGGTTATCAACGCCATCAAGTACACGCAAAAAGAAGGAAGAATTACCATTTTGCTTTGGCAAGACACACAACGTTTTTATATTTCCGTCACAGATAACGGCCCCGGTATTGAACCTCAACACATTCCACGACTGACCGAACGCTTCTATCGGGTAGACGCCAGTCGCAACAGCGAAACTGGCGGCACTGGACTAGGCCTGGCAATAGTCAAACATGTATTACTTCGTCATTATGCGGAGCTAAAGATTACTAGCGAACCCGGTAAAGGCAGTTCGTTTACTTGCGTGTTTAGCTTGCCGGATAGGTAGTTGCTTGGGAAATTGTCACACTGTCACTTTGCACATACGAGTCACATTTCCCATACGCAAATTATCTGAACGATTCGATAAATATTGATCATTGCATAATCTAGATCCATAGGCTATAAGGAACATAATTCTAACCTAAAAAAATAGCAGGTTTTAGCCTGCTATTTTTGTATTCTTGCTTCTATGTACTATTCGAGCTTTATTGAAGATAAATAGTAATTTCCTTATCTTCATGAATTGCAACACTTGAATCTTTAAAACTCGGCGGGCCAAAACTCCCACCATTATTTGAAAAGCCATAAGGCTCTGTAGGAACTCCCATTTCATTTTTATCTATCTGACCGTTATCATTTTCATCTTGATATAAAGTCACTGCGTAGTCACTCTCGGGTAGATCTTTAAAAATTACCTTTACTGTTTTTTCTATCATTGGTAATTTTTGGCCTTGAATACCCTGTTTCATCCAAGTTGACTCAGAATTATGTAAGGCCACATAGAGAAATCCTTTTATGGATTTCACATTATCAACTGTTATGGATAAATCGTGTGCGAATGTTGACGCACTCAATAAGCCTAGCAGAACGCCAGGCAGGGTTAATAGCTTCATAAGTTGTGCTCCTATTTTGACAACAGGAACAGAATAAACATTAGAGGTCGTTATTACATTGAGCATTCATCATTGAAAGTAGCTGCCAATCATCATCAATCTTTCATGACAAGTGTAATCTTAACCTTCAAGACAGATCACCACTGCAGCGTGATAAGCTCGCCAATAGACAGGGATTACATAAGATCGCAAATGATGCGGCAAATGAATTTTATTGGGCGCCCCTTCAATCATGACCGGCACAGAAATCATAAATTCGTGACCAAAAGCACTTCTGGCATTCCCGGATATTGTATTTGCTACCTCTCCAACCAAATCAAAAATATTTTCATTTCCGGTATCATGTTCGCCAATACTCATTAATAAGTGCTTCAACAAAATTTTAGGTGAAGTAAAATAGACACAGCCCCTATATGGTCCGGAAATACCAATTAATCCGGTAACATCATACGCAGCGGGAGAATTATTTTCGACCAGATAGGGAGTACCAATTTTAATTTCTTTGTCTGCAATATGAGAAAAATATCGCACCACCCCATCGATAAAGACTTGTATGGTTTGCTCTGACATTTAATCCTCGGTTAACTCTAGCAGCGATTCTTTTAGTGCATCGTCTGAAAATGGTTTACATAAAAATCCACGCGCACCTTTTTGCAAAGCTTTAATACCCGTTACTTTATCGCTCAATGCTGAAATCACTAAAATACGTACCTCAGGATCCATGCCTACTATTTTTTCAATACATTGAATGCCATCCATACCTGGCATAGTTAAATCCATGGTAATGACTTGAGGACGAGATTTTTTAAATTGTTCTATAGCATCGACTCCATTGCCAGCTGATGCCACTACCCGAAATTTATCATGAATATCACAACGTTCTATTTTTCGGCGAATAATATTCGAATCATCAACAATCATTAGCCTCAACATCATGTCTCCTTATGCTGTTCCTTTTGCGGGCTTTTATGTTGCTCCTGTAAGGTCAAAACCAAAGGCATAGTAATCACAAAACGCGTGTAACGGCCACTGCGACTGGCAACTGTTATTTTACCTCTGTGCGCAACCACATGACTCATAACTGCACTCATTCCAATGCCTCTACCCGCATCAAGCGATAGTACATCTGCAGTACTTAAGCCTTCATGAAAAAGCAAACCTAACAACTTTTTATTGTCCCAGGATTCAATTTCATCTTGATTCCAGCGACCGGATTCAATAGCTTTACTACGGATTGCTTCATAATTTAATCCACACCCATCGTCCATTACGGTGAGCTCCATTTCTGTGTCTGAAATTTTTGCAAGCCGTAAATCAATGCGCCCTTGTATAGGTTTTTCACTCATTTCACGATCATAAGGAGATTCAATGCCATGCGAGACCGCATTGCGCAGCAACTGAATACAGATTTCTTTTAATTGTTGCTGATAGGCAGGATCCAGATTAATTTCATTTAAACCACTAGTGACTAACTTAACTAATTTTCCCTGACGCTGGGAAACATGTCGCACAAACTCAAACAGATGTTCCCACCCATCCGTTATGCGACTACCCGTAATATTCTTACTCGATGACATTTCTGCATGGGGCATCAGCCCACCACCAAACTGACTTAATTTAATTGCTAGTTGCTCTACCTGTTGTGTGTAACTAATAAGCGATTCTAGTTGGACAGCGACCGCAAGAAAGTCATTTCCAGTTAAGGATTCTTTTTGTCTTAAACTCGCGATTAAATCTTCCATTTTATGCGCATAACTTTCAAAGTAATCCAACTTAAGCGAAGCGGCTTCGGCTTTAAAATTATGAATCTCTCTAAAAAGATCAACTGCTTTGTCACTGAATTGGGAAGGATTTTTTGCGTGTCCACGCAATATATTATTAAGTCGGTTATAGCAAGCATAGCTGTTATCAATAAATTCCTTCAAGAGTACAGGATGCGCATGCAACAAACTCGTCAATATTTCCAACTGCGATTCATTACGCTCACGACTTTCGTTGAGTTCTTTGGCCAACTTTATTTGTGCCGTAACATCAACCACTGTCACTAACACATGAGAGATCTTATTGCCTTGATAAGCTCTCGCAAAATCAAAACGAAGATGTTTACTTATAAATGTGCCATTTTCCTGAACTATATTCACTTCAATAGCTTGCAGTGGATTTAGATCCCCAACTAATTTGGTTTTAACCCGGGGATCAAACAGCAGGTCAATAAATCCCTTCGCTGTGTTGGCATCCTTCTCACTAATCAAACTTTCTAAAACACGCGAAAACGATTTACCCGCTAGACTAATTTGCCCCAAAATACTATTCAAAACTGCGGAGTGTTGCGCGCCGATTGTTAAATCGCGATCAATCAAAAATAGGCCTTCATTAACAGTTTCCAAAATCTCGAGAGTTTCACGACGAGCCTGTTCAATTTTAAAGTCGCTCTCGCGTAATTGACGCAAGAAATGAAACAGGATCAACAGAAAATTGATTATCGCGAGAATAATTCCGAGTGTTTGAATAGTTCTTAACCGACTCGCTTTGGATGAAGCAACATGCTCTAAATCTATGGTCAGATTATTCATCAACTCGAGTAACATTAAGTTGTTGGTTCTTGCCAGCACTATGGCTTTTGATAAATCACTTGCATAATCGTCGGTTTGCGATGCTCTATCCACAAATTGAGTTACCGCAATATTGTAGGGCTCCCAAATAGCAGCTGCATCACGCAAACTGTCAATAGCTTTTTGACTGGTTACGGGTTTTAGTATAACGAACTCTTCACCAGCGCCCTTTACTTTTCCTCCTCGCTGAAAAGCTATCAAGGTTTCATTAAATAGCGTCTGACTTTTTTTCAATTCACTTAAAGTACGCTCGAAAAATATTTCGTCATCTTTATTCGCATCAAGAATATACAAAGTTTTCGCCATGCGCTGGGACAACATGCGCTGACGGCCCGCTAGATTTACACCGACTGCATCTTCAGCAATTTGAAAGGAAACATAGAAATTGAATATCAGAACAGACGCATCCAATAGTAGAAAGAGTGCGACAGAAATAACAATGCCACGATATTTTCCGAACGCGAACTTCGACATTAGCAATTACTCAATGAAATTGACACTACAATTGATAACCGATCGTCATACCTGACGCAGCGATACTCCCCAACTCTGCACTTAATATGCCAAGGGAATCTATAAACCCTTATGCAACCTTATTCTTAGCTTTATTCTGGCTTTGTACATTTTGTCGGCATGGGCGTCAACTGAACATGCACTATTCCTTTTCATTTTGCAATTGCATGATCCACATTTGTGCGTAACGTCCTTTTTTTGCCAGTAATTCGCTATGAGTCCCCTCCTCAATTACCTGGCCTTGATCAAGCAAAACAATTTTATCCGCATCAACGACAGTAGAAAGCCGATGAGCAATAACCAGACTGGTATGATTTTTTGCGAGATTGGAAATTGCGTCGAGAATTGCTGCCTCGGAATGCGAATCCAGCGCACTGGTGGCCTCATCAAAAATAATAATTTTGGCTCCTTTTAATAATACCCGTGCAATCGCAATGCGCTGCTTTTCACCACCGGATACTTTTAAACCTCGCTCCCCAACCAGAGTTTTGTCGCCCTCGGGCAAGCTATTAATAAATTGCCTTAAGTTCGCCGTATCTATTGCCTGATTAATCTCTATTGGCGAAGCATCCGGTTTTGCATAAGCAATATTGTCGCGAATACTGGCATTAAATAACACAGTATCTTGAGGCACAATTCCAATTACCTGACGCAAGCTGTCCATAGTTACCTGTTGGATATTCTGTCCATCTATTTCTATACTTCCTGACTGAACATCAAAAAAACGAAATAATAATCGCGATAAGGTCGTTTTGCCTGAACCCGACACCCCCACAACTGCTAACTTGGTTCCCGCTTCAATTTTCACTGAAAAATTTTGCAGAATGGGTCGGTCAGCCGAATAAGAAAAGTTAACTGATTTGAACTCAACATTTCCATTGATCAAATTCAATGGCTGTGCATTTTTGGAATCCACAACGTTAGATTTCCGTTTCAAAAGCGCTAACATATTTTCAAGATCTGTAACCGCCCGGCGAATTTCACGGTAGATAAAACCCAAAAAATTTAATGGAACAAATAATTGAATCATATAGGCATTGATCATCACCAAATCCCCTAGTGTCATTTCTTTATTAATAACGCTCTTGGCCGCCATCCAAATCATCACCGTCATAGCTAAAGCAATAACCAAAGCTTGCCCGGAATTCAATACCAGGAGAGACATACGATTTTTTAATTTTGCTGTTTCCCAATGTGCCAAGGCGCTATCAAATCGCTCAGATTCGTAAGCTTCATTATTAAAATATTTTACGGTTTCATAATTCAACAGCGAATCGACTGCTCGTGTATTAGTAGACGAATCAGCTTGATTAGCCTCACGAACATATTGATTACGCCACTCAGTAGTAGCAATAGTGAAGATAATATAAATAACAACCGCAACTACAGTGACAAGCCCGTACCAAAATGAAAACAAACTTGAGAGGATAATAGCAACCATTAAAATTTCAAAAAGTGTCGGCACTATATTGAACATTAAAAAGCGCATCAAAAAACTAATGCCGTTAGTTCCTCGTTCAATATCTCGACTAATACCGCCTGTTGCACGTTCCAAATGAAATGATAAATCCAATGCATGCAAATGATTAAAAACTCGCAAGCCGATTTTTCGCATTGCTCGCTCAGTAACACGACTAAAGAGTGCATCACGAAGTTCGCCAAAAAATACACTTCCAAAACGTAGCAAGCCATAAAATACAATAAAAAATAATGGCAGTATTAGGCCAGGAGATAAACTGACATCGACGCCGTCAATAATATGTTTTAATGCCCAAGGCATTAATAAACTTGCACCTTTGGCCGCAATCAATGCAAGCAAAGCCAGTGCAACTCGACCTTTAAATTCACTGAGATAAGGCAGCAAATAAGAGGCAATTTCTTTTAGCGACATGGATGAACTGGAAGAACGAGGCTCGTTATTAGAGTGTACTGATAAGCCGGATGAATGCATACCGCGCATAAAATGCCCTGTTAAATTGAATGGACTAAATACTTCCTTCATTTCGAAAGAAACTGATTTAACCCTGCATTCAACAGAGAGTCAAACTTTCTATAGGAGAGATTATTTTAGAGAAATTTAGTTCTGTGCTATGTACCTGGAAAGAACTTCAAATTTTTCTGGATCATTATCAACGAATCTAATAATGATTTTAATGGATTGGGAATCAGAACGATTTTCAACAGCCTGTATAGCATGCACATATCCATTCACTTTTGCGACGCCCATATCTGTTTCAATATCCACTACAGCTTGGGCAAAAAGAGCAGGCAACTCATCAGGACGCTCCATACTACAGTTCATCATTTGTAGCGACATTTCGCGAATGATACAAGAGTGAGTCAAGTTCGTAGAAAAACGTAATTGCGCGCGTTTCCTTTCGGGTATTTTTACTGCTGCAACAACGGGAGTGTCATTTTTGGACAGCAAAGGATTTTGCTGTAAAAGTGCAGATGAGTTACTCGTTACGGGAGCTACTGTAGCAGCCTCTACCCGGCCTCCTGTCAGGACATCCAATGACGAGAACGCAATATTTTGACCTGCCGCGATTTTCTGCTGCTTGGCTGCTGGCATTCTACCTATCACCTTTAATTGTTTACTAACTTTGCGCAACAATTCTTCAGGCGTAAACGGCTTGGTAATATAATCAGAAACACCAGACTGTACTGCTTTAACTACGTGATCTCTATCACCTTGACTGGTAATCATAATAAAAGGTAGTTTTGCATAAACAGGGATAGAGCGCAGTTCGAGCAGTAATTGTTCCCCATTCATATTGGGCATTTCCCAGTCAGAAAGCACTATGTCGGGAGACCATTGTTTAATCAATGCCAATCCTCTTACGCCGTCAGCAGCATCTTTTAATTCCAGGTCAGGAATTTGGTCTCGTAATTGTTTTTTAATCATATCCCGAATAAATGGAGCGTCATCCACTACTAAAATGCGTAACGCCATAAACCAATCTCCAGCAAAAATATAAAATACTTTTCTGAGCCTAGTTCAAGATTGGGCATTTTTCTGATTTTTTAATGAAATGAAGCAGATCTGCCATTTTCGAAGAAGAGGTAAGGGGCTTAGATTGCCTGACGTGAATGCTTGATGGAAATATCCAGAGAGGCTTCATCATCCAGAAACTCGCCTTGATGAGAAGCTTCTACCGCAATACGCATCCAATATTTAAGTTCGTCCGGCTTAGTCAGCACTTCTTCTGGTAACTGAAAAAAGAATGACTCCACTGCATCAGCACCTCGCGGTTGGAACGCGGGCATCAGCTTGGCTTCAAATAAACACCGGGAATCTTCATTTGCACGAAAATAAAGGTGTTCCTGCAGGATAATCGCAAACTGAACGCCTCGATGGTAAATGCCGGTGCCGTTGAATATACGACGATAACTAATCTCTGCTACTGCCGACATAGCTTCGATTGCTTGTTTCACAAATGACGCATTTGGCTGCATATTCTGACAATCTTATGGTTATTAATTTGAAAAAATAATCCGCTACCCTAAATCGGCTGACGGGCGAAAGCAAGTCCTATAAACACGATTTGTTGTGATTTTATATGTCATTTTTCTAGCTTACACACAATATATAGACAATTTGCTTTCAAACTCACAATTTTTTCTCAAAAACTTATTCTTATGCCATTTCAACCATTCTACTGCCCATCCGTCCGAGGGCTTGTGGCATCATAGACGCACTTAAAAAGAGGGGAACTTGACCATGCGTATTCACTTAAACTTTATTGCCTTAATTTTGCTTAGCTATCTGTTGACAGCCTGTGTGACCAATCCTGTTACCGGTAAAAAACAATTCTCTACTATGTCACCGGAAGATGAAATTGCTATGGGCACGCAAAATTACGTTCCTAGCCAACAAGCACAGGGGGGGCAATATCAGGTTGACCCACAATTAACACTGTACGTTCAATCTATCGGGAACAAACTTGCCAAAGTCAGTGACCGCCCCGACCTGCCCTACGAATTTGTCGTTCTCAATAATGACATACCCAATGCCTGGGCAATGCCCGGTGGCAAATTAGCTATTAATCGCGGGCTTCTAGTCTATCTTCAGGATGAAGCACAATTAGCGGCCGTTCTTGGCCACGAGATTGTACATGCCGCAGCAAGGCACGGCGCACAGCAACAGACACAAGGCACCCTATTGGGTATTGGAACATTAATCGCAGGCGTTGCTGTAGCGCAAAAAAAGCCGGAATACGGTATTGCGACCGTGGGTGCTATGAGTGTTGGTGCTCAAGCCTGGCAATCCAAATACAGTCGTGATCACGAAACTGAATCCGATACTGTCGGCATGAAATATATGTCTAAAGCGGGTTATGACACTCAGGCAGCGGTGGAACTGCAAGAAATATTTGTAAAACTGCAAGAGGGTAAAGAACCAGGATTTTTGCAAGGACTCTTCTCCAGTCACCCGCCGTCGCAAGAACGTGTTGCACGAAATCGCAAAGAATCGACAAAATACTCCGGTGGTGTTCGCAACAAAGCGGCTTACCAAAGAGCAATTGCGCAACTCTTAAAAGATAAGTCCGCTTACGAAAAATACGAAAAAGCACAGAAAGCTATGAGCACCAAAAATTATATTGATGCATTAAATCTGGTTGATAGCGCCATCAAGCAACAACCTAAAGAAAATTTATTTTGGGATCTAAAAGGCGAAGCCCTATTGCGACAAGAAAAACCAGCCGAAGCTATTAATGCATTGACACAGTCGATTGAACGCAACCCAAAATACTTCAAACCCTATCTGTTCAGAGGTGTTGCTTATCAAGCAACAAAAAAATCAGACCTGGCAGAAAAAGATTTATTAAAAAGCCAGCAGTTTCTACCTACCCAAGTGGCCTCGTATTATTTAGGCGAAGTCTATTTGAGCAAAGGCAACAAAACAAAAGCCTCAGAATACTTTCAACAAGCAGCGCAAGCTGGTGGCGAATTAGGTGAAGCCGCAAACAAGAAACTGAAAAATCTATGATCAATCCGAGAGCTGCCACTGCAAGAAGTGGCAGTTCTCAAAATAATTATAACGTGTAATTGTTCTATTTAGACGCATCTAATTAAAACGAAATTTATGAAAAAAATAATTAATACCTTAGGCACAATAACTCGTTTAACCGGAACCAGTTTGGCATGGTTGACTTTACTCATGGTCATCGCAACAAGCGCCATAGTCATTTTACGCAAAATCATGGGCATTGGTTTGATTGGCCTGCAAGAGTCAGTCACTTATATGCATGCAATTGTTTTTATGCTGACAGCCGCTTGGGCATTACAACGTGGTGTTCATGTTCGCGTAGATATTTTTTATCGCCGTTTTTCAAATCAACAACGGGCTTGGGTTGATGCATTAGGCAGTTTACTGTTCACTTTGCCGGTTATGATTTTTATTGCGGTTGGTAGCTGGGATTTTGTTTCCGCCAGTTGGCGAATTCAGGAAGGATCAAATGACTCAGGCGGATTAGGCATTGTTTTTTTATTAAAAAGCTTATTACCTCTTATGGCTCTGGGTGTTTGCTTGCAAGCAATTGCTGAACTATTGCGAAATCTCATGTTACTTATGTATACAGAATTACCAGAAGAATAACTATGTTCATTGAATTAATTCCTTTATTTTTATTTATTGCGATTTGTCTATTTTTAATGCTGGGCTATCCAGTTGCCTTTACTCTTGCGGGTGTTGCACTCATAACAGCAGGACTGGGAATCATTAATGGCATTTTCGATCCCAACTTATTAAAAAGTTTTCCATCTCGGTTATTCGGCATTATGAATAACACCACGCTCATTGCCGTACCCCTGTTTATTTTTATGGGAAATGTATTGGAAAAAACCAAACTGGCAGAAGATTTGTTAGCCAATATGGCAAAAGCTTGTGGTCGCTTTCCTGCAGGGCTTGGAATTTCAGTCGTATTTGTTGGCGCATTACTTGCCGCCAGCACGGGCATAGTAGGCGCAACGGTTGTTACCATGGGGCTAATGTCATTACCCTTATTATTAAAGCGTGGTTATTCGCCATCCATTGCAACTGGAACTATCTGCGCTACTGGAACATTAGGGCAAATTATCCCGCCATCAATTGTGTTAGTACTGCTGGGTGATGTCTTATCCAATGCTTATCGCGATGCACAATTTAAATTAGGTGTCACAGATGCGCACACTTTATCAGTTGGCGATTTATTTATTGCCGCTATAGTACCTGGATTACTCCTCGTCAGTCTTTACATGCTGTATTTAATCCTTACGGCATTATTCCGACCTAGCATTATTGTTCCCGCTCAAAAAAGCGAAGAAACAATTTCAGCCAAAGACGTTTTCTTTAGTTTATTACCTGTTTTGCTGCTTATTTTTTTAGTGCTCGGGTCAATACTTGTCGGCGCAGCCACACCAACGGAAGCGGCGGGCATAGGCGCATCAGGTGCATTAATTTTAGCGGGCATAAAAAAACAACTAACGACACAGAGACTGAGAGAAATTGTTCGCTCTACTACTGAAATCACTGCCATGATTTTTATGATTCTGATTGGCGCTTCATTATTTTCTTTAGTGTTTCGCGGATTCGGCGGCGAAGAATTAGTCCATCACTTTTTTAACCAATTACCCGGTGGAGTTTTTTCAGCCATTTTTTTAGTGATGGCAGTAATTTTTTTATTGGGATTTATTTTAGATTTTATCGAAATTATTTTTGTAGTGATTCCAATTGTAGGCCCAGTGTTATTGATGATGGGTGTCGATCCTGTTTGGCTTGGAATTATGATTGCCATTAATTTGCAAACATCATTTTTAACCCCACCATTCGGGTTCGCATTATTTTATTTACGTGGCGTTGCGCCGGAATCGGTGAAGACCAGTGATATTTATCGTGGCGTCATCCCCTTTATTATTTTACAAATGATACTCTTGGTGATCTTGGCAATCTGGCCTGAGATAGCGACCTGGCTACCCAATCAGCTGAAATGAGAATCCACTATGACACCTGCAGAGATAATACATCCCAAAGGCGAATTGGCTTTACAAACTATCACTATGCCCGCTGACACCAATCCTTTCGGTGATATTTTCGGCGGCTGGGTAATGGCACAAATGGATCTGGCGGGTGCAATCCATGCCAATCAAGTTGTCACGGGGCGCGTCACAACAGTTGCCGTAGGTAGCATGCGATTTATTCGCCCGATTCCGGTGGGCGCCGTGATTAGTTGTTACACCCAAACACTAAAAATTGGTAATACCAGCATTCGTATTCTGGTTGAAGTCTGGATTAAAGATTTCAGTAGCCACCAACTCAGTTTAGTCACACAAGGCGAGTATATTTATGTCGCTTTAGATGAAAATGGCCACAAACGTTCGATTATTCAATAGCAATAACAACGAAAATTTCGATAGTGGCAAATTACACTGGGAATATCTCCGACAGTTGTTTATCTTCTGCGTTGGCGATTACCAAGACAGTAAGGGCAAAAAATTGCGCCAAAACCAGAGAAGATAAAAATGCTAAAAGATAGCGATCAATCCTTCGGATTTATATCGATTGTGTTGCACTGGGTCTCAGCCACCACCATTATTTTTTTATTTGCGCTTGGCGTCTATATGACGGGCCTCGGATATTACGATGACTGGTATCACAAGGGTCCTGCACTGCATATTAGCCTTGGAATTTTATTATTTTTTGCAACCATATTGCGGTTGATCTGGCGCAGCCTCAATAGTAAACCAAAAAACCTATCAAATAATAAGCCAGCTAATTTTGCAGCAATAAGTATCAAAGTTGTTCTTTATTGTTTAATTTTTTTAATTGCCATAACGGGTTATTTAATTACTACGGCTGAAGGCAAAGCAGCTGAAATTTTTGATTGGTTTAACCTTCCCGCCAGTATGTTATTAAGTGCAAATCAGGTGGATCTCGCGGGTGAAATTCATAAATACTCCGCCTGGTTAATTATTATTATTGCCAGCTTACATGCGGGCGCTGCACTGCTTCACCATTTTGTTTTTAAAGATAGAACCTTAAAACGTATGTTAATGATTAAATAGTCCCATGCTATTAACAATAGCCTAGCCACAACAGGAGCTTCCCTATGTTAAAACTTAAACGAAATCTTATTGCTATTTCGCTCATCGCAGCCGCCAGCCTTAGTGCCAATACTTTCGCTGATGACTATGTTATCGACACAAAAAATGCGCATGCATCCATTAATTTTGCTGTCAAACATTTGGGTTACAGCCTACTAACGGGTCGTTTCGATAACTTCGAAGGTGAATTCAGCTATGACCCTGCCAAAGTTGAAGCTAGCAAAATCAGTGTCACCATTGATACCAGCAGCGTAAACACCAATCACGCCGAACGCGACAAACATATTCGCAGTGCAGATTTTTTAACTGTTGATAAGTATCCAAAAGCAACTTTTGTCAGTACCAAAGTCATTCCGAACAAAACTGATAAAAATGCTTTCGGATTAGTCGGTGACTTCACACTTAACGGTGTAACCAAAAGCATCACCATTAACGTTACCAAAATCGGCGAAGGCAAAGATCCATGGGGCGGTTACCGCGCAGGTTTTTCAGGTAACACTGAAATCCAGATGAAAGACTTCAATATCAAAATGGATTTGGGCCCAGCTTCACAGACAGTGAAATTACAATTAGAAGTTGAAGGAATCAAGAAGTAGCTTTTAACTTATTAAATTGACGACTAAAAATGCCAGTGCTTTAAATACACTGGCATTTTTTATGACGGGATAGAGCTCAACTGCGACAAAATGCCACATTTTCATTTAGTAGGACATCACTATAATGTCGCACTTTTTGCGAGAAAAGTTATGCCCAGTCGCCACACTTTTAAAAAAACTCACTTAAACCTTACCTTGATATCAGCATGTTTTATCGTTCTCTGTTTAAGTTCGCCGTTATGGGCGGAAGATGTCATTGAGGTGGTGATTAACGGTGATCAAAATAACCTGCCGGAAACCACAGGGGATGCAGCCGAATTATTAAAAAAAGATGGCGTAGCATTTTATTCGGCTGGCGGCATTTCAAGACTACCCGTTTTGCGCGGCATGAATGACGATCGTATAAAACTTATCATTGACGGCGCTGAAACCACATCAGCCTGTGCCAATCATATGAATCCCGCACTTTCTTATATAGATGCCAGCCGGGTACAAACAACGGATGTCATCGCGGGAATTACACCAGTGAGTGTCGGTGGCGATAGTATTGCAGGAAGTATAATTATTAATTCTGAAAACCCGGTCTACGCAACATCCGCAGACGAATTATTAACTGCCGGATATTTATCTCTATTTTATAAAACCAATAATCACAATCGCGGTGAAGCCGTTAATGCGCGGATCGCCAGCGATTCACTGAGCGTGGAATATAGCGGTTCACGCGATCAGGCAGAGAGTTATGAAGATGCTCATGGCGATAAAGTTTTAGACACTCTCTATCGCACCGAAAGCCATAATCTGACGCTAGGTGTTCGCGGTGAGAATCAGGAATTGATTGTCAAAATCACTCATCATGAAGTGCCTTATCAAGGATTCCCCAATCAATATATGGATATGGTTGGCAATATCAGCAATGGCATTAACGTGAATTATTTGCGCGATTTTAATTGGGGACAATTGGATACACGAATCACTTGGCAAGATGTATCGCATGAGATGGGTTTTTTCACCAAAGAAAAATCCGGCACCATGCCGATGCTAACAGAAGGAAAAGATACTGGTTATCAAATCAAAGCCAGCTTGCCGATAAGTGAAAAAAATACGGTGTTAATCGGCCATGAATATCACAATTTCACACTCGACGATTGGTGGCCAGCAATTGAAGGCTCAATGATGATGGGGCCAAATGATTTCGTAAATATTCAGGATGGCGAAAAATCCCGTTTCGCGTTATGGAGCGAATGGGAATCACAAATTAATGCAAAGTGGATGACACAAACCGGAATTCGCTACGAACATGTGATCACCGATGCGGGTAATGTTCAACCATACAACGATATGTCATCAATGATGATGCCAAATCTTGATGCCACCGCCGCAATTGCATTTAACAGCCGCGGCCATCAACAAATCGATGACAATCTTGATCTCACTTTACTCGCGCAATATCAAGCAAACTCCAACCAAAATATTGAGTTTGGCTACTCACGAAAAACACGCTCACCCAATCTCTATGAACGCTATTCATGGGGCCAAAATACTATGGCCATGACCATGATCGGTTGGTTTGGTGATGCTAGTGGTTATGTCGGCGATATTGATTTAACTCCCGAAATTGCACACACACTCAGCGCCACATTTAATTGGCAATCGAAAGCAGAAGACGAATGGAAAATTTCTACCACTCCTTATTATTCTTACGTTGATAATTATATTGATGTGAAACAAATCGGCACATTTAATCCACTCATGGTGATGTCTGTCACTCGACCCAAATTACAATTCATCAACAGCGACGCCGATTTTTATGGCTTTGATATAAAAGCAGAACACAAGCTGTGGAATAACAATTCCTGGGGTAAAGGAAAAATCAAAGGCTTAATGGTTTACACCCGAGGTCAGCGTCACGACAAGAATGAAAATCTCTACCAAATAATGCCACTCAATTTCAGCGCAACACTTGAACAATCCATTAACAACTGGACAAACACAATTGAAATTCAATGGGTAGATAAAAAAGATCACGTTGATTCAACACACTCAGAAAACACCACCGACAGCTACACTTTGGTTAACCTCGGCAGCCGCGTCACCTGGAAAAAATTCACCATCAGTCTGGATGCACGAAATATATTGAATCAATATTACGATTTACCACTAGGCGGCGTCAGCCTCGCACAATGGTATGGCGAAGGCATGAATGGCCCACTTAACTCTCTTCCCGGTCAAGGTCGCTCAATTGATATTGGGGTGCGGTTTTTGTTTTGATTAGTCGACGGACGACTGTGGTTTTTTATTTAATGATGGTAACTCAAGGTTCCAAGCCCAGCTGCCCGGCTTTGGGTTTAGGAATATCAAACACAGCAGCATCTTGCCACTGATTTTTTTAAAATAGAAATAATAAAAGAATTTCTACTGTCGAACAATAACGGAGGTTTAATCTTACCCTGACCTTGTTTTTATAGATTGTATTTCGCCCATTATCTTTCGCTCTGAAAACTTTTTCCTAACTGCTGCAAATCGTGACCTGTAGGCGATTGGTATACCCGCAAATCAAATTCCGGTAAGACTGCAAAAATATGATCGAAAATATCTGCCTGTATATTTTCATAAAAAACCCAGTCGGTGTTGTTGATAAATGCATAAATTTCTACAGGAATACCATTAGCACCCGGGCTTAGGTGGCGCACCATGTGGGTCATGTTTTTATGGATGTGTGGGCTCGCGTTTAAATAGGCTGTGAGATAAGCGCGAAAAGTTCCCAGGTTGGTTAATCGACGGCCATTAACTGGCAAGCTGGTGTCTGTTTGTTGCTCGCGATTATAGCTATCGATCTCCATCAGTTTTTGTTGCATGTAATCACTCAGTAGCTGCGATTTGCGCAATCGCGTTATATCCTCCTCACTTAAAAAATGCACGCTGGTCGCATCAATATGAATGGCACGCTTGACTCGTCGCCCGCCAGACTCTGACATACCGCGCCAGTTTTTAAATGAATCCGAGATAAGTGCATAGGTGGGGATAGTGGTAATTGTTTTATCCCAATTGCGGATTTTTACTGTGGTAAGGCTGATATCAATCACTTCACCATCAGCACCGTACTTGGGCATTTCCAACCAATCACCCAAACTCAACATTTTGTTGGCGGATAATTGAATGCCTGCAACCAATCCCAGAATTGGATCTTTAAAAACCAACAACAAAATCGCCGTCATGGCGCCCAAGCTGCTGAACAAAATTATTGGTGACTTACCAATCAATAACGAAAGCGCAAAAATCAGTACAACAATTGCGCCCACTAATTTCAAACCTTGAAATAATCCGCGCAAAGGCAAACGTCGTCCCGACTCGGTTGACATCGCAATATCTTCAAACGTATTTAACAAGGAAAAAAGTGAAAGCATCCCAAAGAGCAGAATCCACAAATGGGTAACCATCGCAATCCATGCCAGGCTACTTGCATCAGCCTCCAACCACAAACGCGCCTGCGCAAACACAATAATGCCTTGCAGGGTTAATACCAGACGAGTAAAGAAACGGCGGCGATAAAACGCTTGTGTCCAAACCTGTCCGGGTTCTTTTGCACTAATCCGTAAAAACCTCAACACCACACGATGCAACACCCAATGAATCACCAGCGTCGTCACCGCAATTACAACAATCACCGCAATCACATACGCCTGTTCACTGCTTTCAAATCCAAATTTTTGTAACCAGTGTTGCAAGTAATCTTTCATTGGGATGTTGACCTTCTGTTTTTGGATATCAATGGAGTATGCTGCTCATAAAATACCATTGTTCATGCTTCATGAACGTGCAATTTTTATGAACAAGCTATAAATGTTGTCACTATGGAGTTATTGAGTTAATGCGCGTCCAACGAAATAGTAAGATCAATTAGCGCTGCTGGCTTCGCTTGCGCCATCACTGGAAGAACTATCCACCTGCTGGGATTTTTTTACATCGGCATCCTGAATAGCACTTTTGTCTTCCTCCGACTTCACACAATCCACAACAACACCCGCCTCATTGGAACAATTCCCACTGGTTACAGGCTGTTGAACCCGATCATTTTTGATATTACTTTTTGTTTTTATTTTTTGGTCAGCAAGCACAGGATTTATAATTGCAACACTAACCAGAACTAACAAAACACGAAGAAATGGGATACGCATATTATTTACTACCTGTGTTATGAATGATTTATAGAGATAATTTCTTTAAAATGGAAATAATTAACAAACTTCTGCGTTCGGCCAAAGAGCCGACGTGACTAAAGTAACTTGAAAAACACTCCCTTTATTCGTTGGAAGGCAACCCGGATTTTTTATTGGCATATTGAATTGTGTTTTATTACCCTTAACATGATTCATCAAAGTGACTGATAATACACTTTTACTTTTTCTGCCATTTTTTGTCGACGGATTTTTAAAAAAACTTCAAAGTTATCATAGCTATATTCTTCCGGTGATTCCGGCATACAGTTTTCAAGAAGGTTCTGTTTTAATAAATCTACACTATTGATAGCACCGTATTTCAAGCTTCCAGTCTGACATTGACTAATTACATCTTTAATATATTCACTTGGCGAACGATCACCAATTTTTATATTAACCTCTTGCTGAACCATTACATAATTAGCAACCTGATTATATTTTGCACGACCCAAACCTTGATGCTTGAGAAAATTTTTAGGGAAAATATGATGGATATCTCCATGATGAATCAGCATATCTCTAATGGTAATGTCTTTACTTAAAAAACCTTTCTCGTTCAATTTGGCTTGAGCAGCCCAAAAAACTTTTAATGCAGGCGAATTGACCGTACTGGTTTCCAGATTTTGTACGAGTCCAATAGTCCAAAAAGTATCAGACAACTCTGCTGCTTCAACCGCAGACAACACTGCAGAAAAATCATTTTCATTTATGGCCTTAATATCTTTATCAAACAAAGATTCAGGAGAACCAGAGTAGCGCCCCGTAAGAAGAGACATTACAAACCAGCGCCGCACCCAACTCTCAATATTGGGATTATTACCAAGATCACGTTTAAGCTTTAAATAAAGGATGTAAGCAAAATTCAAGGCATTCGTAGACTGAATCATTCCCGCCTCAACAAAGCCTGCCGCACGAATGATCATTAAAAAACGCTTGAAATTAGTTTCATTAATAAATTCTCTAATTCCCTCCGCCAAAACCTTGAATGAATTTTCTTCAATAGACTTTTCGTAACTACGAGTTTCAAAGTTTCGCCCTGAAAGCAACCCCACCAAATCTGATAATCGCCCTCGATTAAATTTCGTAGTAAATGCTACACGTAACATATCCGAATAACTCGGATCATAGAGATCATCCTGCTCATCACGCAACCATCGCATAGCCGAAAAATAATTGGTTTTTATAAAATCTTGATCATTTGTTTCTATTTGGGAATAAAATTCTGGTGCTACGGCAAGATGGCAGAAATAATCTATAGCTTTGCGCAAGGTATTACCTTCAAATTCTTCGTTAGCCGCAATTTTCGACATAGCAAAATCTGCCTGACTAAGCACAACTCCTTTTGAATTAATTCTGATAAATATCTCAGTGACCGTTTCAATATCTAAATCTGGTGCTAGCTCTATTATCCCAATTTGTTTTTTTACAATATCACAAAGTTTATCTAGGCGTTCATAAACAAGATCTTCACTTGAGTTAGGGTTGAGCACCAAATAGTCTCTCACTACTTTATGAACTTTTTGCTCTCCACTTACAATAGGCGCAATATCACTGAGCCATGCCTTATCTTTTTCAATTGCTGGATTACAAACCTCAAACCTTTCCTCCAATGGATGAAAAGCTATGCGGATCTTAATTTGCTTATAGTCTTGATTAACAACCTTTTGCCCAGCAATAGCAGCAGTTAAAGCTGTTACTCGTTGCTGCCCATCAATTAATATTTTTTTCCCTTCAGCAAAACTTCCATCTTTTAATTTAATTGTAGGATTTCGCCATGCAATGATATACCCCACAGGAAAACCCTCATAAAGGCTGTCCATTAAATCTCGCACCTTAGATGCATCCCATACGAAAGGTCGTTGAATTTCTGGTATTGCTATTTCACCCGATTTCACCCAACTTAAAACGGTATCTATTAGATGTTGATTAACAGCGTATTTTTGAGATGTCATTTTTCTGCTCTCCTAAAAATTAATATAAATACCTTTTAGCTCACGAAACTTACTGAATTTTTTACAGCACCCACTCAATCAACACCTTTATTTTATTGTTTGTCTGGCACGTGATAACAGATTTTGAAGAGCTATTTTTTCTTATTTTAGTTAATTTTTGAAACCTGAACCCAGAATTGAAGGGGTAGATTATTATTCTTTATTCCAAACATTGGCCACCATCAAAACTCGAAAGCATTTTCTCAGCAAGACTCCAAGGCAATCGCCTCTCGGAATTTTGCATTTTTTTAAGCGCAGCCCTTGCAACCATAGTTGTAATTCGTTTTTCACAAATCATTTTTTCAATTAACCAAAGTGTGCCATTCACTTGGAGAGTTTCGGCTTCTGCTGCTTTTCGAAGTTCTGCATCGCCAGTTAGTAATGGGCATTTTTCACGCTCAGCTAACACCAACGCAAACAAATCGTTTCTACTTGGTTTTTTATAATTTCTACCCAGATCCAACACACGTTCGATTCCACTTTCATCGATACCTCTGACCTGCAAACCCAAGTCTAAAAAATAAGCATGCTGTTCTTCCAGCTCTTCATAAAAAAGTACATCAGGTACAACAAATTGGTAACCCAAGCTAAACATGGGAGCAATTAAATCACCTGCTTCAATATCAATCAGAATATTGGCATCACTGATAAGTAACAGCATCCATTGCCACCTCAGATTCCATTGAGCGAAGTTTGCGAAATTGATTCAGAGACAAATTTAATAACTCAGCGGCTTTGGATTCCCCAATATATTCTTCTGCCAATGCATGAAATGTCAGCTGTTCAAAAACGTGTGCTTTTTCACTGGGATACATCAAACCAGGTTCTTTGCGATTCCAGCCTTTAATACTAAAAAACTTATTTTGATTGTCACGATAAGTTTTGGAGATGATGCCTAAATCAAGTGCACGGTACAAAATACCCGCCATTGAAAGACCGAACTCTTCTTTTAATAGACTTAGTTCTTTTATTTCAATCGCATTGCGATGAACGCCTAATTCCTGAATAACAGATTGTTTAGGAAATAAAAAAGCGCCCGCAAAACGGTCGCAGGCTTTTTCTTCATTCAAATCTTCAGCCAATCGCCCTTCTAACAACAAATGACCCAACTCATGAGCCAGAGTAAAACGCTGACGGTCGCCCGGCCAATTGCGGCCAACAACGACTATCGGCATATTGCCCACATGTGCAGCAAGGCCATCGAATTTGTTATCACCCTCAGCATTAATCATAAAAACGCGAATGCCTTGGGTTTCCAGTAGATCAATTAAATCCGGGATAGGGTCCAACCCCAGTTCCCATGCATCGCGCAGCTGATTTGCCAAATCTTCGATACGATCAATGTGATCAACTTTTGGAAGTAAACCATCAGGAGCAGAAAACTCCTTCACTGGCGGAGAAGGGAATAGGCTTTCCAGCTCCAAGCGCCGCTCAATTTGATCAAGAATCTCATGGGTAATAGCATCTAATCGTTTTTGTGGTAAAGAACTGCGCTTACGATATTCAACCCCTTCCAAAACAATATTTTCAGGGCGAAAGAAATACTCTGACCGCACATTGAGTGCACGAGCCAACTTGATTAGAACTTCACTGGTAGGTAATGCAGCGCCATCCTCATACTTTTTGATGGCCGCATGCGACAAACCAACAGTCTCACCTAAATCACGTAGTGACAATCCTGCTGCCTTACGGGCCCGCTGCAATCGTTGGTTTAACATAGTATTCTCCATGAGCAGTCTTAAGGTTTACAAAATATTATACTTTTAGTATTTTTGTAAACCTCAAAGTCAGATTCATCACTAAATACTCTAAAGCTGTTGGGGAATATAACTGAACAACCTACTCAATATTCTGCACCTGCTCCCGCATCTGCTCGATCAGCACTTTTAATTCAACTGCGACTTGAGTGGTGTCGCTGACAATACTTTTGGATGAGAGGGTGTTGGCTTCGCGATTTAATTCTTGCATTAAAAAATCCAAACGGCGGCCGAGGGAGTCGGTTTGTTTCATGCTGCGTTTGACTTCTATGACGTGGGTGTCGAGGCGGTCGAGCTCTTCATCTACGTCGGCTTTTTGGGCGAGCATGACGACTTCTTGTTCGAGTCTTTCCGGGTCTAATTCTATTTGTAGGTTGGCTATTTTTGTTTGTAGTTTTTCGCGTTGCGCGGTGAGAATCGTTGGCATGAGTTGGCGAACTTTTGCGACTAACTCTGAGACGGATTGCAAGCGCTGTAAAATTAATTGCTCAAGTTCCGCGCCTTCGCGGCTGCGATGCTCGATTAATCCGTCCAAGGCTTTATTAAATAATTGCAATGCGGCTTGATGCATGTCTTCGCGATTCAATTCTTGTTTTTGAATCACACCTGGCCAGCGTAAAATTTCCAGTGCGTTTAATGGCGCGGCAGATTCGCCTAAATATTGATTGATATGCTGCGCGGCTTTGGCGATTTGTGCAGCGCGGGTTTCGTTGATGCCTAATTCGCTTTCATCTTCTTGTTCCCATTGCACTTGCAGACTAGCTTCGACTTTTCCGCGCTGAAGTGCTTTGCGCATAGCATCGCGCAAATGTGGCTCAAGTTCGCGAAAGTCTTCGTGCAAACGGAAGCTGGGCTCAAGATATCGGTGATTCACACTGCGAATTTCCCAGACCAAGGTTCCCCATGGGAGTTTGATTTCTTGTCGAGCAAATCCGGTCATACTGCGTGGCATGGTGAGTCCTTATAAATTATTTAACTGTTTTCGAATGAGGTGATGTAACGGATGGGGTGAATGTACCATGTTGAACTGTTAAAGTTCACCCTCTCCATTACCCAGTCAGGATTCACTATGCAACGCCCAAGCCTTAGACAACCCAACCAATTGCGCCCGATCAAGATCACTCGTCAATACACCAAACATGCAGAAGGTTCTGTGCTGGTGGAATTTGGGGATACCAAAGTGATTTGTACGGCCAGTGTGGTTAACGGGGTACCGCCCTTTTTACGCGGTCAGGGGCAAGGCTGGCTGACGGCGGAATATGGCATGCTGCCGCGCTCTACTGGCACACGCATGGATCGCGAAGCGGCTCGCGGTAAACAACAAGGTCGTACAGTGGAAATTCAACGCTTGATTGGCCGCTCATTGCGTGCGGCTGTCGATTTACAAGCACTAGGCGAAAATACCATCCACTTGGATTGCGATGTTATTCAAGCAGACGGCGGCACACGCACCGCGTCTATCACTGGTGCTTGGGTTGCAATGGCCGACGCGATTCATCATTTGGAAAAAGAAGGTAAAACCAGCGGACAAGCACTGAAGCGTGGAGTAGCCTCTGTCTCGGTTGGTATCTATCAAGGTGTTCCCGTTTTGGATTTGGATTATCCTGAAGATTCTGCTGCGGATACTGATATGAATGTCGTGATGTCGGATGACGGCGGTATTATTGAAATACAAGGTACTGCCGAAGCTGAGCCATTCACTGAAGAACAATTCACCGCCATGTTAAAACTGGCAAAAGATGGGATTAGTGAATTGCATAAGCTGCAGAGAGCAAGTTTGGATTAATTGGTGCTTCCCCCTTTGAAAAAGGGGGATTGAGGGGGATTTAAAATCTAGATTAATTTACATTCTTGGATTTTTAAATCCCCCCTAGCCCCCCTAGCCCCCCTTTTTCAAAGTGGGGAAATATAAAAATATTTTTTAAAAAATTAATAATTAAAGAGGTCCAGTTCATGCAAATCATGCAAAAAAAATCACTCACAGCGTTTGTTTCCGCAGCATTATTCTTTTCCGTATTGACGGCCTGTGACTCAAAACAAAAAGAGTCAACGGCGACAGAAACTGCAACACCTACGTCAATTTGGCCGGTGATACAAAGTGCAGTAAAAAAAGATCCCACTATTGAAAAACGTATCGATGATTTATTAATGCGAATGACCTTGGAAGAAAAAATAGGTCAAGTCGTTCAACCCGAAATTCAAACAGTCACGCCCGAAGATATTACGCAATATCATATAGGGTCGGTTTTAAACGGCGGCGGCAGCACACCCAACAATAATAAATACGCAAAGTTAGAAGATTGGGTAACCATGGCCGATAGTTTTTATAATGCATCTATCGACAAATCTAACGGGCGCATCGGCATTCCCATTATCTGGGGAACAGATGCAGTGCACGGACTGGGCAACGTTGTGGGTGCCACATTGTTTCCGCACAATATTGGTTTAGGTGCGACTAACAATCCTGAATTATTGAAAAAAATCGGCTGGGCCACTGGGCGTGAAATTGCAGCGACAGGATTGGATTGGGATTTTTCACCCACCGTAGCTGTAGCGCGCGATGACCATTGGGGCCGTACTTATGAATCCTGGTCAGAAGATCCGCGCATTGTGAATGCATTTGCCGGAAAAATGGTAGAAGGATTACAAGGCGATGGCGCATCAAAAGATTTTTTATCTGACGAACATGTTATAGCCACTACAAAACATTTTATTGGTGACGGCGGCACACTAAATGGTGTTGATCGCGGACCAACTCAAGCCACCGAAATGCAGCTGCGCGATATTCATGGTGCTGGTTATATGAGCGGTCTGGCATCGGGTGTGCAAGTGGTAATGGCATCCTTTACCAGCTGGCAAGATACTCGCATGCATGGGAATAAATATTTGCTAACCGATGTGCTAAAAAATCAAATGGGGTTTGATGGATTAGTTGTCGGCGATTGGAATGGTCACGCGTTTATTCCAGGCTGTACTGTGTTGAATTGCCCTGAATCCTTAATGGCGGGTTTGGATATTTATATGGTGGCTGATCCAAACTGGAAAGAGCTTTATAAAAATTTATTAGAGCAAGCTAAATCAGGCGAAATTACAGCTGAACGATTGGATGATGCGGTGCGCCGAATTTTGCGAGTAAAAATTCGTGCAGGTGTATTTGAAAAAGGTGCGCCGTCCACTCGTACATTTGCCGGAAAAAACAATGTACTGGGTGCGCCAGAACATCGCGAAATTGCTCGTCAAGCTGTGCGTGAATCTTTGGTCATGTTAAAAAATAAAAATAATCTTTTACCTCTCGCACGCAATCAAAAAATATTAATGGCCGGCGACGGAGCCGACAGTATTGGCAAACAATCCGGTGGCTGGTCAGTCTCATGGCAAGGCACAGGTAACACTAATGCCGATTTCCCCGGTGGCACATCTATTTACGCTGGCATCAATCAAATTGTCAGTGCGGCTGGCGGCAAAGTCACACTGAGTGTAGATGGTTCTTTTACTGAAAAACCCGATGTTGCCATTGTCGTATTCGGTGAAGACCCCTACGCCGAAATGCAGGGTGATGCACCCAATCTCGCATACAAACCACGTGACCCAAGTGACTGGGAAATGCTAAAAAAATTGCGAGCCCAAGGTATTCCGGTTGTTTCGTTATTTATGTCGGGTAGACCGCTTTGGGTGAATCGCGAATTAAATGCATCAGATGCATTTGTCGCCGTTTGGTTACCCGGCACTGAAGGCGAAGGTGTAGCGGATGTCATTTTCAAAAATGCAGAAGGCAATGTGAATTTCGACATGAAAGGTCGATTAAGCTTTTCCTGGCCAAAACGTCCTGATCAATCACCGTTAAATATTGGTGACGAAAACTACGACCCACTTTTTGCTTATGGCTATGGCATGAGTTACGCCGATAAAAATACACTGGCAGACGACTTGTCCGAAGAGGGCATAAAAGCAGAAGAAGTGGTAGATCTACTGGAATTTTTCAACCGTCGGCCATTGGGGGATTGGCAACTCGAGGTTATCGGCTATCAAAATGATCGCGTAGCTATGACTGGTAAAACAGTAACTGCATCCTCAATTGAAATGACGGCTGTTGATCGCGAAGTTCAAGAAGATGCACGCCGTGTGGTCTGGAATGGCAAAGGTAACGGACAGGTTTCTCTTTCGGTCACCGATCGAAAAGATTTAATCAATTATTTAAATGCAGATTCAGCCCTGGTTTTTGATATTAAAGTAAATTCAGCACCCAGCGCTTCAGCTTTCTTGCGATTAGGTTGCGGATCTTTTTGTGCATCTGATTTGGATTTCACCAAAAAATTCACATCTTTTGCGGGGCAAGATTGGCAAACCGTGACTGTCCCTATGAGTTGCTATAAAACATCTGGCCAAAATTTTGGTATCCCACAAAAGCCAAGTGAATTTTGGACACAAGTATTGCAACCATTCGCTTTAATCACCGAAGGAACTTTAGATGTTACATTCGCTAATGTCCGGTTGGTGAAAGGTGCAGGGAAAGGAGTTGAGTGCCCTTAAACACCCTCTCCCCAGCCCTCTCGACAACGGCTCCATGGTTGCTCTACCTTCTGCATCCATGCAGTCGTCCCATCAAGGGAGAGGGAGCAGATTAATGCACAGAATTATTAAGAATTAAGTATTCCAATCATAAATAAAACCTCAGCCATAACTATTTCCCCTCTCCCCTTGTGGGAGAGGGGGCAGGGGGAGAGGGGGTAAAGTGCCAAAAGTGAGCCTAAACAAACAAATTTTTATCGGTGCCCTTTTCGGTCTGTTGATCGGATTGGGCATTTCTCATCTTGATGCAGACTCATCCCTAAAATCACAAACACTTTATGCCTGCGGTTTAATCGGCACAGTGTTTATCGACCTGTTAAAAATGGTCTTGGTACCGTTGGTTTTTTCGTCCATTTTTCTCGGCGTTGCCAAACTGCAACAACATCAACAAGCGAATAAAGTCTGGAAGCTGACTTTAGCTTTTTTTGCAGGCTCAATGGGATTGGCGATGTTAGTTGCGTTGATTGCAACCAATTGGTTTAAACCCGGTGCGGGATTGCAGTTGCACCTTTTTGCCGACGCCATGAAAGACTTTTCCGCCACCGGACTTTCTGCCGATCAATTTTTCAGTCAATTTTTACATTCACTCTTTCAAAATCCTTTTGCTTCTTTAGCATCCGGCAGCATTTTTCCGATAGTGATTTTTGCATTAATTTTGGGTGTTGCTGTTATTAAAGGTGGCAAACAAGATTCTGTTTTCACAAAATTGATGGAAGAATTATTTGAATTAATTATGCGTATAGTCGGCTGGATTATGCACTTAGCACCATTAGGCATCGCGGCATTACTCTGTAAATTAATTGCCACGCAAGACACTAAACTGATTACCACTCTAGGCTCATTTATTGTTTTTATTTTTGCAATAACACTGTTTCATGGCGTGATTGTCTTGCCCGGCATTTTATATCTATTCACTCGCAAGTCACCCTTATGGTTTTGGCGTGGATCACGCGAAGCCTTAATAACCGCCTTTGCAACCAGCTCCAGCGCCGCCACACTTCCTGTGACCTTAGGCTGCGTTGAAAATCATTTGCACGTCAGCAAACCTATTGCCGGTTTTGTCATACCTCTGGGCGCAAGTATCAACATGGATGGCACCGCACTTTATGAAGCCTCAGCCGCACTATTTATCGCCAATCTTATCGGTATTGATTTAAGTCTTTTACAGCAACTCATTATTTTTTGCACCGCCATGATCGCCTCCATGGGTGCCCCCGGAATCCCCAGCGCTGGCATGGTCACTATGATTATGGTGCTTCAATCAGTCGGCTTACCCGCAGAAGCCATCGCCATTTTATTACCCATAGATCGATTGCTGGATACGATTCGCACCACTGTAAATGTGGAGGGGGATATGATTGGGAGTTTGGTGGTGGAGAGTTGGGTGGAAAGGGGAAAAATAAATTAAAACCCACAGCGTGAATCAGTTCTCACTATTTCTTCCCAAGCAAAAATATCAGCAATAATACCGTAAAAAATTTTATCTATTGATCGATTACTTGACACAATTCGCACTGCGATAAATATACAAGGCTATATGATTAGCGAACTTGAAGTTGAGAATTTGGTGAATAGGAAAACGCTATGAGCTATGACCTTTATATATATGATCCCTATGTTAAAACCATGATGGATGACGGCTATACCATTGAGGAGATTAAGGTTCCCACTTTGCCTCAAGAGGTTATCCACTCCTTTCGAAAAAGATTGGAACAGTACGACTATGCATTGGTCAGTGAAAACGATGAATGTTACGAGTATAAACACACAGATCAACACTGGGGTATCAACGTCAGCATATTTAACTCAGAAATTTGTTTTTCTGTTCCCTTCTGGGACGAGTTCGACGATGCATTCTTTGAAGCTCGTATGACCTCTGCCGAACTCTGTGATTCCCCCGCGTTACTTGTTTACGACCCACAAACGAGTGAATGGTTGGAAGAGTAAATCCAATCTCAAGAATAACGATATGAATAAACAGTTACGGCTTTTCAAACGGAATAATTTTTACCGTTTCGACCTGATTTTTTTCTTCTTCGGTTAAATTGACCCGTGTTTCTAATTCGCGGGCAACAGGTTTGAAATGCATTTCATCTTTAAAACCGCAAGCAATACACTCACGATAATCTTTACCCTCTTGGTTATAAACAACCAACTTATCCATTTCTGAACATTTGGGGCAAATGGCACCGGCTACGAAGCGGCGTTTATTGCTGAAACTCATTTAAAACCTCTCACAAAAAATGACGGGAATTGTTTTCCCGTTAGATTAGGCTTCTTCAACAATTCCTGAATGACGCAAAAGAGCATCGATGTTGGGTTCGCGACCGCGGAAATTTTTAAATAATTCCATTGGCTCTTTGCTACCACCTTGCTGCAAAATCTCGGTAAGAAAACTATTACCTGTTGCAGAGTTAAAAATACCTTCTTCTTCAAAACGTGAGTAGGCATCGGCGGATAAAACTTCTGCCCATTTGTAACTGTAATAGCCAGCCGCATAACCGCCAGCAAAAATATGGCTGAAACTATTTTCAAAGCGATTAAATATCGGCGGTTTCATTACTGCAAATTGATCGCGAACTTGATGCAACACTTGCAGAGCAGTCTGAGGGGATGCAGGGTTGTAGTCTGCATGCATTTGAAAATCAAAAATTGAAAATTCCAACTGACGAATCATTTGTAATCCGGAGTGGAAATTTTTTGCTGCCAAGAGTTTATTTAATAAATCTATTGGTAATGGCTTGGCTGTTTCAAAATGCTCTGAAATAAGTGGTATGGCCTCAGCTTCCCAACACCAGTTTTCCATAAACTGACTGGGCAGCTCCACCGCATCCCAAGCCACACCATTAATTCCACTGACTGCAGCCACATCAATTTGCGTTAACATATGATGCAGACCATGGCCAAACTCATGAAATAGAGTAGTCACTTCATCGTGTGTAAGTAATGAAGGTTTATCACCGACCGGCGGCGTGAAATTACAGGTTAAAAATGCAACTGGTAATTGAATGCCCTTTGATGTTTTACGACGAACTCGGCAATCGGCCATCCAAGCGCCACCTTTTTTATTTTCGCGAGCAAACATATCCAAATAGAAATATGCCAGTATCTGATTGTTTTGTTTGATTTGGTAAAAGCGCACATCAGGATGATAAGTATCAAAATCCGTTATCTGTTCAATTTGAATTGAAAACAACCGATTAACTATAGTAAACATTCCAGCAATAACTTTTTCGGCGGGAAAATACTCACGCAAAACTTCTTGTGATACATCGTATTTGGCAATGCGCAATTTTTCACTGTAATAAGTCGCATCCCAAGCTTGTAAATCACCACAACCTAAAGATTGGGCAAAAGCTTTTAATTCCGCTAAATCTTTTTCTGCAAGAGGTTTTGACTTTACAGCCAGCTGATGTAAAAAATCCATAACTTGCTGAGGTGATTCAGCCATTTTTGCAGCGAGTGACTTTTCTGCAAAATTATTAAAACCTAAAAGTTGAGCTAACTCATGACGCAAAGCCAGGGTTTCGGCAATAATCGGTGTGTTATCCCATTCCGCTGCTGATGATCCATCAGATTTTTTCCCTTCCAGGGATGCGCGAGTGACATAGGCCGTATAAATTTCTTCACGCAATTTCCGATCATCAGCATACATCATCACGGCGTAATAAGATGGAAAATCCAAGGTGATTACATAACCATCCAGATTTTTTTGTTTGGCGGATTGTGCTGCTTGTGCCAATGCTGACTCTGGCAACCCGGATAATTGTTTAACATCAGAAATTGTTTTATACCAAGCCTGAGTTGCATCTAATACATTATTTGAAAACTGTGTTGCCAATTCAGAAAGACGCTGTTTAATTTCTGCAAAACGTTGTTTATTGTTTTCATCCAAGGCGACGCCACCCAATCGAAAATCACGCAAGGAATTTTTAATGGATTGTTGTTGTGCCTGAGTTAAATTTACAAATTCCTGACTGTCCGCCAAAGCTTGATAAGCCATATATAAATCATGATTTTGACTAAATTCAGTTGAGTATTCAGTGAGTAACCCAATGCAATGGCTATAAACTTTTCTTAGAGCTTCATTATCGGCAACTGAATGTAAATGGCTAATTGGCGACCAGGCCGCATCCAGCTTGTCCCCCTGCTCTTCCAACGGAATAATCAAAGTATTCCAGCTTTTTTTTGTAGAATCTGAAACCAAAGCTTTCAATTGGTTTCGCCCCTGATCAATTAATTGCTCTATAGCAGGTTGAATATGTTCGACTTTTATTTGGGAAAAGGCAGGTAAAAAGTGATCTTGTAGCAACGGATTGGACATTCAGCACCTCAAAAAAGCATCTTTAAACAGTTTGGCGTATCATACACCGAAAAACTCCCAGCCTTAATGAGATGTAGTTATGACAGCTATTAGACCCTACCAAGGTAAAATCCCAAAACTTGATTCCGGTGTATTTATTGATGATTCGGCAGTCGTCATTGGTGATGTAGAAATCGGAAAAGACTCATCAGTTTGGCCTTGTACAGTAATTCGTGGCGATATGCATTTTATTCGTATTGGCTCGGGCACCAGCATTCAAGATGGATCTGTTTTACACATAACTCACGCCAGTGATTATAACCCTGCGGGACACCCATTAATTATCGGTGATCAGGTTACCGTCGGACATTCTGTTTGTTTGCATGGCTGCACCATCGGCAACCGGGTACTGGTTGGTATAGGCTCATCAGTTCTTGATGGCGCAATAGTAGAGGATGAGGTGGTAATTGGTGCTGGCTCACTGGTACCTCCCGGAAAACGATTGGAATCAGGCTTTCTTTACATGGGATCACCGGTCAAACAGATTCGGCCGTTAAAGGAGTCGGAGAAATCTTTTTTTAATTATTCAGCAACCAATTATATCAATCTAAAGAATTCTTACTTGAATGAAAGTTAACAAGAGAAGTATCGATTGAAATTATTTTCATATCAAAAATGCGCTGTAATTTTTTCAATCGCATGCCTGATTTCGGCATTGAGCTCTGCTATTTCCTACGCGCAAGAAGTCAATCAATCACACTCTGGTTTTAATATCATACTTGATCAAGAGCGAGCGCCATTTTCTTATAAAACTAAAAATGGTGAAGTGAAAGGTTTAATGATAGATTTATGGAATCTAGTCGGCAAACAATCACACCGAAAAATCAACTTCGAACTACTAGATCTACAACACAGCCTACACAAAGTAAAATCATCTAATAATCATGTCCACGGAGGCACATTTGACATTGATGAAAGAGATGCACCCCTGTTGTTTTCAATACCAATTTTCACAGTGCGATCCGCAGTATTTGTTAACAATAAAAAGCTATTTAATGCACTAGAACTAGCTGACCTGGAAAACGTTGTAATGGGAGTCACGGCTGGCAGCTACGAAGAAGATTTTATGCACAAACATTATCCAAGTATAATGTTGCGTATTTATAACAACCAAGCACAATTAGTTGAATCTGCAGTACGCGGTGATATTGATGTATTTGTTGTTGAATATCCGGTCGGCATCTACTATTTAACACAACGCAGCTCGCCTGATCAATTTCGTACTCTCTCAATTTTATCTAGCCGCGAAGTTCGAGCGGCGGTATCTCAAGGCAATGTCAGATTACTGGCGGATATTAATCAAGCTATTGGTCAAATTACAGAAGAGGATGCAAACGAAGCTATTCAAAAATGGATAGCGCAAGAACAAGTTGAGGTTGTACCTGACTGGATAATTGTTTTGGTCTGCGGTTTATTTGCAATATTTGCGCTGATATCCTGGTTTATTCAAATACGCTTTTTGCGAAAAAAAATTTCCAATCAAAAGCAGCAAATATTTGAGCAAGAAAAACACGTTCTCTTGTTAACCAGCAATATGAGCGATTGGGTATGGACATTGAATCAAGAATTTCTTTTTTCTTATTCAAGTCCTTCTGTAAATAAGCTTATAGGCTTCACAGTTGATGAAATTCTTCATAAACCTTTACATTTGGTTTTTTCACTCAGAGAAATCGAACGCTTGAATTCGCATATTGCCAGTATCATCGCTCAAGCAAAACGAGGAGAAGTTAAAGATGTTCAAGACTCTACCGTTTTACTAGACATGACTCACAAAAATGGGCAGAACATTTGGACAGAAGTTGCGATGAGAGTATTTTTCGATGCTTATGGCAATTTCACCGGAGCTCAGGGATCAAGTCGAAACATCACAGAACGTAAACACGCTGAAGACGTAATGCGGCAAATGGCATTTAATGACCCGCTCACACAACTTCCTAATCGCCGATTACTTGTCGACCGAGTTCAACAAGCTATGGCAGGATGCGTAAGAAACAATCACTATTCTGCATTACTTTTTTTAGACATAGACAATTTTAAATATATTAATGATAACTACGGCCATGATAATGGCGACATCATTTTGCAACAAATAGCCTTGCGCTTTTCATCTGGATTACGCGAAAGCGACACAATAGCGAGATTCGGTGGCGACGAATTTGTCATAGTCTCAGAAAATTTACATCAGGATTTCGAAACAGCAAAACAGCAAGCGTTACTCATAGGCATAAAAACCATGGAGTTATTTGATCGTCCTTTTTTTCTTAGAGAAATAGAGTGTAGTGTTACAGCCAGCATTGGCATTGCATTATTTAATGGTGACTCTCGCAGCGCAAATACCGTTATAAAACAAGCAGATTTAGCTATGTATCAGGCAAAAGCCAAGGGTCGCAATAGAGTTATCATCAGTGAAAATACCATCGAAATTTAATGATTACACTGTGCTTGGCTTGCCCGCACTGGACACTAATTATCTGTGGTTGTTGAAGGACAATCGCAGCGCAATTTTAATTGATCCTGGTGATGCCAATGTCTGTATAAAAGCATTAGAAAATTACAATTTGCGGCTCGATGCTGTTTTAGTGACCCACCATCATCGAGATCATACCGGCGGTCTCGCAGAGATTAAAAATATATATAATTGTCCAATTTATGGACCAGAAGACAATCGTATTCCCTTGATCGATCATATCTTATCTGAAGGTGACAAATTTAAATGGAAGTCACATACCTTTGATGTATGGCACTGCCCCGGTCACACCAACAGCCACATTGTTTACTGGAATCAACAGTTATTGCAGTTGTTTTGTGGCGATATAATATTTGGCGCGGGGTGCGGCAGAAATATGGAAGGGCAAGTGAGCGATCTTTATTATTCTTTAAAACGAATCGCTGAGCTGCCGAGCAACACTGAATTATTTTGCGCTCACGAATACACTCTGGATAATTTGTTGTTTGCTCAGAAAGTTGAGCCAGGGAATTTGGCTACAAGCGGCAGGCTGGAAAAGACAAAAACACTTAGATCTGAAAATAGATCTACTCTTCCTTTGCTATTGGAAATAGAAAAAGCAACCAATCCTTTTTTAAGATCAGAACGAATAGATATTAGGCACATGCTTGACTCTGAAAAAAATAACCCCGACATTCAATTATTCCTGAACCAATTTAGTTTTAAGTCAGATGATGAATATTATTTTGCGCTAATGCGCGGCTGGAAAAATTGTTATGCTCGATACTAATGTAATTATTTTACTCTGCTTAACTGGAGCAGTAACTGGATTTTGCGCAGGACTTTTTGGAATAGGTGGCGGCGGTATTATGGTGCCTATATTGGCTGTTATTTTTAGTCATATGGCTTTTCCTGCTGATCATCTAATGCATTTTGCTCTAGGCACATCTATGGCTGCAATCATTCCCACAGCGACCGCAAGTATAATTGCTCATCAAAAACATAAGGCTATTTTATGGCCGGTGGTATTAAAATTTGTTCCCGGTGTTTTGCTTGGTACTTATTTGGGATCACTCATCGCCAATCATTTATCGAATTACTTTTTGGCGATTTTCTTCTCGGTATTTATGGCAATAGTCGCCTGGAAAATGTGGAGCAATCGCTTGCCAGTAGCCTCTCAAGATTTGCCATCTACTCCACTACTCAGTTTCGTCGGAACTTTTATTGGTGGCATTTCAGCTTTGGTGGCTATCGGCGGCGGTACTATGACAGTTCCTTTTTTGCTTTGGAGCAACATTCGCCTCCAAAGTGCCATAGCAACTTCAGCAGCTGTTGGATTACCTATTGCTCTGACAGGCGCCATTTCTTACGCATCGCACTTAAGCGCCAGCATTGACGGAATTTCATTTGGTTATTTAGTCTGGCCAGCAGTATTAAGTCTTGCAGCAGGCAGTATTATTACTGCACCGCTTGGCGCTCGACTCGCCCATAGATTACCGACCGAAAAATTGAAACGATATTTTGCAATTTTTTTATTGTTTTTATCTGTACAAATGCTGGTGAAATTAGTTTGGTGACGAGCCTCATTTACACCCCTTCCTAACCTCCCCTCCACAAGGGGGAGGAACTTTACTCCCTATCTGCTAATAAAATTGGAGTATTCTATTCCTTAACTGCAACCAACTTATCAATTTCAGCAGCGAGATCTTTAGAGTCAGGCTTAGTCATACTGCCGTAATATTTTACTAATTTGCCATCGCTATCCAATAGGTATTTATTAAAGTTCCATTTAGGCTCTGACGAATCCTTTGCTAATTGCTTAAACAAGTTATTCGCTTCTTTACCTTTAACGTGAGTGGGTGCCAACATGGTAAAAGTAACACCATAATTTAAGAAGCAAATGGTCGCTGCTTTTTCTTCGTCACCATCTTCTTGCTTGAAGTCATCACTGGCAAAACCAACAACAACCAAGCCCTTGTCTTTGTATTTTTGATATAAAGCTTCCAATCCCTCAAATTGCGAGGTGAAACCACAATGACTTGCAGTATTCACCACTAATACCGGCTTGCCTTCCGTTATCGAACACAAATCAATATTTTGTTTGGAGTGAAGTTTTCTGTACTCGCCTTGCATATAGTCAGGGCAAGCTGTGGCAAGAGAAGACATAAATAAAACTCCGAAAATAGCAATGCGAAACATGAGTAATACCTCATTAGGTAGATATATAGAAGAATACGCCGAGGAAATTTATTGGATCACTCATCTGAAATGAAAACAAGCAAACTTGCATTCGTTAACAAACAGGATCAACCGACCCCAGCTTGAAGCTGTTTGCTAACTACTTAAATTAATACCAGAAAGAAAAGTACAGCCGGATGACATCTGCCTGTAAAGAATAGAGAGGTTCACTGCCAATCGCGTATTCTGCCGGACTATCAAGCTTTGAAATTGAGAGCCTGGCGTCACGGAAATTATCATAATCAATATTGAAGTGATCCCAATAAAAATTCACTGTGGATTTTTCAAACCAGGGAATTAATCCTTTGGGCATCTCATAGGTAACACCCAAACCAAAGGTAGATGATGTAAATGGACTCAATTCTTTATCTCGCGCCAAATAGTTTTGTGCATTAAAATAAGGAAATAAATCACTATAAAAGTTGGCTTCAGTTTGCTCATAAACTCTGTATTTTGCTTCGAATAACCAATTATCTTTATAACTATGTACATAACGAAGCTCATAGTTGGTCGACTCTACCCCCCAACTGTCTGAAAATTTTCTGGCATCAAATCTGACCGATGCTCGCCATGGCATATGATACATCAGCCTGACTCCCATAGCGTCGGAACTACGAGTATGCGGATATCGTTCAGATTGTGTTCCCCCAACATAACGCACGGTTCGATATGGATTATTCAGACAGGTATCTTCTTCAATCAAATCAAGACAAAGATCAGTTGCACTATCAAAACTAAAAGATGCAATTAAATTTTTAGTCAGAATCTGTGATGCACTGACACCGTACTTGCGACTCTGCATATCTTTTTTGAAATCCGGATCGGGAACTCGCTTGCCATTTACCGTAATATTTTGGCCAACAACATTCTGTCCCAAGCTAAACCCAAACCCTAAAGTTGTTAAATCCCCAAAAAAACTCTGTTCGACTCCTAACGAATAAGTAGTTGCATCGTAATCATTTTCTTTACTGTGGGTGTAGCCGAGACTGATGGTGGATCTATCAACCATATATTGAGCTGTAAATGCTTGCTCCTTCCGCTCTTCTTCATAAGGACTTGCAGTAGCTTCGACATCAATTGACGCGCTTGATACCATATCAACATAATAATTTGCAGATACAGAAAGATGAGGTCCAAGATTTTTTCTAACTAATATTGAAGGGCCAGTGATTTGAGCTCCACCACCATCGTAACCATGAAACATGACATCAATTCTTTCATCCGGTAACACCGCAGCGTTAACCGACAATGAAGATAAAATCAATACAAGACCACTGGCGAATCTGCTTATATTTCTCTTTATTTTTAAATTAGTTACAACCACAACCGCCTCCTGAGGCACCATCACCACCGCGAGCGGATTCACGCGCATCATAGACGTGATGTATATAGGAATCCGCAACCGGATCTCGCTCGAAGCTCATTACTTTATCGGCGAGATTTTGTCGCTCATAGGGTTTCACCCATGGCTTGATAGGTGAGCAAGCTGTCGCGCAGAACACAACCAACAGCAATATCAGTCGGCGACTGGAAATCATTCTCTGATCAACTCCCGAATCTGATCGCGGTATTTATTTTCATCGCCAGCTTTATAGCCGTGATTAACATAACGAACCTTACCTTTTTTATCGATCATAACAGTGGTAGGCATAGTATCTACAGAATAGAGCTTACTCACTTTTTGTTCTGTATCGAATAAAATTGGATAGGATATTTTTAAATCCTTAATGATTTTTTTAGCATCAGTATTGTCTTCTTCAACGTCCACGCCCAACAAGATAAAGCCAACTCCACTGTAGCGTTGCGACATAGCGTCCAATAGCGGCATTTCCTGACGACAAGGTCCACACCAGGACGCCCAGAAATTTAACATCACAACATTACCACGCTGCTCAGATAATCGAAGATTACTCCCTGCATTAGTGGTTAGGGTAAAGTCTGCGGCGTCATTTGCCAGACTATTCGATGACAAGAAAGCCGCACAGATAATCACGCTTGAAATCGTTAATACTTTTTTCAATACAGATAACATAAATTCAACCTCATATGATGGGCAGCTTGCAGGTTTGCCCACATTAATAATCAACTAAAAAAATAAAGCCAAACCAAAACGCCCTTCGAGATTATGGATTTTCTTTGCTGTTCCAAATAACTCATGTTCAAAACTGTGATCGCGTAACGAGAAATCAACCGACAGCCAATCCGTCATATAAAACCGCATGCCGCCGCCATAGGTATAAGTAAAATATTTTTTGTCTGCAAAGGTTGTATTTCCTGCACCACCAATCAAATAAAAATTGGTATTAAAAGTCCATTTATCCCATAGATAAATTTGTCCAGGCAAAATATTAATCCCTAACGAAACATCGTAATAACTCAAATCCCTCTGACTATCGGTGAGCAATTCAACTCCACCACTTAAAAGCTCATAACTGGTTTTTTGTGTCTTACTTAAACCGTAGCTCATTTCTGCAAAAAAATCTTCAGTAATGTGATAGGCAACTGTTACTCCAGCCACAGTATTACTTCCAAAATCTTCAACACTTAAGGTTCCGGTAAAAATACTGACTTCAAAATTTTCAGTATCAAGATCATCTTCTTTAATACGACGACGCTCTAAATCTGGCGTAATAATTTTGTCCAGCTCTTCATTATCTTGCTTGGATGCAGAAGCATCCTCTTCAGCAAAAGATAAAGGACTGAATAGATAAATACTGCTCAGTAACGTGCTTAGAAAAACACGTTTAATCCGACTTTCCATTCATTGACCTCTTCGTTGGTATTGCGACTGGTGAGTACATAGTGATTGGTATATTCCGCACGCAAAAATAATCTGCCCGTTAGATGCACATAAGTACCCAGACTGGCTTGCATAACTGTATCTTCGCGATCCTCGGTATTCACAAGAGTTGCACTGGGAAATGTTTTTAACGTTCCTGCACCTATACCTAAATAGGGGGAAATCCACCATTGTGGATAAGGCTGAAATAACAAAGCACCAGTCAAATATTGACTATCGGAAAATTTACCTGTGTTTTGGGCCGCACGAATTTCTGCAGACAAATTACGCGTAAATCTATATCCTAAATTTACTGTCAATCCATCAGCACCATCAAAATCACCGTAGGCCACGCCAAGTTCAACCCTATCCTCAAGATAATCCGCTTGTGAAAATTCAGGGAAATCAGGCACCTCACCATTGGGGCTTAAAGTGAGCCGCATATCTTCTCGTCGAATCCACCCAACCAGATTGCGTCTGGTTTTAATTTTGATCCATTCAGTTCTAGCTTTGAGCAAGGTAATGACTTCGTCGTGCTCGACCACATAAAAAATGGGATATCCACGCCCTGGCCCGGAATGCACATTTAAAAACGCGTCGTTAACTGTGACTTGCAGAATTTCATCAGAAAATAAGTTGGTAATCCAGTTGTCAGCTTTTGCTGGTAGGGCCAACAACAAAATGGCGTGCATTAACAGCACGCCAATTTTTCCTACCGCTTTACTCAATATTCGCACAGTGAACCCTTAGTTATGATTATTACGGTATAGCCATCTCAAAAGGATTATTGTAGTAACTGGCATTTAAGTCCAGCCATTCACTAATTAATCGACGCTCATGTTCATTTAAGAGATTGTAGTGCGTACTTCCGGCATTAGTGAAACGATTAAAAAACGCCATGCTGGCATTGGCACCACCACGACTAACCAAAGCTGGTAATTGCACTGCTTGGGTAATGGTAGCGGGTACAGGTAAATTATTACCTGGATCTATCACTAATATTGTTTGCAGGATTCCGTTCACGTCTGCGACATCAGTTTCTTCAAATGGACAGGGTGTAAATTCAGTGCACACCAGATCTCCATTTACGTTGGTCGCAGTAGGTGTTGGGCAAGCAGGAATGTCTGCATTGTTATCAACCCACTCACAATAGGGATAAAGTGACACAGGTGTGTCGTCAACCAATAATTGTTTGTCACGTCCATTAACCAATTGTTTGTACGAGTCCATAGCTTGATTTGCCGCTGTTTTAGTCCTATCCAGTCGCAACTGGCCCGCAGGAACCCTTGGGTTTCCGTCAGCGTCTGCACTGGAGTGACAAGCCAAACAAGTATTGCCGGTAAAAGTATCTATTGTTTGAGCGCCCCGGTCTTGCTCCCACAAAACCTGAATATGGTATTCGTAATTGATGACAATTCGACAATTTGAGTTCCACAAGAGACGGCAACCCTCATTAACAGGGGCAGGAATATCTTCAGGAGCTGCACCGGGGATCATTTTATTGTAAGTAAAATCAAAGCTTGGCGATGGTGTCATACCTGCTGCAGTCCATAGATCACGGTAATCTATATCAACTGAAGGCAATACTACATTTCGATCTTGTCCAGGGCCCTTCATTTGTACGCAGCTGTTCGCCCCATCAACTATTTCGCAAAAGGTGGAACGTGTAGCAAATTGAGCCATGGTTTCGCCCATTTCTGGAAAAGCCGGAAGACCATTGTCAAGCGAACTCAATGGCGGCAAAAAACGCTGTGTATTGGGAAAACTAACACCAGAGGTAGCGGCACCCGGATTGAGCTCCGCTGGCTCTTGACCTTCCCGTCCGTGAACCGCATCAACATTTTGCGGATCATGGCAACCATGGCACTCTTTGGTTTCACCGGGACGTAACGTTATCCAGACCGGATGACGTGCCTGAATTCGGCGACCATCTTTGTTAACTACTTCAAAAGTAAATGCAATATCAGATGGCACCCTGGTTTCTACTGATCCATCTCTTTCTATCGGCGCATATCCAATAATTTCCCTTGAGGCATCAATGCCATTACCCATCAAATTTCCATAAATATTATCGTCCTGATCATCCAGTGTATCGTCATCAGGAGAGGGAATAGGTTTTAGAATACGTAAAAAACGCGCAGGTTGCTGATCAGCCGACATTAACTTCAATTGATCATATGTGATGGTCGTCGGCTGTGCGCCTAGACGATTAAATGCGCCATCCAAATCATAGACACTGCGAATATGTATTACGCCGACATTATCGTTGGCTAATGCAGGGTCTAAATCAGACGCAATATACGCGGGTTTTTTACTGGCATTTTCCAGCGCCACCGCTTCCGTCAGCATATAACCCTCTTGGGCAATTACAACAGGCAATTGGGTATTGGCAGTTAAATCATAAACCCAGATTCCAAACAAAGGAGGCGCAGCTTCATATCCCTCCGCGGGAACACCATCAACCAATAATCCTGTGGTACAGGGTTTTAATTTTTGTGTAGCCACTTCAAGCAATCGACAAGATGACCAGCTCACCAATAATCGATTAGTACCGTCAAACAAAGGAGACAGTGATGCAAATAGTCCATGCATTGAAATAAAGTTTGGATCAATTGAAACAGGCAAAGGTGAAAATGACTGGGGATCGCCTTCAGTTCCAAGCGAAGGATCAACAAATACCATGTCACCACCAAGACTGGTTTCATTGTGCATATAAATTGCTGCTATGCGTCCATCCGGTAATTCTTGGGGATGAAATAATCGAGTCATGGTTTGAGTGTCATCAGCGGGCGCAAGATTCAAGCTGTTGTTACCAAAGAAATATTGTACATCGGTACCGTCTGGATTCGCTGTATACAAAACAATTTTCTCACCGCCCTGTTGACCCTGAGCTCCATCCCATCGAGAAAATAAAACGCGACCATCTTGCAATAATAGCGGCTGAATATCGTGACTTAAATTAAACGAAATTTGCTGCACATTACTGCCATCTGATTTCATTTTATGCAGGAGAAATGTAGTCAAATCATTGTCATCTTCAGTGACTGATTGGTATGCGGGTTTACCTTCATCCAATAAAATTTCGCGGGTTCGTGTTTGACGATTTGATGCAAATAAAATTGAGCCGTCCGCAAGATAAATCGGGGAAACATCATCGCCCCGCTCTGCTACCAAATCAGACGGTATAACTCGATGCAAATCTTTGGTAGCAAGATCATATTCCCAGATGTTCCAGGTTGGTTGTTCATCCTCGTCTGCATCCTCAATTTCGGGCGCACGCATGGAAAACAATAATTTTTTTCCATCAGAAGAAGCAGTTAAGTCTTTCACATCATAATTGGAAATGTTGGGGGTTTCCGGGTCAAGAGGAAAAACATTCGCAGTAATATTAAGTTCAAATGCCGTCGCAGCCGCACGATCCTTTAAAAATAATTCAGCACCAGGATTGAATGCCTCAGGATCTAGTATGTTCGGATAAACCGGGGCGTCATTTTCGTCAACTGGAATAATTCGCTTGATATAAGCAACAGGCAAATCAATAGCAACCGGATCAGGTTTTTGTGCACTGCCACCCGAACTACCACCACCACTACCACCTCCGCCACCACATGCTGCCAAGGATAAACTTACAAGGGCAACTAGACCAAGGATGAATCGATTCTGATTCTGCATGACAAGACCTCCCCACAGGGGGATAAAATGGTTAACTTTCCTCAATCGCTGCAATACTCACTCCAAAAAATCTCTCAGCATAAAATTTTATGCGCCAGTTCACATTTTAAATACAGATGATTAATAGCGCCTTTGAGATCTGGACTTTGAAAATTTCAATATTTCAGCAATTAGTTTGTTTAAATAGCGTAAACCTATCACAAGGTTATATTCAGCTGTGCCCGACAGATACCATACATTCTGGATAAATCAATTAAATGTTTCTCTCGATTCAGTCACGAATCCAATTCTCTACGTAAAATCACATATGACGTAATTTGACACTATCTGCCGCAATGGGTTTTTGTGAAGAATAATTGTCAATATCAAATTTTTTTTTATGCCCTTTATTTGCCAAACTCACCTAGAAAACACCAAACCGCTATAGTCTGAAGCCATAAAATGCAAAACACCTGGAAGAAAAAAATCTTCCCGGAAAAGTTTTGTGATCGAGCCGACAATTCAAAGAATTAATATGTGATTAAGTTGACAAAGACTCACTCAACTTCACCGTCGGTTTGATTTTTGCATTAGCCTGTGTCGGTGCAATTTAACCTACGACTCTATTCCTTAAACCTTAATCATCAGGAGTTATCGTGATTAATCTACGAAAATCCTCAATGCTTCTATCTTTTATGAAGAAGCGAACCTTGACATTGGGGCTCCTTGGCTTGATAGCCTTGGCTAGCAGCGCTTTCGGTGGTCCTCGTGAACAGGCATTACAAATTCATAATCGTGTCGCAGGCGTTCCGCCCACTGAAGCTGTTTTGGTACAGATGGCTCAGCAGATTGAAGCCAATAATGTTTCAGGTGCGGTAGATATTGCGATGAACAACGAGGCATTCTACGGCGTTACCCTGAAAACGTTAGCAACACCTTGGACCAATCGAGAGCAAACAGTGTTTGCACCTTTAAACGATTACGTTGCTACAGTCATTGGCATGGTGCGTGATGATAAGGACTTCCGGACCTTACTATACGGAGACATTCTCTACACTAGCAATGCCGGTGGACTGCCCTCATACTCAAATAGCAATAATGATCACTATGCTCAGGCTGAAGCTCAAGCCGTTAGCCTGAAAGATACCTTGGTGGAACGTCAACAATCACAAGTTACTGGTTTACCCGCAGAAGCTGTTTCCGGTGTTATTACTAGTAGAGCTGCAGCGAGAGCATTCTTTATTGATGGTACAAATCGAGCAATGTTTCGTTTTACTCTAATCAACCATCTTTGTCGTGACCTTGAGCAGGTTCACGATGTGACCCGGGTTCCCGACTTTATTCGTCAGGATGTCAGCCGAAGTCCCGGAGGAGATAGCCGAGTGTTTCTCAATAACTGCATGGGCTGTCACGCAGGCATGGATCCTATGGCAAAAGCTTATGCCTACTACGATTTCGAGTACCCCACCGATACACCTGATGCAGGATCAATACATTACAACGATGCTGGCACATTGGACCCAATTACCAGCAGTCGTGTCGAGAAGAAATATCTGCAAAACAGTAATACTTTTAAGGCAGGGTTTATAACCGATAATGATGAATGGCATAACTACTGGCGCAAAGGCATTAATTCCCATTTGGGTTGGAATTGGCGATCCAATCTACAGGGAGAGGGCGTTGGCGCTAGCAGCATGAATCAAGAGTTGGCACACACTAAAGCTTTTGCCAGCTGCCAAGTTGAGAAAGTGTTTGAAAATGTTTGTTTGCGAACACCGGCCAGCGATACAGATTTGACCAAGATTGAAGAATTCACCAGCAGTTTTGCAGACAGCGGCTTCAAGCTGAAGCAAGTCTTCCGCGATACCGCTAACTATTGCAAAGGCGATTGAGGACATAATCATGAAAAATATACTTTCTCTTTCGCTTTCATCAAAATCAATTTTGTTCACAGGCTTATTAACTGGCCTACTGACTCTTGGGGGCTGTGGCTCCGGTAGCAGTGAAAATACCGTTGAAGTTCAGCCAGACCCGAATGGCGGCAATTCAGGTAATTCAGGTCCTTTCCTTTATAAAGGAGAAAAGCCTGCCGCAACTGCCGACATTATTAAATTTCAAACAGAACTTTGGGTAAACATTGCCCCTAAAGATCGATGCGGTGGATGCCATGCTACTCAAGCACCCAACTTTGCCCGCGAAGATGATATTAATGAAGCTTACAACATTGTTTTTGATAATAACCTGGTAAACCTTCAAACTCCGTCGGAATCGAGAATGGTTGCCAAAGTCAGTGGTGGACATAATTGTTGGGTTTCTGATCCCAGTGTCTGTGCGGATATTATTACGGGCTGGATTACTAAATGGGCGGGGGATCAAGCTACACAAACCAACAGCGTGGAGCTAAAAGCACCTGCAGTCAAAGAAATTGCCAACAGCAAATCTTTCCCGATAGATTCTGGCCTGTTCGCGACAACTGTTTATCCTTTGGTTCAGGAATATTGTTCTCGTTGCCACTCTGAAGGTGCGAATACCAAACAACAACCTTACTTCGCGAGCGACGACATTGGAGTTGCTTATCAGTCAGCTAAATCCAAAATTCGTCTGGACAACCCTGGAGCTTCACGCTTGGTTCAACGATTGGCTACAGACTTTCACAACTGCTGGGATGACTGCGTAGCCAACGGCAAAGAAATGTCCGACGCTATTACGGCCTTCGCCAATGGTATTCCATCTGTGGAAGTTGATCCCAGCTTGGTCGTAAGCAAAGCAGTCGGCTTAAGTGATGCGTTTGTACTGACTTCAGGCGGCCGTGTCGATTCTGAAATTGTTGCCAAATATGAGTTCAAAACCGGAAAAGGTAGTATCGGTTACGACACTAGTGGTTCAGGTATTGACTTAAATATTCTAGGCAATGTTGACTGGAGTAGCGCTTGGGGCGTCAAGATTGATACTGGCGGTAGGCTACAAGCAACTACTGCCAACTCGCGCAAACTAGCAAATCACATAATGAGTACAGGTGAATATTCAATTGAGGCTTGGGTCATTCCAGACAGCGTTGATGAAGGGATGAATGATAATAACCCAGCTCGTATTGTCACTTATTCGGGTGGAAATGACGAACGTAACTTCACTTTGGGGCAGTATGAATACAACTACAGTTTCCTAAACCGCACTGACATGAGTGACATCAATGGACTGGAAGAATTACATACACCCGATGCAGATGAAGTATTGCAAGCTACGCTCCAACATGTAGTTGTCACTTTTAGCCCTCTGGATGGACGAAAAATCTATGTAAATGGTGATCTCGTTGATGTCAATGACACGGACAAAGGTGCTGTTCTAAAAGATTGGGATTCTGGCTTTGCCTTTGTTCTAGGTAACGAAACTACTGCTGCTACTACCACTCAGTGGAAGGGAAGCATTAGATTTGTTGCCATGCACAAACGCGCTTTGTCGGCTGTAGACGTCAAGAAAAACTTTGATGTGGGTGTAGGTGCGCGCTATCTATTGTTGTTTAACGTTTCAGAGTTAATTGACCTCCCAGGTAGTTATGTAGTCTTTGAAGTTCAACAACTCGACGATTATGGTTACCAATTTAGTGCTCCTTTCTTCACCAACCTTGAAGACCAAGTACCAACTAGCCCAATCCCACTTAAAGGCATACGTATTGGTGTCAATGGTGAAGAAGCGCCAACAGGTCAAGCTTTTGCAAATGTGAATACCAATATCTCTGCAGATCAAATAGTGGATAAACGTCAGTTACTATCTCGAATTGGTACTGTTGTTGAAGCCAAAGCTGGTCCTGAAGGCGATGTATTCTTCCTGACTTTCGATCAAATTGGTGATAAAGCCTTTACTCGAGTCGAAGCTGATCCACCACCACCAGCGCCATCAGCTGTAACACCTGGTCAAGCGTTGATAGGGGTCCGTAATTTTGCCGAAATCAATGCCAGCTTATCGAGCATGACTGGTGTGCCTAAAACTGCTACCAAAGTAAAAGACACCTACGCAAAAGTTGAGCAGCAATTACCAACCTCAACCGCAGCAAATGGATTCCTGGCCGCACACCAAATGGGCGTTACTCAATTGGCTGTGGCCTATTGCAGTGAGCTAGTTGGCAATTCCGGCTGGAGAAGTAGCTTTTTCCCAAGCTTTAGCTTTGACTCAAACCCTACAACTGCCTTCACACCAACCGGACGCAGTCAAGTTATCGAACCCTTATTGAGTAAGTTGCTTGCAAATGAAATCAACAACACGACTAGTGGTTCATCTAAGCTCGTAAATCAAGCTGATCCTGATTTACTAAGAACCGAACTGAATAGTTTGATAGACATTACCAGTCAATCAGCATGTAAGTCTGGCACTAGCTGTAATAAAACCGAAAAAGCCGTCCAAGCAGTCTGTGCCGCCAGTATGGGCAGTGCAGTCATGCTGTTGCAATAATTAACCTGAGAGCAGAAGAGACTATCATGGCTAAAAACAAACAACCCCTGCACCCCGACGCTCCCTTGTTGCTGAATGATCATGCGCGCCCGGTTACCCGTCGCGAATTGATCTCTCAGGGTTTTAAATTAGGTGGCGCCAGTCTATTAACCGGCTCGATGTTTGGCTTTCTTTCGAATGCTGCTAAAGCGGACATAGTTCTTTCGTCCGATTTGCAGGCGGCGAGAACAGCTTGTGGTATTGCAGCTCAAGGCAATGGGAAAATCCCGTTTATTTGTTTTGATCTGGCTGGTGGCGCCAACTTCTCGGGCTCAAATGTATTAATTGGGCAAAAAGGTGGACAACTTGATTTCCTGACAGCCGCTGGCTATAGCAAACAAGGTCTGCCAGCGGATATGACTCCCAATCTGGATTCTGTTGCTAACCCCCTGATCAATCAAGAACTAGGTCTGAGTTTTCATTCTCGCAGTGCTATGTTGAAAGGCATATTGTCACGTGTTGCTGTAGGTAACCGTGCCAACGTCAATGGCGCCGCTATTGCTGCCCGCTCGGAAAACGACACCGCAAACAACCCGCATAATCCCATGTACTACATCGCAAAAGCAGGTGCAGGCGGCTCTTTAGTGGATTTGGTTGGCTCACGAGCCAGTGACTCAGGTGGCAACTCTATGTCCAGCATGTCTCTGGTTGATATGGAATTTCAGGCAAAATATCGCCCAACGAAAGTTGACAACCCAAATGATGTGACGGGTCTGGTTGATGTTGGTGATCTGGTAAATCTTATGTCACAAGATGACACAGTAAAAGTGATGGAATCTACCTATCGAATCAGTAACGCAAAAACCGGAAATGTATTGCCAGCCACTGGTGATTCAGCAACGGATAGCAAAATCATTCAAGGCGTCAATTGTGCCTATGTTAAAGGCGCAGACTTAGCTGCTCGTTTTGGCGATCCTTCTTCTATCGATCCAGCTAAAGACCCGCATATTGTTACTGGTCCTTCGCCAATTTTCACTCCTGCAGAATTTGCAGATGACGGCGAATACCGCAAAACTGCTTCTGTGATGAAGCTAGTGCTGAATGGCTATGCCGCTGCTGGCACCATTACTATGGGCGGTTATGACTATCATACTGGTGATCGATCAACGGGCGAAATGCGCGATGAGCGTGTCGGTGTGTGCATAGGTGCTGTTCTTGAGTATGCCGCGCGTATAGGCACACCAGTGATGATTTATGTTTTCAGTGACGGCTCTGTCTTTAGCAATGGCATGATGGACAATTCAGTTGCCGGCGGTGGTAAAGGCGTTTGGACAGGTGACGATCAACAAACCGCTTCAACCTTCTTTTTGGTGTACAACCCAACACGCCGCGCAGTCCTAATGGGCGGGACCTCGGCTGATCCGACAGCTCTGACAACAGATCAAATGCGCCATCAACAAATTGGTTATATGCGTCCAAGTGGTGATGTTGAAACTGCATCTAGCCCTGCTGGCAACAACGTCAACTTACTCGCGGAAACTATCGCGCTTAACTATATGGCACTTCATGGTGAACAGGCCAACTTTGGTACATTGTTTAAAGGCACAGGTTTAGGCTCATCTGTTATGCAGGATAAGCTCACTGCATTCCAGCCGATTTTCAATGGGACAACTGCTCAGCCTGTTTAATTACCAATCGCAGTTTAAAATCCCGCTTCATTAAGATGCGGGATTTTTTTTGGCCCACAACTAATATTGGAAAGACACTATGAGCTTACCAAAGATTTATTGTTTTTTAATTCTTGCTGCGGCCACAAATATACAAGCCAAAACACTTTGGAATGCTGATTTCGAAACTGGCGATATTACTCAATGGCATTCGATCATCAATCCAGAAGCAGCCAACGCATCACAAGAATGTACTTTCGATGGAGAATTTTCAGGCAAAATCACGCTAAGCGGAGAAGCAAAATATTTGTGGAATGATCGTGCTGATTTAAATCGAAGTGAATTTCACTACACTCCGGAAAAAGGATCGACATATGAAGGAAAAGAAACTTTTTATGGGTTCAGCTTTTATTTACCAGAAGCTTTTACTTTGATTGGTCGCCACGAATTAGGCTACTGGGAATCAGATCAAAGCTGGCAACAACTTATGCGGTTTGATATTCAAGGAGAGGATTTTTCGTTCAAAGAAACGGCTCAAGACACAGCTTTTTGGATAGAAAAAAATGGAGCAAAAGCCAAGCAATGGCATAAAGTTGCGATGCATATTCTCTGGTCAACTGATGCAAAAAAAGGATTTGCACAAGTCTGGCTGGACGGAAAAAACATGGAAGCACATTACTTTCAAACCCTGCCCTCCCCAAAAGGAGAGATGTTTAATCAAGTTGGCATCTTGCGAAACCAACAGGATAAAACAGAAATTATTTATATTGATAAAGTCTTCGCTACAGACAATCTAACTGAATTATTGGAAACAAATGCCAATTTAATTGGTAAAAAATGTTTATAGCGAGTTTATTTATCTTTGATTTCAGCAGCAGGTTTTCTACCAGCACGAGGATGAGTCTGATCGTAAACCTTGGCTAAGTGTTGAAAGTCTAGATGAGTATATATTTGTGTGGTTGCAATGTTGGCGTGCCCCAACATTTCTTGAACCAGACGTAAATCACCGGAGGATTCCAACATATGGCTGGCGAAAGAGTGGCGCAACATGTGCGGGTGAACCGGATTATCCATACCCTGTTCAATACTTAGTTGTTGCAAACGCATTTGCACGGCTCTATGACTAATTCTTCCGCCACGCTGAGTAATGAATAACGCTTTTTCAGTTGGTTTCGAAAAAATAATTCGCTGTTCGAGCCATTCACCTATAGCTTTAATTGCGGCAGATCCAACCGGAACACTTCGTGTTTTATTACCTTTACCGGTGACTATAATCATCGCCTCACGTAAATCTATATCAGTTAAATCCACACTCACAATTTCAGCAAGACGCAATCCAGATGAGTACAATAATTCAAGCAGAGCTCTATCTCTAAAAGCAATAAAATCATTTCCTTTTACCTCTACAAACTGCGCCGCTTGATCAACATCCAACGTCTTAGGTAGGTGCTTAGCAGTTTTTGGAGCCGCTATGCCTTCAGCAGGGTTATATGTCAGCCAAGACTCTCTAATACAATATTGAAAAAAACTTCGCAAAGCGGAAAGCCAACGCTGTAAACTTTTTCCGTTCAATCCTTCACGATGCAAAAATGCGGCGGACTGACGAATAAATTTCACATCAATGCTTTGCCAATCATCGCGGCTCTGTGCCTGGCAAATTGTTTGAAATTTTTTCAAATCACGGAGGTAGTTTGTTTGCGTATGCAACGAAAGTTGTTTTTCGTTTTGCATATAAGCAAGGAATTGTTGAATGGCGCCAGCAAATGGCAATTCAACTGCATTCATAATGTTTTCCAATTATCGAGGCAAATATTTAGGCAACAAACGATTCAACACTTCTGCAATATAACCTAAAAACAAGGTACCCATACTGGAACGATAATAATGTGGGTCTTTATTACCGATTGCCAATACACCAAAGGCACTACCGTGCACTAAAGGTACAGCTGCCACCGAACCAATTATTTTTGCACGCTCAAAAAACAGAAACTCCATTTCTTCACCAGGTATGACACCACAAATTGCACGATTATTTTTAATAAGCGGGCCAACAAATTCACGAGCCTGTGCAAGTGGGACAACTCTCGCTTGACTGCTAGGTACCTTATCAGGATTACCAAATAATATCAGGCTGGTTACGTCTATATGGAATTCTTTATCAAAAGAGTAATAAAGAGCATCTATAATATCGCCGAAATCCTGACCTTCGAGCAATGACAAGAGCAAACGCTTGGTTTTATCGAATAATTTGTCGTTCTCGCGTGCATTATCCAATAGCTTGCTTAAACGATGACGCATATCCATATTACGTTCGCGCAAAATACTCACCTGCCTCTCCACCAACGACACAGCCGCACCCGTTTCATGCGGCAAGGACATATCTGCCAACAAATCCTGATGATTGATAAAGAACTCTGGATGTTCACGCAAATAACTTGCAATTTGTTCAGGCTCTAATGGATCAGCCAAACTTGGGTATTTATTCTTATCAATTGTCATAATTTTTTCCGACAAGCTTACAATTTAATTTGTCCATGAAATACAAATTCGGCTGGGCCGGTCATCATCACCGGAGAGTTTTCATTCATCCATTCAATTCGCAAACTGCCTCCAGGTAAATTCACTTTCACCCTTTCATTTAGCATTCCAATCAAGCGCCCCGCAGCAACTGCTGCACAAGCACCAGTACCACACGCTAAAGTTTCACCTGCACCACGCTCATATACACGCAGATTAATTTCATCGCGAGACACTATTTGCATAAACCCGGCATTTACACGTGCAGGAAACTGCGGGTGATTTTCAATGAGCGGCCCAAGTGTTTGCACATCGGCAGTTTTGACATTATCGACAACCAACACAGCATGTGGATTACCCATAGAAACCGCTGATACTTGCAAGGTCTTTCCTGCAACTATTAAAGGATAGGTGACCGCAGGATTAATGGTAGTTTTATTTTCACCTGTAAAAGGAATTTGCTCAGGCAATAAACGGGGCACCCCCATATTGACACTGACCTGCTCATCATCCTGAATATTTAATTCAATTATCCCACCCGCAGTTTCCACTTTAATGACTTTTTTGCCGGTTAATTTTCTATCGCGAACAAAACGCGCAAAACAACGTGCACCATTGCCACAATTTTCTACTTCACTACCGTCAGCATTGAAAATTCGATAGCGGAAATCAACGCTGGAAGATTCCGGGATTTCCACCAGTAAAACCTGATCGCAACCAATACCAAAATGACGATCCGCAATAAAACGAATTCGCTCAGGATTTAGGCGTACGTTTTGGCTGATCGCGTCTATGACAACGAAATCATTACCCAAACCGTGCATTTTACTAAATTTTAATCGCATATTTTTTCCGATAACCCATCCATATAGGGTGCATCACTATCTCAATCATTCCGGCAAAAGTGTTTCACCGCGAACTAAATCTTCAAAAGTTTCACGTGTGCGCACCAAGTGAATTTGATCGCCATCCACAATAATTTCAGCAGCTCGACAACGAGTATTGTAATTAGAGCTCATACTAAACCCATAGGCTCCTGTGGACATCATCGCCAGTAAATCATTTGTTTGCAAAGCAAGATCGCGATTTTTAGCAATAAAATCACCCGTCTCACATATCGGGCCTACCAAATCCCAGGTTTTGACTTCTCCAGCATGAGGTCTGACCGACTTGACGGCTTGCCATGCCTGATAAAGTGATGGACGAATATTGTCATTCATGGCCGCATCCACTATCGCAAAATTTTTGTGTTCAGTAGGTTTTAAAAATAAAACTTTAGTTAACAATGCACCTGCATTTGCGACTATTGATCGACCCGGCTCAAACATTAACTGTAAGTTACGACCTGCAATTTTTGTTTTAATTGCAGACATATAATCAGCAACAGCTGGAGGAGTTTCCTGATTGTAAGTAACACCCAAACCTCCCCCTAAATCCAGATGCGCAATATGAATGCCCTGTTCGGCCAACTCGTCAATTAGCAGTAATAACCTGTCCAGCGCATCCAAAAATGGAGTGAGCTGGGTGAGTTGTGAACCTATGTGACAATCAACACCTTTTATTTCAATGCCAGGTAAAGATTGCGCACGCGCATACACGGCAGGCGCACGTTTAATATCAATACCAAATTTATTTTCTTTTAATCCTGTAGAAATATAAGGATGTGTCTGAGCATCCACGTCCGGATTTACTCGCAAAGAGATGTGCGCAATTTTATTAAGACCTGTCGCAACCGAAGAAATCAATTCAAGTTCAGCCTCTGATTCGACATTAAAACAAAAAATACCTACATCCAATGCGCGAGCAATTTCATCTGCTGTCTTCCCTACACCCGAAAAGACGATTCGCGATGGACTACCGCCGGCGCGCAAAACACGCTCCAACTCACCAGCCGAGACTATGTCAAAACCCGCACCCAAACGAGCAAGAATATTTAATATCGCCAGATTGGAATTAGCTTTAATAGCATAACAAATCATCCCAGGGTGATTACCTAAGGCTTGGGAATAAGACAAATACTGCTGGGTAATTGCTGCTCGACTATACACATAGGCAGGTGTACCAAATTGCTCGGCAATACGACTTAAGGGAATATCTTCAACAAAAAGTTCGTTATTGCGCTCAGTAAAATGTTGCATAAACTTCTCACGTTTTGATCAAAAAAATCTCGGTTTATCAGAATCAACTTTCATCCAATAATTTATTGGTTTTTTGCGGTTTTTCCGTTGGTGTTTCCGGACCCGGTAAGTAGAGTGGCCCTTTTTGACCACACACGGACAAAAGACTGCTGAAGCACAATATAATAAGAAGGGCGATGATTTTTCTACACACAAACAAACCCCTGTAGTCCGATAAAGGTGGCAGTATAACCTTGTGCGCCGGGGCCACCAACCCTTGAATTGAACTGCCTCTTGAATTACGTAAATCTCTGTAATTTTTATCGCAGAAGCTGTTAATACTACTTAGTCTTGCTTGCGTTAACTTTCCCTGATGATCCAATCTTTACTCTCCGGTGTTTTATGAAATCTATTGTTATTGCATCTTTGTCTTTCTTGATCTCCTTATCTGCGGAAGCCCACGAATGGAAATCATTATTCAATGGCAGGGACTTAACTGGCTGGGAGACCTATCTGAGCTTTCAACCGGAGACTAATGACTACCATCTAAAATCCAAACACACCCCTCGCGGAGTCGGGAGTGACCCTCTAAAAGTATTCAGTGTTGTTGATGGCACTTTACGAATTTCCGGTGAAGAATGGGGTGGCCTCACATCCAAAGAAGAATTCTCTAATTTTCATCTACGTTTTGAAGTCAAATGGGGCGAGAAAAAATGGCCGCCCCGACTTGATGTCAAGCGTGATAGTGGCGTAGTTTATTTTGCGGTTGGTCCTCAGGGGGCGGAAAACAAACATTGGATGCGCGGCCACGAATTTCAAATTCAAGAAGGGGATTGTGGCGATTACCACAGTCTGGACAAGGTAACAGTCGACGCGAATGTTGGCGACGCCAATGAAGGCGACTGGAAATTCTTTCGTTATGATCCCAAATTACCCTTAAAAACCGATATTGCTGCAAGAATTTTAAAGCTCGGATCGCTTGAACATATTAACTACGAAAAACCACTGGGAGAGTGGAATCTGATGGAAATTATTGCTGATGGGAAAACCCTTATACACAAGGTTAATGGACATGAAGTCCTAAGGGCATACCATTCCCAACAAACATTGGATGGTAAAAAAATCCCTCTAGAAAAAGGCAAAATTCAAATTCAGTCAGAAGGTGCTGAAGTGTTTTATCGCAATATTGAGATCAAGCCATTATAGGCTATCGTTTTATCTTTTTAACGTACAGAACCAGGCTGTGATCGCTTAATTCGTAGCCAAATTCCGCGGCAATTCTGCGCTGCAACATTTCTATTTCATCGTTGTGGAACTCAATCACTTTTCCGGTATCTATATCCACCATGTGATCGTGGTGTTCGCCACGAGCAATCTCAAATACTGAATGGCCACCATCGAAATTATGCCTTACAACCAACCCAGCCGATTCAAATTGAGTCAACACCCTGTATACAGTTGCCAATCCGACATCATCGCCCTGTTCGCTCAAGGCGTTATAGACCTCTTCAGCACTCAGATGATGTTGTTCGGAATTTTCCAGCATTTGCAGTATTTTGATGCGTGGCAAGGTTACTTTAAGCCCCGCTTTACGCAGTTCGTTATTCTCAGCCGACATTATTATCACCCTAACCCTTCTCAGTATTCCCGTGGTTCGGGTATTATCCGCGTTCGTTTTTACCAGTGGAAGCCCTGATATGAAATTTGCTCTGCCGTTTGTATTGATTTTGACAGCTATTACCGGCTTGTCAGCCTGTTCAGGGATAATTCCGGGTGTCTATAAAGTAAACATTCAACAAGGTCACATCATTTCGCAGGATGATGTAGATAAATTAAAGTTGGGTATGACCAAAAGTCAGGTCCGTTTTGTTTTGGGTAATAGCCTTATGCCCAATATTTTCAATGATGATCAATGGGACTATATCTACTCTGTTCGGAGAGGCTCAGAAGGCAAAATTACCCAATATCTGCTCACTGTTCAGTTTGATGATGAAAAGCTGACGAAAATCGAAGGTAATCACGCACCGGATTCCAAGCTTCTGGCCAAAGAAGAAAATCTTGCAAAATTGGTTGAAGAAGCCCGCCGTGAAACACCTGTACCTGATACTCCAAAGTAGTAAATCTGAAGGGTTTGCTTGCTTGACTAGACTCTAGAGTCAACTAGTCTGAAGGTTATCTAGTCGCTATTTTTGAGCATCATTGGAAGTAGCGCTCATAACCTTTTCGGGGGGAGCAGCGTTGAGTTCAATACGTGACGCCATGTCACAGTGGTTCTCTATTTACACTGCGGAAGAGCCTACTGCAAGCTACTTTCGAGCGGAGCAGATACGTGCAGTTATTGCACTAGCGCCACTCAGTATTGGTGCCAACCTCGTCAATATACTCGTAATTCTCTATTTATTTTTACCCAACCCCATTACTTTGCTCTACTTCTGGGGGGCTGCTATTTTGTGCCTAATGGCCATAGGCCTGCGGGGTTGGTTCAAACAACGTCAAGGAAAATCGCCAACACAATCATCCCCTCGCGCGCTTACAAAAGCCGTGAAAAAAGCTTCAATCGTTGGTTTTTTATGGGGATTGCTTCCCTTAATCGCTATGGGTACGGCCAATCATTTTCAGATCGAAATTATTTTATTTGTAATGATTGGCATGGTTTGCGCCAGTGGATTTGCGCTCTCAACAGTCCCCGTGGCAGCCTTTTGTTTTGTTCTATTGATGAGCATTGAAACAATTCTTGCGCTAATTATTTTCCAACCTGTTTACTCCAGCTTATTGATTTTATTGTTATCCATCTATGCCTGCGTGGTTTGTGCGGCGGTCATGGTGCAAGCAAGAAATTTTGGCGCACGACTTATGGCTGAGGCCGCCAGCAATCATCAACAGCAACTAACCAGTCTGCTATTACATGATTTCGAAACACATACCAGCGATTGTCTTTGGGAGTTAAATCATCAAGGCTACTTGCATAATCCCTCAACTAAACTTGCCCAATTATTTGGATTAAGCCTAAATAAACTTAATGCCACACCCTTTTTAGATTTATTTTCTGCTTTACCAGATGAGGATAAGTTGGAATCCACATTAGCCATAGTGACTCTGAAAGAACATTTTGAACGGCAAAAACCCTTTCGACAGCTATCAGCACCCTTATTGGTGAATGGTATTACTCGATGGTGGCAATTGACCGCAAAACCGCTTAAGGATACACAAGGTCATTTACTTGGTTGGCGGGGTGTAGGTACCGACGTAACAAAGGCGAAGGAAGCCAATATTGAAATGAATCGACTTGCCAATGTTGACTCATTGACGGGTTTGGCAAATCGACATCAATTTAAAACCAGGCTCGGCAAACAAGAAAACTCCACCAATCCAGCTGATCGATTCTATGTATTGCTCTTATTGGATCTGGATAATTTCAAAATGCTCAATGACAGTATGGGCCATGCTTTTGGCGATAAAGTTTTACAGTTTGTAGCTTCCAGACTTAAACAACAAATCCGTCAGCAAGATTTATTGGCACGCTTGGGCGGTGATGAGTTTGCCTTAGTAAGTTGGGGGGAAGACACAACCAAACGCGCTGATGTTTTGGCACAAAGATTACTCGACTGTTTTCACAATGCATTCGAGATTGATGGATTAAGTATCCAGCTTGGCTGCAGTATGGGTATTGCAATTTCTCCAATGCACTGTACTTCGTCAGATGCCTTATTAAAGAATGCCGATATGGCGCTCTACGCTGCAAAATCGATGGGCAAAAATACCTTTCGTTTTTATGAATCCGGGATGGCGGCTGCCGCTCAAAATCGGATGAACCAATTAAATGATATTCGACAATTGTTGGAAAATAACGCTAATACAAAATCACTTTTAAATAAAGTGGAAAACAATTTTCAATGGTTAGATACGATTCAGCTAGAACAGTTTGCTATTTATTTACAACCACAAATACATTTACAAACTAAAAATATCATTGGGTTTGAAGCTCTCATGCGTTGGAATCATCCAGAAAAAGGCTTAATTCCACCATTGGAATTTATTCCGCTGGCAGAAGAATCCAATATGATCATTCCCCTCGGCGCATGGATACTGATTGAATCCTGTAAATTAGCCGCGCAATGGCCTCAGCCCTGGCGTATAGCTGTGAATGTTTCAGCCACACAATTCAGTCACGGTAGTTTGATCTCCATAGTCAAGCGAGCACTGGAAATAAGTGGGATTTCACCAGAACGACTTGAGTTAGAGATTACCGAATCACTTTTAATTCAAGATAAAAATACTGCAAAAGACATTCTTCAGGAGTTGCGCAGTTTGGGCGTACGTATTGCACTAGACGATTTTGGTACTGGTTATTCATCCTTGGCTTATTTGCGCAATTTCCCATTGAATCAATTAAAAATCGACCGAAGTTTTGTCAATGCCATTGCTCATGAAAAAGGCTCGCTCGCCATTGTCAATGCAATAATTCAATTAGCAGATGCTCTTTCACTCGAAACCATTGCGGAAGGTATAGAGTCTGTAACCGAAATACAGCTACTCATTGCCTGCGGCTGTGATGACGGTCAAGGCTTTCATTTTGCGAAACCTATGCCTTCCAACCAAATTGCAGAATTTGTTGCTCTATATTCTCGCCACTAACCAACCAGCAACTATACTTTCAGAAATCAAGCTTCCGACATCAATTAACCAGCCGATGACAAGCCTAAAATCGGCACTGCATAGACAGTATCAATGTTAAAAAGAATTGCTGTGAAAGATATGAAACTGGGAATGTTTATCTGTGAATTTTGTGGTTCATGGATGGAGCATCCATTTTGGAAAACCAAGTTTCTATTGATCGATGAAAAAGACTTACACACAATTCGCGGCAGCGGTATCAAAGAACTGTGGATTGATACTGATTTAGGCGCTGATATTGACGAAAATCGACTTGCCAGACTTAAAGATGAAGTAGAAGAGGAGGCGGAATTTTTACTCAAGGCCGTAAGCACTACGAAAAAAGTTGAGAAAACCGCCTTGGATCAAGAAGTTAAACTCGCCGCAAAACTCTGTAACAAATCCAAAACTGCTGTGATTTCTATGTTCAACGATGCCCGCTTGGGGAAGGTCGTTGAGGTGGGTGCCGCACAAGAATTAGTAGAAGAAATATCCAACTCGGTTATGCGCAACTCACATGCCTTGATAAGTTTGGCGCGACTCAAAAATGCTGATGAATATACTTATATGCATTCAGTTGCAGTTTGCGCATTAATGATCGCACTTGCACGCCAGTTAAACCTGCCAGAATCAGCCGTCCGAGAAGCAGGTCTAGCTGGCCTACTACATGACATAGGCAAGATTGGTATTCCAGACGAAATATTAAACAAACCCGGAAAATTAACTGATGAGGAATTTGTTACCGTTAAGTCCCATCCGGAAATTGGTGTGCAAATATTATTGGAGGGAAGCCAGGTCAGTGCCATGGTGATGGATGTGGTATTGCACCATCATGAAAAAGTTGACGGCACGGGTTATCCGCATGGTCTCAAAGGGGACCACATTAGTCTCTACGCCAAAATGGGGGCAGTGTGTGATGTTTATGATGCTATTACATCCAATCGCCCCTACAAGAAGGGTTGGTCGCCAGCAGAATCTATACGCAAAATGGCCGAATGGAGCAAAGGGCATTTTGATGAAGCCATTTTCCAAGCTTTTGTAAAAACAGTAGGCATATATCCGACTGGCTCTTTGGTTAGACTAGAATCCGGTCGGTTGGGTGTGGTAATTGAACAACATCAAACTGCGCTATTAACTCCCTCAGTAAAAGTTTTCTATTCAATCAAAACCAAATCTCCCATTATCCAAGAGACTATTGATTTGTCACTGACTACCAGCAAAGACAAAATAATTGGACGAGAATCGCCCGAAGATTGGGGATTCAAAAATTTGGATTTGCTTTGGTCAGAATGAAAATAAATATTCACTACCGAAAAACGTAGATGGCGATAGAGAAGAGTCTAATAATTTTAACGTTATATTCTTTCTAGAGACGCTTTTCCCAAATTGCTCGCAGCTCATTCGCCAAAGCCATGGGATCAAATGGTTTTGCAATCACAGCCAAGGCTCCCATTGAAAGATATTCTCGTACTTCTTGAGGCTGTACTTTCGCCGTCATAAAAACAGCGGGGGTGTCAACAAATTCAGGGATCTTTCTCAGCTCTCGCAGAGTTTCCGGTCCATCCATTCCTGGCATCATGACATCTAGCAAAATTAAATCTGGCCTAAAGTCCAGAACTCTTGAAACCGCTTCAGCTCCGGAAGAACAAGCTGCTAATGTAAAGCCTGAAATGGTCTCCAGCACCATTATGGTAATTTGTTGTATATCTGGATCATCTTCAACATACAAAATTCTCTCTAATGATTTAGCCATTTACATTCTCCCGATTGATATCTATAACTGGAAATTCTGCAAAAAAAGTTGAACCCTGATTAAGCTGCGATGTAAAACCAATTCGCCCACCCATCTTTTCCACCAGTTCTTTGCTAATAGAAAGCCCAAGACCAGTTCCTCCACGCCTTCTGGCATCGCTAGCATCTGCTTGAGCAAACTTATGAAATATTCGTTTTTGAAAATCGACAGGAATACCCTGTCCATAATCCCGAACCGAAATCCGAATGTGCTGATCATGATGACTGACGTCAATTTCGATAGTCGAATTTCTATTTGAAAACTTGGCAGCATTGGATAAGAAGTTACTGAGCACTTGTTGCAAACGCTGACTATCTATCAAAATAATTTCGTCGCTTAAACCTGATATTTTGCAGTTAATACCGAATTCATCAGCATAGGTTTTATTTTCCAAAACAGCCAGTTCGATAATTCGGCTGACTTGCTGGACTTTCAAATTAAAATCCATTTTTCCAGACAACAATTTTTCCATATCGAGCAAATCATTTATAAGCAGAGTGAGCCGCTCACTATTTCTTCCTGCAACACTTAGTAAATCTGAAATTTTTTCTGGGACCTCACCCAACATACCCGCATTTACCATTCTCAATGCCGCTGATATGGAAGTTAAAGGGGTACGCAACTCGTGACTTACCGTTGACACAAATTCATTTTTTAATTGTTCTGTACGCTTACGTTCGCTTATATCCTGGATAATTGACCAAATTTGCAGCTCCCCTGATGGGCTTTTAATTAGTACACCGTTAAGTGATACGGGCACCCAATCACCTTGTTTGTTAATAAAGTGCTTTTCATATGGCCCATAACGATAGTTATCGCGAAGCTGCTTTAGCTGTTCAGCTTCTTCTTCGTCATATTTTTTAGGCGTTATATCCCAATAACTTAAACCAGAAAATTCTTCTGGGGTGTAGTCAAGTATTCGATACAATTCCGGATTCGCTTCAACAAACACTCCATCATCAAAACGATTCAGTGCAATGGCAACAGGTGACATCATATAAAAAGTGGAAAATTTTTCTGCTTGATCTGAAACTTTTCTGTGACTTTCACCTAGTTCTAATAATTTTACTACTTGATTTGCTAACAACATCAACGAGGTTTTTTGTTCTGCAGACAATTTGTTTGGCTGACAACCGATAACGCAAAGCGTCCCCAAGGCAAATCCATCCTGAGTTACTAAAGGTGCGCCGGCGTAAAAGCGAATGCCCGGAGGTCCGGTAACCAATGCATTGTCTACAAAACGTAAATCCTGTGTTGCATCCTCTACCTCCAGAATTGAATCGGGAGTTAAAATAGCATGAGCACAAAACGCGATATCCCGTGGTGTTTCGGTTGCATCCAAACCCAAGCAGGTTTTGAACCACTGGCGATTCCTGTCCACCAAAGACACTACAGCAATGGGTAGATGACAAATCATCATGGCCAATTGCGCAATATCATCAAAGCTTTGTTCTCGAGGACTATCTAATACCGCCAACTGATATAGCGCTTGTAGACGAAGATCTTCATTCTTGGGCAGTAGCGCTTTCACTTTATTCTTCCTGATATTTTTTTGCTTGCAACAGTGCATAATCCACTGTCATTAATGGTTCCCCTTCTATCAAGGGTTTTTGAATCCAGTAAGTACCCTTAGAATTACCTAAACTCTCAGGCACTCTTTTCTTTCCATCTTCAGGATCAGAGGTAATAATCACTACCGGAACTGGCGTCGCAGTGGCCGATCCACTTTCGTGAGACCGTATTTGTTTTAAAATTTCAACACCATGCATATCTGGTAATAATAAATCCAGCGATATCAAATCAAAGTCGCGCAAGCTCAAAAACTCCAGAGCACGATTACCACTTTCGGCAAGATCGACAACGAACTCATGGTTCTCAAAGGTTGATTTCAGATATTCTGCAAAATTTTTATCATCCTCAACTATTAATATCTTGGTTGGTTGAAACTTATGTCGCTCTCTAATTTGGTCTTCAGATTTTTCTGAATGACAGATCAACTCAAAATAAAAACATGATCCCTGACCAAGAATTGATTCAAAACCAATTTTTCCTGCCATACGCTCAATCATTTCCTTACAAATTGCTAAACCTAATCCAGTACCACCTTTTTGCCTTGTATCAGACGAGTCAGCTTGTGAAAATTTCTTGAATATGCGAGAGCGAAACTCCTCAGGAATACCTGCACCTTTATCAACAACCTTAACTCTCACTCGATCAGATATAATCTCACTTTTAATCTCAATAATTGATTTTTCTGGTGAAAACTTTACCGCATTTGATAAAAAATTAGCTAGCACCTGTTGAATCCGATCACCATCAACTACTACAACTCCATCATCTGCTCGTTCATCAATTTGAAACTCGACGTTAAATTTTTCTGCGTAAGATGCATTAGCCTCAACAGAACGTTTAATTAACTCTAAAATGGAATGGGGCTTCATATCAAATTGCATTTTCCCGGCCAATAACTTTTCCATGTCAAGTAAATCATTGACCAAGTGAATAAGTCGCAAAGAATTATTGTGCGCTATTTTTATCATATTGGCAGCCTGCTCTGGGAGGCTCCCCATCAAACCGTTAGTGACAATTCCCAACGCGCCGCTGATTGATGTCAAGGGTGTACGCAATTCGTGACTAACCGTAGATACAAACTCATTTTTCATTTTATCTATACGTTTTAGCTCGCTAATATCTCGAGCAATACTTAAGTAGCCAGTGATATCGCCAAACTTATCGCGAAGAGCAGAAACCGTTAAAAGCACGGTTAATGGCGCCCCACTTCTTCTGATATACGACCATTCATTTTCATCGTCTTCACCACCTTTTACTTTTGCAATAAAGACATCAAAACCTGGCTTAATATGCGTACCAAAATACTCGGACAAGACTTTACTGCGAGTAATAATTTCATCCGAATCATGAAATGTTTCCAGTGTCTTTTTATCGATGATATCCTCAGGCGAATAACCTAACATCATTTCTGCACCGCGATTAAATGTCTTAATAATTCCATTAATATCGGTGGTGATCATAGCAACACTGGCTGCGTCTAAAATTGCTTGATGCATGGCATTTGCGCGTTCGAGTTTGATTTCGGTATTTTTTAATGAAGTAATATCAGACACATAGCCATGCCATAAAACGCTACCATCATCCAATTTTTCAGGAATAGATTGCACATGGGTCCAAACCAATCCTCGATTCGGATTATTAACTCTGACAGTGGCTACCCAAGGCGTCAAATTGGATGCAGAGTAGGAAATTGTTTCCGCTATCCAGGTCAATTCATCGGGATGAATCACCTCCAACATTTTTTCTTCTGATTGCGAAACCTCTTCGGCAGTCACTCCGTAAATATTGTAAATTCCAGGACTCGCATAAGGATAAAAAGAGGTACCGTCCGGACACAGTTGATATTGATATAGAAACCCGGGTAAGTGCTCAGATAGCTTTTTGAAACGTTCAATAATAATTCGCTTTTCTTCATCTCTATGACTACGATCGATAACTGCACTCGCCCATCTTGCCAACAATTGAACAAAATCTTTATCCAATTGATCGTAGTCTCGCTCACGACTTTTAGGCGCACTGAAAAATAGAGTTCCTTGAATTACGCCGGAAATAATAATTGGAGTACCGATATAAGATTCATGACCTATATTTTCTAACCCCGGATTATTTACATAATCTGAACCAGGAATATTGTCTTCTGCAATTAGGGCCTTATGTAAAAGTACCAGTTCACAATAACTATTGTCTAATCCTGTCAATGGAACCGATATTTTTTCTTGCACATCAACAAAGATTCTGTATTGATAATTATTTTTAGTGACTTCACTGATTCCAGCACGAGTTACACCTAAATATTTTGCCGCAAGAATTAAAGCTCTTCTAAGCTGTTCATCCACATCATTAATCGGCAATGAAGTAATTTCATTTAGGGTTTGCAAAGCAGCTTGCTGCCTAATACTGATTAGTTCAGTACTTTTCCTATCAGTTATATCAGTATAAACACCAATAATTAGCGTCGCCCGCCCTGATGCATTCCGCTCAACAACTTTACCTCGAGACAGTATCCACCGATAATCACCCTCACCTGTTTTCACTCGATATTCATTTTCAAACATCGGTGTGACACCCTTCAAATGATTCATCATATCGTTATGATGACTTCGCCGATGATTTGGATCAACAACGCTTACCCAATCTGTCATATCCATTTCATCATCACCTGGAGGTAATTTTAATAATTGTCTCCATTCGGGCGAGAAATGAATTTTATTTTTAACAATGCTCCACTCCCAAAAACCAGAATCACTTGATCGTAATGCAAGCGTCAAACGTGCGGTCGATTGTTCTGCCAGTTTATGTTCATCATTTAACTGTTGTTTGTGAATAGCCAAATCCTGTTGATACTTCTTGCTAATTACAAAAAAACCAAAAAATAATGTCGATTGAAAAAGCGCAAATACTCCTAACCACTTCCAGTAGATGTGGCGGCGATCTTGTTGATATTCCGCGTAGTCTGACGATATATCTGTCCATACCAATAATGCCAATCTTCTTGTTGAGTGATTAATCCAACTCATCAAAAAAATGCTGTTAGAGGTCTTTATGATTTGTCGTGATTTTTCGGCAATGACCAATCCTTGTTTCCACCAAGTTGCAATAGGATCGAATGTCGATTCAAGACGCCAATCACCAACTAAAGAAGGATGCATTTGTTTGCGTGATTCATCCCACAAAAGCACATCTGCAAGTTCCTTGTGCAACAAAGCCGCTGCGCTTGAATTTTGCTCCAACTGAACACTCAGCTCGATAACTGCTACCAGTAGAGAGCCCTCTTTTATCGGGACGATTAATCGAATTGCTGCACCCTGACGCGAAACAGAAAACGAGCTGGCCACCTTGGCAGTTTTAAATGCATCGATAATTTCTGGACGGGATTGATCTATGCTATCCGTCAACAAGGTGGGCTTATCCATATTGACCGTAAGAAGGACAGGATAGAAATGGAGATTGAGTTCACTCAATCCTTGCTCGTGCAGCTTTTGCCAATGAGGTTTTAACTTTTCAAAAAGTTGATCATGCTGCCGTTGTGCGTTGTTTAACCCAGCTGAGAATTTATCCTGCTGCTCCTGATAAGTCCGCGCAATTAAATCGATCAGTTGATGATCTAATAACAATGGCTGAGATATCTCCATCAAATCGCGCGTGATTTGTAGCTGTCTGCTTTGCCATTCGTATTCTTGTTTAAGCGCGATCGACTCTTGTCGCTGCTGCCAACTTTTCTCTGACTTGTGCAATTCAGCGAAAAATAAAACGCATATAGCTAGCGTCAATAAAGCCACCAGCACAGCATATACCATGAGAAATTTTTTACTGATTAACAAGCTACCCACTCTCAATTCTGTCTTTAAATTTGACTATCAAAAGCCAAGATATTGGATTGAGTGTAGTGCAAATTTAACGAAAAACTGGAGAATCAGTCCTTTTCGGCACGCTTTCGACGGGCTTCTTTAGGATCAGTCGGTAAGGGGCGGTAAATCTCGACTCGATCACCTTGGCGCAATATTTGTTTGTCGGCAGTCTCCAGTCCCTTGTTACCCAAAGATTGACCGAATATACCCATTTTGGCGTTGTTTATATCTAAATCCGGAAAGTGATCCTGAATTCGAGAACGTTTAACCGCCTCAATGGCGGTAGTACCGGGTTCTACCAAAAGGCTGATTATTTTTTGTTTATGTGGCAGCGCGTAGGCTACCTCGACGGGAATTAAATCAAAATCGGCCATACCATCCTCACACGTAAATCGCCGTAGCTCTGCGACAAATTGCATCTACCTGTTGTTGACTGATGCTGGCAAACATTTTACCTGTCGCCATCTGCAAAAGGCGATTTTGCAATTCAAAAGTCAATTCAAATTCAACTTTACAGGCAGTATCACTCAAAGCCCTGAAGCGCCATATACCCTCGAGAGATGAAAATGGGCCTCTCACTAAACTCATCTGAATGGAATCAGGTGCACTGAGTCGATTGTGAGTGACAAACGACTGATTAAACCCCGACTTACTCAGGCTCAGCTCTGCTTCCAACCAGTTGTTTCCCGATTGGAGAATCCGAGCTGCCACGCAACCTGGCATAAATTCAGGGTAAGCCTCTATATCATTAACCAAATCAAACATTTGCTGTGTCGAATAAGGAACAAGCGCATTGGTAGTTACGGTTTTCATGAAATACCTGTTGTAAAATCAGCGCGCAATTCTAAACGATTTTCCCGCTATAATGCGCCTCTTAAAATCGCTTCAACCATCACTAAATCAGGATCAACACAAGCCAATGGCCAGCAAAAAGCCCAAAAGTAGCGGCAATACTATTGCCTTGAATAAAAAAGCCAAATTTGATTTTGAATTATTCGAGCGCATCGAAGCAGGAATTGCGCTTACCGGATGGGAAATTAAAAGCCTGCGAGAAGGTAAGGGGCAAATCACCGATACTTACGTGATTTTTAAAAATAACGAAGCTTGGCTTTTGGCTGCGCAAATACAACCTTTAGTCAGTGCCTCCACGCATTTCGTAACCGACCCTTACCGTACCCGTAAATTGTTAATGCACCGTCGCCAAATTGATCGTTTACAAGAAGCTAAAGAACAAAAAGGCTATACAGTTGTTTGCACAGCACTCTATTGGAAAAACCATATAGTGAAGTGTGAAGTCGCTTTAGCCAAAGGTAAACAAACACACGACAAACGACAAACGGAAAAAGAACGCGACTGGGCACGTGACAAACAACGCTTATTTCAAACCACTCAAAAACGTGACTAGGGAATAATTGTTGCTGAAGTTCATCAGAAATTGAAATCAGGCCAATAAAAAAACCCGCTTGACAGCGGGCTTTTTAAAAATCAACGCACTTTATTCTTCATCAGTCGTTTCAGTTACTTCTGAAGCAACTTCTGATGTTGAACCAGAATCAGCAACGGCTTCTTTGATTGAAAGTTTAATGCGACCACGTTGATCAACATCCAAACATTTCACTTTAACAACCTGACCTTCTTTCAAATAATCACTGACGTTAGCAACTCGCTCTTCAGAGATTTGTGAAATATGAACCAGACCATCTTTACCTGGCAGGAAGTTAACAAATGCACCGAAATCGACTATACGAACAACCGTACCTTCGTAAATCGCACCGACTTCTGCTTCAGCAACAATACTTTGTACTTTTAACAAAGCAGCTTGCAGTGATTCATTGTCGTTTGCGTAAATTTTAACTGTGCCATCGTCGGTAATATCAATTGAAGAATTAGTTTCTTCTGTGATTGCACGAATAGTCGCGCCGCCTTTACCGATGATGTCACGGATTTTATCCGGATGAATTTTGATGATTTCAAAACGTGGAGCATTTTCACTGACGATATCACGTGAATTACCCAACACTTTATTCATCTCACCTAAAATATGTAAGCGCGCAGCCAAAGCTTGTTCTAACGCGAGCTCCATAATTTCTTCAGTGATACCTTCAATTTTGATATCCATTTGCAGTGCAGTTACACCACTAGTAGTACCGGCCACTTTGAAATCCATATCGCCTAAATGATCTTCATCGCCGAGGATGTCAGTCAATACAGCGAATTTATCGCCTTCTTTAACCAGCCCCATAGCAATACCGGCAACCGGTGCTTTTAGCGGAACACCTGCATCCATTAACGCTAGGCTTGAACCGCAGACTGATGCCATAGAACTTGAACCATTGGATTCAGTAATTTCACTCACAATACGCAGTGTGTATGGAAAGTCTTCTGCAGTCGGCAATACAGACTGCACGCCACGTTTTGCCAAACGACCATGTCCAATTTCACGACGACCAGTCGAGCCCATACGACCACATTCACCCACAGAAAAAGGTGGGAAGTTGTAGTGCAACATAAAGGCTTCTTTTTTCTCGCCTTCAAGACAATCGATGACTTGTACATCGCGAGCATTTCCCAAAGTTGCAACAACTAAAGCTTGAGTTTCGCCACGAGTAAATAATGCAGATCCGTGGGCTTTTGGTAATACACCTACTTCTACACGAATTGGACGCACAGTTTTATTGTCGCGACCATCGATACGTGGTTCGTGGGCAACAATGCGTGAACGCACCAAACGGTATTCAAAATTACCAAATTCCGCTTTAACTTGATCAACCGTATAACCTGATTCTTCAGTTACCAATTTTTCTACAGCTTGAGTGCGTAACTCACTCAAACGATCGTAGCGTTGTGCTTTATCGGTAATGCGATAGGCTTCGCCCACGCCTGCACCTACAGCTAATTCCAAAGCGGCAACCAATGCAGTGTTCGCTGCCGGTGCTTCCCAAGTCCAACGTGGCTTGCCTGCATCACGCGCCAGTTCAGCGCAAGCTTGAACAACTGCTTGCATTTCTTGATGAGCATAAAGAACAGCACCTAACATAATATCTTCAGGTAATTCTTTTGCTTCAGATTCCACCATCAAAACTGCGTCTTTTGTGCCCGCAACAACCATATCTAATTCTGAATCAGCCAATTCTTTGTAACTTGGATTCAAAATGTAACCAGCTTCTGCGGTATAACCTACACGCGCGCCACCGATCGGACCATTAAATGGAATACCGGAAATTGACAAAGCAGCGGAAGTACCAATCAAAGCAACAATATCGGGATCATTTAATTTATCAGTTGAAACAACAGTACAAATAACCTGGACTTCGTTTAAAAAACCTTCGGGAAATAATGGACGGATAGGACGATCAATTAAGCGAGATGTTAAAGTTTCTTTTTCTGAAGGACGACCTTCGCGTTTGAAATAACCACCGGGGATACGACCAGCAGCATAAGATTTTTCTTGGTAGTGCACAGACAATGGAAAGAAGTCTTGACCTGATTTAGCTTCTTTAGCACCCACTACAGTACAAAGTACAGAAACTTCACCCATAGTTGCTAATACAGCACCTGATGCTTGACGCGCTATGCGGCCAGTTTCCAGTGTTACGGTTTGATTCCCGTATTGAAATTTTTTAATAATCGGATTCACTCTTTTATCCTTTTTTAGTTCATTTAATTTAAAAACACATTGCGAGGATTTACGTTATTCCTCATTTCTCAACACCCGCGAAATAGTCAATATTCTGCGGTAAAAACTCCTCCCAATCGCACTGCGCAGGGAGAGGTCAGAAAAAATAAAACTGCCCACCTAGGTGGGCAGTTGTCACTCTTAACGACGCAAGCCAAGTTGTTGAATCAACGCAACATAGCGATCGCTATTTTTGGATTTCAGGTAGTCCAATAATTTACGACGTGAATTCACCATACGAATTAATCCACGACGTGAATGATGGTCTGCCTTGTGCGCAGCAAAATGTTCTTGCAACTTGTTAATGTTGATAGTCAACAAAGCCACTTGAACTTCCGGTGAGCCAGTGTCACCTTCAGCTTGTTGGTATTGTTTAACAATTGCTGCTTTTTCTTGTGCACTTAGTGCCATGATAGTTTCCTCATAATGTGCCTGAATTTACAGCCCACCCGTGCACATTTACAGGTGGGTTGAGGTGATGAAATGAATCATCACCCAGTTTTTATCTTTGAATACAAAGATAAATTTCCAGCTTCTCCAATTGACTCGGTTCAGTACCTAGCTCACAACCGGATTAGCAATAATTCGTTTTGGTGCAACACGCCCGTCATCAGTGATTTCGCCTAGACCCAAAAATCGCCGCTGAACCTGATCAGTTTCTGCACAAAAGACGCGCACAATATCACCTTGGTCAGCAATTCGGTAGACCCGACCGTCCATTACCGGATTGCCCAAACGAAAATAATGAGCAGATTCAGGCAACAAATCCAAGGCTGGCAAGCTAGCGACCGGTGAATCAGCTGACTTCAACTGCTGATCCAACAGCTCATACCCACCTTGATCGAACATAACCTGCAGATCATCCAGACTGATACATTCGGACTCATCAAATGCACCTGCTGCTGACCTATGTAGCTTACTCACATGACCACCACAACCCAATAACTGACCTATATCATGTGCCAGTGATCTTATATAGGTGCCCTTTGAACAACGCACAAATAAATCGATTTCCGCTTTTTCTCCTGGCCGAAATGCCAGCAGATTTAACTCTTTAATCTCAACATTCCTTGCTTCCCGCTTAACTTCCACACCTTGACGCGCCAATTTATAAAGCGGTTGCCCATCGCGCTTCAACGCGGAATACATAGGTGGGACTTGCTGAATTGGCCCACGAAATGGGACCAAAGCAGCTTCAATTTGTTCAAGCGTAATCGCCTCAGCCGATTGCGATTCGATGATGTCGCCTTCTGCATCACAGGTATCGGTTGTTAACCCCAAACACACTGTAGTGCGATAAGCCTTGTCAGCATCTAACAAAAACTGGGAGAACTTGGTGGCCTCACCGAAACACAAGGGCAAAACACCTGTGGCCATAGGATCGAGACTACCGGTATGCCCGGCTTTTTCTGCAAAAAATAAACGTTTGGCTCGCTGTAAAGCCTGATTGGATGTCATATCCAAAGGCTTATTTAATAACAGCACACCATCAATCGAACGACCTTTTTTTCGACGCATTTAGGTCAATTAATCCTGCTGCTCTGATTCAGAATCATCTTGATGTGATTTGTCGGCAGCTACCGCTTTGTCTATCAATGATGAAATTTCTTGTCCGCGAATCGCCGTTTTATCATAGAAAAATTGCAATTTGGGGACCGTGCGCATGTCCATTTCTTTGGCAACAAAACCGCGTAAAAATCCACTGGCTTTATTTAATACGCTCACAGCTTGCAAACTTTTGGCTTCATCATCGCCGACAAAAGTCACATAGACTTTGGCATAGGAGACATCGCGTGAAACCACAACTTGATTGATATTAACCATACCCACACGAGGGTCCCGAATCTCTTGGGGAATCACTTGCCCCAAGAGACGCTGAATCGCGTCGGAAACACGGTCGGAACGGAAAAACTCTCTAGGCATGCGCCTACTACCTCTCAATAATTAAAGCGAACGTGCGACTTCTTTGATTTCAAAGACTTCAATCTGATCACCAATTTTGACATCGTAGTTTTTCACGCCGATACCGCACTCGAAACCATTGCGAACTTCGGCCACATCATCTTTAAAGCGACGTAGCGATTCCAATTCACCCGTAAAGATCACCACATTGTCACGCAGTACACGAATGGGTTTGTTTCGATGAATGGTTCCATCGACCACCATGCAGCCGGCAACTTGACCAAACTTCGGCGAGTTGAAGACTTCACGAACCGATGCAGTACCGAGAATATTTTCTACACGCTCTGGATCCAACATACCGCTCAATGCAGCTTTAATTTCGTCCAGCAAATTGTAGATGATGCTGTAGTAACGAATATCAACGCCTTCTGCTTCGGCCAATCGACGAGTGGATGCGTCAGCACGTACGTTAAAGCCTAGAATAATCGCACCACTGGTTAGCGCCAGATTGACATCATTCTCGGTAATTCCACCGATACCTGATGAAATTACGTTGACTTGTACTTCCTCGTTACCAATGTCCGCCAACGAAGCTTGAATAGCCTCCAATGATCCGCGCACATCAGCTTTAACCACTACGCCAAGTATTTTCTTCTGACCAGACTCAATGTTAGCAAACATATTTTCCAATTTGGCTGCCTGGAAACGCGCCAATTTCTCTTTGCGCTCTTTTTCAACACGGAACTGTGCAACTTCTCTGGCCTTACGCTCATCATCCAATACAGCGAAATCATCACCAGCACTTGGCGGAGCTTCCAAACCTAAAATTTCGACAGGAGTCGATGGGCCAGCTTCTTTTACTTGCTCGCCACGCTCATTCATCATAGCGCGAACACGACCATAGGTTTGGCCTGCCAGAACCAGATCACCATGTTTCAAAGTACCCTGTTGAACCAACAAGGTCGCCACAGTCCCGCGGCCCTTATCAACACGAGATTCAATAATCACACCTTTGGCAGGTGCATCTGCAAGTGCATGTAATTCCAGCACTTCAGCTTGAAGTGATATAGCTTCGAGCAACTCATCAATACCCTGCCCTGTATGCGCAGAGACTTGTATAAATTGGGTATCACCGCCGTAGTTTTCAGGGATTACCCCTTTAACGACCAATTCATTGGTAACACGCTCAGGATCAGCACTGGCTTTATCACACTTGTTGATCGCCACAACTATTGGCACATTGGCCGCACGCGCATGTTGAATAGCTTCTTCTGTTTGCGGCATAACACCATCATCAGCGGCAACCACCAGAATTACCACGTCAGTTGCTTTGGCTCCACGAGCACGCATTGCAGTAAACGCAGCATGGCCTGGAGTATCAAGGAAAGTAATTTCACCACGACTGGTTTGAACACGATAAGCACCGATATGCTGGGTAATGCCACCAGCTTCTCCGGCAGCAACTTTTGCTTCACGAATATAATCAAGCAAAGAAGTCTTACCATGATCAACGTGACCCATGACAGTCACCACTGGCGCACGCGGAGTTAAATCACCTTGGTGATCCAAAGATTTCTCAAGTGCATGTTCAATATCGTCAGCGCTGACCAAGTTCGCCTTATGCCCCAACTCTTCGACAATCAGTACCGCAGTATCTTGATCGATGCTTTCATTCATCGATGCCATAACACCCATTTTCATCAAACGCTTGATTAACTCACCCACTTTGATGGTTAAACGTTGAGCCAATTCCGTCACCGGAATATGCTCTGGAACATTCACTTCATGAATAATTTGTGCAGTTGGCTTTTTGAAAGCATGCTTGTTGTTTTTCTTATGATGTGCACGAATATTTGTGCGTCGAGCCAACACATCACTACTTTCATCATCTTCATTAAACGTCAACAAATCAATCTTAACGGCTTTTTTCGGTGCTGCAGCGACACCTTTTTTGGCCGCTTTAGCACCGCGCTTGTTCGACTCTTCATCATCAAAATCATCACGCTTGGAATGCTTCTTCGCACCATGCTTGGTATCTTCTTTCATTGCAGGTGGCGCAATTGGTGTGACTGCTGCAGGCTTATTACGATTACTGGGGGCCTGTCTATTTCCAAGGCGTGGCGTTTTATCACCAGTGCGTTCTGGCACAGCTTCTGCAGTAGTCTCTACGGGTTTATCATTACGGTTAGATCGAGGTTTTTCAGCTCGTTGCTTTGCGTCTTCTCGCGCTTTGACTTGTGCCAAACGCTCAGCTTCTTCAGCTTGACGACGCTCTATAGCTGCGCGACGCTTTTCTTCTATGCCATCAGTAAAAGACATACGATGAGATGATTCAGTTTGATCACCCGATTCAGATCCATCTCCTGTCGCAACTGAAGTTTCAACAAGCTGTTCATTCTCAACTTGTTTTGCTTCAACTTTTGGAATTTCAACTGGATCGACACTTGGTTGTTCATTTTCTTGAAAGTCAACCCCATCTTCTGCATCCGCATCAACAACTTCATCTTCGCGCTTCACATATGTTCGCTTCTTGCGAACTTCAACGTTAACTGTTTTACGCGCAGTACCTGATCCAGTTTTAATAGTGGTTGTAGTCTTTCGCTGCAAAGTTATCTTTTTTGGTTCCTGCGTCTCTTCACCATGACTGGCTTTCAGATAGGACAACAAAGTTTGTTTTTCATCATCCGAGACTTTGGCCTCAAGTGATTTGTGGGGCAAACCCGCCTCTTGCATTTGTTTTAATAAACGGTCTGCAGGGGTGCCAATTGACTTGGCGAGTTCGCTAATGGTTACTTCTGCCATTCTAATTCCTCAAGGAGTCTTGTGAGCTTTTTACCTGGGTTTACATTATGCAAACCAGGGTTCGCGCGCTTTCATAATCAGTGCGGCAGCGCGTTCAGCAGTCACACCTTCAATATCTAATAATTCATCAACTGATTGCTCAGCCAAATCATCCATTGTCAAAATACCACGACCAGCCAATTTCATTGCCAGTACCTGGTCCATACCTTCCATGTTCAATAAATCTTCCGCAGGTGCCGCACCTTCCAGTCTTTCTTCTGATGCCAAAGCACGAGTTAGCAATGCATCTTTAGCACGAGCACGCAATTCTTCTGCTATATCTTCATCGAATCCGTCAATTGATAGCATTTCATCAAGAGGAACATAGGCCACTTCTTCTAATGTGGTGAAACCTTCTTCAACCAAAACACCCGCAACATCTTCATCAACATCAAGTGCATTCATAAACAACTCAATGTAACTTCCTGATTCCGCTTGTTGTTTAGCTTGCCAATCAGCAACACTCATGACGTTGATTGTCCAGCCAGTCAGTTCAGTAGCCAAACGTACATTTTGACCACCACGACCAATGGCCATAGCCAAATTATCTTCATTGACTGCAAGATCCATTGAGCGAGCGTCTTCATCAACCACAATGGATTCAATTTCAGCAGGTGACATAGCATTAATTACAAATTGTGCAGGATTATCATCCCACAAGACTATATCCACTCGCTCACCACCCAATTCATTGGATACAGCTTGCACACGCGATCCGCGCATTCCAACACATGCACCAACAGGATCAATACGGCCGTCATTGGTTTTTACAGCAATTTTTGCACGCAAGCCTGGATCGCGTGCAGCACCTTTAATTTCAATAATTTCTTCCGAAATTTCAGGTACTTCAATTTTAAACAATTCCATCAGCATTTTTGAATCAGAACGACTTAATAAAAGTTGTGGGCCGCGCACTTCATGACGAATTTCTAATAACAACGCTCGGATACGGTCACCCAATCGAAATATTTCGCGACCGATTAAATTTTCACGCGGCAACAATGCTTCTGCGTTACCACCAAGATCAACAATAATACTGTCGCGTGTAACTTTTTTAACTGTACCGCTAATAAGCTCACCAACACGATCACGATATTCATCAACCATGTGCGCACGCTCAGCTTCACGCACTTTTTGAACAATAACTTGCTTGGCAGTTTGCGCAGCAATACGACCAAATTCAGCGTTCTCAATTTTCTCATTGAATACATCGCCTACTTTTAAAGAAGGATCTTTCTCAATCGCCTCTTCAGTTGTAAATTGTGTACCCAATTCAGCCAACACATCATCAGCGACGACTAACCAGCTTCTCCAGGTTTCGTAATCACCTGTGGTGCGATTAATATTGACAGTAATATTTGAGTCTTCGTCAAAACGTTTTTTAGTTGCCGTTGCCAGAGCGATTTCGATCGCCTGAAAAATTAAATCTTTATCCACACCTTTTTCGTTGGATACAGCATCAGCGACCAGTAAAATTTCTTTGCTCATGTTATGCCTCTTTTAATTCCTTAACGCAAACTTTTATCAGTTTGCATCAGTACCATGTCAGAATTTCTACCAAAAAAATAGAAATCACCCTGAAATTATTTAGCCTCGTCAATACCACGCAAAATCTCATCATAACGCGGAACCAAATTTGCTTTATCAATTGCATTGAAAGGAACTTTCATTTCCTTGTTATCCAACCACAACACAATGACATCTGCCTCTATTGCACGAATTTCAGCTTTAAATCGCCGGCGACCTTCGATAGGCGAACGCAAACGACCGGTAATGGTTTCACCAATATATTGCTGATATTGCGCTAAGGTAAATAACGCCCTATCCAAACCCGGAGATGAAACTTCCAATGTGTATTCACCATCAATTGGATCTTCAACATCCATCACACTACTGATTTGACGGCTCACTTTTTCACAATGATCCAACGAAACACCTTCTGCTGCATCAATAAAAATACGCACAGTAGAAAATCGCCCCTGAGTTAAATATTCCAACCCCCAGAGCTCGCAACCCATGGACTCAATTACCGGAGCCAGAAGCGCCTGCAGTTGATCCTGTTTAGATGCCATGAGCTACCTCAATTAAAAAAATTACACACTAAAAAACAAAAAATGGGCACTAGGCCCATTCCAGAAAAACAATCACTTTAGGTAATAGGCCAAACCTGTGATGCAGGCTTAACAACAAACGAAAAAGCCCCTAAAGGGGCTTTCCAAACACAATTGCTGTAGAACAACAATTTAGAATCCTGGTTGCGGGGGCTGGATTTGAACCAACGACCTTCGGGTTATGAGCCCGACGAGCTACCAAGCTGCTCCACCCCGCGACGACAACTCAGCTGATCTAACCGATCAGCGAGGAGGCGCATTATAGGGAGCGCCTCCAAGGGGGTCAAGGGAAAAGAATCGTTAAACTGATTTATCTAACAAACGGCCTACAGTGCTCGTTTTCTCGAAACTATTGATTTCAAGTAATCGGCGATTGGCTTTGGCATTCTTTTTTTGGATCTCGGCAAAAATTTGAGTGCGAGCCGCTTCCCGCTCCGATTGAGCTCTCTGTTCTTCCTTCAAAAGTTTCTCATCAGCCTTTTGTTTTTCAACTTTTGCAGAATCTTCAGAGCGCTGAGACTGACTATCTAGCCGAACTTGCTTATCGTCACTTTTATCTTGTTGATCCGGCTTATTTTCAATAGATTTTTCACGAATTTTTTGAATAATCTCAACCCGGGCCTGCTGAGCTAATTTCGCAGCCTGAGAAGCCACTGCACGGTCTTGTCCAGATGGATCAGCGGGCGCGCTAGCAGCCCTGGCAATTTGTTCCGCTTTTCGTAATGTTGCCTCAGGATCGTTGGGGATCGAGCTGGTATCTATAGGTACCTCACCACCCACTGCATAGCTAGCCCCATCAGGCCCGCGCTGGTAGGTATAAGTGGGGCTACCCGCATACTTCCCACCAACCGCAGCGTGAGCTTGTTCATGCGCTCTCACCTCGCGATCACGTGAAGACAGCTTTTCAATAAGTTGCTGCTCATTCTCTCTTTGTTCTTTTTGAGCTCTCTGTTGACGAGACTGGCGCTCATCAACAGGCTGAGCCCGCCTTTCGGTAACACGGCTTTGCTCCGCATCCAATGTGGGATTGTCCCCAGGAGATCGCTTATTTTGCTGACGAGCAGATTCTGCGCCTTGTTCAGTAGCACGAAAATTAGAGGACTTTAGATCAGACGACTCCTGACCGACAGTCTGGCGATTAACAGGCTGATAGGCGATAGGCGCGTTTGGTGCAACGCTTGAGGTGACATTACTAATCATAAGCCCTCCTCAGTTATGGACTTAATTTGCATCAGGCCTTCACATCCAAGAGAGCTCCAAGCGCGTGATTGGCCGTCTCTATCACTTTCGCAGAACTATCAAAAACGTGTTGCTGCACTTTAAGATTGACCAGAGTCTCGGCCAAATCCTGAGTAGAGGCACTCGCGCCCTCTTTTGCCATTCCCGCAATTTGCTGAGCAGATTGATACATTGATGACTGACTTTTTTGCATGCCAATCAGGCCTTGATTTACAACTGACCCAAGATCCATAACCAATCTCCACTTAGAGTTTCACTTACTAGTATTCTAAGCATTGATCGCGCAAAAAACAGCCAGTTTCTTATGCACTTTAAGACTATTTGGCACTAAAAAATAAAAAGCTATAACACCTATATACCCACAATTAGTTAGTAAGGGTTTGTGGTTGCTGATAGGTTGAAATTATTTTAGCTTGCTCAAAGACACTTTGTGCCGTCAATTTTAAGCTGCTACGAATGGGCATTCCAGCCGCCTGTAATGCTCGACTACTCCAAGTATTGCAATTACTGAGCACACTGTAATGCAGTTTTGCCTTAAAAAAGTATCCTGTATTTTCCTCAAAGGCCGTTAAAGCAATTGGTTGATTTTGTTCATCAAGTGCAATTGTTTGATCTATGTAGCGAATCATCTTTTTCATGTTCTTTTCACTCAGCATTAATGGAACTCGCGTATCAGATGGAATGTAGGACAATGGATCGCCGTAGTAATCCAACACTTGTACCGCAGAATACCCGGATGCCACCAGGGCTTTCGCGCCTGAAAAAATACTTTTATTTTTACCCGTAAAATAGTCTCCGTCGCCCCAACCAAAGCGTATGTATTTTTTTTGACGTGCTATATCTTTGAAATAGCGACTATGCTGTCTGACTGGCTCAGCAGGAATTAAAATACTGGTATGCCATTTTTCATAAACAAAATGGATCTCATAGGTAAGATTTTTTGTAGGGATTTTTTTTACATCCGGCAAGCTGGAACAGGCTGCTAAAAAAACACTGAAAATCAAAAATAATAATTTCATAAAAATTTATAAATCCAGCAGCATGCGTGAAGCGAAGTGATACGCATCATGTTTTATTTCCGAACTGTGATGCGTATCGCTTCGCTCCACGGCATCCTACAATTAACGATTGATCTATAAGTTTGGCAACGATAAGTATCGAGTAATTTTTTCGGGTGCAGGTTGTTCTATAAAAGGCACCACCCCCAAGCAAGGAGCTGAAATTTTTTGCTGCAAGCTGAGAATATTTTCATCCAATGCACGCATATTAGCATCAACACAATTAGCCACCCAACCCGCCAAATTCAAGCCATCATGGTGAATAGCATCTAGTGTCAAGAGCGCATGATTCAGACATCCCAAACGCATTCCTACGACTAAAATAATCGGCAAATTTAATATACGCGCCAAATCTGCCATAGTTTCACTTGGATTAATCGGCACTCGCCAACCACCCGCACCTTCAACCAAAGTTAAATCTGCCAATCGAAAACTGCCGCGACAAAAACCAGCCAGTCTATCTGCGGATAAGACACGGCGTTCTTTTTGAGCGGCAATATGCGGAGATACTGGCTCAAGCAAAGCTACAGGATTAATTTGCACATAAGGAAGCTTCACTGACGAGCAGGATTGCAATATTAATGCATCATCGTTACACAACCCCTGTTCTGTTTGCTGGCAACCTGCCGCCACAGGTTTTAGGCCAAGAGTAGATATATTCTGAGTATTCGCCAAGACTAAAAACGCGGATGTGATTTGCGTTTTACCAACATTGGTATCAGTTCCAGTTACAAAAAATATTTGGGGCTTCATTTGGTTGCTCTCGCAAAAATAACATCATAGGTAAGCGGCAACATATTATCTTGTCGATGGCTTTCGTAAGCGGCAGTCAATTGAGCAAACTTACTCTTTCCAAGCAACCCACTAGAAGAGTGCACATGATGAGTGGCCCCAACGGCCTTTAAACTTTTTAACAAAGCTGCAAGAGTATTAAATTTCGCAATTTTTTTCTGTTGCCCTATCTCTGACAGCGAAAATTTTTCAGCAAGCAGATGAGACAGCACCGATTTATCCACAAATGGGTTTACATGCTCTTGAGCGTCTACAGCTTTCCAGGCTCTTATCAACTCCTGCAAACTATCTTGTCCTAGCGTTGTAAAAATCAATTGGCCGCCCGGCTTTAACACTCGATGCAACTCATCAAATAATTTAGGCAAATCAAAACACCACTGCAATGAAAAGTTGGAATAGATTAGATCAATAGATGCATTTGTAAATGGCAACGAATCGGCATCCGCCCCAACAAGATAAGATGTTTTTTGTTTTGTTCGATTTAACATAGCCAACGAAATATCGACACCAACCACTTTGGATAAATTAAATCGAGACTGCAAATCAGAAACAAAAGATCCAGTGCCGCAGCCCAAGTCCATCACCAATGAATTTTCGGATAGCCGAATATCTATAGCAAACTCATTCAACAACAGCAATCCAGATTCACGCTGAATACCATCAGCGGAATCGTAGGTATCAACCGCCCGTGAAAATTGTTTTGCCACTTGAATTTTAAATTGCCTATTATATTGTTGTTCTGCAATAAAATTATTGATTGCATTTAACACATGTACAGTTTGGCACCAATGCATAGCATGTGCAGACTGCTTAATTATCTCAGTGCTGTGCGCAGGATTAAATTTTCTAAATTGCGCAGCTGCTTGAAGTGGCACCAATGCATCTTTGTCTGCAAATATATGCAAGCAAGGTTGATATATTTTAGGAAGAACCACTCGATTATCTAATTGGGATAAGAGCTGTAGTGCAGAAAGCCAATTTTCGTTAACGGCTTCGGGTGCCATAAAAGAGCGTATTAATTTCAAAAACTTACGCTCATCTTCTGCACCTTGCGCTAACAAACCGGAAAACAACTTCAAGGTAGCAAAAGAGTTTGCAGCAAATGAATTATTAAATGAATCACTGGTTTGAACAGGCATAGCATGAGGATAGGTTTCATCCGCCACGAATTTGGCATTGGCCGCGAGACTGACAACCCCCAATACTTTTTGCGGATAACGATAGGCCAATTGAATTGCCAGCATGCCACCCAAAGACCAACCGATAATCCATGATGGCTGAGTAATTTGTGCAGCGATAATCTGTAAAATATTATCCAGACTATAGTCATCCACAACTGGAGCGCTACCAAATCCTGGTAAATCAATACAGAAAAGTTTTGAATGTTTTTTTAACTCTGGAATGAACGGTTGCCAAGTTGATTGATCAACCCCCCAACCATGAAGCATAACGATTGAATTTGCAGATAGATTCATTGCAAACTCACTCAAACTGACTTAAGTATGTCATTTAGCGTTTGTAACAACTGCTCAATTTGTTGCGCAGTATGTTCTGCTGACAAGGTAATGCGTAATCGCGAAGTTCCCAATGGAACAGTCGGCGGACGAATAGCCACCACCCAAAATCCTTTCTCAATTAATTTTTGTGAAATTAGCAGCGATTTTTTTTCGTCACCAATTAAAATCGGCTGAATAGGTGAATGCGAAGGCATCAGTTGCAAACCCAATTGTTCAGCGCCGTGACGAAATAATTGAATCAGTTTTTGTAAGTGCTCTCGACGCCACGACTCTTGTTGAATCAATTGCAAACTTTTACGTGATGCTGCAGCGACCGCAGGTGGCAGCGCAGTGGTGTAAATATAGGACCGGGCGAACTGAATTAAATTTTCTGTTAGCAGGCGACTGCCTGTCACGAATGCACCGAAAGTACCGAAAGCTTTTCCCAGCGTCCCCATCAGCACAGGCAAATCATCTTGCGTCAACGAAAAAATTTCCTGTGTGCCACCGCCATTCTTACCCATGCAACCTATCCCATGTGCGTCATCAACCATTAACCAGGCTTGATGCTGCTTTGCCAACCGGGAAAGTTGATCTAAAGGTGCCATATCACCATCCATACTAAACACACCATCTACGACAATTAATTTCTTTTCTGCATCTGATTTAATTAATCGCTGTTCAAGATTTTCCATATCATTGTGTAAAAAACGTTGAAAGCGAGCTCCGCTACTTAATCCTGCATCCAATAAACTGGCGTGATTTAATTTATCTTCAAAAACCGCATCACCCTCACTAATCAAGGCAGTAATGCAACCCAGGTTAGCCATATAACCTGTAGAGAATAAGATTGCGCTTTCGCGACCAGTAAAAGCTGCCAACTCTTCTTCAAGTGCATGATGCTCAAATGAGTGGCCCGACACTAAATGTGAAGCGCCACTACCTACACCCCATTTTTTTGCAGCAGACTGAAATGCCGCAATGACATCAGGATGATTCGCCAATCCCAAATAATCGTTGCTGCAAAACGAAATTAGTTTTTTTCCATTCACAACCAAATTGACCGACTGCGGCGAATCTACTAATGAGCGCTTTCGATAAAGATTTTTTTCCAACCGCTCATTAAGACGCGACTGAAGAAATTGATTGAATATCATAGGAAGAGCTTCCCCTCCCCCATAGAAAGAGAGAGGTTAAGAAAGAGAATTGATAAAATCATTTTGCTGCGTTATAAAACAAAGAGTCCAGTTTTGCTTCTTGCAACTGATGTGCAATAGCATCTTCTTGCTCGGCTTCAGTTTCATGCACTTCATAAGCTTCAGGATTAATTCCTAATCGCTTGAATAACTGCATGTCTTTGTTAGTTTCCGGATTAGCAGTGGTCAATAATTTTTCGCCGTAAAAAATCGAATTAGCACCCGCTAAAAATGCAAGCGACTGGGTTTGATCATTCATTTTTTCTCTGCCCGCCGACAAACGCACATGTGATGCAGGCATTAAAATTCTGGCAACGGCTATAGTGCGAATAAAATCAAAAGGATCCAAATCTTGCTGATTCTCTAACGGCGTCCCTTCTACTTTCACCAACATATTGATTGGCACTGATTCAGGATGCTCCGGCATATTGGCTAACTGTTGTAGCAAGCCAGCGCGATCCAGGGCTTCTTCGCCCATACCGACAATGCCGCCACAACAAACTTTCATACCGGCATTACGTACATTCGCCAAAGTATCCAAACGATCTTGATAAGTCCGCGTAGTAATAATCTCACCGTAATATTCGGGAGAGGTATCCAGATTATGGTTGTAATAATCCAAACCAGCGCCAGCTAAATCTTTTGCTTGTTGTTCATCTAACATACCCAGAGTCATGCAGGTTTCGAGTCCAAGCTCTTTTACCCCCTGCACCATACTGATGACATAAGGCATATCTTTGGCTTTAGGAGAACGCCAGGCGGCGCCCATACAAAAACGAGTAGCACCTGTGGCTTTAGCCGCTTTCGCTTCTTCTATAACCTTTTCAATCGCCATCAGTTTTTCGCGTTCAAGACCCGTGTCATAGCGAGCCGATTGTGGGCAATAGGCACAGTCTTCAGGGCAAGCACCAGTTTTGATAGAACAGAGAGTACTGACCTGCACCTCATTCGGATTAAAATGACGGCGATGCACTACCTGTGCATGAAACAGTAAGTCATTGAAAGGTAAAGATAATAAGGCAAGGATTTCATCGCGACGCCAGTCGTGACGAATCACGTCAGGCAGATTAACCAAGGCATTCATACCGAACAGCTCCAATCAACAAGTATTTAGAGCATATTATCTGGACCAATTTCGCTGTCAACCAATTAATTGAAAATAGGTTGACAGCTATTCATAAAGCCATTCGACTGGATACTCGGTTGGCTTGTCACATTGGTGCTCATCATCGATATAAGGAGATTTCAGGCAAATGACAACTCGATCTTTGAGGTGTAATGCTTTTAAATCATCGGCATGATATCGATTAAAAATTGCATCATACTCACCATTTTCCGTTAATTTTTTTAGTCCTAGCGTCAAACGTTTTGCAATATCAGGATGGCGCTTGCTGACATAAAAATAAATTGAAAAACCGTAATGTATTAACAAACGGTCGTCTATTTCCAAAAAGGGGTATTGGTCTTTTCTTTGTTGATAAATGTATTCCGCTTCATTGGCTCCAAAAGGTAAACAATCAAAACGTTTGTAACCTAACATCTCAAATAAGCTCGGCAGAGTCGGGGCCAAAATAGGCTTTATTTGATTAGCTTCATAGATATCGACATCAGGCCATTCAACTCCTTGCCCTATTCTAATTTTTTTTAAGTCGCTTAGATTGTTAATCCCCGTCAGCACGGATGGAACATTCTTATTTCGTAAACATACCCTGTAACCTAGCAAGCCATGAAGTAGGTCATAAGGAATTTCTATAACTTCAGCCTTGGTTACAATCGAGCCCGATGGAGCCCAAAGCAAATTAACAAGACTGCCGTCATTAATTAACAACACGCGACGTTGATCGTTCGGGTTATCGCCATTAAATATTTCGAGTTTGAAGTCACCAAATTCGGGACGAGTTATCTCAAGAGCGCGGGTTATAAGTTCCACTTTGTAAGTGTGCAGAAATGCATGGCCTGGTGGACTGGCATAACGTACCACCATTGGAGACACTGATCCGGATATTGGACTTTCTTCGGCAACAATGCCCGCAGACATACCAACCAAGACCAAAATAAGAATTTGCGGTTTTAACAATTTCCAAATCAAAACTTCACCATAAACCCGATTGAGTAAATAACAAACTGCTCTGCTAATATTAGCTGACAGACAAGGTTTGTCACTAAAGTTGTTTGAGCGGATTTACTGCTTTTACAGATAGAGCAAGTTATGATGCCCAAACTAATAAGAACTCGCCAAAGATCAAATTGTTATGAATAAAAAAACAACAAACATATATCCCGCAATCATTCTTTTACTTTTGGCGATAATTGCCTTGCTCTTTTCACTGTTGGTGATCAAAAAGGCAAGCCAACCCGCGGCTAATTTTTCATTGCATCATCAATCCGCGCAAATCTATCACTGGAAAATGGTAACTTCCTGGCCCAAAAATACTCCCGGACTGGGCAGAAGCGCAGAACAAATTGCGCAATTTATTAATGAAATGTCTTCCGGACGACTGCAAATACATGTTTATGGTGCTAACGAACTGGTACCCGCTCTGGGAGTATTTGACGCAGTTTCATCTGGAAGCGTGGAAATGGGACATTCGGGCGCCTACTTTTGGCGCGGCAAAATTCCAGCCGCACAATTTTTTAGCTCAGTTCCTTTTGGCATGAATGCTCAAGAAATGAATAGCTGGTTGGAGTACGGCGGCGGATTAGAACTCTGGCGAGAGATATACGAGCCATTTAATTTAATTCCATTTGCTGCAGGCAACACTGGCGTACAAATGGCGGGATGGTTCAATCGGGAAATCAATTCAGTCGCCGATTTACGTGGACTGAAAATGCGCATTCCAGGTTTGGCGGGAGAAGTATTTAATATGGCTGGAGGCACATCAGTAAATATTCCGGGCGGCGAATTATATACCTCATTGCAAACCGGAGTAATTGATGCAGCAGAATGGGTCGGCCCGGAAAATGATTTGGCATTTGGTTTTCAACAAATCGCCAAATACTACTATTACCCAGGCTGGCACGAACCCGGTTCAACTTTGGAATTGATTATCAACAAACAGGCCTTTGAATCCTTACCAAAAGACCTGCAAGCCATAGTGACTTACGCCACACGCGCAGCCAATCAGGACATGTTGGACAGCTATACCAATAATAATAGTGGCGCCCTTATTGAATTGCAGCGCCAGGGAGTACAAATAAGAAAATTACCTAATGATGTCCTCGCTGAATTTTATAAAATCTCACAAGAAGTCTATACAAAACAGGCCGCCAACGACCCACAATTGAAAAAAGTTTACGACTCCTATAAGCAATTTATGCAGAAATCAGCCGCCTATCAAAAAATGTCAGAGCAATCTTACGGTGAGGTCAGAGATAGATTTTCTAGACCATAATCTGGTAAAAAACTGATTTTGATCAATACTTCTCGGTTAGCATCACGCTTTTTGGCATTGGTTGTGGTCTGTTTTTGGCTTTCAGCATTTGAGCGATACAGGAATAATCTATGAATGCATTGCATGCCAATCATTTATTGATCTTCGGCATTTTTCTAACTTTGGTTCTATTTGGGATCTACCCCATCTTGCCCCAAAACAAACTCGATTTGATAGATAACCCAGATTTCACCACTATTATTCAAACAACTAAAAATGAAAGGGGTGAGAATCTAGGCTTCTGGGTAGACGAAAGCCAACATATTTGGGCCTGTGACATACCCGAAAATTTGAACAAGAGTATTTATCAAACCTGCAGTCTCAATGTAGAGCTGACAAGAGATATGTCAAAAGGCATAGATCTATCCGGTTTTTCTACTCTCACAATAGAAATGAAGTACAAGGGAACGAGTGACCGCTTTCGCGTCTCCATGCGTAACTTCAACTCCGAATATTCAAATATGGAAAATTTGGATACCGCCAAATACCATTCACTAACCGTCGATAGATCTGACCTTGACCCCATACTTAATATTCAACTGGAAGAGTTCTGGCCAGCAGACTGGTGGATTGCGGAATTCAAGATTCCGCGTAAATATGCTGGTCGTGACTTATCCAACGTCTTTATTTTAGCCATAGATTTGGAAGATTTACCTATTGGCTTTCACCAAATGCAAGTGACACAAATTAGATTTTCCGGAAATTTTGTGAGGCGTGATAATTGGTATTTACTTATTTTGTCACCTTGGTTAATTGGTATTTTGATTTATGCAATTAATCAGATACGACTTTTGAAATTACAAACCCAGATTGATCGACAAGAAATTTATCAATTAGCACAGAAAAATTCTTCACTGACACAGCTATCTGATGAATTTCGTCGATTATCTACAATTGATCCATTAACTCAATGCTATAACCGGTTTGGAATTCACCAAATCATTACCCGACTCGAATCACCAGAATACAGTATCTATTCACCACGTTATTCTTTAATCATGATAGATATAGATTATTTTAAACGTATTAATGATCGTCGCGGACACGATACTGGCGATAGAGTTCTACAAACCATAAGTAAAATCATTCAAGAAAAAATATCTGATCACTATTTCACGGGACGTTGGGGCGGGGAAGAATTCATTATTATATTACCCAACACTCACGAAAAATTTTCTCTAGCATTGGCAGAAAAATTAAGGCTCATTATTTATGACACAGTATTTGAACCAGACAACCCCATAAACGTGACCGCTAGCTTTGGTGTAACGGAACATAAACCCAACGAAGATTTTGCCACTACATTTAAGCGCGCAGATACCGCCCTTTACCGGGCCAAGCACCAAGGACGTAATTGTTGTATTTTGGCAGAAGCATAATTTTGTTCAACATTAGCAGAACGTTTAGACTAATTTTTCTTGCAACCATTAGTTATTTTTTGCGGCAATTTTACTTCTGTTAGCAGTTTTCAAAATTTTATGATCAATAGACGCTATGCAGGATTAGCCATCGAACGGTGAGACTATGCGGTAGACCATAATGATGTTGCAGACCCCTCGTTTTCAGATGCTTTAAATATTTATTTCTAAATATTATTTCCTTTATTTACCTGATAAATAGATACGCGTTCGCTTAAGGTTTAGCGAACGCGTATTTAACTTACTTAAACACTAACATTTTTCCATTGGCCGTAATTGCAATAAGCTGGTTATCAATCCATATAGGCGACGCCAAAAACGCACCCAGTTCCTTCACATACTCCACTCCTGCTTGTAATTGTCGACCTTTCGTAAAGAGCTTATCATCTATGAGTTTTCCGCTTTTCTTATCAACGATACCCATTAGATCTGCTTTTCGTTCTGGTGTTTGGTAATACCAAAGTTGTTTGCCAGATTGTTTATCCACTCCATACAACTCACCAGTCATTGTGCCCACGAAAATATATTTATTAGCGACAACAACAGGAGATGTATAAGTCCATACTCGCGTATTAAATCGATATTTTTCTTTTCCGGTTTTTTTGTTGATGGCTAAGAGCAATCCTGTATCAGATGTCGCGACATATACATTTTCATCATCCACAGCTGCCGTTGCCATTACCCAAGAACCCTTGGCATCATACTGCCATTGTAACTTTCCATCAGTTTTATTGAACGCATAAAAATTTGCATCACGTCCGCCAATATAAACCTGATTATCATCCACTGTAGCCGCAGCGATAAACCCTAACATCACACTGTATCGTCTTTCTGCACCACCTTGAAAATCCCAAGCCTTTTCTCCTGTCTCTGCATTAAGTGCATAGAGTCGAGTTCCCATAGATCCGATATAAATTTTGTCGTCACTATATGAAGGAGAGGCATGAAAAGATTCATCGCCTTTAAACACCCATTTTGGCATTCCTGTTTTAATATCAAGCGCATAGACATGCTCGTCACTACTGCCAAAATAAACTGTACCTTGATGAATTAAGGGCGATGACAAATAAAAATCCCATGCATCGACTGTCGCCCCTTTAGAAAGAGGTAAATCGTAACCGCCTAGTGCAGAAAATTTTCTTTCGCCTTGGGTTTTGTACCGCCAAACCAATTGCGCATCGGCAAGCGTTACTGCGTAAAAGTAGCCATCGCGACTCAAAAAATACACGACACCATCAACCGCAACAGGAGTGGACGCAATGCCGCCCTCTGTGTGATAAATCCATTGCAGTTTTTTTAAGGTCCAATCAAATGCATATAAATTTCCATTTTCAGCCGCAACCAATAATTGGTTACCTGTGGCAATGGGAGTCGCTGAAACAGATGCGTTAAATGCATATTGCCAAGATAATTTCATTGCCGATATTTTCGCAGGCGTTGGTACATCTACCTGACCCGTACGTTGCGGATTACCCATAAACATGGGCCAATCGTCCGCCAGTACAACAGAAGAATTCAATGAAATTAAAATACACACACCTAAACACACTCGACTTAACTTGTTCATTTCTAGTTTCATATCTGGTTTCTCCGGCTAATGAAAAACCAGAGCCTAACGTCAGTCGGCTAGAAATAACGAATGAAGTCTCATTAAGAAGGTTTAAGTTTGAGTAATTAAATTAGCTTTCAGGGTTGATGTGCCAAAACTTATCAATCATCATTTGAAAACGTTTGTCTTCACGTACCAAGTCGTAGGCGGGATCAACATTTGCCCAAAGTAACTCTACTTGTTTAGCAGCAAAGGCTTGCTGTAAGTAAGTTATAGCCTGCTCCCCCTCTCCTGATGCAAGAGCATATCGTGCCCAGGAAAGAGGCGGAGTATATTGCCCCAAATCTTTGGTCTCCTTTCGCTTCAATAACCAGTGATTAACGGCTGTTAATTTTCCCTGGACGAATATTTGTTTGACCTCTTCCAATTCATTTACCGAATATCCCACATCTTTCATGAGCCAAAGTAAATGATTAAACGATGCCTCTTCTTGTTTCGTACGAGCATAAACTCTCTGCGCCGAAATATGAAAATAGCGATTTTCAGGTTCTGCACTGTTAATACGTGTCAATTCTTGCAATGCGAGATCATCTTTTCGTTGCATTTGATATATCCACACCACCATGGGTATTGGATAATTCAAAGGATTCAGTTTTCTGGCCTGATCAACTTGTTCAAGTGATTCCGAAAATCGTCCTAATGCCAGCAAAAGTTGCGCATGCTGCATGGGAGCTAGATCATTTTGTGAATCAAGTGCTATCGCCATTTTGTAATAGTTTTCAGCTTCGATATAATTATGCTGACACCAAAAGTATACATCCCCGCGCTTGATCAAGGCAGGCGTGAACTGTTTATTTAACTGAAGGGTTTTATCCAATAAACCTATCACCTCTTCGCAATTTTCTTTGAGGGTTAAGTTAGTTCCCAGAAGTTTCATTTTAGCTTCTGCTATTTTGAAATAGGCAAGGTATAAGTTAGGGTAGCCCTTGAGCAAGTGTCGTAAATTTTCAATCGCACTCAGCCACTGACTGGAATCATTTGATAAGAGTTGACTATCCACCTGAAGCAAAACTTTAGCCGCGCTTTCAGGCAAAGAATTAGCATTTGAAATAGTTTCTGCCGAAGATTCTGACTTGGATAAAGATTGATGAAACTCTTGTGACTGCATTCCTATAACTGCCAGCAAAACCACAACAATGATTGCGAATAGAACAAAAACCAGATGCTGCCGAGACTTCTGCTTATCTTTTGATGTGGATCTTTTCTCATGCGCAAGGTCAATAGAATTCTCTTTGTTAAATCCGCAGTGATCTGATTCAAGAGGATGACACGAAGCAATAAATTGATAACCAATTCCTGGCAACGTTTTTATGTATTGGGGCGCGCGCGAATCATCTCCCAATGCTTTTCGTAAATGACTGATGGCTACAGCGAGACTGTCATGATTCACCACTTTTCCTTTCCATATAGCAGACAAAATCAGATCGCGCGTAACCACTTTGTTGGCGTTCTCCATAAAAAATAGCAGAAGCAACACCAATCTATTTTCAAGCTCAATGCAAATATTGGAATCTTCACTCAACCTGCGCAGACTATTGGTTCGAACACATAACACCCAATCACCCAGACGATACTCAGGCGCTGAAGACGATGGAATATATATTGGATCAGACATATTGGTTTTATTGATTTAGATTTTATTGAGTAATTCTATAAATTATGAATTTGGCAAAAACAAAAGGGCGATTATATCGCCCTTTTGACTCAACTTATTACGACCCATTTATAAGGATTCAAAAGCATCCGTTAACAAACAATCGAAACGACGCTTGTCATATTCCACCACGCGTGCGGCATCTTGCGATTGAATAATATTTTTATCCACCGCATCTTGTGCTTGCTCTTCAATTGTTTTACCGGAAATCTTACCTGAGCTTTTTGCCTTACTAAAGGTATGCCATACAGAGCCTAAAGCCAATAACATCTGATAGGTACTTTCGACACGTCCAGCTGGATCATTGGCTTCATGATTCACATAAACATATTGCGCTAATTGTTGGCGCACTGGATTGTCTTCCAATATTAAATCACCTAATTTTCGGATGAGATCATCATTAGGCTTATAGACAATTTTTCCGCAAGGCATTGCCACCCAACACAACAATTTAGCCAAGCGTCGCAAAGGGAAGTTATTCGCAAAATCACGCAATGCTTCTTGAGCTTGGTAAATAGCTTTAGTCAGAGCGTACTCGGCATGCGCATCCTCTTCACCTGTTCTCGCATGCGCCGAGTGAAATTTCAAAATAGAACAAGCAATAAATAATTGACTGTGTACATCACCCAAGCGAGCAGACAATAATTCTCTACGTTTTAAATTGCCACCTAAAACACCCAGAGCGATATCTGACATAGAAGCCAAAGCTGCACTTAACAAATTAACACGCTGATACCAACGGCGACTAAAATCATCTGCATTGGCAGGTACAGAACTGAAACGCCCCCCCAGAAATCCGAGCAGTTTCATTCTCAATAAATTATTAAAAACATGCCCTAAATGCGCAGTAAATAACTTATCAAATACTTTTAACGCTTGTGATTTATCATCCATCTGCAAAGCTTGCATTTCTTCAAACAGATAGGGATGGCAACGCATTGAACCCTGACCAAAAATCATTAAAGAGCGGGTTAAAATATTGGCTCCCTCAACAGTAATCGCAACTGGCACACTGTGATAAGCCGCCACAATAAAATTGCGAGGGCCCTGTTGAATAGCTCTACCACCCACAATGTCCATTGAGTGTTCAACCGACTCACGCATCATTTCCGTAGCGTGATACTTGGCCATGGCTGTCATAACCGATGGAGCACCCGACTCCAAACCTTTAGTCACCAATTGGCGCATTGCTTCAAGCGTATAACCGTTAGATGCAATAGCGGCCGTAGCCTCTTGCACACCCTCAAATTTACCAACTTCCATATTGAACTGACGGCGTATGCGAGCATATGCACCTACCAAACGATAATTCATTTCACCACACGCCGTTGACAATGCTGGCAGAGAAACTCCACGCCCTGCACCCAAACATTCAATCAACATGCGCCAACCGCGCCCAGCCATTGCGGGGCCGCCGATAATCCAATCAATAGGAATAAAAACATCAGTGCCAAAGATAGGGCCATTCATAAAAGGAGCACCGGGATTATGGCGTTTACCAATTTCAATCCCGGGATGATTGGCAGGAATCAAGGCACAGGTAATTCCATAATCACTTTTACTTGAGTCACCCAGTAATCCATCTGGATCATGAAGCTTAAATGCCAAGCCAACAACAGTCGCCACAGGCGCCAAAGTAATCCAGCGTTTACTGAACGTCATGCGTAAGCCAAGCACTTCTTGACCCTCGTATATACCGTTACACACAATACCAATATCAGGAATTGAACCTGCATCTGATCCAGCTTCCGGGCCGGTTAGTCCAAAGCAAGGAATCTCTGTTCCATTTGCCAAGCCTGGTAACCAGCGTTTTTTTTGTTCTTCAGTACCGTATTTAACCAATAACTCGCCAGGGCCTAAGGAGTTGGGCACCATTGCGGTAACTGCTGCAGTTTCTGAACGGCTGGCGATCTTGCTCATAATGCGGCTTTGCGCATAAGGGCTGAAATCACGCCCGCCAAATTCTTTTGGAATAATCAAACCAAAAAAGTTTTTCTCTTTTAAGAATTGCCAAGCTTCAGGGGGTAGATCCTTTCGCTTACTTCGAATATCCCACTCATCCAACATAGTACAAAGTTGGGTCACTTCATTATCTAAAAATGATTGCTCTTCCGCCGTTAGCTGCGGCAAGCTGATCTGCGCGAATTCATCCCAATTAGGTCTACCGCTGAATAATTCTTTTTCCCACCAGGTTGTACCTGACTCCAATGCTTCGCGCTCAGTCACGCTAAGTGCCGGCATGGATTTGTGGAGATAGTTAAAAACGGGCTTGGTCAATAGAATACGACGCACTGGCACAATATTTAGCACCACCAGTATCAGCACTAAGGGCACGACCAACCAGGGAGAAAGAAGTGCGGGCGCTATTGGACTCAAAACCAACCAGGTGATAAGCACTAGCGACGAAGCTGCTGCGAGAGCAACCTGGCGATAAATTAAAATCGCCACTAACGTCAAAATAACCAATAACGACACTATCAACATAAAATGCTCCTTAAATTAAATCCAGACTGTTGAGCTTATCACTCACGCTTGCCATTAACATTAGCTTATTCCGTCAATTTTTGTATCTACTTATTTCATGGGATCAAAATAAAAAATCCCGGACCAGCCGGGATAAATTGGGGGAAACTTAAAGAAGTTTGACGATTAAACTTTAAACGAATCAATTTGTTTCTTCAATTCACCGACTTCATGAATTAACTGACTTCCACCGGCATTAACAACCTGGGCATTTTCTGCGACTCGCTCGGAAAGTCCATGGATAGCCGTAATATTTTTACTAACTTCATTGGCAACCGTATTTTGTTCATGTGAAGCAGTAGCAATTTGATGGTTCATGTCATTGATAGTACGAATATTACTGCGGATTTTATCCAATGCTCCACCAACTTTCGCTGCGGTATCAATGGTTTCTTTGACTGATGAAGTGCTGGTATTCATCGCTTGATGCGCTTCATCAGCAGCACGCTGAAGCTGAATAATAATCGATTCAATTTCTTCAGTTGAAGTACGTGTTTTTTGAGCCAGTGAGCGCACTTCGTCCGCCACAACCGCAAATCCACGCCCTTGCTCACCCGCTCGCGCCGCTTCAATTGCCGCATTCAATGCCAACAAATTAGTTTGCTCTGCAATGGTTCGAATAACTTCCATTACCGAACCGATATTGACCGAATTGTTTTTTAACACTTGAATTTTTTGAGCAGTTGATTCGATTTGATCGGTTAAGCGATTCACTTTATCCAATGACAAGGCAACAATTTCATTACCTTCTTCAACAAGAACACTGGTTGCGTTAGTACGCTCTGCCGTGTCGTTTGCATGGCGCGCAATTTCATTAGCTGATGCTGACAACTCTTCTACAGCAGCTGCAACCAATTCAATTTCGCGTAACTGTTGTGAGGTTGAATTAACGGTATTTTCCGTCGCACTTCCCATGGTATTAACATTGATACGCACCTTGTCATTTACCTGTACGACATCGCGAATAATCATCGCAATATGTTCCATCACACGATTAAAATTGTGTGCTAATTCAGCAATTTCGTTTTGGCTACTTGTAGGTAATCTATGCGTCAGATCACCGCCACCATCTGCAATCGCCTTGAGCGATTGAGTGACTTCCGAAACCGGTGCCAAAACCAAACTACGCATCAGGAAATAAACTGTGATAAGGCTCGCCGCCAAAAGGGCAACCACCGTTAACGCATTGGTTTCGATCTGTTTGGCTAGTGCTTCGCGTAGCTCAGCAGTTGAGAAAGTAATGGTGTAGCTACCAATTTTGGAGCCGTTATACATTATCGGAACATCTGAACGTGTGATTTGTCCGTCACTGTGATCTTCGTCTGCCGCCTTGGCTAAAGGCTGCCCACGATGATCAACAACATTGACCGTTGTGACTAGCGAAGTGCCAACCAATGATTTGGCTATAGCCTCAACTTGTTGGAAGTCATATGCAAAAACAGCTTCCAAAATAGAGCTATTGGTTAGCTCGATCATGGCATCTATCTCAGTATTGAGCTTGGTCTCTTGAGCTTTAGCTGCCAGCCGATAATTGGTAAATGCAACAGCAAATGCAATCAAAATCATGGCAGCAGTCAATGCCATCATGAGTTTGGTGAGTAACGACTTCTTAACCATTCTATTCCCCCAAAGGGTTCTTCTAAAGAACCTCGTTTTTTGGCATTTCGCCCGCTTACATAATCAGTGATCATGGTAGTTAGATCGCCTTTAATGATCCGGGTGACTTCTACCAGTTTTCTGAGTATAGACAGCAGTTCTAAAACTTGCCTCTTGGGATAGAAAAAGTTCTGTTAATTTGTTAATCGTCACCTTCATCATCTGATGAAGAGCTGATCATTCCCAGTTCTTTGAGCTTTCTGGTCAAGGTATTACGACCCCAACCTAAAAGATTGGCTGCATCTCGTTTTCGTCCCGCGGTATATTTTAAAGCGGTTTCAATTAACGCACGTTCAAAGGTCGGTACAGCTTCACTCAACAACTGATGATGCCCTCTCGCCAATGCCATATCAGCCCAATGACGCAATGCTTTTTCCCAATCATCTGCAGGAGTAGTGGTTTCTTTTGTATCGAGCAACTCAGGCGGTAAATCTGCCACATGCACTTCGCGACCAGACGCCATTACCGTAATCCAGCGACAAGTGTTTTCTAACTGACGTACATTGCCCGGCCAAGGTAAAGAGCAAAGAAATTCCTCTGTTTCGGTTAACAGCACTTTCGGATCTACATTTAATTCATGTGCCGCTTTGTGCAAAAAGAATCTCGCTAACTTTGCAATATCTTCACGACGATTGGCTAATTTTGGTATATGAATTCGAATGACATTTAATCGGTGAAACAAGTCTTCACGAAAACGATTTTCCGCAACCAAGGTTTCCAAATTCTGATGCGTAGCAGCGATAATTCTTACATCCACTTTAACTGGCGTATGCCCACCCACACGATAAAATTCGCCATCAGCTAAAACTCGCAACAAGCGCGTTTGGGTTTCAGCTGGCATATCACCAATTTCATCTAAAAACAAAGAACCACCATTGGCTTGCTCAAAGCGACCCTGACGTTGAGAAGCCGCACCGGTGAACGCTCCTTTTTCGTGACCAAACAATTCCGACTCCATTAGATCTTTCGGAATTGCCGCCATATTAAGCGCGATGAAAGGACCGTTGCGACGCGGGCTGTGGCGATGCAATGCACGAGCGACCAATTCTTTGCCCGTTCCTGATTGTCCATTAATTAACACAGTGATATTTGATTGCGACAAACGCCCAATTGCACGAAACACTTCCTGCATTGCCGGTGCTTCACCAATTATTTCTGTGTGTGCTTCAACCTCATCAGATTTCTTTTCTTGTTTTTGCTCTTGGGCATGTGCAAGCGCACGTTGAGTAACAGCAACAGCATCGTCGACATCAAATGGTTTTGGTAAATATTCAAATGCACCACCTTGATACGCAGCAACTGCGCTATCCAAATCTGAATGCGCTGTCATGATAATAATTGGGATCTGTGGATGCTGAGCGTGGACATTACTGAGCAATGCCAAACCATCGATTCCCGGCATACGTATATCACTGATAATGGCGTCTGGCGTATCGCGATGAATTTGATTCAGCGCACTATCACCTGTTTCAAAAACGCGCGTTTCAATATTCGCTTGCTGCAAGGCCTTTTCCAGCACCCAACGAATTGAACGATCATCATCAATAATCCAAACCTTGTTAGTTTTCTGCATGGTGATTTTCCATTGGTAAATAGAGTGAAAAACGCGTTTGACCCGGCTCACTTCGACATTCAATAAGTCCGTTATGCTGATGAATCAAATGTTGAGAAATGGTTAGCCCCAATCCAGTTCCTTCAGCGCGCCCCGAGATCATGGGATAAAAAATGTGTTCTATCATTGTGTCCGAAATACCCGGCCCGTTATCGATAATATCTATTCGACAAACCAAAGGATGATGTTTGCGGCCAATCGTATAGTGGCGCTGAACACGAGTTCGGATTTGAATGACTGCATTGATGGTTTCAGACTCAATAAGTGCCTGCATGGCATTGCGGACTATATTGAGCAACGCTTGAATTAACATTTCCTTATCGCCCTGCATATTTGGAATGCTGGGATCGTAATCACGTATTAAATTAATTTTGTCACTGCTCTCAGCGCGAATAATACTCACAACTCGCTCAATCGATTCGTGGACATTTAGCACTTGCCAATCTGGTAATTGGTTTGGTCCTAGCATACGGTCAACAAGATTTCGTAATCTATCCGCTTCGTCGATAATCACATTGGTATATTCGGATAAACTTTCATTGGGCAATTCACGAGCAAGCAATTGTGCTGCACCACGAATACCGCCTAACGGATTTTTGATTTCATGGGCCATTCCGCGAATCAGATTGCGTGTAGTCTCATGAGAGTTAGTCATCATTTCTTCACGGCTAATGCGTAACAGCCTATCCATCGGCTGTATTTCCATAATCAAACCTTCAAGATCACCAAATGGAGTCACCGTATAGTCGACTGTAATATTGTTTGATCCAGGCAATTGCCAATTCTCTTGGCGCTTGGTGTAATGATTTCCTTGCGCCGCTGCTTTACGAAGCTGCTTCTCTGTATCTTCGGATTCATAAAAAAAATGCGTTATTGACTCTCCAGTACTGCCTTCATTGCTCATTGCCAACAGTGCTTCCGCGGCAGGATTCATGTGCTGCAACAAAAGCTCACTATCAACCAGAACTATGGCTGTACTGAGGTTATCAAGTATGGATTTGTAGATGTCTTTCGGACTCACGCTTTATTGCTCTCCAAAATGCCTCGCCAAGGGGCAATTTTGTAAATGCAAAAAGTAAACCAACTTCCTTATGAGCAAAAATCTCCTGCATTTCCAATGTCTCAGGCTTGGGCTGTTGCAAAAATGAGAATTATACGCACCATAATAAGGCGCACATTAATTACAAATGACTTTTCGAAAGGTTTTTTTAGTGCTAATTCGCTTTTTTGATCGGACGAATGACATTAATTGTGAGAGGCTCGGATTGCCCCAAGACCTCACCATTTTGATCAATCACTTCGACAGTTAAGGTTCTTGCACCTCGAGGAACGTCCTGAATTACAATGCTAGTAGATTGAGTTTCTTGCAAAAGCTCACCATCCAGATAATAGGTAATGAGATGATCCTGCCCCAAAGACGGAGTTAGATTAATTGCGACCGCCAAATCGCGTTCACCTGGCGGGATAGACACCTCATTCCGGGGACTTATGACCCTAACCTCATAGTGAATTTCTTGCGGCACTGGAGCTTCAGAGTTGTCATGAGGGATTGGTGTATCCGAAGGAAGTGTTGTGATGTTAGGTAATTTAATCGCTTCTGCCTGATCATCAGGAGGGTTGTCGGAATAAACTACATGACCATCTTTATCAACAGTTTTATAGACATCAGCTAGAACCTCAGCCGCAAAAAATAGCGCAATCAACATTAAGACTAGACGCATAACCTTTACTCCGGGAGAACACTCCAGAGAGATTACACTTGATACCTGAAAAGAAAAAGCCCACCTGCGGTGGGCTTTCTCAACAACATAAGTAAAAAATTTTATACGCTGTAGTACAACTCAAACTCTACAGGGGTTGGAGTCATGTCAACACGTTGGATATCAGCACGTTTCAATTCGACGTAAGATTCGATGAAATCTTTGCTGAATACGCCACCGCGAGTCAGGAACTCATGATCAGCTTCCAAACTCTGTAACGCTTGCTCCAAAGAAGAACAGACTTGTGGAATCAGTGCCTCTTCTTCTGGCTCCAAGTCATATAAGTCTTTAGTTGCTGGCTCGCCTGGATGAATCTTGTTCTGAACACCATCAATACCCGCCATCAACAATGCTGCAAAACAAAGGTATGGATTAGCAGTTGGGTCAGGGAAACGAGTTTCAATACGCTTGGCTTTTGCACCTTGCACAAAAGGAATACGAATAGAGGCAGAACGGTTACGTGCAGAGTAAGCCAACATAACAGGCGCTTCGAAACCCGGAACCAAACGCTTGTAAGAGTTGGTAGATGCGTTACAGAAAGCATTCAATGCTTTAGCGTGTTTGATAATACCGCCAACATAGTACAGAGCTGTTTCAGACAAACCGGCATAAGCATCACCAGCAAATTGGTTTACACCACTTTTCGAGAAAGACTGATGAACATGCATACCTGAACCATTATCGCCAATCAAAGGCTTAGGCATGAAAGTAGCTGTTTTACCGTATTGATGAGCCACGTTGTGTACGCAGTATTTCAGAATTTGAACTTCGTCCGCTTTCTTAACCAGTGTGTTAGCACCTACGCCGATTTCACATTGACCAGCATTAGCAACCTCATGGTGATGAATTTCAATTTCCAAACCCATAGCTTCCATGGCATTACACATAGCACCACGAATGTCATGCAGTGAGTCGATAGGGGCAACAGGGAAGTAGCCACCCTTAACGCGAGGAGAATGGCCATGCTTACCTTCTACATCATCACCTGACTGCCATGCAGCTTCTTCAGATTTGATTTTGTAGAAAGAGCCACCCATGCCACTTGCGAAGTGAACGCTATCAAAAATAAAGAATTCTGGCTCTGGACCAAACAATGCCTTGTCACCCAAACCCGTTGATTTCAGATACTCTTCAGCACGCAGACCGATTGAACGAGGATCGCGGTCATAACCTTGCATAGTAGTTGGCTCAACTATGTTACAACGAATATTGACTGTGGCTTCTTCGTAGAATGGATCTAATACAGCAGTTGAATCATCAGGCATAAGAATCATGTCTGATTCGTTGATACCTTTCCAACCTGCGATAGATGAACCATCGAACATTTTGCCTTCAACAAAAAATTTGTCGTCAACTACAAATGACGGGAAAGTTACATGCTGTTCTTTACCTTTGGTATCGGTGAAGCGCAGGTCGATCCAGCGAGCTTCGTGTTGCTTGATTAAGTCTAACGTCTTAGACATGGAGTGCCTCCTGGTTGTTATAGCTTTAGCTACGGGATTAAATAATTTTCTCAGCCACAGTCACCGATTAAAGGAGTGAGATCGAGTGTCAGAAAGGGGGCAAAATATATGCCATTCAACAAAAATAGCAACAGGTACTGAGAAATAAGAGCTTGGATTTTCGGGCAAAAAACGAAACGCACCATAATAACGCATTAGATCGGTCACAAGCACCAAGTATGCGCATTTTTATCGGGCATCAATATAAACCTCAACCAAACAAGTCCAGTTGTTCTTCGTTATTTTTAGCCGGAATGATCTTGGGTTTACCAAATAAACTGCAGTCCAAATCACGGAAGCGACCATGATGTTGAATGCCAAATCGCTTTAATGCTTTCAGAAAACGCTGCCGAATCAAATCCGCCCAAAGTCCTTCGCCACGCATACGGCTACCAAATTCGGCTTTGTAATCATCGCCACCTCGCATATCGCGAATACGATTCATGACACGCAATGCGCGATCAGGGAAATGAGCACTGAGCCATTCGTTAAACAAAGGATTCACTTCATGAGGCAATCGCAATACTGTGTAACCCGCTGCAGTTGCTCCTGCATCTATTGCCGCTGCCAATACTTGCTCCATCTCTTGCTCAGTAATAAAGGGAATGATGGGCGCAACACTGACCGATACAGGAATGCCAGCTTGAGAAAAACGGCGAATGATCTCCAATCGCCGGCTGGGCGATGCGGCTCGCGGTTCTAGTTGACGTGATATTTTATGATCCAGGGTCGTAATGGTTATTGCTACTACGGCCAAATTTTGTTGAGCCATTTTTGCAATTAAATCCAAATCACGTTCGATTAAAGATGACTTGGTAATTAAGCCTACCGGATGCCGACACTCGCTTAATACTTCGAGAACTTTTTGTGTAATTTGAAAGTGTTTTTCACAGGGTTGATAAGCATCTGTATTAACACCCAAAGCAATGGGTGATACTTGATAATTTTTTTTCGCCAGCTCGCGCCTCAACAAATCAGCCGCATTGGTTTTGGCAAAGAGTTTGGTTTCAAAATCCAGTCCAGGCGACAGCCCCAAATAAGCATGTGTTGGCCTAGCAAAACAATAAATGCAACCATGCTCACATCCTCGATACGGATTTAACGACACACTAAATGGAATATCCGGTGACTGATTACGCGAGAGAATAGATTTCGCTGTCTCTTCAGTTACATGGGTTTTGATACGCGCATCGCCACCCTCTTCCCGCCACCAACCATCGTCAACTGTTTCAATTAATTGTGTTTCAAAACGTCCGGTAATATTACTGACAGCTCCACGACCTTTAAGTAACTGGGTCGGTTTTAACATTAAGGGTTCCTGCTGAATAAAATCATACTCATCGTTCATACACACCTCACAATACTGTATTTACAACCAGTATTCGTGAAGCACCCTAAAACTGCAACTTTTTTATGGAAATTTATTTACAACAAGCTAAAGATCGATTTTTGGTAGGATGAGAGTAAGTAAAAAATGTGGAAATTTAAGTGAAGCCTATGGCACTAACTATTAGCGATACTCTTGTGTTATCAGAAGACGATATCGAGTTTAACGCGATTTGTTCACAGGGCGCCGGCGGACAAAATGTCAACAAGGTTTCTTCTGCAATCCATTTGCGCTTTAATATTCAAGCTTCAGACTTACCTGAGTTTTATAAGCAACGTTTACTCGAACTAAAAGATAAGCGTTTAACTAAAGACGGCGTGATTATTATCAAAGCACAACGTTTTAGGACCCAGGAAAAGAATCGCGAAGATGCTATAGAACGCCTAATCGACTTAATTCGCGACGCAACAGTTATTCAAAAATCAAGAAGGCCCACGCGCCCAAGCAAAGCTGCTAAAGCACGCCGCGCCGATAGCAAAACCTTACGCGGAAAAGTGAAGTCCTTGCGTGGAAAGGTTGATATTTAACAGTGATCAATAGGGCACCAATTAATGCCCCATTACCTGCACAACTTCTTCAGGTTTGTGATGCACACCAAAATCATCAACGATAGTTGTAGTGGCTTCATTCATGCTGTGCACATCCACTTCAACATCTTCTTTGCGAAATTTAAGTACAACTTTATCGAACGCAGAGTTAATTGCCGAAGCTATTGCCAATCAAAGAAATTTTCAATGCTCGCTGTCAACATCCGCTTCACTAACACCATTTAACTCCATCAAGACTTTTATTTGTTTTTGCAAATGTAAGACCTGATCTTCCAGTACTGAAATCTTATGCTCAAGCTGCACAACTCGATCATCATCAATATGGGCATTTGATTTTGCTGTACTTGACGAGCTGCTCACCATTGCAGCAATAGCGTCCAGATCCGGTTTACCGCAAAGCAAATGCATATATCTATCTTCTCGCTGATTGGCAACACGAGGAATACGCACAAAATAAGGAGTGGATTTCGCACACAAATTTTCTATTTTTTCTTCAACTGCTTTTGTGTTTTCAAAATCAAACATGCGCTGCGTTCGTGTGACCAACTCAGCCAAAGTTTGCGGACCGCGCAATAACATGACGCACAATAAAGCCTGTGTGGCTTTATCCAAACTCAACGCGCGCGTTAATCGCTGATCAAAGCGCGCAGCACGACTCGAATAGTCAACATTGATCCAGCCCTTATCTTGCAACTGACTGGTACAACGCTGCAACTCACCTTGCTCATAATTACTAATAGGTTCGCGACTGGTTTTTTGGTTGCATGCCAATACCAGACTATTCAAGGTAATTGGATAAGCTTCAGGCGTAACTAATTGCTTTTCCATCAACGCGCCCAACACACGTGCCTCGATGGCTGTCAACATAGGTTCGTCGGGTGAAAATGTGTTGCCGTTAGATGTATCCATTATTTCCTCTCAATCATCATTACTTTGCGAATTGACCAGGATTGTACAGCAGGTGTTAACCCAGAACAGCTCAATTAGATAAGCCTTGACCAAACATACGAAAATCCATATATTCGAAATTCCATATATATAAACAGTGAAATATGACCCCTGACCAACTCTGTAAAACACTTGCCGACGAAACGCGTTCGCGGATTGCGCTATTAGTGGCGCGAGAGAAAGAACTGTGTGTGTGTGAATTAACCTGTGCCTTGAATGTGAGTCAACCAAAAATTTCGCGGCATTTAGCGCTGTTGCGTGAAGCAAATTTATTGGCCGACAGGCGTCAAGGTCAATGGATTTATTATCGACTGCATCCAGAGCTGCCAAGCTGGGCGACGAAAACATTAAAAACTTTGCTGGATGGAAATCGTGAGTGGCTGGATGAAAATCATCAGCGCTTGTGCAACATGGAAGACAGACCTAATCGCTGCTGTTAACAATTAAATAAATTTGAGTATGAGTCGATGACGAAAATTAAAATTGGAATCAATGGTTTTGGCCGTATCGGACGTTTATTATTGCGCGCCTCGTGGCATTGGGCGGAATTTGAATTTGTGCAAATTAATGATCCTGCCGGTGATGCAGCAACTCTTGCGCACCTTTTAAAATTTGATTCCGTACAGGGAACCTGGCCTGAAGCTGTATCAGCGGAAAAAGATAACATTATCATTGGTGAAAAATTTATTAGGGTGACCGCCAACAAAGCTATTAGCGATTCAAATTGGTCAAGTTGTGATGTCGTAATTGAATGCAGCGGAAAAATGCGTGAGAAAAAATTATTGCAGGCTTATCTTGATCAAGGTGTTAAGCGCGTAGTCGTGAGTGCGCCTGTTAAAGAAGCAGGTGCGTTAAATGTTGTGATAGGAGTAAATGATCATTTATTTGACCCACAACTGCATAAAATCGTTACTGCGGCTTCATGCACCACAAATTGCCTAGCACCTATTGTTAAAGTGATTCACGAAAACCTGGGAATCAAACACGGATCAATTACCACAATTCATAATCTAACCAATACCCAATCTATTCTCGACCAACCCCATAAAGATTTACGACGAGCTCGCTCATCCGGCTCCAATTTAATTCCAACGACTACTGGCTCAGCAACTGCAATTGCCGAAATATTTCCTGAATTGCGCGGAAGATTAAATGGGCATGCTGTGCGCGTTCCCTTAGCAAATGCATCATTAACTGATTGTGTATTTGAAGTTAATCGCGAAACCAGTGCTGAAGAAGTCAATCTTTTTTTAAAAACTGCCAGTGAAAATGCATTAAAAAACATTCTCGGATACGAAGAGCGACCATTAGTTTCCAATGATTATTGCGGCGATCCCCGATCATCAATCGTTGATGCTTTGTCGACGATGGTAGTGAATGGGACACAGGTAAAAATTTATGCCTGGTATGACAACGAATGGGGTTACGCCAATCGCACAGCGGAGCTAGCCAGATTGGTGGCGCAGTGAGGCAAACCACTCAATGCAAAAACACATGATGGGTATCGCGTCGCTCCACGTCATACTACAAGTTCAAATACGAAATCAATAAATGAATACTTCATCATCGATACGTCAATATGCCATAGTCACCGGGAACTATTGGGCCTTCACTTTAACGGACGGCGCTTTGCGCATGTTAGTGGTGTTGTATTTTTATCAATTAAATTACACGCCATTACAAATTGCCAGTTTATTTTTATTTTATGAATTCTTTGGAGTAGTAACTAATTTGTTGGGTGGGTATTTTGGTGCGAGATTAGGCTTAAATCGCACCATGAACATCGGCCTTTTTTTACAGATTATTGCCCTGCTACTGTTAGCGCTGCCGGCGGCCTGGTTAACCATTCCCTTGGTGATGATGGCACAGGCGATTTCCGGTATAGCTAAAGATCTCAATAAAATGAGCGCTAAAAGTTCAATTAAATTATTGGTGTCAGAAAATAATACCGGACAATTATTTCGTTGGATCGCACTGCTGACAGGTTCAAAAAATGCGCTGAAAGGTGTTGGTTTTTTTCTGGGTGGATTGCTGCTAAGCCTTTTTGGTTTTCAAAAATCCATGCTGATAATGATGTGTGTATTGCTGTTAGTGTGGACAATGAGTTTATTTTTACTCAAAAGGGATCTTGGTAAATCAAAAAACAAACCTAAATTTACTGATCTATTTTCAAAAAGCCGGCAAATTAATTTGCTATCAGCTGCCCGCCTTTGTTTATTTGCCGCACGTGATGTGTGGTTTGTAGTCGCGCTCCCGGTCTTTTTAACCAGTCAATTTCAATTGAGTTTTTGGCAAACCAGTGGATTTTTAGCTAGCTGGATTATTGGTTATGGCGCCATTCAATCTTTATCTCCTTTTGTTATTGGCACCAAGCCTGGTGGCAAAATAGCTTTGTTATTGGCGGTAATATTAAGCGTTTCCACTGCAATATTAGCGCTCAGTGTAAGCTTGCAATGGGCCGGCATAGCGTTATTAGTTGTTGGTTTAATTATTTTTGGAATTTTATTCGCATTGAACTCTTCTGTGCACAGCTTTCTAATTGTAGATTACGCAAAATTAGATGGTGTATCGCTTGATGTTGGCTTCTACTACATGGCGAATGCCATGGGACGATTATTAGGAACACTATTATCCGGCTGGATCTATCAGCAATGGAGCATGGCAACATGCTTGTGGTGTGCGACAGGTTTAATTGTGTTGGCGAGTTTGTTTTCAATTGGGTTACCGAAAGAAAACGATTTATTAAATCATAGTGAAGAGAAAGCTAATGAGTGATGCAAACGAAATCAATCCTTGTAAAGACTACTGTGGCTCAGCTGCCAGTAGCTTAAATCAACGCTGCTTCTGTAAAACCTTGAATCGCGAAAAATTATTAGATTTATTGCAAGATGATTCTCTTTCATCTGAAATATTTATATCCCATCCTCATTTGTTTTCCAATACCGCCAGTTTTATTTCGGCGACCCAATGGAATCAACTCAAAGAGATTGTTCATTCAATAGAGACAGTCGTACAGTCAGCGAAATATCAAAAGCGAGTAACCAAGCGGGAAATTAAATACAATGCCGCTGCTGGAGCATTTATAGGAATTGATTTTCATATGAGTGAACTGGGGCCGAAGGTTATCGAAATCAATACCAATGCGGGTGGCGGTTTTTTAAATGCGGCGTTAGTTGCCGCGCAAATTGCTTGTTGCGAAGTTCAAAATCCAACCTTACCTTCAACTGAACAAGATTTACAAGACGAATTTGTGAGAATGTTTCACAACGAATGGCAACTATGTAGAAATACGCAAGAGCTGAGAACTATCGCCATAATTGATGAAAATCCAGAACAACAATTTTTATATCCCGAATTTCGTATTGCTCAAGCTGTTTTGTCACGTGCCGGTTTTAAGGTATTTATAACCAGCCCGGATCAGCTTGTATGGAACAGCCATAATTTAACTTATGAAAACCAGATAATTGATTTGATTTATAATCGACTTACAGATTTTTCTCTATCAGAAACCTCCCATCAACATTTACGTCAAGCTTATGAAGCTAAGGCTCTAGTCATAACCCCCAACCCTTTTCATCATGCAATTTATGCCGACAAACGCAACTTGACCTACTTGGCGGATTCGAAGTTTTTAAATGAATGTAGAATTTCCGAATCAGATATAAACACTTTACAAAATGCCATACCAAAAACACAATTATTGACAGCTGAAAATGCAGACAAGCTTTGGCAAAACAGAAAGCAATTATTTTTTAAACCTGCTTGTGGTTTTGGCAGCAAAGCAACCTATCGCGGTGACAAGATCACCACAAAAGTGTGGAAAGAAATCATTCAGGCAGACTATATAGCACAGGAATTAATTCCACCCAGTCAACGCGGTGTATCAGTCGATAATCAACAAACAGAATTAAAAATGGATATTCGCGCTTACTGTTACCAAGGAAAAATTCAACTATTAGCTGCGCGGCTTTATCAAGGTCAAACAACTAATTTTAGAACCACCGGAGGTGGATTCTCTCCGGTATTTATTGTTTGATCTCAGGCTTGAAAGTTAATAAGGCAAGCAAGTTTTTTATATCACCATAATTCCATCGGCTTCAATAAGTGAATTCCGCGGCAATTGATTAATACCTATTGCTGCGCGTGCGGGGTATGGCTGCTGGAAATATTGACTCATTACTTCATTCACAATTGGGAAGTTGGCCAAATCGGTTAAATAAATATTCAGTTTCACAATATGCTGAAGATCACCGCCAGATGCCAGACAAACAGCGCGCAAGTTTTTGAAGACCTGATGGGCTTGCGCTGCGAAATCACCCTCAACCAATAACATTGACTTGGGATCAAGTGGAATTTGCCCTGATAAATAAACAGTGTTATTTACTTTAATAGCTTGTGAATAAGTCCCTATTGCAGCGGGGGCATCATCACTGTGAATTACGGCTTTGTTGGTCATGGTATCTCTCCAATATGAAACGAGTAAAAAATAACAAAGCAAGTAGTGACTCGCTTAATTTAAAATAAATTCGGGTTTAATGTTTTGCGCGATGAACGCGAATCACGAAACTGAGTGTACGGATTCGACGCATAATATTCGCAAGATGAACTCGATTGTGAACGCCAATACAAATATGAATCACACTATTATGAGCATCACGTTCATGGACATTTATGTGTTCGATATTTGCTGCTTGTTCGGTAATACGCGTTGCAAGGGTTGCAATAATGCCTCGCTCACTTTCAACATCAATACGCAGATCGACAAGAAATTCACCGCTGACCTGTGATGCCCAATTAACGTGACTAATTTTTTCAGGGTTATGCCTGATTTCTGAAATATTTCGACAGGTATCCTGATGGATCACCAAGCCCTTTCCTGAACTGATGTGGCCAATAATCGGGTCACCGGGAATGGGGCGACAGCACCGAGCAAAACTGATGATCATGCCGTCAGCAGAATCAATAGTAATGGCAGAATGTGAAGGCAGATTACGTTTAATTTCCGCTTCGGGGTGCATTGCCCGCGCAACACTTTGTGCAGTTCGCTTTCCCAAACCTATTTCTTCAAACAATGCATCCATACTGTCAAGTTGTACAGATTTTAAAATGTCTGTTTTTTGTTGCTCATTGATTAAATCCATTTCCAAATGCAAATCGGCAAAAGCTCGATGCAACATGCGCTTGCCCAAACTAACAGATTGATGGTGACGCTGATGTTTCAAATAATGTCGAATTGCACTTCGTGCTTTTGCACTCACCGCAAAATTTAACCAATTTGGATTTGGCTGCGCAGTAGGTGATGTAATAATGGCAATTCGCTGACCACTTTGCAGTGGCTGTGATAAAGACGCCATGCGTTCGTTAATACGGCAAGCGACGCAAGTATTCCCAACATCGGTATGTACAGCATAAGCGAAATCAACGGCAGTTGCGCCTGACGGTAACTCAACAATTTTTCCTTTGGGAGTAAACACGTAGACTTCATCCGGGAATAAATCGATTTTCACGTTCTCGATGAATTCCAATGAATTCCCTGCGTTGCGTTGCATTTCCAACAGGCCTTGTACCCACTGTCGCGCACGATTGTGGCTCGCATTTAAGGTTTCATCACTGTTGGCTTTATACAGAAAGTGCGCAGCAATTCCGCTGCTGGCCATCTCATCCATTTCTCTGGTGCGAATTTGCACTTCAATAGGAACGCCATGCATACCAATTAGTACACTGTGTAAACTTTGATAGCCGTTGGCTTTAGGAATTGCAATGTAATCTTTAAACTCGCCAGCAACAGGCTTGTATAAATTATGCGTCATGCCAAGAACGCGATAACAAATATCAACTGATTCAACAACAATACGAAATGCGTAGACATCCATAATTTCTTTAAAGGACTTTTTTTTGCTGCGCATTTTTTCGTAAATACTATAGATGTGCTTTTCACGGCCTATGACTACAGCATTAATTTCTTCGCGCAGTAGCCGTTTCTCTATTGCCGTTTGAATCTGTTCGACCAATTCTTTGCGATTACCGCGAGCACTGCGCAAAGCGGCCTGCATACGCGAAGCCCTAAGAGGATACATAGCGTAAAAGCTGCGATCTTCCAATTCCATACGCACATCGTTCATCCCGAGCCTGTGTGCAATAGGGGCATAAATCTCTAAAGTCTCTTTGGCGATGCGACGTTTCTTATCTGATGGCATAGAGCCCAAGGTGCGCATGTTATGCAGGCGATCTGCCAGCTTCACCATAATTACGCGCAAATCATTAGCCATGGCCAGGGCCATTTTTTGAAAATTTTCGGCTTGTTTTTCGGCGTGAGTTTCAAATTCAATTTGCGTTAGCTTACTTACACCATCCACCAAATCAGCAACCGCGTCCCCAAATTGAGAAGCTATTGCTTTTTTGCTGATGCCCGTATCTTCGATAACATCGTGCAGCATGGCCGCCATCAAACTTTGATGATCCATGTGCATAGTCGCCAATATGTCAGCAACAGCAAGAGGATGGGATATATAGGCTTCGCCGCTACGACGCTTTTGGCCGTCATGGGCTTGTTCGGCAAAGAGGTAGGCACGCTGAACCCGGTTTATCTGGGTTGTATCCAGATAAGAAGAAAGCCTATGGCTTAGGGTTTCCAGAGTTTGCACGCCATCCTCCGGGGTTGGGGAAAATTAAAGCTCGTTGTCGTAAACGCGCTCAGGTTTAGGTTGCGGTAATACATCTTTTTCCAGAAGGATACTGGCATCAATGAAACCTTCTTCAATTTCACGTAGAGCAATAACCGTAGGTTTGTCATTCTCAGCAGGAACATGAGGATCTTTTCCACCAATAGCCAACTGACGAGCGCGCTTGCTACTCACCATGACCAATTCAAAACGGTTATCAACGTGTTGTAAACAATCTTCAACAGTAATACGAGCCATATTAATTTACCAATCAGGACGGATTTTTTGGAAAGGGTCGCCATTATGCTCAGAAACCGGTCAACTGCCAACCCTATCGCAAGTTTACCCTAACTTAAGCACAGGGATTTGACTAAATAAAGCCTGGATTTTGGTCTATGCTGTTTGAACGACGAGATGAGTGGATGACTCCATGGATCATATCAACGCATTGCCGGTAGTGGTTTTCCAGTATCACTTTACTGAGCTTGACGAATTTCGCATTGATGAAATCAATACCCCTGTTATTTCCTTTATAGGTCTGACGCCAACGCAATGCATTGAACGCCCGGAAATCTTTTTGGAAAAACTGGCCGCAAACTCATCCGCAATAGCTAATAAATTGAAAGAATCTTGCGAACTCTACTGCAACCTTGAACTTGAAATTTCCTTAAACGACAGACAATTGCTCTTACAGACCTCCCCGATTGAGTCAGATAAGCTTGCTGGGTGCGGAGTATTAATTGATATCACCGCCCAGCATAAAGCAAGAGAACAAGCCTATAAAAAGTCAAAATTTTTACTTTTTGTGCAGGATCAACTGACAGATTTATTTTATTACAAAGATAGAAGCTCCCGCTTTCTCGGTGGCAACCTTGCATGGAGTCGTTACCACAACGAAGACAACCCAGCTGTAATGATAGGAAAATCTGATTTGGACTCAAAAAGCCTTTCAGACGAAGAAAAGAAAAAAGTGTTTATGGAAGAACAAGAAATGATGGCTGCCGGAGGCTCGTCACGAAAACGTGAACGTATAACCAACTCTTTTGGTGAAGACCAATATTATGAATCATTAAAAACATCTCTACGCGACGCACAGGGCAATGTAATTGGCTTGGTTGGTATTACACGAGATATTACTGCACAGGTCACCGCAGAAATTGCACTCAAAAAATCTCAAGAAGAAGCACAACATCTTGCACAAGTCAAAAGCTCCTTTCTCGCAGTAATGAGCCATGAAATTCGCACCCCTATGAACGGGGTTATAGGTTGCGCCTCACTACTTAATGAAACCGATCTAAATGACGAACAACGCCAGCTTTTACATACAATTCAATCCAGTGGCGAAAGCTTATTGGTTATTATTAATGACATTTTGGATTATTCAAAAATCGATGCCGGGAAAATGGTATTCGACCATGCACCTTTTAATTTGCGAAATTTGATCGAAGAGAGCCTTGAGTTGTTTGCAAAATCGGTAAACGAGAAGGGATTACAGATTAATTATTTACTCTCTCCAGAATTGCCCCTTTGTTTAATTGGTGACTCATCACGCATTCGACAAATTATTAATAATCTTTTAGGTAACGCCATTAAGTTTACCGAACATGGTGAGGTGTTTGCTGAAATAATGCCCATCAATATTGATCATGCGCAAGGTATTTGTGAATTATTAATTGCAATTAAAGATACCGGTATAGGCATCGCAAAAGAACATCAAGCGCATTTGTTTAATGCATTCAGCCAAGCGGATAGCAGTATCACCCGTCGTTACGGTGGTACTGGACTAGGATTGGCTATTAGCAAAAAAATAGCCGAGCAAATGGGCGGAAAGTTATGGTTTGAAAGCAAAGCCAATAAAGGCTCAACTTTTTATTTTTCACTAAAGCTGGATTTTAACACAAAATTATCTGCATCGGATTTAATGCTTGAAGAAGAAAATTTTAAAGGAATACGAGTGCTAATAGTCGATGACAACGCCACCAACAGAAGAGTGCTTTCCAGTACTCTGTTACAGTGGGGAATGCAAATATCAGCTTTCGATTCAGCACAATCAACTTTGGAAAACTTAAAGTCTGGTCAGGACTATGATTTAGTTATTCTGGATTTTTGCATGCCGCACATGAATGGAGGAACTCTTGCACAGGAAATTCGCGAAATGTCATTTATGCGAAATAAACCGATTATCATTTTAAGTAGCGCAAGTGTCAGTAACGCTGATTGGCCTGGAGTGGATGCATTATTGATGAAACCCGTTCGCACCAACACACTCAAGCGAAGCATATTACATTTGCTAGGAAGGAATGAACATAAAGCCATCCATATTCCCGATAAAGCCACTACCAATCGAGAGACTCGAATTCTTGTTGCAGAAGACAACAATGTAAATCAGATGGTTGTAACTATGATGTTAAAAAAATTAGGTTATGAAAACATTGATTGTGTTGCTGATGGACAAGAAGCAATTGAAGCAGTAGCACGACACCAGATAGATATTATTTTAATGGATATTCAAATGGATAAAATGGATGGCTACACAGCTACCCGAATTATCCGACAGCAGAAAAGACAAGCAGATAAACCCTGGATAATAGCACTAACCGCTGGCGCACAAGCTGAAGACAGCGAAAATGCATTTAAAGCAGGAATGAACGATTTTATTACCAAGCCTATTCAGCTGAAAGATCTTGAAGCTTTGTTAAAAAGAATAAAAAAATAATTCACATAAAAGAAACTAATTATTTTAGCTGGTCAATAATTCTTTTAGCAGATTTTCATGCCTTTCTACCTGCCTATCCAATCGTAGATGTTGACTCGTGATTAGTGCCTGTAATTGCGCCAATGCCACCGTAAAATCATCGTTGATAATTAAATAATCTGCTTCAGGATAATGTGACATTTCACTAATGGCTTCTGCCATACGTCCATTGATAACAGCTTCATCATCTTGTCCACGCCCAGTCAATCGTTGGCGCAGGCAAGCCAATGAAGGCGGCAATATAAATAAACCAACCGTACCAGGGATTAATCGACGCACTTGTTGTGCGCCCTGCCAATCAATTTCCAAAATAACATCTATGCCCTGCTTAAGCGTCTCCAATACCCATTTTTGCGAAGTGCCGTACAAATTACCAAAAACAACTGCGTGCTCCAAAAAGTCACCTGCTTCGAGCATTTCTTCAAATAGATCTCGCGTAGTGAAATGGTAATTGACGCCGTCAATTTCACCGGGTCGCATGGGGCGAGTAGTATGGGAAACTGAAACACAGACTTCTGGATTGGATTTAACCAATGCACTTACCAAGCTGGTTTTACCTGCACCTGAGGGCGCAGAAACAGTAAACAAAGTTCCCATACTTTTCATAGCGATTTACCCATACTAATAAATGTTATTGACTGAGTTGTGAGTCTATCCAAACTGCTCTTTCGCGCTGCCATCGAATCATTTCATTCACCTCACCTGTATAGCTCCCCATATTTATGCGGGTGTACCAAGTAACCCAGTCAAATATCGGCCATTTTTGAAAGTTTTTCTGTTGCACTGTATTTAGCCAAACTGCGCGAGCTTGTGCGTAGTCGAATATCAAGCCAATTTTGCCTTCAGTTTTTAAAGCTAGCCAACGAGATTTGACTTTAGTGACGAACGCCGGATCTTCAAATAATCGAGCAAACCAAGTCGCATTACGAATATGCCAGCCGTAGGTTTTATCTACATCATCGTAGCCTGCGTTACCTAATGCCAAATCAAAATCCCAAATAGGACCAAAAAATAATTTTCCGTCACGCTTTTTATACAAATAAAAACTGGCAACCGCACCGTCAACATTTTTAAATAATTCGTTAATTAGATAGTAATTCACAGCCGAATCTACATCGATATAAGCTGCATATCCAGTTGAAGGATCTGCGAAATTATCACTAAATAACGCTGCCTCAGTATCAGTAATATATTGTGTAATGTAGTCGCGCATAGGTAACCATGCGTTATCCAGTAAATCACCTGGAGTATCCACGCAAAATGGGTTCATTCCGTGAGTCGAATCTATACAATAATCCTCGTCTCGCGATATATTAACTTCGCCAACACACTCTGCCGCTGCATAGGTAATTCCCTTGCAGAAATCAACATGATGTCGAAAGTCAACCTCTAACAAATATCCACCGGAAATTTTTTCCGATGCAGTATCGGTAACTTTCAGATCTGGAATATTGACTCTGTCATTCGCTACACGCAAATGCTCAACCAATTGATAAACCCCCTCATAACTTCCATTAAATTTTACTTCAACATACTTTGCCCGACTGGTGTATTCCATACCCAACTGTTGGCTCCACATAAAAGCAACATCGTTACGCATTAAGGTTTTATCTGCGTAATTCGCCAGCAATACCCAATGTTTACTAGAGGGCATCTTTAATAATTCTGTTGCTTCAGTGAGTTTTAATCGATAAGGTTTTTTCGGCCAATCCCAGGTGGAATTACCACGCCCGCGAATTTCCAAAGTGCCTTCTGTAGTGGAACCGCCATCTGTTAATACGTAGCTACCATTGATGTAGGTTTCTTTTTCGGTAACCATGGCGGCATTTTCTGTAGTAATACTTAACACCGGCAAGGTTTCAGTAGTACCCGATGGAAACCCTTCTGGCAAAATAGTCGGCGATGAAAAAGTTATAGCACTGCTGGACGATGATGATACAAGACTACTGGAGGATGATGTTGCAGTATTGAAGGACGAAGTGTTATTGCCTCCACCTCCACCACCGCCACAGGCAGCCAATAGCGACACAACAAATATTTGTACAGCCAGAATTAATCTACTTACTTTAAAGCTTTGGTAATTCATAGGTATCCTACCAATTAAGTTATCTTAAAAAAATTTCTATAGGAATGTGAAAGACTACACTCTTTTATTTATACATGTCGAGCCAGAAACGATCATATATTTTTTAGCAGCTCTCTAATATCACCAACATGACGACGACTAACCAGAGGTCTCGTTTGCACATTGCTCAAGCGAATATGAAATTGCCCTTGTGCATCACGTTCAAGCGCTTCAATGTGGCATTTTGAAACTATTGAATTACGATGTATTCGAATAAACCGTTCAGAAAACTCTTCCTGGAGCTCTTTTAATGTCTCATCGAGTAAATGCTCGCCGTTCAGGTGAAAGACTGTGACATACTTCTGATCCGCAATAAAATAACGTATATCTTTTAATGGGATTACCTCCATTCCTTTATGAGTTTTTGCACTGATATGTTGTCGCTGGGGTGAGTCACTTGCTTTTTCCTGTGCGGCAGCACGTTGCACTTTATTCAGTTTTTGTGCTTTTTCTATCACCTGCAATAAGTTTTCAGCTTTTACTGGTTTTAATAAATATCCTACAGCACCTGTTCCAAAAGCGTCGATTGCATGAGTATCGTAGGCTGTGCAAAATACAATGGCTGGCGGGTCTTCCATTCGACTTATGTCATGCGCAAGCGTTAAACCATCCTTGCCAGGCATGCGAATGTCGAGCAATATTAAATCCGGATCCTCTTGAGCAATTACTTGCATGGCTTGAATAGCGTTTTCTGCTTCCAATATACGTTCAACTATATCTATTTTTTCTGCCATGCGTACCAGGCGTTGTCGCGCAAGAAGCTCATCATCGACGATTAAAATATCCATTAATGTTCACCTGAGATAGGGCAAAAAATATAAGTAGTAAATTGATCTTGTTCTGCACTGCTTGACAGACGCGCAGCATCACCAAAGTGCGCCTTTAATCGTCCTCGAATATTGTCAAGTGCCATTCTGTTATGACGATGTGATGGATCTGTATCATTATTTTTTCTAGCCAGTCGATAGGGATTAGTGATGACTATGCTCAAGGACTTATCTTTTTGTGCAATACGAACCGTAATTTTTCCACCTTCCGGTAGAGGTTCTATTCCATGCAAGATGGCATTTTCGAGCAGAGGCTGCAACATCAAACTGGGAATAAGACAATCAACTTTGTGTTCACTGATTTGCCAATCAATCTGCAAGCGCTTGCCCAAACGTAAGGCTTCGATGGCGAGATAGCGTCGACATAACTCCAGCTCCCGCTCAAGCGAAATTAAGCTGGGTTCAGCCAAACTGGCTCGAAACAATTCGGATAGATCTTCAACGACTCGCTCAGCCGTTTGCGGGGCCGATTCAATCAAACTGGCAATACTGTTCATCGAATTAAATAAAAAATGCGGTCGAATTCGCGATTGCAATGCTTGAACTCTCGCTTGCGTTTCCGCTTCACGCTGATTGCGCAATTGTTGTTGTAAATAAAGATAGCGTAGAAGAATACCTGCCGAGATAGTGGTGATCAGTAAGCTGTTAATGATCTGCCAGATATTCAATTGAAATTTCATGTCGGAATTAACCAGACCACCGACAAATCCATATAACAAAAACTGTCCCAACAACGAAAGCAAAAGATTGATTAGTAAAACTATGCCTATAGATAAGCTACCTGCTTGCAAAGCCGTCATCTGCGCCAATCTTGGTCGCAGTCGACATATGACCAAGGCGCCAATCAAGGTATTCCACTGCACCATAACGGAGGTCAAGGCTAATTTGTCCCAATTAAAATGTGGCAAACCACTATTACTGAATGTAATCAAAAATGCCAACAACTCAGCCACCAAAACCAGTAAAAACAGGGATTGGCTGGCACAGACATTTGGTAAAAAATCGCCAGACTTGGACACAGCCTTAGTGCTGGAATCATTGACTGTCATAAATTAGGCCTTTGCTGGTGCACTGGTTATAATGCGCCTCTTTTTTTGTTTATTATCCCTTATTCGCTTCATAGCATAGCAGGCAGATTTCAATACATGAGCCAGAATGACCAACCCATCAAACCCTGGGGCGGACGCTTTTCCGAAGCGACCGATGCATTTGTTGAACGTTTCACCGCATCCGTGAGCTTTGATCAACGCCTTTTCCATCATGACATCAATGGCTCAATTGCCCATGCCACTATGTTGGCAAAAGCCGGCGTCTTGACCTCGGAAGACCTGAATAAGATCCGGCAGGGTCTGGAAGATATTCGCCAGCAAATAAACGCGGGTCAATTTGATTGGTCAGTCAGTCTTGAGGATGTGCATATGAACATCGAAGCACGACTGACCGAGTCCATCGGTATCACTGGCAAAAAACTACATACCGGACGTTCGCGAAATGATCAAGTCGCAACCGACATACGCCTGTATATGCGCGACGAAATCGATGCAATTGCAAAAGAACTCACGCGACTACAAACGGGATTGGTCGGATTAGCTGAGCGGGAATTCGACACCATTATGCCCGGCTTCACCCATTTGCAAACAGCGCAGCCAGTGACATTTGGTCATCATATGTTGGCCTGGTTCGAAATGTTACAGCGCGATTTTGGCCGTCTGCTGGATTGCCGCAAACGTTTAAATTATTCACCTTTGGGCGCAGCTGCGCTCGCTGGGACTACCTACCCCATAGATCGTCATTACACCGCTGAGCTTTTAGGCTTTACCGCGCCGACAGAAAATTCTCTGGATTCGGTTAGCGATAGAGACTTCGCGATAGAGTTTTGTGCTTTCGCCAGCATACTTATGACACATATGTCGCGCATGAGTGAAGAGCTGGTGCTTTGGACTTCATCGCAATTTGCCTTTATCGACTTGCCAGATCGCTTTTGCACAGGCTCATCCATCATGCCGCAAAAGAAAAATCCCGACGTACCTGAATTAGTCCGCGGAAAAACCGGACGAGTGAATGGCCATTTGATTTGCTTGCTCACCTTAATGAAATCCCAACCTTTGGCGTACAACAAAGACAATCAGGAAGATAAAGAACCTGTCTTTGATGCCATAGATACAGTCAAAGATTGCTTGCGAGCTTTCGCCGATATGATCCCGGCTATTCAACCACGCAAAGATCGTATGTACGAAGCGGCAAAACGTGGTTTTTCTACGGCTACAGACCTTGCTGATTATTTGGTTCGTAAAGGTGTAGTCTTTCGTGATGCGCATGAAATCGTCGGAAAATCTGTGGCTTACGGTGTGAAGACCGGAAAAGACTTATCTGAAATGTCGCTCGCTGAATTACAGGAATTTTCATCGGTGATTCAAAACGATGTATTTGCTGTACTCACCTTGGAAGGCTCGGTAGCTGCGCGTAATCACATTGGTGGAACTGCACCGGAACAAGTTAAAGCTGCCGTTGCTCGCGCCAGACTTTCACTTAATCAATGTGTCCCGTCCTAAAATAAGTTGACGGTTTTTGTTTAAGCCAGCTCCTGCAAAGAGCTGGCTTTTTCATGCACGTCTTCCGGGGTTTTCATCCCGAGGCTCAAGTGCGGCCTTAAACGATTATA